>Ga0307515_10000096_pt1 | contig 206366 bp, 201 predicted proteins | sample 17_EM_MG_FD_194513 | JGI IMG/M metagenome (GOLD analysis project Ga0307515, IMG submission 194513) | Populus trichocarpa ectomycorrhiza microbial communities from riparian zone in the Pacific Northwest, United States - 17_EM | ecosystem: Host-associated > Plants > Roots > Unclassified... | reverse complement strand
GCACACCCACTTCACGGCCGAGATCTACGTGCTGAGCAAAGAAGAAGGCGGCCGCCACACGCCGTTCTTCAACAACTACCGGCCGCAGTTCTACTTCCGCACGACCGACGTGACGGGGGCTGTTGAGCTGCCGAAGGACAAGGAAATGGTGATGCCTGGCGACAACGTGAGCATCACGGTCAAGCTGATCAACCCGATCGCGATGGAAGAAGGCCTGCGCTTCGCCATCCGTGAAGGCGGCCGCACCGTCGGTGCCGGCGTCGTGGCCAAGATCATCGAGTAAGGATCAGCCATGTCGACCAAACAGAAGATCCGCATCCGCCTGAAGGCCTTCGACTACAAGCTGATCGACCAGTCGGCCCAGGAAATCGTCGAAACCGCCAAGCGCACCGGCGCCATCGTCAAGGGCCCCGTGCCGCTGCCGACGCGCATGCAGCGTTTCGACATCCTGCGCTCGCCGCACGTCAACAAGACGAGCCGTGACCAGTTCGAGATCCGCACGCACCAGCGCCTGATGGACATCGTCGACCCGACCGACAAGACCGTGGACGCGCTGATGAAGCTCGACCTGCCGGCCGGCGTGGACGTCGAAATCAAGCTGCAGTAAGAACACCAGCGAAGAAGAGCAGTTGCGGGTTCGCCCGCGACTGCTACAATCGCGGGCTTTCCCGGGCGCGGCCAATGGCTGTGCCCGAGGATTTATCACCCCGGGCAATCGATCTCGGGATCGTGAACAAAGGCGCCCCATGTGGGTGCTGGAGAAATGACCATGAGCATGAGCGAACAGCTCGGCTTGCTGGGCCGCAAGGTGGGCATGATGCGCATCTTCACGGACGATGGCGATGCCATCCCCGTGACGGTGCTCGACGTGTCGAACAACCGCGTCACGCAAGTCAAGACAGCCGCAACCGACGGCTACAACGCGCTGCAAGTCGCGTTCGGCACGCGCAAGGCGAGCCGCGTCAACAAGCCCGAAGCCGGGCACCTGGCCAAGGCCGGTGTCGAAGGCGGTACGGTCCTCAAGGAATTCCGCGTCACCGAAGAAGTGCTGGGCCAGTACAAGGCCGGCGCCGTGGTGCCCGTGGCCTTGTTCGCCGTGGGCCAGATGGTCGACGTGCAGGGCACGTCGCACGGCAAGGGCTTCCAGGGTGCCATCAAGCGCCACAACTTCAGCTCGCAGCGCGCGTCGCACGGCAACAGCCGTTCGCACAACGTGCCGGGCTCGATCTCGATGGCGCAAGACCCGGGCCGTGTGTTCCCGGGCAAGAAGATGACCGGCCACATGGGCGACGAAACCGTCAGCGTGCAAAACCTCGACGTGATTCGCGTCGACGAAGCCCGTTCGCTGCTGCTGGTTCGCGGTGCCGTGCCGGGCTCGAAGAACGGCCATGTGGTCGTGCGCCCCGCCGTCAAGGCACGCGCCGCGAAGGCGGTTGTTGAAGCGCCGGCGAAGAAGGGGGGCAAATAATGCAACTTGAACTCCTGAACGAACAAGGCCAGGCGACGTCGAAGTTCGACGCCCCGGACACCGTGTTCGCACGTGACTACAACGAAGCCCTGGTGCACCAGGTCGTCGTCGCTTTCCAGGCCAATGCGCGCCAGGGCACCCGTGCCCAGCTCGACCGTGGCGAAGTGAAGCACTCGACGAAGAAGCCGTTCCGCCAGAAGGGCACCGGCCGCGCCCGCGCCGGTATGACGTCCAGCCCGCTGTGGCGTGGCGGTGGCCGCATCTTCCCGAATCGGCCCGACGAGAACTTCTCGCACAAGGTCAACAAGAAGATGTACCGCGCCGGCATGGCGTCGATCCTGTCGCAGCTGGCCCGTGACGGCCGTCTCGCGGTGGTCGACTCCATCAGCATCGATGCGCCCAAGACCAAGCTCCTGGCCGCCAAGCTCAAGGCCATGGGTCTGGACTCGGTGATGGTCATCTCCGACCAGATCGACGACAACCTCGCGCTGGCTTCGCGCAACCTGGCCAACGTGCTGGTGGTCGAGCCGCGTTACGCCGATCCGCTGTCCCTCGTCTTCTACAAGAAGGTGTTGGTGACCAAGGCCGCGATCGAGCAGCTCAAGGAGATGTTTGCATGAGCCGCATCAATCCCGTCATCAAGAAGTTCGACGAAGGTCGCCTCGCCACCATCCTGGTCGCGCCGATCATCTCCGAGAAGGCCACCCGCATCGCCGAGCGTCAGAACCAGGTTCTGTTCAAGGTGCTGCGCGACGCCACGAAGCCGGAAATCAAGGCCGCTGTCGAACTGATGTTCAAGGTGGAAGTGGCTTCGGTCACCACCGCCGTGCAAAAGGGCAAGGTCAAGAAATTCGGCCGGGCCATCGGTCGCCGCGACCACGTCAAGAAGGCGTTTGTCGCGCTGAAGCCGGGCCAGGAGCTCAACTTCTCCGGGGAGGCCGCGTAATGGCCGTCGTCAAAGTCAAACCGACATCGCCCGGCCGCCGCGCCGTGGTGAAGGTGGTGCACAAGCACCTGCACAAGGGCAAGCCGGAAGCGTCGCTGCTCGAGCCGCAGATGCAGAACGCCGGCCGCAACAACAACGGCCACATCACGATCCGGCACAAGGGTGGGGGCCACAAGCACCACTACCGCGTCGTCGATTTCCTGCGCAACAAGGACGGCATTCCGGCAAAGGTCGAACACATCGAGTACGACCCGAACCGCACCGCCCACATCGCGCTGGTGTGCTACGCCGATGGCGAGCGCCGCTACATCATCGCCCCGCGTGGCATCGACACCGGCGCCACGCTGATGAGCGGCGCCGATGCGCCGATCAAGGCCGGGAACACGCTGCCGATCCGCAACATCCCGGTGGGCTCCATCATCCACTGCGTCGAGATGCTGCCTGGCAAGGGTGCGCAGATCGCGCGTTCGGCCGGCACGTCCGTCACGCTGATGGCGCGCGAAGGCATCTACGCGCAGGTCCGCCTGCGCTCGGGTGAAGTGCGCAAGATCCACATCGACTGCCGCGCGACCATCGGCGAAGTCAGCAACGAAGAGCACAGCCTGCGCCAGTACGGCAAGGCCGGTGCGATCCGCTGGAAGGGCATCCGCCCGACCGTTCGCGGCGTTGCGATGAACCCGGTGGACCACCCGCACGGCGGCGGCGAAGGCCGCACCGGCGAAGGTCAGCCGCAGGTCTCGCCGTGGAACACCCTGACCAAGGGCTACCGCACTCGCAACAACAAGCGCACGCAGACGATGATCGTCTCGCGTCGCAAGAAGTGAGGTCACGAGCATGACCCGTTCGCTGAAAAAAGGTCCGTTCGTGGACCACCACCTTCTGGCCAAGGTCGAAAAAGCCGCCGCCATCAAGGACAAGAAGCCGATCAAGACTTGGTCGCGCCGCAGCACCATCATGCCGGAGTTCATCGGCTTGACGGTGGCCGTGCACAACGGCAAGCAGCACGTTCCCGTCTACGTGACCGACCAGATGGTCGGCCACAAGCTCGGCGAATTCGCCCTCACCCGCTTGTTCAAGGGTCACCCCGCGGACAAGAAGGCCAAGAAGTAAGGAGCGCTCGCAATGGAAACCAAAGCAAGCGTGCGCGGTGTGCGCCTTTCCGTGGACAAGGGCCGGCTCGTCGCCGACATGATCCGCGGCAAGAAGGTCGACCAGGCGCTGAACATCCTGGCTTTCACGCAGAAGAAGGCCGCCGGCATCATCAAGAAGGCGGTCGACTCTGCAGTGGCCAATGCCGAACACAACGACGGTGCCGACATCGACGAACTGAAGATCACCTCGATCTACGTCGAACAAGGCGCCACGCTGAAGCGTTTCTCCGCACGGGCCAAGGGCCGCGGCAACCGCATCAGCAAGGGCACCTGCCACATCTTCGTGACCGTCGGGAACTGAGGAAAAGCATGGGACAGAAAATCCACCCGATCGGCTTCCGGCTCAGCGTCACACGCGCCTGGTCGTCGCGCTGGTTCGCAAGCAAGACGAAGTTCGCCGACATGCTCGCGGAAGACCTGCAGGTCCGCGACTACCTCAAGGGCAAGCTGAAGAACGCGGCCGTGTCGCGCATCCTCATCGAGCGCCCGGCCAAGAACGCCCGCATCACGATCTTCTCGGCACGTCCGGGCGTCGTGATCGGCAAGAAGGGCGAGGACATCGAGAACCTGAAAGCCGAACTCGGCCGCCGTCTCGGCGTGCCGGTCGCTGTCAACATCGAAGAAGTGCGCAAGCCCGAAATCGATGCGCAGCTGATCGCCGACAGCATCACCCAGCAGCTCGAAAAGCGCATCATGTTCCGCCGCGCGATGAAGCGCGCGATGCAGAACGCGATGCGCCTGGGCGCGCAGGGCATCAAAATCATGTCGTCGGGCCGCCTGAACGGCATCGAGATCGCACGTTGCGAGTGGTACCGCGAAGGTCGCGTGCCGCTGCACACGCTGAAGGCCGACATCGACTACGGTTTCTCGGAAGCCAAGACCACCTACGGCGTCATCGGCGTCAAGGTCTGGGTCTACCGCGGTGACCGCCTCGCCAATGGCGAAGCACCGGCGATCCCGAAGACCGAAGGCGACGACGACCGTCGCAACCGCCGCGGCCCGCCGCGCAACGACCGTCCGGGCGGCGACCGCCCGGGTGCCGGCCGTGGCCGCCCTGGTGGCGACCGTGGTCCGCGTGCCGATGGCCCGCGTACCGACGCCGTGCCGGCGACGACTGCAGCACCCGCTGGCGACAAGGGCCCCGGCCCGGCCGTCAAGCGCGTGCGCCGTGCCGCCCCGCCTGCCGGTGGCGAGACCAAAGGAGAATAACGATGCTGCAACCTGCACGTCGCAAGTACCGCAAAGAGCAGAAGGGCCGCAACACGGGTATCGCTACCCGCGGTGCCGCGGTGTCCTTCGGCGACTTCGGCCTCAAGGCCACCGAGCGTGGCCGTATCACGGCACGCCAGATCGAAGCCGCTCGTCGCGCCATCTCGCGCCACATCAAGCGCGGCGGCCGCATCTTCATCCGCATCTTTCCGGACAAGCCGATCTCGCAAAAGCCGGCCGAAGTCCGTATGGGCAACGGCAAGGGCAATCCCGAGTACTACGTGGCCGAGATCCAGCCGGGCAAGGTGCTGTACGAGATCAACGGCGTGCCCGAGCAGCTGGCGCGCGAAGCGTTCACGCTGGCCGCTGCAAAGCTGCCGCTGCGTTGCACCTTCGTCGCCCGCCAGGTCGGCGCGTAAGGAGTTGACACCATGAAAACATCCGAACTGCGCACCAAGGACGTGGCGGCGCTGGAAAAGGAAGTCACTGACCTGCTCAAGGCCCATTTCGGCCTGCGCATGCAGAAGGCGACCCAACAGCTGACCAACAACTCGCAGCTGGGCAACACCCGCCGCGACATCGCCCGCGTGAAGACCATCATTGCGGAAAAGAAGAGGGCCGCCAAATGAGCGAAGCACAAGTCGCCACCGCCGCGCCGGTGAAGAACACCCGCACCGTTGTCGGCCGCATCGTCAGCGACAAGCGCACGAAGACCGTCACCGTGCTGGTCGAGCGCCGCACCGCGCACGAGCTCTACGGCAAGATCGTTGCCCGTTCGCGCAAGTACCACGCGCATGACGAAAAGGGCGAGTACCACCTGGGCGACCTGGTCGAGATCGCCGAAGGGCGCCCGATCAGCAAGACCAAGTCGTGGGTCGTGACCCGCCTGATCGAAAAGGCCAAGCTGGTCTAAAGACCCGCCTGAAGCCTGACAAGCGGCCGAAGCTGGATACTCCAGCCCGGTCGCTTTTTCATTTTTGCCCCCAACAACAGGAGATTTCCCCATGCTCAAAGTCGGAGACAAGCTGCCCGCCGGCAGCCTGCAGGAATTCGTCGAGGTCGAAGGCAATGGCTGTTCGATCGGCCCCAACAGCTTCGATGTCGAGAAGTCGACCGCCGGCAAGACGGTTGCGATCTTCGCGCTGCCCGGTGCTTACACCCCCACCTGCTCGGCCAAGCACGTGCCTGGCTACGTGGCGCAGGCCGACGCCCTGAAGGCCGCCGGTGTCGACGAGATCTGGTGTGTTTCGGTCAACGACGCTTTTGTCATGGGCGCCTGGGGCCGCGACCAGAAGACCGCCGGCAAGGTGCGCATGATGGGCGACGGCAGCGCCACCTTCACGCAAGCCACTGGGCTGACGCTGGACCTCAGCGCACGCGGCATGGGCTTGCGCTCGAACCGTTATTCGATGCTGGTTAAAGACGGCGTCGTCCAGTCGCTCAACGTCGAAGCGCCGGGCAAGTTCGAGGTCAGCGACGCCGACACGATGCTCAAGCAGGCCAAAGAACTGGCTTGATGGTCTTTTCACCCGGGCCGCTTGACGCGGCCCGGGTTTGCCCTGCATAATGCAAGGCTTCGCCGAAAGCAAGCGCGCGCCCGTCGGGTGAGTGCGGTGTTTTCGGATCTGCCCAAACTCGGGCCCAAGACTGCTTTGCAGCGCTCACGCGCCGCGAGGACAAGTTGGGGACAAAACATGATCCAAATGCAATCGCGGCTCGATGTGGCCGACAACACGGGTGCGAAATCCGTCATGTGCATCAAGGTGCTCGGCGGCTCCAAGCGGCGCTACGCCGGCATTGGCGATGTCATCAAGGTCAGTATCAAGGAAGCCGCGCCGCGTGCCCGCGTGAAGAAGGGCGAGGTCTATTCGGCCGTCGTCGTTCGCACCGCCAAGGGTGTTCGCCGCCAGGACGGCTCGCTGATCAAGTTCGACGGCAATGCCGCCGTGCTGCTGAACGCCAAGCTGGAGCCGATCGGCACCCGCATCTTCGGGCCGGTGACGCGCGAGCTGCGCACCGAGCGTTTCATGAAGATCGTCTCGCTGGCGCCGGAAGTGCTCTGACGCGCGCACCGATCAAGGACAGACCATGAACAAACTCCGCAAAGGCGACCAGGTCATCGTGTTGACCGGCCGCGACAAGGGCAAGCGCGGCACCATCGCGCAACGTGTCGACGAAGACCATGTCGTCGTCGAAGGCGTGAACATGGTGAAGAAACATGTCAAGCCGAACCCGTTGAAGGGCACGACCGGCGGCGTCGTCGACAAGACGATGCCGATCCACCAGTCGAACGTGGCGATCTTCAATGCCGCCACCGGCAAGGCCGACCGCGTTGGCATCAAGATCGACGGCGACAAGAAGACGCGTGTCTTCAAGTCGAGCGGCGCAGAGATCAAGGCTTAATCATGGCAAAGACTCAAGCTGCCCCGGCGGGCAAGGCAGATGCGGTGACAGGCGCACGCCTGCAGACCATCTACCGCGAGAAGATCGTCCCGGAGCTGATGGAGAAGTTCGGCTTCACCTCGGTGATGCAGGTGCCGCGCCTCGAGAAGATCACCCTGAACATGGGTGTCAGCGAAGCGGTGTCGGACAAGAAGGTCATGGACAGCGCCGTCGGCGACCTGACCAAGATTGCCGGCCAGAAGCCCGTCGTCACGAAGAGCAAGAAGCCGATCGCCGGTTTCAAGATCCGTGAAGGCGTGCCGATCGGCTGCATGGTCACGCTGCGTGGCGTGCGCATGTACGAATTCCTGGACCGCTTCGTCACCGTGGCCCTGCCGCGTGTGCGCGACTTCCGCGGTATCAGCGGGCGTGCGTTCGATGGCCGTGGCAACTACAACATCGGCGTCAAAGAGCAGATCATCTTCCCGGAAATCGAGTACGACAAGATCGACGCGATCCGCGGGATGAACATCAGCATCACGACCAGCGCGAAGAACGACGACGAGTGCAAGGCACTGCTTGTCGCGTTCAAGTTCCCGTTCAAGAACTGAAGGCAAGAGATGGCAAAAACATCGCTCATCCAGCGCGAACAGAAGCGCGAGAAGCTGGTCGCCAAGTACGCCAAGAAGTACGCCGAGTTGAAGGCCGTGGCCAACGACGCACAGCGTTCGGACGAAGAGCGCTACGGCGCCCGCTTGGAACTGCAGAAGCTGCCGCGCAACGCGAACCCCAGCCGCCTGCGCAACCGTTGTGCGCTGACCGGCCGCCCGCGTGGCACGTTCCGCATGTTCGGCCTCGGCCGCAACAAGATCCGCGAGCTCGCCTTCAAGGGCGACATCCCCGGTCTGGTCAAGGCCAGCTGGTGAGTCCGGCGAGAAGCGAAGGAGATTTGTTATGAGCATGAGTGATCCCATTGCGGACATGCTGACCCGCATCCGCAACGCGCAAATCGTTCAGAAGGCCGCGGTCGTGATGCCGTCGTCGAAGCTGAAGATTGCGATTGCGCAGGTGCTGAAGGACGAGGGCTACATCGACGGTTTTGCTGTGCGTGCCGAAGGTGCGAAGAGTGAGCTTGAGATCGCGCTGAAGTACTACGCCGGCCGCCCGGTCATCGAGCGCATCGAGCGTGTCAGCCGCCCCGGCTTGCGCATCTACAAGGGGCGCGACGCCATTCCGCAGGTCATGAACGGCCTCGGCGTTGCCATCGTCACCACGCCGAAGGGCGTGATGACCGACCGCAAGGCTCGCCAGACCGGTGTCGGTGGCGAAGTCCTTTGCTACGTCGCCTAAGGGAGGACTGAACCATGTCCCGCGTAGGAAAGATGACGATCGACGTGCCGAAGGGCGTCGACGTTGCCATCACCGCTGAGCAGATCACCGTCAAGGGCGGCAACGGCACGCTGGTGCGCGCCGTGAACCCGCTCGTCGCCGTCAAGAATGATGCCGGCAAGCTGAGCTTCACGCCCGCCAACGACAGCACCGAAGCCGATGCGATGAGCGGCACCATGCGTGCGCTCGTCAACAACATGGTCAACGGTGTCGGCAAGGGCTTCGAGAAGAAGCTCAACCTGGTCGGCGTGGGCTTCCGGGCTCAGGCCACCGGCCAGAAGCTGAACCTGCAGATCGGCTTCTCGCACCCGGTGGTGAAAGAGATGCCGGTCGGCGTCAAGGTGGTCTGCCCGACCCAGACCGAAATCGTCATCTCGGGCCCGGACCGCCAGTCGGTTGGCCAGGTGGCTGCCGAAGTGCGTGCCTTCCGTCCGCCCGAGCCCTACAAGGGCAAGGGGATCCGTTACGCCGATGAGCGCGTGACCCTCAAAGAGACGAAGAAGAAGTAAGGAGCGACGACATGATCACCAAGAAAGAACAGCGCCTGCGCCGTTCGCGCCAGACCCGCGTGCGCATTGCGCAGCAGCGTGTTGCGCGTCTGACCGTGTTCCGCTCCAACCTGCACATCTACGCCAGCATCGTCTCCGACGACGGCACGCAGGTGCTGGCCAGCGCGTCGACGGCAGAGAAGGAAGTTCGCGAGCAGATGGGTGCCGCTGGCAAGGGCGGCAACGCCTCGGCGGCGACCATCATCGGCAAGCGCATCGCCGAGAAGGCCAAGGCCGCCGGTGTCGAGAAGGTCGCTTTCGACCGCTCGGGTTTTGCGTACCACGGCCGCGTCAAGGCGCTGGCCGAAGCGGCGCGCGAAGCCGGCCTGCAGTTCTGACGGGCCAAAAGGAACACACAAAATGGCAAAGTTCACTCCCCGCCAGCAGACCGAAGGCAACGACGACGGCCTGAAGGAAAAGATGATCGCGGTCAACCGCGTCACCAAGGTCGTCAAGGGCGGCCGCACGCTCAGCTTCGCAGCACTCACCGTCGTAGGCGACGGCGATGGCCGCATCGGCATGGGCAAGGGCAAGGCCAAGGAAGTGCCGGTCGCGGTGCAGAAGGCCATGGAGTCGGCGCGCCGCAACATGGTCAAGGTGCAGCTGCGCAACGGCACCATTCACCACAACGTGCGTGGTGAACATGGCGCGGCCAAGGTGCTGATGGCACCGGCCAAGCCGGGTGACGGCATCATCGCCGGCGGCCCGATGCGTGCCGTGTTCGAAGTGATGGGCGTGACCGACATCGTGGCCAAGAGCCTCGGTTCGAGCAACCCGTACAACATGGTGCGTGCCACCCTCGACGCGCTGAAGCGCTCGACGACGGCTGCCGAAGTGGCGGCCAAGCGCGGCAAGTCGGTCGAAGACCTCTTCAACTGACACCCGCTCGGAGAACATTCATGTCCGACAAGAAAACCCTGACCGTCACGCTCGTCAAGAGCGTCGCCGGTACCCGCCAGTCGCACCGTGACACGGTGCGTGGGCTGGGCCTGCGCAAGATCAACAGCCAGCGTGTGCTCGAAGACACGCCGGCCGTGCGCGGCATGATCAACAAGGTCGCGTACCTGGTGAAGGTGCTCTGATGGAAATCAACACGATCAAACCTGCCGACGGCAGCAAGAAGGCGCGTCGCCGCGTCGGCCGTGGCATCGGTTCGGGCCTGGGCAAGACGGCTGGCCGTGGCCACAAGGGCCAGAGTTCGCGTGCCGGTGGTTACCACAAGGTGGGCTTCGAAGGCGGCCAGATGCCGCTGCAGCGTCGCCTGCCCAAGCGCGGCTTCAAGTCGGCGCAGCTCAAGTACAACGGCGAAGTCACGCTGTCGGACCTGCAGGCGCTGGACGCCGCTGAAGTCGACCTGCTGACGCTGAAGGCCGCTGGCCTGGTGCGCCAGTTGATCAAGACCGTCAAGGTCATCAAGTCGGGCGAACTGACGCGCGCTGTGGTGCTCAAGGGCATCAACGCGACCGCGGGTGCCAAGGCGGCGATCGAAGCCGCCGGCGGTTCGGTCGCCTAAGAGAGGACCTGGGAAGCCCGTGGCAACCTCCGCGAACCAGCTGGCCAAGAGTGGGAAGTTCGGCGACCTGCGTCGCCGCATCATCTTCCTGCTGCTGGCCCTGGTGGTCTACCGCATCGGCGCGCACATTCCCGTGCCGGGCATCGACCCCAACCAGCTGCAGCAGCTCTTCAAGAGCCAGGGCGGCGGCATTCTGAACCTGTTCAACATGTTCAGCGGCGGAGCCTTGTCGCGCTTCACCGTGTTCGCTCTGGGCATCATGCCGTACATCTCGGCGTCGATCATCATGCAGTTGATGACCTACGTCGTGCCGACGCTCGAAGCCTTGAAGAAGGAAGGCGAAGCCGGCCGTCGCAAGATCACGCAGTACACGCGCTATGGCACGCTAGGCTTGGCGATCTTCCAGTCGCTGGGCATCGCGCTCGCGCTCGAAGGTTCGGCCGGGCTGGTGCTGAACCCGGGTTTCGGTTTCCGCATGACCGCGGTGGTGAGCCTGGTGGCCGGCACGATGTTCCTGATGTGGCTGGGTGAGCAGATCACCGAGCGCGGTCTCGGCAACGGCATCTCGATCATCATCTTCTCCGGCATCGTCGCGGGCCTGCCCAGTGCCATCGGCGGCCTGTTCGAGCTGGTGCGCACCGGTGCAATGAGCATCGTCGCCAGCCTGTTCATCATCGCGGTGGTGATCGGCGTCACCTTCGTCGTCGTGTTCGTCGAACGCGGCCAGCGCAAGATCTTGGTCAACTACGCCAAGCGCCAGGTCGGCAACAAGGTCTACGGCGGCCAGTCGTCGCACCTGCCGCTGAAGCTGAACATGTCGGGCGTGATTCCGCCGATCTTCGCGTCGTCGATCATCCTGCTGCCGGCCACGGTGGTGGGCTGGTTCGCCACAGGCGAAGGCCTGCGCTGGCTGAAGGATCTGTCGGGCGCGTTGTCTCCGGGGCAGCCGATCTACGTGCTGCTGTACGCCGCGATGATCGTGTTCTTCTGCTTCTTCTACACGGCGCTGGTGTTCAACAGCCGTGAGACCGCAGACAACCTGAAGAAGAGCGGCGCGTTCATCCCCGGCATCCGCCCGGGTGAGCAGACCGCCAAGCACATCGACCGCATCCTGGGTCGCCTGACGTTGGCCGGTGCGGTCTACATCACCGCGGTCTGCCTGCTGCCTGAGTTTCTGGTGTTGAAGTACAACGTGCCGTTCTATTTCGGCGGCACATCGTTGCTGATCATCGTCGTGGTCACGATGGATTTCTGGGCCCAGGTCCAGAGCTACGTGATGAGCCAGCAATATGAAAGTCTTTTGAAGAAAGCCAACTTCAAGGCAAGCTGATCGAGATGTCTAAGGACGACGTCATCCAGATGCAGGGTGAGGTTCTTGAGAACTTGCCCAACGCGACCTTTCGCGTGAAGTTGGAAAACGGCCACGTGGTGCTCGGCCACATATCGGGAAAGATGCGGATGCACTACATCCGCATCCTCCCGGGTGACAAGGTCACCGTCGAGCTCACCCCGTACGATTTGAGTCGCGCGCGGATTGTGTTCCGCGCCAAGTAGGTCAAGGAGAAGACCATGAAAGTCGCCGCTTCGGTCAAGAAGATGTGTCGCAACTGCAAGATCATCCGCCGCAAGGGTGTGGTTCGGGTCATCTGTACGGACCCGCGCCACAAGCAGCGTCAAGGTTGATTGAAGGAATAACATGGCACGCATCGCTGGCATCAACATCCCGCCGCACAAACACGCCGAGATCGGCCTGACGTCGATCTACGGCATCGGCCGCACGACGGCACAGAAGATCTGCGACACCGCAGGGATTCCGTACTCGAAGAAGATCAAGGACCTCTCGGACACCGATCTGGAAAAGATCCGTGACGAGATCGGCCGCATGACGATCGAGGGCGACCTGCGTCGCGAACTCTCGATCAACATCAAGCGTCTGATGGACCTGGGTTGCTACCGCGGTTTCCGTCACCGCCGCGGCCTGCCCGTGCGCGGTCAGCGCACGCGCACCAATGCCCGCACCCGCAAGGGTCCGCGCAAGGGTGCTGCCGCGCTGAAGAAGTAAGCGGCGTCGCGAAAGTTAAAGAGAGCAAGACATGGCCAAAGCACCCGTCAACACCGCCGCCCGGCGTGTGAGCAAGAAGATCCGCAAGAACATTGCGGACGGCATCGCTCACGTGCACGCGTCGTTCAACAACACCATCATCACGATCACCGACCGCCAAGGTGGCGCGCTGGCGTGGGCGTCGAGCGGCGGCCAGGGCTTCAAGGGCTCGCGCAAGAGCACGCCGTTCGCTGCCCAGGTGGCTGCCGAAGTGGCTGGCCGCGCGGCGCAGGAACAAGGCATCAAGAACCTCGACGTGCGCATCAAGGGCCCGGGTCCCGGCCGCGAATCGAGCGTGCGTGCGCTGGCTTCGCTGGGCATCCGCATCAATTCGATCAGCGACGTGACGCCGATCCCGCACAACGGCTGCCGCCCGCAAAAGCGCCGCCGTATCTGAGCGTTCCAGCAGGCGCTTCGCAGCGCTGCTAGAATCAAGGGTTTTTCCGAAAGCCGGCAAGCACGCCAGTGCGCGCCGGCTGTTTTCCTGAGGCAGTCTGTTCACCGGGCAGCCTCACAAGCCCACCGTCTGCGCGTTGCCCCAGAGCACCCGCCAGACTCGCGCGGGGTGACTTGGATCGCTGTTGATCTCAAGCCACCTGCCGCGTCAGACAAGACAACAAGGACTCATCGTGGCACGTTATCTCGGCCCCAAGGCCAAACTTTCCCGCCGTGAAGGCACCGACCTGTTCCTGAAGAGCGCCCGCCGCTCGATCGGCGACAAGGCGAAGTTCGACAGCAAACCCGGTCAGCACGGCCGCACCAGCGGTTCGCGCACCAGCGACTACGGCATCCAGCTGCGCGAAAAGCAGAAGGTCAAGCGCATGTACGGCATTCTGGAACGCCAGTTCCGCCGCTACTTCGCCGAAGCCGAGCGCCGCAAGGGCAACACCGGCACCAACCTGCTGGGCCTGCTGGAATGCCGCCTGGACAACGTCGTCTACCGCATGGGCTTCGGCTCGACACGCGCCGAAGCGCGCCAGCTGGTGTCGCACAAGGCGCTGACGGTCAACGGCCAGGTCGTGAACATCCCGTCCTACGCCGTCAAGGCCGGCGACGTGCTGGCGCTGCGCGACAAGTCGAAGACACAGCTGCGTGTCGTCGACGCGCTGAAGCTGGCGCAAAGCGTCGGCCTGTGCGACTGGGTCGCGGTGGACGCCACCAAGATGGAAGGCACCTTCAAGAAGGTTCCCGACCGCGATCAGTTCGGCGCCGAGATCAAGGAAGCGCTGATCGTCGAGTTGTACTCGCGGTAAACAAGATGGAGAGCGGGCCGGCCGGCTTTCGGCCGACCGCCCTTTTCCGTTGGCTTCGCCTGCCTGGGCGCGGAGCTGAACGATCACCTAGCCCGGCGCGGTCCATCAGCCTTATCGGTGTAACGAGCCGAGGGTATTGACAGGAACAAACGAATCCATGCAAACCACACTTCTGAAGCCCAAGGCCATCCACGTCGAGCCGCTTGGCGGCTACCGCGCCAAGGCAACGCTCGAACCTTTCGAGCGTGGTTACGGCCACACCCTCGGCAACGCGCTGCGTCGTGTGCTGTTGTCTTCGATGGTGGGCTATGCGCCGACGGAAGTCACGATCGCCGGCGTGCTGCACGAGTACTCGGCCATCGACGGCGTGCAGGAAGATGTCGTCCACGTGATGCTCAACCTGAAGGGCGTGGTCTTCCGCCTGCACAACCGCGATGAAGTGACGCTGGTGCTGCGCAAGGAAGGCGAAGGCCCGGTCACGGCCGCCGACATCCAGACGCCGCACGACGTCGAGATCATCAACCCCGAGCACGTCATTGCCCACCTGTCCCAAGGCGGCAAGCTCGACATGCAGATCAAGGTCGAGAAAGGCCGTGGCTACGTGCCGGGCAACATGCGCCGCTTCGGCGACGAGCCGACCAAGAGCATCGGCCGCATCGTGCTCGACGCGTCGTTCTCTCCCGTCAAGCGTGTCAGCTACGCGGTCGAAAACGCCCGTGTCGAACAGCGCACCGACCTCGACAAGCTGGTGATGGAGATCGAGACCAACGGCGCCATCCCGCCGGAAGAAGCGATCCGCCAGTCGGCCAAGATCCTGGTCGAGCAGCTGGCGGTGTTCGCGCAGCTCGAAGGCCAGGTCAGCGACATCTTCGAGCAGCCGCAAGCGCGCACGCCGAACTTCGACCCGATCCTGCTGCGCCCGGTGGACGAGCTCGAACTGACGGTGCGTTCGGCCAACTGCCTGAAGGCCGAGAACATCTACTACATCGGCGACCTGATCCAGCGCACAGAAACCGAGCTGCTGAAGACGCCGAATCTGGGCCGCAAGAGCCTGAACGAGATCAAGGAAGTGCTGGCTTCGCGCGGGCTCACGCTCGGCGCGCGGCTCGAGAACTGGCCCCCGCAGGGCCTGGACAAGCGGTAACGCTTCGCCAGATGGAGAGACGGCGCAGGCGCCGTCAAAGGATACGGTCGCCACAGGCGACCGAGTGCAACCTCCGGTACCTTGTACGGCCGGAGTTCAATAAAGAGAGAAACGCACCATGCGCCACCGCAACGGACTCCGCAAACTCAACCGCACCAGCAGCCACCGCCTCGCGATGCTGCGCAACATGTGCAACTCGCTGATCACGCACGAAGCCATCAAGACCACGGTCCCGAAGGCCAAGGAATTGCGCATGGCCGTCGAGCCGCTGATCACACTGGGCAAGACGCCGACGCTGGCGAACCGCCGCCTCGCGTTCGACCGCACGCGCGACCGTGATGTCGTCGCCAAGCTGTTCAACGTTCTCGGCCCGCGCTACAACGCGCGCCCGGGCGGCTACACCCGCATCCTGAAGATGGGCTTCCGCGTCGGCGACAACGCGCCGATGGCGTTTGTCGAACTCGTCGACCGTCCGGAACCCGTCGCCACCGAAGGCGCTGGCGACCAGGCCGAATAAACCTGGTCCGCCGGACGAGATCCGGTGTATACTGATAGGCTCAGTCGCGGGGTGGAGCAGCCTGGTAGCTCGTTGGGCTCATAACCCAAAGGTCGCAAGTTCAAATCTTGCCCCCGCAACCAAAATTCTCGAACAACAAGAACAAACAATGAATTGGGAAACGCCGGCCGCGAGGTCGGCGTTTTGCTTTGTGCGGCAACTATTCCGATGGCACTGCACGCCTGATCGCCCAGGGCCATCGCGGCGGGCCAGCCCTACGCCGGCGCCGTCTGCAGCAGCTCGATCGCCTTGCTCGCCAGATAGCGTTTGAAGTCGGCAAGCGGCATCGCCGCCGATCCGTGTGTCTCGCCGTCGACCCAGCTGATGGTCGCGTCGAGCGCGGTCAGCTCGACTTCGCACTTTCCTTTGCGGATGGCAATGGGGGCACCGTCGCCTTCGCGGTACTCGACATCGCCGTTGATACGTGCGTGCTGGCTCATCGTTCGCTCCTGGAATCGCTGCACCAGTCTGCGCCCCGGGGCATCGTCGGCGGACCCGGGCAATGCCGCGTCGGCAGGTAGTCGCCGTCCTACGCGCCTTTGCGATGGCTGCCGAGTAGCGGCGGCGTGGCCGACGCGGTACGCTTGACGCCGAAGGCCGGGTTGCACTGGGCGACCGGGCCTGCGTCCGCCATGCCCGCCCTCTTACGGGAGCACGCCATGTCCACGCTGTCGGCTCTGATCGATACCCGCCTGTCGCGACTGCCGCAAGGCCTGGCACTGGAGTGGCCAGGCGGCCGCGCCGGCGCGATGACTGCCGCCGTGCGGCTGCGGCTGCGGCAGCGCCAACTGCTGGCGCGCCTGGCCAGCGGCCACATCGGCAGCCTGGCCGATGCCTATGTGCGCGGTGAGCTCGACATCGAAGGTGAGCTCAGCGACGTGATGGCGGTCGCCGCCGAACTCGTCGGTGACCCGGTGCAGCGCGGTGCGCGCCTGAACTGGCCGCGCTGGCTGGCGGCCTGGCGTTCACGCTGGCTGCACCGGCTGCCGCGCGACGCCGCGCAGGTGCGTTTCCACTACGACGTCTGCGACGACTTCTACGCACTCTGGCTGGACCCGCTGCGCGTCTACTCCTGCGCCTACTTCCTCGATCCCGCACTCAGCCTCGAACAGGCGCAGCAAGCCAAGCTGGACCTGGTCTGCCGCAAGCTGCAGCTGGCGCGCGGCCAGCGTTTCCTGGACATCGGCGCCGGCTGGGGCGGCCTGCTGCTGTGGGCGGCGCAGCACTACGGTGTGCAGGCCGTGGGCATCACGCTTTCGCGCAACCAGCACGCCCATGTCAACCAGCTCATCGACGCGCAAGGCCTGCGCGGCCAGGTCGAGATGCGGCTGCTCGACTACCGCGAACTGCAGGCCGAAGAACGTTTCGACCGCATCGCCTCGGTGGGCATGTTCGAACATGTCGGCCACGCGCAAATGGTCGGCTACTTCGGACACTTGCAGCGCCTGCTGCGCCCGGGTGGGCTGCTGCTGAACCATGCCATCGCCGCCGGCGGGCTGGACAACAACGAGCTCGGCGGCGGTATCGGCGATTTCATCGAACAACACATCTTCCCGGGCGGCGAGATCGTGCATGTCTCGCATGCCGTGCGCGGCCTGGCGCGCGCCGGGCTCGAACTGCTCGATGCCGAGAACCTGCGTCCGCACTATGCGCGCACGCTGTGGCACTGGTCGACGGCGCTGGAGACCGAACTCGACCGTGCCCGTGCACTCACCAACGAAGCCACGGTGCGGGCCTACCGGCTGTACCTGGCCGGTTCGGCGATGTGTTTCGAGCGCGGCTGGTTGTCGCTGTACCAGTTGCTGGCGGCGCGGCCCGACGAACGGCGCCAGCCCAGCATGGCCTGGGCGACACGCTCGGACTACCCGTTCACCCGCGAGCACATGCTGAGCCCGCGCGGCGATTCCACGCCGGCCGGCTGAGCGCTTCGCTCATGCGTTCGAGCGCGCAGCGCCGCGCTGCTGGCCCGGCTGCGGGTCATCGTGCTTGACGGTTGCTGGCCGCGTGACTACATTGCTAATATGTTAGTGAACAAAGCCGCAGCGCAGCACCTGGCCATGGCCGCTCCAGAGATCCACTTCGAACGTGCGCCGTGGCGCCTGTCGGGTCAGGTCATCGGCGTGGCGCTGAACGACCCGGCGGCACTGGCCGCGCTGGGCGGTGCGGTGCATGCGCCGCCGTACAAGGCGCCACCGCAGGCGCCGGTGCTGTACATCAAGCCGCGCAACACGCTGGCCGGCATCGGCGCCCGCGTGGTGCTGCCGGCCGACGTGGCCGAATTCGAACTCGGCGCCACACTGGGCCTGGTGATCGGCCGCACGGCCTGTGCGGTGCCGGCAGCGCAGGCGCTCGCCCATGTGGCCGGCTGCACGCTGGTGCTCGACCTGAGCGTGCCGCACGACAGCTTCTACCGCCCGTCGGTGCGGTTCAAGGCACGCGACGGCTCCTGCCTCATCGGCCCGCTGATGGCAGCCGTCGACCCCGACACGACGACGCTGCTGCTGTCGGTCGATGGTGAACCGGCGCAGGCCGTGGCCGCCGGCCGCATGCTGCGCTCGGCGGCACGGCTGATCGCCGATGTCAGCGAGTTCATGACACTGCGGCCGGGCGACCTGCTGCTGCTGGGTTTGCCCGCGAGCGCCCCGCGTGTGCACGCGGGGCAGCGTTTTGCGCTGACGGCCGCCGGCCTGGGCACGCTGGAAGGTTGCGTTGCATGAAGACCGCCCGTGTCGCCTACGCCGGCGCGCTGCACGAAGCCGTGCCGCATGCACGTGGCCTGCAGCTCGACGATGGGCGTGCGCTGGCCGAAGAAGAGGTTGTCTGGTTGCCGCCGTTCGATGTCGGCACCATCATCGCGCTCGGGCTCAACTACGCCGACCACGTGAAAGAGCTGTCGCGTGAACTCACCGTCACCGCCAAGGACGAGCCGCTGGTGTTCCTGAAGGGCCCGGGTTCGCTGCTCGGCCATCGTGGCGTCACACGCCGGCCCCGTGATGCCACCTTCATGCACTACGAATGTGAACTCGCCGTTGTCATCGGCGCCCCAGCCAAAGGCGTTGTGCGTGCCGACGCGCTGCGGCACGTGGCGGGTTACACCGTCTGCAACGACTACGCCGTGCGCGACTACCTTGAAAACTGGTACCGGCCCAACCTGCGGGTGAAGAACCGCGACGGCGGCACCGTGCTCGGCCCCTGGTTCGTCGACGCCGCCGACGTGCCCGATCCGCAGGCGCTGGCCCTGCGCACCTTCGTCAACGGCCAGCGCACGCAGCAGGGCCACACGTCGAACATGGTCAACGACGTGGCGTCGCTGATCGAATACCTCAGCAGCTTCATGACGCTGAACCCCGGCGACGTCATCCTCACCGGCACGCCCGACGGCGTCGTCAACGTCAACCCCGGCGACGAGGTGGTGTGCGAGATCGACGGCATCGGCCGCCTCGTCAACACCCTCGGCGACGACAGCGTCTTCGGGCGTTAGGGCGCTGGCCGAGGTGTGACAGCGGTGCCCAGCGCCAGCGCCGCCGCGTCGGCGTCGTCCAGCAAGCGCCCACGGCCGACCAGCCCCTGCGTCGTGGCCGCGCCGAGTGCGGCTTCTGCAGCCGTCTCTGCCTGTGCCAGGGCCTGCACGTCGACATCGCCGAGCACGCTGTTGCGGGCCTCGAAACGCGCGCGGGCATAACCGACCAGGCTCGCGGCGACCTCGAAGCGCCGTTGCAGCGCAGCCAGCTGCGCCAGCGTCGGCACCACGACCGGTGTGTCGAAGCGCCGGCAGGCCGACCAAGCCCGCGGCGCCAGGGCCCGCGCTTCTTCCAGTTGCCCCAGCATGACCAGCGCCTTCAGCAGTGCTTGCAGCACCCAGGGCAGGTTGCCCTGGGTGCTGGCGCTGCCGGCGTCGACACGCGCCAGCAGGGCGCGGCCGCGTTCGGCGGCCTCGGCATGGCGGTTCATCGCGTTGAGGGTGAAGACGACGTTCGAATCGGCAGCGTCCACCATCTGCGGCAGGCCCAGTTCCTGCGCCAGCGTCATTTCCGTCAGGCGGCCGCTGAGCACCGCTTCCAGGTCTTCGCGCTCGGTCGACGCCAGCACCAGCGCGCCGTGCACCTGCAGGCGTTCACGCACGCTGAGATCGGGCAGCGCAGCGGCGCGCGCCTGCAGTTCGGTGCAGGCCTGGTCGAGTTCTGGCCCGGCGGCGCCGACCGAACGCACCCAGACGACGTTGGCGAACAGCGAGTGGCGCGGCTCGTCCAGCGGCGCCCACAGCGCCAGCGCACGCCGTGCGACCGCCGCCGCGCGCCGGTCGCGGCGGATCGACAACATGCGCGCCAGCTCGGTCCACCAGGCCGCCTGCACCGGCGCCGGCAGCGCCAGGCCGGCAGGCGTTGCCATCATCGGCTCCAGCGCCAGCAGCCAATCGGTCGACTCCTGTCGCCAGACGGTGAAGTTGTTCACCAACGACACCCTCATTGTCAGCTCGGCCGCCCTGCCGAGCTCGTGTTCGCGCGCCCAGGCGATGGCCTCACGCGCGTTCTCCATCTCGGCCTCGTCCAACGCCTGCGCCGCTGCGGGGCCCGGCTCGCGGCGTGCAAACAGCGCCAGCAGCGCGGCGGCATGGCGGCGGCGCACGGCTGGCTCGTCGTCGTCGGCGCCGGCCTGCACCCGCAGTTGTTCGAGCGCAAACGCGCGCACCGTTTCGAGCAGCCGGTAGCGCGGCGGGTCGCCGCCGCCGACGACGAGCAGCGAGCGGTCGGCCAGCGCCGCCAGGCCGTCGATGACGTCCCAGCGCGCTGCGGCGTCGTCGGTCATCAACGCGATCGCCAGCTCGAGCGTGAAACCCCCGGCGAAGACACCCAGCGCGCGCAGCAGCCGCTGTTCCGGCGCGCCGAGCAGGCGGTAGCTCCAGTCCAGCGCGCCATGCAAGCTGCGGTGGCGCAGCGCGGCGTCGCGGTGGCCGCGGGTCAGCAGCGCAAAACGCTCGGCCAGTGCGTCGTGCACTCCTTGCAGGCCGAGCAGCGGCACACGCGCCGCGGCCATCTCCAGCGCCAGCGGCAGGCCGTCGAGCTGCGTGCAGACGGCGGCCAGCAGCGGCAGCGTCGTGGCATCGGCGTTGAAGCGGTGGTCGGCCGCGGCGATGCGTTCGGCCAGCAGCGCCATGGCACCATCGGCGAGATCCGCGAGATCGGCCGCGATGTCCTCCGGCAGCGCCAGCGGCTCCAGCCGCTGCACCTGTTCGCCGGCCACCGCCAGCGGCAGCTGGCTGGTGACGAGCAGGTGCACACCGGGCAACGGGCGCAGCAACGTCGCCAGCTCGGCGCAGGTAGCGATCAGGTGCTCGGCGTTGTCCAGCACCAGCAGCAAGGTCCGGCCTTGCAGCGCCTGCAGCAGCTGCTGCACCTGCATGGGCGCGGCGCCGCCATCCAGCGGCGAACCGAGCGCACGTGCCAGCGTCGGTGCCACCTGTGCGCCTTCGGTCAGCGGCGCCAGATCGACCCAGACGCTGTCGCCATGCCAGCCGGCGGCTGCGGCGCGCGCCAGGCTGGTCTTGCCGACGCCGGCGGTGCCGACCAGCGTGATGCAGCCACCGCGCTGCAGCAGCGTTTGCAGGCGCGCCAGGTCGGTTTCGCGGCCGAACAGCCGCTGCCGGGGTGCGGCTGCAGCCGCCGCCACGGCGGGCGGCGGCGCCGCGTCCGCCGGCTGCAGGGCGGCGACGAACCGGTAGCCGCGCCCCGGCACCGTGGCGATGACGTCGCCGCCGAGCAGCTTGCGCAGGTTGCTGATCTGCATCTGCAGGTTGGCCTCTTCGACCACCAGGCCGGGCCAGACGCGGTCGAGCAGCTCGCTCTTGCTCAGCAGGTGGTCGGGCTGCGCGGCCAGCGTGATCAGCAGGTCGAGCGCACGCGCACCCAAAGTGGCCGGGCGGCCGTCGACGAACAGCCGGCGCTCGGCCGACTGCAGTTCGAAGCGGCCACCGGGGCCGAAGCGCAGCGGCGTTGACGGTGTGGAGGGCAAGGTGGCGGTTTCCGGCAGCCCAGGTTTTGGCGACATTTTGGCCTTGCTTGAGGACGGCGCGCGGGGCCGGCGGCGACAGTGCAGCACCGCAACACGAAAGCCCGCCATGTCGCTGACCAGCATGCTCTCACCGTCGTCGAAGAGTATCCAGAAAGAGTACGTCGACAAACGGCTGCGCCACATCAAACACGAAGACAGGGCCAAGGCCAAGGCGGTCGCCGACAAGATCCTCGAGCTGCAACAGCTGCACAAGATCGGCACGGCGCAGCGGCCCGTGCCGTGGACCGAGACCTACATCCGCATCCACGAACGCATGCAGGCGGCCGACCTGACGATCAACCTCGACGCCGGCAGCTGGTTCATCCGCGACAACACCCATGCGACGTATTCGCAGATGTACGAGCGCGCCGCCGGCACCAACGGCCAGCTGGCGCTGAAAGACGACGAGTACAACAAGGCGGCGATACGCGCGGTCGCCGACGACCTGGTGACGCTGCCCGACGAATGGGCCAACGCGCACCCGTTCAGCCAGCGCCAGCGCCTGTACAAGGCGATGAACGTCACCGGCGCGACGACCACCGTGGCGGGTACCAACATGGCCGGCCTGAAGCCACAGCACCACCCGAAGCTGGTGGGCGACGGCAAAAACGGCTTCGCAACGACGAATTCGCACTTCAAACCCAAGGCGCGCGAGGTCTTTGCGGCGCTGAACTACGGCCGCCGGCCGCATGGCGCGAACACGACCTACGGCTTCAGCCACCTGATCCTGAACCCCAACCTGAAGAAGCGTGCGCTCTACTACCCGTCGGACACGTTTTTCCTGGCATCGCAGGGCGTCAGCAGCCAGTGCAGCTACGACACCATCGGTTCCGTCCTGAAGGGCGCGCATCCCGACATGGTGACGGCCCTGTGGAAGAGCTGCCATGGCCGCGAGGCGCTGCCCGACACCGCCATGGGCGCGCTGATGATCGAGGCGCACATTTTCCAGAAGCTGAAAATCGCCGAGGACGTGCAGACGCTGGTGCTGTCGCGCACGCGGAACAAGACCCGGCCGCTGTTCGCCGAAAACGAGTGGCGCGACATCGTCAAGAACGCCACCGCCTGGTGCAACCGCAACGCCGTGCGCCTGATCCTCTCCGGCAACTGAGGCGAGGCCACGATGAAGCGCACTCTCGCGCTGGCGGTGCATGCCGCGCAGCGGCTGGCGGGGATCGATGGCCTGGAGCTGCACGGCGCGCAGCAGGCGGGCGTGGTCGCTTTCGTGTTGCGGCAGCAGCCGGCCGCCGCGGTGGCCGCCGTGTTGGACACCGAGTTCGGCATCGACGTGCAGCACAGCCACGGCGCGCTGCCCGACCGGGTCTGGCTGCACCTGGGACCGCGCAATACCTTTGCCGACATTGACGTGATCGCAGACGCGCTGCAGAAGATTGCGCGGGGCGAGTTCGAAGGTGTGTACATCCACGATGCCAACAGCGGCGACTACGTGGCGCTGGGCGCACCGCCGCGGCCACCGCGCGGCGCGTCGCACAATCGCTTTTCCGTCGCTCCGAAGCGCCCGCCATGCCGCACCTCGTGATCCTCTACACCGCCGACCTCGACGCCGGCACCGACATGACGGCGCTGTGCCGCAAACTCGCCGACACCATGCTGGCGGCGCGCGACGAAGCACACAAGCCCGTGTTCCCGCCCGGTGGCGTGCGGGTGCTGGCGTATCCGGCGGCGCACAGTGCGGTGGCCGATGGTGGAGCAGCAGGGCGCGCCGCAGGCGGCGCGGGCGACTACGCTTTCATGTACCTCAACCTGCGCATGGCGCGCGGCCGCAGCGCCGCGGTGCAGCAGCAGGTCGGCGACGCCATCGCCGCCACGGCGCGCCAGCACCTGGCGCCGCTGTTCGAGCAGCGTTACCTCGGGCTCACCGTGCAGGTCGACGAAGGCGCCGAGGTCTTCGACGCCAAGCACAGCACGATCCACCCGCTGTTCAACAAGGTCTGAACGGACGGCATGGTGTTGCCGTTTCGTTTCGTCTAGCGCCCGGCCCGTGAATACGTCGCGCGCGGCGGCCTGAAACTTTGGTCCAATCATGGCCATGAAAATCCTGCTCACCGGCGCTGCCGGCTTCATCGGCAGCACGACCACGCTGCGCCTGCTGGCGCGCGGCGACGAAGTCGTCGGCCTCGACAACCTGAACGACTACTACGACGTGCGGCTGAAGGAAAACCGGCTCGCCCGGCTGACCCCGCACCCGGCGTTCCGCTTCGTGAAGATGGACGTGGCCGACCGCACCGGCACCGAAAAACTCTTCGCCGAAGAACGTTTCGACCGTGTCATCCACCTCGCCGCCCAGGCCGGTGTGCGTTATTCGCTGAAGAACCCGCATGCCTACGTCGACAGCAACATCGTCGGCTTCATGAACATGCTCGAAGGTTGCCGCCACAACGGCGTGCAGCACCTCGTCTACGCGTCGAGTTCCAGCGTCTACGGTGGCAACACCAAGATGCCGTTCTCGGAGCACGACAGCGTCGACCACCCGGTGAGCATGTACGCGGCCACAAAAAAGGCCAACGAGCTGATGGCGCACACCTACAGCCACCTGTTCGGCCTGCCGACCACGGGGCTGCGCTTCTTCACCGTCTACGGCCCCTGGGGCCGGCCGGACATGGCGCTGTTCCTGTTCACCAAGGCGATCCTCGAAGGCAAGCCGATCGACGTCTTCAACCACGGCAACATGCAGCGCGACTTCACCTTCGTCGACGACATCGTCGAAGGTGTGATCCGCGTGCTCGACCGTGTCGCCACGGCCAACCCCGACTACGTGGCCGAGACCGCCGACCCGGCGACCAGCAACGCGCCGTACCGGGTGTTCAACATCGGCAACCACAACCCGGTGCCGCTGCTGGACTTCATCGGCTGCATCGAAGACGCGCTCGGCATGAAGGCGCAGAAGAACCTGCTGCCGCTGCAGGACGGCGACGTGCCGGCCACCTATGCCGATGTCGACGCGCTGACGGCCTGGACGGGCTTCAAGCCGGGCACCGACATCCGCACCGGCATCGGGCGCTTCGTCGAGTGGTACCGCGCTTACTACAAAGTCTGATCAGCGCGGACGCGATTCCGCCATCAGCGCCAGCAGGTGGCGCACCGGAATCGCGTAGCTGATGCCGGTGGGCGCCGACAGCGCCGATTCGCGGCTGCCCTTCACCAGCACCATGTTGACGACGGCGAGCACGACGCCGGTTTCGGCGTCGAACACCGGGCCGCCGCTGTTGCCCGGGTAGGCCGTGGCGTCGAGTTGCAGCACCTCGAAATTGCCTTCGCGCAGCCGTGTGATGGCACGGGCATCGAGCTGCTGCGCGCTGGCGGCCTGCAGTGCAATCTGCGTCAGCGACGCCACGATGCCGCGGTGCGTGACCGGCGAGAAGCCGAAAGCACCACCGATCGGAAAGCCCATCAGCGCGATGGCCTGGCCTTCACGGGCGCTGCCGGCTTCGTCCAGCACCAGCGGCGTCAGCGGCGCGCCTTCGATCTTCAGCAGCGCCAGGTCGCGGCTGCGGTCGGTGCCCAGCACCGTGGCCGGGCGCAGTTCGCCGCTGTCGCGTGTGCGGCCCGTCATCACCACCAGGCGCTTGCCGGTGTCGCTGTCGGCACCGGGCGGCAGCACGTGGAAGTTGGTGGCGACCAGGGTGCCGTCGCCGACCACGAAGCCGGTGCCGCGAAAGCCGAAACGCGGGCTGTCGGTGGCGCTGAAGGTGCCGACCGGCAGTACCGAGCCGCGCAGGCGCTGGATGACTTCGGGCAGCGTCGCGGCCGTGGCCACCGCCGTGGCGCCCGGCAGCAGCGCGGCAACCGCCGCGGTCTGCAGCAGCCGGCGCCGCGCGACGCTGTAGCTCACTGCACCGTCTTCAGCAGTTCGGCGACCTCGCCCTGGCCGCGGAACTTGTCGCCCAGCTTGGCCAGCGACTGCAGTTCGGTGCGGGCCTGGGCCTTGTCGCCCGACTGGATGTACAGCCGCGCCAGGCCGAGCTGCAGGCCAGGATCTTTCGGGTTGCGCTGGATCGCCTTCTTCTGGGTTTCGATGGCGCGCGGGAACTGTTTCTCGGCCGCCAGCGCCATGGCCAGCGTGTCGAGCAGCGGCGCGCGGTCGGGCAGCAGCGTGTTGGCCTGCTCGGCCATCGCGACGGCGCCGGGTTTGCCTTGGCGCACCATCAGCCAGGCCAGGTTGTTCATCGCCAATGCGTTTTTCGGCTGCAGTTCGAGCACGGTCTTGTAGTGGCTTTCGGCCGCGGCGTAGTCGTTGCGCGCGAGTGCCTGGTCGCCCAGGTAGTAGGCGAAGGCGGTGTCCTTGGGCTGTTCACGCTGCCAGTCGGCGGCGAGCTTGTCGGCCTCGGCGCGCTGGCCGCTGGCCACCAGCGCGGAGTGCAGTCCGATCGTCGCTTCGGTGCTCTTGCCGCGCTGCAGCGCGGCGCGGAACGCGGCGCTCGCGGCAGGCCAGTTCTTGCGGCTGCCTTCGATCTCGCCTTCGAGCAGGAAACCGGCGGCGTCTTTGGGCGCCTTCTTCTGCGCGTCGCGGGCGATGGCGAGTGCGTCGTCCGGGCGCTTGTCGGTCAGCGCCAGCGAGGCCAGGCCGCGCCGCGCCAGCAGCAGGTCGGGTTGGATCTCGAGCGCGCGCTTCAGGCTGAGCCGGGCGCCGTCGCTGTCCTTGGTCGCCATCTGGGCCTCGGCCAGGCGCATCTGGTGCGCGGCATTCGACGGCTGCGCGGCGGCGAGTTTCTTGAACGTCGACACCGCCTGCTGGGCGTCGCCGGCGGCCAGCTGCGCCCGGCCCAGGCTGTCCATCAGCTCGAAGTCGTTCGGCAGCGCCGCGGCGGCATCCTGCGCCGCGACCAGCGCCGCCTTGGTGTCGCCCTGGCGCAGCAGGTGGTTCACCAGGGTCAGCCGCGGCCGCGCCTCGCCGGGAGCGGCTTTCACCGCCTCGCCGACGATGCGCGTGATCTCGGCCGCCGGGGCATTGCTGCGGTTGGCGATCTCGGCCAGCGCGAGGTAGGCGCGGTGGTTGCGCGGGTCGACCTTGATAAGCGCTTCAAAGCGCTGGCGCGCCAGCTCGGGCTTGCCGGCGGCCAGGTCCATGGCCGACAGGCTGGACACCGCCGGGAAGTAGTTCGGCTCCTTGGCCAGCGCGGCCTGGAAGGCGGCCGTGGCCCCTGCGGTGTCCTTCTTGATCACCAGGATGCGACCCGTCAGCAGGTCAGGCAGCGGGCTGTCGGGCAACTTCTTGCGCAGGCCTTCGACGGCCTTCAGCGCGCCGGCCAAGTCTTTCTGGCGCAGCCGGCCGCTGACCAGCGCCAGGTCGGCGCGCGGGCTCTTGTCGTCGTCGACCAGGTGTTCCAGGTCGGTGACGGCGCTGCCGGTGTTGCCGCGTGCCATCTGCGCCATCGCTACCGAGGTGCGCACGCGGGTGTCCTGCGGTGCCGCCTTGGCCGCGCGCTGGAAGGTCTCGTCGGAGCGTTTGATGTCGCCGGCCTGCAGGTAGGCTTCACCGGCCAGCGCCAGCGTTATGCCGTCGGCTTTCGGACTGTCGATGACGGGTTGCAGCACCTCGACGGCGCGGTTGGGCTGGCCCGTGCGCACGTAGATCTGCGCCAGCATGTGGCGCGGCAGCAGGTGGTTCGGCGCCAGCTTGAGGGCCCGCGCCAGCAGCACCTCGGCCTGGGCGTCGGACTTGAGGCGGAACTCGGCCGCGCCGGCCAGTTCCAGCGCCGGCACGTTGTTGGGCAGGCTCTTGAGCAGGCGGTCGGCGATCTCGCGTGTGGCCTTGTAGTCCTTGCTCAGGAAGGCCGAACGGGCTTCGAGGAACACCGTGTCAGGGTGGTTCGGCGCGGTCTTCGTCAGCTCGGCAAGTTCCTTGCGCGCGTCGTCGAGCTTGTTCTGCTCGAACAGGATGCTGATGATGGCCGTGCGCGCGGCCACCGACTTCGGGCTCGTCAGCAGCACCTTGCGGTAGGCCGCCAGCGCGCCTTCGCTGTCGCGTTTGACCTGCCAGAGCATCTCGCCCTTGAGCACGCCGGCGCGTGCGTTGTTCGCGTCTTTCGCGAGCACGTCGTCGAGCAGGAAGAGGGCACCGTCGATATCGCGGTCGGCGGCCTTCAGCTGCGCCTGCAGCACCACGGCAGGCGCATACGAAGGCACGGCCTGCAGCGCGCGGGTGGAGTTCTCGAGCGCCTTCGCCTTGTCGCCCTGCGCGGCGAAGGCGGTGGCCACGCTGACGGCGAGGTCGGCCGTGGCCTGCGGCTCGCGCAGTTCGGTGCCGGCGTACTGGCCGGCAACCTTGTTGTGCTCGCCCAGCATGAGCATGGTGCGCGCCAGTTCGGGCAGCAGCTGTTCGTCGGAAACACCCAGCTCCTGGGCCTTGCGCAGTTCCAGCATGCCGGCCGGTGCGTTGCCACTGTCGCGCAAGGCCTTGCCGAGCATCAGCCGCGCCTCGCCCGACTTCGGGTTCTTCTGGAGCACGGTCTTCAGCTGGATCATCGCCGACGCCGAGTCGTTTTTCTCGATGAAGGCCTTGGCCGAGGCCATCAGCTTGTCTTCCGACTCGCCGCCGCAGCCCGACAGCGTCAAGGCGAGGACGGCGATGCAGGAGACCAGGAGGGTGTGTCGATGCATGGCGGTGCTCGGGTTGGAGGCGGGTGTCTTCAGCGTGTCTTCAGAGCGTCTTGAGCAGGCGCGACACTTCGGCGTGGTACGGCAGTTTGCTGCCCTGCGTGGCCAGGCGTTCGAGTTCGGTGCGCGCCAGTGTCTTGTCGCCGGCCTGGATCGCGATCTTGGCCAGGTTCAGGCGCAGGCCCATCTCGCCCGGTGCGATATCGATCGCCTTGCGCTGCATCTCCAGCGCCCTGGGCCACTGTTTCTCGGCGGCCAGCGCCAGTGCCAGGGTGTCCAGCAGCTCGGGCCGGTTGGGCAGCAGGTCCACGGCCTTCTGCGCGTAGGCCACGGCGCCGGGTTTGCCGCGTGTGGCCATCACCCAGGCGAGATTGTTCATTGCCATCGGGTGGTTCGGCAGTTGCGTCAGCACATGGGTCAGCAAGGTTTCGGCGCGGTCGAGGTCGTTGCGCTGGATCGACACCGTGGCCAGGTGGTATTCGAACAGCACGTCGCTCGGATGCTCCTTCACCCAGGTCAGGCCGAAGCGCTCGGCGTCGGGCACGCGGCCGTGCGCCAGCAATGCCTTGTGCAGCGCGATCGCCAGGTCGGACTTCGCCGTCGCCTGGGCCAGGCCTTTGCGGTAGGCCTCGATGGCGGCGTCGAGCGCCTTGACCCGGCGGTGGATGGCGCCTTCCAGCAGGTACCCCGTGGCCGCTGTGGGCGCACGCTGCTGCATGCTGCGCGCCAGCTCGAGCGCGTCTTTCGGCCGCCCATCGGTGATAAGCATGTCCATCAGGCGCGCTTGCGCGACGTCGTTGTTCGGCTCCAGTTCGAGCGCGCGGCGCAGCGCCGCGACGGCACCGTCGCGGTTGCCGGTGGCCTTCATCAGATCGGCGATGCGCAGCTGCGGGCGCGCCGTGCGGTTGTCGATGCCGGCCAGCTTGCGGAAGGTGCTGATGGCCTGCTGCGTGTCGCCGGCGAGCATCTGCGCCCGGCCCATCGCGTCGAGCACGCCGGTGTCGTTGGGCAGCGATGCCAGGGCTTCCTGGGCGACGGCGAGTGCTTCCTTGAACTGCTTCTTCTGCAGCAGCAGTTCGATCAGCTGTAGGCGCGGGGCGGCCTCGCTGGGCGCGGCCTTGATGCCGTCGGCCAGGGTTTCGCGCACCGCCGCCAGCGGCAGCCCCTGGCGCAATTGCAGGTCGGCCAGCGCCATGCGCGCGAAGTGGTTGCGCGGGTCGGTGCTGATCACCTTGTCCAGCCGCTTGCGCGCCTGCTCGGGTTTGCCTTCCATGACGTCCAGAGACGCCAGGTTGAACACGGCGCTGAAGCGCGACGGCTCCAGCGCCAGCGCCTGTTCGAAAGCGGCGCGCGCGGCCGGGTAGTCGCGGCGTGCGGTGTGCACGGTGCCGCGCAGTTCGGGCACGGTGGCGCTGTTGGGCTGTTTCTTGGCCATCGCGTCCAGCGCGCGCAGCGCCGCGTCGTATTCCTTGCGCCGCAGCCGGGCGCTCATGATGGCCATGTCGGTGGCGCTGTCGCGGTTTTCGGCCGAGATGGCTTCGAGCTGCGTGAACGCCGCGTCGGCGTCGCCGCGCGACAGCGTCATCAGTGCCAGCGCCGTGCGCAGCTTCGGGTCGGTCGGGCTGAGCTTGGCGGCGCGCAGGAACAAGCCTTCCGCTGCCCGTGCATCACCCAGCTGCAGCTGGGCTTCGCCGGCGATCGACAGCGCCTCGGCGTTGTTGCCGGTTTTGCCGACGAGCGGTTCGAGCGTGCCCATCGCCTTCACCGGCTGGCCCAGACGCAGATAGGTCTTGGCGAGGTTGCGGCGCGCCAGCGGCAGGTTCGGGTCGAGCTGTAAGGCCTTGGAAAAGTGCGCTTCCGCCACCATCAGCGAGCCCGACATGCCTTCCACCGTGCCGGCCATCTGCAGCACGCCGACGTTGTCGGGCGCGATGCGCAGCAGTTGCTGGGTCAGCTCGCGCGCCTGCTTCAGGTCCTTGTCGAGCAGTGCCAGCCGGGCTTCGACGAACATGGTCTGCGGATGGCGCGGCAGCACCGCGTGCAGCTTGGCCGTCTGCGCCTTGGCGCCGGGGATGTTGTTCGCCTTGAGGTTCTGGCTGATCAGCGCCAGGTGCGACGCGATGAACGCCGGCTCCGCCGCCAGTGCCTTGGTGAAGGCTTCGGCGCCGCCCTGGGCGTCGTTCTTGGCATTCGCGAGGATCTCGCCTTTCAGATGCCAGGCCTCGTAGTTGCCCGGTTCACGCGCCAGCACCTGTTCGACCGTGACCAGCGCGTCGTCGAACTGGCCCTGGTCGGCCTTCAGCCGTGCCTGCAGGATCAATACCGCCGGGAAGTCGGGCACCGAGCCGCTGGCGGCGCTCAGCGCTTCCAGCGCCCGCGGCTTGTCGCCGAGAACACCCCAGGCATTGGCCACCGACGACTTCAGCGACGCGTTGGCCACCTTGTCGGGCAGGGTGATGGCGCCGTACAGCGTGGTCAGCTTCTTGGCGCCGCCGGCGAGCAGCAGGGCCCGGCCCAGCGGCGGCATCACCTTGTTGTCGTCGTAGCGCTGGTCGAGCGCCTTCGTCAGCTCAAGCACGGCGCTGAACGGGTCGCCCGAATCCAGCAGCGCCTGGCCCAGCAGGAAACGGCCCTCGGCCGATTGCGGGTCTTTCTGCAGCGCCGACTTGAACTGGATCACGGCCTTCTGCGGTTCCTTCTTCGCCAGGTAGTCCTTGCCCGAGGCGATCAGCGACGGCGCCGAATCGTTGCCGCAGGCGCCGAGCGCCAACACGCAGGCCAGTGCCAGGGCTGCCAGGCGGCCGGGAGCGGTGAAGGTTTCAGGTGGCATGGCGCGGTCGGGTGTTTCTTGGTGTGCGAGTTGACCCGGCGGCCGTTCAGCGGATGGCCAGGCGTTTCATCAGGTCGTACAAGGTCGGCCGGCTGACGCCCAGGATGTCCGAGGCCTTGACGATGTTGTCGTTGGCCCGGGCCAGCGCGGCCAGGATCGCCTGCCGCTCGGCAGCTTCACGTACGGAGCGCAGGTCGAGATCGGTGCGTTCGCCGCTGCTGTTGTCCGACGGCGAGGGCAGGCCGAGGTCGTCGGGCGTCAGGCGCTCACCTTCGCACATGATGGTGGCGCGCTTCATCGCGTTGAGCAGCTCGCGCACGTTGCCCGGCCAGGTGTGCAGTTCGATGGCGCGCACGGCGTCCTCGGAGAGGCTGAGTCCGTTGCGGCGCTGCTCCTGCGCGAAGCGGCGCACGAAGGCATGGGCCAGCAGCACGGCGTCGCCGCTGCGCTGGCGCAGCGGCGGGATCGTCACGACGATCTCGGCCAGCCGGTAGTACAGGTCTTCGCGGAAACGGCCTTCGGCGCTGAGCTTCTTCAGGTCCTGGTGGGTGGCGCAGACCACACGCACGTCGACCGGGATCTCGTTGCGCCCGCCCAGCCGCTCGATCGTGCGCTGCTCCAGGAAACGCAGCAGCTTGGCCTGCAGCGACTGCGGCAGGTCGCCGATCTCGTCGAGCATCAGCGTGCCGTTGTTGGCGGTCTCGATCTTGCCCAGGGTCTGCTTCGCCGCGCCCGTGAAAGCGCCTTTTTCGTAGCCGAAGAGTTCACTTTCGAGCAGGTTCTCGGGGATCGCCGCGCAGTTGATGGCGACAAACCGGCCGGTGCGTTTGCTCGCCACATGCAGGCCCTGCGACAGCACTTCCTTGCCGGTGCCGCTTTCGCCGAGCAGCATCACGGTGGCGTTGCTCGACGCCACGCGGTCGACGGTGCGCGCGATGCGCATCATCTCGGGGTCGCGCGTGATCAGGCTGCCCAAGGCGTCGGGCTGGGCCAGCGTCTGCAGGCGGCGGTTCTCGGCCTGCAGCTCGGCCAGGCGGTAGGCACGTTCGATCGTCAGCCGCAGCACGTCGGGGTCGAAAGGCTTGGCGAGGAAGTCGTAGGCGCCCAGGGCGACCGCGCGCAGCGCGTTGGCCTGTTCGTTCTGGCCCGTCAGCACGATGACCTTGACCGCGGGGTCGATGTCGAGCATCTGCGCCAGCAGCTTGAAGCCCTCGGACACCGAATCGGGGTCGGGCGGCAGGCCCAGGTCCATCGTCACCACCGCCGGCTGGTGGCGCCGCATCTGCAGCAGCGCGCTCTCGCGGTCGCTGGCGGTCACCGACTCGAAGCGGTCGAGCGACCACTTGATCTGCTTCTGCAGCGCCAGATCGTCTTCGACGATCAGCAGCGGCGTCGCTTCATGGTCGCTCATGCGTTGCCTTGGGAGAGCAGATCGGAACCATGCTGGCGTTCGAACAGCGGCAACTGCACGGTGACGAGCGTGCCGCGGCCGAGCTCGCTGGCCACGGCGATGCTGCCGCCGAGTTCGCGGATGTACTGGTGGCTTTCGTAGCTGCCCACGCCCATGCCGCTGCGTTTGGTGGTGTTGAACGGCTTGAACAGCCGCGTCTGGACAAATTCTTCGGTCATGCCCGCTCCGGTGTCGCCGATCTCGATCTTGACTTGCCCACTGTAGCGCTGGACATGCAGCCAGACGCGGCCATCCTGGGGGGTGGCGTCCATCGCGTTCTGGACCAGGTGCCCGAGCACCCGCTCCAGCCGGTCGTCATGCCCGCGTGTGGCCAGTTTGTCCTGCTGGTTCACTTCGAGCCGGCGGCCCTGCGCCGTGGCCGAGGCTTCGAGCTTGGCGACGATGGGCGCCAGCTCGACACCGCTGCTGCCCCCCGGCGGCGCCGCACCTTCACGCAACTGCAGCATCAGCCGGCGCATCTTCTCCAGTGAACTTTCCACCGTCAACAACATGTCCTGCTGAAATTCCCGGTTGTCGTGCAGACGTTCCGCGTTCTTCAGCATCAGCGAGAGCTGGGTGACGATGTTCTTCAGGTCGTGCACGACAAAGGCGGACATGCGGTTGAAGGCGTCGAACTTGCGCGCTTCGAGCAAGGCTTCGGTGGCACGCATCTGCGCCAGGTAGCCGGCGGCCTGGCGGCTGGCTGTTTTCAGCAGGTCGAGCACTTCCCAGTCGATCTCGATCGAGGTGCGCGGCCGCGCCAGCAGCACGAAGCCCAGCAGTTCGTCGCCCACCAGCAGCGGCACCACGAGCCAGGGGTTGGGTGTGCCGAGCAGCCAGGTCGGCAGCGCCAGGCCTTCGTAGCGTTTCGTCGACGAACGGAACTCCTCCAGGTCGACGACCCAGGCCTTCTCGCGCAGGAAGGCGCAGAAGGGCGAGTCGGCGGGTTCTTCGGCGCTGATCTGCGGCATGTTCCAGCGCGAGGTCTGCGCAAACGGGCCGTTGGCGTCGGCCCTTGTCCACAGGCTGCCGCCCGGGCACTCGACCATGTCGGCCAGGCCGCGGATGACATGCGAGCCGACTTCGCTGGGCGAGCCCTGGGTCGACAGCATCGCGGTGAAGCGCAGCCATTCTTCGCGGTAGTCGAAGCGGTAGCTGAAGAAATGTTTGCCGACGAAAACCCGCAGCTTCGCGCGCAGCGAACCCGACAGCACCACCGCCACCAGCAGGGCCACCGCGGCGAAGACGACGTTCAGCTGCAGTGCGCGGCCCCAGTCGCCGCCGAAGTAGCGCACGTAGTAGCCGATGCTCGACATGAACAGCAGGTACAGGCCGACCAGCACCAGCGTCGCCGAGTGGAAGGCGGCAGTGCGCGACACCTGCATGCGGGTGAGCCAGGCCGTGCGGCGTGCGGCAACGAACAGGAAGGGCATCGACAGCAGGTGCACGGCGCCGCGCGCCGTCAGCGCATCGGCGTCGAAGCTGCCGAACATCAGCGCCGTGGAGTACAGGTAGATGTCGAAGGCGAAGATGCAGGCCAGGCCCAGGCAGACCGGCTTGGCGTTCCAGCGCGAGCCGTCGCCGAGATTGCGGAACAGCTGCTCGATCAGCAATGCGCCGCCCAGCGGCAGCGCCAGCAGGCTGAGGATCACCAGCCGCGACGGCGGCCCGTCGATCGTTCCGGACACCGCGCGCGCCAGCTGCAGCACCAGCGCCAGGCCGACGAACGCCGCCAGTATCCAGCGCAGACGCAGCAGCACAGCACCGCTGCCGGCGGCACGCCGCATGCCGAGCGACACCAGCAGAAAGGCAAACCAGAGCGCGTAGCGCGCCAGGTCGAACATCGCCGCCCAGGCCGGCCACGCCAGCGACTTGTAGACGGCTGCGGCGGCGGACAGTGCCGACCAGCCCGCACTGCACAGCAGCGCGGCGACGAACAGCGAGGATGCGAGTGATTGTTCGCGCTGCGGCCGACCCGACCAGGCCACGTAGCCTGCGAACAGCAGATGCACGACTGCGGCAACGCCGTAGCCAACCACGGCCATGTCATCCACGCGGGCTACTCACGGTCGACGCGCTGTTGCGCAACACGACGCCTGGGCGCCGGGGGGCGAAAAGAACCGGCGCCGGGCGGCGAGCCCTCAGCGTGCGCCCTTGCCCGTCAGCACGACACCGACGGTTTCGAGCAGCACCACCAGGTCCAGGAACAGCGTATGGTTCTTTACGTAGTACAGGTCGTACTGTAGCTTTTCCTGCGAGTCTTCCACGGTGGCGCCGTAGTGGTAGCGCACCTGGGCCCAGCCGGTGACGCCCGGCTTGACGCTGTGGCGCACCGCGTAGAACGGGATCTCCTGCGTCAGCTGCTCGACGAAAAACGGCCGCTCCGGCCGCGGACCGACCAGGCTCATGTCGCCCTTGAGCACGTTGAACAGCTGCGGCAGTTCGTCGATGCGCAGGCGGCGGATGATGTTGCCCACACGTGTGACACGGGTGTCGTTGGTCGAGGCCCAGCGCGGTTTGCCGTCTTTTTCGGCGTCGGTGCGCATGCTGCGGAACTTGGTCACCTTGAACGGCTTGCCGAGCTGGCCGACACGCTCCTGCCGGTACAGCATCGGACCGCGGCTTTCGGCCTTGATGAGCAGGGCCGTCACCAGCATGATGGGGGCCGACAGCACGATCAGCAGCGTTGCCGACAGGATGTCGAAAACACGTTTGACTGCCGTTCGGAAGGCGCCCTGGTTGAAGCCGTCGCCGAAGATCAGCCAGCTGGCGCTGAGGTAGTCGATGCGGATCTGGCCGAGTGTCTTCTCGAAGTGGCTGTTCAGGTCGTAGACCTTGATGCCGGCGAGCTTGCAGTCGAGCAGCTGGCGCAGCGGCATGCTGCCGGCGCGGCGTTCGGTCAACGCCACGACGATCTCGTCGACGTTCAGGCGCTCCACCGTTTCCGTGAGCGAACCAGTCAGCGTCAGCAACTCGTGTTCGGGCACGGCGGCCACGGCTTCGTTCGGGCCGGCGACATAGCCGACGATGTGGGCATTCGGGTCCACGGCCTTGAGCGTGTTGCCGACCACCTGCGCCGCCGGGCCAGCGCCAAAAATCAGGATGCGCGTGCGTGCGGTGTGCGGCGCGGCCCAGTGCGAAACATAGACCCGGCGCATGACAAGCGCCGAGACGCCGGCCATCACGGTGAATTGCACGGCGCCGCGGCTGGCCAGGTCGGAGGGCAGCAGGCCGAAAATGGCGTAGGCCAGCGGCAGCGCCACCAGCAGCACGAGCAGGGCGCGGGCGCAGGCGCGGCCCAGTGAACCCAGCGGGGCCACCTCGTACAGCCCCGAGGCGCTGTTGATGACAAACAGGCAGGCGGCGAACGACACCACATGTGTGCCCGCCAGCGGCACGGCCTGGTTGATGCCGCCGACCTGGAACGCGATGGCGCCGATGGCCACGAGCAGGGCCAGCGACAGGTCGAAGAACATGCTCCGCAGCGCGGCGCGATGCACGTAGTGATTGAAGATGCGGATCATCGGAACTTCGGTGCGAGGGACAGCGGACAACTCGAGACCAGCTTCACGCCTTGTCGGGTGGCGTCGGTGCTTGCACAGCCCGAGCCCCCATCGATACCGGGCTCTTCGACCCCTTTGCTGCGCGGACTGTAAGCAGTCGTAGGCTCCGGCATCAATCCCCGTCTTGAGGGGGGCCAGGCGCCGTCACCCGCATTGCGGATGGCGCGCCCGATGCGCAGCTTTTCGGGGTTGACGAACCTGGTTTCAGCTAGCAGAACGGGACCAGACGGGCTCCAGGGAAGGCATTGTCTCGGCAGGTTGAACAACGGGGCCGAGCATAAGGACGCGGCGCTGCGTGTGCCTGCACGGCGCCGTGGCCGCCAGCCGGTTTGCCGATTCCTGCACACAGTTCGTTGCAGGCGGGAGGCGCTCAGTGCGGCGTCTCGGGCTCCGGCGGCGTTTCGCCTTCGTGCCGACGCAGCGCCTTGATTGTCAGGTGGCGCGCCAGCAGCAACGGCGGCATACGCAGCCAATGGCCGCGAACGTAGAGTGCGCCCAGGGCCGCGGCCCGGCCCGCGGGCGCCGTGGCCGGGTGCGGTGAACGCAGCGCACGCAGCCAGATCGCGTCCATCAGCTTCAGCAATGCCGCGCCCGGCGCAGCGGACCGCAGCGCCGCACTCGCCTGCGGCGCCACCGGCGTGCCGAGCAGGCGGGCGGTGTAGCGCAGGCCGTAGAAAAGCGGTCGGCGCAGGTCGAGCAGCGCCGCCCGCTCGACCAGCTGCGTCCAGAATTGCGCGTCGCGCGCGAAGTGGCGCAGCAGCAGGTCCAGGTCCGACAGGTCGCGCAAGGCATGGTTCATGTCGTCATTCATGAACAGGTGCGTCATGCTGTGCAGCACCATGTCGGGCGCACACAGCATCCGGAGGCCGGTTTGGCCAGGAACTGCTTCCGAGGCCTCGAAGAGCTTGTGCGGGTCGGGGCGCAGGCGCGCGGTTTCCGGCAGGATCGTGTGGTGCACATCGAGCACGGTGCTGCGCTGCACGTGCTCCATCGGCGGCAGCTCGTGCATCCATTGCCGGTAGTAGCGCTGGTCGTAGGCCGTGTGGTGCGTGGTCATCCAGCCGCCGAGCATGAGCATCGATTCGGCCTGCGCCAGCACCGCCTTCGGCACCATGATGTCGATGTCGGAGAACACCCGCCCTTGCGCCGCCGGCAGGCCCGCCATCACATACGCGGCGCCTTTGAGCAAAACTACCGGCGCGCCGAGCCCGGCCAGCGCATGCTGGATGAAGCGGATCTCCCTGCAGATCTCGTCCTGCTGCGCGCGGCAGACACGCAGCGCCGCCTCGGCATGGCGTGCCGCGGCAGCAGGGCCGGCGCGGCCGGATTCGTCCAACTGTGCGGCGACGCGGCCCAGCAGCCCGGCCACGCGCGCTTGCCTGAACAGCGTCGACCAGCGTTCGTCGGGCCACGGCCCCGGAGGCATGCGGCCCGACAGAGCCGTGCTCGTGAGGTCTTCCGGCCAGTGCATCGGCATCAGTGTGCCGTGGGCTCCTGCCCGTCTGCCTGCCCGTCTGCCAAGCGGGCAAACAGCGCCGCCGCTTCGTGAACATCGCTGTACTCGAAGCTGAAGCAGGCGCTGCGGTCGATCACCGAACCTACCAGGTTGAAGCCTTCTGCGCCGAAGAGGTCGTAGTTGAACGCATTCTCGACCAGTTGCATGAAGGCCCGTGCGCGTTCGATGGGTTCCAGGCGCGCAGGCGAGCCGGCAACATACTTGGGTAGCACGATCCAGCCTGGCGTGGCGGGCTGGTGGGCGGCACGAACGGCGTCCGGCGGCGCGGCAAAGTGCGCAACGACACCTTTGACGGTGTCCCGGACCGTCGAGCCCAGCCGCATCTGCGGCGCGAACCTGCGGATGACGTCGATCGAGTCGTTTTTCAGGCTCACGGGCCGGGGGTTTGGCACGATGTGCCCCTGTTTCGGGCAGATCAAGGTGAGTTCGTCGGACAACAGGCGCCAGCCGCTGAACAGCAGCGCAGAGCACAAAGTGCTCTTGCCCGAGCCCGAGGGCGCGGGCAGCACCAGGGCGCGCCCGTTGCGTTCGAGCACCGCGGCGTGCAGGATCAGGTACTGGTGGCAGATGCCGTAGACGCACCAGTTCAGACCCCACTCCAGCAGCGGGAAGCCCTGGCCGCCCGGCAGCGGATTGAAGGGCTCCTGCCCCTCGAAGCTGAAGACGACCTGTGGCTGCCACCAGTGCCGCCAGCTGGCGGGCCGGTGCACGCCGACATCGAAGTCGACGAATGTGTCGGCGCTTGCCACCGGGTAGGCCGCGTACAGCGTCTCGATGGCCGTGCTCACGGCGGGGATGCGGGTGGCCAGCCTGGCGACAAAGGGCCCCATCTGGAGCAGCAGGCCGCCGGGGCTGCGAAGTGCACGGCGCGTAGCGTCTGCGCCGAGGCTTTGCAGCAAGGTCGTCATTCGACGCGGCGCAGCAAGCCTGCCTGCAGCAGGGCGTCGATCGTCTCGGCGCCGGCGTCAAGCGCCGAATCGGCGACCGGGCCGCCGTCCGTCAATGTTTCCAGAACGGAGGCTGCTTCAGCCGAGATCCAGTGCGTTCTGGCGTTCGCGGGTGCGAAGACGACACTCGTCTCCTCGCCCCAACCCTTGATCAGCAGACCCGGAGAGGCGGCAATCGTGCGGCCTGCCTGAACAGTGTCGCCCAAGGTTTGCCGGTCAGATGCTGATCGGGTACATCTGCACCCGCAGCCAGGTGATCAGCTGCGCCGAGTCCCAGTTGATGCCCGAGCCCGCCAGCACATAGGTGTTGGCGTTGGCTTTGTAGTTCGTCCAGATGCTCTGGAGATAGGTCTTGCTGACGCTGCCGGGCGAAGACGCAAACCCCTGGGTCACGTTGAGGCACATCGAGACCAGGTGCTGCAGCACACCCATCTCGCCGCTCGTCGTGACGCCGGAGCCGCTGTTCTTCATCACGTCGTACAGCATCCAGTTCTTGTAGGTCGAGGTCGTCGTACCCAGCAAGGTGCTGACCGAGACGTTCATGCAGTCGGGCCGGCATGGGCTGCCGGTGGCCGGCAGGCACGCCTGGCTGTACCAGTCTTCGCAATTGCGCGACGTGCACTTCACCGAGGTCGAGGTCGGGTTCCGGCTCTTGAACGTCGTCACGGAAACGAACGACGAGGCCACGACGCAACTGGTGGTCGCCGAAACCGGGCCGCTGGCCAGGGTCAACAGCACCGGTGCGGCCGAGGCGCCCGTGCGCAGCAGCTTGCGTCGGGCCAGGCCCTTGGCCTGGAGAGCGGACGCCGCTTCGTCGCGTGCCGATCGCTGTTCAGGCTCTTGCGAATTGTGTTCCATGCGTACTCTCCGAGCACTCTCGTGGTTCTACCGCCTATTGTAGGAACCCTGGCCGCGGTGAAAGCCCGGATCGGGCCCCCGACCACGGGGGATGGACGGCATTCCTTGGCGATTCGCCGCACCGGCACCCAACCTGGTTCGATGTGCGGCATCGCGAAAAGAAACGCCCCGACGAAGCGGGGCGTTGGTATCGATCAGCCCAAGGCGTCTTGCCCTGGGTGGATCAACGCTTGCGTCAGACCCCGATCAGGCCTTGTTGCGGCGGCGCGTGGCGGCACCGGCACCCAGCAGGGCCAGGCTCAGCAGGGCCAGGCTCGTCGGCTCGGGGATCTTGCCTTCGAAGTCGAAGCTGGTGCTCTTGCCGGCAATGCCCAGGTGGTCGATGGCCACTTGCAGGGTCAGCGAGAACGGGTCGTTCAGCAGCACGTTGCCGCCGCCGGTGGCCGAGAAGGCGCCGGGGCCGGTGCTGCCGCTGAATGCGGTGGCGGTTGTGCCGAACAGGGCGTTGGCGTCGTCGGCATAGAGCGTGTAGCCGAAGTTGCCGCCGGCGGTGCCGCCGATGTTGCCGTACACGGCCGTCGGGCCGCCGAGGCCGAAGTTCATGTCGGTTTCGGTGAACGACACGGTCAGGACGCCGGCGCCAATGCCGCTGACGTTGACCGAGTTCAGGTCGATACCGAAGTCGGCCAGAACGCCGTTGCCAAGACCGGTAGAGACGTTGATGTTCCAGTTGCCGGCAGCGCCGAGGTAGGTGATCTTGCCGTCGACCAGGCCGTCAGCATCGCCGGCGGCGCCGTCGAAAATGAGCTTGTCGACGCCGATGGTTGCCGCGTCATCGAGTTGCAGGGCGATCGTCGCGTTGGCGGCCAGGGGAGCAGCCACGAGCAACGAAGCTGCAGCCGCCGCGAGGAAAGACTTCAGAAACTTCATGCTTTTCTCCTTGAGAGGGTGACGCCACCTTGGCGACATGACTTCCAATAAGCAACACCGATGCCAGGCTTTAAAATCAACAACTTAGAGTTCTTCGGGGTGGTCTCTGTCAAGGATTCCGACAGGCTGGCGGGGCCTGTTTGGGCGTCCCGGGCAAGTTCTGGCGGCCACTTCCCGGCAATCGAGTGTGCCCATCTCCTGGCCGGCTCATAACTTGGGGGTGGCGGGCGGATGTCACCGACCGTGAAAATTGCGCGCAAGCGGTAGCGGGCCGGTTCGCCAACGAGGTGGTCGTGCAGTGGGGCTGTGCCATCATCGCCCACCTCACGTTTTGTCTGTGGCGAGCGTGCTGTGCTCGTCCGCGGGCCGTTCTGGCTTGAGTGTCGGCCGTATCCAACATCGGGACCCCTTCCGATGCGTGACTGGAGCTTCTTTTGACCATGAGATCTGCCTTTTCACTCGCTGCCTTTCGGCATGCCGTGCTGCTGACGGCCGCGCTTGTCCTGGGTGCCTGCGGCAGTGCGCCGCTCGGTGGCTTGCCGCCGGCGCCGATGGCCGCGCAAACCGCCGACTACAGTTACATCGTCGGCGCCGGCGACAGCTTGAACATCACCGTCTGGCGCAACCCCGAGCTGTCGATGTCGGTGCCGGTGCGCCCCGACGGCAAGATTTCGACGCCGCTTGTTGACGAACTCGTGGCCCAGGGCAAGACCTCGTCGGAAATCGCGCGCGACGTCGAGAAGAAGCTGGCTGCGTTTGTGCGCGACCCGATCGTGACCGTCATCGTCACCAGCTTCGTCGGCCCCTACAGCGAGCAGATCCGCGTCGTCGGCCAGGCCGCCCGGCCGCAGTTCCTGGCCTACAAGCAGAAGATGACCGTTCTCGACGTGATGATCGCCGTTGGCGGCCTGACCGACTTCGCCGACGGCAACGGTGCGACGATCCTGCGCACGGCCGACGGCAACAAGCAGTACACGGTGCGGCTGAACGACCTGATCAAGCGCGGCGATGTCTCGGCCAATGTCGAGATGCGGCCGGGTGACATCCTGATCATCCCGCAGAGCTTCTTCTGACCCGCGGGGTGGCGGCGCGACCCTCGTTCCAGAGGGCGGCGCCGGGTTTTTCGTGATCGCCGTTCCGGGCGCTGCCCAAGTTCGCTACTGACTTCGCTGCATGCAAGAGCTCCTTCATCAGATCCTTTCCAACGCACGGGGCATGTGGCGGTTCCGCTGGCCCGGGTTGATCGCGACCTGGGTGGTGGCGATTGCCGGCGTCGTCATCGTCTGGAAGATTCCCGACCAGTTCGAAGCCTCGGCGCGCGTTTACGTCGACACCGATTCGATCCTGAAGCCGCTGATGAGCGGTCTGGCGGTGCAGCCCAACGTCGACCAGCAGATTTCGATGCTCAGCCGCACCTTGATCAGCCGGCCGAACCTGGAAAAGCTCGTGCGCATGGCCGACCTGGACCTCAAGGACCAGACCAAATCCGACCAGGAACTGCTGATCGAGCGCCTGCAAAAAGGCATCGAAATCCGCACCGCCGGCGGCGTCAACCTCTATTCGATGGCCTACCGCGACCCCGAGCCCGACAAGGCCAAGCGCGTGATCCAGTCGATGGTGTCGATCTTCGTCGAGTCCGGCCTCGGCGCCAGCCGCAAGGACACCGACTCGGCCAAGACCTTCCTGAACGAGCAGATCAAGGTCTTCGAGGGCAAGCTCGAAGAAGCCGAGGCTCGCTTGAAGGAGTTCCGGCTGAAGAACATCGACCGCCAGGGCGCGGAAGGCAAGGACTTCACCACGCGCGTCGGCGAAATCACGGGCCAGCTCGAAGCCGCCAGGCTGCAGCTGCGCGAAGCCGAGCGTGCACGCGAAGCCGCCAAGCGCCAGCTCGCCGAGGCGCGTGGCCAGTTGCCGAGCACGGCGTTGCCGAACCTGCTGAAGGAAAGCAACATCCCGGTCTCGACACCGGAGATCGACTCGCGGATTGACGCGCAAAAACGCAGCCTCGACGCCTTGCTCCAGCGTTACACCGAACAGCACCCCGATGTCGTCAGCACGCAGCGGCTGATCAAGGATCTCGAAGCGCAGAAACGCAAGGAAGTGCAGGAACTGCAGAAGGCGGCTGCGCTGAAGGCGGCGACCACGCCGAATACCAACATGCCGGTCGAGAGCCTGGCGCAGCAGGAGATGGCGCGCATGCTGGCAACGGCTGAAGTGCAGGTGGCTTCGATGCAGGCGCGGGTGGAGGAATACGCCGGCAGGCTGGGACAGATCCGCGAACAGCTGAAGACCGCGCCGCAGATCGAGGCCGAAGCCTCGCAGCTGAACCGCGACTACGCCGTCACGCGCAAGAACTACGAAGACCTGGTGGCGCGCCGCCAGTCGGCCGTGATGTCCGGCGAGCTGGATGTGGCTTCCGGCGTCGCCGAGTTCCGGCTCATCGACCCGCCGCGTGTGACGCCCAAGCCGGTGGCACCGAACCGGCTGCTGCTGTTCCCGATCGCCCTCGTCGCTGCGCTGGCCGCGGGGCTGTTCACGGCCTTCGCCGCCACCCAGCTGCGGCCGACCTTCGGCGATGCCAACGACCTGCGCCTGCGCACCGGGCTGCCGCTGCTGGGTGTGGTGACGCTGCTGACGACCGAGGCGGACCGCAAGCGCAGCCGCTCCAGCATGCTGCGTTTCGCCGGCGCGTCGGGCGGCCTGCTGCTGCTGATGGTGGCCGGGCTCGTGGTCCTGATCGTCAAGAGCCGTTACGGGGCCTAAGAGCATGAGCAGCCTGATCGAACAAGCGGCCCTGCGCCTGGCGCAATTGCGCGAAGCCGGCATCGTCGTGCCGGAGGTCGAACCTCCGGGCGCCGCGGCGCCGCGGGGTGCCGAACAACCGCCCGCGCCTGTCTGGCCGCCGGTGGCACCGGTGTCCGCCCCCATGCCGGCGCCGGAGCCGGTGCAGTTGTCGCGGCGCATCGATCTCGACCTTGCCGCGATCGCCGCCAACGGCATCGTGACACCCGATTCGCCGCGTTCACGCCTGGCCGACCAGTACCGCGTCATCAAGCGGCCGCTGATCGCCAATGCCACGGGGCGCGGCGCTACCACGCTGACCCACGGCAACCTGATCATGGTGACCAGCGCGGTGGCCGGCGAAGGCAAGAGCTTCACGTCGATCAACCTGGCGATGAGCATTGCGGCCGAGCTGGACCACACCGTCATGCTGGTCGACGCCGACGTGGCGCGTCCCTCGGTGCTGCGCGTTCTGGGCCAGCCGCCCGGCCCCGGCCTGCTCGACATCCTCGAGGGCAAGACCGACATGGCCAGCGTGCTGCTGCGCACCAACGTCGACAAGCTGACCATCCTGCCCAGCGGCTCACCGCAGCCACGGGCCACCGAGCTGCTGGCCAGCGACGCGATGACGGCGCTGCTGGACGACATGGCCACGCGTTACCCCGACCGCATCATCATCTTCGACTCGCCGCCGCTGCTGCTGACGACCGAATCGCGTGTGCTGGCATCGCACATGGGGCAGATCGTCGTCGTCGTGCGTGCCGACAACACGCTGCAGTCCACGGTGCTCAGCGCGCTGGCGACGATCGAGTCGTGTCCGGTCCGCATGGTGGTGCTCAACCAGGCCCGCGGCGATGCGGCGGGAACCTACGGCTCGGGCCACGGCTACGGCTACGGCGAAGGGTACGGCTACGAGTCTGCCGGCGGTGCAGACCCCGCTGCCAAGACCTGAGCCTCCCACACACACCGGCATGCGACTTCGCCAACGTTCCAAGCCCGCGCCAGGCAGGGCCCTCCTGCTGCTCTCCGGCGCCAGCGCGGCCTGCGTCTTTGCCAGCCCGGCGGGCGCCCAGGACGCGGGCACGGGCAACCGCAACTTCGTCATGGCGCCGACCTTTTCGGTCGAGGAAACCTACCTGGAGACACGCGGCCGCATCACGGGCAGCAACGGCCGCGAAAGCATCACGCGCATCAGCCCGGGGCTGCGCCTGTCCAGCCGCAGTGGCCGCGTCCAGGGGGCACTCGACTACGCCGGCAACCTGCTGTATCGCGCCGGACGCGAAGAATCGGCGGGTGCCGACTTCCAGAATTCGCTGAACGCGGCCTTCGTCGTCGAGGCGGTCTCGAACTGGCTCTTCGTCGACGCACGCGCCAGCATTTCGCAGCAGGCGATCTCGGCCTTCGGCCAGCAGTCCGTCGAAGGCAGCCAGCAGAGCAATGCGAACCGCAGCGAGGTCAGCACGCTGAGCCTGTCGCCCTATGCCCGGGGCAACCTCGGCAGCTGGGCCAGCTATGAAGTGCGCCTGAACGCGTCAGGCACCAGCAGCGGCACTGCCGAAGCGTCCGACTCCAGAAGCTCGGGCGGCTCGGTGCTCGTGCAGTCGGCGCGCGGCGGTTCGATGCTGGGCTGGGCGCTCAGTGCTTCGCAGCAACGTGTGGAATACACCGGCTTCTCCACCAGCGAGATCGATACCGGCCGGGTGAATGCCACGGTGTCGCTGACACCCGATCCATCGCTGCGGCTGTCGGCCAGCGCCGGGCGCGAGTCGGTCGACCAGAGCCGGGGCGCGGAGCACCGCTCTGACACCACCAGCGGCGTCGGCCTGCAGTGGAGCCCGTCGCCGCGCACCAGCCTGCTCATCGATGTGGCCGAGCGCTACTTCGGCCGTTCGGCCCGCGTCGGGTTCTCGCACCGCCTGTCGCGCACGATACTGAGCTACAGCTACACACGCGACCTCAACCAGGGTGCCGACGCCTTCAACCTCGGCCAGCCGAAGACGATGTTCCAGCTGTTCTTCGAGCAGGCCGCGTCGGCCTTCCCCGACCCGGCCGAGCGCGAGGCCGCCGTGCTGGCGCGGCTGAACGGCCTGGGGCTGGACCCGAACCAGCTGGTGGCGACCAGCTTCCTGAGCTCGACGCTTTCGGTACAGCAGCGGCAGGATGTCGCCTTTGTCTGGCTCGGCCTGCGCACCACGCTGAACGTGCAGGCCTACACGAATGCGCAGAGCCAGCTGATCAGCATCGTCGGATCCGACCCCACCATCGGCGAAGCGGTGCGTGTGCACGGCTATTCTTCGAGCGTGAGCTACCGCCTGACGCCGCAGACGAGCATCACCGCGGGCGGTTCGCGGCAGATGACGTTCGGCACCGGCGTGCGCGCCGGCAACGACCTCAAGTCGGCCAACCTCAGCCTCACCAGCCAGGTCGGCGCGCGCACGACGGCGCAGCTCGGCTCCCGCTACACGGTCTTCAACAGCACCACCGACCCGTACCGCGAGACATCGGTGTCGGCTTCACTCAGCCTGCGGTTCTAGAACCATGTACGAAGCGTTCTACGGGCTGAGCAGCAAGCCGTTCCAGCTCAACCCCGACCCCAATTTCTACTTCGCCAGCAAGCAGCACCGGCGCGCCAAGGCCTACCTCGAGTACGGCGTCTCGCGCAACGAAGGTTTCATCGTCATCACCGGCGAGATCGGCGCCGGCAAGACGATGGTGCTGCGTTCGCTGATCGAAAGCCTGAACGGCAGCAACGTCATCACCGGCCATCTGGTGACGACGCAGCTGGGCGCCGAAGACACCTTGCGTATGGTTGGTGCGGCCTTCGGCTTCCGCGTCAAGGACGTGCCGAAGTCCGAGCTGCTGATCACGCTGGAAGCCTTCCTCATCAGCCAGACGAGCAAGGGCAAACGCTGCCTGCTGGTGGTGGACGAAGCGCAGAACCTGACGCCGCGCGCGGTGGAAGAACTGCGCATGCTCAGCAACTTCCAGTTCGGCAACCAGGCGCTGCTGCAGAGCTTCCTGGTCGGCCAGCCCGAGTTCCGCGAGATCCTGCAGCGCCCCGAGATGGAGCAGTTCCGCCAGCGTGTGGCCGCCACCTGCCACATCGGCCCGCTCGACCAGGACGAGACCCGGGGTTACATCGAACACCGGCTGAAGTGTGCCGGCGCCACCGGCAAGCCGACCTTCGACCCGGCGGCGTTCGAGGGCATCTTCAAGGCCAGTGCCGGCATCCCGCGCCGCATCAACGCCATCGCCGACCGGCTGCTGCTGGCCGGTTTCCTGGGCGGCCGCACCCACCTCACGGTCGACGACGTGGGCGAGGTCGTGCGCGAGTTCCAGGCCGAGAACGGTGCGCCGTCGCGGCCGATGGTGATGGCAGCGCCGGGCAAGGACGAACCGCCGATGCCTGGCGCCGCGCGCGGCGACATGGTGCTCGACCTCGACCTGAGCAAGCTCAAGGTCGACGCTGACGAAGCCGAGGGCATGTCGCGCCAGATCGCACAACTGTCCGCCGACCAGCGCGGCGACCAGCTGCAGCGCCTGGAGCGCAGCATGCTGCGGCTCGAACGCATCAACGTGCAGACGCTGGCCATGCTGCAGAAGTTGGTGAACGCAGTGAAAAAACCCGACGAAGGAACGAAGTGATGTTGGCGCCGGCTATCACCAACGCTCTGACCATCGACGTCGAAGACTACTTCCAGGTCTCGGCCTTCGCGCCCTACATCCGGCGCGACGAGTGGGATACACGCGAGTGCCGCGTCGAGCAGAACGTGGCCCGCATTCTCGAACTGCTGGCCGCGCGCGACACCAAGGCCACGTTCTTCACACTCGGCTGGGTGGCCGAGCGTTACCCGCAGCTGGTGCGCAGCATCGTCGACCAGGGCCATGAACTGGCCAGCCACGGCTACGGCCACCAGCGTGCCAGCGACCTCAGCGAAGCCGAGTTCAGCGACGACATCACGCGTGCGAAGAAGCTGCTCGAAGACATCGCCGGCGCGCCGGTGCTGGGCTACCGGGCGCCGAGTTTTTCCATCGGCACCGGCAACCTCTGGGCGCTGGATTCGCTGGCGCGCGCAGGCTACCGCTACAGCAGCAGCATTTACCCGATCAAACACGACCACTACGGCATGCCGGACTCGCCGCGTTTTGCCTACAAGCTGTCCAGCGGCCTGCTCGAAGTGCCAGTGACGACGCTGCGTTTGCTCAACCGCAACCTGCCTTCCAGCGGCGGCGGCTACTTCAGGCTGCTGCCCTACGCGCTGTCGCGCTGGATGCTGCGCCGTGTCAACCGCGAAGACCGCGAGTCGGCCGTGTTCTATTTCCACCCCTGGGAGATCGATGCCGGCCAGCCGCGCATCGCCGGCATCGACGCCAAGACGCGGTTCCGCCACTACGTCAACATCCCCCGCATGGAAGGCCGGCTGCAGCAGCTGCTGGGCGACTTCCGCTGGGGGCGCATGGACCAGATCTTCCTCGCCCGCGCCTCGGCCTGAACGCACCCGTGCCCACCATCGAGAGACTGTCTCCGTCCGATGCACGCGGCGCCGCGGCATGGGACGCCTTTGTCCTTGCCTGCCCGCAAGCGACGTTTTTCCACCGTTCGGCCTGGCAGGGGCTGCTGCGCGACGTCTTCAAGCACGACACGTACTACCTGTTCGCCCACGAAGGCGGCCGGCTGACCGGCGTGCTGCCGCTGGCGCATGTGAAGAGCATGCTGTTCGGCAATTCGCTGACCAGCCTGCCGTTTGCCGTCTATGGTGGCGCGGCCTGCAGCGACGAAGCCAGCGCCCAGGCGCTGGAACAGGAAGCGCAACGCCTGGCACGTGAACTTGGCGTCGACCACCTCGAAGTGCGGCAGCTCGAACGCCGGCACGACAGCTGGCCGCGGCAGGATCTCTACGTCACCTTCCGCAAGGCGATCCTGCCCGACGAAGAAGCCAACATGCTGGCCATTCCGCGCAAGGCGCGCGCTATGGTGCGCAAGGGCATCAACAACGGTCTGAAGAGCGAGGTCGATGCGACGGCCGAGCGCTTCTTCAAGCTCTATGCCGACAACGTGCACCGCCACGGCACGCCGGCCTTGCCCAAGCGCTACTTCGAAGAACTGCTGCGCCGCTTCGGCAGCGACTGCGAGGTGCTGACCGTCGTCGGCACCGAGGGCCAGCTGTTGTCCAGCGTGCTGTCGTTCTATTTCCGTGACGAGGTGCTGCCGTACTACGCCGGCGACGACTTCGCAGCGCGCGCGCTGGCCGCGAATGACTTCAAATACTGGGAACTGATGCGGCGCTCCTGCGCGCGCGGTCTGAAGGTCTTCGACTACGGCCGCAGCAAGCTTGGCACCGGCCCCTACGCCTTCAAGAAGAACTGGGGTTTCGAGCCGACGCCGCTGAGCTACGAGTACTGCCTCTACAAACGCGACGCCGTGCCGCAGAACAACCCCGCCAACGCCAAGTACCGGCTGATGATCGAGACGTGGCGCCGTCTGCCGATCGGTGTCGCCAACTGGCTGGGGCCGTTTGTGGTCCGCAGCCTGGGTTAGAGATGGCGAACGTGCTGTTCCTGTCGCACCGCCTGCCGTACCCGCCCAACAAGGGCGACAAGGTGCGTTCGTACCACGTGCTCAAGCACCTGGTGGCCAAGCACCGCGTCATGCTCGGCACCTTCGTCGACGACCCGGCCGACGAGCAGTACGTGCCCGAGGTGCGTGCGATGTGCGCCGACCTGCATGTCTCGCGCCTGCGCCCGGCCATGGCGCGGGTGCGCAGCGCCCGGGGCCTGCTGACGCACCAGCCGCTGTCGCTGGCCTACTACCGCGACAGGCCGCTCGGCGACTGGGTTCGCGGCCTGCGCCGCAGCGGTGGCATCGATGCCTTGCTCGTGTTCTCGTCGTCGATGCTGCCGTATGCGGCCGACTTCGACGCACCGCTGGTGGTGGACTTCGCCGATGTCGAATCGGAAAAGTGGGCCGAATACGGCCGCACACGCTCGTGGCCGATGTCGTGGGTCTACCGGCGCGAAGGCCGCATGCTGCGCGCCACCGAGCGCGAAGGCGCGGCGCGTTCACGCTGGTCGCTGTTCGCCACCGAAACCGAAGCCGCGCTGTTCCGCCGCCTCGCGCCGGAAAGCGCCGGCCGTGTCGAAGTCATGGGCAACGGCGTCGATGCCGAGTATTTCGCGCCCAGCGCCGACCGCCGCTCGCCTTATGCCGACGACGAAATTCCGTTTGTCTTCATCGGCACGATGGACTACTGGCCGAACGTCGACGCCGTGAAATGGCTGGTCCAGGACATGCTGCCGAAACTGCGCCGGCGCTGGCCGACGCTGCGCCTGTACGTCGTCGGCCGCAACCCGACGCCGGCGGTGCTGCGCCTGGCCAGCGATGCCGTGCACATCACCGGCACCGTGGCCGATGTGCGGCCGTATGTGCAGCACGCACGCGCCGTGGTGGCGCCGGTGCGGCTGGCGCGCGGCATCCAGAACAAGGTGCTGGAAGCCATGGCGATGGGGCGGCCGGTGGTCGCCACCGTGCGCTGTGTGCAGGCGATCGACGCCGAGGTCAACGAACACCTGCTCGCCGCCGACGATGCCGACGCCTTCGTGCGTGAACTCAGCGGCCTGCTCGACTCGCCGTCGCGCGCCGCGCGCATCGGCGCGGCCGCGCGTGAACGCATCCTGGCGCGCTACGGCTGGGCGTCGCGGCTGGCTGGGCTCGACCGCTACTTCCCGGCGCAGCCGGCGGCTGAGGTGTGCGCATGAGCCGCCGGGCCGCCCCCAAGGCGAATACCGCAGTGCGCAGCACGGAGGTTGCCTAATGAGCGCGCTCGTGCAATCACAGGCCGAGGGGCCCTGGCGCAGGTTCCTGCCGGGCCTGCTGCTGGTCGCCGCCGTGCTGCTGGTGTTCCTGCCGACGGCGCAGGCGATGGTCTGGATTTGGTACCGCTCGGGCACCTTTGCCCATGCCTTCCTCGTGCCGCCCATTTCGGCCTGGCTGGTCTGGCGCCAGCGCGAAAAGCTCGTCGGCGTGCCGGTGCGGCCGGCGCCCTGGATGCTGCTGCCACTGGCTGTGTTGTGCCTGCTCTGGCTCGTCGGCGAACTGGCGGCGGCGCAGGCGCTGACCCAGTTTTCGCTGGTGGCGATGCTGGTGGTGTGTGTGCCGCTGGCGCTGGGCCTGAGCGTGGCCCGGGTGCTGATGTTTCCGCTGCTGTTCCTGTTCTTCGCCGTGCCGCTGGGCGAAGCGCTGGTGCCGGTGATGATGGAGTGGACGGCCGACTTCACCGTCGCCGCGGTGAGCTTCTCGGGTGTGCCGGTGTACCGCGAAGGTTTCCAGTTCATCGTGCCGACCGGGCGCTGGTCGGTGGTCGAAGCCTGCAGCGGCGTGCGTTACCTGATCGCCTCGGCGATGGTCGGCACCTTGTTCGCCTACCTCAACTTCAATTCGTACCGGCGGCGCGTGCAGTTCATCGGCCTGGCGCTGCTGGTGCCGCTGGTGGCGAACTGGGTTCGCGCCTACATGATCGTGATGCTGGGCCACCTCTCGAACAACAAGATCGCGGCAGGTGTCGACCACATCATCTACGGCTGGGTGTTTTTCGGTGTCGTGATCGGCATGATGTTCTTCATCGGCGCGCGCTGGTCCGATCCGGCCGGCACACCCGCCGCTGCCCGTGATGCCGCTCCGGTCCCCGCGGCGCAGCCGGCTGGTGCAGCGGCATGGCTGGCGCACGGGCTTGCAATCGGGCTGGCCGTGCTGGTGATGGCCGGCACGCAGCTCGCGTCCCGCCAGCTCGGCCCTGCGGACCAGACCGGCGCCGCGCCGCGTCTGGCGCTGCCGGCTGCCGCAGGCGGCTGGTCGGCAGAAGAACCGTCTGCGACTGCATGGACCCCGGCCTTCAAGGGCGCCAGGGCGGTGGCCAGCAAGACCTACCGCAAGGGCGACGAGGCCGTCACCGTCTGGGTCGGCTACTACCGCGACCAGACCTACGACAACAAGCTCGTCACCTCGACCAATGTGCTGGCCGAGGCGTCGGCCGAGTCCGACTGGGCACAGATGAACCACGGTGCCCGTGCGCTGAGCCTGCCCTCTGGCGATTTCAAAGTCCAGGTCGCCGACGTGCAGGCCACGCTCGGCAGCACCGGGGCGGCCGGCCAGCGTCTGCGCGCCTGGCAGGTGTACTGGGTGGGCGGGCGTTTCATCGCCGGCGACAGCAGGGCGCGCCTGCAGCTGGCGCTGGACCGCCTGCTGGGCCGCGGCGACGATGGCGCGGTCGTCGTCTTCCACACCGACGGCAGCGACTCGCAGCGCGCCGACACCCGTCTCGACAGTTTCACGAGCACCGCCGTGCCGTCGCTCGCGGCGCAACTCGACGCCACGCGGGCGCAACGCTGACCTTCTTCCCTCCTTCAACGCCTCCACGATTCACCATGCAAACACTCGCCGTCATCGGGCTGGGCTATGTCGGCCTGCCACTCGTCGTCGAATTCGGCAAGCAGGTCCGCACGATCGGATTCGACATCGCCAAGAACAAGGTCGAAGCCTGCCAGCGCGGCACCGATCCTTCGCGCGAGCTGAGCGATGCCGAGGTGCAGGCGGCGCGCCACGCCGTCTACACCAGCGACCCGCAGATGCTGGCCGAGGCCGACGTCATCATCGTCGCCGTGCCGACGCCGGTGGACGAAGCGCACATTCCCGACTTCCGGCCGCTGATCGGCGCCTCCACCAGCGTCGGCCGGCACATGAAGAAGGGTGCGACCATCGTCTACGAGTCCACCGTCTACCCGGGCGCCACCGAAGAGGTCTGCATTCCGGTGCTCGAACGCGAATCGGGCCTGAAGTGGAAGCAGGACTTCTTCGTCGGCTACAGCCCCGAGCGAATCAACCCGGGCGACAAGGAACACACGCTGACGAAGATCCTGAAGATCGTCTCCGGCGACACGCCTGAAACGCTGGAGACGGTGGCCGCGGTCTACGAGCGCATCGTCGTGCCGGGTGTGCACCGCGCCAGTTCGATCAAGGCCGCCGAGGCCGCCAAGGTCATCGAGAACACGCAGCGCGACCTCAACATCGCCTTGATGAACGAACTGGCGATCATCTTCGAAAAACTCGGCATCGACACCAGCGAGGTGCTGGAAGCCGCGGGCACGAAGTGGAACTTCCTGAAGTTCAAGCCGGGTCTCGTCGGTGGGCACTGCATCGGCGTCGACCCGTACTACCTGACGCACAAGGCCGACATGCTGGGTTACCACCCGCAGGTCATCCTCGCCGGGCGCCGCATCAACGACGGCATGGGCAAGTTCATCGCGGAACAGACCATCAAGAACATGATCGCCTCGGGCAGCACCATCAAGGGCGCCAAGGTCAACGTGCTGGGCCTGACCTTCAAGGAAAACTGCGGCGACCTGCGCAACAGCCGCGTCATCGACATCATCAACGAACTGAAGAGCTACGGCGTCGACGTGCACGTCACCGACCCGCAGGCCGAAGCCGACGAGGCGCTGCACGAATACGGCGTGAAGCTGGTGCCCTGGGACGAACTGCCGCGTGCCGACGCCATCGTCGCCGCGGTGTCGCACCGCGAGTTCGCCGCGCTGAACCCCGACGACATGGCGCGCCGGCTGGTCAAGGGCGGGGCCTTCATCGACGTCAAGGCGATGTTCAACGCCCAGGCGCTGCGCGACGCCGGTTTCCGTGTCTGGCGTCTTTGATGTCCGTGATGTCCGTGAGGTCGGCCGCGGCAGCGTGAACGGCGATGGCTGCTGACCCGCGCCCGCTGGTGCTGCATGTCGTGCACCGGTTCGACACGGGCGGGCTCGAGAACGGCCTGGCCAATCTCATCAACGCCATGCCCGCGCCGGCCTACCGGCATGCCGTGGTCGCGCTGACCGAGGTCACGGCGTTCCGCCGCCGCATCGTGCGCGACGATGTCGAGTTCATCTCGATGCACAAGGCTCCCGGCCACGGCGCCCGGCTGTACCTGCCGCTGTGGCGGCTGCTGCGCCGTTTGCGACCGGCCGTCGTGCACACACGCAACCTCGGGCCGCTGGAGATGCAGGTGGCCGCGGCCGCCGCGCGTGTGCCGGTGCGCCTGCACGGCGAACACGGGCGCGAGCTGAACGACCTCGACGGCAACAACCGCAAGCTGCAGCGTGTGCGGCGCCTGTACGCGCCGTTCGTCCAGCACTACGTCGCCCTCTCGCGCGACCTCGAACAGTACCTGGTGGCGCGTGTCGGCATCGCGCCCGGCCGCATCAGCCAGATCTACAACGGCGTCGACGCGAACCGCTTCCACCCGGCCGGTGCGGCGCTGCCGGCCATCGCCGGCTGCCCCTTCGGCGGGCCGGCGCACTGGCTGGTCGGCACGGTCGGCCGTATGCAAGGCGTCAAGGACCAGACCCTGCTGGCGCGCGCCTTCGTGCAAGCGTTGACGCTGCAGCCGGGCCTGCGCGAACGCCTGCGCCTGGTGATGGTGGGCGACGGGCCGCTGCGCGCCGAAGCGCAGGCCATCATCGACGCCGCCGGGCTGGGCGTGCTGGCCTGGCTGCCGGGTGAACGCAACGACGTGGCAGATGTCATGCGGGGCCTGAATTGTTTCGTGCTGCCGTCCCTGGCCGAAGGCATCTCCAATACCATCCTGGAGGCGATGTCTTCGGGCAAGCCGGTGATCGCCACTCAGGTGGGCGGCAACGGCGAACTGGTGGATCATGGCCGCACCGGGCTGCTGGTGCCGGCCGCGGACGCGCCGGCCATGGCCCAGGCCATCGTCGATCTGGCGCTGGACACGGGCCGGGCCGCGGCCCTGGGCGCCGCGGGGCGGCTGGAAGTGGAGCGCCGGTTCAGCCTGCAGGCCATGGTCTGCGCCTACCAGGCCCTCTACGACCGGCAGCTGGCGGCCGTGCACTACGACAAAAGGAGCGCCTGACCCATGTGTGGCATCACCGGTATTTTCGACACGCTGTCGGCGCGCCCGGTCGCTCAGGCGACCCTGCAGCGCATGAACGAGTCGCAGCACCATCGCGGCCCCGATGAAGGCAGCCTGCACATCGAGCCCGGTGTCGGCCTCGGTCACAAACGGCTGTCCATCATCGACGTCGCTACCGGGCAGCAGCCGCTGTTCAACGAAGACGGTTCGGTCGTCGTGGTCTTCAACGGCGAGATCTACAACTACCAGGAACTGATCCCGGAGCTGCAGGCGCTGGGGCATGTGTTCCACACCAAGAGCGACACCGAGTGCATCGTGCACGCCTGGGAGTCGTGGGGCGAAGACTGCGTCAAGCGCTTCCGCGGCATGTTCGCGTTTGCGCTGTGGGACCGCAACCGGCAGGCGTTTTTTCTGGCCCGCGACCGCCTCGGCGTGAAGCCGATGTTCTACGCGCTGCTCGACGACGGCACGCTGCTGTTCGGCTCCGAGCTGAAGTCGTTGCTGGCGCATGGCGGCGTGCGCCGCGACATCGATCCGTTTGCGGTGGAAGAGTATTTCGCACTCGGCTACGTGCCCGAGCCGCGCACGATCTTCAAGCAGGCGAAGAAGCTGCCGCCGGCGCACACGCTCGTCATCCGGCGCGGCCAGCCGGTGCCGGCGCCGCGTGAATACTGGGACGTGCGTTTTTCGCTCGACAACCGCATCAGCGAGGCCGACGCGCAGCAGGAGCTGATCGCGCGCCTGGACGAATCGGTGCGCCTGCGCATGATCGCCGAGGTGCCGCTCGGCGCCTTCCTGTCGGGCGGTGTCGATTCCAGCGCCGTCGTCGCTTCGATGACACGGGTGTCGAGCGGCGCCGTCAACACCTGTTCGATCGGCTTCGACGACCCGGCCTTCAACGAATCGGAATACGCGCAGATGGTGGCCGACCGCTACCAGACGCGGCATTTCCAGGAAACCGTGCGCAGCGACGATGTCGACCTCATCGACACGCTGGCCCATCTGTACGACGAGCCGTTTGCCGACAGCTCGGCGATCCCGACCTACCGCGTCAGCGAACTGGCGCGCAAACGTGTCACGGTGGCGCTGTCGGGCGACGGCGGCGACGAGACCTTCGGCGGCTACCGCCGCTACCGCATGCACATGATGGAAGAGAACATGCGCAGCGCGTTGCCCGACAGCCTGCGCAAGCCGCTCTTCGGCCTGCTCGGCCGCATGTACCCGAAGGCCGACTGGGCGCCGCGCATGTTCCGCGCCAAGACCACCTTCGAAGGCATGGCGCGCAGCTCGGTGGAGGCCTATTTCCACAGCATGAGCTTCGTGCGCGGCCCCATCCGCAGCCAGCTTTTCAGCAAGGCGCTGAAGTCGCAGCTGGCCGGTTACAGCGCCGAAGAGGTGTTCCACCACCACGCACGCAAGGCCGGCACCGACGACCCGCTGGCGCTGATCCAGTACATCGACACCCACACCTATCTGGTCGGAGACATCAACACCAAGGTCGACCGCGCCAGCATGGCGCATTCGCTCGAAGTGCGTGAACCGCTGATGGACCACAAACTCGTCGAATGGGTGGCGACGCTGCCGTCCGACTACAAGCTGCGCGGCGCGATGGGCAAGGTGTTGCTGAAGAAGGCCAACGAGCCCTACCTGCCGAACGACATCCTGTACCGGCAGAAGATGGGTTTTGCGGTGCCGCTGGCGCGCTGGTTCCGCGGCCCGCTGCGCCAGCGTGTGCGCGAGGCGCTGCTCGAAGGGCCGATGCTCGACTGCGGGCTGTTCGAGGCCACGGCGATCCGCGACCTCGTCGACCAGCACCAGTCGGGCAAACGCGACTTCGCGACGCCGATCTGGACCCTGCTGATGTTCGACGCCTTCCTGCGCTGCACGATGGGCCAGACCCGCACGGCGCTGGCGGCCTGACGGTCCACATGGCCGGCGATGTCCGCATCCTGCTCTTCTCGTCGCTGTACCCGAGCAGCGCGCGGCCGCTGCATGGCATCTTCGTCGAAACCCGGTTGCGTGAACTGCTGCGCCACGGCGGCGTGCAGGCCCGTGTCGTCGCGCCGGTGCCGTGGTTCTGGTCGAGCGACCGCCGCCACGGCCGCCGTGCCGACTTCGCACGCACGCCGCCGCGCGAGACGCACAACGGCATCGACGTGCGGCACCCGCGCTACCTGACGCTGCCCAAGGTCGGCATGACGCTTGCGCCGTTCCTGATGGCGCTGGGCGCACGCGCCGCGCTGCGCGACGTGCAGCGCGAAGGCCATGACTTCGATCTCATCGACGCCCACTACTACTACCCCGACGGTGTCGCCGCGGCGCTGCTGGCCTGGTGGTTCAACAAGCCGCTGGTCGTCACCGCACGTGGCACCGACGTCAACCTGATCCCGAACCACCGTCTGCCGCGGCTGCTGATCCAGTGGGCCTCGCGCCGTGCCGCCGCGTCGATCGGCGTCTCGGCGGCGCTGGTCGAGCGCATGCGCCAGCTGCGGCTGGACGGCGGCCGGCTGCACGTGATGCGCAACGGCGTCGACGCGCAGCGTTTCCAGCCGCTGCCGATGGCGCGTGCCCGCGCCGAACTCGGGCTCAGCGGCGCACCGGTGATCCTGAGCGTCGGCAACCTGCAGGAATACAAAGGGCAGCGGCTGGTCGTCGAAGCGTTTGCGCGGCTGCTGCAACGCCACCCCCAGGCCCTGCTGCTGCTGGTGGGCGACGGGCCCGACCGCGAACATCTGGGCCAGATGGCGGCACGGCTGGGTGTGGCCGAGCGTGTGCGCTTCGTCGGCACGGTGCCGAATGCCGAGCTGGCGCCGTGGTACAGCGCCGCCGACGTGCTGGTGCTGGGCTCCAGCCGCGAAGGCTGGCCCAACGTGCTGCTCGAAGCCATGGCCTGCGGCACGCCGGTGGTAGCCAGTGCGGTGGGTGGCATTCCCGAGGTCGTGGCATCGGACGCTGTCGGCCGCCTCGTGAACCCACGCAGCGCCGAAGGTTTCGAAGCGGCGATCGAAGATCTGCTGCAGGCCCGCCTCGACCGCGCCGAGGTGCGCCGCTACGCCGAAGGCTTCGGCTGGGACCGCACCAGCGAGCAGCAGCTGCAACTCTTCAACACCCTTGTGGCGGCGGCATGAACATCCTCTACCTGTGCCACCGTTTCCCGTTCCCGCCCAAGCGCGGCGGCAAGATCCGGCCGTTCAACATGATCCGCCACCTGGGCCAGGCCGGCCACGCGGTGACGGTGTGTTCGCTGGCACGTACACCGGCCGAGGCCGAAGAAGGCCGCGGCATCGCCCCGCACTGCGCAGCGTTCGAAATGGGCATGGTGCGCGAGCCGGTGCAGTTTGCGCGCATGGTGGCGCGGCTGCCGCTGACGACACCGTCGTCGATGGGCTACTTCTATTCGCCCGACCTGGCGCGCAAGGTGCGGCAGCTGCTGCAGGCGCAGCGCTGGGACCTGATCTTCGTGCACTGTTCGTCGGTGGCGCAGTACGTGGCCGATGTGCAGGACGTGCCCAAGATCCTGGACTTCGGCGACATGGACTCGCAGAAGTGGCTGGAGTACGCCAACTACAAACCCTTCCCGCTGTCGCTGGGCTACCGGCTTGAGGGCAGCAAGATGCTGGCGGCCGAGAAGCGCCTGGCACGCCGTTTCGATGTCTGCACCGCCACCACCCGCGCCGAGTGGGAAACGCTGAACGGCTACGGCACCGGCGCCAGCACCGACTGGTTTCCCAACGGCGTCGATGCCGGCTTCTTCAGTCCCACCGACGGGCAGCACGACGCCGACACCATCAGCTTCATCGGCCGCATGGACTACTACCCGAACCAGGAGTGCATGTCGCGCTTCTGCCAGCAGGTGTGGCCGCTGCTCAAACAACGGCGTCCGGGCATGAAGCTGCTGATCGTCGGCGCCGACCCGTCGCCGGCGATGCGCGCCCTAGGCACGCTGGACGGTGTCACCGTTACCGGCTCGGTGCCTGACGTGCGGCCCTACATCCGTTCTTCGGCGCTGATGGTGGCGCCGCTGGCGATTGCACGCGGCACGCAGAACAAGATCCTGGAAGCGATGGCCATGGGCGTGCCCGTGGTCACCAGCACGGCGGCAGCCGGCGGCGTGGACGCCGAGGCCGAACGCCATTTCCTGGTGGCCGACACGCCGGCCGACATCGCCGCGGCGGTGCTGCGCATCGCCCTGCAGCCGACTGAGCGTGCCCGCCTGGCCGCCAGCGGCCGCGAGCGCATGCTCAGCCACCATGCCTGGCCCCGTTCGATGCAGCGCCTGGACGCGATCATCGAGCGCTGCCGCGCGGCCCGGGCAAGCAACGACTTACAACGCATAGGAAGCATCGCATGAAGATCAGCATTTTCGGCCTGGGCTACGTCGGAGCGGTTTCGCTCGCCTGCCTGTCGCGCGACGGGCACCAGGTGATCGGCGTCGACATCGACGCGTCCAAGCTGGAGCTCATCCAGGCCGGCAAGACGCCAGTCGTCGAAGAAGGCATGGTCGAGCTGATGCAGAACGTGGCCACCAGCGGCCGTGTCAGCGTCACCACCGACACCGAACGTGCCGTGCTCGACAGCGAGATCTCGCTCGTCTGCGTCGGCACGCCGTCGGCCGCCAACGGCAGCCAGGACCAGGGCGCCGTGCTGCGTCTGGCCGAAGCGATGGGGCGTGCGCTGGCGAAGAAGACAGCGCCGCATGTCGTGGTGTTCCGCTCGACGCTGGTGCCGGGCACCGTGGAAGACGTGCTGCGCCCGATCATCGAAAAACACTCGGGCAAGAAGGACGGCGTCGACTTCCATCTCTGTTTCCAGCCCGAATTCCTGCGTGAAGGTTCGTCGATCCGCGACTACGACAAACCGCCTTTCACCATCATCGGGGCCAACCATCCGCAGGCGGCCGAGCGCCTGCGCGCGCTGTTCGGCCACCTGCCGTGCAAGTTCATCGAAACCTCGGTGCGCAGCGCCGAGATGATGAAGTACTGCTGCAACAACTTCCACGCGATGAAGATCACCTTCGCCAACGAAACGGCGCGGCTGTGCGGCGCGCTCGGCGTCGATGCCTTCGAGGTGATGGACCTGGTCTGCCAGGACACGCAGCTCAACATCTCGCGCGCCTACCTGAAGCCGGGTTTCGCCTTCGGCGGCTCGTGCCTGCCCAAGGACCTGCGCGCCACCAGCTACCTGGCCAAGTCGCGTGACGTCGAGCTGCCGATGCTGTCGAACATCCTGGCGTCGAACCAGGCCCATCTGCAGCAGGCACTGGACAAGGTGCTGGCCAGCGGCTGCAAACGCGTCGGTTTCATCGGCCTGTCGTTCAAGACCGGCACCGACGACCTGCGCGAGAGCCCGCTGGTGATGCTGGCCGAGCAACTCATCGGCAAGGGCGTCAAGCTCGCCGTCTACGACCCCGAGGTGCACCTGGCGCAACTGCTGGGCGCCAACAAGCGCTATGTCGACCAGCACCTGCCGCACATCGGCCAGCTGGTGCGGGCCGACATCGGTTCGGTGATCGCCGATTCCGAACTCGTGGTGGTGGGCCTCAGCGGCGCTGGCATCGAAGAAGCGCTGGCGCAGCATCTGCGGGCCGACCACCAGGTGCTGGACGTCGTCGGGCTGTCCGGCAAGGTGCAGCTCCCGGCCCCGGTGCAAGGGCTGTGCTGGTAGGCTGAGCTGACCCATGCGCGACATCGTCCTGGCCCTGGTGATCGCCGGCATGCTGCCGATGATCATCTCGCGCCCGCACCTCGGGGCGCTGGCCTGGGTCTGGATCTCGATGATGAATCCGCACACGCTGACCTACGGGTTCGCTCAGCGTGTGCCCTGGGCCTTGATCATCGCGATCGCCACGCTGCTGGGTTTCCTGTTCACCAAGGACAAGAAGCCGCTGCCGCAGAACGGCGGCACCTGGCTGATCGGGTTGCTGCTGGCGTGGATGAGCGTGACCAGCCTGTTCGCGCTGAACCCCGACACCGGCGAAGTGCTGGACCGCTGGATCTTCGCTGTCAAGGTGCTGTTCATGCTGGTCGTCACCTTCATGCTGCTGCGCGGGCGCAAACACATCGAGTGGCTGGTCTGGGCGATGGTCATTTCCATCGCGTTCTACGGCGTCAAGGGCGGCATGTGGACGCTGGCCACCGGTGGCGGTGGGCGTGTCTGGGGGCCGCCGGGCGGCACGCTCGCCGGCAACAACGAACTCGCCATCGGCCTGATCATCATGCTGCCGTGGATGTACTACCTGCGCGAGGCGGCGACGCACCGCTGGCTGCGCCGGGGCATCGTGCTGGCGATGGTGTTCGTGGCCTTCGGCATCCTGGGCTCGCAGTCGCGTGGCGCCTTGCTGGCGCTGGTGGCCATGGCCATCGTGCTGGGCTGGAAGAGCAAACATCTGGTGCGCACGTCGCTGGGCCTGGCCGTCGTCGGCGTCGCCGCCCTGGCTTTCATGCCCGAATCGTGGACCTCGCGCATGGACACGATCAACACCTACGAGGCCGATACCTCGGCGATGTCGCGACTGTGGACCTGGAAGACCTTGTGGAACGCGGCGGTGGACCGGCCACTGATCGGCGCCGGGTTCCGCGCCGACAACGTGCTGGTGTTCCTGAAGTACGCGCCGGTCGAGGGTTACGAGATCTTCCGCGGCCAGGTCTACGTGGCCCACAGCATCTACCTGCAGGCGCTGGGTGAACACGGTTTCGTCGGGCTCGGCCTGTACCTCGGTCTGGGTCTGTGGACCTGGTTCGCCGCCGGCCGCCTGGCGCGCAGCACACGCGACGAGCCCGAGTTCTCGGAGTGGGTGCCCTTGCTGATGCGCATGACCCAGGCCAGCCTGGTGGGTTTTGCCGTCGGGGGCGCTTTCCTGTCGATGATGCTGGTCGACGTCACCTACTACATCCCCGGCGTCGTGGTGCTCGTTCATGCCACGGTGACCGAACGGCGCAAGGCGCTCGGCGCAGGCCGGGCGGCGGTGCCCTCCAACAAGATTCCCGAAGGAGCGAGGAAACATGTCCTCCCTGGCCATCCGTCTGCGTGACCGGTTCTACGCCAACGACGCCCACCCTTACCGCATCTTCGAGCGCCGTGTCGTCGCCGAGTTGCGCAACCCGCAGCAGACGCTGCTCGACGCCGGTTGCGGGCGCACGGTACCGGTGCTGCGCCGCTACGTCGGCAAGGCCGCGCGCCTGATCGGCGTCGAACTGGTCGACTTCACCGACGTGCCGCCAGGCATCGAAACCTACAAGACCGACCTGGCGCACCTGCCGCTGCCCGACGCTTGTGTCGACGTGATCATGTCGCGCAGCGTGTTCGAGCACCTCACCGACCCCGACGCGGTCTACCGCGAACTGGCGCGGGTGCTCAAGCCCGGTGGCCGCATTGTTTTCCTGACGGCCAATCTGTGGGACTACGGCACCATGGTTGCGCGCCTGGTGCCGAACCGCCACCACGCCAAGGTGGTAAAGACGGTGGAAGGGCGTGCCGAGGAAGACACCTTCCCCACCGCCTACCGCACCAACACCCGGCGCGATGTCGATCGTCTGGCCGCGGGCGTGGGCCTGCGTGTCGCCAGCTTCGAGTACCTGAGCCAGTATCCGAACTACCTCATGTTCAACGGCATCGCCTTCTTCCTGGGCATGTGCTACGAGAAGCTGATCGCCCGTTTCGACGCGCTGCGCCTGCTGCGCGGCTGGATCCTGGTGACGCTGGAAAAGCCGGCGTCGCCGCGGTGAACATGGCCTGGCAGGAAAGCGCGGCGGCGAGCGCAGCGCGTGCGATGGCATGGGCCGCGGCCGCGACGCGCGGGCCGCGTTTGTCGACGCTGATCTTCCACCGCGTGCTGCGCCAGCAGGACCCGATCTTCCCGCTCGAACTGGAAGCGGTGCGGTTCGAACGCCTGATGCGCATCGTCGCCCGTGCCTTCCATGTGCTGCCGCTGCACGAGGCCGTGGCGCGACTGGCGCGCGACGAGCTGCCGGCGCGTGCGCTGACCATCAGCTTCGACGATGGTTATGCCGACAACCACGACGTGGCGCTGCCGATCCTGCACCGCCTGGGCCTGCCGGCCACGGTGTTCGTGGCGACGGCCTTCCTCGACGGTGGGCGGATGTGGAACGACACCGTCATCGAATGTGTGCGCCGCACGCGGCACGCCAGCATCGACCTTGCCGAGTTCGGCCTGCCGGTGATGCCCAGCGGCAGCGCAGCCGAAAAGCGCCAGGCGATCGACAAGCTGCTGCCGGTGGTGAAGTACCGCCTGCCCGAAGAGCGCGAGCCGCTGCTGCAGCGCCTGCACGCGCTGTGCGGGCATCCCGAGCTGCCCGACGACCTGATGATGACTGGCGAGCAGGTGCGTGCGCTGCCGCGCGGCGGCGTCGACGTGGGAGCGCACACCGTGCACCACCCGATCCTGCTGACGCTGCCCGACGACGTGGCGCTGGCCGAGATGCAGGGCAGCCGCCAGCGCTTGCAGGAACTCATCGACGCCCCCGTGCCGCTGTTCGCCTACCCCAACGGCCGGCCGGGCCAGGACTACGACGAACGCCATGCCGGCATGGCACGCCGCCTGGGTTTTGCGGCCGCGGTGTCAACCCGCCAAGGTGTCGCCAAGGCCGGCGACGACCTGTTCCATCTGCCGCGATTCACGCCTTGGGAGACCGGCGCGCTGCGCTGGACAGCCAGCCTGGCGCTGCATCACGCACGCGCCTGAAGGAAGGCCGCGTCAGACGGCAGGGCCCGTCTGCGACAGCGGGTGTTCGGCCGGGAAGAACAGGATGTTGTTGCCGATGAAACCGCCCGGTGTGCCGAAGCGGGCAGGGTCCAGGTGTGCCGGCGTCAGCTTCTCGAACGGCAGCCAGGCGCCGGCAAAACTGCACCAGCCGACGTAGTTCTCCTGCAGGATGAACGAGAACACCGTCTTCAGGTCGGCCTCGTACTTCAACGGCGTGCACTCGGTCATGATGACCGGGCGGCAGCGGCGGATGGTCTGCAGCGCGCCGCGGAGCACCTGGCGTTCGTGCTGTTCGACATCGACCTTCAGGAAGCCGATGTTGTCGAAGTTCTCGCTGTCGATCGTGACCATGCGCACCTTGAAGGTCTCGCGCGGGCCGCCGCTGAAATCTTGCGCGATGCTGGCCAGTTCGTGGCGCTGCCGGCCCTGGGCGTCGATGGGCACCTGCAGCACGACTTCGCCCTCGGTGTCGGACAGCGCCAGGTTGCGTACCTGCACCCCCGGCAGCCGGCGCTGCAGCGTCGCCGCCAGCCCCGGGTTGGGTTCGTAGGCGTAGACATGCCGGGCATGGCGGCGAAAGAAGTAGGCGTAGGTGCCGATGTTGGCGCCGGCGTCGATGGCGTCGCGCCCGCGGGCGACGAGCTGCGACATCAGCCTGACCTCGGGTTCGCCGTTGAGGTAATGGTCCAGCGCCAGCAGGTGCGTCAGCAGCCCTTCCGGCAGCGCCGACTTCAGCAGGTTCTTCAGCGTGGGCATAAGCAGCTTCTTGTTGTCGGTTCGCGATTGTCGGCGTGGTGTCGTCAATGTGGCGCCGTCAGCGGGGCGCCTTCAGCGCCAGCCGCTCTTCGATGCGGCGTTTCACCTCGCCCCACTGCTGCAGCTTGCGCTGGCGCAGGCTGGCGGCGCCGCGGCGGAAGCCGGCGCTGTCGGCCTGGATGCGGCGGATGCCGGCGGCGATGTCGGGTGCGGTGTTGTCGACGTGCACCGCGCCTTCGTCGAAGGCCTGCTGCAACAGGCTCCAGTTCGAGACGACGACCGGCGTCGAGAGATAGATCGCCTCGTAGGCGCCGCGCAGCATTGTGTGGTCGCGTGTGGTCAGCGACATCACGGCGTCGGCATGCGTCAGCAAGCTGCCGTAGTCGGGCGAAGACAGGAAGCCGGTGAGCCTGGCGTTGGCCGGCAGGTTGTCGCGCAGCTTGGGGTCCAGCGGCGTGGGGTCGCCGGTGAAGAGGAACTGCACCTCGGGCAGCTGGGCCGCGGCCTGCAGGATCTGGTCGATCGGTTCGTCGTAGTTGAACGAGCAGATCACCGCGACGGTGAACTTGTCCTTGGCCGCGAAACGTTCGCTGCAGGGGTACTGCACCGGCACGTCGCGCACGATGGTGGTGTGGCCGCCGCCGACCAGCGATGCCAGATGGTCGTTGGTCACCATCGTGGTGGCGGCCTTGCGGCAGACATGGCGTTGCAGCCACTGCAGGCGTTTCCAGCGCGGCATCAGCAGCGCTGCGGTGTGAATGTCCACCACATACTGCAGCGGGCGGAACAGCGAGTACAGGTACAGCGAGAGGCCGGCGAACACGGGCGGCGTCATCACGAACGCCACGTCGGCCTTCTCGCGGTGCAGCACCTTGAAGGTCTCGACGGCCTGCCAGAGGTACTTGTAGAGGATCGTCGCCGGCCGGCTGCCTAGCCGCTCGTTGTAGACCATGTACGAGCGGGCGCCGAGTTCACGGGCGATGTTGTCACTGCGGCTGCAGTGCGGCGCCCATGAAATGAATACAGCTCGCATGGCCCAGGTTCCTGTAAGTGCAGCGCGTCAAGGTGGCAGTGCCAGCCGGGTGGTTTCCAGTGGCAGGCGCAGGTGAATGCGCAACAGCCAGCGCGCGATCACTTCACGTCATTTCACGATGGCGAAGAGCAGCAGGCCGAACCGGAATCGGAAAAAGATGCTAATCGAGAATGGGGCCATCGGCTGCGCTGCGCAGAGCGACAACATGCGCGAACCTTGGCACTTTTCCGCCCGGCATGCGCAGCCGGGCGGCGCGGGTCAGGCCGTCTTCATCGGTCCGATGTAGTCCTTGGCCCAGACGATGCCCGTGTAGAAGCTGGTGCGGTCGATCGACGCCAGCGTCTTGCCGCCGTGGAACCAGTTCAGCCAGATGCCGCGCACACCCAGTTCGCGGCAAGGGCGGACCTGGTTGTCGTTGTACGGGTACAAGGCCAGCGGCAGCGTGCGAAAGACCATGCCCGTGCGTTCGTAGACCTGGCGGCCGTCGATCCAGGCACGCAGTTCGCCATCGGGCAGGAAACCGGCGCCGCTGGTCGACACGGTGTTCAGCTTGAGCTCGGTTTCGATGCAGTACCACTGCCCGGCGTAGAGCATGCCGCCGAGGCCGCCGCGCTGGCCCCAGTTCTGCTGCGGCGTGGAGTCGCTGCTGCCGTAGTTGTGGCCGGGCGGATTCTTGTAGTTGAAGTCGTAGAGATGGAAACCGGGCGCCCAGCCGCCTTCGTCGGGGCCGGCGGTGCCGGCGTCGCAGTCGTACCAGGAGTGGCGCATCTGCCAGCCGTCGCCGGCACCGGAAGAGCCGCTGACGCCGCCGTACGAGGTTGAATGGTCGGGTGCTACGCCGAACTTGCCCGCCATCGTCGTCCAGTCGGCCTTGCCGGCTTCGTTGTAGACGTGGTAGCGCTTGGCTGCCGTCGCTGCGTACGGCGTGCCGAGCCTGAAGTAGTAGCGCACGAAGATGCGCCCCAGCAGCCCGAACAGGCTCTCGGGCAGGAAGATCATCGCGTGGGCCGCGCCCGAGCCCGAGTAGCCGACCACGCTGCCGTCCTTGAGCCCGGTTTCGGCGGGCAGCGGGATGCGCAGTGCGCCCAGGCCCGGCGCCAGCGGCTGGAAGCCTTCGCCGCTGTACGACGAGTTCACCATGCTCCAGCTGCTGTCGGCGTTGATCCACTTGCCCAGACCGGCATGGGGAAACTTGGTCAGGTCGGTCGGGCCGGTGCCGTAGATGGCGGGGTCGTAGTAGCGTTCGGCGCTGTGGTTCGTCAGGCCGCTGTGGACGAAGTTGGACAGCGGCAGGCCGTCGAGGTAGCGGTGCGCGCCGATCACCGAGGTCTGCGCCTCGATGCCCAGGTCCAGCAGGCCGAGCGATGCCGCCAGCCCCGCCTGTCCGACATCGGCTGTGACCGGCGGGTCGAGCAGGAAACCGTCGACGGTGGGATTCGCGCCGCTCCAGTGCTGCGTGATCACGAAGTTGAAGGTTGCCGAGGCCACCGCCGCCGTGGGCCTTTCGAATTCGATGAAGGCAGGAAGCGTGTATTCCTCGTTGGTCGTGGTCGGCCCGGTGGTGCTGCTGCTGTTGACGGCAACGACACGGCAGGCCAGGGTGGCCGTCTTGCCGTCGCTGTAGGTGACGGCAATCGACGGTGCCGCATGCACCGTGTTGAACTTGCCGGCCAGCACCCGTGGGGCGTTCTTCGAATCGAGCAGGAAGGCGTTCCAGCGGCTCGTGGTCTGCACGAACCGCAGGACGGTTGTCACGTCGCCGCTGTAGCTGGCCAGCGCCGCGCTGCCCTGCACCTTGTCGACCGGAATCGAGAACCAGGGTTTGGGGCCGAAGCGGACCTGGTCGCGGTCGAGCCAGTCGCCGCCGGGCCGGGTCCAGGCCCAACCGGTCTGGTAGTCGGCATACACATAGGTGGGGCCGTAGCGGTCCCAGGGGTAGTCGTCGCCGTCGGACAGACGCTTCGGGATGACCTTGGCTTGCACCGACTGGAACAGATAGGTCTGTGACGTGCGGTACTTGCCGGTGGTGGCCGGCGGCAGCGGAACGGTGCTGCCGGTGCCTGTGCCGCTACCCGTGCCCGTGCCGGAACCGGTGCCGGTGCCCGTGCTGGTGTCGGTGCCGCTGCCTGCGCCACCCCCGGTCGACGTCGTCTGGCTGTCGGTCGCGGCCGATGACCCACCGCCGCCGCAGCCGGCCATCCAGCTGCAGCCCAGTGCAACGGCTGTCTTCAGGGCCTTGCGTCTTTCGATGGTGGTCATGTCGATGCGTTCGCTTTGAGAAGGTCTTGCTGAATCGGGTTCGGGCGTCTCAGCCGTAACGGAAGAAGAAGCCCGCTTCGTCCACACTGTTGACGACGCCGCAGATACGGGCGGCGTCCCAGACGAAGAAGCGGCCATAGGTGCCATTGAAGGTGGCCGTGCTCGGCACCCCGGTGTTGGCCGTGCTGACCGGCAAGTAGTCGATGTTCCAGGTGCCGGTGCGCGGGTCGCCCGAGGTCGGCGGCGTCACGCGCATGACACGCGTGGTGGACCCCGCGACGTTGTTGTCCCACGCCAGCACAGCGCCCAGCGAGGCCGCCCACCGGGGCTGGCACAGGCCCGGCCAGAGGCCGGTGTCGAAGCCGGCCGGCGCCACCGTCGGCGCGCCGGTGAAGGTCGGGTAGGTGGAGGTCATGCCCTTGGCATACAACACGCCCGTGGCCGGGTCGAACACGCCCCAGCCGCCGACGATGGTCTGCGCGCCGGAATCGCGGCCGCCATTGCCCACCAGGATCAGGTCCAGGCCCGGGATGTAGCAGAGCGACACGCTGCCCGAGAAGTACACGGCCGGGCCGACATCGGTCCAGGCGTCGGCGCTGGGCCCGCCCCAGCGCGTGAATCTGGTGCTGCTGCTGGTGGGCATCTTCCAGACGCAGTTGCGCACCGGGTCGAACACCGCCGACGACCAGCCGCCGGACGATTCGTTGGACTTGCTGGCGCCCAGCGCCGTTCTTTCGCCCGTGCTTTCGCTGACGATGTAAGGCCGCAGCAAACCCGATGCCGGCGCACCGCCGTAGGGACTGAGCAGAATCTCCGTCGCGTGACCGGGCCCGCGGCCGGGCCAGTAGAACTGCGCGTTGACGGTGTGTTTGGCACGCGGGCGCCCGTCCGAATACTCGGCGAGCTGCACACCTGCGTTCTCGGTCAGGTAGTTCACGGCCGCGGACCCCAGTGCACCGCTCGGTTTGCGCACCATGCTGTAGGCGGGGGTGGCACTTTCAAGCGCCAGCTTGTACACGCCGTTGGCGTAGCTGTCGTTGTGGCCGCCGGCGTCCACCCACCACATCGTTCCGGCCGCGTCGTCCCAGGCTGCGCCGCACCACGCCGTCACCATGCTCGCGTGGCTGCCGGCGGTGCGCCACGGCGCCGCAGCCGGGTAGTTCGGGTTGATCAGGGGGTCGTTGTCCGGGTTCACCGCCGCCAGCGTGTTGCTGGCCGGCAGGGTCGCCCAGGTGCCGATGCCGATGGAACTTGGCCAGGACACCACGATGGCAGAGAAGCCCAGCGTGCCCGGGTTGGTCAGGCTGCCGCTGTTGGCCAGCGCGATGTTCTTCGTGCCCGCGCTGGCTGCCGTGTACTGGAAGCTGGCCGTGGCAACGCTGGGCGTGAGCGTGACGCTGGCCGGCGTGAAGCTGCCACCGGCGCCGCCATCGCTGGGTGTCACGACGACATTCGACAGCACCGCGACATCGGTGCCGACGACGAACAAACCCGACGAGCGCCCGACCGCCCCCGAGCCCGGGCCGGTGACCGTGACCCGTGTAGCGGCCGGCGGCGTCACCACCAGATAACTTGCGCGTGTCTTGCTATTGGAGCCGCCGGGCCCGGTGACCGCCAGCGTTACCGTGTAGGAGCCGACGCTGGTGTAGCTGTGCGTCGGATTGCGCTGCGTGCTGATCGTGCCGTCGCCGAAGTCCCAGGCCCAGCTGCTGACGCTGCCGGTGCTCTGGTCAGCGAAGGTGGCAGCGAATGGCGCCGTGCCGCCGGTGCTTGCGGCGGCAAAGTCGGCCACCGGCGCTGCGGTCACCGGGTCTGGCACCGGCGCCGCCGACGCCGTGGATGCACCCCCTCCGCCGCCACAGCCCGAAAGGGCCGTCGTGGCCGCCGCAGCGGCGGCTTGCAGGACATTCCTGCGCGTAACCGAATGCATCTCGAAACACTCCCTCGGTGGGTGTGCGCCTCGATGCGCCGGGCTCGACGATCGAGCCAGGGGACACGGGCGACACTCCAGTCATCGGCACAATGTCGGGCACCGTGAGCGCTGAACTTGAGCCACTGGTCACAGAGTGTGAAAGTGCCGGCTGCGCGCGCGGGCCCGTTTCGGGCACGCAGTTGCGTTGTTCATGCCGGCGCGGTGCAAGCGCCGTTCAGTCAGGATATGACAGCGGCCGCGCAGCTTCTGCGCAGGCCCCCGGGATCGCGCTCGCAAATCGCGGAACTAAATCACGCTTGCAGTCGATAGTCTGGTGCGTTAGCGCACAGCCACTGTTCCAGCATCATGAGAACCCAGACGATGCCGCCGTAGTAGTGCGGGGCCGTCGGCAGATGGTGGTTCAGCAGCATCCGGATGAACTCCGGCCGGACCACCCCGCGCTGCGAAACGGCTTGTAGCGATTCGGTGGCCAGGCGGCGCAGTGCTTCGTCGCGCATCATCCACACGCCGAAGGGCAGGCCGAAACCCTGCTTCTTCTTCGTGATGATCTCGTCGGGCAGGAAGCCGCGCAACGCCTCCTTGAAGAACCAGCGCAGCGTGAAGCCCTTCAGCTTGTACTCGGCCGGGAGCTTCATCGAAAACGCCAGCAGGTCGTCGTCGAGCAGCGGGAAGCCGATGCCCACGCCGGCGAGCGCCGCGGTGCCCAGAACCTTGGGGATGTCGTTTTCGGCCAGCGTGTAGCGCCAGTCGAAGGCCAGGTGCTGGTCGATCTCGGCGACGTCGCCGCTGGCGTTCCACACCGCCACCTGCTGCGCCATCACGCTGGCCGGGTCCACCTGCGCCAGGAAACCCGGTGTCAGCACTTCGTCGAAACCCAGGCGCCGGAGCAGGTTGAACGCCTGCATGCGCGCCGGCAGCGGCGTGTTGGCCTGCCGGATGTAGCCCGTGCCGCGCCGCAGGACGGGCATGCGCCCGACCGCCCCGATCGAGAAGAACGGCTCCAGCACGCTGCTGCGCAGCACCTGCGGCACCTGCTGGTACCAGCCGAACAGGCGTTGCGTCGCGTAGCGCGAATTGCCGCCGAAGAGTTCGTCGCCACCATCGCCGGCCAGCAGCCGCGTAACGCCGTCGCCGGCGGCATTCAGTGCGCAATGGTAGGCCGGCACGGCCGATGAATTGCCGAACGGCTGGTCGTACGACGCCGCCACCTTGCCGATGCTGGCCACCAGATCGGCGGGCGTCACGTAGTACTCGTGGTGGTCGGTGCGGTAGCGCTTGGCGGCGATGCGCGCGTAGGCCATCTCGTCGTAGCCCTCGGCCTCGAAGCCGATGGAGTAGGTGGCCGCCGGCTGGCCCGCCACGTCGCCGATCAGGCCGGCGACGGTGGAGCTGTCGGTGCCGCCGCTCAGGAAACAGGCGGGGCGGCTGCCGTCGAGCTGGCGCTTCACGGCCTGGTGCAACAGGCCGCGGAACTCTTCGCGCAGGGCGCCGAACGAGGGCCGCTGCACCGGCTGGAAACGCGGCGTCCAGTGCGGGGCGATCGTGAGCTGCCCGTCCTTGAACAGCGCGTAGTGAGCGGCCGGCAAGCGCCGCACGCCTTGGTGGATGGTGCGCGGCGACGGGATGACGTGGAAGTAGAGATAGTCGAACAGGGCCTGCGGGTCGATCTGCGCCGCACCGCCGCCGAAGCCATCGGCACGTGCCGAGACCCGGATCGACGCGCCATCGATGCGGTAGCACAGCGGCAACGAGCCGAACTTGTCGACCGCCATGAAGACGCTGCCGTCCTCCAGCGTCAGCGCCACCGAGAAGTTGCCGCCGACGCCGCTGGCCGCCTTGGCGGGGCCCTGCATTCGCAGCAGGCGGCGCCAGGTTTGTTCGGGGCTTTCCGACGCCACAAGGGCTTCGGCAGGAAACCTGGGATCGCCGGCGATCAGATTCAGCGTTCCACCGCCGGTGGGCGCGAGCGGCGCCCGCAAGTCGTGTTGCAGCATAGGTCTTCGAGTTATTGAAGCGCGCCTGCGGCCGAGGCCGCGGCAGTCGGCGCGCTGGCTGCCGATGCGGCAGATTCCGGGATGCGCGGGGGCGTGGTCGGCACGGCCCGGGGTGACTTGGCGAACCGCGCGAAGTTGCCGCCGAGGCGTTCGTAGGCTTCGATCAAGCCGCGTTCGGTGGGCATGGCGCGCAGGCCTTCTTCGAGGTGCGCCAGCGCCTCAGGGCGTTTGCCCAGGCGCGCCAGCACGTCGGCCCAGCGCACGTAGGGCGGCCAGTAGTCGGGGTTCAGCGTGCGTGAGCGGGTGAACGCGTCGAGCGCGGCGCCGTAGGCCTGCATCTCGGCATGGGCTTCGCCGACGCGCAGGTAGACCTCCGGCAGCAGCACGAAGTCCGGCGCCGAGTTCTCCAGCACGTATTTGTATTCGTTGAGTGCGAAGCCGAACATCGCGCGCCGCGAGTACTGCGACAGGCCCGCCTGCTTCGAGCGGTTGATGTGGATCAGCCCCCAGCAGTAGTGGTGCAGCGCCATGTACGACGGCCCCAGCTGCACAAAGAGCCGCCGCGCCGGCGAGTCCACGCTGCCGTTGCGCGGGTCGTCGCGCGAGAAGGTCTGCGTCAGCGGGCAGTACTCGGGCAGCAGCGCCACCTCGCCGGCGGTGATGTTGTCCGGCGTGGCCGCCAGCGCCAGCATCGGCGCGAGGCACAGCACAGCCACAAACCGGCGCGCCGCAGCGGAACCTGCACTACGAACTACACGCCACATTGGGAACATTCAGCCATGCAAGATTATGGCGCGGGCCTGCGCCGCAGGCGCTGCAGCACGGGTGCCAGCAAGGCCGCGATCTCCGCCCACAGCGGGTGGCGGAACCCGCACAGCGCCGCGGCCCACAGCACCGCGCCCAGCGTGCCCGCGGCCAGGCCCGCGCGTGCGTAGTTGTGTTCGCCGATCGGCACCAGCCAGGTCAGCAGCGCCACCGGGCCGACGGCCACGAGCGTCACCAGCAGGCTCGGTCGCACCGCCAGCCACAAGTCGCTGGAGGACCAGCCCGCGAAGCGCCGGAGGTACCAGTGCGATGCAATGGCGCCACCGAAGGCCCCGGCCACCAGGCCCCAGCAGGCGCCGGGCAGGCCGAACGGAATGGCGGCCAGCAGGCCCAGCACGCGCAGTGCCTGCATGATCATCTGCAGGTTGTTGCCCTGCTTGGCGTGGCCCTGCGCCAGCATCGCTTCGCGGGCCGGGAAGTAGACGATCTCGATCGCACCGGCGAGGCACAGCACCTGGGCCAGCGGCACGGCCGGCAACCACTGTTCGCCGTAGATGATGCGGATGGCCGCATAGGCCGCGACGGCCATGAACATCAGGAAAGGCCAGCCCACGGCCGTGAGGTAGGACACCGCCGTGCGCAGCCCGCGGCGCGGCGTGCCGTCCTCGCGGGCGCTGCGCGCGAAGTAGGGCAGGTAGATCGAGTTCAGCGAGCGCAGCACCAGCCGGTGGAAGAGTTCGACGATGCCGTAGGCGCGGCTGAACATGCCCACCGCAGCCATGTCCTGGACACGGCCGATGATCATCTCCGGCGCGCCTTTGCCGGCCTGGCCGAAGACGTACATGCTGCTGGCGAACTTGCCGAAGTGGAACACCTTGCCGACACCGCGCAGCCCCGGCCAGCGCGGGAAGTCGGCCGGGCGGAAGTACGAGACCACGATCAGGCTGACCACCACACCGGCCAGCGCCGACCAGGCCAGGCTCATGTAGCCGAAGCCGTTCAGCCCCAGCGTGACGACGACCACGAACGAGGCGATGTTGGCCGTGACGTTGACGATGACGATGGGGTTGAAGTTCAGCTCGCGCCGGAACCAGGCCATGGTCACGGCGCCGAAGGGAATGAAAAGGAAGTTGCAGGCCAGCACGTGCATCACTTCGCGCACGCCTGGCTCACGGTAGAAGTCGGCGATGTAGGGCGCAGCCACGAAGAGCAGCAGACCCATGCTCCACGAGATGGTGATGTTCACCGTGAGCGCGGCGCGCAGGGTGTCGCGGTCGAGGTTGCGTTCCTGGATCAGGAACTCGCTGACGCCGAAGTCTCTGAAGGTACTGGCCAGCGAAGCAAACACCGCAGCCACCGCATACACGCCGGTCTGCTGCGGCGTGAGAATGCGTGCCAGCACCACGGTGCTGGCGATCTGCAGCACGATGCCAAGGTAGTTGTCGACGGCCGAAAGCGCCAGCGATCTGCGAACCGACCCCATGCTCAGGCGGGCCGCGGGCCACGGTCCGCGGAAGCGGATCGGATGCAATGCATCACACCAAACGGGGGTCGCGGCAGGGGCGTCAACGCAAGCAACCCGAATATCATCTCATCCATTCAACGCCCAACTCGACCGCGCAGACCGCGTGGCGACAGTCGACCCCATGACCACCCGCCAACGGCTGCTTTCACTGCTGGATCGTACCCTCAACCTCGAGGGACGCTCCGCTGCCTTCTCGAACGACACGGCGCTGATGGGCGCCCTGCCGGAGCTCGACTCGATGGGTGTCGTGTCCCTGCTCACCGCGTTCGAGGATCAGTTCGGATTCTCCGTGGAAGACGACGAAATCGACGGCAGCATCTTCGAGACCTTTGGCACGCTGCTTTCGTTTGTCGAAGCCAAGCTGGCGGAGTGAGGTGAGCCCGACGCCCACCACGCTGCGCCCGGTCGTGATCCAGGGGCCGGGTGGTCCCCTGGTGGCGTTCTACCACCCGCCGGCGGCCGCGAGCGTGCCGCGTGGCGGTGTGTTGCTCGTGCCGGCGTTTGCCGAAGAGATGAACCGTTGCCGCTCGATGGTGACGATGCAGGCCCAGGCGCTTGCGGCGCTGGGGCATGGCGTGCTGGTGCTCGACCCTTCCGGCACCGGCGACAGCGCCGACGATTTCAGCAACGCGACCTGGGAGCGCTGGCTCGACGACCTGCGTTGCGGCGCGCAGTGGCTGCAGGCGCAAGGGCTGGGTTGCCAGACCCTGTGGGGTGTGCGCCTGGGCGCCATCATGGCGATGGAGCTGGCCGCGTCGCTGCCCGCGGTGCGCCGCGTGTTGCTCTGGCAACCCGTCGTCGCGGGCAAGACGTACTGGACGCAGTTCCTGCGCATCCGCATCGCGGCCGAGATGGGCCAGGCCGGTGGCGTGAAGACCACCGAAGAACTGCGCCAGCGCTCGGCGCGCGGCGAGGTGGTGGAGGTCTCCGGCTTCGAGGTCGGCGCCGAACTGGCGCGCCGCCTGGACACGCTGAACCTGGCCGACATCGTGCTGCCTTCAGGCCTGCAGGTGGACTGGTTCGAAGTGCTGGCCGACGCCGAGTCGGTGGTGCCCAAGGCCAACACCAAGGCGATCGAATCGCTGCGCGGCCGCGGTGTCGCGGTGAACCTGGTGGCGGTCACGGGCCCGACCTTCTGGCAGGTGCACGAACGTGCCGTCGCGCCGGCGCTGGTGGAAGCCACGACGCAGGTCGCGCGCGACTGGCCGGCCGAGGCACAGGCCCTGGTGCCGACGCCACCGGAGCTTCCCGAGCGCGCCGATCCAGCGGCCTGGCCCGAGTGCCCGATCGCTTTCACCTGTGAGGGCGAAGAGCTGTCCGGCGTGCTGCACCGGGGCGCCGCCGCAGCGACGGTGGGCATCGTCATCGTCGTGGCCGGCGGCCCGCAGTACCGCGCCGGCGCACACCGCCAGTTCGTGATGCTGGCGCGCATGTTCGCCGACCGCGGCTACACCGTGCTGCGCTTCGATCTGCGCGGCATGGGCGACAGCAGCGGCGACTACCTCGGCTACCACCATTCGCGGCCCGACATCCGCGCCGCGGTGGACGAACTGCAGCGCCTGGCGCCCAGCGTCGAGCGCGTGATGCTGTTCGGCGAATGCGAGTCGGCCAGCGGCATCCTGTTCTATGCCTACCAGGACCCGCGTGTGCACAAGGTGGCGCTGGCCAACCCCTGGGTCCGGACAGACGAAGGCCGGGCCGAGGCGATCCTGAAGCATTACTACCGTGACCGCCTGCTGTCGAAGAAGTTCTGGACCGACATGGTGCGCGGGCGCCTGCGTGTCGGCAGTGCGATCGTCTCGTTCATCCGGGTTCTGAGCACGTTTCTGATGGGACGGAAGGCGCTGCGGGCAGGCATCGACGCGACAGCGAACGACGATCTGGATGCCTTGCCGCTGGTGGCCAAGACGGCCGAAGGCCTGCGCCGTTTCCAGGGCCAGGCGCTGCTGCTGATGAGCGGCTACGACTACATCGCACGCGAGTTCGACGAGGTCACGAAGTCGTCGCAGGCCTGGGCCGGCCTGCTCGACCATCCACGCGTCCAGCGTGCCGACATTGCCGGCGCCGATCACACGTTCTCTCGCGTCGAATGGAAGCTGCAGGCGCACGACGCGCTGGTGCGCTGGCTGGCGCTTCCCTGACCCCCGACATCCGGGACCCACAAACATGCAAACGCACTGCGAGATCTGCGGCAACGCCGACAACAACAAACAGCACGTGGCGCGGGAGATGATGTTCGGCTACCGCGAAGCGTTCGAGTACCTGGAGTGCTCGGCCTGCGGCTGCCTGCAGAACGTCGCGGTGCCGGCCGACCTCGGCCGCTACTACGGCGACGGCTACTACTCGGTCAAGACCCGTCCGCGCAAGACCAGCCGTGTCTACGAGGCGATCAAGAGCGCGCGCACACGGGCCTTCCTTGGCGGTGGCGGCATGGTCGGCGGTGCGCTGCTGCGCAAGTTCGGGCCGCCCGGGCTGGCCGACTGGGTGAAACATGCGGGCGCGCGCCAGGACAGCGCGGTGCTCGAGCTGGGCTGCGGCACGGGCGCCGCGCTGCTGGCCATGCGTTCGGAAGGTTTTACGAACCTCACCGGCGCCGACCCGTTCATCAGCGAAGACATCCACTACGGGCCAGGGCTGAACATCCACAAGTCCGACGTGTTTGGCCTGAAGGGTCGATTCGATTTCATCGTGCTCGAGCACGCGTTCGAGCACATCCCGTCGCAGCGTGCGACGCTCGATGCGATGGCCCGGCTGCTGGCGCCGAACGGCACCATCGTGATCTCGATCCCGGTGCTGGGGCAGGCCTGGCAGCAGTACGGCGTGAACTGGTTCCAGGTCGACGCACCGCGGCATCTGTTCATCCACTCCGAACAGAGCTTCCGTCTGCTGGCGAAGAACCTGAAGGTCAGCGACGTGGTCTACGACTCCGGTGCCGCGCAGTTCTGGGCTTCGGAGCAGTACGTGCGCGACATCCCGTTGATGGACGAGCGCTCGTACCGGGTCGATCCAGCCAAGAGCATGTTCACGGCCGAGGCCATTGCGGACTTCGCGCGCCAGGCCGCCGAATTGAACCGCCAGCGGCGGGGCGATCAGGCCACGTTCTACCTGCGGGCCTGAGAGCGGCCACGCTTCAGCGCGCCGCGCACCACGGTTCGAAGGCGCGACACCGGCGTCGGCGTCCAGGCACGCAGCGCGTCGAACTCGCCGCGCACCTTCTCGGCCTGCAGGCCGAGTGTTCGCACGGTGCGGTCGACGATCTCGTGCCAGAGCTGCGCCGCCAGCACCTGGATCTCCTGCGTCTGCTGCGGGCTCGTTGCATGCCGGCCGATGAACTTCATGGTGAACTCGGTCATCAAGCGCCCGAGCTCGCGCAGACCCTCAAGCGATGACGGCGGCTGTTTCGCCACCAGGCCGTCCCAGATGCGGCGGCCTTCGGCGTCATCGACCGGGCGCCCGAGTTCACTTGCATAACGTTCCGTCATGAACGCCATGCCGTTGCGGGACATCTCGTCGTAGTGAACCTTGCTGTTGGCCCGGGCGTGCACCCGGTACGCCACCAGCGGTTCCGGCAGGATGGCAAAACGGCCGCAGTCGGCGATGCGGCCGAACAGCTCGTAGTCCTCGGCGTAGTGGAAGCGGCGGTTGAAGTACAGGTTGTTGTCGACCACGAACTGGCGGCGCAGGCACAGCGACGAGTAGGTGGTGTTGTGGCGGCCGAAAAAAAACGCGAAGTGGATCAGCAGGTGGTGCGCCTGCACGGCCATCGGATCGGGCTTGCGCACACCGTCCACCAGCAGGTGCACACGCGACGCCACCACCGCCACCTCGGGGTGTTCCTCGAGATGTCGTACCTGCTTTTCCAGCCGCTGCGGGTCGCAGAGATCGTCCTGGTCGAGTGTGGCGATGTAGGTGCCACGTGCCATCCTGAAACCCAGGTTGCGGCTTTCGCTGATGCCGCGGTTCGGGTTGTTCTGCACGAGCACGATGCGCGGATCGTCATAGCTCTGGATCAGGGCCACCGTGTCGTCGCGGGAGCAGTCGTCGATGAGGATGTACTCGAAGTCGCGCAGCGTCTGCTGCAGCAGCGAGTCGATCGTTTCGCGCAGGTAGGCCGTGCCGTTGTACGTGGTCGTGATCACCGACACCAGCGGTGCGGCAGCGGCGATCGCGCTTGAAGGGGTGGCCATGGTCAGACGTCCAGTGACATCAGTTCGCTGTAGACGTCGCGGATCTGCGCCTCGCCCAGCGTCTTGCTCATGAAGAGCTTGGGCTGCTGCCGTTGCAGGCGCAGGGACAGCCCGGCGCCGGCCTGCGGCAGCCAGCGCGTTTCGATGCGCATCGCCGCGAAGCCCTGGCCCAGCAGGTGCTGGCGCAACAGCCCACCATGGCTGACGAAGAAGGCCGGGTCGCTGAGGTGCATCACCCAGGCCACCGGCAGGCGCTTTAGGCGAACCGGTTTGTAGATCGCCAGGCACGTGTGCTGCGCGTCGCCGAAGGCAGCAAAACGCAGCCAGGGAATGCTGCGGTGGGCCTGGTATTCGGCCAGCGCCGTGCCGCGCAGGCGAGCGCTGATCTGCGCCGGTGCCGGCACAGCAAAACAGCCCGGCTGCAGCGTGCGCCAGCTCGGCAGGTTCGGATACACCCGCTGCTGGTTGCCCAGGTCCTTGAACTTGAGGCCGCGGAACACCTCGGTCACCTTCGGGTTCGGCGTGAACATCGTGTAGTGGTAGCCCGCCTGGCGAACGATCTGGAGCACCAGGCCGATGCCGTGCCGGCGGTGCGATTCCAGCACGCACCAGCTGTGCGGATTGCAGAAGCGTTCGGTGCGGCCGGCGATCACCTGGTCGGAATAGATCGCCAGGAACACACCCACCAGGCGCTCGCCGTCGCGCAGCTGCATGCCGTAGTTCGGCACCTCGGCAGCCCAGCGGTGGGTGATCGATTGCACCCAGCGCTCGGGCGTGAAGCGCCGGTTCAGGTTCTCGTGCAGGAAGCTGCCGACCTCGCCCAGGTGCTCGGCCAGGATCGGGCTGACCTTCGGCGCCGCCGCTGCCGTGTTCATCGTGTGCACATCGGTCAGTGCGCCGCCTGCCAGCCGCAGAAGGCCTGCAGCATGCGGGCCATCGTGGGATACGGGTCGTCGGCTTCGGGGCCGAGGAAACTGCTGTTCTGGTCGGTCTTCATGCGCGGCAGGCGCGGGCGGTGCACGGTGAAACGCGCGGCATCCAGCGCCAGGTGGTCGCACAGCGTTTCGCCGGCGGCCTTGGCGGCGCAGTACTCGGCGAAACCCTTTTCGGCGGCATCCAGGAACACGGTGGACGGATAGAAGAGATGCAGCGGTGCCGCGCCGGCGGCGGCCCGCGCCACCTCGGCCAGGCCGGCGACGTAGATGCGGCAGTAGCTCTCGAACAGCGTCTGGCTCCAGCCACCGCCGGCGCTGCGGCCGATGGCCGGCGTGGCGAAGTAGTAGACGTGTGTGAAGCCGGCCTGCGCCAGCGCGGCCGAGGTCTGCGCTGGCAGCGGCGCCGCGGCGTCGAGCTGCAGGGCGCGGCAGGCGGCGCCGTGTGCGTCCGCCTGCGCCAGCGTGCGTTCGGCATCGGCTTGTCCGCGGCTGTAGGTGATGGTGACCTCGGCGCCGCCGGCCAGCAGCATCTTCGCCACCAGTTCGCCGAGCCCGCGCGAGCCGCCCACCACCAGGGCCCGTTGCCCGGCCACGCAGCCCGGCCGGGTCAGCGTGGCCACCTCGGCCAGCGTGCGCTGGGCCACCGGCGGCGCGCGGAAGAAGGCTTCGAACAGGCCTTCCAGCAGCACACCCTGCAAGGTGACACGCAGCTTGCGGAAACGCGGGTCGACGCGGGCGACGCTGTAGGGCATCGCCGCGGCCGGCTCTGGCGCGGCGCGGCGCTGCAGCTTGAATTCGCTGTAGATCGAATGCAGCCCCGGGCAGCGCATACCGACGATGCGTGTGCTGGCCATCAGGTCGGCCGCCACGGCGCGGCCGTCGGACCACGCCACCAACGCCGGGAAGAGCTGCTCGAACAGCGCAGTGTTCACGCGCAGCGGCACGTCACCGGCCAGGGCCAGCTGCGCTGCCGCGTCGGCCGGGAACGACGGGCTGAGCGCGGTGCAAGCCGGTTCGGGCTCGGCTTCGGCCACGGCGGGTGCTGGCGCATCGGGGCCAAGCGTCAGCTGCGCCGTGAACTGCGCGCGGCCGTCCACCACCCCCGCGATCTTGCTGCGCGCGCCGGCAGTGTCGGGTGTCACGCTCAGTTGCACCGCCATGCCGGTGTGTACGGGTTGATGGAACACGGCCGACAGCGCCTGCAGCGAGCGGCCCTGCAGCGCGCCGCTGCGCGCCAGCGTTTCCAGCGCCTGCAGCACCAGATGCACGCCATGGCACACGGTGCCGCCGAACTGCAGCCGCCGCGCGGCCACCTCGTCGACATGCAGCGGGTTGAAGTCGCCGGACAGGCGCGCAAACGCCGCGCTGTCTTCGGGCTGGATGACGAAGCCGGCGGCGGGCGCTGCCGTCATGCGTCGACCACTGTCAGCGGCACGTCGAACGGCGCGTGGCCTTCCAGCTCCAGCACCCAGCGCTGCTCACCTTCGGGCGCGGGCGCCGCCGCGAAGCCCAGGCGCGGGTACAGCTCGGCGACCATGCCGTTGCGTGGCGTCGGCACATAGATGCCTACCACGCGCCGTGCGCCGGCGGCGCGTGCCGCCTGCGCAATGCGGTTGCACACGGCTTCCTCGACCTTGCGGTTGAGCACGCGGCAGCTCATCAGCCAGCTGTCGACATGCCACGCGTCGCCGTGCACGGTGCAGATCACGACGCAGATCATGCCGTTGTCGCCGAAGCGGTCGACGAGGTTGATCTGCAGCGTGTGGTGCGTGGCCGAGGTCTCCATCGCCTCGACCTGCGCTTCGGTGTAGCGGCGTGTCGTGGCGTTGAACTGGTTGGTCTTGTTGATGAGCTGGGTGATGCGCTTGCGGCCCTGCGCGTCGAACGGCGCGAAGCGGATATGCATCTCCAGCGAACGCAGGAACTCGCCGAGGTCGCGTGAGCTGTCCTGCAGCACCGCGCGCTGCGCGTTGCCCTGGTACTGCGCGGCGCGCGACAGGTCGTCGGGCGTGAAGGCCACCGACTCGAAGTAGCCGCCGAGCATCAGGCAGCGCACGTAGTCGGACGGGTCGGCGCCGAGCTCGGGCACGGCCACCTGCGGCAGCGCCTGGCGCACCTGCTCACGTTCTGCCGGGTTGTCGTCGAGCAGCACCAGCGCGTCGATGCCGATGTCCAGCCGCTGTGCGATGCGCTCCAGGTTGCTGGCCTTGTCTTCCCAGTTCGCGACGAAGACGGCGATGTCGTCTTCCTTCAGCAGCATGCCGGGGTGCGAGCGGAACGGCAGCCGCGCGGTGGCGTCGTCGTTCTTCGAGCACACGGCCAGCACGACACCGCGGCGGCGCAGTTCCAGCGCCGCGGCCTGGATGGCGCGGTGCGCTTCGCCGCGCGGGTCGCCCTGGTTCAGCGCGATGCCTTCGAGGCCGTCGTCGCCGATGACACCGCCCCACAAGGTGTTGTCGAGGTCCAGCACCAGGCACTTGCGCGCTTTGCCGCGCATCGCGGCGATGGCACGCACCACGAGTTCGGCATACATCGGCAGCACGTTCTGCGCAAACGGCATCTTCGCCAGGTGCCAGGCACGGTCGTCGTACCAGGTGTCGAGGCCGACGCTTTGCGCCAGCCAGTCGACGTCGATCAGCACGTCGCCGTTCTGGCCCACTTCGGCGGCCAGCGCCGTGTTGAGGCCGCTCACGGCATGGCGCAGTGTGCCGGCGAGGCCGGCATCGAGGCTGCCGAACTGCGGCGCCAGCGGCGCTGGCACGGTCTGCACCAGGCACACCGCGCCGCCATGCGTGCGGAAGCCGTCGCGCAGGCTGCGCAGCTGCGCCAGCGCTGCTTCGGGCCGGTGCGGCGGCCAGCCGGCGCTGTCGTCGCGCAAGGCCAGGCCGTGGTGGTCCAGCGCCAGCAGCACGGCGTCGGGCCGGGCGCGGTTGATCGTGGAGTTCGGGTCCAGCGCCGCCTGCATCTGCTGGCCGTAGTCGGCGGCGACGACCTCCAGCGCGATGCCGTAGCGCAGCGCCGTGGCTTCGAGAAACGGCACGATGAAGTCGACCGTGGCGTTGCTGACCAGGCCCAGGCGGAACGGCGTCAGCGCCTTCGACGGCTTGGTGCCGCGCAGCTGCCGCAGCTTGCGCGACAGCGCCATCGCCTGTGTCAGCCCCAGTTGCTGCGCCGCCAGCGCCGCCAGCGGCGGGCCCCAGTCGGCGTTGCCGTCGGCCGGCACGTCGGCCAGCCGGGTCTTGAACGCAGGTGACAGCCGCGGCAGCCACGGCAGGTCGGTCAGGGCGAGACGTCCCGGGTTCATCGCTGCAGGTGGCGCGGCGTCAGGACTTGACGGCCACCAGGGCCAGGATCTGCGGCACCGAGGTCATGGTCTCGATCTCGTCGAGCGTGAACGCGATGCCGAAGTCCTCTTCCACCGCCGAGACCAGCCGGATGTGGCCCAGGCTGTCCCAGGCTTCGAAGCTTTCGCGGTCGATGGCGTCGGTGAGTTGCAACGCGTCGTTGTCGAAGACTTCGCGAAAGACGGCTTCGAGCCGGGCACGGATGTCGTTGTTCACGGGGAGTCACCGCAGATTCGATAGGCTGTTGATTGTCGATGAGCCTGCCGGTGGGCCGAGCCGGCGCGGAATCGAAAAGCGAAATAAGTAACGAAAGCGGCGGGCCGGGGCCCGGCGTTGCGCAGCGGGCGCATTGCAACACAGCTCGGACGCAGGTGCGTGCGCTACATTGACCGCCCACCAGAACGACCCCGCCGCCGGCGGCGTGCCATGTCAGAAGCCTATCTGTTGCCCCACCTGATCGATGTTGCCGCCGAGCGGGCCCCCGCGTCGCTGGCACTGACCGCCGGGCGCCAGAGTGTCAGCTATGCCGAGCTGCACGCAGCGCAGCGCCAGTTCGCCGACGGCCTGGCCACGCTGGGCCTGGGCGCCAGCGAGCGTGTGGCCATCTACCTGGAAAAGCGCCTGGAGACCGTGGTCGCCAGCTTCGGCGCGGCCGCGTTCGGTGCCACCTTCGTGCCGGTGAACCCGCTGCTGAAGGCCGAACAAGTGGGTTTCATCGTGCGCGACTGTGCGGTGCAGGTGCTGGTGACTTCGCCCGACCGCCTGCAGCTCGTGGCCGACGAGTTGCAGCGCTGCCCGAGTGTGCACACCGTCGTCGTGACCGGCGCCGTGCCCGAGGCAAACACGCCGGGCTGGCCCGGCCGCTGCATCGGCTGGACCGAGTTCATGGCCGCGGCGCCGGGCCGCTGGCACCGGCGCATTGACAGCGACATGCTGGCCATCCTCTACACCTCGGGCAGCACCGGCCGGCCCAAAGGTGTGGTGCTGTCGCATCGCAACATGGTGGCCGGCGCGAAGAGCGTGGCGTCGTACCTGGGCAACCGCGCCGACGACGTGCTGCTGGCGGCGCTGCCGCTGTCGTTCGACGCCGGCTTCAGCCAGCTCACCACCGGCTTTCACGCCGGCGCGCGTGTGGTGCTGCTGAACTACCTGCTGCCGACCGACGTGCTGAAGGCGATGGCACGCGAACAGGTCACCGGCATCACCGCGGTGCCGCCGCTGTACATGCAGCTGACGCAACTGGAATGGCCGGCGGCGATCGACGGCCACCTGCGCTACTTCGCCAACACCGGCGGCCGCATGCCGCGCGAGACGCTGAACGCCTTGCGCCGGCGGGTGCCGAGCGCCCAGCCGTTCCTGATGTACGGGCTGACCGAGGCCTTCCGCTCGACCTACCTGCCGCCGGAAGAGGTGGACCGCCGCCCCGACTCGATCGGCAAGGCGATCCCCAACGCCGAGATCCTGGTGCTGCGCGAAGACGGCAGCGAATGTGCGCCCGACGAGCCGGGTGAACTGGTGCACCGCGGCCCGCTCGTCGGCCAGGGCTACTGGAACGACGCCGAAAAGACCGCCGAGCGCTACAAACTGCTGCCGGGCCGGCCCGGTGGCCTGCAACTGCCCGAGTACGCGGTGTTCTCGGGCGACAACGTGCGCCGCGACGCCGAGGGTTTCCTGTATTTCATCGGCCGCCGCGACGAGATGATGAAGACCTCGGGTTACCGCGTCAGCCCGACCGAGGTCGAGGAGGTGCTGTACGCCACCGGGCTCATCGGCGAGTGCGCGGCGTTCGGCGTCGACCATGCGACGCTGGGGCAGGCCATCCGCGTCATCGCCACCGCCCCCGACGGCAGCACGAACGTGAACCTCGATGCGCTGCTGGCGCTGTGCCGCCAGCGCATGCCGGCGTACATGGTGCCCGCCGGTGTCGACCTGGTGTCCGGCCCGCTGCCGCGCAACCCCAACGGCAAGATCGACCGCAAACGCCTGGCCACCGAATGGACGGAACAGCAAGCATGACAGCAGCCAAGCCCAGCCACGACGCGATGGACCAGTTTCCGGCGCAGGACGGTGTGCTCTGCGTCGGCGGCGTGCCGCTGACGGTGTTGGCAGAACGTGTCGGCCAGACACCGTTCTACGCCTACGACCGCGGGCTCCTGCGCAGCCGCGTCGCGCAGCTGCGCCAGGCGCTGCCGGCCGGCGTGAAGCTGCACTACGCGATGAAGGCAAACCCGATGCCGGCCGTGGTGGCACTGATGGCCGGGCTGGTGGACGGCATCGATGTCGCTTCGGCGGGCGAGCTGAAGGTGGCGCTCGACGCCGGCGCCGACCCGGCCGAGGTCAGCTTTGCCGGGCCGGGCAAACGCGATGTCGAAATCCGCCAGTCGGTGGCGGCCGGTGTACTGGTGAACGTCGAGTCCGAACGTGAACTGCCGGTGCTGGCCAAGGCGGCTGCCGAGATCGGCCGCAGCGCACGTGTCGCGGTGCGCGTGAATCCCGACTTCGAGCTGAAGGGCTCGGGCATGAAGATGGGCGGCGGACCCAAGCAGTTCGGTGTCGACGCCGAGCGGGTGCCGGCGCTGCTGCGGCAGATCGGCGCGCTCGGCCTGGGTTTCGAGGGTTTCCATCTCTTTGCCGGCTCGCAGAACCTGCGCGCCGAGTCGATCTGCGAAGCGCAGCAGAAGAGCTACGAACTGGCGCTGCGGCTGGCCGACGCTGCGCCGACGCCGGTGCGGTTCCTGAACCTGGGCGGCGGCCTGGGCATCCCGTACTTCCCGGGTGAACGGCGACTCGATCTGGCGCCCATCGGCGCCAACCTGGCGGCGCTGCAGGAACGTGCGCGACGTGAACTGCCCGAGGCCGCGTTTGTCATCGAACTCGGGCGTTACCTCGTCGGCGAGGCGGGTGTGTACGTGACACGCGTCGTCGACCGCAAGGTCTCGCGCGAGCAGGTCTACCTGGTCACCGACGGCGGCCTCAACCACCACCTCTCGGCTTCCGGCAACTTCGGCCAGGTGGTGCGCAAGAACTATCCGGTCACGGTGGGCAACCGGGTCGGCGCGGCCACACGCGAGGTGGCATCGGTGGTTGGCCCGCTGTGCACGCCGCTGGATCTGCTGGCAGACCGCATGGAGCTGCCGGTGGCGGCCGTCGGCGACCTGGTCGTCGTCTTCCAGTCCGGTGCCTACGGCGCCAGCGCCAGCCCGCAGGCTTTCCTGGGCCACCCCGGCTGCGTCGAAGTGCTGGTCTGACCTGACCGGTCTGACATCGGCGTGCGACGTTTTGCGAAGGCGCTGCTGCTGTTGAGTGGGGCCGTCGCCGTCGTGGTGGCCGCCGGGCTGTACGCCTGGGCAGAGGTCGGCCGCACGCCGGGGGAGGTGATTGCGCACGCGAAGCGGCAGCTGCGGCCGTACTCGACGCTGCGTGCCTGGGCCGTGCCGGTGCTGGACCGCGCCGCCGCCTGGCTCGACGTGCCCGACACATCGAGCAGGGCGCCCGCGTTCTCCGTACCGCCGCTGCCGCGCAATCCGGCAACGCCGGCCGCCGCGAGTGCAACGCCCGACCGCAACGACCGCATCATCCGCGTCGGCCCCGGGCGCAGCATCTCGCGCATCGCGATGGCGGCGCAGGTGGCGGTCGATGGCAGCGTCATCGAGATCGATCCCGGCGACTACGTGGCCGACGTCGCCGTCTGGACACAGGCCGACCTCACGATTCGTGGCACCGGCAACCGCGTGCGCCTGGTCGCCGCGGGCGCGCACGCCGAAGGCAAGGCCATCTGGGTGTTTCGCGGCCACCGGGCCACCGTCGAGAACATCGACTTCATCGGCGCCCGGGTGCCGGACCGCAACGGCGCCGGCATCCGGCTGGAAAGAGGCCAGCTCACCGTGCGCCGCTGCAGCTTCTTCAACAACCAGAACGGCATCCTCACGGCCAACGGCGCCGACATCCGGCTCGAGGTCGAAGACTCCGACTTCGGCTACAACGGCGCCGGCGACGGCTTCAGCCATGGCCTCTACGCCGGCCGCATCGACAGCCTGCGGCTGACGGGCAACCACTTCCACCACGGCAACGTCGGGCACCTGGTGAAGAGCCGCGCGCGGCTCAACCGCATCGAATACAACCGCATCACAGACGGCAACGACGGCAGCGGCGGACGCGCCAGCTACGAGCTGGAGCTGCCCGATGGTGGCGTGGCCGAGGTCGTCGGCAACGTCATCCAGCAAGGACCGCTGACGCGCAACTCGGTGATCGTCTCCTACGGCGTCGAGGGCTACCGCTGGCCGCAGAACACGCTGCGGCTGGTCCACAACACCATCGTCAACGACGCCCGCATGGGTGGCACGTTTGTGCGTGTATCGCCGGGCGCCGCCAGCGTGGTGATGCGTAACAACCTCTTCGTCGGCTACGGCAAGGTCGACGGCTCGGCCGTCGCCGACGCCGCCGGCGACCGGCGCGCCGCTTGGTCCGACTTCCGGCGGCCGGCAAGCCTGGACTACCGGCTCAGCGAGCAGGGCAGGGCGACGGCCGGCAACCCGCCGCCGGCGCCGCTGCAGGCCGACTGGGTGCCGCGCTTCGAGGTCGGTGCGGTTGTCGGCACGCTGCCGCTGACCGCGCCGCCGCGCTTCGCAGGCGCGCTGCAGTCGATTCCACCGTGAGGGTTGCCGTCCCCGGGTGAACCTGCTGATGGCGGGGCTCCTGGCAGGCACTTTAGAATGCCCGGTTCGCCTGCCCAGGCCACAAACCAGCTACAGGACCCAACCGTGTTCATCTCCAACGCTTATGCCCAGACCGCCGCCGCTGGCGGCGCCGAATCCAGCCTGATGAGTCTGCTGCCGCTGGTGCTGATGTTCGTGGTGCTGTACTTCATCATGATCCGGCCGCAGATGAAGAAGCAGAAGGAGGCCAAGGCGATGATCGAAGCGCTGGCCAAGGGCGACGAAGTTGTCATCGCCGGCGGCGTGATCGGCCGCATCGCCAAGCTCGGCGACAGCTTCCTCAGCGTCGAAGTCGCCAACGGCGTCGAACTGCAGGTGCAGCGTGGCGCGGTCGTCCAAGTGCTGCCCAAGGGCACGTTCAAGTAAGCCCCTCATGAACCGCTATCCCTGGTGGAAGTACACGATCCTCGCGGTCGCGCTGCTGATCGGCCTGCTCTACACGGTGCCCAACCTCTACGGCGAAGCGCCGGCGGTGCAGGTGTCGTCGGGCAAGGCGACGCTGAAGATCGACTCCGGCATGGTGCAGCGGGTCGAACAGGTGCTCAAGAGCGCCGGCCTGCAGCCCGACTTCGTGCAGTTCGACGGCAACTCGGTGCGCGCGCGTTTCCGCGACACCGACATGCAGATCAAGGCCAAGGACGCGGTCAGCAAGGCGCTCAACCCCGACGCCGCCGACCCGAGCTGGATCGTCGCGCTGAACCTGGTTTCGCGCTCGCCGACCTGGATGGCCAAGCTGCACGCGCTGCCGATGTACCTGGGCCTGGACCTGCGCGGCGGTGTGCACTTCCTGATGCAGGTCGACATGAAGTCGGCGCTGACGAAAAAGGCCGAGGCCTTCACCGGCGACATGCGCACGATGCTGCGCGACAAGAACGTGCGCCATGCCGGCATCACGCGTGAAGGCGACAGCGTCGAGGTGCGTTTCCGCGACGCCGCTACGGCGCAGCAGGCGCAGGGCCTGCTGTCCGACCAACTGCCCGACCTGGCCTGGACCCAGGTGGCCGATGGCAGCGACATCAAGCTCATCGGTGCCCTCAAGCCCGAAGCCGCGCGGCGTGTGCAGGAGCAGGCGGTCAAGCAGAACATCACGACGCTGCACAACCGCGTCAACGAACTCGGCGTCGCCGAGCCGGTGATCCAGCAGCAGGGGCTGGACCGAGTCGTCGTGCAGCTGCCGGGTGTGCAGGACACGGCCAAGGCCAAGGACATCATCGGCCGCACCGCGACGCTGGAGATCCGCATGGTCAACGAGACCAGCGAAGCGCGCGACGCGGTGGCCGGCAGCGGCCCGGTGCCGTTTGGCAGCGAACGTTTCCTCGAACGCGGCGGCCGGCCCATCATCGTCTACCGTGCCGTGGTGCTGACCGGCGAGAACCTCACCGACGCCCAGCCCAACATCGACAGCCAGACCCAGGAGCCGACCGTCAACCTGACGCTTGACGGCAAGGGCGCGCGCATCTTCAAGGACGTGACACGCGAAAACGTCGGCAAGCGCATGGCCATCCTGCTGTTCGAAAAGGGCAAGGGCGAGGTCGTCACCGCACCGGTGATCCGCAGCGAGATTGCCGGCGGCCGGGTGCAGATCTCGGGCACGATGACGACGCAGGAAGCCAGCGACCAGTCGCTGCTGCTGCGCGCCGGCTCGCTGGCGGCGCCGATGGAGATCATCGAAGAGCGCACCATCGGCCCCAGCCTGGGCGCCGACAACATCGACAAGGGCATCAACAGCGTGCTCTACGGCTTCACGGCGATCGCCGTGTTCATGAGCCTGTACTACCTGCTGTTCGGCGTCTTCTCGACACTGGCGCTGGCCTTCAACCTGCTGCTGCTGGTGGCGGTGCTGTCGATGCTGCAGGCCACCTTGTCGCTGCCGGGCATCGCAGCCATCGCGCTGGTGCTGGGCATGGCGATCGATTCGAACGTGCTGATCAACGAACGTGTGCGCGAAGAGCTGCGCGGCGGCGCCTCGCCGCAGACGGCGATCAACTCCGGCTACGAACGTGCCTTCGCGACGATTCTCGACTCGAACATCACGACGCTGATCGCCGGCCTGGCGCTGCTGGCCTTCGGCTCCGGCCCGGTGCGCGGCTTCGCCGTGGTGCATTGCCTGGGCATCGCGACCTCGATGTTCTCGTCGGTGATGTTCTCGCGCGGTCTCGTGAACCTGTGGTACGGGCGGCAGAAGAAGCTCAAGGGCGTGTCGATCGGCCAGGTCTGGCGGCCCGACGGCGGCGTGCCTGCGGCGGGTTCGACAGTGAACGGCGAGGGGAACTGAAATGGAATTCTTCCGCATCCGCCGCGACATCCCGTTCATGCGCTATGCGCTGGTGCTGAACGTCGTCTCGTTCCTCACCTTCGCCGCCGCGGTGTTTTTCATCGCCACGCGCGGCCTGCACCTGTCGATCGAATTCACCGGCGGCACCGTCATCGAAGTCGCCTACGAGCAGGCGGCCGACCTGAACAAGGTGCGCGCCACGGTCGAGAAGATGGGTTACGGCGAAGTGCAGGTGCAGAACTTCGGCACCTCGCGCGACGTGATGATCCGGCTGCCGGTGCGCGCCGGCGAGAAGCAGACCGAGGTCACCGGCCGCGTCTTCGCGGCGCTGTGCCAGGCCGATGCCGGCACTGTGGGCACCAAGCAGTACACCACGCCGCAGGGCGGGCAGGTGAGCCGGCCTTCGTGCAGCACGGCGGCCGGCGCCGAGCCGATGAAACTTTCGCGCACCGAGGTCGTGGGGCCGTCGGTCGGCGAAGAGCTGAAGTGGGACGGTACCAAGGCGCTGCTGGCCACCGTGGTCGGCATCATGATCTACCTCGCCTTCCGCTTCGAGTGGAAGTTCGCGCTCGCCGGCATCATCGCCAACCTGCACGACGTGGTCATCATCCTGGGCTTTTTCGCCTTCTTCCAGTGGGAGTTTTCGCTGGCGGTGCTGGCGGCGGTGCTCGCGGTGCTGGGTTATTCGGTGAACGAATCGGTGGTGATCTTCGACCGCATCCGCGAGACCTTCCGCAGGATGCGCAAGATGGACACACACCAGGTCATCGACCACGCGATCACCAGCACCACCAGCCGCACCATCATCACCCACGGCTGCACGCAGATGATGGTGCTGTCGATGCTGCTGTTCGGCGGCCCGACGCTGCACTACTTCGCCGTCGCGCTGACGATTGGCATCCTGTTCGGCATCTATTCGTCGATCTTCGTCGCCGCCGGCATCGCCATGTGGCTGGGTGTCAAGCGCGAAGACCTCGTCAAGGTAGGGGCGAAGGAGTCCGACCCCAACGATCCGAACGCCGGGGCCGTGGTGTAGAGTCCAAAGCACCTTCACCCTCCTGCCCCGACCGACTGCGTTCGACATGGCGACTGGCGAATCCCCTTCGAATCTCGCCAGCCAGGCACGGCGCCTCTACACCGAAGAGCTGGTCAAGGGCCTCGTCGGCCTGGTGCAGGCGGCGATGGACGGCGCCCGCACGCTGTTCGACAAACCCTCGGAACACGCCACGCTGCAGCGCAGGCGCGACCTGGTCCAGGGCCTGATGACGGGGGCCCAGGGCTGGCACCGCGGCATCGTCAACGGCCTGCGCCATGTCATGCTCAACGGTGCGTCGGCGTCGCGCCCTGGCGATCTGCCGCCACCGGGCACCAGCGGCGGCGGGCCGCTGTCGCTGGTGGACGACGACACCATCGAGCTGGAGATCGTCACCTCGCGGCTGGCGCTGGCCATCATGGACCGCGCTTCGTGGGAGTTCGCCGACCTGCGTTCGCGCGTCGCGCACCTGGAACGCCGCGCCGAACTCGACCCGCACGACATGCTGCGTTCGCATGTGCTGGCGCGCATCGTCTTCGAAGCCTGGCGCGCCGCCGGGCTGACGCTCGAAGGCTGGCGCGAACTGCAGCCGGTGCTGCACGAAGAGTTTGCGCTGCTCGTCGAAGAGGCTTATCACGAGACGAACCGTTGGCTGGCCGAACGCAAGGTGCTGTCCGAGGTCGACCTGCGGCCTTTCATCCGGCGTTCACGGGGCAACCCGAACCCTTCGGCCGGCGGCATCTGGAACCCGGGAAGCGGCGGCGGTGGCGGCGGCGGTTTTGGTGAGCACAGCGGCGGCGGAGCGCCCACCGGCTACGCCCCGCCTTCGGGATATGCGGCGCCGTCGGCCTACAGCGGCCATTCCAGCGGCGGCGCTTTTGCCGGCTCGGGCGGCGGCATGATGCGTGGCGGCACCGTCGGCGAAGAAACGCGCATGATGACGCGTGCCGCACCGCTGGCGCGCAGCCGCGACCACGCCGAAGCCGTGCTCGGCCGGCTGAACCGGCTGGTCGGCCGCCATGTGCCGGCATTTGCGCAGTCGCAGATGGGGCATGCCCCGGTGTCGCCGGGCCTGGCGCGTGCCATCGACAACGCCCAGACCGGCATCCGCCAGCGGCTGGCGCCGACCACGCTGCGCGGCGGCGAAGCCCTCGTCACGACACCGGTGATGCTGGAGGAGATGCACCAGCGCAAGCAGGTGCTGAAGAAGGCCGCGGCCTCGCCCGAAGAGCGCGCCACGATCGAGATCGTCGCGCTGCTGTTCCAGAGCATCCTCACCGAAGAGCGCATTCCCGCGGCGGTGCGGGTGTGGTTCGCGCGGCTGCAGATGCCGGTGCTGCGTGTGGCGGTCAGCGAGCCCGACTTCTTCGCCACCGTCGACCACCCGGCGCGGCGCCTGATCGACCGCATGGGCGCCTGCGTGATGGGCTTCGACAGCGCCACACAAGGGGTCGGCGACGCGCTGGAAAAAGAGATCAAGCGTGTGGTGCAGGTCGTCGAGGCCTACCCCGACACCGGCCGGCGGGTCTTCCAGACCGTGCTGACCGAATTCGAGAAGTTCCTCGAGCACTACTTCAGGCACGAAAACGAGGCCACCAAGAAGGGTGTCTCGCTGGCGCAGCAGGTCGAGCAGCGCGAAACGCTGGCCATCCAGTACACGATCGAACTGCGGCGCATGCTCAATGAAGTGCCGGTGCAGGAAGGTGTGCGCCAGTTCCTGTTCCATGTCTGGGCCGACGTGCTGGCGACCACCGCGGTGCGCTATGGGGCGCAGGGCGACACGACGAAGGCGATGAAACGCGCCGCGGCCGACCTGATCTGGAGTGCCAGCGCCAAGGTCACGCGCGAAGAGCGTGCCGAGGTCATCCGCCGGCTGCCACCGCTGCTGAAGGCGTTGCGTGAAGGCATGGCCTCGGCCGGCATGGACACGCCGCGCCAGGACGAACAGATCCAGCAGCTCAACAACTCGCTCGCCGCGGCCTTCACGGCCAAGGCCGCGGTGATCCCCGACGACCGGCTGCGCGAACTGATGGAGCGGCTGGAAACGCTGGAAGAGCTGCTGCCCGACGCGGCCGACGTGCAGATCGACGAGTCGATGGTGCTGGACCTGTCGGGTCACCAGAGCGCCGGGCTCGAGGTCGTGCTCGACGGCGGTTCGATGCCGACGCCGGCGATGGTGGCCTGGGCGCGTGAACTGCAGGTTGGCAGCTGGTACATGCTGGAGTACCGCGAACACACCGAGGCCGTGCAACTGGCCTGGCAGGGGCTGCGCAAGCAGCTGTCGCTGTTCGTTTCGCCGAAGGGGCGCTGCGTGCTGTTCCAGCAGCACCGGCTGGCGTCGTTCCTGCAGGCCGGGCTGCTGCTGCCGGCGCAGGACGAAGCGCTGACGGTGCGCGCCACACGCAGCGCGCTGGCCAAGCTCGACGTCGACGCGTCGAGGCTGCTGTCTCAGTGAATGAGGCGGTCTTCGGCGGCCACGAAGAGTTCGTCGAGGATCAGCGCATCGGGCTCTTCGCCCAGGCTCCAAAAGACCATCAGCACGATGATCTTCAGGTCTTCCAGCTCCATCGGGCCGCCGCCGACGGCCGTGGCGCGGTCGATGACCATCTCGCGCATCGGCGCCGGCAGCACGCCGGCGCTTTCGAGGAAGCAGATGAAGCCGATCGATTCGTCGCCGAGCAGCTCGCGTTCGTTGTCTGAATAGACGCGGATGCTGCCGGTGCCACTGCTGCCGGAGCAGCTCTCGGCGCTGCTCGCCAGGCCATCCAGCCAGCGCAACGCTTCCTGGATCTCGTCGGACTCGAAGCCCACCGCCGACAGCTTGCGTTGCAGCTGCTGGTGGTCGGGGCAGGCGTCCGGACGCCAGTAGTTCTCGTAGAGGTACACGAGCACATCGAACATCGACCCACTATAACCGAGCGCCTCCTGCGGGGGCATCGGGCACAGGCTCAGGCGCTGCCGCGGCGTTGGAAAAGTCCGCCGGGCAGGCGGGCGAGGTGACCGTCGAGCTCCAGGTCCAGCAGCCGTGCTGCCAGTGCCGGCAGCGGCCAGCCGGTGCGGGCCTGCAACGCGTCCATCGTCACCGGGTCGTGGCCGAGCGCGTCGAGCAGCGGGTCGGGTGGCGCGTCGGCCGGCGCGCTGGGAAGCCGGGCTGCCGGCCGCTGGCCACGCAGCTCGTCGAAGATGTCGGCCGCCGTTTCCACCAGTTTCGCGCCTTGCTGGATCAGCGCGTGGCAACCCCTGGACTGCGCGGCGTGGATCGAGCCGGGAATCGCGAACACCTCGCGCCCGGCTTCGCTGGCCAGCCGCGCCGTGATCAGCGAGCCCGAACGCAGCGCCGCTTCCACCACCAGCGTGCCCAGCGACAGGCCGGCGATGATGCGGTTGCGCTGCGGAAAGTGCGCTGGCAGCGCCGGTGTGCCGGGTGCGTATTCGCTGAGCAGCGTGCCTTGGGCGGCAATGCGCTGCGCCAGCGCGCGGTGGCGGCTGGGGTAGACGATGTCGAGCCCGGTGCCGACCACGGCCACCGTGCCGGCGCTGCCGTCGAGCGCGCCTTCGTGGGCGGCGCCGTCGATGCCTTGCGCCAGCCCCGAGACGACGACCAGCCCGTCGGCGCTGAGCTGGCGCCCGAACGCACGCGCGTTGTCGCGGCCCTGCGGTGTCGGGTTGCGGCTGCCGACGACGGCCAGACTGTCTGCCGCCAGCAGTTCGAGCCGGCCCTGCACGTACAGCAGCAGCGGCGGGTCGGCGGTCTGCAGCAGGCGCTGCGGATAGTGGCTGTCGCCGAGCGTGATGACCTGGTGCTGCGGGCTGGCGGCGAGCCAGTCGCGCGCTGCTTTCAGGCGGTCGGCAAACGGCAGCGCGGGGCTGGCCAGCGCGTCTGCGGTTGCCGGCCCGACCACCTCGCGCCAGGCGGCAGGCCGGGCAGCGAGCACGGCGTCGGGTGAACCGAAGGCGGCAAGCAGCCGCCGCGCCTGTTCACGCCCGACACCGGGGGTTTCCAGCAGCCGCAGCCAGGCGGCGTACTCGTCGAGCGCGAGCACGGCGCGCTGGGTTCTACGGTTGTGTGAACCGATCGCCCGGCACCACCGGGTCCTTCACCGACAGGATCAGCGCGTACGACACACGGTCGAAGACACGGAACACGAAGAGCAGGCCGTGGCGTTCGTCGGGCAGGCGCATCGGCGTGCGCTGGCTGTCGGTGCGGTCGATCGCCGGCACGCCGGCGCGCCACAGCGCCAGTACGTGGCCGCGTTCGAGCCCGTCGCGCGTGCCGCGGTTCAGCGCCACGATCTGGTTCTGCCCGGCCGACAACGCGTCGCCGTAGAGCGAGACGATGTGGCCTTGCAGCGGCGCGTTCGGTGCGTGCGGCACGTAGGCGGTGAGGTCTTGCTGCGGCACCGGCGAGAGGCGGTCGCCGACGTTGGCTTCCAGCCGTGTGCTGCTCACCATGAAGGTGGCGGGCACCACGGGGCTGGCGCCTTCATCGCCGGCCACGGTGTTCTGCGCCGTGCCGACATACCGGCCCTCGAAGCCCAGCACTTCGCGTGTCAGCGGGTCGAGCAGGGCTTTCGGTTCGCGGAAGAGGCGGAAATCGCGGGCGCCGCGCAGGTCGCCGCGCACATAGGCGGTTTCGCCGCGCGACACCATCACGCGGCCTTCTTGCGTGGCGACGATGCGCGGCGCGACATCGAGTTCGTTGGTGTCGAAGACCACGGCTTCGTTGAGGAAGGGGCCGATCAGGTGCAGCGGAATCGAAGCGATGGCGCCGTTGTCCAGCAGCTCGGAACGCACCCGCGGCGACAGCCGCACCGTGTTGTTCGGCGCCAGCCCGCCGGCCTGGCCGATGCGCAGCGTGGCGCGGCCGTCGGCCTTCACCAGATGCAGCACCTGCCCGGGGTAGATCAGGTGCGGGTTGCGGATCTGGTCGAGATTCATGCCCCACAGCTCGGGCCAGCGCCAGGGGCTGGTAAGGAAGAGCTTGGAGATGTCCCACAACGTGTCGCCACGCTGCACGGTGTGCGACTCAGGCGCGTTGGGCGCCAGTTCCGAGAGCGGCACACCGGCCTGCGCCACCTGCTGCGCGGTGCCGCGCATCTGCGGCGTGACCGGGAAGTTGGGTTCGGCGGCCAGCGCCGGGGCGCTGGTGGCGGCGAGCCACAGCGCTGCGGTGCCGACCGCAGCAACCGTGCAGGCGCGCAAGGCGCCACGATTGCCAAGACGGCCACGACGACGGCGAAGGCTCATAGGACTTTGGTCTCCTGGCAAGGACGCACACCGCGAGCGGGTGCCACAATCTTGCCTGACGGGCAGCGAGAATGCTCACTTGGTTTCACAGATTCTGCCCGTAAACCCTTGATATCGCAACGAAAGTGACGCCGTAACCGGTGGCCCGTGCAGCCCGTCACGGTGCCGGGCGTTGTGCCCGTTCCACAGCTGTTGCGACCTGTTTCCGCCGCCTTGACGCGGCGCCACCGATCCATGGCCCAACTGCCCATTCTGCGCTACCCCGATCCACGCCTCCACACCATCGCCCGCCCGGTGGCGGCGGTGGACGGGCGCATCAAACAACTCGTCGCCGACATGCTCGAGACCATGTACACCGCCGACGGCGTCGGCCTCGCGGCGACCCAGGTCGACGTGCACGAGCGGCTGATCGTGATGGACACCTCCGAGCAACACGACCGGCCGATCGTGCTGATCAACCCCGAGATCATCGCGCGCAGCGAGACGATGAAGCTGGCCGAAGAAGGCTGCCTCTCGGTGCCGCAGATCTATGACAAGGTCGAGCGCCACGAACGTGTCACCGTGCGTGCACTCGACCGTAACGGCGAGCCGTTCGAGATGGAGGCCGAAGGCCTGTCGGCGATCTGCGTCCAGCACGAGATGGACCACCTGCTCGGCAAGGTGTTCGTCGAATACCTCAGCAGCCTGAAGCGCGACCGCATCCGCACCAAGATGCTGAAGAAAACCCGCGAGGAGCAGCGCGGTTGAGCACGGCGCTGCGGGTCGGTTTCGCCGGCACGCCGGAGTTCGCCAGCGTTGCGCTGCAGGCGCTGCTGGCGGCTGGTTTCGAGGTGCCGCTGGTGCTGAGCCAGCCCGACCGCCCGGCCGGCCGCGGCATGAAACTGCAGGCCTCGGCGGTGAAGCATTGCGCGCTGGAACACGGCATCGCGGTGGCGCAGCCGCGCAGCCTGCGGCTGGACGGCAAGTTCCCGGACGATGCCGCCGCCGCCCGCCAGGCGCTGCAAGCCGCCGCGCTGGACGTGCTGGTGGTGGCCGCCTACGGGCTGATCCTGCCGCCCTGGGTGCTGGCGGCGCCCCGCCTGGGCTGCCTGAACATCCACGGCTCGCTGCTGCCGCGTTGGCGCGGCGCGGCGCCGATCCACCGCGCCATCGAAGCCGGCGACAACACCACCGGCATCACCATCATGCAGATGGACGCCGGGCTCGACACCGGGGCGATGCTGTTGTGGCAGGCGCTGCCCATCGCCGCCAGCGACACCACGGCGACGCTGCACGACAAGCTCGCGGCGCTGGGCGGCACGCTCATCGTGCAGGCCTTGCGCACGCTGCACCACCTGGTGCCGGTGGCGCAGCCCGATACCGGTGTCACCTACGCTCACAAGATCGAAAAAGTCGAAAGCCCGGTCGACTGGCGGCTGCCGGCGGTGCAGATCGAACGCCGGGTGCGTGCCTTCGACCCCTTCCCCGGTTGCAGTTTTGTGCTGCATGGCGAGCCGACCAAACTCTGGCGCGCCGCCGTCGTCGACGCCACGGGCGCGCCCGGCACCGTGCTGGCCGCCGCTGAGGGCCGGCTCGTCGTGGCCTGCGGCGCCCAGGCGCTGGAACTGCTGGAGCTGCAGCGCACCGGCGGCCGCCGTGTCGCGGTGCGCGATTTCCTGCACGGCCACGCCGTGGCGGCAGACACGTTGCTCGGCTGACGGCGGCTCAAGTCCGCGCCCGCGGCGGCCGATATCGAAGGCAAGTTCCGCCTTCCCTTGTTCGCCATGCGCCGCTTCGCCTTTTCACTGCTGACTCTTGCTCCGCTGCTGCTGGCGGGCTGCGACATGCTGGGCATCGAAGCCGCCAGCGCCGTGGCCGCGCGCAAGGAAGCCGAAGGCAAGGCGGTCGGTGCCGCCTGCCGCCATGCCGCCCGCGCCATCGAAGACTGCTACGCGCTGAACAAGAAGGCCGACAAGGCGGCGGTTTTTGCCGGCTGGCGCGAGATGAACGACTACATGCGCGAGAACAAGATCGAGGCCGTTGCGCCCGGCGCGCCCGCGGCCAGCCCGACGGTGGCGCGCGACGAAGCCGACGCCGGCCACGGCAAGGCCGGCGCCGACAGCCACAAGAAAGACGGCTGACCGTTCGTCGCCCAGCGACGCAATCCGTCGCAAAGCGCGGGCGGCGACCCTTGCGCTTCGGCACAGTCCACCTCACCGTACGTCACCGTACAAGAGGGCAAGAGGACTACCGATGAAACCCGTCATTTCCACGCTGCTGGCCGTCGTCGCCAGCCTAAGTTTCGGCTTCTCCCAGGCGGCCACCGGTTCCGGCCGCATGGCGACCGAGCAGCGCGCGGTGAGCGACTTCGAAGCCATCGCAACGGCCGGCTCGATGGACATCGTCGTACGCCAAGGCGCGAAGGAAGCGGTCGAGGTCCAGGCCGACGACAACCTGCTGCCGATGATCGAAACCGTCGTCGAACCCGGCTCGGCCGGCCGCACGCTGCAGGTGCGCTTCAAGCGCGGCGAACGCATCTACAACCACGGCCGCATCCGCGTCACCGTCGACGTCATCAAGCTCACCGCGGTGGCCACCGCGGGCGCGGGCGACATCTTCGTCGACGGCCTGAAGACACCGTCGTTCAAGCTCACGATCTCGGGCTCCAGCGACGCCAAGCTGAACGGCCTGGCCACCGAGGCGCTGGAAGTGCGCATCTCCGGCAGCGGCGACGTGCTCGCCGCCGGCAGCGCGAAGACCGTGAAGCTCAGCATCGCCGGCAGCGGCGATGCCAACCTCTCGGGCCTGCAGGCCGACGACGTGCACGTTCGCATTGCCGGCAGCGGCGACGCCAGCGTCACCGCCAACAAGTCGCTCGACGTCTCGGTGGCCGGCAGCGGCGACGTGCGCTACGGCGGCAGCGTCACCGCGATCAAGACCTCGATGGCCGGCAGCGGCACGCTGAGCCGCCGATAGCCGGCGGCCTGCGGCGCCGATGCCGCAGTGCAACAATCGCGGCATGGGTTTCTTTGCTGGCTGGCGCCATCCCGAATTCCGGCGTGGCGCGCAAGACATGGCCGGCATCGCGCTCGGCATCGCGGCCTGGGGGCTGATCACCGGTGTCACGATGGTCAAGAGCGGGCTCGATCTGCCGCTGGCTGTTCTGATGTCGCTGCTGGTGTTTGCCGGCACCGCGCAGCTGGCCGCGCTGCCACTGATGGCCAGCGGCGCGCCGATCTGGGTGGTCTGGGCGACGGCGCTGTGCCTGAATCTGCGCTTCGTCATCTTCAGCGCCCAGTGGCGGCCCTACCTGGCGCACCTGCCGAGGTTCGAGCGCACGCGTATGGCGTATTTCACCGCCGACCTGAACTACGTCGTCTTCATGCGGCGTTTTCCGGACCCGAAGCCCGCGCCCGAGCAATTGCCGTATTTCTGGGGCGGTGTCGTCACCAACTGGTTTGCCTGGCAGCTGCCGTCGATGGTCGGCATCTTTCTCGGGGATTCGATCCCGACCAACTGGGGCATCGGATTCGCCGGCACGCTGGCGCTGATCGGGCTGATGTGCTCGCTGCTCGCCGACAAGGCTTCGCTGGTGGCGGCTGTCGTCGCCGGCTGCGCAGCGGTGGCGGCCTATGCGTTGCCGCTGAAGCTGAACATCGTGGTCGCGATCGCTGCCGCGGTGGCGATTGGGCTGCTGATCGATCACACCAGCGTGCGCACCGTCACGCCGGTGGACGATGAGACATGAAGCCACCACATTCGCTTCAGACGCCGTTCGCCGCTCTCGGCCCTTTGTGGACGTTGGGGCGGTGGCGATCGCGTGCGCTTGGGGTGCCCTGTTGCGCTCATGTCCCCCGCCCCAGCTTGCTGCGCAAGCTGGGGCTCCTCCTTTACTTCGCTCCACAGGGCACCCCAATCGCCCGCTCAGGCACCGCGGGTGGCGCGCGTAGGGCAGGCCCGCTACGACACGTCGAACGAATGTCAGCAATGGGCCGCAAGCAGCTGTCCGCGACAGCAGCGGGACGTGTGATGCGTCGCCAGTCGCGCGAAGCGTGGTGGAGCAACTGAGATGGGCACTTGGCAAGCCGTCATCACCATCGTTGGCCTGGCCGGCATCACCGTGCTGACGCGCGGCTTTTTCATCATCCCCGAACGTGAGCTGCCGCTGCCCGGCTGGCTGCGCCAGGGCTTGCGCTATGCGCCGCTGGCGGCGCTGGTGGCGGTGGTGGTGCCCGAGGTCGTGCTCAGCAACGGCCAGCTCATCACGACCTGGAAAGACGCGCGCCTGTACGCCGCGGCGGTGGGCGCGGGCTACTTCTTCTGGCGCCGCGGCATCCTGGGCACCATCCTCACCGGCACGACGACGATGCTGGCATTGCGCCTGGGGTTGGGCTGGTAGGCGCTGTCAGGTGGGTCTGCGAAACTACGCAGCATCCCCGTCCGACCGAGCACCACCCACCATGAACGTTCTCCGTTTCTCCGACCTCGTGGCCGCCGGCCGCGTCAAGGGCCAGCGTGTGTTCATCCGCGCCGACCTCAACGTGCCGCAAGACGACGCTGGCAACATCACCGAAGACACCCGCATCCGCGCTTCGGTGCCCTGCATCCAGATGGCGCTCGACGCCGGCGCCGCGGTGATGGTCACCTCGCACCTGGGCCGGCCGACCGAAGGTGCCTTCAAGCCCGAAGACTCGCTCGCGCCTGTGGCGGCGCGCCTGGGCGAACTGCTCGGCCGCGAGGTGCCGGTGCTGGCGAACTGGGTCGACGGCGTCGCCGTGCTGCCGGGCCAGCTGGTGCTGCTGGAAAACTGCCGTGTCAACAAGGGCGAGAAGAAAAACGACGAGGCGCTGGCGAAGAAGATGGCGGCGCTGTGCGACATCTTCGTGCACGACGCCTTCGGCACCGCGCACCGTGCCGAAGCCAGCACCTACGGCATCGCGCAGTTCGCCAAAGTCGCCTGCGCCGGGCCGTTGCTGGCGGCCGAAATCGACGCCGTGACGAAGGCCCTGGCGCAGCCGAAGCGGCCGCTGGTGGCCATCGTCGCCGGCAGCAAGGTCAGCACCAAGCTGACCATCCTGCAAAGCCTGGCAGCCAAGGTCGACGGCCTCATCGTCGGTGGCGGCATCGCCAACACCTTTCTGCTGGCGGCCGGGTTCCCGATCGGCAAGAGCCTGGTCGAAGCCGACCTGGTGGACCAGGCCAAGGCCGTGATTGCGGCGATGAAGGCACATGGCGCCGAGGTGCCGATTCCGGTGGACGTGGTCACCGCCAAGACCTTCGCCGCCGACGCGCCGGCCACCGTGAAGGCTGCGGCCGACGTGGCGGCCGACGACCTGATCCTCGACATCGGCCCGAAAACGGCCGCCATCCTGGCCGACAAGCTGAAGGCTGCCGGCACCATCGTCTGGAACGGACCGGTCGGTGTCTTCGAGTTCGACGCCTTTGCGGGCGGCACCGAAACCATCGCCCGCGCCATCGCCGCGAGCCCGGCGTTCAGCATTGCCGGCGGCGGCGACACGCTGGCAGCGATTGCCAAGTACGGCATCGAAAAGGATGTCGGCTACATCTCCACCGGCGGCGGCGCCTTCCTCGAGGTGCTGGAAGGCAAGACGCTGCCCGCGTTCGAGATTCTGAGTCGGCGCGCAGCAGGCTGATTTCGCCGCCACCCCCTCGCCGCGGGCGGCGAGGGGGCGTAATCTCCTGTTGTCGAAGACAGAACAACCGGAGACAACGCCCGTGGACAAACCCCTTTCCGACGCTGAAAGTGCGCTGCGCGACGCCGCACTCGAATACCACCGCGCACCGACACGCGGCAAGATCTCGATCACGCCGACGAAGCCGCTGAGCAACCAGCGCGACCTGTCGCTGGCCTATTCGCCGGGTGTGGCCTATGCCTGCCTGGCGATCGAGAAAGACCCGGCGCTGGCGGCCGAATACACCAGCCGCGGCAACCTCGTCGGTGTCGTCACCAACGGCACCGCAGTGCTGGGCCTCGGCGACATCGGGCCGCTTGCCGGCAAGCCGGTGATGGAAGGCAAGGGCTGCCTGTTCAAGAAGTTCGCCGGCATCGATGTCTTCGACATCGAACTCGCCGAGCGCGACCCCGACAAGCTGGTCGAGATCATCGCCGCGCTCGAGCCCACGCTGGGCGGCGTCAACCTCGAGGACATCAAGGCGCCCGAGTGTTTCTACATCGAGAAGAAACTGCGCGAGCGCATGAACATCCCCGTCTTCCACGACGACCAGCATGGCACGGCCATCATCTCGTCGGCGGCGCTGTTGAACGCGCTGGAACTGGTGGACAAGAAGATCGGCGAGGTCAAGCTCGCGGTGTCGGGCGCGGGCGCCGCGGCGATTGCCTGCCTCGATGTGATGGTGGGCTTGGGCGTGAAGCGCGAGAACATCTTCATGTGCGACTCGAAGGGCGTTGTGCGTGAAGGCCGCGAAGACTTCAAGAGCGGCCGCTTGGACGAGAGCAAACATCGCTACTGCCAGCGCACCGAAGCACGCACGCTGGCCGACGTGGTGAAGGGCGCCGATGTCTTCCTCGGCTGTTCGGCGGCGGGCGTGCTGTCGGTGGAAATGGTGACGACGATGGCGCGCCAGCCCATCATCCTGGCGCTGGCCAATCCCGAGCCCGAGATCCGGCCCGAACTGGCGAAGGCGGCGCGGCCCGATTGCATCATCGCCACCGGGCGCAGCGACTACCCGAACCAGGTCAACAACGTCCTCTGTTTCCCCTACATCTTCCGCGGTGCGCTCGACTGCGGCGCGACCAAGATCACCGAGTCGATGAAACTCGCCTGCGTGCGCGAGATCGCGGCACTCGCGAAAGCCGAGGCCAGCGACGAGGTGGCCGCAGCCTATGCCGGCAAGGAGCTGAGCTTCGGCCCCGACTACATCATCCCGACACCGTTCGACGTGCGGCTGATCCTGCGCATCGCACCCGCGGTGGCGCGCGCCGCAGCCGAGTCGGGCGTGGCGACACGGCCGATCGCCGACCTCGACGCCTACCGCCAGAGCCTGGGCCGCTTCGTCTACCAGACCGGCATGTTCATGCGCCCGGTGTTCGCAGCCGCCAAGGCCAAACCCGCGCGTGTGGTCTACGCCGAAGGTGAAGACGAGCGTGTGCTGCGCGCGGTGCAGGTGGTGCTGGATGAAGGCCTGGCCAAGCCCATCCTCGTCGGCCGGCCCGAGGTCATCAAGATGCGGCTGCAGCGCAGCGGCCTGCGGCTGCAGCCGGGGCGCGACTTCGAGGTTGTCGACCCCGAGAACGACCCGCGCTTCCGCAGCTACTGGGAGACCTACCACCAGCTGATGGGCCGCGAAGGCATGACGCCGGAAGCGGCGAAAGCCGCGGTGCGGCGATCGAACACGCTGATCTCGTCGCTGATGCTGCGGCGGGGCGAGGCGCAGGCGATGATCTGCGGCCTGGTCGGGCGCTTCGACAGCCACCTCGAACATGTGCGGCACGTCGTCGGCCTGAAGCCGGGTGTGCGCACGGCGGCGGCGATGAACGCGCTGACGCTGGACAAACACACGCTGTTCATCGCCGACACCTTCGTCAACGAAGAGCCCGCCGCTGAAGAACTGGCCGACATCGCGCTGATGGCCGCCGCCGAGGTGCGACGGTTCGGCCTGCCGCCCAAGGTGGCTTTCCTCTCGCATTCGATCTTCGGTTCGTCGTCGCGCGCCTCGGCCAGGCGCATGCGCGCGGCGCGCGACCTGTTCGTGAAGCTGGCGCCCGAGATCGAGTGTGACGGCGAGATGCACGGCGATGCGGCGCTGTCGGAAACCGTGCGCCAGAGTTACCTGCCCGAGAGCACGCTGAGCGGCAGCGCCAACCTGCTGATGCTGCCGAACCTGGACGCCGCGAACATCCTTTTCAACGTGCTGAAGATGACCGGCGGCAACGGCGTCACCGTCGGGCCCATCCTGCTGGGAACCTTGATGCCGGCGCACATCCTGACGCCGTCGGCGACGGTGCGGCGGGTGGTGAACATGACGGCACTGGCGGTTGCCGACGCTGCCGATGTTGTTGCCGATGTCACTGCCGCCGTAACCGCGTCGTAATCGCTTGGCCGCGGTGCGCGCCCATAATCGGCGCGCACCGGTTCCCCCAGGAGATACACGCCCATGCGCGCTACCAAGATCGTCGCCACCCTCGGCCCTGCTTCATCGTCGCCCGAGATCCTGGAGACGATGATCCGCGCCGGCGTCGACGTCGTGCGGCTGAACTTCTCGCACGGCACGGCGCAGGACCACATCGACCGCGCCGCGCTCGTGCGCGCCGCCGCCGCGCGCGCCGGCAAGGAAGTGGCCATCATGGCCGACCTGCAGGGCCCGAAGATCCGCGTCGGTAAGTTCGATGGCGGCAAGACGATGCTGGAAAACGGCCAGCGCTTCGTGCTCGACGCCTCGCGCACCGAACCCGGCAACAACGAGATCGTCGGCCTCGACTACAAGGACTTGCCGCGCGACGTGAAGCCCGGCGACTCGCTGCTGCTGAACGACGGCCTCATCAAGCTGACCGTCGACCTGGTGCTTGGCGACCAGGTGCAGACCACCGTGGTCGTGGGCGGGGTGCTCAGCAACAACAAGGGCATCAACAAGGCCGGCGGCGGCCTCACGGCGCCGGCGCTGACAGCCAAGGACATGGAGGACATCAAGACCGCGATGGCCTTCCAAGCCGACTTCCTGGCGGTGAGTTTTCCGAAGAGCGCCACCGACATGGAAATGGCGCGCCAGCTTGCCAACGTCGCCGGTGAACCCTGGCGCCACAAGCCGGCCCTGATTGCGAAGATCGAGCGCAGCGAAGCGATTCCGGTGCTCGACCAGATCTTGCGTGCCTCAGACGGCATCATGGTCGCGCGCGGCGATCTCGCGGTCGAAGTCGGCAACGCCGCGGTGCCGGCGCTGCAGAAACGCATGATCCGGATGGCGCGCGAGATGGACAAGATCACCATCACCGCAACGCAGATGATGGAGTCGATGATCGTCAACGCGGTGCCGACCCGCGCCGAGGTCAGCGACGTCGCCAACGCCGTGCTCGACGGCACCGATGCGGTGATGCTGAGCGCCGAGACCGCCGCCGGCCGCTACCCGGTGGAAACCATCCAGCAGATGGCCGCCATCGCGCTGGAAGCCGAACGTGCCGACGATCACAGCATCGATACCGATTTCAAGAACAAACGTTTCGGCCGCATCGACCAGAGCATCGCGATGGGGGCGCTGTTCACCGCGCACCACCTGGGCTGCAAGGCCATCATCGCGCTCACCGAATCGGGCTCGACGGCGCTGTGGATGAGCCGGCACAACATCAAGGTGCCGATCTACGGGCTCACGTCGCAGAGCACCTCGCAGCGCCGCATGATGCTGTACAGCAACGTGCGGCCGCTGCTGATGCCGAAAATGGGCGACCGCGACGAAGCGCTGGCGCTGGCCGAGAAGATGCTGGTCGAAGCCGGTGTGCTGCGCGGCGGCGACACCTATGCCATCACCTGCGGCGAGCCGATGGGCTACCCGGGCGGCACCAACATGCTGAAAGTGTGTCGGGTCGGCTGAAAGCTGAGCCGGCACACTTCGGCGAAGCCAAGGTCTGCCGGGTGACCTGAACGGTCCTGAGTGGTCGTCAGGCGGCCTGCACGGCGGCGACCATCGCCGCCACCCGCGGAGCCATGCCCACCGGCACCAGTTCCACCGCCGGGTGTTCACGCGAGAAGACGCGGAAGAGTTCATCGGCAAAGCCGTAGCCGACATCGTCGATGCCGGCGAAGTCGACTTCGGCGCGGTGGAAACGCTGCAGGCGCGAGGCGACACGTTTGGCCTGGGCGCGCGATTCCAGGCCGGTCTGCGCCCCCGTCATCAGCTGCAGCGGTACAGAAGTGGCGTCGAAACCGTAGCCGGCGCCGTCGCTGCTGTGCGCGCGCAGCACCTGGTCCAGCGTACGCGGGGTTTCCAGGCTGATCGCGAGGTAGATCGAGGTGCCGACACGCGGCACGGCCTTGGCGTTGTGCCAGCTGCGGCGGTCCCAGCCGCGGTACTGGAAAGCGCGGTGGTTGGCGTGCAGGTCGAACACGTCAGCCAGGCGCGAGGTGAAAAACAGGCCGTGGCCGCTGTGGCGGTCGGGTGCGCTGGTGAGCTTGCCCTTGCTCAACTCCAGCATCGCCAGCGTCGGGTCGGCGATCTCGAAGTTCTGCTGGATGCGGCTGAAGACGCCGATGCCATCGTCGGACACCAGCAGCTGCAGGTGCAAACCGGTCTGCCGCACAGAGACGGTGACCTGGGTGCCGCCGCTGTGATCGATGGCATTGTTCAGCAGTTCGGTGAAGGCATGCTGGGCCATGCGGGCGACGTTCGGTGCCAGCTCGAAACTGGGTGCGAAGTCGCGCTGCCAGGGCAGGTCTTCCTGCAGGCCGGCCAGCGGGTAACGCTGCACCACCTGCTTCAACGCGCCAGGGCGGAACGGTGCCTGCCGGCGTTTGCCGTCGCGCTGCAGCCATTGCGCCGCGACCAGCTTGTTGAGCAGCGCCAGCGCCGAGCGCCGGCTGATGCCCAGGCGCGCCATCACGTGCTCGGGCAGCCGTTCACCGTGCTCGCGTGCGGCGGCGGTGATCCATTGCGTGACGGCTTGCAAATCGTGTCGAGCCATGAAGATGACCTCAGCGGCGGCACCCACGCGCCGCGATGGCTCCCAGTGTCCAACGGCACCCGGTTCGACTTGAGGCCGAAAAGCAGGGCAGATCGGGGTCAATTCCGCGCCGGGCGCGGCCGCTAAAATGCGCTGCAGTTACAGCCGGGTTACGGCCGGCGCGTTCTCTGCTTCCTACACTTCGTCCAGGGCCACCACCATGCCACTCGTCTCGATGCGCCAACTGCTGGACCATGCCGCCGAAAACGGCTATGGCATCCCGGCTTTCAACGTCAACAACCTCGAACAGGTGCAGGCGGTGATGACCGCGGCGGCCGAAGTCGGCGCGCCGGTGATCCTGCAGGCCAGCGCCGGCGCGCGCAAATACGCCGGCGAGCCTTTCATCAAACACTTGATCCAGGCCGCGCTGGAAAGCTGGCCCCAGGTGCCGCTGGTGATGCACCAGGACCACGGCCAGAGCCCGGACGTGTGCCAAGGGGCGATCAACCTGGGCTTCAGCTCGGTGATGATGGACGGCAGCCTCGAAGCCGACGGCAAGAGCATCGCCAGCTACGACTACAACGTCGAGGTCACGCGCAGGGTTGTCGACATTGCGCATGCGGTGGGCGTGACGGTGGAAGGTGAACTCGGCTGCCTGGGCTCGCTGGAAACCATGCGCGGCGACAAGGAAGACGGACACGGCACCGACGCGACGATGACCCGCGAACAGCTGCTGACCGATCCCGAGCAGGCGGCCGACTTCGTCAAGCGCACCCAGCTCGACGCGCTGGCCATCGCCATCGGCACCAGCCACGGCGCCTACAAGTTCAGCCGCAAGCCCACCGGCGAGACGCTGGCGATCAGCCGCATCAAGGAAATCCACGCCCGCATTCCGAACACGCACCTGGTGATGCACGGTTCGTCGAGCGTGCCGCAGGACCTGCTGGAGGTGATCCGCCAGCACGGCGGCAAGATGAAGGAAACCTACGGCGTGCCGGTGAGCGAGATCCAGGAAGCGATCAAGTTCGGCGTGCGCAAGATCAACATCGACACCGACATCCGGCTGGCGATGACCGCGGCCATCCGCAAGTACCTGGCCGAGCAGCCCGACAAGTTCGACCCGCGCGACTACCTGAAGCCGGCGCGCGAAGCGGCACGGCTGATCTGCCGCCAGCGTTATCTGGAGTTCGGCTGCGAAGGCCAGGCCGGCAAGATCAAGCCAGTGACGCTGACCGCGGTGGCACAGCGTTACAGCAGCGGCGAACTGGCGCAAGTGGTGAACTGACGGCAGGCCGCGTCCCGGTGTTCGAAGAGGGTCGCGCGAGCGGCCCTTTGTCGTTTCTGCGTCAAACTTCCGACCTTGTCATCTTCACCTTGCACCAGCGCCATGAGCACAGCCCTGTTCCAGTCGAACCTGCACTCCCTGCCGCTGCTGGCCCGCGGCAAGGTGCGCGACAACTACGCCGTCGGCGCAGACCGCATCCTGATGGTGGCGAGCGACCGGTTGTCGGCCTTCGACGTGGTGCTGAGCGAGCCGATTCCGGGCAAGGGCGAGATCCTCACGCGCATGGCCTTGTTCTGGTTCGACAAGCTGAAGGGCATCGTGCCGAACCACTTGACCGGCGACGACCCGCTCTCGGTGGTGACGGCCGACGAAGCCGACCAGGTGCGCGGCCGTTCGATGCTGGTGAAGCGATTGAAGCCGCTGCCGGTGGAAGCGGTGGTGCGCGGCTACCTGGCGGGGTCGGGCTGGAAGGAGTACCAGCAGAACGGGCACGTCTGCGGCGTCGGCCTGCCGGCAGGGCTGAAACTGGCGAGCCGGCTGCCGACGCCGATCTTCACGCCGGCGACCAAGGCCGATGTCGGCGAACACGACGAGAACATTCCGTACGAACGCATGGAGTCGTTGCTCGGCGCCGAACTGGCCGGGCGCGTTCGCGCCGTGGCGATCCGCCTCTACGAAGCCGCGGCCGCCCATGCGCTGACACGCGGCATCATCATCGCGGACACGAAGTTCGAATTCGGGCTCGATGACCAGGGCACGCTGACGCTGATGGATGAAGTGCTGACACCGGATTCGTCGCGTTTCTGGGACAACGCGACCTACCGCGAAGGCGAAAATCCCGCCAGCTTCGACAAACAGGCGATTCGCGACTGGCTGGAGACGGCGCAGGTTGACGGCCAGCCCTGGAACAAGAGTCCGCCGGCACCGATGCTGCCCGCGGACGTGGCAGCCACCAGCGCTGCGCGCTACGCCGAAGCCTGCAGACTGCTGACCGAGGGCGCCTCATGATTCCGCTGCTGACCCGGATCGAACAACAACTGGCGCAATGCGCCGACCCCGACCGCCGTGCCGAACTGCTGGCTGAGCGTGCGAGCTATCTGGCACGCACGGGGCACTTCGCCGAAGCCAACGAAATACTGGCGACACTGCGCCGGTCGTATGGCGACGGGCGGAATGCTCGGGTGTCGGTTTGGATTATGTTTGTGGAAGGGTTGGTTCTGTATTTCGCGGATTATGATCCTGTCGCCCGAGATCGCATTTTGAGAGCGAACTTGATTAGTTGCGCAGTTCAATTCGATGAAATGAAGTCGCTTACCGAGGTTTGGTTGGCCCATATTGATTTCAACAAATCCGATTTCGAGTCTGCGCTCCTATATCTTGAGCGCTGGCAACGTTCGAAAGTGGGTGCTGAATGTCCGTCTGGTTTGAGATTTTCCCTGTTGTTTGCCGACGCCCTAATGCATTGCGGTGAAATCAAGCAGTCAAAACTTTGGTATGAGAAGACTCGTCTTCAAGCCGTCCGATTAGGCGATGAGGCTACATTGGCAGCGATGATCTACAATAAAGCTGCGATGGGTCTGGGGCGACTGAGAATTGATTCGGCGCGTGGAGCCGTTGATCCGGAATTGATTAGATTTGTTTCTATGGAGATAGCCTCTGCGCGCAATTTTCACTTTGGCGCTGGTCACAAGGCGTTGCCGCAAATTATTGAGGCTTGTGTGGCGAGAGTTCTTTTGCTCCAGGATCGATGCGTGGAGGCGTTACCACTATTTTCTCGGCTTCTGGAGGACGAAAGTATGCGCCTCGGCTTCGTGTCTGATCGGACTCTTCTGCGAACTGAGTACGCTCAATGCCTAGTCCGAGTGGGCGAGTCACGTTTGGCGCAAGAGCTGCTCGATGGGCTCCGGGTTGTTGAGTATACGAAAATGACGCTCGATGATCAGTTTGTATTCTTGCATTCGTATTGTGCCTTATTAAAGAGTTTAAATCTGAGTCCACTTGTTTCGGAGTATGAAATGCGTGCTTTGGAATGTCAGGCAAAGATGGACGCTGAGATGGCTATTTTTAGACGAGGACTTCTAGAAATTCTGAATGTATGTGTTTAATTCTGTCGTTCATGCGCGTGTTGATATCTCTGACTCACGTCATCGCTGTTGGACCGTATGGCATTCGTGGCGCCGAGTTGTAGTCTTCGGCGTTTGGGCTTGATATCTTCCGAGCGTTTCGTCAATCTATGTCACCTCCAACGCATGCAGTAGGGATTCGTGTTGCCTTGGCGCTCGGCTCCTCCAGCGACTGGGAAACCCTCCGCGTTACCTCGGAGATCCTCGACGAGTTCGGTATCACCCACGACGCGCAGGTTTTGTCGGCGCATCGCATGCCGGACGAGATGTTCGCGTTTGCCGAGGCGGCAGAAGCGCGCGGGTTGGTGGCGATCATTGCGGGGGCCGGCGGCGCGGCGCATCTGCCGGGCATGCTGGCGGCCAAGACCACCGTGCCGGTGCTGGGCGTGCCGGTGCCGAGCCGGCATCTGCAAGGGGTCGATTCGCTGTATTCGATCGTGCAGATGCCCAAGGGCATTCCTGTGGCCACGTTTGCCATCGGCGCCGCGGGGGCGGCCAATGCCGCGTTGTTCGCCGTCGCGATGCTTGCGGTGCACGACGAAGCCATGCGCGAAAAGCTGCGTGCCTACCGCGTGCGCCAGACCGAGGTGGCGCGGGCGATGACGCAGGACCTCAAGTGAATCATCAAGTCAACGTTGTCGACAGCCTGCTTCCCGATGGCCAGCGCACACTCGGTGTGATGGGTGGCGGCCAGCTCGGTCGCATGTTCGTGCAGGCGGCGCTGCGGCTGGGCTACCGCACCGCCGTGCTCGACCCCGACGCCGCCGGTCCCGCCGGCGCCGTGGCCCACGAGCAGGTGGTCGGCGCCTACGTCGACGCCGATGCGCTCGTGTCGCTGGCCGCGGCGTGTGTCGCCGTCACCACCGAATTCGAGAACGTGCCCGCACCGGCGCTGCGCCGTCTGGCGGAGCATGTTCGTGTTGCGCCCAGCGCCGCCGCCGTCGACATCTGCCAGGACCGTGCCGCCGAGAAGCGCCACTTCCAGCAGGCCGGTGTGCCCTGTGCGCCGTTTGCCGTCATCGAGGCCGCGACCGACCTCGAACGCGCCGACGTGCTGGCGCTGTTGCCCGGCATCCTGAAAACCGCGCGCCTGGGTTACGACGGCAAGGGCCAGGTCTCGGTGGCGTCGCCGGCTGATCTGGCCGCGGCCTGGGCCACGCTGCAGCAGGCCCGCTGCGTGCTCGAACGGCGGTTGCCGTTGCACCGCGAGCTGAGTGTCATCGTCGCCCGCGGTTTCGACGGCAAGACCGTGCAGCTGCCGGTGCAGCAGAACCTGCACCGCGACGGCATCCTCGCGGTGACTCAGGTGCCCGCCGTCGACGTGCCCGAGGCCGTCGCGCGCCAGGCCGGCGCGTGCGCGCAAAGCCTGGCGGCGTCGATGGACTATGTCGGCGTGCTCTGCGTCGAGTTCTTCGTGCTCGAAGACGGTTCGCTGGTGGCCAACGAAATGGCGCCGCGGCCGCACAACTCGGGCCACTACAGCATCGATGCCTGTGACGTCTCGCAGTTCGAGTTGCAGGTGCGCACCCTCGCGGGTCTGCCGCTGGTGGCGCCGCGCCTGCATTCGCCGGCGCTGATGCTGAACCTGCTCGGCGACCTCTGGTTCGACGACGGCGGCGCCGCGGCAGCGCCCCGCACGCCTGACTGGTCGGCGGTGCTGGCACTGCCCGGTGTGCATCTGCATCTGTACGGCAAGGCCGAAGCACGCCGGGGCCGCAAGATGGGCCATCTCACGGTCACGGCGGCCGACGCCGCGGCGGCGCGCGCCGTTGCGTTGCTGGCGGCCGAGCGGCTCGGCCTGCCTGCGTTCTGAGGTCGGCACGATGCCCTTGATCGACGGCCGCGATGCGGCGGCGGTGCAGGCCGCGGCCGAGCAGATCGCCCGCGGCGCCCTGGCCGCGTTCCCGACCGAGACCGTGTACGGCCTCGGCGCCCGTGCCGACGACGACAACGCCGTCGCGGCCATCTTTGCCGCCAAGGGCCGGCCCAGCGACCACCCGCTGATCGTGCACATCGCCGACGCGCAGGCGATCGCGGCTTTTGCGCTGCCGCCGGGCCCGGCGGCGCAGGCGCTGATGGCGGCGTTCTGGCCCGGACCGCTGACGCTGATCCTGCCGCGCCGGCCGGGCCGGGGTGAGGCCGCAGCCGGCGGTCAGGCCAGCATCGGTTTGCGTCTGCCATCGCACCCGGTGGCGCTGGCTCTGCTGCGTGCCTGCGCCGGGCTGGGCGTGGCCGGGGTCGCAGCACCCAGCGCCAACCGTTTCGGCCGGGTCAGCCCGACCACCGCCGCCCATGTGCAGCAGGAGTTCGGCCCGGACCTGATGGTGCTGGACGGTGGCGCCTGTGATGTCGGCATCGAATCGGCCATCGTCGACTGCACCCGCGAAACGCCGGCACTGCTGCGCCCGGGCGGGCTCGACAGGCGCCGGCTCGAACAGGTGCTGGGCCGGCCCTTGGCTGCGCCCGACGCCGCGTCGCCACGCGCCTCGGGCACGCTGGAAGCACACTACGCGCCGCGCGCGAAGGTGGTGTTGATGGATGCCCCGGCGCTGCACGCCGCCCTGCGCGGCCAGTGGCCGCAGGGCCTCGCGGTATATTCGCGAGTCGTTCCCCCGGCGTCGGCCGGGGTGGGCCACCGTGCGATGCCGACCAGCGCCGAGGCGGCGGCGCACGAATTGTTCGCCATGCTTCGCGAGTTCGATGCCGATGGTGCATCGGTCATCTGGGTCGAAAGGCCGCCACCAGGCCCCGAATGGGACGGTGTGCGGGACCGGCTCCAGCGCGCAGCAGCCGCCTGACACGCCCTTGTGGTGTATGACCCCGTTTCTCGGAGCAGAGATGATTTTCAGCAGGATTGCCGCCCGCCCCTGGCGCCTCGCGCTGGCCGGCGCAGTCACCGTGGCAGCACTCGTCGCCTGTGGCGGCGGGACCTCGCAGTACGACGCCTTCGTCGCCGGGCGGCTGATCGCCTTCGGTGACGAAACCAGCGCCATCACCACCAGCGGCCAGAAGTACAGCACCAACGGCAGCACGGCCAGCACCGACGCCAGCGGCACCACCGTCTACACGCTCGACTGCAATGCGCAGCCGAACTGGGTGCAGTCGCTGGCCAGCCTGTACGGCTTCGTGTTCGCCGAGTGCAACCCGGGCAACGTCGAAGCGCCGCAGGCCATCATGCGTGCCTTGCCCGGCACACGGGTCGCCGACATCCAGGTGCAGATCGACGCCCAGATCGCCGCGGGCGGTTTCCGCGACAAGGACCTGGTCGCCATGCTGGCCGGCGCCAACGACATCCTTGAGATGTACCAGCAGTTCCCCGGCCGCAGCGAAGACGATCTCACGGCCGAACTGCGCCAGCGCGGCAAGGCGCTGGCGCTGCAGGTGAACCGGCTCGTCGAATACGGCGCCAAGGTCATCGTCGCCACCGTGCCCGACATGGGCCTGACGCCCTACGCAGGCAAACAACGGCTGGAGTTCAACGACACCAACCGGGCCGAACTGCTGTCGCGCCTGACGGCGGCCTTCAACGAACAGCTCGGTGTCAACATCCTGCTCGATGGCCGCTTCGTCGGCCTGGTGCAGGCCGATCTGCGCACGCAGGCGATGGCGAAGTCGCCCGGCAGCTTCGGCCTGAGCAACGTCAGCACGGCGGTCTGCCTGGAGACGGCGCCGCTGCCCGGCTGCACTGACCAGACCCTGGTCGACGGCGGTTCTGCAGCGGCCTGGATGTGGGCCGACGACTTCTGGCTGGCCTATGGCGGCCAGGCGCAGATCGGCACCTTGGCCGTCGACCGCGCACGCCGCAATCCGTTCTGATCCGGCGCGTCAGGCGCCGCCGCGCTCCGGCGGCGACCCACAACGGGTTATCCCCGGTCGGATGACCCGCACCCCGCTTCTATAGTCGCGTCCACTAAATCGAACGAGCGTTCTATTTCGTTCGATGCATCCGACGGATCTACAGACGAAAGTGGGGTTGGCATGAAGAACATCCGCAACTGGATGGCGGGGGCGCTCGGCGCCATGTTGCTGGCGGCCTGTGGCGGCAGCGACGCGCCGGTGGCGGGCAGCGGCAGTCCGGCGGGTGCGCCCACCACCAAGGGCACGTTCACCGCGGTGGTGTCGTTCGGCGACAGCCTCAGCGACCTCGGCACCTACACACCGGCGACATCGCTCACGGGCAACGGCGTCGCGCCGTATTTCGGCGGCAAGTTCACCACCAACAACGGCAGCAGCAGCACCGTCTGGGTGGAGAACCTCGCCACCACGATGGGCCTGCTGGTGACGCCGGCCGAAGTCGGCTTCGCCGGCACCTCGGCCCCATGCCCGGCGGCCGCCAATCCGGCACTGGCCGGCACCTGCACCGGCTACGGCCAGGGCGGCTCGCGGGTGACCGACCCCAACGGCATCGGCAAGACCGGCGGTGCCTTGACGGTGCCGGTGGTGACGCAGATCGCCAACCACCTGGCGCGTTTCACCAGCTTCAAGGCCAGCGACCTGGTCCTGGTCTGGGCCGGCAACAACGACGTCTTCATCCAGTTCGGCAGCTTCAGCGCCACGGCGACGCAGATCCAGACCGATGTCGCCACCGGCGTCATCTCGGCCGACGAAGGCAACCGCCGGTTGTTCCAGGCGCAGACCACGGCGCAGTACGCGCTGAAGGCCGCGGCGCTCGAACTGACGGCGCTGGTGAAGACGCAGATCCTGGCCAAGGGCGGCAAGTACGTCGCGGTGTTCACGCTGCCCGACTCGTCGCTGACGCCGCTCGGCAGCTCGCTGCCGGCGAGCGCGCGCCCGGTGCTCAGCGGCCTGGTCGACACCTTCAACCTCTGGCTGCGCGACGGCCTCACCGACCAGCCGGTGCAGATCATCGACCAGAACCTGCCGGGCAAGGATGTCTACGCCAACCCGGCCAAATACGGCTTCGTCAACAACACCGTGCCGGCCTGCGACGCCGCCAAGATCAGCGCCATCACCGGCGGTGCGGTGACCGACGGCTCGTCGCTGTTCTGCAACGCCACGCCGGGCGCGCCGTACAACGGCCTGCGTACCGGCGCCGACGTCACGACCTGGCAGTTCGCCGACAGCGTGCACCCCACCACCGGCGGCCACAAGATCATCAGCGACTACGTCACCCTGCAGCTCCGCGCCTTCGGCTGGATCTGAAGCGCCGCACGGCACGACAAGGAGAACACGCATGCACAACACGATCCGCGCTTTGGCTGTGGGCCTGGTGGCCACGGCGGTTGCCGCCGGCGCCGACGTCGCGCTGGCCCAGGACTCGACCCTCAAGTTCGGCCTGACGCGCTACGACACCCACTCGAAGACCAACGGCATCAGCGGCATCGGCATTCCGGCCGGCGCCGACGCCGAGACCAGCGACGCCACGACGGTGATCTTCGTCTACGAGCACCAGGTGGCGCCGAACATCGGCGTCGAGCTGGTGCTGGGTGTGCCGCCGAAGATCAAGGCCCGCGCCACCGGCAGCGTGGCCTTCCTCGGCGAGGTGCTCGAAGCCAAGAACGTGGCGCCGACGCTGCTGCTGAACTACCACTTCGGCCAGGCCGGCGACAGCTGGCGGCCGTACATCGGCGCCGGCATCAACTACACCAGGTTCGTCGGCATCAGCACACCCTATGGCTGGGACGTGAGCCTCAGCGATTCCTGGGGCCCTGCCGTGCAGGCCGGCGTCGACTACGCGTTCAACAAGCAGTGGGGCGCCTTCGCCAGCGTTGCGGCGGTGAAGGTGAAGAGCGACCTCGTCGCCACCGGCGCCACGGTGCTGCAGACGACGATCGACTTCCGCCCTGTCGTCTACTCGATGGGTCTGTCCTACCGCTTCTGAGCGCGGCGCTGGTCGCGCTCGACGACGATCTTCATCACCAGGATCGTCGTCGCCAGCGCCAGCGTGAAGGCATTGGCGATGACGATCGGCCATTCGCCGAGCGCCACGCCATAGGCCAGCCACAGCGCGACGCCGATGGTGAAGACGCTGTACATGCCCAGCGAGATGCCGCTGACGTTGCGTGTACGCACCGTCATCAGCGCCTGTGGTACGAAGGAAGAAGTGGTCAGCGTCGCGGCGAGGTAGCCGATCGTGTCGGGCAGCGTCATGGGCGGGTCCGGAAAAAGGGGGAAACGGTCTATTGGGGCGGTGCGTCGTGCATCACCCACTGCACCAGCGCGTCGAGCGCAGGGCGCGCGGCGTTGGCGTTGGCGTGTTGAAGAATGGCCACCAGCACGTAGCGGCGGCCGCTGTCGGAAATCACGTAGCCGGCAACCGCCGCCACGTCGCGCAGCGAGCCGGTTTTCAGGTGCGCGCGGCCGGGTGTGACACGTGCGCGCCGCACCGTGCCGTCGACCCCTGCGATTGGCAGCGAGGCCATCAGCTCGGGCATCACCGGGCTGTCGAAGGCCAGCGTCAGCAGCCTGGCCAGCACCTGGGCCGTGACACGCGTCTCGCGTGACAAGCCGGAGCCGTTGTCGATGACCACCTCGGGCGGCAGATCGCCGAGTTTGTCGGTGAGCCAGCGCTTGAGCGTCTCGCGCGCGCCGAAGGTGGTGGCGGGCAACGCCGGGTGGCGCGCCAGGTCCAGCGAATAGAACAGCTGCTGCGCCATCACGTTGTTGCTGTACTTGTTGATGTCGCGCACCACTTCGGCCAGCGGCGGCGAGCGCAGTTCGAAGCTGGGTCTCACATCCACCGGCGCCAGCCCATCGCGCACGCTGCCTGTGAGGCGGCCGCCCATCTCTTTCCACAAGGCCTCGATCAGGCGGGCGTTGTAGCTGGCGGGCTGGGGGTCGGCCACGGACCAGAGCTGTTCGCCACAGGACGCGGCGAAGACACCAGCGAAACGCACACGTTCGCCGACGAAGGCCGGCTTGAGTGCGGCGCGCCAGTCGTCGCAAGGGCCGGTAACCAGCGGCACCGTGCGGTCGACCGTGGCGCCGGCCAGCGCCGGCTCCACCAGCACGCGCGCGACGCCGGCCGCGGTGTCGGGCACAAACGTGTAGTTGACGGCCTTGTAGTTCAGCAGCAGCGCCGCCGGGCGCACGTTGTACGGGCGCGTGAACTCGCCGTCGAAGTCGGCGGCCGTGCCTTCGGGCAGGTTGAAGGCGCTGCCATCGAGCACGATGTCGCCGCGGATCTCGCGCACACCCAGTTGCTGCACCCGGCGCAGCAGCAGCCACAACCGTTCGACCACCAGCTTGGGGTCGCCCGTGCCCTTGATGACGAGCGCACCGTCGAGCACGCCGTCGGCCACCGTGCCCTGCAGCCAGACCGGTGTCGCCCAGGTCCACGCCGGGCCAAGCCGGTCGAGTGCGGCCAGCGTCGTCAGCAGTTTGGTCAGCGACGCCGGGTTCACCGGCCGCTGCGCCATCGACGAGATCACGCTGCGGTTGCCGCCGAGTTCACGCACCACCACCGACAGCCCTTCGTCGGGCACCCGCGCACGCTGCAAAGCGAGTTCGACCTCGGGCGGCAGTTCGCCGGCCCGGACCGGTGCAGCCAGCGATAGCCCCGCCAGCAACAGCGCGGCGGGGACAAGGCGGGCAGCGGACATGCAGCCATGATCGCACGGCTAAACTCGTGCGATGCCTGCCCAGCCCCTCTCGCGGCGCGCGCTCTGGATCGGTGGTGCATGCGCGCTGGCAGTGCTGGCGATCTGGACCGCGTTCATCCTCGTCGCGCGCTCCAGTGCCCGCCACACGCTGACGCCGTTCGACATCGCCTTCCTGCGTTTTGTGTTCTCCGGCGCCATCGCCTTGCCGATCGCGCTGTGGCGCTGGCCGGCGCTGCGCCAGGGGCTGGGCGGTGCGGCGGCGCCGGGGCGCATGGCCGCGCTGTCCCTCACCGCCGGCATCGGCTACTGCGGCTTCGCCTACAGCGGTTTCTTCTTTGCCCCTGCCGCCCATGCCGCGGTGTTGTTGCCGGGCTCGCTGCCCTTGTGGACGGCGGTGTTCGCGGTGCTGCTGCTCGGCGACCGCCTGACCGCGCCGCGGCTGGCCGGGTTGGCGCTCATCGTCGCCGGCGACCTGCTGGTCGGCGGCAACAGCCTGCTGCATGCCTTCGACGGTGGTGAGCTCTGGAAGGGCGACCTGCTGTTCCTGGGCGGCAGCGCCTGCTGGGCGCTGTACGGCGTGTTGTGCCGGCGCTGGCGAGTGGGCGCCGTCGACGCCACGCTGGCCATCGCGGTGGGCTGCCTGGTGAGCTACGTGCCGCTGTTTGCGCTGGGCGCCGCCAGCGGGCTGGTCAGCAGCCACATCGCTGCCGCGCCGTGGCGCGAGATCGTCTTCCAGGCCGTGTTCCAGGGCGGCTTCTCGATGCTCGTCGCCGGCTGGGCCTTCACCCAGGTGGTGGCGACCTTCGGCCCGGTGCGCACGACGATGATGACGGCGCTGGTGCCCGGCCTCGCGGCGCTGGCCGCCGTGCCGCTGCTCGGCGAAAACCTGGGCGCGGCGGCGCTGGGTGGGCTGGTCTGCGTCACCTGCGGTCTGCTGCTGGGGCTGCGCCAGGCCGGGCCGGCACCCGCACCCGGGCCGGTGTCCGTTGCCGCGCCGAAGGAGCGTGCAGCGTGACGGCGCGGCTGCTCGCCTTCGACACCTCGACCGAACAACTGGCCATCGCCGTGGCCGGGCCGGCGGGTGAACGGCTGCTGCTCGAAGCCGGCGGCGCGCTGGCGTCGGCGGCGCTGCTGCCGCGCATCCACCGCCTGCTGGCCGAAGCCGGGCTGGTGCTGGCTGAGCTGGACGCCGTCGCCTTCGGCCAGGGGCCGGGCGCTTTCACCGGCCTGCGCACCAGCTGCGCCGTGGCCCAGGGCCTGGGTTTCGGTCTCGGCTGCCCGCTGTTGCCGCTGGATAGCCTGCTGATCGTGGCCGAAGACGCACGCGCACAACAGCCCACGGCCAGCGACGTGGTGGTGGCGATGGACGCGCGCATGGACGAGGTCTACGCCGGCCGCTATCGCTGGACGGATGGCCGCTGGATGGTCACCGTGCCGCCGGGCCTGTACACCCTGCCCGCGCTGGCGCTGCTGTGGTCGCAGCCGCCCGATCTGGTGGCCGGCACCGCGCTGGCGGCTTTCGGCGAGCGTCTGGGCCTGCCGGTGGGTCTGGTGCAGCTGCCGAGTGAACGCTCGCGCCCGCTAGCGCTGCTGCGCTTGGCGCAGGCGGCGCACGCCGCGGGCGCCGGTATCGACGCCGCGCTGGCCTTGCCGCTGTACCTGCGCGACAAGATCGCACTGACCACCGCCGAGCGCGAAGCGGTGCGCGCCGCGAAAGCATGAAGGCCATGAAGACATGAGTGCGCTCCTGTCGCCCGCGCTGGTTTTGCGCAGCATGGACACACGCGACCTCGACGCCGTGCTGGCGATCGAAAACGGCGTCTACAGCTTTCCGTGGAGCCGCGGCAACTTCATCGACTCGCTGGCCGCCGGCTACCACGCGCAGGTGCTGGAAGGCGGCGCCGCCGGCATCGTCGGCTACTTCGTCGCGATGCCTGGTATCGAAGAACTGCACCTGCTGAACATCACCGTCGCGCCGGCCTGGCAGCGCCGCGGTCTGGCGCGGCAGATGCTGGACGCGCTGGAAGCCCATGGCCGCAGCAACGGCCTGGCGACGCTGTGGCTGGAGGTGCGCGAAAGCAACCAGCGCGCACGCGCCGTGTACCGGCAGCGCGGTTTCGCTGAAGTCGGCCGGCGCCGCGGCTACTATCCGGCAGCCCATGCCAAGCGCGAAGATGCCGTCGTGATGAGCGCCCGCCTGCTGTCGGAGGACGACGATGCCGTGGACTGAGCGCCAGGCCCAGGTGCTGCAGGCCATGGGGCTGCGGCTGTGGCAGCCAGCGGCTGCAGCGCTGGCTGCCGCGCCGGTGCCGCAAGCGCCGGGGCCAGCGCAGGCCGCCACGTCCGCACCTGTGCCCGCGCCTGTACCCGTGCGCAGCAGCGCCCCGGCCTCCGCCCTGTCCCAGCTCGACTGGCCCGCGCTGCGCGAAGCCGTCGCCGGCTGCCGCGCCTGCGGCCTGTGCGAAAGCCGCACGCAGACGGTGTTCGGCGTCGGCCACCAGCACGCACGCTGGATGGTCGTCGGCGAAGCCCCGGGCGAACACGAAGACCGCCAGGGCGAGCCCTTCGTCGGCGCCTCGGGCCAGCTGCTCGACGCGATGCTGCGGGCGCTGGGCTTGAGCCGCGCCGACGACGGCCCGCCGGAACAGCGTGTCTACATCGCCAACACGCTGAAGTGCCGGCCGCCGCGCAACCGCAACCCGGCGCCCGAGGAAATGCTCAAGTGCGAGCCCTTCCTGGTGCGCCAGATCGAACTGGTGCAGCCGCGCATCATCCTGGCGATGGGACGTTTCGCCGTGCAAGCGCTCTTGCGCAGCGGCGAACCCATTGGCAAGCTGCGCGGGCGGGTGCATGCGTACCAAGGTGTGCCGCTCGTCGTGACCTACCATCCGGCCTACCTGCTGCGCAGCCTGCCGGACAAGGCGCGTGCCTGGGAAGACCTGTGCCTGGCGGCCAGCGTGGCTGAAGCCGAACCCGCCGAACCCGCCCAACGATGAACACCCCAAGATGAACATCCACCACCCGGCCGAAGAGATCGTTGCACTTCGCGCTGAGGTGGCGCAGTTCCGGCTGCTGGCCAACAACGTGCCGGTGGCGATCGCCTATTTCGAGCGCGAAGGTTTCACCTGCCGCTTTGCCAACCTCGGCTACGCGGCGATGTTCGGCCGCGACGAACAGTCCATCCTGGGCCTGACCTTCGCGCAGATCATCGGCGAAGAGGCGGCACGGCTGATCCAGCCGCAGGTCGACGCCGTGCTGCACCAGCGCCGCGGCGCTTCGTACGAACGCCAGCTGCCCGAACCCGACGGCAGCATCCGCTACATCGAGGTCAACCTGCTGCCGCATCTCGGCGAAGCCGGCGGGCCGGTGGGTGCGTTTGTGCTCATTGCGGACATCACCCGCCACCGCCGGGCTGAGGCGGCGCTGCGCGAAAGCGAAGACCGGCTCGCCAAGTTCCTGCACGCCAGCGCCGAAGGCATCGTCTTCCACAAGGACGGCCTGATCACCGACGCCAACCCGCCGCTGCTGGCGCTGATGGGCGGCACGCTGGACGAACTGCTGGGCCAACCGGCGCTGGACTTCGTGGCGCCCGACCAGCGCGACCGCGTCGGCGCGGTGATGACCGCCGGCGCCGAGGTCACCTACGAAACCGCGGTGCTGCACCGCGACGGCACCCGGCTGCCGGTGGAGTTCATCGTGCGCACGATGCAGCACCATGGCGAGCGCCTGCGCATGACCATCGTGCGCGACCTGCGCGACCGCATCGAGGCACGTTCGCGCATCCACTACCTGGCGCACCACGACGCGCTCACCGGCCTGCCCAACCGCGCCGCGTTCATCGAGCAGGTCGAAGCACTGCTGCCGGCGCTGCAGGCCGCCGGCTCGCGCCTGGCGCTGCTGTTCATCGACCTCGACCACTTCAAGCGTGTCAACGACTCGCTCGGCCACCTGGTCGGCGATACCTTGCTGCAGACCATTGCGCAGCGCCTCAAGCACACGCTGCGCACCGGCGACCTGGTCTCGCGTTTCGGCGGCGACGAGTTCCTCGTGCTGCTGGCCGGCGGCACGCCGCTGGCAGCGGTGCAGGAGGTGGCGAACAAGCTGCTGCTGGCGATCGGTGCGCCGGTGGATGTGGAAGGCGAGTCGATCTCGGTGACACCGTCGATCGGCATCGCGGTGTTCCCGCGCGACGGCGCCTCGTCCGACGAGCTGATCAAACACGCCGACATCGCGATGTACCACGCCAAGGCCAAGGGCCGCGCCGCCTGCACCTTCTTCGAGCCGGCGATGGCCGAGGCCGCCTACACCGAGCTGGCGCTGGAAAGCCAGCTTGCGCAGGCCATCCGCGACCAGGCGTTTGTGCTGCACTACCAGCCGCAGTTGTCGCTGCAGGACGGCAGCGTCGTCGGCTTCGAGGCGCTGATCCGCTGGGCCCACCCCGACCTGGGGCTGCTCGACCCCGACGCCTTCATCCCGGTGGCCGAATCGCGCCGGCTGATGCTGCCGATCGGCGACTGGGTGTTGCGCGAAGCGCTGCGCCAGGCCGCCGAATGGCGTGCCAGCGGGCTCATCGCGGTGCCGGTGGCGGTGAACCTGTCGAGCATGCAGTTCCAGGCGCAGGACTTCGTCGACCTCGTCGAGCGCCGCCTCGCCGAAGCCGGCGTGCCGGGCTCGGCGCTCGAACTCGAACTCACCGAACGCATGCTGATGGACGAGCTCGACGCCGTGCAGGCCGCGCTGCAGCGGCTGCGTGGCCTGGGCGTGCGCATCGCGGTCGACGACTTCGGCACCGGCTACACCTCGCTCGGCCGGCTCAAGCACCTGCCGGTGGATCGGCTGAAGATCGACCGCTCGTTTGTGCACGACCTGCCGCAAGACCGCGGCTCGGCGGCGATCGCCCGCGCCATCATCCAGATGGCGCACAGCCTGGACCTGAAGACCGTGGCCGAGGGCGTGGAAAACGACGCCCAGCGCCAGTGGCTGCGTGAGCAGGGCTGCGACGAGCTGCAGGGTTTTGTCGCCGCGCGGCCGATGCCCGCCGAGGCGCTGGAAGACTGGCTGCGCGAGCGCCGCTGAGCCGGTTTCACGCCTGCCGTTGCGCCAGCGCCGAGGCGACCTCGGCGAGAAATTCTTCGGTCGGCAAGGGCCGGCGCAGGTAGCGCCAGGCGCCCAGCGCCAGGGCCTTTTCGCGTGACACCGGGTCCCAATGCGTCGCCGTGATGAAGATGAACGGAATGCCGGCCAGTTGCGGCTGCTGCAGCACGCGGCAGATGAAGTCGAAGCCGTCGGCCACCGGCATGCCGACGTCGGTGATGATCAGCTGCGGCGGCGCCCGCAGCGCCAGCGCCAGTGCTTCGTCGGCACTGTCGGCGGTGACGACCCGGTAGCCCAGCGGTTCGAGCGCGCTGCGTTTGAGCGACAGGTTCACCGGTTCGTCGTCCAGCACCAGGATCAGCGGGCCGCTCGCCGCGGGCATCTGCGCTGCCGCCGCGGCGGCGTGTGCCGGCATCGGACCGGCCGGCGTTGCGCCTGGGCGCAGATGGCTTTCCATCCAGCCGACGAAACGCTGGGTGTCGATGGGCTTGGCGGCGTAGTCGTCGAAGCCGGCATCGATGAACCGGTCGCGGTCGCCGACCATGGCGCTGCTGGTCACCGCCAGCAGCGGGATGCCGGCCGCAGCCGGGTCGGCGCGCACCGCGGCGGCGAAGGCGACACCGTCCATGCGCGGCATCTCGATGTCGCAGATGACGACATCCGGCCGCACCGTGCGCAGCATCTGCAGACCTGCTTCGCCGTCGCCGGCGCTCAGCACCTCGTGGCCGAAAGCGGCCAGCAGGTACTGCATCAACGCCAGGTTGATCTCGTTGTCCTCGACCACCAGCACGCGGGCCATCAGGCGTCGTCCAGACACAGCGTGAAGCGGCTGCCGACGCCGAGCACGCTCTGCAGTTCGATGCGGCCGCCCATCAGCTCGGCCAGGCGGGCGCTGAGGTGCAAACCCAGCCCCGTGCCTTCGGGCCGGCGCCGCGGGTCGCCGACCTGCGTGAACGAAGTGAAGAGCTTGGGTTGGTCGGCCTCGGCAATGCCGACGCCGGTGTCGACGACGCTGATCGCGATGCCGCGCTCGCTGCGGCTTAGTTCGAGCAGCACGCTGCCCGTGGCAGTGAACTTGATGGCGTTGTTCGACAGGTTGAGCAGCACCTGGCTCAGCGCCCGGCGGTCGACCGAACGGTGCAGCGGCGTGGCCGGCAGCTGCAGCGACAGCGTCAGGCCCTTCTTGTCGGCCAGCGGCAGCAGCGTCGCGTGGACTTCCTTGAGCGCGCCGCCGACATCGATCATCTCGGGCGAGAGCTGGAAAGTGCCGGACTGGATCTTCGCCAGGTCGAGCAGGTCGTTGATCAGCGACAGCAGGTGTTCGCCGCTGGTCTTGACGATGCCGAGCTGGCGTTCCTGCTCGGCGTTCAGCGCGCCGGGCAGTTTCATCAGCAGGATGCCCGAGAAGCCGAGGATGGCGTTCAGCGGCGTGCGCAGCTCGTGGCTCATCGTCGCGAGGAAACGGTCCTTGGCCTGGTTGGCCACCTGCAGCGCGGCGTTTTTCTCCTGCAGTTCCTTTTCGGCGAGTTTCTGCTGGCTGATGTCGCGGATGGCGCTCATCACGAAGCGGCCGTCGCTCGCGCCCAGCGGGCTCAGGCTGATCTCCACCGGGAACTCGCTGCCGTCCTTGCGCAAGCCGAAAAGTTCGAGCCCCGCGCCCATGCGGCGCACCTGCGGTTTGCTCTGGTAACGCAGCCGGTGGCCGACATGGGCCAGGCCATGGCGCCGCGGTAGCAGCGACTCGATCGGCTGGCCGATCATCTCGCCGCGGGCATAACCGAACATCGTTTCCGACTGGCTGTTGAAGAGCACGATGCGGCCGATCTCGTTGGCGATGACGATGGCGTCGGGCACCCATTCGAGCAGGTCGCGATACCGGTCTTCGAGCAGCCTGGCGTCGCGTTCCACCGTCAGCGCGGTGACGTCGCGTGTGCAGACGACGTAACAGCGCAGCGAGCCGTCGTCGTGCCGCACGGCGCGGGTCGTGCTGTCGACGTAGAGCAGCCGGCCGTCGCGGTGGCGGTGCAGCATGGCGCGGCTGAGCACGTCGCGGCCCAGCGCGGCGGCGCGCAGCGCCTGCTCCTCGGCCTGGCGGTCGGGCGGCACCACCAGCTCGGCAAAACGCCGGCCCACCGCCTCGACCTCGCTGTAGCCGAAGGTGGCGCGAGCGCCGGGGCTCCACAGAATGACTTCGTCGTCCGGAGAACAGAGCACGAGCGCGTCGGGCGATTGTTCGATCACCAGACGCTGCAGGGCCGGGTCGCCGGCAATCTTGTGGGGCATGAGCGAATCTCCCTGACGCGCCAGCGTTATGTTCTGACGCGACTGTAATCCGATGCCGCACACATGCAAGCTGACTCAGGTCGCCGGTTTGTTTCTCTTCGGCCGCTGCCAGCCGGCCAGCGACACCTGCCTGGCGCGTGCCACGGTCAGCGTGCCTGCGGGCGCGTCCTTCGAGATCGTCGAGCCGCCGCCGATGGTGGCGCCGTCGCCCAGCGTCAGCGGCGCCACCAGCACGCAGTTCGAGCCGACATGCACGTCGTTGCCGATCACGGTGCGGTGTTTGTTGGCACCGTCGTAATTGGCGGTGATGCTGCCGGCGCCGTAGTTCACCCGTTCGCCGACCGTTGCGTCGCCCAGGTAGGCCAGGTGGTTGGCCTTGGCGCCGGCGGCCAGCGTCGAGTTCTTGACCTCGACGAAGTTGCCGATGTGGACCTCGCTGCCGAGTTCGGCGCCCGGCCGCAGCCGCGCAAACGGCCCCACCAGCGCGCCGGGGCCGACGCTGGCGCCTTCGATGTGGGTGAAGGGGTGGATCACCGCGCCGGCGGCGATGCTCGCGTCGCGGATGACGCAGTTGGCGCCGATGTGCACACCGTCGCCCAGCACGACACGGCCTTCGAAGAGGCAGTTGACGTCGATTTCGACATCCTCGCCGCAGGCCAGGCTGCCGCGCACGTCGAAACGTGCCGGGTCGGCCAGCCGCACGCCGGCCTCCATCAGCGCCTCGGCCTGCTGGCGCTGGTAGCGGCGCTCCAGGTCGGCCAGCTGCAGCGGGCTGTTCACGCCCAGCACCTCGGTGTCGCTGGCGGCCGGCGTGGCCACCACCGGCACACCTTCGGCCACCGCCATCGCGACGATGTCGGTGAGGTAGAACTCGCGCTGCACGTTGTCGTTTTTCAGCGCCATCACCCAGCGCGCCAGCGCCGCGGTGGGCGCGGCCATGATGCCGGTGTAGATCTCGCGGATCTGCCGCTGTTCGGGTGTGGCGTCCTTGTGTTCGACGATGCCCTGCACCTGGCCTTCGCTGCCACGCACGATGCGGCCGTAGCCGCTGGCGTCGGCGAGTTCGATCGTCAGCAGCGCCAGCTTCTGGCCACCGCAGGCAGCGGCCAGCGCGGCGGCGGTTTCGCTGCGGATCAGCGGCACGTCGCCGTTGAGGATCAGCGTTGTCGTGTGCACGGGGTTCAGCGCCGGCACCGCCTGCTGCACGGCGTGGCCGGTGCCGAGCTGCGGTATCTGGCGCACGCAGGTGGCGCTGCCCGTGACACCGCTGGCGGCGACCGCGGCCTCGACGGCGTCAGCGCCGTGGCCGGTGATGACCACGGTATGGTTCGCCCCCACACCGACCGCTGCATCCAGAACATGCTGCAATAGACTCTTGCCGCCCACGCGGTGCAGCACTTTCGGCAGCGCCGATTTCATGCGCGTGCCTTTGCCAGCAGCCATCACGACGACGTTCAGTGCCATGCCACAGTCCCTGCTCAAAGCCGCGATTATCGGCGCGCTGCTGGCCCTGCTCTCGGCCTGCAGCGCGCTGCAACTGGCCTACAACAACGGCCCGCTGGCGGCCTGGTGGTGGCTCGACGGTTATGTCGACTTCTCCAGCGAGCAGACGCCGCGCGCCAAGGCGGCCATCGACCAGTGGTTCGACGCCACCCGCCACGCCCAGCTGCCCGAATACGCCAAGCTGGTGGTGCAGGCCCAGGCCGAGGTGATGGACCCCGCCACGCCAGCGCAGGCCTGCCGCTGGCAGCAGCAGCTGCGCAGCAAGCTCGACCCGGCGCTGGACCGTGCCATCGGGCTGGCCGCCGACCTGGTGCCAGGCCTCGGCGAGACGCAGTGGCGCCACATCGAGGCGGCGTTCGCGAAGAAGAATGCCGAGATGCGCCGCGACTTCCTGCAGCCCAAGCTGGAGGAACGCGCCAAGGCGTCGGTGAAGCGCACGCTGGAACGCGCCGAGACGCTGTACGGCGACCTCGACGAAGCACAGCGGCGTGTCATTGCCGCCGGCGTGGCGGCCTCGCCGTTCGACCCGCAGGCCTGGCTGGGCGAACGCGAACGCCGCCAGCGCGACACGGTGCAGATGTTGCGCCGGCTCGGCAGCGAACACGCCGACCGCGAGCGCATCGTCGCGGCCCTGCGGGTGCTGGCCGAACACGCCGAAGTCTCACCCGACCCGACCTACCGCGCCTACCAGCAGCGGCTGATCGACTACAACTGCGCCTTCGCGGCGCAGATCCACAACGCCACGACACCGGCGCAGCGCAAGGCTGCGCGCGAGCGGCTCAAGGGCTGGGAAGACGACCTTCGGGCGCTGACCGCGCCGCAGCAGTGAAGCCCAGCCGGGACCTCAGGACGGCATGACCGTCACCACCACCTTGCGCGGGTTCACGCCCAGGCGCGGGAAGTCGGTGAGCGCGGCTTCGAACATGGCCGGCAGCAGCGTGGTGTCGGAGGTCGGGCCGCTTTCGTTGACGGCGCGGGCTTCGAACAGCGGCTTGCCGCTGGCGCGGTCGCGCAGCAGCACGGCGACCTCGCGGTCGTAACGCGGCGGGTCGCTGCGCACCGACATGCTCCAGGCGGCACCCGGCCAAGGCGCCGGCCGCCAGTAGCCGAAGCTGCCACGCCACCACAGCGGGTCGGCCCAGACGGTGTTGCGTTCGGCGCGTGTACTGCGCGCGCCCACCTGCACCAGCACGTCGGGCGTCTGGCCGGCGGCCGCGGGCTGGAAACCGGCTTTCTGCAGCGCGTTGCGGGCGGCGCCTTCGACTTGCTCGGTCTCGGCCGCCAGCGCCTGCTGCGAGGGCAGGCGGTCGAAAGCGTAGGTGCTGGGTTTGCGGTCGCTGGGCCACTCGCCGAAGCTGGAGACTTCGCTGGTCACCGTGCGCATGCCGGTGCAGCCGGCGAACAGGGTGGCAAGAAGGCCGGCAAGCAGGGCGGCGGCCAGGCCCGGGGAGCGCAGGGTTTTCATCGTCAATCCTCCAGTTGCAGCCGGATCGGCAGGGCCGACGGCGTGGCTGGCGCACAAGGTTCGTCGTCGAAAGCGATGTCGCCACCGGGTTCCGCCACGCCCGTGGCTTGGATCGTCGTGAAGGGAAAGAGGTTCCGGTCCATCATGTGCGAGGGCACGATGTTGCCCATGGCGGTGAACATGTTGTCGATGCGGCCGGGATACTGACCCTCCCAGGCGTGGATCATCTTCTTCACCTGCACACGTTGCAAGTTGTCCTGGCTGCCGCACAGCGTGCAGGGAATGATGGGGAACTGCCGGTGCAGGGCCCACTTCTCAAGGTCGCTCTCGGCCACGTAGGCCAGCGGCCGGATGACGACGTTCTTGCCGTCGTCGCTGACCAGCTTGGGTGGCATGCCCTTCATGCGGCTGCCGAAGAACATGTTCATCAGCAGCGTCACCACCATGTCGTCGCGGTGGTGGCCGAGTGCGATCTTGGTGGCGCCGAGTTCACCCGCCACCCGGTAGAGGATGCCGCGGCGCAGCCGCGAACACAGGCTGCACATCGTCTTGCCCTCGGGCACCAGCCGCTTGACGATGCTGTAGGTGTCCTGGTTCTCGATGTGGAAGGGCACGCCGCGGGTCTGCAGGTATTCGGGCAGGATGTGATCCGGGAACCCGGGCTGCTTCTGGTCGAGGTTGACGGCGATCAACTCGAACTTCACCGGCGCGCGCTGCTGCAGCGACAGCAGCATGTCGAGCATGGCGTAACTGTCCTTGCCACCCGACAGGCAGACCATGATCTTGTCGCCGGCCTCGATCATGTTGAAGTCGGCAATCGCCTGGCCGACCTGGCGGTGCAGGCGCTTGCTGAGCTTGTTGGCTTCGAAGGCAGTCTTCTTCGCGGCAGCGAAGTCGCTCACGTCGTTCATGGCAGGTTTTCCTTGATCCCGAAGACCTCGACGCCGACGGCGTCGCAGTCCGGGTAGACATCGGGTTTTTCGGTGGCCACGCGGGCAGCGCGCACACGCGGGTGGGCCAGCATCAGCTTCAGCAGGTCGTCGGCGAGCGTTTCCTGCAGGTGGATGTGGCCGACCTTCACGCGCTGCATCACGGTGCGGCGGATGAAGTCGTAGTCGAGCACCTCGTCCAGCGTGTCGGCGACCGGCGTCGACAAGGCCAGCGGGATGTAGAGGTCGACGTTGATCACCACCCGCTGTTCGCCGCGCTTTTCGAAGTCGTGCACGCCGATGTTGATCCAGACCTCGTAGTCGCGCAGGTAGAGGCGGCGGCAGTCGAGCAGGCGCGGGTGGTTCAGCAGGCTTTGCATGGGGTCAGCTATTGCGCGCGAGGAACAGTACGTCCCGCGGCTGGGCTTGAAGATGCTGGCCGCCATCGACGAGCAGGGTCGTGCCGGTGATCGCCGGCGATGTCAGCAGGAAGCGCACGCTGCGCGCCACGTCCTGCGGGGTGGACGAACGCTGCAGCGGCGTCATTGCGTGGGACTTGGCGAACTCGGCGCCGACCATGTCGCCCGAGGGCAGCGTCACGCCCGGCGCGACGCCGCAGACCCGCACGCTGGGCGCCAGCGCCTGCGCCAGCAGCGTGGTCGCGGCTTCCAGCGCGGCCTTGCTCAGCGTGTACGACAAGTGGTCGGGGTTCGGGTTCCAGAGCTTCTGGTCGAGGATGTTGATCACGCAGCCGCCGCCCGCGGCATGCAGCGCCCGCGCCAGCAGCACCGCGGGCCCGGTGTTGGCGCGCCAGGCCCGCTCCATCGCGGCGTAGCTGAAGCTGTCGACCGCGTCGTACTCGAACAGCGACGCGTTGTTGACGACGGCGTGGACACAGCCGAAGGCCTCGTGCACGGCCGGCAGCAGCGCATTGCACTGCACCTCATCGGCCAAGTCGGCGGCAAAAGCCACGGCGCGTGCACCCGCGGCGCGGGCGTCGGCCACCGTGGCCGCGGCGTCGGCGGCCGAGCTGCGGTGGTGCACGGCCACGTCCCAGCCGTTTGCGGCAAGGTCGAGCGCGATCTCGCGGCCGATGCGGCGTGCGGCGCCGGTGACAAGGACAACTGGGCGGGAAGGCATGTTTCTTACAATGCCGACGATGGCCGGCGCAGAACCGCACAGTTTATCGACGCTGCTCGTCCAGCGCATTGCCGCCGATGGCGGCTGGTGGCCGTTCGACCGTTTCATGGCCGCGGCGCTGTACGAACCCGGCCTGGGCTACTACAGCCGCGGCGACCGCCAGTTCGGCACGTTGCCGTCGTCGGGCAGCGACTTCGTCACCGCCCCGGAACTCTCGCCGCTGTTCGGCGCCGCGCTGGCGCGCCAGGTGGCGCAGGCGCTGGGTGCCGCTGGCGCGCGTGATGTCTACGAATTTGGCGCCGGCTCGGGCGCGCTGGCCGAACAGCTGCTGCAGGCGCTGCCGGCCGATGTGCGCTACCACATCGTCGACCTTTCGGGCACGCTGCGCGAACGCCAGCAGGCCCGGCTGGCGGCCTTCGATGGCCGGGTGCGCTGGCACGACAGGCTGCCCGATTCGATCACCGGCGTCGTCGTCGGCAACGAGGTGCTCGACGCGATGCCGGTGCAACTGCTGCACTGGACCGGCGAGGCCTGGTGGGAGCTGGGTGTTGCCGTGGAGAACGACGCTTTCAAGTGGCAGGACCGTGCGACGACCCTGAAGCCGCCTGTCGACACCGAGTTTGCGCCCGGCACCGTGACCGAACTGCACCTGCAGGCAGAGGCCTTCGTGCGCACGCTCGCCGACCGCTTGCAGCGTGGCGCGCTGTTCTTCATCGACTACGGATTCCCGGAAGCCGAGTACTACCACCCGCAGCGCAGCGGCGGCACGCTGATGTGCCACCGCGGCCATCTGGCCGATTCCAACCCGCTGGTCGACGTGGGGGCGAAGGACATCACCGCCCATGTCGACTTCACCGGCATCGCGCTCGCCGGCCAGGACGCGGGCCTGAACGTCATCGGCTACACCACCCAGGCGCATTTCCTGATGAACTGCGGCATTCTCGACCTGCTGCAAGGCGCCGACCTGCGCACCACGGCCAACACGCAGAAACTGCTGACCGAACACGAGATGGGTGAACTCTTCAAGGTGATCGGTTTTGCGCGCGGCGTCTCTTTCGACCCGCTGGGTTTCACCGCCGGCGACCGCTGCCACACCTTGTGATGCGACGCTGATGCGCTGGCTGCTCGTTTTCCTCATCGCCTGCCTGCTCTTCAACGGCTTGCAGGGCTGGCTGGCGCGTTTCGGTCTCGGCAAACTGCCGGGTGACCTGCGGTTCAGGCTGCGTGGCCGCGAGTGGTACCTGCCGATCGCCAGTTCGCTGGTGCTCAGCCTGCTGATGGGGCTGATCGGCTTGTTGATCTGAGCACGGCGTCGATGCGCGCCTGCTGCACGGCAGAGCCGATGGCCGGGCCCTGCAGCCCACGTGCCGCGGCTGCGGCCGCAACGGCCGCGCTGTCCACCGCGCGTGCGTCCTGCAAAGCCGCGGCCAGCCGCTCGCGCTGCGGGTAGGGCCGGTCTTCCAGCCCCGTGCGGCCACGGGCGTCGCACTCGCAGGCCAGCAGCACCTGGGCAAAACGTTCGGGGCGGCGGATCGCGTCGCAGCGCTCCAGCAGCCGCACCAGCGCCGCGGCGCCGAACTCGCCGCTGCGGTGCACGTTGCCATGTTCACGCGCCACCACGTCGCCGAGTTCGCGGCAGTCGCTCGGCACCCGCCAGCGTTCGCCGACCTGGCGCGCCAGCGCCGCACTGCGCACTTCGTGCGCAATGTGGCGTGGCCATTCCTCGGGCGGCGTCGTGCCTTTGCCGAGGTCGTGCACCAGGCAGGCGTAACGCACCGGTAGCGGCGCCTGCACGGCGGCACTCCGGTCCAGCACCAGCATCAGGTGCACGCCGGTGTCGATCTCGGGGTGGTGCTGCGGCGGCTGCGGCACGCCCCAGAGGCGGTCCACCTCGGGCAGCAGCCGCTGCAGCGCGCCGCAGCTGCGCAGCACCTCGAACATGCGGCTGGGCCGTGTTTCCATCAGCCCGCGCGAAAGCTCCTGCCAGACCCGTTCGGGCACCAGCGCGTCGACCTCGCCGTCGTCGACCAGCCGGCGCAACAAGGTCGCGGTCTCCGGCGCGATGCTGAAGTCGGGCCAGCGCGCGGCCAGCCGCGCCATACGCAGCAGCCGCACCGGGTCTTCGACGAAGGCTTCGGAGACATGGCGGAAGACGCGCAGCTGCAGGTCGCGCTGGCCGCCGAAGGGGTCGATCAGCGTGCCGTCGGCAGCCTGGGCGATGGCGTTGATGGTGAGGTCGCGGCGCGCCAGGTCCTGCTCCAGCGTCACACTCTCGTCGGCGTGGAAGGTGAAGCCGCGGTAGCCTGGCGCCGACTTGCGTTCGGTGCGCGCCAGCGCCACTTCTTCGCCGGTCTCGGGGTGCAGGAAAACCGGGAAGTCCTTGCCGACCGGTTTGTAGCCGGCGGCCAGCATCGCCTCGGGGGTGCTGCCGACGACGACCCAGTCGCGGTCGCTGGCCGGCTGCCCGAGCAAGGCGTCGCGCACCGCGCCGCCGACGACGTAGAACGTACCGGTCATCTGCCTTTGCGGTGCGGCTCGTCGAAGTCCAGGAAGTCGGCTTCGGCCAGCGCGTCGGCGATCCAGTCGCGCACGCCGGGCGCGACGGCCACACGTTCGACGTAAGCCTGGGTCGTGGCCGACACCGGCAGCGCATAACCGCGCAGCCGCATGCAGACAGGCGCGAAGTAGGCGTCGACGGCACCGAAGGCGCCGAAGAGAAAGGGGCCGCCGCTGCCTTGCAAGGCTTCGGCCCACATCGATTCGATGCGGGCGACATTGCGGCGCACGTCGTCTTGTTCGGCCCAGACCTTCGCACCGACCTCGGGCAACGAGGCCTCGATGTTCATCGGGCAATGGCTGCGCAAGGGGCCGAAGCCCGCGTGCATCTCGGCGCACAGGCTGCGCGCGCGGGCACGTGCCTGGGCGTCGGCCGGCCAGACGCCAGGGAAACGTTCGGCCAGGTACTCGGCAATCGCCAAGGTGTCCCAGACCGAAAAACCGTCGTCCAGCAGCACCGGCACCGTGCCGGCCGGGCTGACCCGGGCCACGGCCTGGCGGAAGGGTGAGTTGTCGCGGAAGTCGAAGCGCAGCTTCGTTTCTTCGAAGGGGATGTCCAGCGCGCGCATCAGCACCCACGGCCGCATCGACCAGGACGAGTAGTTCTTGTTGCCGATCACCAGTTGCAGCGCCATCTTGGCCTTTCGTTGCCGTCAAGCGCGAGATGCTAGCGGTGCTGCGCCGCATCACCGATGCCGATTGCTGATCGGATTGATGTCTGGCTGTGGCTAGCGGCCGGCGCCGGCGCGCCAGGGTTCGAGCCGCGCGCGGCCGAAGCGTCTGCCCAGGTAACCCGGCGCCACCGCTTCCATCGCCGTGGCCGTGATGCCCAGCGTGTTCAGCCCCGGCAGCCGGCCGCTGGCGATGTTGGGCACCGTCATCGAATCGAGGTTGTCGCGCGACATCAGCGGTGTGCCCGGCAGGCATTCCATCGCCAGCGCCTGCAGCCGGCCGGCGAAGGCGGGCAGGGCGATCTGCGGCCGTTGATTGCCCGACCAGCGGCCCGCCAGCCGCACCAGTTCGCTCAAGGTGTAGACCTGCGGGCCGGCAAGTTCGCAGGTCTTGCCGATGCTGCTGCGCTCATCGAGGCAGTGCACGATGGCCGCGGCCACGTCTTCCACCCACACCGGCTGGAAACGCGCGCTGCTGCCGGCCAGCGGCAGCACCGGTGCCAGCGCCTGCAACTGGGCAAAGACGTTGAGGAAACGGTCTTCGGTGCCGAAGACCACGCTCGGTCGCAGCAGCGTCAGGTCCAGCCCGGCGGCCTGCAGCACGGCTTCGCCGGCGGTCTTGCTGCGCAGGTAGTTCGACGGCGCGTCGGGTCCGACACCCAGGGCACTGACATGCACCAGCCGGCGCCCGCCCGCGGCCTGGCAGGCGCGCGCCAGCTTGCGTGGCAGTTCGAGATGCACCTGTTCGAAGGCGGCGACGCTGCCATGCAGGATGGCAACGAGGTTGATCACCGCGTCGGCCCGCGCCACCAGCCTGGTGAGCTGCGCTTCGTCATGCACGTTGCCGACCACCAGCTCGACGGTGGGCAGCGCGCGCACGCGGTCGCCATGTGAAGGCCGGCGTGTCGGCACGGTGATGCGGCCGCCGCTGCTGCGTTGGGCCAGCCGTTCGCAGACGGCGCGGCCGACGAAGCCGGTGCCGCCAAGAACCAGGATGTTGTCGGGCATGGTGGGGTTCAGGGAATCTCGCGATCGCTGGAGGGCGCGCCAGGGTCGCGGGGGCCGATCGGCCCGCCCAGCCGGGCCTTGAGCGAAGGCGCCTGGCCGCTGAGCAGCGCGCCATAGTAGACGGCGTTGGACAACACCTTCTTGACGTAGTCGCGGGTTTCGTTGAACGGAATGCTCTCGGCCCAGGCCGCCGTCTCGAACAGCCCGCCTTCGCGCCAGCGCCGCGGCCGGCCCGGGCCGGCGTTGTAGGCCGCGGCGGCCATCGCCTGCGAGCCGCCGAAGTCGTCGAGCACGATCTTCAGGTAGCTGGCGCCTAATGCGAGATTGATGTCGCGGTCGGTGATCATCTCGGCGCGGAACTCCATGCCGATCTTCTTCGCCGTCCACTTCGCGGTGTTCGGCATGATCTGCATCAGCCCCGAGGCGCCGACGCCCGAGCGCGCGTCGGTGATGAAACGCGACTCCTGGCGGATCAGTCCGTACATGTAGGCCGGGTCGAGACCGATCTCGGTGGCCTTGGCCAGCACCTCGCGGCGGAACGGCGTCGGAAAACGCTGCGTCATGTCGACCTCGGCGCGGGTGCGGTCACTGCTGTTGATGCAGCGGTCCCAGACCTCGCGTTCGCAGGCCAGCTGCGCGGCGGCGAGCAGTTCGCGGTCGGCCAGGCCGCGCAGCGTGAAGTTCCACTCGCGCACGCCTTCGTTGCGCAGGCCCAGGGCGATGAGCTGCAATGCACGCGCAAAACCGGGTGTGGCGCGTGCCGCCTGGCGTTCTTCGTTCGACAGCGGCAGCGGTTTCTCCGGCAGCACGACACGGCCGCCAAGATCTTCGGTGGCGAGCTGGCCGTAGAAGTTCATCTGCGGCGCGATGGACTCCAGCAGGCCCCGGGCGGCGGCGCGCTCGCCATCGCCCGCGGCACCTGGTTTGGCCTGCGCCTGCTGCGCGCGGGCTTTCCAGTAGACCCATGTGGCGTCTTGTTGTTCGCTGGCGCTCATCGCGGCGATCGCCTGTTGCACGAGGCCCCAGCGCTCGGCGGAGTCGACGCGCAAGGCGGCACGCACCTGCCAGGCCAGCACGTCGTCGGACCAGCCCGGCTCGGCGCCTTCGGGCAGCGTGCGCCAGGCCGTGCGGTAGTGGGCGGTGGCTTCGGGCAGCAGCCTGAATGCGGCGTGACGCGCAGTGGCGGCCCAGGCCAGCGGTGCACGGCTCGGGCCCAGGCGGCGCTGCCAGGTGGTCTGCAGCTGTTCTGCCGCCGCTGCAGGGTCGGCCGAAGCCAGCCGCATCACGGCCAGCAGCGCCAGGTCCAGGTTCGCGGGCTTCTTCGCCAGCACCTTGGCGGGGTTGTCGAAGATCTCGGCCACCGCCTGCGCGTTCGCAGGGCCGATGATCTTGGCCGCCGCGGTGGCCGCGCGCGGCCGGCCGAACTCGGCCGCCACACACACGGCGTACCAGATGTCTTCGGCCTTGAAGCGGCCAGCCTCGTACAAGGTGGTGGCGAGCAGGTTGCAGCCGTCGTCGGCGTCGCGCTGCAAGGTCCAGGTGGCGCGCGCTGCGACGGCCACGTCCTGCCCCGCCTGGTGCTGCGTCAGCAGCTGGTAGCAGGTGACCTCGCGGTCGTCGTTCATCTTGAAGCGCGGCATGTCGCGCGCGAAGCTACCCCAGTCGCGGCGGCGGCCGAGTTCGAGCAGCCAGTCGTTGCGCAGCCGGTCTTCGACATAGCTGCCCGGCCAGCGTGTGTAGAAGGCCTCGACCTCGTCGGCCCGCACTTCATAGAGGCGGTTGCCGAGCTCCCAGTATTCGACCCACTGCGCCAGCGGATGGCGCGCGAAGTTGACGGCGGTGCGCAGCACGTCCAGGCGCAAGCGGTCGCGCTTCTTCAGCGCTTCGCGGGCTTCGAGCACCAGGTCGTCGGTGTTCTGTGCCCGGCCTACCGCAGGCGCGATTGCGCTCAGCAGCGTGAGGGCGATCAGGGCGATCGGGGCGGTGCGCATGGGGGTCACTGTACGTCGCGGGCCGGAGGTCATCGTCTTGAATTTAGCGCAGCGTCGCTGCCCATTTCTGCGGCTTGGTCGGCCAGCGCCTGGCGCGTTGCTGCGGCTTGCGCCAGCACCCAGGTTTCGAAGGCCGCGAGTTCGGGCCGTTCACGCCGCGCTGGCCAGCGCACCAGCCAGTAGGCAAACGGGCTCGTGATGCGGCCGGCGGGGCCGAAGGGTTCGATCAGCTCGCCGCGTGCCAGTGACTCGCCCACCAGCGCCAGCCGCGCCAGCGCCACGCCCTGGCCGGCGAGTGCGCCCTGGATCTGCTGGTAGGTGAAGTTCAGGTAGATCCAGCCGCGCGGCTCCAGCTGCGCCGGGCCCTTCAGCCGCAGCCAGGTGCGCCAGCTCAGGTATTCGACGCTGGCCAGCGGCGAGTCTTCTTCGAGCAGCGTGTGCTGGGCCAGGTCGGCCGCGGTCTTCAGGCCGCGCAGCGACGGGCTCGCCACCGGCGTCAGCACCTCGCCGAAGAGCAGGGTCGAGCCCGGCGGCGCGTCGTCGGGGTGGGCGTAGCGCAGCGCCAGGTCGAGCTCGGGGTCGTCGGGATCGGCCATGACGTCGTTGGCCGAGATGCGGATGTCGATGCCGGGATGCAGGTGCTGGAACTCCTGCAGCCGCGGCAGCAGCCAGAGCGATGCAAACGACGCGAAGGTGGTCAGCCCGACATGCTGGCGGCCGCGTGCGGTGCGGATCTGGCGCACCGTGGTGTCGAGCCGGTCGAGCAGCGGCGCCACCGAACGCAGCAGCGATTCGCCGGCGCCGGTGATCTCGACATGGCGCGTGCCGCGCAGGAACAGCGGCGCGCCGAGCTCTTCTTCTAGGGCGCGGATCTGGCGGCTGATTGCCGGCTGTGTGAGGTGCAGTTCTTCGGCGGCGGCGCGGAAGCTGAGGCGCCGCGCCACCGCTTCGAAGGCCCGCAGTGAACCTACGGCAAGCGGCCGCTGGCGTTGTCGATTCATGTCGATATCTTATCAATACCGGGCCGAATGGTGATTGGACCCGAGCCCGTTTGCTGCCGAGAATACCTTCACTGACCCGCTAAAACAGAGGCCCCGAGATGAACACCACCACCATGACAAGTTCGCATCAAAGCGCGCCCTGGGAATGGACGCTCGATAGCGCTACCGCCACCCGCCTGGACGCCATCAGCCTGCCGCGCTGGCTGCTCGTGACGAGCGGCCGCGTCTGGCTCACCCGTTCGGGCGCCGGGCTCGAAGGTGGCGATGTCTGGCTCGACGCCGGCGAACGCCAGCTGCTGCCCGCCGGCAGCGAATGGGTCGTCGAAGGCTGGCCGCAGGCGCGGGTGGCCTTGCTCGAAGCGCCGCAGCCGCAACGGCGTGTCAGCGTGCCGGCCTGGGGCCGCGCTTTCGGGCCGGTGTTGCGCGCTGCGGTTTGAGCATGCGCGCCGCCAGGGCCGCCTGCACTGCCAGGCGCGCCCAGGGCGCCATCAGCGCCGGCGATTCCATCGCTTCGGCCGGCGCCGTCCAGTAGCCCAGTGCCACCGCCTGGGTCTTGCTGTTGTAGACGAAGGGTTCACAGCCCGCGGCTTCGAAACGTGCCCGGGTTTCGGCCCCTGCCTTCAGGTACAGGCGGTCGAACGCGATGATCGCGATGAACAGCTCGTCGACATAGATGCCGTGGCCGCCGAACATGCGGCGCACACGCACGGCGCCCAGCGGCGCCAGCAGTTCGGTGCAATGTTCGACGAGGGCGTTGGTGGCCATGAGATTGCACAGTCTACGGCGCGAGCTTGGCCCACAATGTCGGGCATGAATCTGCCTTTCAAGATGTCGCTGGAACCGTCACGCGACAAGAAGCTGTTGCGCCGGCAGCTGCAGGCGGAGCGGCAGTCGCTGGTCGATCGGCACCAGCGTTCGGTGCACCTGCAGGAAGTGCTGCGTGTCTGGCTCGTGGGCCGGCGCGAGACGGCGATCGGTGCCTACTGGTCGATCAAGGGCGAGTTCGATGCACTGCCGGCGCTGTACCGCTGGAGCGAAGGCGGGCCCGAGCGCCGCATCGGCCTGCCGGTGATCGACCGCGTGACCAAACAGCTCGATTTCCATATCTGGTACCCGGGCTGCCCGATGGAAGAAGACGCCTTCGGCATCCCCAAGCCCAAGGACACCGAACGTTTCCAGCCGCGGCTGCTGCTGGTGCCTTGTGTCGGCTTCGGCCCCGGCGGCCTGCGGCTGGGCTACGGCGGCGGTTTCTACGACCGCACGCTGGCGGCGCTGGAGCCGCCGCCGGTGACCGTGGGCGTGGGTTATGCCCACGGTTTCGTGCCCTGGCTCGAAGGCGAGCCGCACGACATGCCGCTCGACGTGGTGCTCACCGAAGACGGTGTGCACTGGCAACACCCGGACGTGTAGCGATACGGCGCGGCCTGCGGCGCAGGCCGCCGTGATCAGGCTGCGTTGGTCCAGCCGAGCTTGCGGCAGATGTCCAACGACAGCGCCGACTGGTTCAGCGTGTAGAAGTGGATGCCCGGCGCGCCGCCGGCCACCAGCCGTTCACACAGCCGCGCCACGACCTCGATGCCGAAGGCGCGCACCGATGCCGCGTCGTCCATGAAACCTTCCATCTTCAGCGCCACCCAGCGCGGGATCTCGATGCCGTCGCGCGCCGCGAACTGCACGATGCGTGCGTAGTTGTGGATCGGCATGATGCCCGGCACGATGGGCACGGTGACCCCCAGCGCGCGCACTTCGTCGACGAAGTGGAAATACGCGTCGGGGTTGAAGAAGAACTGCGTGATCGCCGAATCGGCGCCGGCCTTCACCTTGTTGGCGAAGTGCTCCAGGTCGCGTCTGGCGTAACGCTGCTGCGGGTGGTATTCGGGGTAGGCCGCGACCTCGATGAACCAGTCATCGCCCTGGGTGCGGCGGATGAACTCGATCAGGTCGTTGGCGTATCGGAATTCGCCTGCCGTGGCGCTGCCGGCCACGGCCCCGCTGGGCAGGTCGCCACGCAGCGCCACCAGCCGGCGGATGCCTTGCGCGCGGTAGGTCGCCAGGATCTCGGCGATGCCGGCTTCGGTGCTGCCCACGCACGACAAATGCGGCGCGGCTTCATGGCCGAGCGCAGCGATGTCCTTCACGGTGGCCAGCGTCTTTTCGCGTGTGGCGCCACCGGCGCCATAGGTGACGCTGAAGAACTCGGGGCCTACCGCGGCCAGGTCCTGCACCACGGTCTTCAGCTTCTCGGCGCCGACCGGGGTGTTGGGTGGGAAAAACTCGAAACTGATGGGGACGGTTTTGCTCATCACGGCTTCCTTGGGGCGTGAAGCGACAGGCCGGCCGCGCTGTGCGCGGCCGGGTCCAACTCAGCGGAACAACCGGATCAGTAGCGGTACGTATCCGGCTTGTACGGGCCGGCTTTGTCGACGCCGATGTAGGCCGCCTGTTCGTCGGTGAGTTCGGTCAGCATCGCGCCCACCTTCTTCAGGTGCAGGCGCGCGACCTTCTCGTCCAGATGCTTGGGCAGCACGTAGACTTGGCCGACTTCGTACTTCTCGCTCTTCGTGAACAGCTCGATCTGCGCGATGGTCTGGTTCGCAAACGAACTCGACATCACGAAACTCGGGTGGCCGGTGCCGCAGCCCAGGTTCACCAGCCGGCCCTTGGCCAGCATGATGATCTTCTTGCCGTCGGGGAAGGTCACGTGGTCCACCTGCGGCTTGATCTCGTCCCAGGTGTACTTCTCGATCGACGCGATGTCGATCTCGTTGTCGAAGTGGCCGATGTTGCAGACGATGGCCTGGTCCTTCATCGCAGCCATGTGGGCATGCGTGATGATCGACTTGTTGCCGGTGGTGGTGACGAAGATGTCGGCCTTGTCGGCGGCGTACTCCATCGTCACGACCTTGTAGCCTTCCATCGCGGCCTGCAGCGCGTTGATGGGGTCGATCTCGGTCACCCAGACCTGCGCGCTCAGCGCACGCAGTGCCTGCGCCGAACCCTTGCCCACGTCGCCGTAGCCGGCGACCAGCGCCACCTTGCCGGCGATCATCACGTCGGTGGCGCGCTTGATGCCGTCGACCAGGCTTTCGCGGCAGCCGTAGAGGTTGTCGAACTTGCTCTTCGTGACCGAGTCATTCACGTTGATGGCGCGGAACGGCAGCGTGCCCTTGGCGCTCATTTCCTTCAGGCGGTGCACGCCGGTCGTCGTTTCTTCGGTGACGCCGATGATCTGCGCGGCCTTGCGCGTGTACCAGGTCGGGTCGACGGCGATCTTGGCCTTGATGGCGGCGTACAGGCAGGTTTCTTCTTCGCTGGTCGGCTTGCTCACCACCGAGATGTCCTTCTCGGCGCGCTGGCCCAGGATCATCAGCAGCGTGGCGTCGCCGCCGTCGTCGAGGATCATGTTCGGGCCTTCGCCTTCGGTGCCTGCGGCGCCGAATTCGAAGATGCGGTGCGTGAAGTCCCAGTATTCGGTCAGCGTCTCGCCCTTGTGCGCAAACACCGGTGTGCCCTTTTCCACCAGCGCGGCGGCGGCGTGGTCTTGTGTGCTGAAGATGTTGCACGAAGCCCAGCGCACGTTGGCGCCCAGCGCCTGCAGCGTTTCCACCAGCACGGCGGTCTGGATCGTCATGTGGATGCTGCCGGTGATGCGAGCGCCTTTCAGCGGCTTCGAGGCAGAAAACTCTTCACGGATGGCCATCAGACCGGGCATTTCGGTCTCGGCGATCTTGATTTCCTTGCGGCCCCAGGTTGCCAGCGACAGGTCGGCAACAGCGTGGTCGTGCAGGGGTTTGTGGGGGGCGTTCATCGTCAGGCTCCTTGACATTGAGGAAACCTGCAGGCGTGGCGGTGGTGGGGATTCTGAACTCACCCACGAGACCACTCGTGCAGGTGAGCGCGGTTGCAATGAAGTCTTCCGAGCCTGGCCTCTAGGACAGAGGTTGCAACGCTCCTCGGAAGGGCCACAGTATAAACGCCTCCCGCGTTCCGGGGGTGTGAGGACATCACGGCCGGCCGGGTACAACCCGGTTAAAACAGCAGCCATGCCCGACTTCGTTCCACCGTGCCCACCTTCTGCGCCGTGGCCGCCGGCGCCTGCCGCGCTGGCCGGCATCTGCGGCATCTTCACCGACATCGACGACACACTCACCGCCGACGGCCGGCTCGACCCGGCTGCCGCTGCGGCGCTGGCCGCGCTGCACGCTGCCGCGGTGCCGGTGATCGCGATCACCGGCCGGCCCCAGGGCTGGAGCGAGGCTTTTGCGCTGGCCTGGCCGGTGCGGGCCATCGTCGCCGAAAACGGCGCGGTGGCGCTGATCCGGCAAGGCGGCCGGCTGCAGATCGAATACACCCAGGACGCGGCCACACGCGAGCGCAATGCGGTGTGGCTGCGCCGCGCCGCCGAGCGTGTGCTGCGCGAAGTGCCGACCGCCAGGCTGGCACAGGACAGCGCCGGGCGCGTCACCGACATCGCCATCGACCACAGCGAGTTCAACCACCTCGACGAGGCCACGATCGCGCAGGTCGTGGCGCTGCTGCGCGACGACGGGCTCAACGCCACGGTCAGCTCGATCCACATCAACGCCTGGTTCGGCGAGCACACCAAGCTCAGCGCTGCGCACTGGATGCTGCGGCGGCTGTTCGGCCGCGAACTGGCGCCCGAGATGCAGCGCTGGGTCTATGTCGGCGACTCGACCAACGACCAGGCGATGTTCGGCGCCTTTGCGCTGAGCGTCGGCGTGGCCAATCTCATGCGCTTTGCTGCGCAGTTGCACACCTGGCCGGCCTACATCACCCAGGGCGAACGCGGCAGCGGCTTTGCCGAAGTGGCGCAGGCCGTGCTGGCGGCGCGATGAGCGCGGACCTGCGTGCGCTGATCGCACAGCGACTGCACAGCTTCGTGCTGCAGCCGCTGGCCGGCGACACACGCCGGGCTGCGGTGGCGGTGGTGGTCACCGATGCCGGCTTCGGCCCCGACCTGCCCGGCTTGCCGCAGCCCGCCGGCTGGAGCGAAGAGGCGGCCCTGCTGCTGACCCGCCGCGCCGACCGCCTGCGCCAGCATGCCGGCCAATGGGCGCTGCCCGGTGGCCGCATCGACGGCGACGAAACCCCGGAGCAGGCGGCGTTGCGTGAACTGGCCGAAGAAGTCGGCCTGCGGCTGGACCCCAGCGCCGTGCTCGGCCGCCTCGACGACTACGCCACCCGCTCGGGTTACGTCATCACCCCGGTGGTGCTGTGGGCGGGCGCTGCGCCAGTGCTGCACGCGAACCCCGATGAAGTCGCCAGCATCCACCGCATCCCGTTCAGCGAATGGCTGCGCGCCGACGCGCCGATCCTCGAAAACACGCCACACAGCGCGCACCCGGTGCTGAAGATGCCGGTCGGCGAGGCCTGGATCGCCGCGCCCACCGCGGCCGTGCTGTACCAGTTCCGCGAACTCTGCCTGCTCGGCCGGCCTACACGGGTGGCGCACTTCGACCAGCCGGCGTTTGCCTGGAAATGACTCAGGACAGACCGAGGAAGGTCTCGACGCGCCCGAGTTCGTCGTCCAGCGCGCTGCGGAACGCGGCACTGCGCGGCGCCTTGCCGGCGACATAACCGAGCTCGGGCTGCAGCGCGCCGTTCTTCAGCGCCAGATTGCCCCAGCCGATGACCTGGTCGCCCCACAACAGCGGCAGCGCGTAGTAGCCGCGCACACGTTTGGGCGCCGGCGTGTAGGCCTCGAAGCGGTAGGCCCAGCCCCAGAACAGTTCGAAGCGGCGGCGGTCCCAGACCAGCGGGTCGAAGGGCGCCAGCAGGCGCACGCTGTCGTCGGGCGCATGGCGGCGGCTGGCGGGATTTTCGGCCGCGGGCCAATACCAGCGCAGGCCATCGACCTCGGCCATCGGCAGGCGGACCTTGGCGCGCTTCAGGGCGCTGACGATCAGCGCGCCCCATTGCGGCGTGCCGATGGTGATGCGGCGCACCAGCTCGCTCAAGCTGCGCTCGGGCAGCGGAGCGTACTTGTTCACCACCACGTCCACCAGTGTGTCCAGCGCGGCCGCGGGGTCGGCCGCTGGCGTGTGGCTGTCGCGCGCGGCGTACAGCCGGATGCCGCCTTCGCGCTGTGCGGTGCGCACGAGACCTCGGTAGTGCATGCCGTCCAGCAACTGCGTGCTGGCGTTGCTGCTGCCGCCGAACCAGTTCTTGCTCTTGCCATGCTGGAACTGGGCGTCCACCTCGCGCGGGTGCACGACCCCTTGGGCACGAACGAAGTCCAGCACGGCCTGGGCCTGGGCCCAGCGCGCCTTGGGCCAGACGGTGCGCGGCGCGCGCGGGTGCATCAGCGCGACCATGGCACGTGGCATGAAGCCGTAGTTGACGAAGAAGTCCTCGTCGACATCGAGCTGGGCGTAGCGGCGCTCCAGGTCGCCGGCGCGGTAGTCCTTGACGCGGTGGCGCAGTGTCAGGTCTTGCGCACGTGCCGGGGCGCGGATGGGGTCGGCCTGCACGAAACCCAGGCGGGTGATGGCCTTGGGCAGCGTCGTCGGCTTGAACAGGGTGCGGGCCACGGCGTGGCGGCGCAGGGCGTCGAGGGTGAGCGTGGGCATGGCAGTGCATTGTCGCCAACGGCGCGGCGTCCTAACGCTGGCGCGGCAATCTTCTGAAGCCCTCGGCACGCAACAGCGCCGCCTGGTCGAGTGTGGTGTCGCGCTGCATCGCCACGACCATGGCATCGGGTTCGCCGGCGTCCTGCAGCGCCCGCAGCGTGTCGCAGGCGTAGCGGTTGCAGATGTCCGAGCGCATCGCTGCCGGCAAGGTGCAGCCCTGGCGCCCGTGGTGCACACACGAACGCGCCACGTGCTGGCGTGGCAGCAGCGCCAGGTAGGCCGCTGCGGCGTCGGCGGCCGTCTGTCCGGGGTGGCGGGCGAGCCAGCGCCGCAGCAGCTCGGCGGTGACGAAGGCATGGCTGGCGGCGCCGTAGCGGCAGCAGCGGCCGCCGCAGAAGGCGCAGAGCGCGCCGGCCAGCGGCGTGCTGTCGTCGGGCAGGATCGGCGCCGTCGGGGCTGGGGCCGCAGAAGGCTCGGCGGCGAGATCGTCTGCGAGCGCGGCGGCCAGGCGCTGCAAGTGGGCCTGCTGGGCCTGCCGCACGGCGGTGGGCAGCGGCACGAGTTCGGTTTCGTGGCGTTCGAGCCAGACCACCGGTGCCTCGGCCACGGCGGGCGTCTTCCAGCGCCGCGATGCATGGCTGCGGCGTGCCGCCAGCGTGGCGTCGCGCTGCCGCAAGGCCTGCTCCCGGGCTGCCAGGCGCTGACAGTCCAGGCGCCGGCAGACATCGCCGCGCAGACGTTGCAGCGGCGTGAGTTCGGCGCTGCACAGCCGGCAGGCCAGGGGTTGCCAGCGGCTGGCCGCACCGTTCATCGCGCAAGGCTAACGCGACAGCGTCGCGGAGCACAAGCAAAAACGGGCGACTTGCGTCGCCCGTGTCTTGGGGGGAGGGGTGACCCTTACAGACCCGCGGCCGCGCGCAGCGCCTGGGCCTTGTCCGTACGTTGGTCTTTGCTCACATCGCTGCGCGATATGAGCGACGCCCAGAACGGCCAAGCTCGCTGCGCTCGGGGCCTTACAGGCCCGCTGCCGCGCGCAGCGCGGCAGCCTTGTCCGTTCTTTCCCAGCTGAACTCCGGCTCTTCGCGGCCGAAGTGGCCGTAGGCCGCGCTCTTCTCGTAGATCGGGCGCAGCAGGTCCAGCATCTGGATGATGCCCTTCGGACGCAGGTCGAAATGCTCCTGCACCAGCGCCGAGAGCTTCTCGTCGCTGAGCACGCCGGTGCCTTCGGTGTAGACCGTCACGTTCATCGGCTTGGCGACGCCGATGGCGTAGGCCACCTGGATCTGGCACTGCTTGGCCAGGCCAGCGGCGACGATGTTCTTCGCGACGTAGCGCGCGGCGTAGGCGGCCGAGCGGTCGACCTTGCTCGGGTCCTTGCCGCTGAACGCGCCGCCGCCGTGCGGGCAGGCGCCGCCGTAGGTGTCGACGATGATCTTGCGGCCGGTGAGGCCGCAGTCGCCCTGCGGGCCGCCGACGACAAAACGGCCGGTCGGGTTGATCAGGTACTTGGTGTCGGCGGTGAGCCATTCCTTCGGCAGCACCGGCTTGATGATCTCTTCGCGCACCGCCTCGTAGAAGGCGTCGGTCATGCGGTTGCCCAGGCTGTATTCGGGCGCGTGCTGGCTGCTCAGCACGACGGTGTCGATGCTGTGCGGCTTGCCGTCGACATAACGCATCGTGACCTGGCTCTTGGCGTCCGGGCGCAGGAAGGGCAGGCGGCCGTCCTTGCGCAGCTGCGCCTGACGCTCCACCAGGCGGTGGGCGTAGTAGATCGGCGCCGGCATCAGCTCGGGCGTTTCGTCGCAGGCATAGCCGAACATCAGGCCCTGGTCGCCGGCGCCGGTGTTCAGGTGGTCGTCTGACGCGTGGTCGACGCCTTGGGCGATGTCGTTGGACTGCTTGTCGTAGCAGACCATCACCGCGCAGCCCTTGTAGTCGATGCCGTATTCGGTGTTGTCGTAGCCGATGCGCTTGATCGTGTCGCGCGCGACCTGGATGTAGTCGACATGCGCGTTGGTCGTGATCTCGCCCGCCAGCACCACGAGGCCGGTGTTGCACAGGGTTTCGGCAGCGACGCGGCTGCGCGGGTCCTGCTTGAAGATCGCGTCGAGGATCGCGTCGGAAATCTGGTCGGCCACCTTGTCGGGGTGACCTTCAGAGACGGATTCGGATGTGAAGAGGAAATCGTTCGCCACTTGGTAAAGCTCCGGTTGGTTGCACTGGTTGCGTCGTCGCAGTGCTTGGAGCCGCGGCGAACGCTTTAGCGGTTTTGTTGAACCGGCACCACAGCAGGGTGCCTGTCCGGCGGAAAGCGTGCCCACCATTCGGTAAGCTCGACGCCGCGATCGCCCCGCAAGTTGTCCTGTTAACTCGGCGATGCGGCAAGTATACAAACATGCTGGTTCTGGTCCGATGGTTGGCGGGGTGTTCCCTGCGCTTTTTGCACGCTCTGGGCGCCGCGTTGGGGTGGGCGGGCTACGGCTTGTCACCGAGTTACCGCCGCCGGCTCGATGCCAACGCCGCGCTGGCGGGCCTGAGCGCTGCCGAGCGCCGCGGGTCGGTGGCCGAGGCCGGCCGCCTGGTGATGGAGCTGCCGCGGCTGTGGCTGCGCCCGCGCGACCAGGCCATCAACGACCCCGTGCGCTGGGAAGGCGAGGCGTTGCTCGAAGAACTGCTCGCCCGCGGCAAGGGCCTGGTGCTGCTGACGCCGCACATGGGCAGTTTCGAGGTTTCGGCGCAGGCCTATGCCGAACGGTTCGGCGCCCGCCAGCCCATCACCGTGCTCTACCGGCCGGCGCGCCAGCCTTGGCTGCGTGAACTCGAAGAAACCGCGCGGGCACGCCCGGCGCTGGCCACCGCGCCGGCGACGCTGGCGGGCGTGCGGCAGATGCTGCGTGCGCTAAAAAGGGGCGAAACCGTCGGCCTGCTGCCCGACCAGGTGCCGCCCGAGGGCCTGGGGGTCTGGGCGCCGTTTTTCGGCCAACCGGCGTACACGATGACCCTCGCGGCGCGGCTGGTGCAGCAGACCGGCGCCGCGGTGGCGGTGCTCGTCACCGAACGCCTGCCGCGCGGCGCCGGCTACGTGGTGCGGGCGCTGCCGCTGCCGCAGGCGCTGCCCGAGCGGCCCGGTGATGACGCAGCGGCCGCCGTGGCGATCAACCGGTCGATGGAGGCCGTGATCCGCGGCAAACCCTCGCAGTACCTCTGGGGCTACCACCGCTACAAGGCGCCGCGGCCGGTGAGCGCGCCATGATCGCGAGCCTTGGCGCGCGGCTGCTGCTGGCACTGGTGTGGCTGCTGCACTGGCTGCCGCTGCCGCTGCTGGCGGCGCTGGGCCGCGGCATCGGCGCGCTGTTGCATCTGCTGGCCAGCGGCCGGCGCAAGGTGGCGCTGCGCAACCTGCAGCTGTGTTTGCCCGAGCTGACCGACGCCGAACGCGCCGCGCTCGTGCGTGAACAGTTCCGCTGGCTCGGCCGCAGCCTGCTCGAACGTGGCCTGCTCTGGTACGCCAGCCCGGCGCGGCTGAAGCGGCTGATCCACGTCGAAGGCGACGTGCACCTGGCACAGACCAGCGAGCGCCCGGTGATGTGGCTGGTGCCGCATTTCATGGCGCTGGACGTCGCCGGCGCCGCGACGCAGCTGTTCCAGACCCGCCAGGTGGCGTCGATCTACCAGGCGCAGAGCAACGCCGTGTTCGACCATGCGATGCGCCGCGGCCGCTTGCGCTTCGGCCTCGGCGAGGTCTTTGCGCGCCAGGAAAGCGCGTTGCCGCTGGTGCGTGCGGTCAAACGCGGCGCCGCCTTCTTCAACCTGCCCGACATGGACTTCGGCCCGCGCGACGCCGCCTTCGTGCCGTTTTTTGGCGTCAACGCCGCCACGCTGCTGGCGCCGTCGCGTCTGGCGCGTTCGCTGAAGATGGTGGTGCAGCCGGTGGTGGCCGAAATGCTGCCCGGCGGCCAGGGTTACCACGTGCGTTTCCTGCCGCCGTGGACCGACTGGCCGAGCGACGACGCGGAAGGCGACGCGCTGCGCATGAACCGCTGGATCGAAAGCGAGATCCGGCGCAACCCGGCGCAGTACCTGTGGGTGCACAAACGTTTCAAGACCCGGCCGAAAGGCGAGGCTTCGCTGTACCGGGAAGGATAATGGCCGCCATGCGGCTGAAGTTCACCAAGATGCATGGCGCGGGCAACGACTTCGTCGTGCTCGACGGCACCCGTGCGCCGATCGAACTGACGCCTGCGCAGGCGCGCCATCTCGGCGACCGGCGTTTCGGTGTCGGCGCCGACCAGATTCTCGTCGTCGAGAACAGCAGCACCCCCGGCGTCGACTTCCGCTACCGCATCTACAACAGCAGTGGCGACGAGGTCGAACACTGCGGCAACGGCGCACGCTGCTTCGTGCGCTATGTGCACGACAAGGGCTTGACCGGCAAACAGCAGATCCGCGTCGAGACCGTCAACAACCTGCTGACGCTGACGCTGCAGGGCGACGGCCGCGTCACGGTCGACATGAACCGGCCGATCTTCGATCTGGCCCAGGTGCCGTTTGTCGCCGACGGGCTGCAGCCGCGCCATGAAGGCGGCTTCGAGTTGTGGCCGCTGCAGCTGCCCGACGGCGGCGTCGTCGACGTGGCGGTGCTGTCGATGGGCAACCCGCATGCGGTGCAGCGGGTCGGCGATGTCGATACCGCGCCGGTCGGGCTGATCGGGCCGCAGGTCGAAGAACACGAACGTTTCCCGCGCAAGGTCAACGCCGGTTTCCTGCAAGTGCTGTCGCGCAGCGAAATCAAGCTGCGGGTGTTCGAACGCGGCGCCGGCGAAACCCTGGCCTGCGGCACCGGCGCCTGCGCTGCCGTGGTGGCCGGCATCCGGCTCGGCTGGCTCGACCGTCGCGTCGAAGTGCACACCCGTGGCGGCGATCTGCTGATCGAATGGCCGCACGACGAAACCAGCGTGCTGATGACCGGCCCCGCGACCACCGTCTTCGAAGGAGAAATCGAGCTGTGACGATTCAAGGCATTACCGAAGCCGACATTGCCGAGTACCTGGCGAACACCCCCGGGTTCTTCGAGCGCCATGCCGAGCTGCTGGGCAGCGTGCAACTCTCCAGCCCGCATGGCCAGCGCGCGGTGTCGTTGCAGGAACGGCAGATGCAAATGCTGCGCGACCGCAACAAGGGCCTCGAGATGAAGATCGTCGAGATGATCCGCAACGGCCAGGACAACGTCGCCATCGCCGACCGCCTGCACCGCTGGACACGCACGCTCTTCCTCACCGCCGAAGCGCACGAACTGCCGCAGACCCTGGTCTACGAGCTCAAGCACCAGTTCCTCATTCCGCAGGCGGCGCTGCGGCTGTGGGGCGCCGATGCCGTCTACGCTGAGCGGCCGTTCGCCGCCGCCGTCAGCGACGACATCAAGAGTTTCGCCGACAGCCTGAGCCTGCCGTACTGCGGCGCCAACGCCGGCTTCGAGGCGGTGGAATGGGTCGAAGACCCGGCCACCGTGCAGTCGGTGGCGCTGATCCCGCTGCGCGGCGGCAGCGGCGGCGCCTGTTTCGGCCTGCTCGCTTTGGGCTCACCCGACCCCACACGTTATGCAGCCGAGATGGGCACCGAGTTCCTGATGCGCATCGGCGAAGTCGCCAGCGCCGCGCTCTCGCGGCTGCTGCGGCCCTAACGTGACTGCCGCGCTGAAGATCACGCTCGACGCCGAGCTTCAGCGCTTTCTCGACCACCTGAAGGTCGAGCGCCGCCTTGCCGCGCGCAGCCTGGCGATGTACGGCGAGGCCTTGTTGCGGCTGCAGGCCTCCGCCGCCGCGATGCAGATCGACCTGAAACGGGCGCAGCCGCACCATCTGCGCAGCTGGACGGCGCAACTGCGTGGCCGCGGCCTGGCGCCGCGCAGCATCGCCATCGCGCTGGCCGCCTGGCGCGGGCTGTACCGCTGGTGGGGGCGCAACGGGGTGGTGCCGCTGAATCCGGTCGACGGCATCCGCCCGCCACGTGCACCGAAGCCGCTGCCGAAAGCGCTGTCGGTCGAGCAGGCCGTGGCGCTGGCAGAACACACCACCGAAACCGGCGACCCAGCGCTGGCCGCACGCGACCGTGCCATCGCCGAGCTGCTGTACGGCTGCGGCCTGCGTGTCGGTGAACTCGTCGGGCTCGATCGCGACGCGTCGAACGCTGCCGCCGGCTGGGTCGACCTGCCCGACGCCACGGCCCATGTGCTGGGCAAGGGCAGCAAACGCCGCAGCGTGCCGGTGGGCCGTGCCGCGCTGCAGGCGCTGCAGGGCTGGCTGCTGGTGCGCGGGGCGCTGGCCGATGCCGGCGAGCCGGCACTCTTCGTCAGCCGCCGCGGCACCCGCCTGACACCCAGCCAGGTACGGCAGCGGCTGAAGGCACAGGCGCTGCAGGCAGGGCTGCCGACCCATGTGCACCCGCACATGCTGCGCCACAGCTATGCCAGCCACCTGCTGCAGAGCAGCGGCGATCTGCGAGCGGTGCAGGAACTGCTGGGCCACGCCAGCATCAGCACGACCCAGGTCTACACCAAGCTCGACTTCCAGCATCTGGCGAAGATCTACGACGCCGCCCATCCGCGGGCGAAGAAGGGTTCATGAAGTCGATCCGACTGCGTCCCGGCAAAGAGCGTTCGCTGCAACGCCGCCACCCCTGGGTGTTCGAAGGCAGCATCGCCAGCGGCCGGGCCGATAGCGGCGAAACCGTGCGGGTCGAAGACGCCGCCGGCAACTTCCTCGCCTGGGGCGCCTACAGCCCGAGTTCGATGATCCGCGTGCGTGCCTGGAGCTTCGAGCAGGCCGAGCGCATCGATGCTGCGTTTTTCGAGCGCCGCATCGCCCGCGCGCTGACGCTGCGCCAGCGGCTGCCGGTCAACAGCGACGGTGTGCGCCTGGTGCACGGTGAAGCCGACGGCCTGCCGGGCCTCGTCGTCGACCGTTATGGCGACCTGCTCAGCGTGCAGTTCCTGGCCGCCGGCAGCGAACGCTGGAAGGCGGTGATCGCCGATGCGCTGATGGCCGCCAGTGGCGCTCGAGCGCTGTACGAACGTTCCGACGCCAGCGTGCGTGGCCTCGAAGGCCTGGAGCCGGCAAGCGGCTGGTTGCGTGGCGACGGCAGCAGTGAAGTGACGATCCGCGAACACGGCTGGCAGCTGACGTTGGACGTCGCCAGCGGCCACAAAACCGGGTTCTACCTCGACCAGCGCGACAACCGTGCGCGTTTCGCCGAACTGGTGCGCCATTTCGGCAGCCGCAACGTGCTGAACTGCTATTGCTACACCGGCGGCTTCAGCGTCGCAGCGCTGGCCGGCGGCGCGGCCCAGGTCACCAGCGTCGATTCGTCGGCGCCGGCGCTCGAACGCGTGCAGGCGCATGTGGTGCTGAACGGCTTCGACGTCGCACGCAGCCGCTGCGCCGATGCCGATGTCAACCAGTTCCTGCGCGACAGCCTGCAGGCCGGCCACCGCTTCGACGCCATCGTGCTGGACCCGCCAAAATTCGCGCCGACGGCAGCCCATGCCGAGCGTGCGGCGCGCGCCTACAAGGACATCAACCGCCTGGCGCTGCTGCTGCTGGAGCCGGGTGGTTTGCTGCTCACCTTCAGCTGCTCGGGCGGCATCGGGCCCGAGCTGTTCCACAAGATCGTCGCCAGCGCGGCGATGGACGCCGGTGTCGACGCGGCCATCGTGCAGCGCCTGGAAGGTGCACCCGACCACCCGACGACGATGTTTTTCCCCGAGGGTGAATACCTCAAGGGGCTGGTGCTGCTGAAGAGCTGATCGCGGGCAGCGTTGGCAAAGGCAGCCGCGGATCGAACTTCGCGCGCTTGACGCTGAAAAACGCCTTGACGTTGCGCACGTTGGCGTCCTGCGTGAACAGGCGCTGCACCAGCGCGTGGTAGGCCGCCATGTCGGTGCTGCGCACGACGAGCAGGAAGTCGGGGCCGGGTGAAACGCGCCAGCACTGCTGCACCGCAGCCTCGGCCACCGCGCGGGCTTCGAACGCGTCCAGATGTTCGGCGCCCTGGCGGTCGAGTGTTATCTCGACCAGCGCCGTCAGCCCTTCGCCCAGATGGTCCGGACTCAACAGCGCGACGCGGCGTTCGATCACACCTTCGTCCAGCAGCCGCCGCACCCGCCGCAGCGCCGTGGCCGGCGAGGTGTGGGCGCGTGCGGCAAGCTCCTGGTTCGACAGCGAAGCGTCGTTCTGCAGCAGGTCGAGCAGGCGGAGATCGGTGGCGTCTAGATCCATGAAGAAATAATAGATCAATGAATAGGCTTCAACAGGCCAAATATTTCTGTGATCAATCGGCGTGGTGAATTCGTTCACAAACGACAAAGAGATTGATCGAAAACTTCTTCTCCGCCCGCCTAGCATCACGCCCGTCAACGTTCCAAGGAAACAACCCATGTGTGGCATCGTCGGCGCCGTCAGCACGCGCAACATCGTTCCGATCCTGGTCGAAGGCCTGAAGCGGCTGGAGTACCGGGGTTACGACTCCTGCGGCGTGGCCGTGCATCAAGACGGCGCCCTGCGCCGCGCGCGCAGCACCTCGCGTGTGACCGAGCTTGAAGCCGGCATTGCGCAGGACGGCATCCACGCCAGCACCGGCGTCGCGCACACCCGCTGGGCCACCCACGGCGCACCGGCGGTGCACAACGCGCACCCGCACTTCTCGTCCGGCCCGGGCGCCGCGGCCGATGCGGCAGGGCCGGAATCGTCAAAGGTGGCACTGGTCCACAACGGCATCATCGAAAACCACGACGAACTGCGGGCCGAACTGCAGCAGCGTGGTTATGTCTTCGTCAGCCAGACCGACACCGAGGTCATTGCCCACCTCGTGCACCACCACTACGACGGCGATCTGCTCGAAGCCGTGCAGCGCACGCTGCCGCGGCTGCGCGGCGCCTACGCCATCGCGGTGTTCTGCCGCGACGAGCCGCACCGGGTGGTCGGTGCCCGCCACGGCTCGCCGCTGATCCTGGGTGTCGGCAAGGGCGAGAACTTCCTGGCCAGCGACGCTATGGCGCTGGCCGGCGTCACCGACCAGATCGTCTACCTCGAAGAAGGCGACGTCGTCGACCTGCAGATGGGCAAGGTCTGGATCAGCGCCGCCGCTGCCGACGGCCGCTACCGCACGGTGGAGCGCCCAGTGCGCACGGTGCAGGCGCACAGCGGCGCGGCCGAACTGGGCCCGTACCGGCACTACATGCAAAAGGAGATCTTCGAGCAGCCGAAGGCGATTGCCGACACGCTGGAAGGGGTCGGCGGCATCAGCCCCGAACTGTTCGGCGACGGCGCCTACAAGGTCTTCAAGGAGATCGACCAGGTGCTGATCCTGGCCTGCGGCACGAGCTTCTATTCCGGCAGCACGGCACGTTACTGGCTGGAGAGCATCGCCGGCATTCCGACCACGGTGGAAGTGGCCAGCGAGTACCGCTACCGCGACAGCGTGCCGAACCCGCGCACGCTGGTCGTCACCATCAGCCAGAGCGGCGAAACCGCCGACACGCTGGCGGCGTTGAAACACGCACGCTCACTCGGCATGGCGCACACGCTGACCATCTGCAACGTCGCCACCAGCGCGATGGTGCGCGAGTGCGAGATGGCCTACATCACCCGTGCCGGGGTCGAGATCGGCGTCGCCAGCACCAAGGCCTTCACGACCCAGCTAGTCGGCCTGTACCTGCTGACGCTGGCGCTGGCGCAGGTGCGCGGGCGTCTGAACGACGCGCAGGAAGCCGAACACCTGAAGGCGCTGCGCCACCTGCCGCTGGCGCTGCAGGCGGTGCTGGCGCTGGAGCCGCAGGTCATTTCGTGGGCGGAAGACTTCGCGCGCAAGGAAAACGCGTTGTTCCTCGGCCGCGGCCTGCACTACCCGATCGCACTCGAAGGTGCGCTCAAGCTGAAGGAAATCAGCTACATCCACGCCGAGGCCTACCCCGCGGGTGAACTGAAACACGGCCCGCTGGCGCTTGTGACCGAGCAGATGCCGGTGGTGACGGTGGCGCCGAACGACACGATGCTGGAAAAGCTGAAGAGCAACATGCAGGAGGTGCGCGCGCGCGGCGGCCAGCTTTATGTGTTCGCCGACAGCGACGGCCATGTCAAGAGCGAGCCGGGTGTGCATGTGATCCGCATGCCGGAACACTACGGCGCGCTGAGCCCGATCCTGCACGTCGTGCCGCTGCAACTGCTGGCGTACCACACGGCCTGCGCCCGCGGCACCGACGTCGACAAGCCCAGGAACCTGGCCAAGAGCGTGACCGTCGAATAACGGGCGGCTCTTGCGGCGCGGCGCCGCAAGAGCGTCAAGGTTTTCGCCAGCGGCGCTCAGACGCCGGCGGTGCGTGCGCGGTCACGCAGCAGGCGCACCTGCGCGTGGTTGCGTTTGACGCCTTCGTACTGGCGTTCGACGATGCTGCGCACGTCCGCCGGCAACTCCTCATCGAGGGCGCTGCGGTAGCTGGACAGCGCGATGTCTTCGCCGCGCTCGGTCTCTTCCAGGATGGCCCTGTCGCTGTAGCCGGCCAGCGTGCCCTTGACGGCGACCCAGCCGCGGTGCACGGCGCCACTGGCGGTGCCGCCGGTCTCGGGCGTGCCGCCGAGGTCGACCACCAGCGCCTGCAGCTCGGCCGCCGCCGCGCGGCACTCTTCGGCGCGCCGCAGGAAGATCTGCTTGACGTCGGGGCTGCGCAGATATTCGGCCGACGTGCCGAAGCCGTACTCCCCGTCCTTCGAGGTTTCGACCAACTTGTTCAAGGTGTCGAGGATGTCGTCTCTGTCCATGGGGAACTTCCTTTCAGTTGATGCACCGGGGTGCAAACAAGCTGCGGCAGTCCGTATGCCCGGTGCGCTGCCCCGGTGGCGGCACTGAGGAGGCGCTTGACGAGGCAGTTCTTGCGGCAGTCCTTACCGGCGCTGCGCAAACCCCTGTGGCGCCGTCGTCACCGCGCGTGGGCGCCCGGCCGCCGCAGCCTGGCCAGCAGCGCCTTTGTCTGCGTCTGTACCTCGGCGGCCACGGTCCCGTACAGCACGCCGTGTTCGTCGAAGTGGCGCGCCTCCAGCGCCTCGGTCAACACCGGCAGCAGCCGCGGTGGGAGTTCGCGGAAGCCCAGGCGCAGCCGCAGCGCGCACTCACCGGCCAATGCCGAGCGCAGGCGCTTGGCCAGGACGCGGTAGCCCACGGGGTTCATCGGCACCTGACCGTTTTCCAGCGCCGCCTGGCGGCGGGCCAGGTCGGCAATGTAGAGGCGTCTTCCGGCGAGGCGAGAGGTCATGACGGTGGTCTGCAAAGTGGAGGATCCGCAACCCCCAGCATCGCCTCGCACACCGCCCTTTGATGGCCGGAATTGCAGCCCTGCGCCGGCGCTGTTCGTTGCATCTGGCCGCCGCGATGGCGACGCCGAGAAGCCGGGCGACGACGACAAGAAGACACACGAACGCCGCCCGGGCCGCGTCGGCGACCACGCGGGCCGTGCGGTCGGGATGAAGGATGTACGTTTCTGCACGCTTTGCAGCAAATCGGCACGACATCGGCAAATCGTGCGCGCCGCCGCCGCGGCCGAGGCCGAGACCAGCTGCCCAGACGTGCAGTTCAGCCATCAACGCGCTGCCCGCTGCCTGCCGCACGCTGCAGCGCGGCCGGATCGTGATGGGGCGCTGGCGCATGAGGTTGGTGACGGTGGTCGTGGTGGTTCTGCGCGTTGTTGCGATGCAGGACCCTGGCAAAGTGGGCGTCCGCCAGCCCGGGCACCAGCAGGTCGGTGTCGCCGCGCAGGCCCGGAGCCGGTGGCGGCAGCAGGCGGTCGTGGGCGCTGCGCGCCTCGCCGTAGCAGGGGCAGCTGCAGGCCCGCAGGGCCGCGCTGTCGTGCACGGTGATGACACCCAGCCTGTACGTGATGATGCCCTGGCCTTGCAGATGCAGCGCGCGTGCCGTGATCGTCTCGCGTCGCACACCCACCCGGGCGGCCAGGGACTGGTGCGTCAGTTCGATGGTCGACCGCCACCGGCCGCGGTCCAGGCTCTCCAGCAGGCACCGGCACAGCCGCTGTTCGATGGAGTGGTGTTGCACGCATACCGCCCGCTGCATCGTCTGTGCCATGTGCAGCTGCAGATAGCGCAGCAGCAGTTGCATTGTCGCGCCCGAGCGCAGGAACTCGCTCCTGAGGGTGCTGCCGGGCAGCGCGAAAGCGTGGCCCGTGCCCGTCACTTCGGCCTGCTCACATGCCGGTTCGGAGCCGGTCAGCAGTGTGGTGCCGACAAAGCCCTCGTTGCCGATCATGGCCACCTCGGTGGAGTCGCCCGCGCTGGTGCTGGCGAACAACGAGACGGTTGCCGTGGTCGGGAAAAAAGCCTGGTCTGCCGGCAGCACCTGGCCCCGCAGCAGGTGCGTCGGCCGCAGGAACGGCAGCCAAGCCTGCAGGTTTTCGGGGGTCAGCGCGGCCAGCACCCGGTTCGTCCGTGGCTCCAGCGCCGTGGTGTCGTGCAGGAGTGCGTCGCGGCCTGTTCTTGATGGTATCGACATGTGAGCGTTCCTTTCTGCTGCCGCGGCAGGGCACGCGGCGTGCCCGGCCCCGGCACGTGGACAAAAATGGCGCCACCCGAACTGCGGCAGGCCCGCCATGCCCGGCATCGACCCCGACACCGACCTCTACCCCGGCTACGCCAGCCACGACATCGCCACCGACGACGGCGTGCACATCCGTGTGCGCAGCGGCGGCCGCGGTGCGCCGCTGCTGCTGTTGCACGGGCACCCGCAGACCAGCGCCATCTGGCACAAGGTGGCGCCCGCGCTGGCCGCCCGTTTCACGCTGGTGCTGGCCGATCTGCGCGGTTATGGCGATTCGTCCAAGCCCGCAGGCGACGCCGATCACATGAACTACTCGAAGCGTGTGATGGCGCGCGACATGCTGCGTGTGATGCAGGCGCTGGGCCACGAGCGCTTCGACGTGCTGGCGCACGACCGCGGTGCACGGGTGGCGCACCGGCTGGCGGTCGATCATGCCGCCGCCGTGCAGCGCCTGGTGCTGCTCGATACCGCACCGACGCTGGCGATGTACGAGCAGACCGGCGAAGCCTTCGCCCGTGCCTACTGGCACTGGTTCTTCCTGATCCAGCCCGCACCGCTGCCGGAACGGCTGATCGAAGCCGACCCCGCGGCCTACGTGCGCGACATGATGGGCCGCCGCAGCGCCGGGCTGGCGCCGTTCGACCCGCGTGCGCTGGCCGAGTACCAGCGTGCGCTGGCGTTGCCCGGCGCCGCCCATGGCTTGTGCGAAGACTACCGGGCCGGCGCCGGCATCGACGTCGAACACGAACGTGCCGACCGCGAACGCGGCGTGCGCCTGACGGTGCCGCTGCTGGCGCTGTGGGGGCGGGACGGCGTGGTGCAGCGCTGCTTCAAGCCGCTGGACGAATGGCAGCGTGTCGCCGACGCCGTGCGTGGCGGCCCGCTGCCCTGCGGCCACTACATCGCCGAGGAAGCGCCTGATGCGCTGCTGGCGGCGGTGCTGCCCTTTCTTGCGCCGTAGCCCAACGGCGCGTCAGCCGGGCAGCACGACGCCGGCACCGCCGCCGTACAGCACCTGCACGTCGGCAGCGCGGCGCTTCAGCACTGCGGCCTGGTTGATGTAGCCCTTGTCGGTGATCTCGCCGGCGTCGGTGCTGGGCGGTTCACGCAGCAGCAGCGCCCGCGCCGGCGTCTGCGATGAACCGCCGCCGCTGCTGCGCAAGGCCTGCAGCGCCGCGCCCACCCGGGCCGCCAGCTCGGCCGGCGGCAGCGCCGCGCCTTGTGGCGATGCAAAGACGAGCACGCCGATCTCGTCGCGGTCGTGGCCGGTGATCACCACGTCCTGTGCGTACGGCGCCAGCGCAGAGACGACACGCACCCGCAACGTGCCGACCGAAACCCAGGTGCCGGTGGTGAGCTTGAAGTCTTCGGCGACACGGCCGTCGAAGACCACGCCCAGCTCGGGCCGGTCCGCGTCGGCCAGCCGGCCGGCGTCGCCGATGCAGTAGTAGCCCTCGGCGTCGAAGGCCTGCGCGGTGAGCTGCGGCGCGTCGCGGTAACCGGGGAAGACGCTGACGCCGCGCACCCGCATTTCGAGCTTCTCGCCCGCAGGCACCAGCTTGAGTTCCAGCCCGGGCAACGGCAGGCCGATGACACCGGCCTTGTCGAGCTGCCAATGGGCGCTGGTGACGGCGGGCGAGGTCTCCGTCGAACCCCAAGACGTGGTCAGCCAGACCGGCTCGCCACGCACCTTCAGCGCCAGCGCCTGCAGCCGTTCCCAGGTGGCCTGCGGCAGCGCGGCGCCGGCATAGAACACCATGCGCAGGCGGGCGAAGAAGTTGCGCGCCAGCGCGGCGTCGGCTTCCAGATGCGGCAGCATCATGTCCAGCCCACGCGGCACATTGAAGTACAGCGTCGGCTGCACTTCGCAGACGTTTTTCACCGACTTCTCCACCAGCCCCGGCGCCGGCCGGCCTTCGTCGACGACGAGCGTGCCGCCGTTGCGCAGCACCAGGTTCAGGTTGTGGTTGCCGCCGAAGGTGTGGCTCCAGGGCAACCAGTCAACGATGACCGGTTTTTCTTCGGCCAGGAAACGCCAGGCCTGGGCGATCGACTGCTGGTTCGCGCACAACATGCGGTGGCTGTTGATCACCACCTTCGGGTGGCCGGTCGAGCCCGAGGTCAGCAGGTACTTGGCATGGGTATCGGGCGTGATGGCGGCAAAAGCCTGCATCACGCCCGGGCCTTCGGCGGTGTCTTGCAGACTGCTGAACGACAGCGCGCCCGGGAAGGTTTCGGCGCCACGGCTGAACACCGCCACCGCCTGCAGGCCGGCGCTGTGCAGCGCCGGGCCGTAGGTGGCTGCGTCCGACGCGTAGACCAGTGCCGGGCCCAGCGTGTTCAGGATGCCGTGGATCTTGCTGTGGTCGCGCGTCAGCCGGCAGTAGGCGCTGGACACGGTGCAGACCGCGCGGCCGATGTGCATGCCGGCCAGCAGCAGCAGCAAGTGGTCGATCGCGTTGTCGGACAGCACGACGATGGGCGCCTGCGGCGCCAGCTCCATGCCGAGCAGGCTTTGCGCGATGCGGCCGACGGCCGTGCGCGTCTCGCGCCAGGTCAGCCGGCGCCAGCCGCCGTCGGCTTCACGTTCGGCGAAGGCCGCTGCGTCGGGGGTTTCCGCGGCCCAGCGTTCCAGCCATTCGCCGATGCAGCGGGCGTAGGGCTGTAGCGGTTCGGGCGAGCGCAGCACGACGCTGCCGTCGTCGAGGCCGATACGAACGACACGTGGCGGCGCCAGCAGACGCGGGTTGTCGAACCAGGGGTCTGCGGGGGCGGTGGACATCGGTGCAGTTCGAAAGAGTCGTCCATACACAACTGTATGGAGAAACGAATCCTAGGGTCGCCACAGCGGGCTGACATTGGTGTTAACCCGGGCGCGACCCCGTCTATCATCGCCGCCCTGATGGCCCGCACCCCCGATGTCCCCGCCCGCGCGACGCTGACTCCGGAGCGCTGGATCGCGGCGGCTACGGAAGTGCTGGTCGACCAGGGCATCGACCATGTGCGTGTCGACGTGCTGGCCGGACAGCTGGGTGTCACACGCGGCAGCTTCTACTGGCACTTCCGCGACCGTGAAGACCTGTTGCGGCGTGTACTGCAAGCTTGGCGCGAGCTGGCCACCGTGCAGCTGACACAGCGGCTAGAAGAAGCCAGCCGCGATGCACACGAGCAAGTACACGAGCAGGCACGCGAGCAGCTGCGCGGCGTGATCTCGCTGCCCTTTCGTGGCCGCGCCGCGCTGCGTGCGGCGCGCATCGAACTGGCGATCCGCGCCTGGGCGCGCCGCGACGCGATGGCGCGGCAGGCGCTCGACGAAGCCGATGCCGCGCGCATCGCCTACATCGCGCAGATCTTCTCGTCGCTGGGCTTTGCGGCGGCCGATGCAGACTGCCGCGCTTTCCTGCTTTACACCTATGTCGTCGGCGAGTCGCAGATCACGGCCGCTGCGGGCCGGCGCGAAGAGCGTGCGCGCTTCGTCGAGCGCCTGCTGCGCCAGCCCGTCGAACGGGGCTGAAAAGGCGACAGCGCGCGGCGTGCGGAATTGCCGGCAATAGTTGTTTGAGGGGGGTCTGGCGAGCGCCGTCCCCCCGGAATCGGTGGCGCATTTGCCGCGGTGGCGTCACACAATCTCTTCATCGTTCAGGCCTCACTGGAGACCACCGTGGCCCTGCTGCCCCCCGTCAATTTCGAAGGCACCGTTCTGCACCAGAAGACCGGCGTGAGCTACCCCTACGCCGGTACCTGTGTCGTGGCCATCGACACCCAGGGCCGCGAGTCGATGCATGTGCGCGGCGCCATCCAGCGCGGCAACCGCGAAGCCCCGGTCGTCGTGCTCGGCCACACCGACCGCAGTAACAGCTTCGTCGGCCGCGAGCGTGAAGCCGCCAGCGACTGCTTCGCCCGCCAGTGCGAACGTCAGCCCGACTTCGCTGCCACCGACTTTGCTGACTTCGCGGCCACCCAGCACTGAGGTTCTTGCCGCCGCGCGGTTGTTGCCGCGTGGCCCATCGTCGCCAGCGACGATGGCTCCGTTGGGCGATTCGCCTGCGCCTCGGGATGATCAGACTCCAGTCTCATCCTGACGCTCCGCAAAGGCGATGCCCACCATGCCGACCGACCAAGAAGCGCTGCCCGCGCCCGACTTCCACAGCGCCGCCCACAAGGCCTTGCGTGTGCTGCTGCTGCAGGCGCTGCAGACAGTGGGACGCATGGACGCCAGCGACCACGGCGAACTGCGGCCGGCGCTGCAGCAGCTCGACAACCTGTGCCGGCAGCTCGCCGGGCACATGACAGGCGAGAGCCGGGTCGTGCACACGGCCATCGAAGCGCGGCGCCCGGGTGGTGCCGCCACCAGCACGCACAGCCACGGCGAGCTGCTGGAGGCGCTGGCGACGCTGCAAGAGGAGGCCGACACGCTGCAGCGTGCGCCAGCGCCCGAGCGTGGCGCACGGGCACAGCGGCTGTACCGCCGGCTGGCGCTGTTCGCCGGCGACAAGCTGCTGCACATGGCGCACGAGGAGCGGCACGACGACGGCCTGCTGCGTTGCCTGTATGGCAGAGCCGAACTGGCCGAGATCCACGGCCGCCTGCGGACAGGGCTCAGGGCAGCGCCACCAGCGTCTTGAAGCCGCCCCAGAACATGCGCTTGGCATCGAAGGGCATGTTCTTCGGGTCCATCATCTTCGCCAGCCGCGGGTCGGCCATCACGGCCTTGTTGATGCGGTCGCGTTCCTTGCGCGAGGTGTAGACGATGTACGAGAACACCACCGTCTCGTCGGCCTTCATCTTCACGCTCTGCGGGAACGAGGTCAGCTTGCCGGGCTTGACGTCGTCGGCCAGGCATTCGTGCACCGCGAGCGCGCCGTGTTCGATCCAGACCTTGGCCGCCTGCCGCGCCAGGCGGCGGTAGTCCGCCACCTTGGCCAGCGGCACGGGCACGACAAAACCGTCGACGTAGTTCGCCATGGGGCTGCTCCTTCAGGCTTCGCCGTTGATCATCCACGAGACACCGAAGCGGTCCTTCACCATGCCGAAGGCCGGTGACCAGAAGGTCTTCTCCAGCGGCATCTGCACTTCGCCGCCGTCGGCCGCCAGCGCGTTGAACCAGCGGGTGGCGGCGGCCAGGTCGGTGCTGGCGATGGACAGCGTCACGCCCTGGAATCCCGCGGCGTTCGAACAGCCGCCGTCGGACACCATCACCCGTGTGGCGCCAATGCGCAGCGCGGCGTGCATGACCTTGTTGTCCATGCCCGGCGGCACCATGCCGGGCGGCGGCGGCTCGGGGCTGTCCTTGAAGCGCATCAGCATCTCTGTCTCGGCGCCCAGCGCCTTGCGGTAGAAGTTGATCGCCTCTTCGGCGCGGCCGTCGAAGTTCAGATAGGGTTCGATGCGCATCGGGAGCTCCTCAAAAAAGGGGTTGTGCAACACGACGCGCCAGCGTGACGCGCTTCGACGCCGCCTTGGGCTTCAACTGTGTCAAAACGTAAACAAGCCGGCCCGGTGCTAAGCTGGCCGGCCACCGACACCACAACAACGGAGACCCTTCATGCCCGGACTGCTGCCCGAAGTCGACGCCGACGGCCTGCTCGAATATTCGGTCGTCTACACCGACCGCGCGCTGAACCACATGTCGCAGCGTTTCCAGCAGGTCATGCGCGACATCTCGACCACGCTGAAAGAGGTCTACGGCGCACGCTCGGCGGTGGTGGTGCCGGGCAGCGGCAGCTTCGGCATGGAAGCGGTGGCGCGCCAGTTCGCCGCCGGCCAGAAGGCGCTGGTCATCCGCAACGGCTGGTTCAGCTACCGCTGGACGCAGATCCTCGACATGGGCCGCATCCCGGCATCCCACACGGCACTGAAGGCCCGGCCCACGGCACCCGGCCGCCAGGCAGCGTATGCGCCGGCGCCAATCGACGAGGTGGTTGCCAGCATTCGCGCCGACAAGCCGGCGGTGGTGTTTGCGCCGCATGTGGAAACGGCCGCCGGCATGATCCTGCCCGACAACTACCTGCGCGCGGTGGCCGATGCCGTGCACGAGGTCGGCGGGCTCTTCGTGCTGGACTGCATCGCCTCGGGCGCGATGTGGGTCGATATGCAGGCCACCGGGGTCGACGTGCTGGTCAGCGCGCCGCAGAAAGGCTGGAGCGGTTCACCCTGCTGCGCCTTCGTGATGCTGAGCGAACGTGCGCGTGCCGCGATCGACGCCACCACCAGCAGCAGCTTCGCGATGGACCTGAAGAAGTGGCTGCAGATCATGGAGACCTACGAAGGCGGCGGCCACGCCTACCACGCGACGCTGCCGACCGACGCGCTGGCCAAGACCCGCGACGTGATGCTGGAGAGCCGCAACTACGGCTTTGAGAAGCTGCGCAGCGAACAGATCGAACTCGGCCGCCGCGTGCGCGCGCTGATGGTGGCGCGCGGCATCCGCAGCGTCGCCGCCGAAGGTTTCCAGGCGCCGGGTGTGGTGGTCAGCTACACCGATGTCGACGGCCTGCACAACGCCAAGGCCTTCCTCGCCGAAGGCCTGCAGACTGCTGCCGGCGTGCCGCTGATGTGCGACGAGCCGGCCGACTTCAAGACCTTCCGCATCGGCCTGTTCGGGCTGGAGAAGCTGCACAACCTGGACCGCACGGTGGCCAACCTCGACCAGGCGCTGGGCCGCATCCTCGGTGTCGGCGACGCCGCCCGGGCGGCCTGAGCTTCACGGCCGCGCAGCGAACGCCTGGCTGACTTCGTTGGTGCCTTGTTCGCTGCCGCTTTGCGGCACGGTCTCGGCGCTTCGGTCGGAGATGGCGTCGATGTTCGCCGCCACCTGTTCCGGCACGTCGGCGCCGCTGCCCAGGTGCACGCCTTTTGTCAGCGTGATGTAGGCGCGTTCGAACGTGCCGGCGCCGGCGCAGACGATGGCCCGCGTCGGCGCGTCTTCCGACACCAGGTGCAGCAGCGCCGGTGTCACCGAGGCGGGTGTCAGCGCTGCCAGCACCTCGGCCGGCATCAGGCCCGCGGTCATCTGCGTCGCAGCGGTGGGCGCCAGGCAGTTGACGCGGATGCCGTCCTTCGCACCTTCGATGGACAGCGTCTGCATCAGGCCCACCAGCGCCATCTTGGCGGCGCCGTAGTTGGCCTGGCCGAAGTTGCCGTAGAGCCCGCTCGACGAGGTGGTCATCACGACACGGCCGTACTTCTGCGTGCGCATGATGTTCCAGACCGCCTGGGTGCAGATCACCGCGCCCATCAAGTGCACGTCGAGCACGAGGCGGAAGTCGGCCAGGTCCATCTTCGCGAAACTCTTGTCGCGCAGGATGCCGGCGTTGTTGACGAGGATGTCGATGCGGCCCCAGGCCGCCATCGTGGCCTGCACCATCGCGGCCACCGCGGTTTCGTTGGTCACCGAGCCTGTCGCCACCATCGCGGTGCCGCCGGCGGCGTGGATCTCGGCGACCACCGCCTGGGCCGCCGCCGCGGCAAAATCGTTGACCACGACCTGGGCGCCGCGCGCCGCCAGCGCCAGTGCATGCTGGCGGCCGAGGCCGCCGCCCGCGCCCGTGACAATGGCGACGCGGCCCTTGAATTCGATACCCATGCTGTCCTTCGAATGTGTTGTGAAACCCCGGCAGCAACGCTAGCAGAAGCCACGAGACAATCCGCCCTATGCCAGACATCAGCTTCATCCATCCCGACGGCCGTGAAGAAGGCCTCGAAGCGCAGGACGGCGTCAGCCTGATGCAGGCCGCCAGCGGCGTCGGCGTCAAGGGCATCGTTGCCGAATGCGGCGGTTCGGGCATCTGCGCCACCTGCCATGTCTATGTCGATCCGGCCTGGGTGGCGCTGCTGCCGCAACCCGGGCCCGACGAACTGGCGATGCTCGAATGCACGGCGGCAGAGCGCCGGCCGGGCAGCCGGCTCGCCTGCCAGATCCGCATCACGGCCGCGCTGCAAGGGCTGGTGGTGCATGTGCCCGAACGACAGTACTGAACCTCGCTCATGACGCCACATTCTTCTCCCATCGTCATCATCGGCGGCGGCCACGCCGGCGCGCAGCTTTGCGGCGCGCTGGCAGAAGCCGGCCTCGGCGCGCAGGTGCACCTGGTCTGCGAAGAAACGCCGCTGCCCTACCACCGGCCGCCGCTGTCCAAGGCCTACCTGAAGAACCCGGCCGAGACGGTGCAGCTGCACCGCGCCGAAGCCTGGTACGCCGACGCCGGCATCACCCTGCACCGCGGCGACGCCGCCGTGGCGCTGGACCGTGCCCAGCACACCGTGCGCCTGGCCAGCGGCACCGTGCTGCCCTACGCCCAACTGGTGCTGGCCACCGGGGCGCGGGCACGGGGCCTGCACGGTTTGCCGGACGGGCTGGCCAACGTCGCCGTGCTGCGCAACGCCGCCGACGCCGAACGCCTGCGCAGCCAGATCGGCGCCGCCGAGCGCATCACCGTGCTGGGTGGCGGTTTCATCGGCCTGGAGATCGCCGGCACCGCACGTGCGCTCGGCAAGCCGGTGACGGTGCTCGAATCGGCGCCGCGGCTGTTGGGCCGCTCGGTCTCGGCCGACATCGGCGACCATGTGCTGCAGACACACCGCGCCGCGGGCATCGACGTGCGCCTGGGCGTCGCGGTAGGCGGTTTCGAGGTCGACGCGGGGCGCCTGCAGGCCTTGCATGTCGACGGCGAGCGCAAGACGGTCGACCTGCAGGTGCTGGGCATCGGCGCCATGCCCGAAGAAACGCTGGCGCGCAACGCCGGGCTGGACTGCGCCAACGGCATCGTCGTCGACAGCCTGCTGCGCAGCAGCGACCCCGACATCCTGGCCATCGGCGACTGCTGCAGTTTCCCGCTGGCGGGCGGCGACCGCCACCTCAGGCTGGAATCCGTGCAGAACGCCAACGACCAGGCACGCACCGCGGCGGCCACGCTGCAGGGCAAAGAGCAGCCCTACGCCGCGCTGCCGTGGTTCTGGTCGGAGCAGGGCGCCCTGCGCCTGCAAATGGCCGGGCTGATGCCGGCCGAAGGCACCCGCCACCGCCGGCCCGGCGCGACGCCGGCAAGTTTTTCGGTGCTGCACTACGTGGGCGAACGACTCGTCTGCGTCGAAAGCGTCAATGCCCCGATGGACCACCTGATGTCGCGCAAGCTGCTCGAAGCCGGCAAGAGCCCGGCGCCCGCAGCCGCCTGCGACGCGGCGACGCCGCTGAAGTCGTTTGTCTAGAGACCTCGCTCGCAACAGAAGCACGCTTCCCCGCGCGGAAACAGCCGCCAAAGCTGGCACCATCGTGGCCCCGCCATTTCGAGCCGATTCCATGGAAGCCCTCGTCATCCACGCCGCCGGCGACCTGCGTGTCGAAACCGTCGCCACCCCCGAACTCGGCAGCGGCCAGCTGCGTGTGCGGGTGCGCTGCGGCGGCATCTGCGGCAGCGACCTGCACTACTACCAGCACGGCGGCTTCGGCACCGTGCGCGTGAAGGAGCCCATGGTGCTGGGCCATGAAGTGGCCGGTGTCATCGAAGCCGTCGGCGCTGCGCTCTCTGGCTTCGCAGTGGGCGACCGTGTCGCCATCAGCCCGAGCCGGCCTTGCAGCGTCTGCCGCTTCTGCCAGCTCGGCCTGCAGAACCATTGCCTGGACATGCGCTACTACGGCAGCGCGATGCGCACGCCGCATGTGCAGGGTGCGTTCCGGCAGGAGATCGTGATCGAGCCGCACCAGGCGCACAAACTTGCCGACTCGGTGAGCGACCACGAAGGCGCGATGGCCGAGCCGCTCTCTGTGGCGCTACATGCCGTCAACCGCGCCGGGCCGCTGCTCGGCAAGCGTGTGCTCGTCACCGGTTGCGGCCCGATTGGCGCGCTGCTGATCGTGGCCGCACGCCGTGCCGGTGCGACCCAGATCGTCGCCACCGACGTGGCCCCGTTCACGCTGCGCAAGGCGCTGGCGGTGGGCGCCGACGAAGCCCTCAACGTCGCCGAAGACCCGCAGGCGCTGGCGCGTTTCAGCGCCGACAAGGGCCACTTCGACGTGCTGCTCGAAGCCAGCGGCAACGCCCAGGCGCTGCGCGGCGCCTTCGACGCGCTGCGGCCACGCGGCATCATCGTGCAGGTGGGGCTGGGCGGCGAGATGACGCTGCCGATCAACACCATCGTCGCGAAGGAGTTCGACCTGCGCGGCGCCTTCCGTTTCCACGAAGAGTTCGCCACCGCGGTGGCGCTGCTGAACCAGGGCCTGGTCGACGTCAAGCCACTGATCTCGGCGACCATGCCTTACCGCGACGCCAGCCGCGCCTTTGCGCTGGCCGCCGACCGCTCGCAGGCGATGAAGGTGCTGCTGAGCTTCGACTAGACCGGGCTAGACCGTGCGCCGGCGGCGCAGGCCGAAGACGCCTGCCAGCGCCAGCGCTGCCAGTGCCAGCGAGCCCGGCTCGGGCACCGTGCTGCCGGTCAGCAGCAGCGAGGTCGTGATCATCAGGTTGGACCCGCTCAGGTGGCGCTCGGCGAAGAAGAAGTCGAAGCTGTAGTTGCCCGAGTCGCGGCCACCGGCGGCGTCGAACAAGGTGTCCAGGTTCACCGTCTGGCCGGCCGCGCCGTGCACACCGCCGAGGTCGATGCCGAGCAGGTCGTCGAAGTAGACCCAGACGTCGTCGTCGCCGAGGAAACTGAAGGTCTGCGCCGAGCCCTTCACGTAGCCGAAGCTGGCGCCGATGGCATAGGTGAAGTGGTAGTTGTGGGCGTTGCCTTCGTTGCCGAGCAGCGCGCCGTCGATCGGAAAGAAGTCCGAGCTGGAATAGGTGTAGATGCCGCTGCCGGGTGCGGTTTCGTCCAGCACCAGCGCATGCGATGCCGTGTCGGTGGGCTTGGTGAACCAGTTGTCGAAGGCGCCGGCGCCGGTGTTCGAGATGTGGGTGGCGCCCGAGGCCGTCAGCGTCGGTGACGCGCCGGTCAGCGTGCTGTCGACGGCGCCGGTGCGCAGGCCGGTGATCGCACCTTCGAAGTTGACGCCGTCGGCGCTGAAGTCGCGCACCGTGCCCGTCAGGCTCACCGTAGCGGCCGAAGCCGCGGCGGCAGACAGTGCGAGCGCCATCATCGAAACGAACTTCTTCATGCTGCTGTCTCCGGTCTTGTGTGTCCGGGCATTGCAGCATGGCGGCCGACGGCCGCGCATGCCCCGTTTCAGGGGGGATTTACCCGAGCCGGATCGGCACGAAGATCGTCTCGCCGTCGCGCTGCACCAGCAGTGCCACGTTCTTCGGTTTGCCCTTCAGCACACCTTGCACCTGCTCGATGCTCTGCACCGGCTGGCCGTTGATGGCCAGCAGCACGTCGCCCTGTTGCACACCGGCGCGGGCGGCCGGGCCGGCGACGTCTTCGATCAGCATGCCGCCGTCGATCTTCGCGGCGCGGCGTTCGTCCTTCGACAACGGCCGCAGCGCCAGGCCGAGCTGGCCGCCTTGCGCGCTGCCGCTGCCGCCGTCGTCGGCCTGCGCCACCTTGGCGTCGGCACTGCCGAGCTTGACCGACAGGTCGCGCGACGCCTTGTCGCGCCAGACCTTCAGCTTCACCGTCTCGCCGGGCGCCGACAGGCCGATCAGGCTGGAGAGCTGGCCCGAGCGCAGCACCGGCTCGCCGTTGACTTCGGTCACCACGTCGCCGGCCTTGAGCCCGGCACCGGCGGCGGCGCTGTTCGGCGCCACGCCGGCGATCAGCGCGCCGTCAGGGCGCGGCAGGCCGAAGCTTTCGGCCAGGCCCTGGTTCAGGTCTTGCACGCTGACACCCAGGCGGGCATGAGCGACCTTGCCGGTGGCGACGATCTGGTCCTTGATCTTCAGCGCCACGTCGATCGGAATGGCAAAGCTCAGGCCCTGGAAACCGCCGCTCTGCGAATAGATCTGCGCGTTGATGCCGACCACCGCACCGCTGGCGTCGAACAGCGGGCCGCCCGAATTGCCGGGGTTCACCGCGGCATCGGTCTGAATGAAGGGCACGACGGCGTCGCCGGGCAGCGAACGGCCCTTGGCGCTGACGATGCCGCTGGTGGCGGTCTGCTCGAAGCCGTAGGGCGCGCCGATCGCCATCACCGGGTCGCCGACCTCGAGCTTCTTCGCGTCGCCCAGCCGCACCACGGCCAGGCCCTTGGCCTCGATGCGCAGCACGGCGATGTCGGTCGCGGGGTCGCTGCCCAGCACCTTGGCGCTGAACTCGCGGCGGTCGCTGAGCTTGACCGTCACTTCCTTGGCTTCACGCACGACGTGGGCGTTGGTCAGGATCAGGCCGTCGGCGCTGACGATGAAACCCGAACCCTGGCCGCGGAACGGCACCTGCGGATTGCCGCGCTGGCCGCGCTGCTGAAAGCCCGGCATGCCGCGGAAGAACTGGAAAAACGGGTCGTTCTCGATGCCCGGCGGCAAACCTTGCTGCTGCTGTTCTTCGGCCGAGGCCTTGTGCATGCCTTCGACGGTGATGCCCACCACCGCCGGCCCGGCCAGCTTGAAGATGGCGCGGTAGTCGGGCACCTGGCCTTGGGCCGGGATCATCGGCACGACGGCGGGCGGTGCGGCCGCGGCGGCGACGGTGGTGGGGGCCGCGGTGGTGGAAGCGGCCGGCTTGGCCTCGTCCTTCTGCAGCCAGCCCGGCAGGCTGAAGGCACCGGCAGCGCCGGCGCCGAGAACGCCGCCGGCGAGCAGGGCGGCGGTGATGGGTTTGATCTTCATGTGGGCTCCTCGAATGGGTTGGGGATGCCCGGCAGATTGCGCCCTGCACATGAGGCCTGCATTAGCGCTGGGTGAAGCGAAAGTTAAGGCGAAAGGTAGGCGTGAAAGTCAGGCCGCCGGAAACCGCACGCTGGCGCGCAGTCCGCCCAGCGGCGAATCGCCCAGCTCGACGCTGGCGCCGTGGCGCTGCGCGACCGTGCGCACGATGGCCAGGCCGAGGCCGCTGCCTTCGCTGGCGGTGTCGCGGCGCACGAAGCGGTCGAAGACCCGCTCGCGGTCTTCGGGCGGGATGCCGGGGCCGGCGTCGTCCACCAGCAGCAGCGGTGCGCCGCCGTCCAGCGCCACGTGGACCTCGACCCGGGTGCCGGGCGGTGCGTGGCGCACCGCGTTGTCGACCAGGTTGCGCACCAGCACGCCCAGTGAGCCGGCGTCGCCTTGCAGCGGCACGGCGGCATCGGCCTGCAGTTCGAGTTCGCTGCCGCGGGCGCGCGCCAGCGGCACGCTGGCGGCGAGCGCATTTCGCGCCACCTCGGCCAGGTCGACGCTGCTGAACGGCAGCGGCGGCGCGCCGGGTTCGTTGCGCGCCAGCGCCAGCAGTTGTTCCACTAACCAGGCCGACCGTGTGACGCCTTCGGCCAGCGCCCGGAGTGCTTCGCCGCGGGCGGCCTCGTCGGGGGCCCGTTCCAGCAGCTGCAGCTGCAGCTTCAGCGCCGTCAGCGGCGAACGCAGTTCGTGCGCTGCGTCGGCAACAAAGGCGCGCTGGTTGTTCAGCGACTGGCCCAGCCGCGCCAGCAGCGCGTTCAGCGCCTGCACCAGCGGCGCCAGTTCGTCGGGCAGGCGTTCGCTGGCCAGCGGCGCCAGCGATTCGCTGTCGCGCTGCGCGACGGCCAACGCCACCTGCTTCAGCGGCCGCAGCGTCAGCGCTGCCAGCCACCAGATCAGCAGCGCCATCACCGGTGCCACGCCGAGCAGCGGTGCGACGCTGCGCAGGGCGGCACCGGCGGCCAGCTTCTGGCGGGTCTGCAGCGGCTGTGCGATCTGGATCACCCGCTCGCGCGTGACGACGCTGAAGGTGCGCCAGGCCTGGCCGCCGGCTTCGATGTCGGCAAACCCCAGCAGCGCACGCGAGGGCAGTTCGCCGTGCGGGCGCGAGGCGTAGATCGTGCGGCCGTCGGCGCTCCAGATCTGGACGACGAAGTCGAGTTCGCGGTCGGCCAGCGCGCCGGCCTGGTCGGCCGCGATCTCGCCCTGGTCGCGCAGCGACAAGGCCATCTGGCGCAGCTGGTAGTCGAACAGCGCCTCGGTTTCGGCCAGCACGTTGCGGTAGGTCACGCCGCCCATCACCGCCGCGGCGATGGCCAGCATTGCGAGCAGCAGCGCCAGCAGGCGGAGTCGGATCGAGTTCAAAGAAAGTAGCCCACGCCGCGCATGTTGCGGATGAACTCCGCGCCGAGCTTGCGCCGCAGCTGGTGCACGTACACCGAGACGGCATTGCTCTCGATCTCTTCGCCCCAGCCGTAGAGCCGGTCTTCGAGCTGGGCGCGCGACAGCACGGCGCCGGGGCGCTGCATCAGCGCTTCGAGCACGGCGAATTCACGGGCCGACAGCAGCACGGCCTGGCCGTCCTGCGTGACCTGGCGTGTCGACGGGTCGAGCGTGACGCCGCCATGCGCGAGCACCGGCTCGGCGCGGCCGCCGTGGCGGCGCATGACGGCGCGGATGCGGGCGTTCAGCTCGTCCAGCTCGAAGGGTTTGACGAGGTAGTCGTCGGCGCCGGTGTCCAGGCCTTTGACGCGGTCGCCGGGGGCGTCGCGTGCGGTCAGCACGATCACCGGCGTGCTGTCGCGGCGCGCCCGTAGTTCGTGCAAAACGCTCAGGCCGTCGGCGGGCATATCGCCGGCGGGCAGCGGGGCGCCGCCGCCGGCGGGCAGGCCCAGGTCGAGCAGCACCAGATCGAAACGTTCGCTGGCCAGCGTGGCGCGTGCCGCGGCGACGTCACGCACCCAGTCGACGGCGTGGCCTTCGAGGCGCAGCGCGGCGCGCAGGCCTTCGCCGATCATCCGGTCGTCTTCGACAAGCAACAGTCGCATGCCGGCAAGCATATACAGGCCGATACACCGCCCGACACCGCCTCATTCGCGCACCACACCGTCGGCCAGCAGCGCCGCGATCGCCGCATCGCTGTAGCCCAGGTCGCGCAGCAGCGCGTTCGTGTGTTCACCCAGCGAGGGCGGTGGTGCCCGCAAAGGCAGGCGCTCGCCACCCAACGTCAGCGGCAGCAGCGCCGTGTGCGTGGTGACCGGTTCGCCGGCGCCGCTGGTGTCTGCCGGCAGCGTGACGGGCGCCAGGCCGCCGGTGGCCAGCAGATGCGGGTCGTCGAACAGATCGTGCGGCCGGGTGATGGGTGCAAACGGCAGGCCCTGGGCTTCGAAGATGGCGCCGATCTCGGCCGCGCCGCGTGGCGCCAGGCGCTCGCGCAAGCGTGGCATCAGCCAGTCGCGCGCCTGCACACGCTGGTTGTTCGTCGCCAGGCGGGCATCGGCCTGCAGGTCGGCGAAGCCGAAGGCGTTGCAGAACAGCGCCCACTGCGTGTCGGAGACGACGGCGAGGAAGATCTGTTCGCCGCCGGCCACCGTGAACACGTCGTAGATGCCCCAGGCGCTGATGCGGCTGGGCATCGGCGCCGCCGCCTGGCCGGTGACGGCGAACTGCATCATGTGCTGGGCGACGAGAAAGACGTTGTTCTCGAACAGCGCGCTCTGCACCTCCTGGCCGCGGCCGGTTTTTTCGCGCGCGGCCAGCGCCGCGAGCGCACCGATGGCGCCGAACATGCCGCCCATGATGTCGTTGACGCTGCTGCCGGCGCGCAGCGGCCGACCTTCCGGGCCGGTCATGTAGGCCAGGCCGCCCATCATCTGCACGACTTCGTCGAGCGCGGTGCGGTGTTCGTAAGGCCCGGGCAGGAAACCCTTGTGCGAGACGTAGACCAGGCGCGGGTTCAGCGCCGACAGCGTCTCGTAGCCCAGGCCCAGGCGTGCCATCGTGCCGGCCTTGAAGTTCTCGCTGAAGACATCGGCCTGCGCCACCAGCTTCAGCACGATCTCGAGGCCGCGTGGGTTCTGGGTGTCCACCGCCAGGCTCTTCTTGTTGCGGTTGAACATCGCGAAGAAGCCGGCGCCGGACCCGAGCAGCTTGCGTGTGTTGTCGCCGGCCAGCGGTTCGACCTTGACGACCTCGGCGCCGAGGTCGGCGAGGATCATGCCGCAGGTCGGGCCCATCACCATGTGGGTGAATTCGACGATGCGGATGCCTGCCAGCGGCAGGGCGTTTTCAGCCACGCGCGAACCCCTTGGGCAAGCCCGCCTCGGGTGTCATGCCGTAGAGCGGTTCACCCGGCAGGCCGGTCTTCAGCGGCTCGCGCGCGGCGATCAGCTTGTCGATGTCGATGCCGGTGTCGACCCCCATCGCCTCGAACATGAAGACCAGGTCTTCGCTGACGACGTTGCCCGACGCCCCCGGCGCATACGGGCAGCCGCCGAGCCCACCGAGCGAAGCGTCGAAGGTGCGCACGCCGACATCGAAAGCCGCCAGGCAGTTGGCCAACCCGAGGCCGCGGGTGTTGTGCATGTGGGCGGCGCCGGTGTGGCTGCCGATGGCGGCACGCACGCGGTTGAAGAGCCGCCGCACCTGGGCCGGGTTGGCCATGCCGGTGGTGTCCGAGAGGCCGGCTTCGTCGACGCCGGCGGCGACGGCCTGCTCGGCGATCCAGACCACGTCGTCTTCGGCCACGGCGCCCTGGATCGTGCAGCCGAAGGCGGTGGAGATGCCGGCTTCGATCTTCACGCCCGGCGCCTGTTCGTTGCGCAGCGCGACGATGCTGCGCACTTCGTCGATCATCTGTTCGCGGGTCTTGCGCACGTTGGCCAGCGAATGTGCGGCGCTGGCCGAGACGGGAATGGTCAGCTTGTGCACACCCGCGGCGAGCGCGGCTGCGGCGCCGCGTTGGTTGGGCACCAGCGCCATCACGGTGAGCCCGGGCAGCGTGATGGCGTGCCGCACCACGGCGGCGGCGTCGGCCATCTGCGGCAGCAGCGTCGCCGGCACGAAGGAAGCGACCTCGATCTCGCGCAGTCCGGCGGCGTGCAGCGCGTCGATCCAGGCCAGCTTGTGCGCCGTGGCCATCGTGCGCGCGACACTCTGCAGGCCGTCGCGCGGGCCGACTTCGCTGATGAGAACCTGGTGGGCCATGGCGTGCACCTTTTGATGTTCTAGAACGCCACCTGTGCCGACAGATAAGCCCCGGTCTGCCGCTTCGGCTGCAGCGCCGGCGCGATGCGGCCCAGGTCGACATAGGCCGCGGTGAGCGAGAAGTGTTTGCTCGGCGCCCAGGCGACGAAGACATCGAACCAGTCGTCTTCCTTCAGCGCGCCGCTGCCGAGCACGCTGTTGTTCAGGTTGTCGGGTTTGGCGCGTGCTTCCACGCCCAGCGCGAGCTGCCGGTTCACCAGATAGGCCAGCGACAGCTCGGGCAGCAGCTTCATGCCGCTGCTCTGCGCGCCGCCGAAGCCGAGCAGGCCGTTCTGGTTGGCCTGGGTGGCGCGCAGCGTCAGGTTCACCAGGATGCCGGGTGCGAGAAAGAGTTTCGTCGCGCTGACGTAGAACTCGGTGCCGCTGTCCTTGGCGCCCAGGGCACCGGTGAGCGTGGGGCCCAAAGCGCCGGCATCGCTGCGTTTGTGCAGCAGGCCCGCGGCCACCTGGGGCACCAGCGTGTCGCTGTCGAGCACGGCGTCGCCGGCCAGGCGCAGCTTGGCGCCGACGATGTCCTGCTTCAGGTGCAGCCCCGGCAGGCCCAGCGGCGCCAGGTTGTCCCTGGCGTCGAAGTCCTGGCGCGCCAGCGACAGCTCCAGCCGGTCGTTCCAGGCCAGCGCCGCGCCGTAGCTGCGCAGGCCGTAGTCCTGCGTCTTTGCGCCGGTGACGAAAGCCGTGGCGCCGATCTCGCCCGTGGTGGCGTAGCTGCCGGTCACGGCCCAGGGGGTGAGGCCGCCGCCGGCCGCGCCGTCGATCGTGCTGACACCGCCGGTGAGCAGCAGCTTGCCGCCGCCGGCTGCAGTGCTGCCTGCGGCGACGGCCAGCGTCGCGGCGACCAGAGCGTTGCGGGACAGGACCATGCGGACACCTCGGATGACGGACGACAGGCCCCAAGGCTACGCACAAGCGCGCCGGCCGGATGCACGGTTTTACCGCTGCGCACCCAGCTGCGCCGACAGTTCGCCGGCGCAACGCCGCAGCGTCGTCACCGCGGCGCCGTCGTCGGCGACATCGAAGCTGGCCGTCGGCCCGATGGCGGTGAGGCACAGCACCAGCGTGCCGCTGCCGTCGAACACCGGCGCGGCGATGGCGCTGACGCCGGCCACCGCGGCGTCTACTGCGCGGCTGAAGCCGGCGCGGCGCACGCCGGCCAGTTCCTCTTCGAATGCCGCGTCGAAGACTTCGTCGCTCGCCGCCTGCACCCGCGCGCGTGGCAGGTGGGCGGCGAAGAGCCGGCCCGAGGCCGTGCCGCGCAGACTCATCACCGCGCCGTGGCGCATGGCCACGTGCACCAGCGACGGCGCTTCTTCGGTGCGCACGATGGTCGCGCCGCGGTTGCCCCAGACGGCGATGGCCACCGTCTGCTGCAGCGCCTGCGCCAGCTCGGGCAGCCGCGCGGTGGCCAGGCGCGCCGGGTCGAACTGCTGCAGGCTGATCAAGCCCAGCTGCATCGCCAAAGGCCCCAGACCGTAGTGGCCACTCACTGCATCTTGCGAGATCAAACCCAGTTTGCTGAAACTCACCAGGTATGGGTGGGCCTTGGGCGGGCTCATGCCGGCCGCCTGGGCCAGGTCTTTCAGCGCCATCGGCCGGCCTTCGTCGGCCAGGGCCAGCAGCAGCCTGCCGCCGACTTCGATGCTCTGGATGCCACGTTGGCTCATCAGGAGACCTTCGCGCTGCGCGCTGCGATATGACACTTGGGGCGGCCCGGCGTGTTCATGACCTCGGGTTTCTACTTAATTGAACCGATTAGACATTAACAAACGCAGTGGCTAAGATCAAGTCCTGAATTCACCAATGACGAATCGATTCGTTGAATGAGCATCGATCTACAACGTCCGCAAGATCTGCAAGACCGGGACAACCTGCCATGAACGAGACCTCCTCGCTTGCCGGCTTCGGCAACCAGTTCCAGAGCGAAGCCGTGCCCGGCGCGCTGCCCGTGGGCCGCAACAGCCCGCAGCAGGCGCCGCTGGGCCTGTACGCCGAACTGCTGTCGGGCAGCGCCTTCACCGCACCGCGCGCCGACAACCGCCGCACCTGGCTCTACCGCCGCCAGCCCAGCGTGATGACCGGCGCCTACAAACCCTATGCCCAACCGTTCTGGAAAACCGGCGCGGCCGAAGGCGAGGCCGCGCCGCCGGACCCGATGCGTTGGCATCCGGTGCCGGTGCCCGAGGTCGCAGACATGCCGCTCGACTTCATCGACGGCCTGCGCAGCATCGTCGTCAACGGCGACGCCGACGCACAGACTGGCATGGCGGCCCACCTGGTGCTGGCCAACCGCAGCATGCAGCGCGCCTTCGTCAACGCCGACGGCGAGATGCTGCTCGTGCCGCAGCAAGGCGCGCTGACCATCACCACCGAGCTTGGCGTGCTGCAGGTGGCGCCGGGCGAGATTGCCTTGCTGCCGCGTGGCATGGCCTTCAAGGTGGCGGTCGACGGGCCGAGCCGCGCCTATGTCTGTGAAAACTACGGCGCCGCTTTCCGCCTGCCCGAACTGGGGCCGATCGGCAGCAACGGCCTGGCCAACGCACGCGACTTCATCGCGCCGAATGCGGCATTCGACAGCGACGGCGGCCCGGTCGAGATCGTGCGCAAATACGGCGGCAGGCTCTGGCGCGCCAGGGCGCAGGCGTCGCCGTTCAACGTCGTCGCCTGGCATGGCAACCTGGTGCCGTTCAAGTACGACACCAGCCGCTTCATGACCATCGGCTCGATCAGCTACGACCACCCGGACCCGAGCATCTTCACCGTGCTCACCAGCCCCAGCGACACCCCTGGCACCGCCAACTGCGACTTCGTGATCTTTCCGCCGCGCTGGCTGGTGGCCGAGGACACCTTCCGCCCGCCCTGGTACCACCGCAACGTGATGGCCGAGTTCATGGGCCTGGTGCACGGCCAGTACGACGCCAAGCCCGAAGGTTTCCGCCCCGGCGGCATGAGCCTGCACAACACGATGGTGCCGCACGGCCCCGACAGCGAGGCCTTCACCAAGGCCAGCAACGCCGCGCTGGTGCCGCACAAGCTGGACAACACACTCGCCTTTATGTTCGAAAGCCGCTGGCGTTTCAAGCCCACCGCGTTTGCCCTGCATGGCGGCGCGCTCGACACCACCTATGCTGGCTGCTGGTCGGCGCTCGTTGACCGCTTTCATCCATGACCCCGCCATGAGCTTGTTGACCAACTCCACCCACAACCCGGCGCTGAAGAGCTGGGTCGCCTCGGCCAACCGGCCCGGCACCGACTTCCCGGTGCAGAACCTGCCGCTCGGCCGCTTCCGCCGCGCCAAGAGCGACGAACCCTGGCGCGTCGGCGTCGCCATCGGCGACGAGGTGCTCGACCTGCGCATGGCCGCGCAGCAATGCCCCTGGGCCGACGAAGTGCACGCGCTGCTGGCGCCGCTGGCCGCTGGCGACCTGGCGGCCTTCATGGCACTGGGCCGGCCGGCCTGGCGCACGCTGCGTGCGGCTTTGTCGGCGGCGCTGGCCGAAGGCAGCGACCAGGGCCCGTTCCTCGAACTCTGCCTGGTGCCGCAGGCGCAGGCCGAGATGGCGATGCCTTGCGCCATCCACGACTACACCGACTTCTACACCGGCATCCACCACGCGGTGACGGTGGGCAAACTCTTCCGCCCCGACAACCCGCTGCTGCCCAACTACAAATGGGTGCCGATCGGCTACCACGGCCGCGCGTCGAGCATCGGCCTCGGCGGCAGCTTCAAACGCCCTGCAGGCCAGACCCGCGGCGCCGGCGACATCCCTGAGTTCGGCCCCTGCAAGCGGCTCGACTACGAACTCGAGGTCGGCGCCTTCGTCGGCCCCGGCAACAACCTGGGCACGCCGATCACGATGGCGCAGGCCGAAGAACGCATCTTCGGCCTGACGCTGCTCAACGACTGGTCGGCACGCGACATCCAGGCCTGGGAGTACCAGCCGCTCGGGCCGTTCCTGTCGAAGAGCTTCGCGACCTCGATCTCGCCGTGGATCGTCTCGATGGAAGCGCTGGCGCCGTTCCGCCGCGCCTTCACGCGCCCTGACGCTGACCCGCAGCCGCTGCCGTACCTCGATTCGCCGTTCAACCGCGAAGCCGGCGCGTTGGACGTCACGCTCGAAGTCTGGTTGCAGACGCCGACGATGGCGCAGCCGGTGCGGCTGTCGCAGTCGAACATGCAGGACGCCTACTGGACGCTGGCGCAGCTGCTCACCCACCACGCCAGCAACGGCTGCAACCTGCAGACCGGCGACCTGCTCGGCAGCGGCACGCTCTCGGGCCCGGCGCCGGGGCAGGGCGGTTCGCTGCTCGAGCTGAGCGACGGCGGCCGCACGCCGCTGCAGCTGCCGGGCGGCGAATCCCGCACCTTTCTGCAGGACGGCGACACCGTGACGCTGCGTGCCTGGTGCGAAGCGCCGGGTGCGGCGCGCATCGGCTTCGGCAGCGTCAGCGGCACAGTGAAGGCCTGAAACAAGCGCTGCGGGCGCCCGCTTTTCGGGCGCTCGGGGTTCGGGCACGCTGCCGACAATCGGGCGGACCATGGACCGTGCCAGCAACGCCCGAACCCGTGCCTGGGTCGCCCGCGTGGTGGCCTGGCACAACCGCCACCCGCTGGCGCGGCGCATCACGCCTGCGCAGGTGCAGGGGCTGGGTTATGTCGACCTGCCCTACAGCGCGCACGACGCCAAGGCGCGCCGCCGCTGGCGCGCCGTGTTCAGCGAAAACTTCCTGCCGCCCTTGGGCGCGAAGCAGATCGCGCGCTGGGCGCTGCGCCATGGCCTGGACCAGATGCCCGACGACGCCGGCCAGCCGGTGCGCCAGGTGCCCATCGACCGCAGCCGGCTGCCGCCCGACGGCCTGGCGCTGGTGCTGTGGGTGGGCACGGCCGCGGTCCACGACGCCGAAGGCCTGCAGACCCGCGTGCTGCTGGGTCCGACGGCGCCGCACCCGGTGCTTGGCCGCCGGCTCTGGAGCCGGCCGCGGCTGGCCGGGGCAGCGCTGTCGCTGTTGGTGCTGCTGACCAGCCTGCCGGCGCTGATGCTGCTGCGCAAGGCGCCGGTGGTCGAAGACGATGAACCGGTGGTGGCGCTGGCGCAGAAAGCGCCTGCAGTCCCTGCCATCCCGGCGGCGGTGGCTGCAGCGCTGGCTGCGGCATCGGCGGCGGCCCCCGCCGTGCCGCGGCTGGCCGTCGCCCCACCGCCCGCGCCGCGCGCCAGCGGCCCGTTCCCGCCGCGCCGGCCGCTGCTCGACGAAGCCAGCAAGATCGTCGCCCAGCAGGACCTGGCTGCCGCCCGCGCCGCCCGCGCCGCGGCGCAGGGGCAGACGGTCTACGCCGTGGCGACCAGACAGGTGCGCACGCAGGCCGAGTCCGAACTGCTGGGCGCCACGCTGCAAGCCGCGCTGGTGAACACCGAGGCGCCGCGCGGTTTGCGCGTCGAGGCGCTGCCCGCCGGCGGCGACTGGCGCGCCGTCTGCTGGCCCTTCCTGCACCGCGACGACGCCGAACGTGTGCGCGCGCAACTGGCGCTGCGCGGCCAGCGCATCGAGGTCATTGCTTTCTAGGCAGGTCAGGTAACGGCGCCGGCCCGCTCCGGATGCAGCCGCTGGTGCATCGACGCGCTGTGCAGCGCGTGCAGCATCGGCTCGAGCAGGCGCGTGACGTTCTCGACCAGCGTCAAGATCGTCGCCTCGCCACCCCCGTGCTCGCAGGCCGCTTCCAGCGCTGTCGCCGCACGCTGCAGCGCCGGCATGCCCAGGCTGCCCGCGACGCTCTTCAGGTCGTGCGCATAACGTGTCGAAGCCGACGTGTCGCCGGCCTCGCGGGCGCGCCGGAAGCGGTCCGCGAAATCTGTTTCGCGGTCGCTGAACATGCCCAGCAGCCGCCAGTACAACGGTTCGTTGCCCATCACCGCGGCCAGCCCGGCGCGCAAGTCGATGCCAGGCAGGTCGGCGAGCGCGGTGCCGTTGTGCGCCGGTGCCACCGGCCGCACCCAGCGCGCCAGCGTCGCGAACAGGTTGTCGACGCGAATCGGCTTGGCGATGTGGTCGTTCATGCCCGCTTCGAGCACCTTGTCGCGGTCGCCGGCCATCGCGTTGGCCGTCATCGCTATGACCGGCAGGTCCTTCCACTGCGCGCGCTGGCGCAGCGCGCGCGTCGCCGCGTAACCGTCCATGACCGGCATCTGGCAGTCCATCAGCACCGCGTCGAAGGCCTCGGCTTCGAGCATGTCCAGGGCTTCGCGGCCGTCGCCGGCGACACTGACGATGATGCCGGCCCGGTTGAGCAGGTCGCGCGCCAGCTCCTGGTTGATGCTGTTGTCCTCGACCAGCAGGATGTGCGCGCCGGCCAGTCCGGCCTGGCGGGCATGCAGCAGTTCCTGGCGGTGCTCGACGCGGCGTGACCCGACGTCCAGGCGGCCGAGCGCGCGGGCGCAGGCGTCGAGCAGCGCCGACGGCGTCACCGGCTTGGGCAGCAGCGCGGCCACCTGCAGCCGGCGCTCCTGCAGCTGGCGTTCGGCTTCGTCGCGGTTGAACGCGGTGATCATCAGCACCGTCGGCGGCGCGTGCCGGCCGCCCCTGCGCACCAGCTGCGCGAGGCATTCGATGCCGTCCATGCCGGGCATGCGCCAGTCCAGCAGCAGCAGCCGGAACGGCCGGTCGGCGGCGTCGGCGCGTGCCACCGCTGCCAGTGCCGAAGGCCCGTCGGGCGCCGTCTCGACGTCCAGGCCGAGCGACATCGCCAGCGCGCAAAGCAGCTCGCGCGCGGCCGGGTGGTCGTCGACGATGAGCATGTGCGTCGTGCGCAGGTCGTCGAAGCGGCGCAGCGGCGCGGCCTCGGCCTGCGGCTGCAGCCCGAAGGGCAGGCTGAAGTGGAAGCAGCTGCCGCGGCCGTCTTCGCTGTCGACGCCGATATGGCCGCCCATCGTCTCGACGAGATGGCGGCAGATCGCCAGCCCGAGACCGGTGCCGCCATAGCGTCGGCTCGTCGATGCGTCGGCCTGCGTGAACGGCTGGAACAGCCGCTCGCGTGCCTGCGGCGTCAAACCGATGCCGGTGTCGCGCACCTCGAAGTGCAGCGTCACCCGGCCGGCTTCGCGCGCGGTCTCGGAGATCGCCACCGTGACGTCGCCCTGCTCGGTGAACTTGACCGCGTTGTTGCCCAGGTTCAGCAGGATCTGGCCCAGGCGCGACGGGTCGCCGACCAGCGCCATCGGCAGCTCGGCCGGCAGCGCGAACAGCAGTTCGAGCGCCTTCTCGTCGGCGCGCATGCCGACCAGGCTGGCGAGCTGGTCCAGCACGTCGCCGAGCTGGAACGGGATCGCCTCGATCTCCAGCCGGCCGGCCTCGATCTTGGAGAAGTCGAGGATGTCGTTGACGATGCCCAGCAACGACTCGGCAGCGCGGTGCACCTTGTCGACGTAGTTGCGCTGCCTGGCGTCCAGGCCGCTCTGCAGCGCGAGGTACGACATGCCGAGGATCGCGTTCATCGGCGTGCGGATCTCGTGGCTCATGTTGGCCAGGAACTCGCTCTTGGCCTGCGTCGCCGTCTCGGCGGCACGCTGCGCCCGCTCAAGCTCGACGGTGCGCTCGTGCACCCGCTGCTCCAGGCCGGCGGCGAGTGCACGCACTTCGTCCTCGGCGTGTCGGCGCACCGTGGTGTCGGAAAACACCGCAACCGCGCCGTGCACGGCGTCGCGCTCGTCGCGCAGCGGCCGCGACGTCACGGTCAGCCAGTGGCCGGCGTCAGGCGCTTCGCCTTCGCGCAGCATGTACAGGTCGACGTGATCGACCGGCTCGCCGCGCAGTGCACGCGCCAGCGGCAGCTCGGCTGGCGGGCACGGCGTCGTGCGGTCGGGCAGGTACAGGCCGAAGCGGCTCGACCAGTTGCCGCCGCGCCCGGTCGTCAGCCCGGCGCCGGCCATCTTCTCGGCTGCGGGGTTCATCAGCGTGAGCTCGGCGTGCTGGTCGACGACGAGCACCGAGTCGCCGATGCCGTCGAGCACCGAGCGCAGGATGCGGGTCTGGTTCTGCAGCTCGCTGCGCGAGCGGCGCAGCCGCTGCAGGAAGAACACGGTGCCGGCGAGGGCGACGACGCTGGCCGCCAGCACCGTCCACAGCCAGCGCTGCTGCAGTTCACGCGTGCGCAGCGCGGTGGTCTGCTGCTCGCCGCGGCGCTGCAGCTCGGCGAGTTCGCGCTGGCTGCTTTCGGTGCGGTAGCGCTGTGTGAGTTCGAGCATGCGTGCACTGCTGCGGTTGGCGGCCGCGCGCGACTGCATCTCGGTGGCTTCGGTCGTCAGCGCATAGGCGCGTTTGTAGTCGCCTGCGGCCGCGGCCAGCTGGGCCAGGCGGCGCGCGCTCTCGGCGCGGTAGAACGGCACATCGATCTCGCCGGCGAGCGCGTAGCCGCGGTCGGCATCGGCCTGCGCGGCGAGCCGCTCGCCGCGCGCCTCGTGCAACTCGCTGCGTACCTTGAGCGCCCACCACATGCCGATGCGGTGTGGCTTCTCCTCGTAGATCGCGACGGCGCGGTCGATCTCGGTGGCGGCCTCGGCGATACGGCCGTGGCGGTGCAGGTTGTAGGCCAGCGTGTAGTACGCGATCGCGATGTTCGCGGGCGTGCGCGTCGACTCGAACATCGCGATCGCCTGCCGGGTCATCGCGATGCCGCCGTCCGTGTCGCCGCGCTGGACCGCCATGCCGGCGGCGCCGAGCACGCCGTACGCCTCAAGCACCTTCGAACCGGCTGTCTGCGCGTAGCGCTGCATCAGCGCGTACTGCTCCGCCCCTTCGGCGAGGCGGCCGCTCTGGTCGTACGCGATCGCGATGCCATGGTGCGCGTAGACCAGCGCGAGCGGGTTGCCGGAGCGCTGTGCGATGTCCATGCCCTGCATCGCCAGCGTCACCGACTCGTCGATCTGGCCGATGCGGCGGTACATCACCGATGTGCGCAGCATCGATTCGGCCAGCAGCTCCGGGCGTTGCACACCATCGAGCAACGCCAGGCTGTGGGTCGTCGTCTCGACGAGGCGGTCGATGCGCCCTTCGTTGATAGCGGTCAGCGAGAGGTTGATCTCGGCTTCGGCCTGGCCGGCGCGGTCGCCGGCGGCGGCGGCGATCTGCAAGGCCTGTTCGGCGTGCTGCGTCGCGGGTTTGGTCAGCGCAAGGTGGATCTCGGTGCGCGCCAGCAGGTTCAGCACGCGGGCGCGGTCGGGCGGCGTGGCGTCCGCGGGTTGCGAGGCCAGCAGCTGCAGCGCCTGCTCGTGGGCGGCCGGGCCGTCGTTGTCGGCGAGCTGGCGGGTCTGCGCGATGCGGGCGCGCCAGTCGTCGAGCGGCGCGGCCACGGCACGGGCCGCGGCCAGCGCGCACAGCACGCACAGCACGACAGCGCACCCGCCTGCGAACCGGGCCTGGCTGGATCGTCCCTCCGCCATCGAACTCCCTCCTCTCCTCGCAGTGTCGGCGAGCGGCGGGCCGCCTGCGCCGGGCCGATGCTCGCGACTGTCAGATCTGCACGCTCAGGCTGCTGCCGATCTGGCGGTCGTTGACCGCCGCACTCTCCGGCCGCGTCGGCACGCCGAAGTACGAGTGCCGCAGCGTGCCGAGCAGGTTGCCGCCATCGAGCGACCAGGTCAGGCGATCGGTGATGCGCCAGCGCAGCGAGGCGTCGAGCCAGCCGTAGTCGTTGGTGCTGGCCTGGAACGCACCCAGGCCGACGACGCTGGTCGAACGGCTGGCAAAGCCGCTGCGCCAGTTCCACGCCAGTCGCGCCGACCAGTCGCCGCGCTCGTACAGCGCCACCAGGTTCGCGCTGCGGCGCGACAGGTTCAGCATCGGCACGTTGGTGCCCAGCAGGCGGTCGTAGGTGTTGCTGTCGACGTAGGTGGCGTTGACCTGCAGGCCCAGGCCGGCCCAGGCGCCGGGCAGGAAGTCGAGGAAGCGCTGGTACGCGAGTTCGGCGCCGCGGATGTGGCCGGCGTCGGCGTTGTAGGGTCGGCTCACCTGGTAGACCGCGCCGTCGTGTTCCTCGGCCTGGGTCCGCGTCGCGATGAAGCCGTCGACACGTTTCCAGAACACGGTCAGCGACGCCGCATGGCCGCGGCCGAAGTCGGCTTCGGCGGCAAGATCGGCGTTGGTCGCGCGCAGCGGGCGCAGCGCCGGGTTGCCGGACGTGCCCTGGTTGAGCTGCGGGTTCACCGAGTTCGGCGTCAGCGTGATCGACGGCGAGAGCTGGTTGAAGTCGGGGCGTGTGATCGTGCGCGACGCCGCTGCGCGCAGCTGCAACGGGCCACCGCTGCGCCAGCGCAGGCTGGCGCTGGGCAACCAGTCGGTTGTCGTGGTGTCGATCGCGATCGGCTCGATCGCGCCGGTGGACGGCACAGTCTGGTTGCCGTCGACCGTCGAGCGCGTTTGTACGAAGCGCAGCCCGCCCTGGCCGTCGAGCCGCAGTGCCGGCAGCTGCCAGCCGGCCTGTGCGTAGGCGGCGTCGGTGCGCTCGCGAATGCGCCAGACGCCGAGCGGGCTGCCGGCGGTTGGCAGCGGCGTCGTGACGCCGAACGCCTGGCGCAGCGCGACCGGGTCACGTGCGTCGGCCAGCGTGTCGGTCAGGTAGCCGTCGATGCTGGTGGCGTGGCCGTCGAGGAAGGGTGCGTACGGATAGGGCCGGGTCCGGCCCGGCCGGTCGGCCGCGGTCACGGTGCCGGGCACGGCGATGTCGCCGAAGATCAGGTTGGGCGCGTTGCCGGCCTCGCGGCGTGCCTGGCGCCAGCCGAACACGACACGGTCGAGCGCACCGGACTCCAGCTGCCATTCGCCGTCGAGGCGGGCGGCGAGCAGGCTGCCGTGCAGCGGCCGTACGCGGTAGTTGAGCTGGGCGTAGCGGTAGTTCGCCGGGTCGGCGAGGTCGGTGCCTGCGATCACCGTGCCCGGCACCGTGCCCGGGAGGTCGTGCGTGAAGCGCGCCGCGTTTGCCGCCAGCGTCGTGCCGGAGAAGAACAGGTGGTTGCGGCTGCGGGTGTGGCTGAGGTCGGCGCTGAGGCGCACGGCGCCCTGCGACCAGACGCCGCCGGCGGCGAGCTGGCGCGTGCGGTCGAGCGTGTCGCGCGCGAAGCTCAGGACCGAGATCGGTGCGTTTGTCCATGTGATGTGCTGGACGTCGTTCGTGCCCGGGAACAGGGCGACGCTGGCCGGATCGAAGCTGCTGCCGGCGCCGAAGTTCGGGCCGACGTTGACCTGCTGCGTGTCCTGTTTCGTGCGCAACTCGGCGAGCTGGGCTTCGCCGTAGAACTCGGTCGTAGCGCTCGGCCGCCAGCCGAGCATCAGCGTCGCCGCGTCGCGGCGGCGGCGGCCGAAGTTCGTGCTTTCGCTGGTCGAGGCCGGCACCACGGTGTCCTGGCCGGCGACGAGGTCGAGCCGGCAGCCCGACGCCGCGCGCGCGCTGCAGACCATCGGTGTGCCGGTGCCTTTGCTGTCCTCGCGCCAGGCGCGGTCCTGCCGCACCAGGTTCAGCAGCAGGCCGAGCTCGCCCGCCCCGGTCGACGTGCGCTCGCCGAACAGCAGCGAGAACTGGCCGGCGTTCTTGGCAGCGAGGTCGCCGTGCATCAGCCGCGCCGACAGCGCCAGCGTCTGCTTGCTGAAGTCGAACGGCCTGCGGGTGCGCAGGTCGACCAGGCCGCCGAGCCCGCCTTCGATGCGCGCGGCCGACGAACTCTTGTAGACGTCGATGCCGGCGAGCATTTCGCTCGGCAGGTCGGCGTAGTCGAGCGCGCGGCCAAAGCCGGCAGTGAAGATCTCGCGCCCGTTGAGCGTCGTCTCGACCTGCACCAGCCCGCGCACGCTGGCGACCGAGGCCTCGCCGCGGTCGCGCGCGATCTGCACCCCGGTGATGCGCTGCACGGCGTCGGCGACGCTGAGGTCGGGCAGCTTGTGGATCTCGGCGGCGACGATGCTGTCGACGATGTCGTCGCTGTTGCGTTTGCGCTCGATCGCCGATTCAAGGCTGCCCCGGATGCCCAGCACGAGCACGGTGTAGTCCACTTGCGGCGCGGCTGCGAGAGGCGTCAACAGCGCGACGGCGACGGTGGGAAGGCGAACCTGGTACGGCTTCATGGCGGCGTCCATTCTTCGCGACTGGGCCCGGACCATTGTGCCGTTTTGGTGCGCGCACTCCCAGAGGGTGGGATCGGTAGAAGCCCTTCCCCCGCGCCGATCGGTTCGGCCGTTGCACCCGCTCGCCGCCGCGTCGGGCGCAGGCTTCAGCGCGCTTCAAAGCGCCACTGCAGCTTCACCTTCACCTGGCCGCTGCCGCCTGCCACCGGCAGCACCTGCTGCAGCGTGCCCTGGCGCGGGAAACGGCGCAGCTGTTCGGCGATCCAGGGCGCGGCTTCGTACCAGCCGATGTCCATGCGCTCTTCGCTGCGTTCGCTGCGACCGCCCTGGCTTGAGGTGCGCACGCCGTGCACTTCGCCGACGCCCAGACTGCCCTGGTTCCAGAGTTCGCCGCTCTGCAGGTCCAGCACCAGGTGCTGGCCGGCGCACAGCAGCGGCGTTGCGGTGCGGTCGTCGGCCTGGCGCGTGGTGACGAAGGGCACCATGCCTTGCACGTCGGCAGTCGCGCCTTCGTTGCGTTCGCTGAAGCGCACGCGGGTTTCGACCTGGCAGTCGGCGCCGTTCAGGCCGCCGAGGAAACGCTGGTAACGCGGCGGCGGCGTGTCGTCGTGGTCGCTGGCGTCGGGCTGGCCGCCGGCCTGGCGGCGGGCGTTGTCGATGCAGCCGCGCCGCGCCGCACCTTCCGGGTGGCGCGCTTCACACTGGCGGTAGGCCGCGCCGTAGGCCTGCAGCCGGCCCTGGCCTGCGGCGTCGAGGCCGCTGTTGGCGGCGCTGAACTTCATCGCCTCGCGCGCCAGGCAGTCGCGGTCGTTGCCGCACAGCGCCTGCATCTGCTGCACCCGCGCCATCAGCTCGGCCTGCGACGGGGCGGCCATGGCCGGGTTCCGCGGGTTCTGCGGGTTCTGCGGGCGCTGCTGCATCTGCTGCACCCGTTGCTGCACCTGCGCGGCGCGTGCCATCTGGCGGGTGGCCTCGGCGGGGTCGGCGGCGTTGAACGTTTCCGGCTCGCCGGAAGCCTGCAACGTGGTGGCGAACTGCACGAACGAGCTCGACTTGTGCTTGGCGTGTTCGGCGCCGTTGCGCGTGCTGGCTTCACGTTCGACTTCCACCGTCACGGTAAGGCGGCCGGCGCGTTCGGCGGCTTCGGCGGGCAGCGCGACGGCCAGCAAGGCCACCGTGGTGATCAGCAGGCTGAGGCTCCAGCCGAGCGCGGCCAGGCCACGCGGCGGAGGGTCTTGGGGCAGCGACAAGGGGTTCAAGGCAATCTCCTGGAAAACGGCTGCCGCGGACGACCCGGCGGCATGCTGCGCAGTGTCGGCAGCGGCGCCCGGCGCGACATCGCCCGATGGAGCCATGGCCCGCGCCGCGACGGGCCATTCGTGCACAAGGGGCCGTGCACGCCAGCATCAAGTCCGCCGCCGTGCGGCCGAAAACCGAAGGGGGCCGTGCACCACGGCCATTCGGGCGGCATGGCGCATCACCTCCTCATCAAGCCGCGGTTCGGCACGCAGTCGCGCGCGCTCGTCGTCGACAGCTATCCCACCGCCCGCAGCCTGCTGGCGGCGCAGCTGCGTGCACTCGGCGTCGAGCAGGTCACACAATGCGGCCGCGCCGGCGAGGTGCGGCAGAACATGGCCGCACGCTCCTACGACGTGCTGGTCTGCGAACACAGCCTGGCCGACGGCACGCTGGGCCAGGACCTCATCGACGAACTGCGCCGCGGCGGCCTGCTCGGCCTGGGCACGGTGGTGCTGATGGTGTCGTCGCACGCGTCGTACCAGGTGGTGGCGCAGGTGGCGGAATCGGCGCTCGACGGTTTCATCATCAAGCCCTATTCGGTAGGCGACCTCGAAGACCGCGTGCTGCGTGCCTTCGTGCGCAAGGAGTCGCTGCGCGACGTGATCGACGCGCTCGACGAAAAGCGCTACGCCGACAGCCTGGCGCTGTGCGATGCACGTTTCAAGGCGCGCGGCCCGCACTGGACCTCGGCGGCGCGCATCGGCGCCGAACTCGCCATCCGCCAGGGCCAGATGGCGCTGGCCACCGCGATGTTCGAAGCCGTCATCGAAGACCGCGCCGTGCCCTGGGCCAAGCTCGGCATCGCGCGGGTGCTGGAAGCCACCGACAACAAGGCCGAGGCGCTGTCCACCGTGGAAAGCCTGCTTAGCAGCGAACCCACCTATGCCGACGCCTACGACGTGATGGGCCGCATCCACGCTGAACAAGGCCAGTTCGGCGCCGCCATCAACGCCTACCGGCAAGCGGCGAAGATCACGCCGCATTCGGTGCTGCGGGCGCAGAAGTACGGCATCCTCAGCCACTACGCTGGCGACCCCGAAGAGGCCCTGGTGGCGCTGGAGCGCGCCGTGGCCGTGGGCCTGGTCTCGCCGCAGTTCGACCACCAAACGCTGCTGCTGCTGACGGTGTGCCGCTACCGCAGCGCCGACGCCGATGGCCTGAAGCAGTGCCGCGAACAGCTCGACGCGGCCATCGCCAACCCGGCCATCGAAGGCCCGCGCCGCGACCGGCTGGTGCGCATGGGCCATCTGGCGCAGGGTTTCGAGCGGCTGCTCGGTGGCGACGCGGACGGCGCCATCGCCCACGCCAGCGACATCGCCGCCGGCCTGATGACGCCGCCCTTCGACGCCGAAGCGGCCACCAACCTGCTGGCCCTGGTCTCCGCCGCTGCCGCTGCCGGCGGCGTGCTGCCGCTGGCCGAAGACTGGGTGCGCGACGCGGGGCTGCGCTTTTGCGTCAGCAAACACGCGACCGAACTGCTGATGAAGGCCTGCGAAGGCGCGCCGCCCTATGCCGAACTGCTGCGCACGGCGCATGCCGAGATCGGCGAAGCCACACGCAATGCCCTCAGCGAAGGCCTCGCCGGGCGCCACCGCCAGGCTGCGGAAACGCTGCTGCGCTGGGCCGAACGCACGCTCAACGCCAAACTGCTGGAAGTGACCGAAGCGACGCTGGCGCGTTACCGCGAACGCATAGACGACGCCGACGAACTCAGCGAGCGCTGCGAAGCGCTGAAAGAACGCAACGGCCGCGCGCTGCGCACACGCCTTCTGGCCGAGTCGGACGACACCGCGTCGGGCGGGCTCTGGTTGCCTTGACCCTTGCCTTGATCAGCCGGCTTCGAACTGGTCGGCATTCTTGCCGCGGATGGGCGCGTAGAAACGTTTGATCTCGGCCATGTCGCTCTCGACATCGCCGGTGGGCTTGAACACCGGGCCCAGGCCGCTGACCTTGCGCTGGTAGTCCATGTAGGCCAGCACGATCGGCACCTGCGCTTCGAGCGCAATGAAGTAGAAGCCGGTTTTCCAGTGCCGCGTCTTGCCGCGTGTGCCTTCGGGCGGCACCACCAACTGCAGCGGGCCGTCGGCGGCGGCGATGGCGGCGGCCGAGGCGCCGACCAGGTTGCCGGCCTTGCTGCGGTCGACCGCGATGCCGCCGAGCCAGCGCATCAGCGGCCCGAAGGGCGCGCGGAACAGGCTGGCCTTGCCCATCCAGTAGATGTTCAGCCGCAGCACGAAGGCCACCATCAGCGTGTACGGCAGGTCCCAGTTGCTGGTGTGCGGCGCTGCGATCAACACACATTTGGGCGTGTCCGCCGGCAGGCTGCCTTCGACACGCCAGCCGGTAGCACGCAGGAAGGCCAGCGACAGGCCACGCAGCGCGGTGTTGACGAGGGGGGTGTCGAAGATGGTGTGGTGGTGCATGAAGCTCCAGATGGGAGCCGGATTGTCGATGCCGTGCCATGACCCGCATCAAGGTGAAAGCACCGAGTTGGCGGTTCAATCGCAGCCCATGCACTCCACCGACACCTGGCTGGCCCGCAGCGGCCTGCGCCCGCTGCAGCTGGGCGGACGCACGCTCCTGCCCATCGTGCAGGGCGGCATGGGCGTGGGCGTTTCGGCGCACCGGCTGGCCGGCAGCGTCGCGGCGCTGGGCGCGGTCGGCACGATCTCGTCGGTGGACCTGCGCCGCCACCACCCTGACCTGATGGAGCGCACACGCGCCTGCCACAGCGGCGCGCGCGGCGACGCCGACAAGGCCGCCATCGACGCCGCCAACCTGGAGGCGCTGGACCGCGAGATCGTCGCCGCACGCCGGCTGGCGCAAGGCCGGGGCCTGCTGGCGGTGAACGTGATGCGTGCGGTGAACGCGTATGCGGCGTCGGTGACACGGGCGCTGCAGGCTGGCATCGACGCCGTCGTCGTCGGCGCCGGCCTGCCGCTGGACCTGCCCGACCTGGCGCGCGACTTTCCGCGCGCACTGCTGGTGCCGATCCTGTCCGACGCCCGCGGTGTTTCGCTGCTGCTGAAGAAGTGGGAACGCAAGCAGCGCCGGCCCGACGCCATCGTCATCGAACATCCACGCTACGCCGGCGGCCACCTCGGTGCCGCCAAGGTCGGCGACCTGCACGACCCGCGCTTCGACTTCGAGAACGTGATCCCGCAGACGCTGGCCCTGCTGCGCAGCGCCGGCGTCGAAGGCGAGGTGCCTGTCATCGCCGCCGGCGGCATCCGCAGCTGCGAAGACATCGCCCGTGTGCAGGCGCTGGGCGCCGCCGCGGCGCAGCTGGGCACGCCGTTCGTGGCCACCGACGAGTGCGACGCCGCGCTGGCCTTCAAGCAGGTGCTGGCCGAAGCCCGCGACGAAGACATCGTCGAGTTCACCAGCGTCGCCGGCCTGCCGGCGCGCGCGGTGCGCACACCCTGGCTCGCCAGCTACCTGAAGGCCGAACCGCGGCTGCAAGCCAGCATGCACAAGAAGCCGCGCTGCACACTCGCCTTCGACTGCCTGGCGCAATGCGGCCTGCGCGACGGCCTGCCCGGCTGGGGCCAGTTCTGCATCGACACCCAGCTCGCCGCAGGACTGCGCGGCGACGTCAAGAAGGGGCTGTTCTTCCGCGGCACCGGTGCCTTGCCGTTCGGCAGCGCCATCGTGCCGCTGCGCCAGCTGATGGAGCGGCTGCTGACACCTCGCGAGGCGCTGGCGACCTTGTAGCGCCCCTGTAGCGACCCTGCGGCGCGTGCAACCAAGCCGGGTGCGTATGCTGATCGATGACCTTTGCACTCTGGCTGACGATCGGCGGCGCCTTGCTCGTGTTCATGGCGCTGGGCGGCTCGATGCTGTCGCGCATGCCTGTCAGCACCTCGATGCTCTACCTGCTGGCGGGCCTGGCGGTCGGGCCGCTGGGGTTGACGCTCGCCGCGCCCGACCTGTTCAACCACGCGGCGCTGCTGGAGCATCTGACCGAGGTCATCGTGCTGCTGTCGCTGTTCACCTCGGGGCTGAAGATGAGCGTCGGCCTGCACGACCGGCGCTGGTCTTCGCCGCTGCGGCTGGCGCTGCTGTCGATGCTGGTGACGGTGGCGCTGATCACCGGCGCCGGCGTCTGGCTGCTCGGCCTGCCGCTGGGTGCGGCGGTGCTGCTGGGCGGCATCCTGGCGCCGACCGATCCCGTGCTGGCCACCGAGGTGCAGGTCGACGACCCCGCCGACCGCGACCAGCTGCGTTTTGCGTTGACCGGTGAAGGCGGCCTCAACGACGGCACTGCGTTCCCGCTGGTGATGCTGGGGCTGGGCCTGCTCGGCGCGCACGAGATCGGCGCCTTCGGCTGGCGCTGGCTGGCGGTGGACGTGTTGTGGGCCACCGCTGCCGGCATTGCGATCGGCGCCGCGCTCGGCGCCGGCCTCGGTCGGCTCGTGCTTCACCTGCGCCACCGCCACCAGGAGGCCGAGGGCTACGAGAACTTTCTCGCGCTCGGCCTCATCGGCCTGGCCTACGGCTTCGCCGTGCTGGCCCACGCCTACGGCTTTCTGGCCGTGTTCGCCGCCGGGCTGGCGCTGCGCCACACGGCGCGCACCACCACCACCGGCCCGCAGCACGCGCCGGCCGAGATGGCCCATGCGGTGCTGAGCTTCAACGAACAGATCGACCGCATCGGCGAGATGGTCGGCGTCGTCATCATCGGCCTGCTGCTGTGGGCCGTGCCCTGGCTGCCGCAGGCCTGGTGGTTCGTGCCGTTGGTGCTGCTGCTGGTGCGGCCGTTGTCGGTGCTGGCCGGGCTGGCCGGCTCGCGCCGCACCTCGCCGCAGCAGCGGCGGCTGATCGCCTGGTTCGGCATCCGCGGCATCGGCTCGTTGTACTACCTGTGTTACGCGCTCAACCACGGCCTGCCGCAGCAGCACGCACAGACGCTGGTGGCGCTGACGGTGGCCGTTGTCGTGAGCTCGATCGTCGTGCACGGCATCTCGGTGACACCGCTGATGCACCGCTACCGGCGGCGGCGCGCCGGCCGCGTCTAGAGGCAGGCGCCCTGTCGCACAATCCGCACAATCGTCGCAGGAGGTACGCCCACCATGCCGTCAGGAAAGATTCTCGTTGCCCAGGGCGGCGGCCCGACGGCCGTCATCAACCAGAGCCTGGTGGGCGTGGCGCTGGAAGCGCGCCGCTTCCGCGACGTGCGCCTGGTCTACGGCGCCCGCCACGGCGTGCGCGGCATCGTCGACGAAGACTTCGTCGACCTGACGCAGGAAACCAGCCACAACCTCGAACTCGTCGCCGCGACACCGTCGTCGGCGCTGGGTTCCACACGCGACAAACCCGACCTCAAGTACTGCCACGAGATCTTCGAGGTGCTGCGCGCGCACGAGATCGAACACTTCTTCTACATCGGCGGCAACGACTCGTCGGACACGGTTCGCATCGTCAGCGAAGAAGCGCAGAAGGCGGGTTATCCGCTGCGTGCGATCCACATCCCGAAGACGATCGACAACGACCTGGTGGGCAACGACCACACCCCCGGTTTCCCCAGCGCCGCGCGCTTCGTCGCCCAGGCCTTCGCCGGCGCCAACCTCGACAACGCGGCGCTGCCCGGCATCTACGTCGGCGTCGTGATGGGCCGGCATGCGGGTTTTTTGACGGCGGCCAGCGCGCTTGGCAAGAAGTTCGCCGACGACGGCCCGCACCTGATCTACGTGCCCGAGCGGGTGTTCGAGATCGAGACCTTCCTCGCCGACGTAAAGGCCACCTACGAACGCTACGGCCGCTGCGTGGTGGCTGTCAGCGAAGGCATCCACGACGCCGCGGGCACGCCGATCCTGGCGCGGCTGGCCAATGACAACAAGGTCGATCTGGAACACGACGCCCATGGCAACGTGCAGCTTTCGGGCAGCGGCGCACTCGCCGACCTGCTGTGCGAAGAGATCAAGAGCAAGCTGAAGATCAAGCGTGTGCGCGGCGACACCTTCGGCTACCTGCAGCGCAGCTTCATCGGCTGCAGCAGCGATGTCGACCAGCGCGAGGCACGCGAGGTTGGCGAAAAGGCGGTGCAGTTTGCGATGTGGGGCCAGAACGGCCAAATGCGCGACGGCTCGGTGGCGATCAAGCGCACCGGCTTTTATTCGGTCGACTACGAACTGCTGCCGCTGTCGGCCGTGGCCGGCAAGACACGCACGATGGAAGACGAATTCCTCACGGCGGCTGGCACCGATGTCACCGACGCGTTCCGGCTCTACCTGCGGCCGCTGCTGGGCTCGGGCATGCCCGATGCGTACCGGCTGCGCGCCGCGCCGGTGGCGCGGGTGCTGAAGGTGTGACGTTGCCCTTTGCGAAAGAGCCGGCCGCTTCCAGCTCCTGGCCAGCATCTAAAGAGGCATCAAGTGATGCTATATTTGATGCAAACTGCGGCGTTCAAAACATGCGCACAACGGTCAACATCGACGAAGAACTGCTTGCCAAGGCCACCCGGCTGGCCGGCCCGATGGATCGCTCTGCGATGTTGAGCGAGGCCTTGAAAGCGTTGATCGAACGAGAAAGCGCCAGGCGCCTGGCGCGGCTGGGGGGCTCGCAGCCCAAGTTGGCGGCGGCACCGCGCAGGCGCCAGGAAAGCCCTGCTTGATCCTGGTCGACACGTCGGTGTGGGTCGACCATCTTCGCGGCGGCGACGCGCAGCTGGCCGACCTGCTGGAGCGCACGAAGGTCGTCATGCATCCGTTCGTGGCGGGCGAAATCGCCTGCGGCAGCCTGGCGGACCGCGCGCCGATCCTTGAACTGCTCCAGGACCTGCCCGCGGCCACGGTCGCCGAGGCCGTGGAAGTTCTGGGGTTCATCGAACGCCACGTCCTGCACGGCAAAGGCATCGGGTATGTCGATGTGCACCTTCTGGCCTCGGTGGCGCTGACCGACGGGGCGCAACTCTGGACCCGCGACAAACGCTTGCTCGCGGCTGCACAGACGCTGGGCTGCGCTTTCCAGGACACCACGGCGCACTGAGGTGTCCTGACGCTGCAAGCCGCTTCAGGCCGGTTGCGCCCTGCCGCCCCGCAGCCGCGAAACGCCCGCAGCCAGCAGCCGCCACAGCCAGCGCAGCACCAGCAGCGTCAGCACCGCTTCGACCAGCGTCACCACGAAGGCCAGCGCGGTGTTCCCGCGCGCATCGCGGGCATGGAACTTCGCGATGGCGCGGTCGCGCGAGGTTTCGATGCTGTCGTAGAAGCTGGGAATGACCAGCAGCGTCAGCAGCGTGCTGGTGATGGTGCCGCCGATGATGGCCACTGCCATCGGCCGGTAGAACTCGCCGCCTTCGCCGATGCCCACCGCCACCGGCAGCATGCCGGCGATCAGCGCGAAGGTCGTCATCAGAATCGGCCGCAGGCGTTTGCGGCCCGCGGCCATCAGCGCTTCTTCGCGGTCCATGCCTTCGGCTTCACGCACACGCGCTGCGTCGAGCAGCAGGATGGCGTTTTTCGCAACCAGCCCCATCAACATGATGACGCCGATGAAGCTCATCAGGTTCAGCGTGCCGCCGGTGAGCAGCAGCGCCAGCACGACGCCGATCAGGCTCAGCGGCAGCGACAGCATCACCGCCAGCGGCGCCGTGAAGCTGCCGAACTGCATCACCAGGATCAGGTACATCAGCGCGATGCCGCTGACCAGTGCGATGCCCATCTGCGTGAACACCTCCTGCTGGTCTTTCGACGCGCCCGCCAGTTCGAGGCCGAAGCCCGGCGGGTAGCTCATGGCCCTGGCGATCTTCAGCGCATCGGCGGTCACCTCGCCAGGGCTGCGCCCCTGCGCGTTGGCGGCGACGCTGATGGTGCGTTTGCCGTCGCTGTGCTGGATCTGGCTCGGGCCCTTGCCCATCGTGACCTTGGCGATCTGCTCCAGCGGCACCATGCGGTTGCTGCCGCTCACGGCGATCGGCAGGCGTTCGATGTTGCTGGCGTCGACGCGGTCGGCCGGGTGCAGGCGCACCGAGACATCGCGTGTTTCGCCGGTGGGGTCGACCCAGTCACCGACCTCGACGCCGGCAAAGGCTACGCGCAGCGCCTGCGCCGCGTCGCCCACCGAAATGCCCAGCGTGTTGGCGAGGCTGCGGTCGAGTTCGATCTTCATCTCGTTCTGCGGGTCCTGCTCCGACAGGCCCACGTCCACCGCGCCCGGCACCTGGCGCAGCCTGGCCATGAACTCGTTGGTGATTTCGAGCAGCTTGCGCGAATCGGGGCCGCTGAAGCGGATCTGCACCGGCTTCTGTGCGCCGTTGTTCAGGTCGTCGAGCACCACGTATTCGGCACCGACCAGCCGCGCGGTGAGCTTGCGCAGTTCTTCGGCGACCTGGATCGCCGAACGTTCGCGCTTCGTGCTTTTGCCGATGTCGACATAGATGCGGCCGCCACCGGGGTTGACGTTGCTGTTGGTCGCCACGGTCTCGGGCAGCGTGCGTGCCAGCACGGCCGCAGCCTCGACCTTCAGCCGCGCGTATTCGAGGCTGCTGCTCGGCGGCGTGCGGATCTCCACCGCGATGGTGCCCGCGTCGGACGCCGGCAGGAAGCTCGAACCGCCGAACTTGGCCTGCAGGAACAGCGCGCCAGCCAGGCTGGCCACGGCAAACGCAACCATCCAGCGCCGGTGGTGCAGCGCCCAGGCGATGACACGGCCGTAACGGTCGCTCTGGTGGTCGAACCAGTCGTTGAAACGTGCCAGCAGCTTGCTGATGCCGCGTTTGGGCTCCAGGTGGTGGCCGGGCGGGTCGCCCCAGTAGGCCGACAACATCGGGTCGAGCGTGAAGCTGATGAACAGGCTCACCAGCACGGAAGCCACCACGGTGACGCCGAAGGGCCGGAACCATTCGCCCGAAACGCCCGGCATGAAGGCCACCGGCACGAACACAGCGACGATGGAAAACGTCGTTGCCGCCACTGCCAGGCCGATCTCGGCCGTGCCGTTGAGCGCCGCGGTGCGCCGGTCTTCGCCCAGTTCCATGTGGCGCACGATGTTCTCGCGCACGACGATGGCGTCGTCGATCAGCACGCCGATGGCCAGGCTCAAACCCAGCAGGCTCATGAAGTTGAGCGTGAAGCCGCACAGCCAGACGGCGATGAACGCCGCGATCACGCTGGTCGGCAGCGACAGCGCGGTGATCAGCGTCGAACGCCACGAGTTCAGGAACACGTAGACGACGAAGATCGTCAGCCCGGCGCCGAACACCAGTGCATGCACGACGTTGTTGAGGCTGTTCTGCGCATCCTCGCCGCCGTCGCGCGTGACTTCGAGCTTCGTGCCCGCGGGCAGTGTCGTCTTGATCGCATCGACTTCCTTGCGCACGGCGGCGGCCACGCTCACCGTGCTGGCTTCGCGGGTGCGCGTGATGCTCAGTCCGACGTTCGGGTGGCCGCTGCGCACCGAGAAGCCGCTGAGTTCTGCGAACCCGTCCTGCACCGTCGCCACCTGGGCCAGGCGCACGAGTTCGCTGCCGCGGCGCTTGATGACGATCTGGCCGAATTCCGACGGGCTTTCGATGCGGCCGACGAGCCGGATGCTCTGGTCTTCGAGCGTGCCGCGCACCTTGCCCACCGGCGCGGTGGCGTTCTGCGCCCGCAGCGCGGCCACGACGTCGGTGACGCTGACTTCGTACTCGCGCAGCTTTTCCGAGCGCAGCAGCACCGAGAGTTCACGCTTGAGCGAACCGTTGACGTTGACGGTGGCAACACCGGCGATGCCGCGGAACTTGTCGGCGAGCTGGTCTTCGGCCAGCCGCGAGATCACGGCATGGCTCTGGTTGTCCGACGACAGCGCCAGCTGCATGATCGGCTGCGCCGCAGGGTCCAGCCGCTGCAGGATCGGCTCGCGCATCTCGGTCGGCAGCTTGTAGCGCACCGAGGCAATGGCGTTGCGCACCTCGTCGGCAGCGACGACCAGGTTCTTGTCGAAGTTGAAGATCAGCACCAGCGCCGCGCTGCCTTCGCTGGCGGTGGAGCGCAGCTGGTCGACGCCGGCAATGCCTTGCAGCGCCTTCTCGATGCGGTTGATGACCTCGCGCTCCACCGTGTCGGGGCTGGCGCCGGGATAGGGGATGTTGACGGTGAGCACCGGCTGCTCGACGTCGGGGATCTGGTTGACACGCAGCTTGCTCAGCGCGAGCAGGCCCAGGGCCATCAGCCCGATGATGATGACGACCATCGCCACCGGCCGCTTGATGCTGAATTCAGACAGGAACATGCTGCCTCCGCGTCACTTGGCTGCCGCAGCCGAGGCCGCCGTCGTGGCCGTCGCGGCTGATGTCGCCTTGGCGAACTCGAACTTCTGGCCGTCGACCAACGCGCTGCCGGGCCGACGCAGGATGCGGTCGCCGCTGGCCAGGCCGCCCAGCACCGGCAGCTCGCCGCTGCGGGCGTCGCGGTCGCCAAGTTTCACCGCCACCTTGGCCAGACTCTGGCCGTTGATGCGCCAAACATGGGCGCTGTCGCCGGCGCGCTGCAGCGCGGCTTCGGGCAGCATCAGCGCTTGTGAACTGCCGGTCTCGATGCGGCCTTCGGCGAAGAGGCCGGCAACCCGCGGCGCGTCGGCGGGCTTGACGAAGTCGACGATCACCTCGACCTGGCGTGTCGTGGCATTCGCGGTGGCGTCGATGCGCCGCACCTTGCCGGCGAAGTCGCCCTGGGCAAAACCGTTGACGCGGAAAGCGACGTTCTGCCCGACCTTCAGCTCGTGCATGCGGTCGGCCGAGACCAGGCCTTCGAAACGCATGCTGCGCGGGTCGATCACCTTCAGCAACTCCTTGCCGACCTGCACCGTGTCGCCGACCGAGGCCTTGCGGTCGCTGACGACGCCGTCGAACGGCGCCCGCACGCCGGTGCGCTGCAGCATCTGGCGCGCCGAGACAACCCGCGACTTCGCCGCGACCAGGTCGCTCTGTGCGTTGTTGCGCCGCACTTCGGCATCTTCCAGCGCTTGTGTCGACGTCATGCCCTGGGCCTGCAGTGTCTTCAGCCGCTGCACCTGGCGTTCGCTCTGGTCGAAGGCCTGGTTCAGCGCCCGCACGGTTTCTTCGGCCGACGCTAGGCTGTCGCGGATGGCGGTGTCGTCCAGCCGCACCAGCAGGTCGCCGGCGCGCACGGCCTCGCCGTTGTCCTTCAACACCTGCAGCACGACGGCTGCGACCTCCGCACGCAGGTCGGCACGGCGCTCGGGCTGCAGCGAGCCGCTGACCACCGGGCCGCTGGCCAGGGTGCTGGGCTGCAGCGTGCTCAGGTCTTCGGGCGCCAGCAGCAGGACGGCGGCCGAAGCGGCGGCGGAAGCGGCGACAGACGCCGCTGCCGAGGCGCCCGTAGCGGGGGCCGCAGCCTTGTCTGTCTTGCCACAGGCCGCCAGCAGGCCGGCCACCAACAGCAGGGGAAGAAAGTGACGCATGGATCTCGGGTGTTGCGGCCGTTTGGCGGCCGGGCACGGGAATGTAAAGGCGCGAGGGTACCGCCCGAACGGGTGGGCGTGCACCCCCATGCGACGAAACGGCGGCAACCGTGTCGCGAAGGGTCGGCCTGGGCGACGAAAAGGAGCGTGGCGGGGGCGCTACAGCGCCATGCTCGCGAGCCTGAAGTCCGGGTCTTCGGGGAAAGCGGCGATCGTGAACCCCAGGCTTTTCATCAACCGCAGCATGTTGCTGTTGTTGGCCAGGATCAGGCCGTCGATTTCCGCCAGCCCCTTGTTGCGCGCGATCTCGATGATGCTCAGCATCAGCCGCGAGCCCAGCCCCTGGCCCTTGAAGTCGTCGGCCACCGCCAGGCTGAATTCGCAGCTCGTCTGGTCGGGGTTGGTGATGTAGCGCGAAACGCCGATCAGCCTGTCACCGCCGGGTTCCTTCAGCACCGCCACCAGCGCCATCTCGCGGTCGTAGTCGATCAGCGTGTAGCGCGCCAGCATGCGCGCCGGCAGCTCGGGCATTGTGCTGACGAAGCGGAAGTAGCGGCTTTCTTCGCTCATGCCGCGCACGAAGGCCTGCAGCATCTCGGCGTCGTCGGGATGGATCGGGCGGATCGTGTAGAGGCCACCGCCCTTCATCGGCCATTCCCGTTCCTGGCTGCTGGGGTAGGGCAGGATCGCGAGGTGGTTGTAGCTGCCCTGGGTGGCGGGCGCATGGTCGATGACGATGCGCGCGTCCACCGCGATCGCGCCCTGTTCGTCGACGATGATGGGGTTGATGTCCATCTCGCGCAGCTGCGGCAGTTCACACACCATCTCGCTCACGCGCAGCAGCACCTGTTCCAGCGCCTCCAGGTTGGCCGCCGGCGCGCCGCGCCATTCGCCCAGCAGTTCGGCGACGCGGGCCCGTTCGATCAGCCGCTTCGCCAGGAACTGGTTCAGCGGCGGCAACTCGATCGCACGGTCGTTGATCAGCTCGACCATCGTGCCGCCGGCGCCGAAGGTGATGACGGGGCCGAAGGGGTCGTCGGTGGTCAGGCCGATGTAGACCTCGCGGGTCTTGCCGCCGGGTTTGCCGTTCTTGCGGTCGCGCCCGGCCATCGGCTGCACGCTGATGCCGTTGATGCGCGCGTCGGGCAGCAGGCGCTTCACGGTGTCCATCATCGCGTTGTAGCGGTCACGCACCTGGGCCGCGCTTTGCACGTCGAGCGCCACGCCTTGCACGTCGCTCTTGTGGCCGATGTCGGGCGAGTCGATCTTCAGCGCCACCGGGTAACCGAGCTGGCTCGCGATCAGCATCGCTTCGTTGGTGCTGCGCGCCAGCATCGTGCGTGTCACCGGAATGTGGAAGGCGGCGAGCAGCGCCTTGCTCTCCATCTCGGTCAGCAGCTTGCGGCGCTCGGCCAGCACACCTTCGATCAGCAGGCGCGCGCCTTCGGTGTCGGGCTCGGCCAGGTTCGACAGCGGCGGCGGCGTCTGCTGCAGCAACTGCTGGTTGCGGTAGAAACTGGCGATGCTGTTGAAGGCGTCGACCGCCGCTTCGGGTGTGCGGAAGCTGGGGATCGCATGCGCGTTCAGGCTTTCGCGTGCGGCGCGCACGCTGCTGTCGCCCATCCAGCAGGCCAGCACCGGTTTGCCGGTGGGCGAAAAGGCGCTGCCGACGGCTGCGGCGATGGCGTCTGGGTCGCCGTCGGCAGAACTTGACGGTTTGGGCGAATGGATCACCAGCACACCGTCGGCGTTGCGGTCCTGCAGCGCCGTTTCGAGCGCGCTGTGGTAGGTCTCGCCGCTGGCGTCTTCACCCAGGTCGACGACGCTGGTCACCACGAGGCCGATCTCGTCGGCCCAGTCGGCCGCGAGCACGCCGGGGCCGCCGCCGTTGGTGACGATGGCCAGCCGCCGCCCCACCGGCCGGAAGCGCGATGCCAGGCATTTGGCGGCGGAAAACAGCTGCGTGAAAGCGCGCACGCGCACGACGCCGGCACGGCGCAACGCGGCGTCGAAAACATCGTCGGCGCCGACGATGGCGGCCGAATGTGTCAGCGCGGCCTTGCTGCCCGCGGGTTTGCGGCCGGCCTTCATCACCACCACCGGCTTGGCGTAGGCGGCGGCACGCAGCGCGCTCATGAAACGGCGGGCGTGGCGGATGCCTTCCATGTAGACCAGGATGCTCTGCGTCTGGCCGTCGCTGGCCAGGAAGTCCAGCGCCTGCGGCAGGTCGACGGCGGTGTTGGGCCCGAGCGAGATCACGGTGGAAAAACCAACACCGTTGTTGCGCGCCCAGTCGAGGATGGCCGCCGTCAGCGCGCCCGACTGCGACACCAGCCCCAGCGGCCCGTTCGCCGCCAGCGGGCCTAGGGCGCTGGCGTTCAGCTGGATCTGCGGCCGCTGGAAACCCAGGCTGTTGGGCCCGAGCAGGTGCACGCCGTAGCGCCGCGCTGTCTGGTGCAGTTCGTGGCACAGCGCCGCCGGTAGGCCGCTGGAGAGGACCAGCGCGGCGCGGCAGCGCACGCGGCCGACGATCTCCATCGCCGCGGCCACCTCTTCGGCCGGCAGCGCGATCAGCGCCAGATCGGCGCGCGACTGCGCCAGGTCGGCCAGCCGGCCGGTCATCGTGATGTCGAGCCAGGTTATTGGGCCGGCGTAGCCGCCGTCGCGCAGTTCGCGGCGCAGCGTGCGCGCCATCGGCGTCGGCGCGTCGTCGGCGTCGGGGTCACCGGCGAAGACGACGATGGAACGCGGGGCGAACAACGAACTGAGGATGTGGCGGTCCACGGTGGAGCCTGTGTTGCGAAGATGTTGCGAAGACGTTGCGACGGTGCCGTGAGCATAGGCCCGGCGTGCGACGGCGTCATGGCTGCGTTGGCGGCTCCAACGCGGCCTGCGCTGCCGCCACCACCGCGCTGCTCAGCCGCTGCAGCTGCGGCCCGGCCGCCCGGGCGTGCTGCCAGTACAGCGGCACCTGCAGGTCCACGCCCGGCAGCAGCGGCACCAGCGCGCCGCGGGCCAGCGCGTCGGCCACCAGCGGCGCCGGGTTCATGCCCCAGCCCAGGCCGGCCAGGCTGGCGTCGACAAAGGCCTGGCTCGCCGGCAGCCAGTGGCGCGGCACCTCGATCTGTGCGCCCAGCGCCTGCTGCAGCCACAAGGCCTGCAGCCGGTCTTTCTGGTTGAAGGTGAGGCAGGGCGCGCGGGCCAGGCTGGGCGCGTCGACGCCGCTGGCGAAGTGGCGCTGCATGAAGGCCGGGCTCGCGGTGGCCACGTAGCGCAGCCGGCCCAGCGGAACGCTGCGGCAGCCTTGCACCGGCGCGGCCAAAGCGCAGACGGCAGCGACCACGTCGCCCGAACGCAGGCGTTCGGCGGTGTGGTCCTGGTCGTCCAGGCTGACGTCGAGCAAGGCCTGTTCGTGTTCGGTAAAGGCCGCGGCGGCGGCGATGAACCAGGTGGCCAGGCTGTCGGCGTTGACGGCCACCCGCAGCGTCACGAAACCCGCGTCGCCAGCGGCCAGCGCCGGCAGTTCACGTTGCAAGGCTTGTTCGAGCCCGCCGACCTGTTCGGCATGGCGGCACAGCAGGCGGCCCGCGTTCGTGGCGGTGCAGGGCTGGCCGCGCACCACCAGCACCTGGCCGATGCGTTCTTCGAGCAGCCGGATGCGCTGCGACACCGCCGACGGCGTCACATGCAGCACCTTCGCCGCACGTTCGAAGCTGCCTTCGCGCACCACGGCGGCCAGCGCGGCGAGCAGCGAGTAGTCCAGCATCGTCATCAGCAGCGCTTCACCAGCATGAGCAAGTCTAAGTGGCCGCAGCGCGCGGGTGCGGGCATGCTGCGCGGCCATGACCAGCAGCTTCTTCACCGGCCTTGCGCTCGGCCTGACCCTCATCATCGCCATCGGCGCGCAGAACGCCTTCATCCTGCGCCAGGGGCTGCGGCGTGAACATGTCGGCGTGCTGGTGCTGTTCTGCGCCGGCAGCGACGCGCTGCTGATGGCTGCCGGCGTGGCCGGTCTCGCCGGGCTGCTGGGTGCGCAGCCGCAGTGGACACGTTTGCTGTTGTGGGCCGGGGCTGCCTTCCTCACCGGCTACGGCCTGCTGGCGCTGTGGCGTGCACGCGCGCCGGGTGCCCTGCGGGCGACGCAGGGCGGCGGGCTGACACGCGCGCAGGCGCTGGCGCAAGTGGCGGCGTTCACGCTGCTGAATCCGCATGTCTACCTCGACACCGTCGTGCTGGTGGGCTCGGTCGGCGCCCAGCAGCCGGCAGCGGCGCGCACCGCGTTTGTCGCCGGTGCAGCGCTGTCGAGTGCACTCTGGTTCACGTCGCTGGGTTACGGCGCGCGGCTGCTGGCGCCGCTGTTCGCGAAGCCACGCGCTTGGCAGGTGCTAGACGCCGTGATCGGCCTGACGATGCTGGTGCTGGCGGCGACAATGCTGGCATGACGCAAGACTGGACCAACCCCTACCGCACCGTCCGCAGCCCGCTGATGGCCCGCAACGTCGTCGCCACCTCGCAGCCGCTGGGTGCGCAGGCGGGGCTGCGCATGCTGCTGCAAGGCGGCAACGCGGTCGACGCGGCGATCGCCGCTGCCGCCGCGATGGCCATCGTCGAACCTTGTTCGAACGGCCTGGGCAGCGACAACTTCGTCATCCTCTGGGACGGCAAGAAGCTGCACGGGCTGAACAGCTCGGGTGTCGCGCCGGCGGCCTGGAACCCGGCGTATTTCCAGCGCAAACACGGCGGCCAGATGCCGCTGCGCGGCTGGGACTCGGTGACGACACCCGGCGCGGTGGCCGGCTGGGTGGCGCTGTCCGAACGTTTCGGCAAGTTGCCGTTTGCCGACCTGTTGCAGCCGGCGATCGAACTCGCAGAACGCGGCTACGGCGTCGGTGTCATCACCGCCGACAAATGGGCCAAGGCGGTGCCGCTGCTGCAGGACCAGCCGGGCTGGGCGCAGGCCTTCCTGCCACGCGGCCGGGCGCCGCGGCCGGGCGAGCGTTTTGTGTTCTCGGAGGCCGCGGCCACGCTGCGCCAGATTGCAGCCACCAAGGGCGAGGCCTTCTACCGCGGTGCCATCGCCGAGAAGCTGGTGGCCCATGCAGCGGCGAATGGCGGCGCGCTGACGATGGCCGACCTCGACGGCTACCGCCCGCTCTGGGTCGACACGATCTCGAAAGACTTCGCCGGCCACCAGGTGCACCAGATCCCGCCCAACGGCCAGGGCATCGCGGCGCTGATGGCGCTGGGGATGCTGGAGCACTGGGACCTGGGCGCGCACGCAGTGGACAGCGTGCAAGGCCAGCATCTGCAGATCGAGGCGATGAAACTCGCCTTCGCCGACACCTACCGCTGGGTTGCCGACGAACGTCACATGACGCAGGTGACGGCCGCCGACATGCTGGACGACGGCTACCTGCAGGCCCGCGCGAAGCTGATCGACCCGAAGCGCGCACAAGACTTCCAGCACGGCACACCACCGGCCGGCGGCACCATCTACCTCAGCACCGCCGACGAGAGCGGCATGATGGTCAGCCTGATCCAGAGCAACTACATGGGCTTCGGCAGCGGCGTCGTCGTTCCGGGCACGGGCGTCAGCCTGCAGAACCGCGGCCACGGCTTCACGCTCGACGAGCAGCATCCGAACGTGGTGGCCGCCGGCAAGCGCCCCTTCCACACCATCATTCCCGCCTTCCTGATGAAGGACGGCCAGCCGCTGATGAGCTTCGGCGTGATGGGCGGCAACATGCAGCCGCAAGGCCATCTGCAAACGCTTGTTCGCATGCTCAAACACGGCCAGCAGGTGCAGGCCGCATGCGACGCGCCGCGCTGGAAGGTCAGCGCCAGGCTGGCGATGGATGTCGAGCACACGATGGACCCGGGCCTGGTGCAAGGCCTGCGCGACCTCGGCCACCAGATGGTGCCGGTGCCCGACACCTACATGGACTACGGCTCGGGCCAGTTCATCCTTCGCCTGGGCGACGACCTCGAAGACGGCTACGTGGCCGCCAGCGACTCGCGGCGCGACGGCCAGGCGGTCGGTTTCTAGGTCTTGGTTTCTAGGGTGTTGCCCGCCCCCTGAAAACCAGGGGCATGGTCTAGCCCCGTTTGTGGATGAGCCGCACGCAAGGCCCGGCCTAGACTGGCCTTGCCATGTCGACGCCGCCCTTCATCGTGATCCACCTCCAGCCCGGCTGGGTGCTCGGTGCCGACGCCGCCAGCCTGGTGCACCGCGGCCGCAGCACGGTGCTCGACCTGCCCACCGGTGCCTGGCTGGTGCCTGCGCTGGAGGTGCCGCCGCCCGAACAAGGCCGCCGCACGCCGGCCGAACACGAAATCGCGCGTTACCTGCACCTGCACCTGCCCGCAGGGCTGGATGCCGAGCACATGCTGGCCCGCGCCGCGACATGGCCGGGCGTGGAACGTGTGACGCTGCCGCCGGGGTTCACGCCTTGAGCGTGTTGACCATCAGCGCGCGCCAGCCCGCCGTGCCCAGGCCGCGCAGCGTCTCGATGTTGCGTTCGTAGATCTCGGCCGCGTCGGGGAAGGCGGCTACGGCGCGTTCGATGCTGTCTTCACGCAGCAAATGCAGCGTCGGGTGTGGCGAGCGGTTGCTGCAGTTGTCCACATCGTCGGGCGCCGTGCCTTCGAACTGGTAGTCGGGGTGGAAACTCGCCACCTGCAGCACGCCGGCCAGGCCAAGCTCTTCGATCGCCGCGTCGGCGACTTCGAGAAAGTCGTTGTAGTCGAGGAAGTCGTTCAGCGCCTGCGGGTGCACGAGCAGCGTCGTGTCGACGCTTGCCGGGTCGGCGGCGGCCAGGAACTGCAGTTCACGCACCAGATCGGCGAGCAGCGTCTCGGCGTCACGCGCCTCGCTTTCGACCCAGCGGATCTGCTGCTTCAGGTGCACCGCCTTCGCGAAGGGGCACAGGTTCAGGCCGATCACGGCTTGTTCGAGCCAGCGGCGTGTGGCTTCCAGCGGATTCATGGCACTCGTTCACGGGGGTGGGCGCAGACGATTGTCGCGCGCGCCAACTTTGACACTGCGCCGTTTGAAACACCAACTTACATTCGTCCATCAACAAAGAAGGACGCTCGATGGGACTGCAGAAGATTGCTCTTGCCGCGGCTTTGGCCCTCGCTTCGACGGGCCCGGCGCTGGCGACACCGCTGACGCTGGAATACGCCAAGACCACGCTCGGTGGCGGCCTGTACCAGTACGACTTCACGCTGGTGCTGGACAACCACGACGGCAGCTGGGCGAGTGGCCAGCAATGGGACTGGATCATTTTCGGTGACACCGACAGCAGTGGCAGCCTTTACAAGGGCTTCGACAGCAACGGCAGCAGCAGCGGTGGCCTGTCGTGGACGACGCTGTCGGTGTCGTCGCCCATCGGCGCCGTGAGCGCCAGCTCCGGTGGCCACAACGGCGCGACGCTGCAGATGGGCAGCAGCGTGGTGCTGCCGGGCTGGGAACCGCTGGCGCTGGGCGACGAGATCACCTGGTCGGGCACGTCGACAGTGAACTTTCTGCCGGGTCAGATGTTCTGGTCGTCGCTGATCACCGGCGGCGGCGCCGCGACGGTCAGCTTCGAACAGGCCGGCCGCGAAAGCCTGGTGGTTCCGGAACCGTCGGCGCTGGCGCTGGTGGCACTGGCCTTGGCGGGTTTGGCGCTGACACGCCGCAAGACGGCCAAGCTCTAAGGCCGCACCGCCGGCGTCTCCAGCGCCAGCCCGGCGGCGCGCTGCATCAGGTACAGCTCCAGCGCGATGAACTCGGGCGCGCCGTAGCCGAAGGGCTCGGCGCGCACGCCGCTCATGCAGTTGCGCAGCCGGCGCTGCAGCGAGCCCACACCCTGCCATTCGAGGCGGTAGATCGGGTAGCCGGTGGCGTGCCCCTGCGGGATGACGCTGCCGGCAAGGCGCCCGCCGGCATGCTGGTCGTGGCATTGCGCACACGAAAAGTCGAGCTGACCAAAACGCTGGAAGTACAGCTGCCGGCCACGTTCCCGAAACGGCGCCAGCCGTGGGTCCGCCGGCGGCGCGATCGGCATGCCGCGTGAGGCGTTGGCGACGAACATCTCCAGGCCGAGCAAGGCTTCGCTCTCAGGCGCCAGCGCAGGCTGGCCGGCGTGGCGCGTCTGGCAGGTGTTGATGCGTTCGCTCAAGCTGAGGGGCCGTTTCAGCGTGTTGTCGAAGGCCGGATAGCGTGTCGCCACGCCGCGCATCGATGCCGTGGTGTGGCAGCGTGCGCAGCTGCCGGCAAAACGCTGCTCGCCGTCCTTCAGCCACAACCAGGCCGGGTTCAGCGTGTCGTCGCGCTGCAGCGCCTGCGTTGCCGGCGACATGAATTCGAACCCTGACTTGCGGTCGTCGGCGAGGGCCGTTCCGGCCAGCAAGAGCGCGGCCAATGCGGCCAGCAGCGCCTTCATGTCACCGTGAGCGCCACGCTCTCGGTCTGCGCAAAACCGTTGTCGCCGGTCCAGGTCAGGCTGATGGTGCCACTGCTGGTGGCCACGGTGTGGAAAGCCACCAGCGGGTTCGCGGCGATGGCCGGGTGCAGGTCGGCGGCGAACACCAGTTCACCGTCGTAGCGGCATTCGAGCCGGCGCAGGATGTCGCGCGGGATCACACGGCCCTCGCTGTCCGGGCGGTGGCCGGTTTCCATCGCATGCGCAATCAGCGCACGGATCTCGATAACCTCGCCGCGGCGCGCGGTCTTGGGGGCGAAGACGAGGGCGCGGGCCATTCAGCCGCCCTCGATGCAGGCTGCGAGCGTGACCACGACATCGACGCTGTGCTGCCAGCACGAACCGTCCGACATCCGGGCCACTGCAACCAGCCGCTGCGACGTTGCCAGCCGCATGCGCGTGTTCACTGCAGCGCGGCCACTGCGTGGGCCGAGGTGGAACACCGCGACCTCCGTGCCCGGGTTGTGTTCGTTGAAGATCGCGATGCGCTGCACATGCTCGGCCGCTGTCATCGGGCTGTCTACACGCACCGCCACCGGCACCGTGTTGCCGTTGTCGACCAGCGTCGCAACGTCGAGCACGACCCGGCCTTCACGCAGCGGTGCGCCACCGGTGAACGCGGTGATCGCAGCCTGCATCGCCTCGGGAGTCGCCGACGCGGGCCGCAGCAACAGCAGCGCACCGAAACCGGCGACGACGATTTCGCGGCGTGTGTTCATGGCTGCTCTCGGCCCATTGCGGACATTCGTTCGACATGTCGTAGCGGGCCGAGGCCGCTGGGTACCGGGCTCCGCTCATGTCCCCCGGCCCGGCTTGCTGCGCAAGCCGGGCCTCCTCCTTTACTTCGCTG
>Ga0307515_10000095_pt1 | contig 208513 bp, 190 predicted proteins | sample 17_EM_MG_FD_194513 | JGI IMG/M metagenome (GOLD analysis project Ga0307515, IMG submission 194513) | Populus trichocarpa ectomycorrhiza microbial communities from riparian zone in the Pacific Northwest, United States - 17_EM | ecosystem: Host-associated > Plants > Roots > Unclassified... | reverse complement strand
GCCAAGGCATAACCAAATTGGCACTGGCTTATCTAGCACCCTGTTGAGTTCTCAAAGAACAACCACACACCGAAACACTAGCCGCCGTACCCGGCGACCCGCTCCCGGGGCACTCGTTCAACTTTACTAGGTCTTCCTGGCCCTGTCAACCGGTATCTCCCGGTTCGTGCCGTTCGTACCTAGCGCACCCTTCGTCCCGGGCCCGGGGCTAGCTGCACAGGGCAGCATCGCTACGATCCCGAAGTTCGAAGGATTTAGCAGGACGGCCGGTAGCTGACCTCCCTGACCGGTTTTGCGTGGTCAGTTCGTTCTGCTTGCCTCGCCCGTTTCCCTGCTGGCTTGCAAAACATTACCCGCTCGTTTCCTGGGCTCCAAATCGGCCCCCCGTGTCCCACGCCACAACGCCGCGACCTGCGGAAACGCGTTCTCGGTGCGGCCAAACTCAGCAATCCGTCACGGACCTGGGTACGCAGCGTGGGCTGATCCCCGCCCGCAGGGCCGTGCAGCACGTAGCCGTCCCTCAGCCGGAACGTGCTTCCGTGCCACGGGCAGACCACACAGGCATCCGCACCCGTTCCCGTCACTTCTCTCCCTCGCCTCTCCCTCGCCTCTCCCTCGCGGAGCGGGGAACCCTGGTGACCACAGCGCTCCACCATCGCGGTGACGTCGTTTGCCGAGACGTCGCCGGCGCAGCGCCTCGGAGAACCGTGGTTCATCTGAGCGCCCGGCTCGAAGGATGGGTGCCCTGCACCAAGGAGAGGTGCCCACCCAGGTACGCCCCGGCACCGGCGACGCTCAGTCCGGCGTACCCCGGAGCTTGCCCAACCCCCGCCGGCCGGAGCGGCCCGCCGTGAGCGACCCGGCACAGAGCCGAGAGCCACCGTGTCGGCCCCGCGGCCGACCCGGCGCTGGTCGTGCGAGCGCGCAGACCAGTCGACGAAGCCCCCGGCGATCGCCGGGGCCGCGCCGGCCATGCCGACGGCAATCAGTGTCCCTGCTCCAGCCGGGAAGTCGTCCGCCGTGCCAGGCCTGCGGGGTTACCCCCTGCGACCGGTTCAAACGGTTGCTTGAGCCTGCAGATCATCGGGTACGTTTCGATCCCCGGGCGCACTTGGAGGAAGCATGGCCGCCACGACACCGGTGGATCGGCTCACCCCTGGCGACCATGCCTGCCTGACGTTCACCGACCCCGAGGAGCGGCTCGACATCCTGGCCGCCTTCGTCGCCGCCGGGCAGGGCCGCGGCGAACGGATCATCTGCTTCACCGACGCGATCGGCGCCGACGGGCTGCGCGCCGAACTGCTGAACCGCGGGCTGGAGGCGGGACGAGATCTCACCGTCGTCGGCAGTGACCGGATGTGGGGCGGCGGCTCCGGGCCGGATGCCGGCACCATGGTCGAGTTGCTCGCCCACGAGATGGCCCAGGCCGACCGGGACGGCCGGGCAGGGCTGCGGATCACCGCGGACATGTGCTGGGCCGCGCGGCCCCAGGCGAACGCCGAGCAACTGCTGGTCTTCGAGTCCGAGGTGGGGCGGCTCTTCGCCGCGGGCCGGTTGACGGCCATCTGCGAATACGACCGGGAAGGCTTCGACCCGGTCACCCTCGCCTACGCCGCGCGGGTCCATCCCCGCACGGTCGCGGCGACCGTCTACCACGAGGATTCGGTGCTGCGGATCTGCCGGCAGCATGTGCCGCCGGGGGTACGGGTGGCAGGCGAGCTCGACTATGCCCGGGCCGGCGTGCTGAGCGACGCGCTCGCCGAGGCCGTCCGGCTGGACCACGACGTGCACCTCAACCTGAACCACCTGCTCTTTATCGACGCGGGCGCGGCCACAGTGATCCTGCGGGCGGCGGCGAACCTGCCCGACACGCGCCGGATGATCGTGGTGTGCCCCGAGCCCATCGAACGGACGTTGACGGCCGCGGGGGCGGCGGCCGTCAACGCACTGCGAATGCTGGTGCGCAATGTCGAGCGCTGAGCTGACCGGAGCCGGCCCACCGACCCACGAGGACCCGCCGGCGCGAAGCACCGAAATCCTGCTTGAGCAGAACTTCACCGAGGACAGCCTGTACGGGGTGCGGGCGGCGGTTGCCGCCCATGTCGCCACCGTGGCGGACGAGCGCGTCGTCGACACGATGGTGCTGATCGCCCACGAGCTGGCCAGCAACGCCGTCCGGCACGGCGGCGGCAGCGGCCGGCTGCGGCTGTGGCTGGCCGAGGGCGCCCTGCACTGCGAGGTCAGCGACGGCGGCGCGGGCCTGAAGGATCCGGCCCTCGCCGGCCACACTCTGCCCGCGCCCTCGCAGCCCGGTGGGCGCGGGCTGTGGATCGCCCGGCAGCTTTCCGAACTGCGCGTCGCCACCTCCGCAACGGGCACTACCGTCACCGCGATCCTCCCGCTCTAGAGCGAATGCAGGGCGTCGCCGATCGCCCGATGGAACGTCGGATAGGCCCAGATCGTGGCCTGCAGCGTGGCCACCGGAACCTCGGCCTTGACCGCCACGCTCAGGGCTCCGAGCATCTCGCCACCCGCCGGGCCTGCCGAGGTAGCGCCGACCAGGACTCCTCGCGGCCCGTCGACGATGAGCTTGATGAAGCCCTCGTTGCCCGGTCCGTGGATGAATCCGCGGGACGACGACGGCAGGCTCGAATAGCCCACCAGCACGTCGATGCCCGCGTCGCGGGCCTGCTGCTCGGTCATGCCGACCGCGCCGATCTCCGGATCGGTGAAGGTGACGCGGGGCTTCGCGTGGTAATCCGCGCCTGGTCCGCCCTGCCCGAGGATGTCGCGGACGGCGATACCGGCCTCGTACATCGCCATGTGGGTGAAGGCGCCGTTTCCGGTCACGTCGCCGACACCCCAGACCCGGTCGGCGGCGCGCATCCGGTCGTCGGTGCTCAGGAAGCGGGCGGTCGGGTCGAGACCGATCGTCTCGAGACCCAGGCCGTCGAGGCGGGCGGCACGGCCGGTGGCGACGAGCAGCCGTTCACCCGTGACCGTGGAGCCGTCTGACAGCTGAACCGAGAAGCCGCCGTCGGAGTGGGTGACGTGCTGTGCGCGTACCCCGGTCAGGGCTTTGACGCCGTCGGCCGCCAGGGCCGCCGCCGCGGTCGCGGAGGACTCGGGCTCCTCCATCGCGAGCAGTCGATCGCTGCCCTCGATGACCGTGACCTGCACGCCGAAGCGGGCCATGACCTGGGAGAGCTCGAGGCCGATGGCGCCGCCGCCGAGGACCAGCAGCGTGCCCGGCAGGGTCTCGGCCTCGACGGCCTCGCGGTTCGTCCAGTACGGCGTGCCGGCGAGCCCGTCGATCGGCGGGATCACCGCCGTCGTACCCGTGGCGATGACGATGCCCCGGCTCGCGACCCAATCCCGCTCGTCGACCTTGATCCGGCCCGGCCCGGTGATCGTGGCCCGGCCGCGCACGAAGTGGCCGCCCTTGCCGGTGAAGCGATCGACGGCGACCTTGTCGTCCCAGGTGTCGGTGGCCTGCTCACGGATCCGCCGGGCGACCGGCGCCCAGTCGGGCTGGACCTGGGACGTGCCGGCCAGCCCGGGGATGCGGCGCGCCTCGGCGAGCGCGTTGCCCGCGCGGATCATCATCTTGGTCGGGATGCAGCCCCAGTAGGGACACTCGCCGCCGACCAGGGTGTGCTCGACGCCGATGACGGTCAGGCCGGCCTGCGCGAGCCGTCCGGCAGCCTCCTCGCCGCCGACGCCCAGGCCAACGACAACCACGTCCACTTGCTGTGCTTCGCCCATGGGACCAGCCTTCCACCCTTCGGCGGGTACCGTGCGCCCATGGCAGCGGCCCGCACTATCAACGGTTTCGTCGCCCCCGGCTACGAGCCGGTTCGCGATGCTTTCGCGGCGCAGCCCTCGGGCGGCTCCGCCCTCGCGATCCGGCGGCACGGCGACCTTGTGGTGGACCTGCGCGAGGGCTGGTCCGATGTCGCACAGACCCGGCCCTGGTCCGCGGATACGCTGGTCAACGTCTATTCGGTGGGCAAGCCGGTGATCACCCTGGCCGTGCTGCTGCTGGTCGATCGCGGCCTGGTCGGGCTGGACGATCCGATCGCGCGGCACTGGCCGCGGTTCACAACCGATGCTTCTGTACGGCATCTGCTCACGCACACGGCCGGGCTTCCGTTCTTCCCCGTGCCTCGGGACGCCTCCGCGTGGCGCGACTGGGACCTGCTCTGCGCCGACCTGGCCGCCGCAAGCCCGGAGTGGCCGCCGGGCACCGTGGCCGCCGAACACGCACTGACCTACGGCCATCTGCTCGGCGAACTGGTGCGCCGGGTCGACGGCCGGCCACCGGCGCGCTTCGTCGCCGAGGAGATCACCGGGCCCTGGCGGTTGGACTTCGGCTTCGGCGCCGCGGAGCCGGCCCGGTGCGCGGAGCTTGAATTCGACCGCCCCGACCGGCCCGGCCTGCTGCTCGGCGAGCCGGGCTCGGTGCACGCGCGGGCCCTGGAGAATCCGGCCGGCGCGCTGGACCTCGCCGTGCTCAACAGCGACCAGTGGCGCCGGGCTGCTGTCCCGGCCGTGAACTTGCATGCGACGGCCGACTCGCTGGCGCGCTTCTACTCCGGGCTGCTGGCCGGCGGGGTCCTCGACGGGCGCCGCCTGCTCGGTGCCGCCCTCGTCGCGGACCTTGTCTCGGCGCACTTCACGGGTCCGGATCTGTTCATCGGCCAGGAGACGACGTGGGGCCTCGGCGTGCAGATCGAGCCCGATGGCACCTGGGGCATGGGCGGGCTCGGCGGCAACGCGGCCTGGGCCGACCCGGCGGCCGGCCACGCGATCGCCTACGTGACGCGCCGCATCGGCGACTTCGACCGGGTCAGCGCGCTCGACACGGCGATCTCCTCGTTGCGACTTCTCACCTGACCGCCGCCCCCGCCGATTCTGTTCCCCCGCGGAAGAGAAGTCACATCGGTAAAGGCGGCGGTCATGAGGCGGCGATGGCAGGCAGGGCTGGTGTCTGCCATCCTCATGGCCGCCGCCACGGCGTTGCCCGGGGCTTCGTCGGCCGGCAGCGCAGGCCTCACCGCGGCACCGGTGAACACCCGGGCCATGTGGCTGTGGGACGCCGACCCGGCCGCTCAGGTGATCGCGTGGGCCACCCGGCAGAACGTCTCCGAGGTCTTCGTCCACGTCGCGCCGTCGGTGCTCACCGACGGCGGCCTCGCGCGGCTGCGGGAGATCAAGGAGCGGGCCGTCGCCGGCCGGATCAAACTGCGGGCGCTCGGCGGGGAACCGGACTGGGTCACCAACCACGCGGCGGCGCTGGCCTGGCAGCGGACCGTCGTGTCGACCGGCCTCTTCGACGGGATCCACCTGGACGTCGAGCCCTACCTGACCGACGGCTGGACCACCGACCTGCCGGCGACCCAGGCGGCCTACCTGAGGCTGCTGGACCGGATGTGGGCCGCGAGCACCCTGCGGCTGGACGCCGACGTGCCGTTCTGGTTCGGTCAGTACAAGATCGGCCGCAGCACCCTGGCCGACGAGGTGCTGCGCCGGGTCGACGGGGTGACAGTGATGAGCTACCGCGACACGGCGACCGGCACGAACTCCATGCTGGCGATCAGTCAGGACTGGCTGGCCCGGGGCAAGGCGGCCGGCAAACGGGTGCGGCTGGCGGCGGAGACCGGACCACTGCCGGATTGCCCGCATTGCACATTTCACGAGGAAGGCGCGGACGCGCTGACGACCGAACTGGCCAAGGTGGACGCGGCGACCCGGCAGACGGCGGCCTTCGGCGGCATCGCGGTGCACCATTACGGCGCCTGGCGCACGTTGCCGGCCTGAGAACTCCCAGCCACCGCTGAGGTTTCCCGGGCGGCGCCGCGGGCAGTTTGTCGCGGGTCCTGCCGACCTTCAACGGACGAACGCAACGGGTCGGCAGGACCCGCTTCCACATCCCGTCCGGCGAACCGGACGGGAAACTCGCTGCCGCCCGGTCGGGGCCGCAGCCACACCGCCTCGTCGCGGTGCGACTCCAGCGGGCCCGGATAGTCGAGACCTGAGCGAACCGTATCCGGTAGTCGCCAGGGCTGGTGTACGGCTCCGCCGGGGACGGATGTCAATTCGGGAACGTAGCGCCGAACGTACCCGCCGTCGGGGTCGAACCGCTCCGCCTGCCGGATCGGGTTGAACCGCCGGTAGGGCTTGGTGTCGTTCCCGGTGCCGGCCACCCACTGCCAGTTGCCCGAGTTGTTCGGCACGTCACCGTCGATCAGCCAGCGGAAGAACCACCGCACGCCGTGCCGCCAATCCAGCCCAAGGTGCTTGGTCAGGAACGACGCGGTGATCAGGCGGGCCCGGTTGTGCATCCAGCCCTCGGCGCGCAGCTGCCGCATGCCCGCGTCGACCACCGGCACTCCGGTCATCCCGTCCTGCCAATGCCGCAAGGCCTCCGGGTCGTCGCGCCACTCACCGTCGCCCGCCCGGCGGTAGGCCTCGGTCGAGATCGCCGGAAACGCCGCCGTGACCTGGTAGTAGAAGTCGCGCCAGCCGAGCTGGCGAACGAAGGCTGCCGGTCCCGGGCCGTCCTTCCCGCGCGCCGCGTTCGCCACGGTCAAGGGCGAGACACAGCCAAAGCGGAGGTACGCGCTGAGCCGCGAGGTCCCGCCGGCGGCCAGGTCGTCGTGCAGATCGTCATACGGGCCGAGGTGACCCAGCCATGCCTTCAGCCGACGCCGGCCCGCCGACTCGCCGCCCGCGACCGCTCCGGGCGACTCCCCCGTCGGCGGCTCGGGCAGATCTCCGGTGGTGATCCCCGGCGGCAGCACGATCCGTGCGGGCGTGGCCACCTCGTCGCGCCACTTCACCGATTCCCAGGCCCGGTAGTACGGCGAGAAGACCTTGTAGTGCCCGCCTCCACCGCCGGGCCGCACGGCGCCCGGCGGCACGACCGTGGTGCCGGGGAACAGCCGCAGCGAGATGCGGTGCCGCTCGCACTCCCGTGCCAGGCGCTGCTCGCGGCGCCGGGCGTAGTCGCTGACGTCGGTGCTCAGCGCGACCCCCTCGGCGCCGGCCTCGACCGCCGCCTTGATCGCCTCGGCGACCGGGTCACCGGTGCGGACGACCAGGTCGCCGCCCAGCCGCCGGAGCGTCTCGCGCAGGTCGGCCAGGCTCTGGTGCAGGAACAGGGCCCGGTTTGCCGAGAGCCGTCCCAGGCGCGGGTCGAGGACGAAGAGCGGGACGATCCGCTCCGCGTTGGCGCAGGCGGCGGCGAGCGCCGGGTTGTCGTGCACCCGCAGGTCGCGGGTGAACAGAACGATGGCCGTCCGCACGTCAGCTCCGCGCGAAAGCGGTCGTCGGTGCGCCCGGCCGGGTCAGCAAGGACCTGGCCACCACCGCGGCCCGGCGTGGGTTGGGCACCGCCGCCCGCCGGGTGAAGACGTCGTAGTCCGCGGCGGCCACCTCGTCGAGGATGCCGCCGTACAGCTCGTAGGCCGTACGCATGCAGGCCTGGGAGCCGGGCAGCAGCAGCGGGATGCCGGGAGCCGCGGCCGCGTAGTGCTCGTCGGCCCGGGCGACCTCGGCCCGGATCAGCGCCTTGATCCGTGGGGTGGACCGGCCCGCCGCGCGCGCGGCGAACAGGTCGGCGCGGGTGACACCGAACTCGGCCAGGTGTGCGTCCGGCAGGTAGGTGCGGCCGCGGTCCAGATCCTCCGCCACGTCGCGGATGAAGTTGGTGAGCTGGAAGGCGAGGCCCAGCTGGCGGGCCGGCTCGCGGGCGGCGGCCGGGTCGCTGGAGCCGAGGATCGGCAGCATCATCGTGCCGATGACCGCGGCCGAGCCCTCCATGTAGTCGAGCAGGTCGTCGTAGGTCGCATACGAGGTGACGGTCAGGTCCATCGCCATGCTGCGCAGGAACGAGGCGAAGTCGGCGCGGTCCAAGTCGAAGACCGCGATGGTGTGCAGCACCGCGGGCAGCAGCGGGTCGTCGGTGGGCGCACCGGCGAGTCCCGCAAGGAACTCGCCGGACCAGGCGGCGAGCCGGCTGGCGCGCTCGGCCGGCGGCAGGTCCTCGGTGCGGTCGACGATTTCATCGGCATACCGGGTGAAACCGTATAGAGCGTGCACATGCCGGCGCTTCCACCCAGGCAGCAGCCGGGTCGCCAGATAGTAGGTGCGGCCATGACGTCTATGCAGCTCACGACACCGTGCGTAGGCCGCCGCCAGATCAACCTCCACGGGCCCTCCCGAATAAACCGACGCATGAATCGACGCAACTGGCAGCTTACGATACTCTCGGCTGCGTGGCCAACGACATCCTCATCGGGATACCTCGCCAGACCTTCCTCGCGGACAGGCTGACGGCGGCTGTCGAGAGCACCCTGGCCGAGTTCCTGAGCGGTCAGACCGCTGCGCTCGGCGACATCGACCCGGCGCTCGGCCGCTTCGCCCGCACCACCCGGGATCTCGTGCTGGCCGGCGGCAAGCGGCTGCGCCCGACGTTCGCCTACTGGGGGTGGCGCGGCGTGGTGACCGCGCGCGAGCCCGTCGAGCCGGTGCTGCCTGCGCTCGCCGCGCTCGAGCTGATGCATACGTTCGCCCTCGTCCACGACGATGTGATGGACGACTCGGCCACCCGGCGCGGCGGCCCCACCGCGCACCGCGTCTTCGCCGCCCAGCACAGCAACGCGGGCCGGCACGGCGACCCGGACCACTTCGGCACCACCTCGGCGATCCTCGCCGGCGACCTCTGCCTGATCTGGGCCGACCAACTGCTGGCCCGGGCGGCGGTCTCCACCGCGACGCTGTTCGCGGTGCGCGCCTGCTACGACCGCATGCGCACCGAAGCGGTCGCAGGGCAATATCTCGACGTGCTCGGCGAGACCGAGCCCGGCGCCTGGTCCGTGGAGCGGGCGCTGCTCGTCGCCCGGCACAAGACGGCGAGCTACACGGTGCAACGCCCGCTGCAGTTCGGGCTCGCGCTGGCCGGGCCCGCCGACACCGACGTGGCCGCCGTCGACGAGGCCTACAACCGCTACGGCATCGCGGTCGGCGAGGCGTTCCAGCTGCGTGACGACCTCCTCGGGGTCTACGGCGACCCCGCGGTCACCGGCAAGCCGGCGGGCGACGACCTGCTCACCGGCAAGCCCACGACGCTGCTCATGCTCGCCCATCAGCTCGCCACTCCCGCGCAGCGGGAGGAGCTGGCCCCCAACCCCGCCGGAGCCGTCATCCCCGCCGACGGCTCCGGCGGGCACACCTCACCCGCGACGCTCGCCCGGCGCGCCGAGGTCATCGCCGAGACCGGCGCCGTCGCGCGGGTCGAGGCGCTGATCCAGCAGCGGGTGACGGAGGGCGTCGAAGCGTTGGCGGGCGCGCCGCTCCACGACGACGCCCGCGATGCGCTGACAAACCTGGCGGCCTCCGCGAGCCACCGCCGGGCATGATGGACCTTTGACCCCCCTGGAGCTGTTGACGTGCGAAAAGTGACGGGATCGACCGACCAGGTCGTCGTGGTGGGTGCGGGACTCGGCGGGCTCGCCTGCGCGCTGCACCTCGCCGCGGCCGGGCGGCAGGTGACGGTCGTCGAGCGCGAGGCGGTGCCGGGCGGCCGGGCCGGCCGGCTCTCGGTCGACGGATACGAATTCGACACCGGCCCGACCGTGCTGACGATGCCGGAGCTGATCGCCGAGCCGCTCGCCGCGGTCGGGGAGAAACTCTCCGACTGGCTCGAGCTGACCCCGCTGAGCCCGGCATACCGCGCTTTCTACCCGGACGGCTCCACACTGGACGTCAAGACGGACACCGTCCAGATGGCCGCCGAGATCTCCCGGGTCTGCGGCCCACGGGAGGCGGACGGCTACCTGCGCTTCGTGGAATTCGCCCGCGACCTGTGGCGACTGGAGCGCAACAACTTCATCGACCGCAACCTGGACACCCCGCTCGACCTGATGAACATGAGCCTGGTCAAGCTGCTCGGCATGGGCGGCTTCCGGCGGCTCCAACCCAAGATCAACCAATACTTCCGCGACCCGCGCACCCGGCGCATCTTCTCGTTCCAGGCCATGTACGCCGGCCTGGCCCCGCACGACGCGCTGGCCATCTACGCCGTCATCGCCTACCTCGACTCGGTAGCCGGTGTCTTCTTCCCCCGCGGCGGCATGCACGCGGTGCCCAGGGCGATGGCCGGCGCGGCGGAAAAGCACGGTGTGCGGTTCCGCTACGAGACGACGGTGGCCCGCGTCGAGACAGCGAACGGCCGCGCCACCGCGGTGATCACCGAGAGCGGCGAACGCATCCCGGCCGACGTCGTGGTGCTCAATCCCGACCTGCCGATCGCATACCGCGACCTGCTGCCCGAGTCCCGGCGACCCCGCAAGCTGAAATACTCGCCATCCTGCGTCGTGCTGCACATCGGGTCGAGCCGGAGCTACTCGAAGATCGCGCACCACAACATCCACTTCGGCACCGCCTGGAAGGGCACGTTCGACGAGGTCATCCGCCAGGGCCTGCTGATGAGCGACCCCTCGCTGCTGGTCACCAACCCGAGCCACACCGACCCGAGCGTGGCGCCGGCCGGCCGGCAGACCTACTACGTGCTCGCGCCAACGCCAAACCTCGACGTCGCGCCGCTGGACTGGAGCGGCGGCCTCGGCCGGCGCTATGCCGACGAGCTCACCGGCGTGCTCGAGCAGCGTGGCTACCTGGGCTTCCGGGACGGCATCGAGGTGGAGCGCGTCGTCACGCCGGACGACTGGGCCGCCCAGGGCATGGCCGCCGGCACCCCGTTCGCGTCGTCGCACACCTTCGCGCAGACCGGGCCGTTCCGCCCGGGTAACCTGCACCCGACTCTGCCCAACGTCGTCTTCACCGGCTCCGGCACGCAGCCGGGCGTAGGCGTCCCGATGGTGCTGATCTCCGGCAAACTGGCCGCCACCCGGATCACCGGAACGGCGGCGGACCTCGTGGGGAGGGCCCTGTGACCGCGTCCCGCGAGACGCACCTCGTCGAGCTCGTCGACGTCGAGGGGGCACCGGCCGGTGCCGCGACGGTGAACGACGCGCATCGCGCCCCCGGCCAGCTGCACCGGGCCTTCTCGGTGTTCCTGCGCGACCCGTCGGGCCGGGTGCTGCTGCAGCAGCGGGCCTCGGCAAAGACCCGCTTCCCGCTGCGCTGGGCAAACACGTGCTGCGGTCATCCCCTGCCCGGCGAGACACCGGCGACGGCTGCCGCCCGCCGGCTCGTCGAGGAGATCGGCGTCGCGGAGGTGGCGCTCACCGAGGTCGGCGTCTACTCGTACTACGCCGAGGACCCGACGACCGGACGCGTCGAATACGAATACGACCACGTGATGCTCGGCGAGGTGCCTGCGAACGCGGGACTGCTCGTCGACCCGGACGAGGTCGCGGAGGTGCGCTGGGCGACCGTCGAGGAGCTGAACGCCGGCCTGCGCGAAGACCCGCGGTCGTACGCACCCTGGCTGGCGGGCGTCACGGAACAGCTGATCCGACACCTGGCACTAAGCCCACCCACCGAGCACGCGAGCGTTCCACGGCCCGCCGACGACGCACCGGAGCGGTTGGGTGGCCGATGAGGCCCTGACGGCCGGGGCGGTCGCCCGCCGTCTGGGCGTCGCCGTGACCACCCTGCGCACCTGGCACCAGCGCTACGGGCTGGGGCCGAGCCATCACGTGCCGGGCCAGCACCGTCGCTACACCCGGGAAGACATGGACCGCCTGCAGGTGATGCGCAGGCTCACCGCCCAGGGGGTGGCACCGGCCGAGGCCGCCGCCTGGGCTAGGCGCATCCCGGTGCCCATCGACGTCGGTGCACCGGTCCCGCCGGCGCACCCGATATCAGCCGACGGCGGGGCGCGGCGGCCTCGCGAGGGTTCTTCCGGCCTGGAGCCCGCTCAGCCGTCTTCGGACCGGCCGGAGTCGGCACGGCGCGAGCCCCTCGACTGGACCGACGACGGCGACCCGGGCCTACGTTCCGGCGGCCCCGCCTCCTTCGGGGCGCCCCCACAACCCGATCACACAGATCCCGACAGCGCGCCTCCGTCGGATGCGACCTTCTCGCGGGTCGAAGAACGGGTGGGAGAGCGGCGGCCGACCGTCGACGCGGTGTGGCCCGAACGGAGCGGCCGGATGTTCGTCGCCCGGGATGGTGGTGGGCACGCCATCCGTACCGGGCGGGCCGGGCCTGCCGCTCGCGGGCTGGCCCGGGCCGCTATGCGTCTCGACGGTCCCGCCCTACGCGACATCCTCGAGATGACCGTCACCGACCGCGGCGTCGTCACGGCCTGGGAAGAAGTGATCATGCCGGTGCTGATCGGCGTCGGCGAGCGGTACGCGGCCACCAAACGCTTCATCGAGGTCGAACACCTCCTCTCCCGCGGCATCACCGAGGTGCTCGGCTCGGTCACCCGGCCGCCGAGCAGTCAGAATCCCCGGGTCCTGCTGGCGGCAGCCGACGAGGAACAGCACACGCTGCCCCTGGAGGCGCTCGCCGCCGCGCTGGCCCAGGCCGGAGTGTCAAGCAGGATGCTGGGCGCTCGCGTGCCCGCACAGGCCGTCGGCGACGCCATCACCCGGACCGGACCGGCCGCGCTGGTGCTGTGGTCGCAACTGCCCGGCAGCGCCGATCCGGCGCAATGGCCGCACGTGCTCTCCAGCAGACAGCGACCGCTGCTCGTCGCAGCGGCCGGACCGGGCTGGCAAAGCGACCAACTTCCCGACGGAGTCACCCCGCTCGGCAGTATCACGGAAGCACTCCGGCTGGTCTCGGCGGTCGCCCTACCCGCGGACCGTTCGCATTAGTGCAGGTCAGCGACGTGGACCCGGCGGCACGGATACCGGTTTGGATGACGGGCAGGGGATCACGTATGCTTTCGAAGCCTCAAGCGGGGCCGGTTGGGGCCCACGCCGCCGGAGTTGGAAATATGCAATGATGGCGGGGTTGCCCTCATCGTCTAGTGGCCCAGGACGCCGCCCTTTCAAGGCGGTAGCACGGGTTCGAATCCCGTTGGGGGTACGAACCGACCTCGGTCGGGGAAGTGGTAGAAAGTAGTACAGCAAGAGCAAGGTCCTGTGGAGCAGTTGGAGTGCTCGCCGCCCTGTCAAGGCGGAGGTCGCGGGTTCAAGTCCCGTCAGGACCGCAACAAGTCGAGTCCGCGCGCACCACGGCGCGGCAGGGCCAGGTAGCTCAGTTGGTACGAGCGTCCGACTGAAAATCGGAAGGTCGGCGGTTCGACCCCGCCCCTGGCCACCAAGCCTCTCGCCGGGCTTTGAGCACCGCCCACCAGCGGAAACGCCGGTGGGCGTTTTGCTGTCCGGACGAAATCCGGCCGATCTTGTTGGCCGCTGGTAGCCGCAGATTTCCCATGATCACCGTTGCGAGTTGCACGTTCGCTGCACGCCGCTTCCGACCCTCAAGCCATCCCGTCCGCCGTCGATCCACACACCGTGGAGCGGGCCTGGCTCAGGGCGCCAAGGTGGAGCGCCCTACCGGACGAACGACCTTGGCGCCCTGGGACAGGTCTGCTCGGCTTCGCCTGGGTCGACGGTGGGCGGGATGGCGGCCCTTCATCCCCGAAGCCCGAGAGTCCCCGCCGGAGGCCCAACCTTGTAGCGTGTCGGCCGTGTCAGACGACCGTGTGCGGGTCCACCAGTTCGAGCCCTACGCCGACCACCTGACCTTCGTTATCTCGGACGCAGAGGCCACCGAAGACGTATTTGACGGGGACACCTGGGACAAGGCCGACAAGGCATGGCGCATCGCAGTGGAGCGTCACTGCGTCGTGGTCGGTACGGCTCGCGACGACTACGTGCCAGTGACACTGACCGTATGGAGCGGCGTCCCCGACCTCGATCCGCTGGACGGCTACGACCATGTCGTTGAGGCCGATGTTGCGGTCCCCTCGGGGCGGCTGACGGTCACGGGCGCCACGGAGCTGCCGTCGGAAGTCGAACCGGTTCCTGTGGCAGCGGGGATGCACCGAGTGCGCGTGGGGTATCTCCAGACGGAGCGGCGGCCGTCGAAGTTCTCGGAGGATGACCCGGGAGACCATCTGGAGTACCGGGTCGCTATGTGGCCAGTCGCCGAGGATCGCGGCGTCCAGGTGCTCAAGCAGGGTTCCGAACCCTGGGCCTACTGAGCTACCTGAGTTCAGGTGGCCGGCGCGCCGGCCGATGCCGGCCGGAGGCCGCCAGCAGGCCGAGCGCGTCCGGCCGCGCCGCGCTTGCGCGGCGCCTTGATCCAGAAGAGATCAATTCGGCAGTACTTCACGGCGACACGACACGCCTGGGACCAAGCTGGCGATCCAAAACGGTTGATGTTCGGGCCTGGGCCCGACCTGGGCCTCGCCCACCTGTTCTGCGGAGCTGACGGCAGCCGGACCCCTGTCGCCCGAAGGGCTCTTCTCTTGGATCGGCCAATCGGCTGCTCCCTCCGGACCGGATACCCGTTAGCCTGAAGCGGCGGTGATCGGAGTTGGGACAGTTGACGACGCAGCGGGGTTACTGGCAGGTGCACGACGGGGCAGGTGTTCGTCAGACCGAGGCCTTCGCTATCTGGGCAAGCCATGCCTACCCGCTTCTCGCGAAGGTGGCTGGCACCTACCGAGGCCTGGTCGTATACGGCGATCTTGCAGAGGAGATCCAACGTTCGTCGGGTATTCGCTCGTCGGTTCCCTTTCGCCACTGGATCGGCAAGGTCCTCTACCTCGTCGTGCTGGAAGGTCACCGTCGCCGCGATCCGCCGCTCACGGCGCTGGTGGTGCACCGCCAGGACGGCCAGGTCGGCGAGGGATACAAGGCGGTCCTTGAAGTGGCGAAAGAGTCACCCATCACAAGCGATCTCGAACGCGAGTACCACGCCGCCGCTGCCCGGCTCGACTGCTATCGGCACTTCGGCGCGGCGTTGCCCCCTGATGGCGGTTCGCCGGCGCTTGCTCCTGCGCTGCAGGAACGAGTAAGCAGGCAGCGCCCTCCCGTGCCAGCGACTCGCCCGTCATGCCCGAGCTGCTTCGTGCAACTTCCCAAAACCGGGGTGTGCGACTCCTGCACCTAAGCTTGTCCCCGGTCGTCCATGGGCGTTCGCCGTGATCACCGGCGATTGTCGCCCAGCGGTCCGAGAGCGACTACGACACTGCCTGGACGGTAGTCGGCCATGATCGCTGGGGTGCAAATCGCGACCAGGCGTGGAACCCGGCACACTCCACCGATCCGCCGATCGACCTCCTTAAGTTTGGTCTCCTAGTCTCCAGCAAAGTCGACCTCGTACGGCAAAGAATTGAAAGACATGTCTTCAAGCATGTTTAGTGTTACAGCATTCTCGGGGAAATCGCTTAGCCATTCACGCACCTTGGGTACCGATGCACCGCTATTAAGGCCAGCGAGTGCCAGTACGCGACGTTCCAGTGGTCCGTCAACTCGCTCAACAGCGTTTTCGATTGCACTGAGTGCTAAAGCCGGATTCCAGGCGGCGAGTCGTTGTGCGGTGAGTGCAATCATGGGCAGACTGATTGCACTGTCCGCCAGTGAATCCGCGAAGTAGTCCTTCAGGGCCGTAGTTATGCGTCTGTTTTCGGAAGGAAACATCGTCGCAAACTGAGCCTTCGGCCATTCGATCTTTGCCCAAGGGGACTGTTGATAGTCAAGGAACCAGTCTTGCAGTCTGACTGCCCGTTTCGAATCTCTGAACAGCCGACCAAGGTGATCTGCAGCGTGCGGAATGCGGGGAGCGACATCTACGATAGCGTTTAGCTTTCTCAGCTTGCCATAGGTTTTCATTCTTTCAGCCATAAAACGTACAGTCGTTCTATTGGCAGTCTCTTTCTCTTGAATCACTCTGTTGATAAGCGCGTTGAGGGGTCCAGTTCTGGCAGGGGTCCCCAGAAGCGCTCCATCAATCGCACTATGTTCGACCTTTTGCACTTGCTCTTCGACGTCATTCCCCTCGAAGAGTGTAGTCTTTGCAACATTCAGATGAAGGCCCATGGACTCCAGAGCGCGTTGTATCTCTACCTGGACCATCCTCAATTCGCCAGCGTCGTCCCCGAAGATCCATATGTCGTCCATCCATCGGGCAAAACTTTGTGTGCCAACACCCGGCTTAATGACGCGATCGCTTATCCTGGCGAGAATATCGTCGACTTTGGTGAGGTACATGTTTGCAAGTACCGACGATGCCTGGCACCTCTGAGGAAGTCCTCCTCTTCCTGGGACCTTGTCCCACGATTGGAGGAAGGAAACCAAGCGATCCGCCTCCCTACTCAGACCGGCGCGACCTAGCCTGACTGTCACTTCATCGCACAAGCGATCAATTGGAATACTTGCAAAGTACGAGACAATATCGGTTTTCAGCGCTACCTGGTAGCCGGATGCCAAGTCGGTCAGATGAGATCGGTATCTGCGGTTTTCCAATTTGTTACTCGCGTATCGGCCCGTCGTGGCCCTTTTGCGGGGGAGTCTCCAGCCGAATACATTCGGATCCAATTTCCCAATTAATGCCTTGCTTGCACGGCCGACCAGTGTCTGGTATGCGAGGCGGTCAACAGGATCAAGGATCGCCGCCGGCCGGATGGCGAAGTTTTCCTTGGGCACATCAATTAGGCATGAGAAACCCGCTCCTCGCGCACTGAGTCGCGCTTCGAGTATGGAGCGCTTTTGGTTCGCAACCCATTCCATCTCTGGCCACCCCCAAGGGTCTCGATACCAGTCTCCCAGAAAGTCTCGATGGCATGTTCGCAGCACTAAAGGGAGTTGGATACTCGGAAGCCACATCTTCCTGTCACTCCTTCGGCCAGCCGTACTCTGCGGCGTGTCGTCACAAGACCCATTCTGCGGGCTCACCGATTTCTTGGTCATGCTTTTTTCCGGGGATCGCGCCCCGTCGCCGTATGCGTTCCGCATTAGCCCACAAGGCGGATGGGTGTCCGCTAGCGCGAAGCTTTTCAAGCTCTTTAGCTTGCTCGGGCGTAGGTTCTAGTTCATGAATGTCGGCGACTAGGATTTCAAGTGTTTGAGAGAAATTGCTGAAATGTATAGGCGTCACGTGACGCCGCACTCGCCGTTCAAAGACCCATGGAAAATTGGCTTTGGAGACAAGGCCCTCTTCAACGAGCTCCTCCCAAAATTCTCGCCACGGTGAGGTCTCTCTAGACTTCCCGGAGTCAAACCAGCGGTAGAAGGCTGAGATGTCTCCGCCTGAAATGTATATCCGTAGATCATTCTTGCTGGACTTATTGATCGGAACGAGGTCGTCGGCAAGGACTCCCAATTCATCCAGTCTTTCCTTAGCTGACGGGGTGAACTTGTAGACACCACCGACGGGAATATATGTATTGAAGTGCTTGCCCTTAACGAGAAGATAAGACTCATCAACCTTTATTCGATAAAGGTACGACAACGAAAGGCGCACTCGTTTCTTCCTATACCGAAGTGAGTACCACAAGAGTCTCAACCCCTGCCTGTTTTGAATCAAGGCGTCTACTAATGGGATTGCTGCGCCGGTCGCGAGCCCGCTCGTGAAGGCAAAAAAGCCTCCATTGGAAGGCATGAAGAACAGAGCGGCTACACTGATCGCCACGATGCCAGCGAGAATGGCAGCTCGCATATCGCCTCATTCCTAACCATCGCTGGGCCACAATGGATCGTGACATTCTACATAATCAGGTGACCTGATGGTGTGCGATGGAGGCACGGTCGAGCTCCGCAGACTCACCCGTCGTCGTTGCGGCATGTGAGCACCTCGCCATCCCGTCATCCTCGACCGCCATTGTGGGAGCGGGCACCTCCGGCGCCCGCCGCGTCAAACCGGCCTTGACACTGGGCAGCCAGGCCAGCGGGCGCCGGCGAGGCCCTCCCTGTCAGGCTTTGCCTGGGTCGAGGGTGACGGGTGCGGACCATCCCAGAGCCGGAGCCCCCGCCGGAGGCGCAGTAAGCCCAGCACCCCGCCCGGCCCGCATGCGCCCCTACGGCCCGGCGCGGGCAACACGTCCGCGCCGCCTGGGACGTGCCGGTCGGCGGCCGGGACTAATTCCACCTCAACACCCTCTGGCCTTTGACGGTCTTCGGCAGGCCCGACCCTCGCCCTACACACCAGCCGACGGGCGTTCTGCGTGACCGGGCCAGAGCGACTAGCACTAGCGGCGGCTCGGGCACGCGCTCGGTCGGCGGCGTGAGCGGCCCGTTTCGGGCCGCACTTGACGACGTACAGAAAAGTTTGAGCCGCATACCTACGATTCCGCGACGTGAAGCCGCTGTGGCCGTCACATTGGAGCTTCTTCGACTGAATCGCACGACGGCTGGCAAGTTAAGCTCGGCGCCATGATCCGAGCTGTGGTGTTTGACGTCGGTGAGTGTCTGGTGAATGAGGCGAGGGAGTACGGCACTTGGGCGGATTGGCTTGGGGTGCCTCGTCAGAGCCACAGCAAAGTTAGTTGATCTTTGTTGTGGCTGGTGACGGCAGGGGCCCCGGCAGATAGGCGCGGCCTTCCTTAGTAGACGATGGCGGTTCTCTACGCCAACCGTCGTCTACCAGAAAGGCCGCTCGTGTCAGTCTCGCACGCGGTCATCAATGTCGTCACGAACACTGCCGGACAGACCGACCTCGGCCGGGTCACCACCTTGGCCGCGGTATTCGCACAGGTCAACGACCCGCGTAAGCCCAAGGGTGTCCGGCATCCGATCGCTGCGGCGCTGACGGTCCTGACCATGGCGCTGTTGTGCGGGGCACGCGACTTCCGGCAGGCCGCCGACCGCGTCGCGGAGCTCCCGCAACCCGTGCTCGACGCCGTGGGCGCCCGCCGGCACCCGGTCCTGGGCATCCGGATCCCGCCCGGACGTGACACTCTGCGCCGGCTGGCCGAGATCGTCGATGCCGCGGTCATGGACCGGCTGATCTGCACCTGGCTCATCAGCCTGCTCGATGAGCACGCCGGTACCGGGCTGGCTCTGGACGGCAAGACCGTCCGCAACACCCATGCCGGCACCGGTCTGGACGTGCAACTATTCTCCGCGATGCGCCACGACACCGCCGTGGTCGTCGCGCAGGTGAAGGTCCCGGTCGACACCACCGAGGTCACCCAGATCGCCGCCCTGCTCGACCCGATCGACATCACCGGCATGACGATCACCGCTGACGCCGCGCACCCCAGCCACGACACCGCCAAGTACCTCATCAAGCGTCAGGCAGGCTACGTCTTCACCGTCAAAGGCAACAGGCCCACCCTGCTCACCGCGATCGCCGAGCGGCTCCCCACCGCCGTGCCGGACACCGCCGCCGCGACACACACCGAGCACCGCAACGGCCACCGAATCGTCCGTACCATCTGGACCGCGCCCGCCGACGGCGTCGACTTCCCCGGCGCCGCCCAACTCTTCCGGATCCGCCGTGACACCTACGCCCCGGACGGTCAGCGCGTCAGCAAACACATCCTGCACGGCGTCACCAGCCTGACCTGCACCGCAACCGAGATCGCCGCTCACGTACGCGGACACTGGGGAATAGAAAACAAGATCCACTGGATCCGTGATGTCCTGCTCGGCGAAGACGCTCACCACGCCTACCTCGGCAACACCGCCCACACCATGGCCGCCCTGCGCAACCTCGCCCTCGCCCTGATCCGTCTCGCCCGCCATACCCGCATCAAGCACATCATGGAACGGCATCACGCCGACAAGATGCTGATCCCCGCGCTACTCAATGCAGCCATTCGATAACTAACCGACTTTGCTTTGGCTCTGGGTGCCTCGTCACACCTTCTCGGCGGTGTTCGGTGCGGTGATCGCTCGTGGCCAGGATTACCGTGAGACGTTCCAGGTGTTCCGGCCTGGCTTCGATCTGGCGGTGGAGCGGGAGTTGCGGGCGGCTGCGGGTAAGCCGGAGTGGTTCGGGGAGGACGACCTCTACCCGGACGTACGTCCGGCGTTGACCGCGCTGCGCGAGGCCCGCCTTTGGGTGGGGATCGCGGGCAACCAGACAGTGCGGGCCGGCGGGCTGCTGCGGTCGATGGATCTGCCCAGCGACATGATCGCGACGTCGGACGACTGGGGCGTGTCGAAGCCGGACATCGGCTTTTTCGATGCGGTGGCGAAGGAGACCCCGTGCGGGCCGGAGGAGACGTTGTACGTCGGTGACCGGTTGGACAACGACATCCGGCCCGCTGTCGCGGCGGGTTTCAAGACGGCTTTGATCCTTCGGGGTCCGTGGGCGTCGATCCAGCAGGATGACCCGGAGGCAGACCGGTTGGCGACGATGCGGATCGCCTCCCTGGCCGAGCTACCCGAGCGGATCACGGCGTTCAACGGCGAAGCGCGCTGAGAGTGGTCTGCCAGCCGTAGAGCCGGTCGTCAAGCTGGCGGACACAGTCGGCGTCGGACCACGGCTGGAGGCCCTGGCGGACTTCCCGGATGCGTTCCATTCCGGTGGCGTACCAGGTGATCCCGAGCTGGTCGAGTGCCGCTTGAGCGTGGGCGCAGGCTTCGTCGGGGTGTTTGCGGGCGACCTCGACGGCGGCCAGGTCGCCGAGGATGACGGTGCGCTGCTTGCCCTCGTCGGCGGGCAGCGCTTCCAAGGCCGCGGTGAGGGTCTCGTGGGCCTGGGCGTAGCGGCCGGCCTTGAGCTGGGTGTTGCCCTTGAACGCTGCCAGCCGGACCGGGGAGAACCACGTGAACCACTCGGGCGAGTGATGCTCGCTGCCGGTGGCGAGGATGTCCTCGGCGTGCGCGATAGCGCGGAGTGCGTCCTTGGGGTGTCCGCAGCGGGTGTCGCACTCGGCCTCGACGGCGTCAATCCAGGCGAGGAACTCGGTCGAGGCCGGACCACGCCGGGCGTACGTGCGGGCGGCCCGCAGCCGTTCGGCTGCCTCGTCGCGGCGCTGCGCCCAGCCGGGGATGAAGGCCGCATGCGCGAGGATCGCGGCGCCGAGGAGCGGATCGTTCGCTTCGCCGGCGGCTTGCAGCGCGCGCACGTAGGTGGCGTCGGCCTCGTCGGGCTGGCGGAGGTCGAAGAACTCGATGCGTCCGGCGAGCAGCAGCGATTCGGCCAGGGCGGTGGCGAGCAGGCGCCGGGCGACGCCGGTTGTCTCCGCGAGCAGGTGCGAGTGCGATGCGCCACCTGGCACGACGGCCGGCTCGACAGAACCTCGGAACACCACCTAGGCTCTTGCTAAGACAAGTAGTCGTCTCTTCAACTTCGCGGGTAGGTGGGCCGGGTGCCGATCGAGGTCACTCCACCGAAATACATCACCATCATCAACGCGATCCAGCAACGGATCCAGGACGGCACCTACGCGATCGGCAGCACGCTGCCCAGCGAATCGCAGCTCGTCCAAGAGTTCGGCGTCTCCCGCCCCACCGTCGTACGGGCGATGGAGATCCTGCGCCAGCAAGGCTGGGTTGACGCCCAACACGGCAAAGGACGGACCGTTCGTGAGCGACCCGTCACCGAGTCGCGCGCCCTCCCGGCGCACACCACCGCCCTCCTGAACGCCACCGAGGTCGGTGACGTCACCATCCTGCAAGCCGGCGAAGTCGCCGCCCCACCTCGCGCGGCGGCGGCACTGCGACTCCCGAAGGGTGCGCCCGTCATCGCCCGCAGGCGCCTCATGCGCGTCGCCGGCGTCGGCCCTGTCGAGCTGTCAACGGTCTACGTGCCGACCGCCCTGGCCGCCGACTCGGACGTCGCTGCGCCAGAACTCCTGACCGGCGGCGTGCTGTCACACCTGGCCGACCGGGCAGGCATCACCCTGGACCACGTCGTCGAACGGGTCTCTGCCCGCATCGCGACAGCCGAAGAGGCAAAACTCCTTGAGCTTCCCAAACGAGACGCCCTGCTCACACTCCTGCTGACCGTGTGCGACTCCGCCGCCGTACCACTCCTCGCCGTCGACATCTTGATCCCAGCCAGCCGGCACGAGCTAGAGGACGTCTTCCCTCTCAGCTGAGCTAGACAAACTGGCGGCAAGCGTGCTCGCCGCGTTGTTCGCCGCTCGGCATCGTAGGCGCGGCGCTCGGCGCTGCTTGGGCGGGCCGCCGCCGGCAGCCACGTCGTGGTGGGCTCCGTTCTCGCAACGAAGCCGCCCGGCCTTCTCGCTGGCCAGGGCGTATGCGGCTTTCCATCGCCAGGCGCCGGGGGTGGCCCGGACGGGTATGGCACGCAACGCCTCCGAATCACTATGAGTGACATTCGGTCGCGCCGCAGATGTCCGGACATGCCGAGTTGAGCGCTTTCGTATTTTTCGGGAAGATTTGGGTCATCACCAACCCCTGATGCCATGGCAAGAGTCAGCTTGGGGTATTGGGCTGGGTAGGCGGCGCTGGAAACCCTAAAAGCATACGCTTGTAACGCGCTACGGAGGTGCTCATGGCCAGCAGGCCGGGCACGCCATATGTTGCTCGCATCGCTTGCAACGCGACGGCTAGTGCCCTATTCCGATTTTGGTGGGCGACTTCAATGGGCGGCTCAGCAGCACCATGGACCAATTTGCTCCGCGTGTCATAAAGTTTCTTTAGCTCGGAAAAAAGGGATTCGCGTTTCGTGGTATCTTCTGGTTCCAACAACACGGCCAGAGAGCCACAGACCTTCAGGCCGGTTTCTTGTGCATCACCAAAGAGGTTCTCCCAGCACATCACGGCGTCAATAAAGCCGTCCATCGGATCTAGGCGCATTGAGGCAGCCAAGAGTAGCCGGCGAACGCCAATGTCAAGTGATTTGGGATGTTCTTTAGCCACCCGTCGCGCCCACATTTCGATCCCAACCGCAGTAGCCTTCGTGATTCTTGCGGTAGGTAGCAGGTCTGGGGAGCTTGAGATGAGATGGGTTTGAGTACCAGATTCGAGTGGATTAAGCCGACTCATTACGCCCGCTCTCGTTGCTAAAAGCTCGTCAGCGCCCGAGCCTAATAGTAAGGAATAGCGAACGCGCGTGATCAGGGTTTCAGCATCACGGGATGCCTGCACCATCTTCGGGTGGAGTTTTCCAAATGCGGCCTCTATTTCGTCAGGGGCGGGTCCGTGTCCGGACTCCCATGAGTCGACCTCGACAATTTTGTCCTTCGCTCTGAGAATAAGCAACGTTTTGATATCCCACTCCTTGGCACGCCAGCCAAAGTGGGCCAGAGCGGGAGGTGTCGACCGTCTCAGCTCGCCGCAGGTCACGTCGACACTGTTTAGGTCGTCCGCTAGCTCTATGCCTGAAATTCCAATAATAACCGGCAGATCGACATGCTCGCGGCGAGCGAGCGATCTAGCGAACATGAGAGCCTCACGGGCAAATCGTGCACACGCCTGCTGAGTCAGTTCGCCATAAATTGCGGACATCGTAAGGGAATAGCTGACGAGGAGCCTAGGAACGTCAGAGGCTTGATGTTCATTGCCCATTCCCGTCTGCCAGAATGGCAGAAAGCTAACCTGGCTTACTTCATTTGCCGGAATTCTAGGGAAAAGCCGTCGAAGGTCGTCGTCGATCAGGATCGCAGATCGAAGCCGCTTCGCTGCTTCCAACTTTAGCAAACCGGGCATCAGGTGGATATCCGGGAAAGGCCATATGGTATTCGGTATCGGCATCAATAATATCGGATACGCATCTCGAACGCATGCGAGAAGCAATCTCTCGACTTCATCATCGGACTCGGTGGAGGGGAGTTCCCCTCCACACCCTTTCCGCATCATCGATGCGACGCCGATGTCTGTCGAAGAAGAAGCAGGCCCTAGCAGCAGGGATTGAATGGCGATACGTTGATGGTTATCTTCCGTTTGGATTACCCCCAAAGCATAATGGTAAAGTTCGTCTAGGCATTTTGCCTGCGCCGCTGATACTTCCAGGCTGTCAAGTGCTTCAGTGGCGACATTCAGTACGTATCCAACAAAGGAATCAGAGAACGCTTGCCGTGTAATCTTCAGACGTTGATCAACCATTCATGAAATTTACCACCCGGGAGAGCGATCTCCATCGACTTATGCGTGTCAGGCCCGGCCGTTCGGCACCGCGCAGTTTCTGACCGCCGTGAGTATCACTACCGACAAACTGGCCCGGTGCCTACCAGGACGATCGCCACGTCCACCGCTGCAAGTCGCTGGGGCACGATGGAGGGCAGATCAGGGGGCGAACACTGCGGCGGGCCGAGTTCGATGACAATCAGCCGCTTGATCGTTTGCCGTTCAAGAAGGCCCGCGCAGGTCAAGAGCGTGCTACCGGGCCAAGATGTTGTCACCGGACAGTCGATGACACCGCAGGACGTTCCATCGCCGGCGGTTGCGAGTTCTTCGGCTCCGCCTCAGGGCAGCCGTATGCCCAGCGCTGTCCCATGCCGCGGTGCCTCATCACCGGCTCTCAGCGACTGAAGTGCAAGCACCGGGAAGACTCCTCCCACGGTTGCGGGCGATCCACTTGGGACGATCCAACGGAGTGACTTGAATCACTCGGTAACTCGACAATACGAGTTGCAGATCGGTCGATCTCTGAGGCATCTTGATAAGACGAGTTGACGTCTTACCTAGTTGTCAGGAGATCCCGATGATTCCCAGCTCCATCAAGATTCCGGTGCCGTGGGAGTACGTCGCGCCGCACGGTGCGCTCTGCCTCGGCGTCGAGCCGGCCACCGACTTCGACAAGCGGGGCCAGGGCGACGACCAGATGCGCGACAAGGAGACCGGCGAGCGGATCTGGCTCGTCAAGGTCCTCGACCTGGACCCGGAGGCCGGCAAGTTCGGTGCGTCGAAGGAACTCAAGGTCAAGGTCGTAGCCCCGCACCAGCCCGTCCCGCCGACGTCGACGGTGCCGGGCTATCCGCCGCTAGTGGAGTTCACCGACGTGACGCTCACGCCGTACGTGGACTCGCAGAAGTGCAAGGGCAACGGTTCGAAGTGCCGGGCGCGGCAGGCGTGGTCGATCCGCGCGTCCGGGATGACACAGCCGCCGCAGGCGGCGAAACCGAAGGCGGCTTGAGCTGTCAAAGCGCGTCAGGGGGCGGGATTCCTCCGGCAAGAGACTTCCCCGCCCCCGGCGCTCAACCGCAACCCCTCGAACAGGAAAGGGCTGAGATGCCCACGGTAAACGATGCTGCCCGCATCACCACGTCGAACCGCGCGGTGTGGCGGACCTGCGGCGGCTGCGGCCTGCTCTCCGCGCTCCTGCCCAACGCCGACAAGTGCGCCGGCTGTGCCCGGCCCATCATCACGGACGCGCAGCCCGCGCCGGACATCTGGGAGGTCGCTCACCGGTACGCCGACACTGTGGGCCGGATCCAGGCGTGGGCCGACATGCCCCACGCCAGCGACGCCGAGCGCCTCGACAACATCCGCCAGTTTCTCGCCGATCTCGACCGGTTCCACGCCGCTCGTCGGAATGAGGTCGGACGATGCCGCTGATCAATGTGATCCGGGGCGAGTCGATCCCCACCGCACCGTTCACCGTCCGTACACCGGTGCTGCGGCTGCCGATCTGGTTGCTGGTGATCTGGCAGGCGATCAAGGCCGTGGCCTGGCTGGTCGTGACCTACGTGCGGTATTGGTGGGCGACCGGCCCGACGACTGGGCTGCTGTGGCTGTATGCCGAGTACGGCTGGGTCGGCCCGGCCTCGACGGCCGGCGGGATCGCTGCTGCGACGACCGGGTGGGGCTTCGGGCATCGGCCGTCGTTCCTGCGCTTCGGCTGGTACCCGATCCTCGCCCGGTACCGGCGGTGGACCTACCGGCGGCGCTGGCAGGCCGCGATGGTCACCGCGAAACTCGCCGTGGCCTATGACGGGCAAACGATCATTCCGGTGCTCAAGCGGGTGCGGTGCCGGGCCGGTTCCGATGTCGTGACCGTGCGGATGGTCACCGGGCAGATCCCCGACGACTTCGCCAAAGCCTCCGAACGGCTCGCCCACACCTTCGGGGTCCGACAGGTCAAGGCCATGGCGGGGACCGCGTTCGGCACGGTCGTCCTGGTCCTGCTGCGCGGTGACACTCTGCACCGGACCGTCGCACCCCTGGCCGTGACCGGTGTCCCGGACTTCACGGCACTCCCGCTCGGCGTCCGGGAAGACGGGGCGCCGTATGAGCTGCGGCTGTTCGGCACACAGGTCCTCATCGTCGGGGCGACCGGCTCCGGTAAAGGGTCGGTGATCTGGTCGCTGGTGCGGTCGCTGGCCGGCGGCGTCGGGACCGGGCTGGTGCAGCTGTGGGGCCTGGACCCCAAGGGCGGCATGGAACTCGGGATCGGCCGGCCGATGTTTACCCGGTTCGCCTCCCGCGACTTCGCCGAGATGGCCCAGATGCTGGAACAGGCGGCGGCAATGGCGCAGGACCGGGCCGCCCGGCTGGCCGGCGCAACCCGCCAACACACCCCCACCCTGGCCGAACCGCTGATCGTCCTGGTCATCGACGAGTTGGCGAACCTGACCGCCTACCTGACCGAACGGCAACTCAAGGACCGGATCAAAGCCGCCCTCGGGATCGTGCTCACCCAAGGGCGTGCGGTCGGGGTGCACGTGGTCGCGGCGATCCAGGACCCCCGCAAGGAAGTCCTACCCGCACGCGGATTGTTCCCGACCCGGATCGGGCTGCGCCTGTCCGAGCCCGGCGAGGTCGACATGGTCCTCGGGGACGGGATGCGCGACCGCGGTGCCCTGTGCGACCGCATCCCGCAAACCCAACCCGGGGTCGGCTACATCGCGCTGGAAGGCGACCCGACACCGATGCGGGTCCGGTTCTCCTTCCTCGACGACCAGGACATCCGCGACATGGCCTACACCTACGGGCGGCTACGGGTCATCGACGGCGAAGCAACCGACGGCGGTGCGGCATGACCCGGCGCGCCGACCGGGCCGAATCGGTGGTCCTGGTCGTCATCCTCGTCACCGTCGCCGGGGCGGCCGGGTGGGCGTCGTTCACCCACGTGCACGACTGGACCATGCGCCACGCCCCGGCCGGAACACCGGACGCGTTCGGCTGGGTCAACGCCGTCATCAGCGAACTGGTACCGATCGCGGCGTTCCTGGTCATCCGCCGCCGGCGCAAGGCCGGTGCTCCGATCGGCTACCCGCTCACCCTGCTCATCGCCGCCGCCTCCCTGTCGTTGGCCGCGCAACTGGCCGTCGCGCAGCCCAGCGCGTCCGGGTGGCTGCTGTCGGCTGTGCCCGCGCTGGCGTTCATGGCCCTGGTCAAGCTCGTGCTCACCACGCCGGCCACCGGCCACCCAGCCACCGGCCACCCGGCGGCCGGTCACCCGGTAGCCGACACACCGCTGACCGCCGACACCGCCGCCGCTGCTCCGACCACCGACCACCCGGCCGCGAGCACCCGCCTTCCGGAACCGACGCCCCGGCCGGCGAGCGTCATTCCGGCACCCCGGCCGACGGCGGTCGTGCCGGTCCCCGCCGGAGCGTTCACCCGACTCAACGGCACCCCCGCGACTTCGGAGGCCACCCGATGACCGCACCCACCCTGCCCCTGTCCTTGCCGTTACCCGCCCCGACGATCACTGCCCCTCGGCCAGGGTCGCGGGCCGCACGTTTGGCCCTGCCTCGGGCCGTGGACGCGCTCAAGCAGCTCGCCACCGACCACGGCGTCTGCATCCGCCCGATCGCGCTACGCCGCACCGACCTGGCCACCGGGCAGACCGAACTCATCGACCTGCCCTGCGGCGCCACCCTGGAAGCCAAATGCCCGCCGTGCGCGAGACGCGCCCGCCGGCTACGCCAGGTGCAGATCCGGGAGGGCTGGCACCGCACCGACGAACCCAACCCCGGCCCCGAACCTGCCACCGAGGACCAGAAAGCGCTGATCAGCCTGCGGGCGCACTTCGAGTACTACCGGGCCGCCGCCGAACGCGACGCCGAATGGGACCAGGTCACCGACCTGGACCAGGCCATCACCGAGGTGGAAGAAGCCATCGCCGCCGAAGGGCTCCGCGGCCGGATCGCACCTCCACACGGTGCCGGCGTCGACGACCAGGGCGACGCCGACCGGCCGCGCCGCAAGCGATCCACCCGGCGCCGCCAGGACGTCCCCGACCTGCCCCGCCAGAAGGTCCAGGCACGCACGGTCGGGCGGACCTACAGCGGCACGGACGGACGTGTGCATCAGCCGTCGATGTGGCTGACGCTGACCCTCGACACCTACGGCCCGGTGCACTCCATCCCCGCCGGGCGGCCGTGTGCCTGTCGCCGCCGTCACACCGACGACGACCCGCTGTTGGGGACGCCGGTCAACCCGAACACCTACGACTACCGGCGGGCGGCCTGGGACGCCGTGCACTTCCCCCGGCTGCTCGACCGGTACTGGCAGAACCTGCGCCGCGCAGTCGGCTGGAACGTCCAATACGCAGGCTGTGTCGAGCCGCAACGCCGCTTGGCGCCGCACGCGCACTTCGCCATCCGGGGCACCGTCGCGCGGGCCATGCTGGAGAAGGTCGCCGCCGCCACCTACCACCAGGTGTGGTGGCCGGCCGCCGACACCATCCGCTACACCCCCGACCACCGACCGACCTGGGACGCCGAACGGGAGACCTGGGTCGACCCGGACACCGGCCAGCCACTGCCGACCTGGGGCGAGGCCCTGGACGCCGTCGACGACGACCCGGACGCCGAACCGGCACACGTGGCCCGGTTCGGCCCGCAGGTCAAAGCCAAAGGCGTCGACCCCGGCGCGCAGGACGTGGACCGCACCATCGGCTACATCACCAAATACGTCACCAAAAGCGCCGCCGACTGCCACGCCGTGACCAGCGACCGGCAACGCGAACACCTCGACCGGTTCTGGGCCGAGCTACGCGTCACCCCGTGCTCGGAACGGTGCGCCAACTGGCTGCTCTACGGCGTCCAACCCAAGAAGGCCCACGGCCGGCTCCGGGCCGGGCACTGCAAAGGCAAAGTCCACCAGAAAACCACCCTCGGCATCGGCGGCCGACGCGTGCTGGTCTCCCGCGACTGGTCCGGCAAAACCCTCGCCGACCACCGCGCCGACGCCCACGCCTGGGTCAAAGCCCTCCTCGGCGTCAGCGACGACACAGCCACCGCGCCACCGGCCAACCCGGAAGCGGCAAAGCCGGCCCCGTTCGCGTGGGAGATGGCCCGCCACGACGACCCCGACCTACCCCCGCTCGAACATCGGCTCCTGCGGATGGTCAGCCAGCGAATCCAACGTCGTGCCCAGCTCTCCGCTGCTCGGCAACGGGCCGACACCGGTCCGCCCGCGAATGTCTCGGCAATCCGACCACCCGCGACCGTGAAGGAGGCTGCCTGATGGACGACGAACTGCTGACGGTCGCTGAGCTGGCCCTGGTCCTGAAGGTCGAGGTGCGATTCGTGCGGCGGCTGGTGGCCGAGCGACGGATCCGATTCACCAAGGTCGGGAAGTACGTCCGTTTCTACCGCTGCGACGTCGCTGACTTCATCGCCGCCGGCCGGGTCGAGCCGATCACGGTCTCGTGGTCCGGCGGAAAGGCGGTGGCGTGATGGCCAAGCGCCGTTTCGGCATGGTCCGCAAGCTGCCGTCGGGCCGCTTTCAGGCGTCGTTCATCAACCCGGCCGGTGCTCGGCAGAACGCGCCGGACACGTTCAAGACCAAGACGGACGCGAACCGGTGGCTCACGCTGATCGACGCGGACATCTCTCGCGGTGTGTGGCTCGACGACCGGGCCGCAGCGCAAACGCTCGGCAACTTCGCCCGCGCGGTGCTGCGGGACAGTCCGAAGATCGGCGTGCGCTGGCGGGAGACCTGCGAGCGGAACATGCGGCTCCACCTGGCTCCGCTGCTCGACACGCCGCTTCGTGCGCTCTCCCCCACCCTGGTCCGGGAATGGCACGCGGCAGCGCTGCGGGGCAAGGGCGGGCGTACGTCGATCTCGCAGTCGTACCGCTTCCTGCGGATGGTCATGAACGTGGCGGTGCGGGAAGGGCTGATCGCCCGTAGCCCGTGCCAGCTCCCCGGGGCGGGCGTCGCGCAGGCATCGGAGCGACCGGTTGCCACCCCCGCCGAAGTGGTCGCCCTGGTCGAGGCGATCACGCCGCGATACCGCACGGCAGTCCTGATCGCCGCGTGGTGCGGGCTACGCCGCGGTGAGATCGCCGGGCTGCGGGTCAGCGACGTCGACCTGACCGAGCACACCATCACCGTGCGGAAGAACCGGGTCGAGCCGTTGCACGCCCCTGGGAGGGCGCACGACAAGGATCCGAAGACCGAAGCGGGCAAGCGCACCATCGCCGTACCGCCGCACGTGATGCCGCTCATCCGGCTACACCTCGACGAGTACGCCGGGAAGGATCGCCTGTTCATCAGCCGGGACGGCTCCCCGCTGCGGGGCAACGCGCTCTACCAGGCGTTCGTGCGGGCCAGGAAACGTGTCGGCCTGGACAAGCTGGCGTTTCACGATCTCCGGCACACCGGGCAGACGCTCGCGGCGCAGACGGGCGCGACGATGGCCGACCTGATGAAGCGGCTGGGACATTCGTCGATGGCGGCAGCTCGGCGGTACCTGCACGCCGTCGATGGCCGGGACAAGGAGATCGCCAAGGCGCTGTCCGTGCTGGCCGCACACGGTGACTCCGCGCGTTTGCCACAATCCGTCACCGTGAGTGGGAAGTGATGATATGCCGTTAAAGGTGCGGGACATGATTCGGATGATCGAGTCGGATGGGTGGGAGCTGGTCGCAACGCGCGGCAGCCACCGGCAGTACAAGCATCCGTCGAAGCCCGGCCGGGTCACGATCGCCGGCAAACCGAGCCGGGACTTGCCGCCCGGCCTGGAGCGAAGCATCCTGAAACAAGCTGGACTAACTGGGGGCACGCCGTGAGCGCATATGCAGTGATCATCGAACGCGCCGAGGACGGCGGATTCGGTGCCTGGTCGCCGGACCTGCCCGGCTGCGTCGCCCTAGGCGACTCCCGCGAGGAAGCGTTGGCCGAGATGCGCGGCGCTATCGCCTTCCACCTGGAGGGCCTGCGAGAGGCCGGCGAGCCAGTACCGGCGCCCACGGCTGAAGCGGTGGATCTCATCGCGGCATGACGCATGGCGGGCCGATGGTGCACGTTCACTGCACGCGGCCCGCTCGCACCGCTCCTGAGCTGCACAGACATCCCTGACTGAAAATCGGAAGGTCGGCGGTTCGACCCCGCCCCTGGCCACCAAGCCTCTCGCCGGGCTTTGAGCACCGCCCACCTGCGGAAACGCCGGTGGGCGTTTTGCTTTTCAAGGCCGGTGCGCCCCGGCAGGACAGCCTTACGACCGGGGCGTTGCTCACGGATTGCTCACACCGCGTTCCGGCGGAGGTCGTGCCGAGTCAGAAGCTCCACCGCTTTTCCCGGACGGACGGATCGCGGTCACCGGCAGCTACGACCGCACCGTCAAGCTCTGGAACATGCCCGCGGTCATTGCCGATCTGCGTGATCCGGTCGCGGTAGCGTGCGCGCTTGCCGGGCCAGCCATCAGCCACGACGACTGGCAGCGCTACCTCACCGACCTGCCGGCGCGGGAGATTTGCTGACCCAGCGTGAAGTCGGTCGCTCGATCGCCTCCCCGTGTGGGTCGCTGCCGTCACCGGCGGTCAGACAGGGGAACCATCGGGCAGGTCCAGGACCCTTAGGTAGGTATGGCCTTGTTTCGCAGAGTGGAACCCGCCGGCTACGAAGATTTCGTCGCCGGCCGGTACCGCGAGATCGTTCGCTTCGGCGCGCTGCTGACCGGTGACGTCCGGCTGGGCGAGGATCTCGCCCAGGAGGGTCTGATCGCGGCTTTTCGGTCGTGGCATCGGTTGGGTGTGCCGGACGGACGACCGGAGGCGTACGTCCGGCGGGTGATGGTCCGTACCGCGATGCGGGCCCGGCGCCGGCGCTGGCGCGGCGAGGTGCCGACCGAGGAGCTGCCGGACGCGTCCCGTCGCGGCTTCGCGGATCAGTCGGATCTCAGCGTGCAGGTGTTCGCCAGTCTGCGCAGGCTGCCCGTCGACCAGCGGGTAGTGCTTGTGTTGCGGTTCTGGGCCGACGCCTCCGAGGCCGAGGTGGCGCAGACCCTCGGCGTTGCGGTGGGAACGGTCAAGAGCCGCACATCCCGTGCCCTGGCGACGTTGCGCGCCAGCGGTCTGATCGTCGATTCTTCCAAGGAGACCTCGTGAATCCCACCCAGGCGAGCGAACTTCTCGAACGCGCAGCCGCTTCCGTGACGCCGTCCGAGACCGATCCCGCCTCCCGGATGGTCAGCCTCGGGCGGCGCAGCGTGCGGCGCCGCCGTGCCTGGGTAGCCGCCGGGTCCGTCGCCGTCGCGGTCGTGGCCGTCGTGGCCGTACCCCTCGCTTTGGCGATCCCGGACCGGCTGGATCCCGCCGGGCCGAGCACAGTGAGCTTCGGTGGCCTGTCGGTCGCCGTCCCGAAGGGCTGGCGGACGAGCAGGGTCACGACGTTCGACCCCTGCATTGCGGAGTCGAAGACCGTTTACCTCGCCGCGCGGTGGGAACCCTCACCTCCGAGCTCGCGGGCGAGCTCCGGCCCGGCCGCCGACGTACCCGTCGTGTGTAAGGGAGACGGGAAGGCGTGGATGGCTGTCGTGGAGAAGGGCGTCGGCCGGCCCACCAGCAGCCCGGAACGGCTGGTGTTCAAGGACGGGCAATTGCTCGACGTCGAGCAGGCCGGCGTGGGCATGGTCTCGTCCATGCTGAGCTATCGCGCCTTCAACGACGAGATGGAGGCGACGACGGCCTTCATCTCCGGGGACGAGAGCGGACGCGAGCAGCTACTCAAGCGCGTCACCTGGCCCGCCGGCCCGTCGGCGCCGTCCTCCGGTGGCCTGATGTTGCCCGGCAAAATCACCTACGCCACCAGTGACGTGCCGCCGAGCAACGGCATGAGGTTCGCGACGGACGCCAAGACGCTGAAGCAGATCCGGACGGCTCTCGCCGAGCTGCGCGACCCGGTGCCCGCCGGTGAGGAGTGCACATTGCAGCGGCCCGGTGCGGTCGGAATCGGCTTCGACGACAACGTCGCCGTGATGCTGGGCGACACGACATGCCCGCAGGCGGTCTCGAGCGGCGGCGGTCGCGTCTGGGCCCCGGCCGGGCTGGGCCAGGAGCTGATCGACCTCATCGTGGCGAGCGACAACGCCGCGAGCAAGCGCGACAAGAAGGATTGACCGAACTCCTGTCGGTGGTCAAGGACGAGGCCGGGCGTCCCGCAAGGGGTGCCCGGCCTTCGGCCATTTCTCCCAAGCGACCGAGCAGCTTTGGAGCTCATCGCGCGTCAACGAGCTCCACGGAGCTGAACTCCCAATACGCCCGCAGGGCGGAAAGCTTGCCGTTCCCGTCGCCCCGATAGGTGAATACGCCGCACACCACGGCGGTGTGCCCGCCGGGCAGGCTCATGTGGATCGATCCCACGTCGGCCACCTCGTCGCCGCACAGGTACGACCGCTCTATCTCGAAGCTGAGCCGCTCCGCCCGGCCGATCACGGTGTCGTAGAAGGCGGCGATGGCCGCCGTGCCGCGGTGACCGCTGCCCGCAGGGTCGAGGGGCGACGGGCCGATCGGGTCCTGGACGACCGCGTCCGGTGCGAACAGCCCGAGCCAGGTCTCGCGGTCGCCCGCGCTGGCTGCCGCCTGGGAACGGCGCGCCAAGTCCCGCACTGTCGCGACCGCTTCCGTCATCGTTGATCTCCCGTCGCGCACCCTGGCCGCATGGCCGCCACCGCTGCGCCAGTAGAACAGGTTCTATCTGGGGAGGTCAATGGCGCGAACCGCACTGTGGAATTCTGCGCCTACGCTGGTCACTGCCGTCTTCGGGCGAGGGGGTAGGTCGACATGAGCCGATCGCTGGCACACAGGCAGACGGACGGTTGAGCCGCGTGCGCGAGAGAGCCGGCAACGGCGTCCCCAACGACCCGGTGCCACCGCCCGATGACCCACCGCCCAACAAGCGCCGCCCTCGACGAACCGCCGCCCTGCGACCCGTCATCAGACAATCTCGGCCCCCGGCCACCCCGGTCCCGGCGCAGTCGCCATCCACCGATCCGGCAACCAGGCGCATGATCCGGCGGGCGTTGGCCGGCGTGTTCCGCGTCTTCTGGCGCTGTATCGCCGTCCCGCTGTTCATAGTGTCGCCGTTGCTGATCACGGCCTCGGGCGTGGCGCTTCTGCTCTGGTGGGGACAGACGTTCGGCGCCTCGCACGGCACCTTGGTGATCGCCTCGTGTCGCTACGAGGGGATACCGGCGGTAAACGGACCGCCGGTGTTGTCATCCTCCTGCACGGGGCGTTTCGTCGCCGACGACGGGCGTCGGGTTGTCGAACGCGCCACCTATCTCCAACAGCGGCGGATCGAGGTGGGTGACCGCGTGCCCGTGTGGGTCACCGATCGGGAGCCGGACCGGGCCTGGCCGCACCAATCGTTCCACTTCCAGGTCGCCGTGGCGGTGCTGCTCTGCCTCTTCGGCGGCTTCGTCCTCATCCCGTTCGGGCTCTGGATCTTCTACCAGATCGTTCGCCCGCGAAGGCAGAACCGCCCACGCCCGCGTGCCGCGGCGCCCACGGGCAGCGCAATCCCGGGCGTATCGCCGGGCGGCGTGGAGGTGCACCGACTCGATCGTGCGGAGGCGCGGCGCATCGCCGTGCGCGCCCAACTGCTGGATTGCCCGCGTCCGTCCGATCTGCTGGCCGTGGTGCGCCAGCTGACCCTGCTGCACATCGACCAGACGACCGCGGTCGCGCCGAGCGCCGACCTCGTCGCCTGGAGCCGGCTCGGGTCGTCCTATCAACCGGCCCACCTGCGGCGGGCGTTGGAGCAGGACCGCACGCTTTTCGAGTACGACGCGATGGTGCTGCCCGTCGACGACCTGGGGCTCTACCTCGCCGGCATGGCGGCCTGGCCCCGGCGCGCGGAGGCGCGGGAGTGGCTGCGGGTCAACGACCGGTTCCGGCTCGATGTTCTCGATCTGCTCGGCCGCCGGGGCCCGCTGGTCTCCCGCGACATCCCGGACACTTGCGCCGTTCCATGGCGCGACAGCAGCCGCAGCGTCGCGCAGATGCTGAGGTATCTCGCGATGCGCGGCGAGGTCGCGATCTCCGGCCGGCGCGGACGGCAACGGGTCTGGGATCTCGCCAAGCGGGTCTATCCGGCCGATACCGCCGTCGTCCCGCTCGGCGAGGCACACCGGATCCGCAATGAACGCCGCCTGCGGTCGCTGGGCATCGTGCGTGCGGCGTCGGCCGGCGGCGCCGGCGAGCCGGCGACCGTCGAGGGTGTGCAAGGGCTCTGGCGGGTGGACCCGGCCGCGATCGGGCAACCGTTCACCGGGCGTACGGCGTTGTTGTCGCCGTTCGACCGTCTGGTCCGCAACCGGCTGCGGGTCGCCGAGCTCTTCGCGTTCACGTACATCCTGGAGATGCACGTGCCGGGGGCCCGGCGGCAGTGGGGCCGTTTCGCGTTGCCGATCCTGCACAATGACCGGTTCGTCGGCAAGGTGGACGCCGTCGCGGATCCCAAGACCGGCACGTTCGTGGTGCATGCCATCCACGAAGATGTCGCGTTCACGCCGGACATGACCGAGGCGGTGCACCACGAGCTTCAGGATCTCGCGTCCTGGCTGCGCCTGGACACCAGGCCGCAAGACGACGGCTGGCGCAGCGAGATGTAGAAGCCGCGCCGCCGGTTTCGACGTCTCCGGTGGAAGAATTTCCGCCAGACGCGTGGAGGCCCCGATGAAGTACCTCATCCTGATCCAGTCCAACGAGCGTTCGCTCGCCGTCTGGGAGCAGCTGACCGACGAGCAGCGCATGGAGTTCGGGCGCGGGCACCTGCTGCTCACCGACGAGATGGACAAGGCCGGTGTGCGCGTCGCCTCCGAGGGTCTCGCCGATCCCTCGCTGGCCCGCTGGGTCTCGGTGCGCGACGGCCGGACGGTCACCTCGGATGGGCCGTTCGCCGAGGTCAAGGAGCACCTGGCCGGGTTCTACCTGATCGACTGCGAGGACCTCGACGAGGCGATCGGCTGGGCGGCGAAGGTGCCCGACGCCGCGTTCACGGAGGTCGAGGTGCGGCCGGTGCTCGACATGAGCGGCTGGGAGTTCTGAGCACTCCGGCCGCCCTGGAAGACCTGCTGCGCGAGTGCGCGCCGCAGGCCTTGGGCGCGGTCGTGCGCCGCTTCGGCGACTTCGACACCTGCGAGGACGCCGTCCAGGAGGCCTTGCTCGCCGCCGCGCAGCAGTGGCCGGCCGAGGGCGTGCCGGCCAGCCCGCGGGGCTGGCTGATCACCGTCGCCTCGCGGCGCCGGATCGAACTGCTGCGCAGCGAGACGGCTCGGCGCCGGCGCGAGGAGGCGATACGGTACGGGCCGGAGCCCGCTCCCGTCTCGGCGGTCGACGACTCGCTCACGCTGCTGCTGCTGCTCTGCGCCCATCCCGCCCTCAGCACCGGGTCGCAGGTGGCGCTGACCCTGCGCGCGGTCGGTGGCCTCAGCACCGCCGAGATCGCCCGGGCGTTGCTCGTGCCGGAGGCGACCGTCGGGCAGCGGATCAGCCGGGCGAAGCAGAAGATTCGCGACTGCGGGGCCACGTTCAGCCTGCCGCCGCCGGCTGAGCGCGAAGCGCGGCTGATCGCCGTACGCCAGGTTTTGTATTTGATCTTCAATGAGGGTTACACCGCGAGTTCCGGGGCGCGGCTGCACCGGGCCGAGCTGAGCGCGGAGGCCATCCGGCTCGCCCGGTTGTTGCGGGCGCAACTGCCGGAGGACGGCGAGGTGGCCGGCCTGCTCGCGTTGATGCTGCTCACCGACGCCCGGCGGCCGGCACGCGCGCTGCCCGACGGTTCGCTGGTGCCGCTGGCCGCGCAGGATCGCTCCCGCTGGGACGCGGCGGCGATCGCCGAGGGCGTCGCGCTGATCACCGCGACTCTCGCGAGCGCGCCGATCGGCCCCTACCAGCTGCAGGCCGCGATCGCGGCGGTCCACGACGAGGCGACGCGCGCCCAGGACACCGATTGGCCGCAGATCCTTCAGCTGTACGGGATGCTGCACGCCCTCAGCCCCGGCCCGATGGTGCAGCTCAACCGGATCGTCGCCCTGGCCGAGGTGCACGGCCCGGTGCTGGCGCTGGCGCAGCTCGACCTGGCCGAGGACGATCCGGCGCTGCGCGGCCATCACCGGGTGGCGGCGGTCCGCGCCCACCTGCTGGAGAAGCGCGGTGACCTGCCAGCCGCCCGCGCCGCCTATCTGACGGCGGCCCGGCTGACGCTGAGCGTGCCCGAGCAGCGCTACCTGTTGGCACGGGCCGCCGCGGTGGGGTCACCCGATGGCGGCCCGGCATCTGCACCGTGATCACAACCCATGGCTACCGGGCGGATCTCCAGCCGCCGCGCCGGCACCCGATCTTCCAGATGTCTTTGCCGGCCGAATGGGGGGCTCGTCATGGAATCTGCGGGGCGGAAGTCGATGGGTACGCGGCGCCTGGGCGTCAAGGTCATGACCGGGGTGCTGGCGGCCGGGCTGGCGGCCGCCCTGGGCGTGCCGGACGCGGCCCGCGCCCAGTTCACGGCCGCGGAACGGGTCGCCGCCGTCGCACCCGCCCCGGGCCTGACCCCTGAGAGCAGGGCCGCAGGCAGGGCCGCCAAGAGCGGGGACCCCGGCTTTGACGCGCTGCGGGTCATGCCGCTCGGTGACTCGATCACTCTCGGCACCGGCGCACCCGCCCGCAGTTCGTACCGGGCCGCCCTGGCCGAGCGGCTGCTGCGGGGTGGCATGCAGATCGACTATGTCGGCTCGGAGAGCAGCGGCACCGGCGACGACCTCGAGCACGAGGGTCACGGCGGGTGGACCATCGACGAGCTGTCCGAGCGGCTCGACCGCTGGCTCGACGAGACCGGCCCGGACGTCGTGCTCGTGCACGCCGGCACCAACAACATCACCCGGGGCGACGGGGCGTACGCCACGGCGGACAAGCTGTCCGCGATGATCGACCAGATCCGGGCGGCGCGGCCGGCGGCGTATATCTTCGTCGCTCAGATCGTCAGCTCGCGGGTGCCGCGCGAGCTCATCGAGGACCGGATCTACAACCAGCTCATCCCGGCCCTGGTCGCGGCCAAGAGAGACCCGCTGATCAGCGTGGTGAACCAGGCCACGGTCAGCGGCATCGACCTGCACGACCTGCGCCACCCGAACGAGTTCGGCTACTCGAAGATGGCCTACAACTGGTACCAGGCGATGGCCAAGGTGTTCCGCACCACGGGCAACACCGGCACCAACCCGTACACGTTGCAGTCGACGTACCGCTGCCTGGCCGCCCGGGTCGTGCAGGGCGGGCAGGTGCGGCACCGGACCGAGTGCCGTACCTGGCGGTTGCGGACCGTAACCGCCGAGATCGACGGCATGCACCGCCGGGTACGCACCTGGCAGACGCTGCGGACGGTGAAGCGGGCCTACCGGGTACGGGTGGCCGGCAAGGTGCGGACCCGCACGCGGCTGGTCGGCAAGTGGACCGGTCCGGGCAACCTGCTGAACCTCTAACCACCCGCGGGGGCAGTTTGACCTTTCTTGCAGTCAGCGTGGGGACCTGGCGTAACGGCCGCGCATTACGTACAGCTATCCGGGAACCAAAAGTTCACGGGAGGAACGACGTGCTGAAGTTCAAAAACGCGGAGGAACAGGCGGCCTGGGCGATGGCGGAGGCGCTGAGCGAGAAGGGATTCTCCTGCATGCGCCAGGCGGAGGAGGCCGCGGAGAACTTTCGGACGGGCAAGATGCAGATGCGGCGCAACTTCAAGGCGCGCGGGCTCTCCGAGGTGGACGCCGACATCCGCTGGTCCGGGATGACCGCGGCGAAGAAGGCCCTGGCCGACAACGGCTGGTACATGTCCCAGGCGACCATGTACAACGAGGCCGCCGCGGCCCAGTACGCCAAGGCTCTCTACCTGAAAAGCTGTGACGTGACCTGAGGTCACGCAGCGCGGTGCCGCAGGGTCGCTACCGTCGAGCCGGCCAGCGCGAGCAGGCAGTCCGGCAGCTGACCGTCGGCGATGGCCGCGCCGAAGAGGGCCTCGCCGGTGAAGATGTCACCGTTCACGTACGCGCTGACGAACCGGGCCACCCAGCGTTTGTCGTACCGCGCGTCGTCGATCCCGGGGAAGTCGAGGGTCCAGGCGCCGCCTCGGGGCACGTTCTGTCCGACCATCGTCGCGGCGAGACACCAAGCCACGTCGTACGCCCCCACGACGCCCGACCGGTCGACCACCGCGTCGAAGGTGCCCACCACAGCGTCGCTGTCGCCGCTGAGCGCGCAGTGCAGCACCTGCGTCGCGTCGTCGAGGGCGTGCTGTGGTATTTCCGTCACGTGGGAAAAGGTACGCGGATACGTCAAGAACTGCCGCTCAGGCGCCCCGGAGCAGGCAGGTGAGGCGTGCCGTGCACACCCGGTCGCCGTCCTCGTCGGTGATGATGACCTCGTAGGTCACCGCCGTCCGGCCCCGGTGCACCGGGGTCGCCACCCCGGTGATGATCCCGGAACGCACGCCCTTGTGGTGCGTCGCGTTGATGTCCACGCCGACCGCGAACGGCCGGTCCACGGTCGCGCCGTGCAGCACCGCACCGACCGAGCCGATCGACTCGGCGAGCACGCACGACGCCCCGCCGTGCAGCAGGCCGTACGGCTGGGTGTTGCCCTCGACCGGCATGGTGGCGACCACCCGCTCGGGTGTCGCCTCGGTGATCTCGATGCCCATCCGCTCGCCCAGGGCACCGGCACCCCCGCTGCCGAAGAGCCGCCTCATGCCGTCCGCCGCTGTAGTCACGTCGGCCAACGTTACCGGCGAGTTCGCGGCGGGCCAGCGACACCGGTCACACTGTGGCACTGGCGCCGGATCTCTATGGTCGATACCGGTCTCGAGTCGCGAGGGGGCGGCCGGGGCCCTACGTTGGTCAGATCCGCTTCGACGCATCACCTGAGGAGACACCATGACCGAGCCCAAGGAGATCGTCGAGACCCGTGGCGACGACCGCGTGGATCTGCTGGCGACCGACACGAACGGCGACGGCAAGCCGGATGTCTGGGTCTCGGACACCGACGGCGACGGCAAGGCCGACCTGTTCCAGTTCGACACCGACGGCGACGGCAAGGTCGACATCACGATGGTGGACCTCAACGAGGACGGCACACCGGACGCCATCGTGGATGGCGACGGCGGCCTCCCGCCGACCGTCTGAGCGCTCTACCGCCGGGGACGCCGTCAGCCGCCGCCGAGCGTGCTGATGGCGGCCCAGAGCACGGCGATGGCGAGCGCCGTCGTGAAGACCGTCGAGGCGGTGCGCCGCCACGGACCCTTGCCCTCGGGCGCGACCGCCTCCGGGTGGCCGAGGGCGGCGAGGATGCGGCGCTGCCGGCGCACCTCGTGACACCACCTGCCCAGGTCGGTGGTGCCGCGGCTGAGCTCGACGGCCAACCGGGCCTGCGCGCGTTGTAATCGCCGCACCGCTGCCCGGGCCCGCAGGCCCGCGCTGGTCCTGGCGTGCCAGCGGGCCGTGGCCCGGCGTGATCCGGATTTGAGTGCCGCCAGTTCGGCCGGGGTGATCAGCTCGGGGTCGTCGAGCTTGGCGAGTTGGCCGGCGTAGTAGTCGGCCTCCCGGTCGTGGGCGGCCCGGACCAGCAGCATGGTCAGCACCAGCGGCGGCAGCCCCTTGAAGACCAGCACCGCCAGCAGGGCAAGCGCGCCGTTGCCGAGCCCGTCGCGGAAGAGCGGCGAGTTCCACAGCACGTGCGAGGCCCAGGCGCCGAGGACGGCGAGCATGGCCACGCCGATCCGGGTCCGCCAGGTGCGGTCGGCGCGCACGACGAGGTAGCCGATGCCGGCGCCGGCCAGCGCGCCGAAGAGCGTGTGACTCCACACCCCCGACAGGAAGCCGCGCAGCAGGAACGTGGTGACCACCGGCTCGATGTGGTCGCCGCGGCCGGCCAGGGCGACGGCGCCCAGCGCGTACACGATGTCCTCGATGATCTGGAAGCCCAGGCCCACCATCGCGCCGTAGACGACGCCGTCGAGCACGCTGTTGACCTGGGCGCGGGCCACCAGCACGATCGCGACCACGCCGAGGGTCTTGGCGATCTCCTCGACCGTCGGTGCGGCCAGCGCGGCACCCCAGTCGGCGGCCAGGTGCGGCGAGCCCAGCTTCGCGACGAGGTCGTCCAGGGCCGCGCTGCCGGGGATCGAGACCGTCGTGGCCACCAGGCCACCCCAGGCGAAGGCGAGCGCGAGCAGGGCGGGCGGCTCCCGCTCAAGGAAGTCGAGCTCGCTGACCGTGAACCAGAACGGCACTGCGAGCAGCGCGAACAGCCCGGTCGCGGTCAGCGTCGCCATCGGGTACGCGCCCGCGAACCGGCCCGCGATCATCGCCATCCGCACGCCGCCGGCCAGCACCACCGCGAACACGATCCAGAACGCGGGCAGCCGGATCAGCCCGGTGCCGGGGTCGGCGCCGGGCTGGACGGGCGCGGTGCGGTCGCTACGCAATCGGGACTCCGCCGTCATTTCGCCGCCGCCGGGTTGTACCGCAACGTCCGGGTGCTGGCGTCGATCGCGGGCAGGGTGCGGCCCAGGTCCAGGTCGGCGCCGCTGACGGTGACCTCGATGGTGCGGCCGTCGGCGACGAAGACGGCGTACCGACCGCCGCGGCCGGGTGCGGTGTAGCCGCCCTGCAGACCGGCCAGGCCGGAGACGGTGGCGACGGTCAGCTCGGTGCCGGTGACCTGGTAGCCCGTGGTGCCGGTGATCCGTTGCCGGAGCCGCTCGGCCGCGGTCGGCAGGTCACCGTCGAACCTGCGGACGGTGATGAGGTAGCGCACCGGGCCGAGCCGGAACAGGGCCGTGCCCTCCTCGTCGGTGGGCCGGGTCTCCGTGACGTCGATCCGCGAACCGGGCGGCGGGACGACCGTGACGCCGCCGCCGACGGCGTACGGGCGGTCGGCCGGCACCGGGCGGTCGGCCGGCAGCGCCCGGTCCAGGGCGGGCAGGCCGAAGGCGAGTCCGGCGAGGGCCAGGACGAGGCTGAGCGCACCGAGAAGGTCCGTCAGCTGACGCCGAGTAACCCACCCCATACCAATACGCTAACGGGCGACCCGCGCACTCTCCCGGCCTAGGAGGTTTTGTCCGTTTACTCCGAATGTTCGCGAAGGAACGCCGGCGGCACCCCGGCGGTCAGCCAAACGCCATTCTCGCTGCGGTGGAACACGAGCCCGGCATCGTGGTCACGGTCGAAGCTCCATGACGGCAAGATAGTAAGGGCGGTCCTCGGCGTCGACCGTTTTGAGCCGCCACCGGGTGCCCGCGAGCAGCCCGTCAAGCTCCGCGACAGAGCAATTGAGGTAGTCGAACCACTCCGTCGCCAGCAGGCGGTATCGCAGCCGTAGCCGCAACTGGCCACCGAGCCGGCCCTGGTCGCGGTTGCGCTGGTGGTAGGCGACGTGGACGGGGTCCGTGGTGCCGTACGGGTCGGTGCCCTGCGCGATGATCCGGGCGCCCGGCCGGGCCAGTTCCGCGAGCGCCGCCAGGAAGGCGGGCGCCCGCTCCGGCCCCTCGATCAGGCCGAGGTTGTTGCCGAGCAGCAGGAACGTGTCGTAGCGGCTCGCCGAGCGGGCGTACGCGTCCACGGTGTTGAGCACCGTGTCCCGCAGCCCGCGCTTGCGCGCCACCTCGATCGCCCCCGCCGAGGTGTCCAGCCCGGTCACCGCCATGCCGCGTCTCTGCAGCTCGACCGCCGTCCGGCCGGCGCCGGCCCCGATGTCCAGCACCGCGCCGCGGACCAGGCGCAGCGCGCGGTGGTCATGCGGCTGCCACTCGGCCGGCTCGGCCAGGTAGTGGTCCGCGGGCGCGCCGTTGACCAGCCCGTCGTCGCGTTCGATGATCTCGATGACCGGCCGCGGCACGCGGCCGCCGGCCAGCGGTCGCGGCCCGATCCCGGTACGCACCGCGTACGCGTCCCGGATCATCTCCCCGAACACGTCACCGATCTGCGGCTGAGCCATTTCCACTACTCTTGGTCCATGGCGACGCTGGAGCAACTCGGTGCCGAAAAGTACGTCCTTCTGACGACGTTCCGCCGGGACGGCCGCGCGGTGTCGACCCCGCTCTGGGTCGTGCCCGACGGAGCCGGGCTGGCCTTCTGGACGCCGGCGGACACCGGCAAGGTAAAGCGGATCCGCAACAGCGGACGCGTCACGCTGGCAGCGTGCGACATGCGCGGCAACGTGCGCGGCGAGGCGGTCGAGGCCCACGCGCAGATCGGTGACACCACGGATCGGCGCCGGATCGGCGAGGTGCTCAAGCGCAAATACGGCCTGATCGGCCGGCTGAGCCTGCTGGGAAGCAAGCTGCGCCGGGGCGAGGACGGCACGGTCGCGGTCCTCGTTTCACAGGTCTCATAAGACGAAGAAGGGGCGACTGCCTGCGGCATTCGCCCCTTTATCGATCTTTCGGTCGACTGCGGTTTCAGTCGCCCTGACGCTGCGTGGGAATCTGCCCCTGCAGCAGGGCGCGAACCTCCGACTCACGGTAGCGACGGTGCCCGCCCAAGGTGCGAATTGCACTGAGCTTGCCCGCCTTGGCCCACCGGGTGACGGTTTTCGGGTCGACGCGGAACATCGACGCCACCTCGGCCGGCGTGAGTAGCGGCTCAGGATCATGCGTACGCGATGCCATCGGTCACTCCTCCACAGGTACCTAAAGACATCGGCCGGGGTCCCGCCGGCCGGTGCGTCTCTCATGGTCCGGCTAGTCCCCGATGTCCGACATGGGCCGAACGGCCGAACGTCCCTAGATAGACGGTTGAAGCATGCCCGATTTTTACCTGTTTTCTACGCCAGAAAGTGTCTTGTTTGGACCGATTATCACGCTTCGCGCGAGGTTGATCACGAAGAGTGTTCGCTTAGAAAGCGCTTCCCCGGCCGGTGATCCGTGCCCGTTCGTCCCATATTCCCTGGTCAACGCGGACACCCGGTGATCAGTTGCAGCGTTCGAGCAACTGCACCGCGCGCCATCGGGCGACCAGCTTCTCGTAGGCCTCCGTGGCAGCATCGGCGTCGCCGCGGGAGAGCGCCGAGATACCGGCCGCCACCAGGCCGGGTGAGTCATCCTGGGCCAGGGCGTCCGCGCCGAGCAGCCCGGTGAGGCCGCCGTAGTCGAGCTCGACGATCGACCGCGGGTGGAACTCCTCCAGCCACCGCGTGCCCTCCTCCACCGCCTCGGTGATCGGGGCGTCGCCCAGCGACTTGCGCAGCACCGAGACGGCGCGGTGGGCCCGGCGCCGGGCCTTGGAGATCTCCGTGCGATAGCGCAGCGTGCGCCGGCCACCGGTCAGGCTGATCTCACGCTCGTCGAGATCGACGAAGACGAACCACCGCAGCGGCACGCCCCACGTCGCGATCTGTTCATGCACCCGGGGCACACCATGCTCAAGCACCTTCGCCCCGCTGCGCCAGTCCTCCACGATCGCCTTGGCCTGGCCGGCCAGCACCGGCGGCACGAACGCGTCCGCCAGCACGCTGGGCACGCCGTCGCGGGCGTTCAGGGCGGCCTCAGCGACCCGCAGCCGCAGGTTCCACGGGCAGACCAGCAGCGTGTCGCCCCACTCCAGGACGTACGCCTCGTCCGGCAGGTCGGGCAGGCGGGTCCAGCCCGCGCCCAACGCCTCCAGGACCGCGGTGCGCTGACGGACGGGGCCTTCCACCGGACCGAGCGCCCGGCCCTCCCGCGCATACCGGCGCCAGAAAACCTGGCGGTCCCGGTCGAAGGCGGTCAGCGGCTCGTAAACCCGCAGGTACGACGCGAACAATGACGGCACGGCGCGATCCTTTCACGAAATCGGCGGCGATCGCCGTCGTGCGCGCTGCGGGTTGTGGTCTCACCGCCCTACAGCGAGCTGATGAACCGATGCACGGTCGCCGCATCACTCGCCACGATCCGCGTCGAGATGTCGCTCCCGCGCTCGATGTCCTTCCGCACGTTGCTGTGCTGCCACCTGTCGACGTGGCCGGTATACGTCTCCGAATGCACCCCCGGCCAGCCGGAGGTATCCCGCTCCCGGAGGACACCCACCGGTTTGTCCGTCGGATCGTCGTCGCGGACCAGGATGAAGTAGCGATAGGCGATTTTCTGATCCCACCGTTCCCGGATGCGGACGGCCGCCTCCTCGGTGATCGGCCGGGCCTGCTGCGGGACCTCCCCGGCGACGATCCGATCGAGCAGCGTCGTCCGGACCCAGGCGACATTGTGGGTGAGCTCCGTGACGCCGGCATCTGCCGTGACCCGGACAACCGTGAGCGGGTCATCGACATCGTGATCGCCGTCCACGACCGCGAAGTACCGGTGCGGTTCCCGGGATGTCACCGATCAGACCCCCAGCAAGAAGTCGAATTGTCCGGCCCCAGTCGGCACCTGAACGGTCGACCACAGGGCCTTGGAGATGGTATCCGCCTCATCCTTCGTCCAGATCGAGCCCGGCAAGTTTCCGCTTCAGCGAATTCTCGGACTTCAGTTTGTATGCCCCGCCTGCCGGGGTCGCCCCCGGGAAGGACTCGATCAACTCCGACATCCGCGGGGGACAGCGAGGCCTCGGCCACTTCGGCCACGCCGAGCGCCCGGTCGGCCGCCTCGTTGTCCGACTTGGTCAGGTTGAGCCTGATGCCGTTCTCGCTTTGCATCTCTGTGGCGACCGTCGGTGCGGCGCTCATGAATCGGACGGCCTTGGCATTCGTGCCCGTCGCGGTCGTGTCGAGCATCGCGTATTCATTCGTTGCCTTGGACTGCAGCACCTCGATCACAGAGCTGAACGAACCGCCCGGGACGGACCGCGCTGCTGCAGGATGAACCGTTGCTCGTTCGCCGCAGTCGGCTGGTCGGCGATCAGCAACCCGGACGGGGTCACATTGGTCGCCTCTCGCACATAGGCGTTCTTTGCTACGTTCCTCAGCGTCACTTCCATCTTGGTGCTGGCAGGTGCTCCGACGATGCAATATTGGAAATTGGCATCGGTGGTGCGTAACGTCGCATCGGACCAGACCCTTCTTGGCGTTTGGCCGCGTCGGCCCGCCACCAAAAGACCGACGTCGGGGCCGAGAAGTACATGGTCCATTTGGTGCTGGTGCACTGTGGCTGGCGAGCGGTGTCGTGGCCGCCCGGGAGGAACTGGCTACGGGCCAGCACCGCCCCTTCGAGCGCCGCCTTGGCCGCCGTGACCACCGCGGGCTGGAAGCCATCCGCCTCGGCCGCGTACATGATGTCGCGCCACCTTGACCTCATTGGCGCGCGCCTCGGTCAGGTCCCGCTCGTCGATGTCGACCTTTGTCGGCGAGGTGCACGCCGGTGAAGAAGAACTCAAACCAGACGTCGGAGGACGGACTGGCGTAGGCCACCGTCGCGGCTGCCGCGACCCGCTGGGCGGCCGCTGGGCTCGCGCTGGCGCCGACCGGAACAGTGATGCCCCCGGCAATGGCCAAGGCCACGCAGGAAATGGCCAGCAGCCATCGACGGGTCGTACGTCTGGGTATTTGCGCTCTGCTCGTCATTTCTTTCAACCCCGTATTCAAAACGATCGAAATGCGAGCCAGACCAGACCACAAACGCGGGTCCTGCCCAAGGTGACAAAAGGCGGGCGCGCGTTTATGACCCGACGTCCAGTGAAGCCGTCCCCCATGTCGGCGCCATCCGCATAAGCGGCCTTCGTGGACACGCGAGTGTCACGGTCAGCCCGAGGGGCACGGCACTCGGACTAGGCTCGGTGATATCCGGCCTACCCCGCCGGCCGTAGGCCTCACGAGGGCCCCATCACTACCAGGAGAAGCACAGATGAGTGTGTTCGACACCGAAGGCAACGACGCCACCGGGCACGAACAGGTCGTCTTCTGCCAGGACCGGCAGACCGGCTTGAAGGCGATCATCGGCATCTACTCGACGGCCCTCGGGCCTGCGCTGGGCGGCACCCGGTTCTACCCGTACGGGAGCGAGGCGGCAGCGCTCACCGACGTGCTGAACCTCTCCCGCGGGATGGCGTACAAGAACGCCCTGGCCGGGCTCGACCTCGGCGGCGGCAAGGCCGTGATCTGGGGCGACCCCGCACAGATCAAGAGCGAAGGGCTGCTCCGCGCGTACGGGCGGTTCGTGGAATCGCTCAACGGCCGCTACTACACCGCCTGCGACGTCGGCACGTACGTCCCGGACATGGACGTCATCGCCCGTGAGACCCGCTACGTGACCGGCCGCAGCGTCGAGCACGGTGGCGCCGGCGACTCCTCCATCCTGACCGCCTGGGGTGTCTTCCAGGGCATGCGGGCCGCGGCCGAGCACACCTGGGGCCGCCCCACCCTGGCCGGGCGCCGGGTCGGCATCGCCGGGCTGGGCAAGGTCGGCAAATACCTGGCGGGTCACCTCATCGAGGACGGCGCCTCGCTCGTCGCCACGGACGTCAACGAGGCCGCGCTGTCCTGGGCCCGGACGACCTATCCGCAGATCGATCTGGTGGCCGACACGCAGACTCTGATCACCAGCGACATCGACGTGTACGCGCCCTGCGCCCTCGGTGGTGCGCTGGACGACGACACCGTGCCCGCGCTGCGCGCCAAGGTGGTCACCGGCGGCGCCAACAACCAGCTCGCCCACCCGGGCATCGAGAAGCTGTTGGAGGAGCGCGGCGTCCTCTACACGCCCGACTACGTGGTCAACGCCGGCGGCGTGATCCAGGTGGCCGACGAGATCGAAGGCTTCAACTTCGAACGCGCCAAGCTGCGGGCGACCAAGATCTTCGACACCACCGGGCAGATCCTGCGCCTCGCCGACGACGAGGGAGTGCCGCCGGCGGTCGCCGCCGACCGGCTCGCCGAGCGCCGAATGGCCGAGGTGGGACGTTTGCGCAGTATCTACCTGAGATGAGTGTTTTAGATGCCATCGCCCGTCGGGTCAGTGACACGCGACGACGCGCGATGGTGGTACACGCAACCCGAGGTGCCGAAGCGGGCATCGCCCATGTACCGTAAGACCCACGAGAGATGCCTGACGTCATCGGGGCCCGCCTTCGGGCTGCCCCGAATTCTGTGCGAGGGGGTCGAGCCATGGGGCGCGGCCGTGCTAAGGCCAAGCAGACGAAGGTGGCCCGGGAGTTGAAGTACCACTCCCCGAACACCGACCTCACCGCCTTGCAGCGCGAACTGGCGGGTGCCGGTGGTAAGTCCGACCATCATTTCGACGACGACGATGATCAACTCGTCGATGATGATGACGAGGACGACGCGGACGACGACCAGGATTCCTGGTCGCCTCCTACAAGGCGCTGACCCGAACGAGGATTATTCAGGACGGTGGAGGCCAAGCCGCTGACCTGGGCCTGTCTGCAACTCACGGTAGGTCCTGAATAACCCTCGATTGCACAGAGCACGCGGCTTTCCGCGTGCTTCCGTGTGTCGTGGTCGTTCCGAGGTCATTCCGACGGGAATGAAGCCCACGCGGTAGTTATCCGCGTGGGCTTCAGAGCCCGTGCTCAACGGGGACGGTTGTTCCAGTTGTAGAACGTCGGGATGTTCTCGAAGTGGTTCCAGGCGCACACCGCCGAGCCGTCCTTCGTCGTGCTCTCCGAGCGACGCTCCCGGGCCTCCTCCGCCTCCTCGATGAGCGCGGCCAGCCCGGACCGGGTCTCCTGCACCCGTGCCGTCACGGGATCCGTCTCCACGCGGTCAGACAGCCGTGGGCTCGTGATCTCGGGCATGGTCCAGCACTCCCTCCAGTAGACGAATCTTGCTGTTCCGGCAGTGCTCCGTCGCCGTGACGTCGAACCTGCCGTGTTCGAAGTAGCGGTTGGCCGCATGCGCGCCGCCGCAGAAGCCGAAGTAGGGACACTGGGCCCGGCAGCCCTCGATGCCGTCGAGGAACTCCCGGATCCAGGGCGTCTCGATGGCTCGGTCCAGGATCTCGGCCAGCGGGGTCGTCAGCACGTTACCGCTGGAGAAGTCGCCGTACCGGGGATCCGAGAAGCCCGCCAGCTCCGGTGAGAGCAACACCACCGAGCCGTCCTCCGCCACCGTGGGGATCGGGTCAAGCTTGCGGGGCAGCACGGTGTCGGCCGTGCCGTCCAGGACCGCGGCCGCATACCGCAGCGACCACTCGATCTCGCGCAGATGGATCCGGGGATCGCGACGCCAGGCACCGACCAGCTCGGCCCAGAAGGCCGCCACGTCCGCCGCCGGGTGCCGGTTGTCGCGCAGGTTGACGCCTTCGAGCTCCTCGATGTTGATGCCGAGGACGTCGCAGCCCAGCCCGAGGAAGTATTCGTACAGCTCGGTGGCCAGGCCCGGCTCGGGGCGGGCCACCACGCAGAGGGCGGAGAACGGGATGCCGTGCCGGCGCAGCGCGTCGATGCCGCGCATGATCCGGTCGTAGGCCGGCTTGTCACCGCGGGTGACCCGGTCGCCGTTGCGCGCCTCGGGCCCGTCCACGCTCACGCTGACCCGGATCCCGTGCTCGGTGAAGAACTCGCACCAGGCGTCGTCGATCAGCGTGGCGTTGGTCTGCACATGATGCTCGACCTCCGCCGCGAAGGGCGCGAGCAGCGCGGCGAAGTGCTCCCGGCCGGCGGCGAGCGGCTCACCGCCGTGCCACACGACCGAGAACCGGCCCGTACGCGACCAGGGGTTCACCGACGCGGCAACGGCCTGCGCGACCTCGACGGGCATCTTCCGGTCGACCTTACGGAACGGAAGATAGCAGTAGGAACAGTCGAGGTTGCAGAGCGTGGTGGGCTGCATCACGACGTAGGTGGGAACCGTCGAGATGCCCCGCATCCCGCTCCACAGCTGTGTCACCGGTGCATCCACCCCCGTCCGTCGTCAGGCTATGCGGCGTCGTCCACCCTTCCGGCCTAAAAAGATCCGCGTGTGCCGACGTATCGACACACGCGGATCATTTCATACCAAGGGCGTGCTATGCCCCGCTCGCGGCCGAATCGCTCAGCCCCGGGTGTACTGGCCCATCATCTGCACCTGGCCGGTGCCCTCGATGGCCTCGCCGACCTGCCACGCCTCGACGCCGCGGCCGGTGAGGTAGGCCATCGCGCGGTCGGCGTCGTCGGACGAGACGATCGCGAACATGCCCACGCCCATGTTGAACGTGGCCTCCATCTCCGTGTCCTCGATCCGGCCCTTGGCCTGGATCAGGTCGAAGATCGGCTGCGGCCGCCAGGACGAGCGGTCCACCACGGCGTCGACGTGCTCGGGCAGGATCCGGACCAGGTTGCCCGGGATGCCGCCGCCGGTGACGTGCGAGAACGCGCGGACGTCGGTCTCCTCGATCAGGCCGAGGCAGTCCTTGGCGTAGATCTTGGTCGGGGTGAGCAGTTCCTCACCGAGCGTGCGCTGCTTGCCGAAGTCGTCCACCACCGTGTCCAGGCGCATCCGGCCGGCGCCGAGGAGCACGTGGCGCACCAGCGAGTAGCCGTTGGAGTGCAGGCCGGACGAGCGCATCGCGATGATCGCGTCACCGATCTCGACCCGGTGCGCGCCGAGGATCTCGCTCTCCTCGACGACGCCGACGCCGGTCGCCGAGACGTCGTACTCGTCCGGGCGCAGCACGCCCGGGTGCTCGGCGGTCTCGCCACCCAGCAGGGCGCAGCCGGCATACCGGCAGCCGTCGGCGATGCCGGCGCCGATCTCCGCCACCTTGTCCGGCACGACCTCGCCGCAGGCGATGTAGTCGAGCAGGAACAGCGGCTCGGCGCCGCAAGCGACGAGGTCGTCGACGACCATGGCGACCAGGTCGATGCCGATGGTGTCGTGGATGTTGAGCTGCTGGGCGATGACCAGCTTGGTGCCGACGCCGTCCGTGGAGGAGGCGAGGATCGGGCTCTTGTACTTCTGGGTGTTGAGCTTGAAGAGCCCCGCGAAGCCGCCCAGGTCGCCCATGACCTCGGGGCGGGTGGTCTTCTTGACCTTCGACTTCAGCAGCTCCACCGCGCGGTCGCCGGCGTGGATCGAGACGCCGGCGTCCGCGTACGTCACCGAGCGCTTGCGGCCGGGCCGCCCGGCACCCGCCGACCACGGCTGGTGGTCGGCGCCCTCAGCACCGCTGGAGCCGGCACTGTTGCGCTCGGACACGTGCGTCACGGTTCTCCCCTTAGTGCGCGGTGCCCGCGCGGTTGCAGCTCTCGGTGCCGCTGTCTACGACGTCGCTGGTGGTGCTGGTGGTTCCGGTGAGCGGCCTGAGATTACGGGCGACGCAGGGCGTCGACGCCGCCCGGGCTGCCCACCAGGGGCTTCGCGGTCTCCCGCTCGCCCTCGGCAAAGTGCTCGTCCTCATAATCCTGCTCAAGCCCGGCTACCGCAGCATTCACGGCCTGCGAAGTGGTGTCCGGCAGCGCGGCACGCTTGCCGACGCCCTCGAGCACGTGCTTTCCGATCAGGTGACCGGCCGGCAGCTCGATCGGATACTGCCCATCAAAACAGGCCATGCAGAGCCGCGTCTTCGGCTGCTCGGTCGCCTGCACCAGGCCGTCCAGGGAAACGTAGCCGAGCGAGTCCGCGCCGATCGAGCGGCGGATGCCGTCGATCTCGAGACCGTTTGCGATCAACTCGGCGCGGGTGGCGAAGTCGATGCCGTAGAAGCACGGCCACTTGACCGGCGGCGAGGAGATGCGGACGTGCACCTCGAGCGCCCCGGCCTCGCGCAGCATCCGGATCTGGGCCCGCTGGGTGTTGCCGCGCACGATCGAGTCGTCGATCACGACGATCCGCTTCCCGCGCACGACCTCGCGCAGCGGGTTGAGCTTCAGCCGGATGCCGAGCTGACGGATGGTCTGCGAGGGCTGGATGAAGGTGCGGCCCACGTAGGCGTTCTTCATGAAGCCGGCGCTGTATGGGATGCCGGAGGCCTCCGCATAGCCGATCGCGGCCGGAATGCCCGATTCCGGGACACCGATGACCAGATCGGCCTCGACCGGATGCTCCTTGGCGAGCTTGCGGCCCACCGCGACGCGGGCCGAGTAGATGTTGCGCCCGGCGATCGTGGTGTCCGGACGGGCCAGATAGACGTACTCGAAGAGGCAGCCTTTCGGCTCCGGCGCCGCGAACCGGGTCGAGCGCAGGCCGTGCTCGTCGATCGCGATGATCTCACCGGGCTCGACCTCGCGGACGAAGCTGGCGCCGACGATGTCGAGGGCGGCGGTCTCGCTGGCCACGGCCCAGCCGCGTTCCATCCGGCCGAGCACCAGCGGGCGCACTCCCTGCGCGTCGCGGGCCGCGTACAGGGTGGTCTCGTCCATGAAGACGAAGCTGAACGCGCCCCGCAGCCGCGGGAGCACCTCCAGGGCCGCGGCCTCGACCGAGAGGTCCGGACGGCTGGCCAGCAGCGTCGTCACCAGCGCAGTGTCGGAGGTGCCCATGTCTGCCTCGAGGCCGCGCTCGGCGACCTCACGGGCGAGCTCGGCGGTGTTGACCAGGTTGCCGTTGTGCGCCAGCGCGATCGTCGTGCCGGCGGTGGTGGCCCGGATCGTCGGCTGGGCATTTTCCCAGTTCGAGCCGCCGGTCGTCGAATACCGGGTGTGGCCGATGGCGAGGTGCCCGCGCAGGCTCGCCAGGGTGGGCTCGTCGAAGACCTGCGAGACCAGGCCGAGGTCCTTGTAGACCACCACGCCCGAGCCGTCGCTGACGGCGATGCCCGCCGCCTCCTGACCCCGGTGCTGAAGTGCGAAGAGCCCGAAATAGGTGAGTTTCGCAACCTCTTCCTCCGGGGCCCAGACACCGAAGACGCCGCAGGCATCCTGGGGTCCGCGGTCCTGGGGGTCGAGATCGTCGGTCAACCGGCCGTCGCCTCGGGGCACGCGCTTGCTCCCTCATGCTGATCTGCTCGGACTTGCTGGTCTGTTCCGACGGCCAAGTGTACGCGAGACGAAGACCACTCAACCCTGGTGCACAGGGAGGTACGACGTGAGATCTGTGCGTATTCCACTGGCTCGCACCCGCCCGGAGGCGACCGCGTCGGTCCAGGTCAGCCGCCCGGTGGCGACGAGCAGCCAGGTCATCGGATCGGTCTCCACCACATTGGGCGGTGTGCCCCGGGTATGCCGCGGCCCGGCAACGCACTGAATCGCACCGAAAGGTGGAATACGGACCTCCACCGATCGGCCGGGCGCGGTCCGCGCAAGCTCGGCCAGCAGCGCGCGCACGGCGTCACGCAGCACCGTTCGGTCGGGTTCGACGCCTTGATCCAGCGCGTCCAGTGCGGCGATCACGGACTCGGATTTATTGTGCGCAGGAGACACGTCGGGACAATACGACCCCAGCCAAACTGAGATCCTTGCGGCCCTGGGTCGCGCTGAAGACCCACGACAGGGCATAGTGGCCGACGGTGTGTACTCGTCACGGGATCTATTGGGCTATACCAAGGCAGCCTAGGGACCGTGCGACCGGAAGGCGGTGGACGTGACAACGCACCTACGAGCCAGGGCTCTCCAGGCCGGTGCGTTCTTGGCGCTGATCGGCGGCGTCCTCGTCGCCGCGCCCTCAGCCGCCTCGGCCGCCGACCCAACCGTGACTGTGAGCAGTCTGTCATCAGGCGACATCTCCTCCGGTGGCAAGACCACCCTGAAATACAAGATCACCAACCGGAACGCCGACCTCCCTGATCCCGTGGAGGAGGTCACCGCGGTGGTCAACGGCGGGGGCCTGTCCTGCGCCCAGCAGTGCAACATCAGCGACACCATCGACGTGGGCCAGAACAAGGAATTCACGGTGGTGCTGACCGCCGGCACCGTGGCTGCCGGCGAGACCAAGACCTTCCAGGTCCAGATCAGCGCCACGATCGGCACGGAGTCCGGAAGCGCCAGCCGGAGCATCATCGTGCGCGGCCCGGACAAGCCGCAGACCGTGCGCCAGGTCAGCGGACGGGTCAAGGACCAAGAGGGCAAGGCCGTGTCCGGCGCGCTGGTCGGCCTGAGGGACAGCCAAGGCCACACGTACCAGACCAACACCAACGGCAGCGGCGGCTACTCCTTCACCTCCTCGGACAGCAAGCCGATCGCGACCGGCGCCCTGTTCGTCGGTGCCGCCAAAGAGGGCTACGTCACCGCCTCGGTGAACGCCTCGGGCAGCGCGGGCAAGTCGGTCAACGTGCCGCTCACCATCAAGGCGTCCGCCGCGGCGTCGCCGTCGAGCAGCCCGTCCCCCTCGGCCAGCGTCTCCTCGGCGCCGGCGGAGGACGTCACCGACGAGGCGACCGAGCCCGCGACCGATGACTCCGCCGCGGCGCTCGACGCCGCGCCGAAGTCCGGCACGGACGAGGACTCCGGTTCGATGCTGTACCTGATCCTCGGCGGCCTGCTGGTGGCGGCCGGCATCGGCGCGATCGTGCTGGTGCTGATGCGCCGCAAGTCCAACGAGGACGCTGAGGAAAGCGGCGCGGCGCCGTCCGGCGGTGCGGTTCCGGCCGCGGCGCCGGCCGGACAGTACGGCGGCGGTGTCGATGCGACCCGTCTCGCCGCACCGGTCGGTGCCCGGGGTGGCGACGCCACGATGATCGCGCCTCGCTCGGGCGCGCCGTCGCTGGGTGACGCCCCGACGATGATCCACCAGGCGCCACCGCCGGTCGACGAGTTCCCCGACCCGTACGGCGCGCCGATGCCCCCCGGCGGCGGCTACAACGCCCCCGGTGGCTGGGGCACAGCCGGTGCGGCAGGTGCAGCCGGTGGGTACGGCGCCGCACAGAGCGCCCCGGCGTACGGCACCGCCATCCAGTTCGGCGGTGCCCCGGCACCGGCGCAGCAGGGTGGCTACGCCGAGCAGGACGACCACGGCTACGCCGGCAACGGCTACGGAGCCCCGCAGCCCGCCGGCTACGCGGAGCAGGCTGGCTACGACCAGGCCGGCTACGGCGGCGAGCAGGGTGGCTACGAGCAGCCTGCGCAGCGCTACGACGAGCCGACCGGGATGTACCGGCCGGAACCAGGTGGCGGCTACCCGCAGGAGCCCGGCTACGTCGACCAGGCCGGCTACGGCGGCGCGGAGCAGGCGTACGGCCAGAACGAGGCCTACGCCCAGGGCGCCGTCGACTACGCCGACCAGGGTCAGGCTGCGCCTTACCAGGGCGGCGCCTACGGTGCTCCGGCCGAGCCCGCCGACCAGGCTGCCTACGGCGGCTGGGACGGCGCGGGCGGCGGCATCGACAACGGCAACGGCTACGGCCCGCCCGCCACCGGTGGTGGCACCTACGGTGGTGCTCCCCAGGCCGGTGGCACCTACGGCGGCGCGCCCCAGGGCGGCGGCACATACGGCGGCCAGGGTGCCGGCGCCTACGGGGCTCCCGCGGGTGGCGGCTACGTCGAGCCGGCCGGCGCCCAGGGCAACGGCTACGGCGACGACCAGGCGGGTTACGACCCGCGGGCGACGTACGGGCGACCGGACGGCTACGACCAGCCGGGCGCGGGCCGAGGCCAGCAGCCGCCGCAGGGCGCGTATGGCGACCAGGGCGGCTACGGTGCCGCTGCGGACCAGGCCGGCTACTACGGCGGTCCGGAGCAGGGCCGCCACGGCGGTCAGCCCCACCAGCAGCCCCCGAACGGCGGCCACCCGGGCCAGCGCCGGCCCAACGAGTGGGTCGAAGACTGACCCACCGCGACACGCGACGACAAAGGCCGGCCCGTTCCCGACGGGCCGGCCTTTCGTTTGCTCGGCGCCCCCAGCGGCTCGGCGCCCCCCAGCGGCTCGGCGCCCCCCAGCGGCTCGGCGCTCCCCAAAAGGCGGCTCGGCGCTTCCCGAGGCGGCCTAGCGCTCCCCAAGGCGGCGCCTGGATCAACGCTCCCAGGGCGGCGGGACGCGCACCGAGGCCATGCCCGCCGCGCCGGCCGCTTGGATGCCCAGGTCGGTGTCCTCGAAGACGAGGCAGGACTGCGGCGCCACCTGGAGCAACTCCGCGGCCAGCAGGAAGGCCGCCGGGTCGGGCTTGGCCCGCGCGTAGTCACCGGCGCAGACCAGCACGTCGAACTTTTCCAGCAGGCCCAGCGTGCGAAGCGACGCGGTGACGGACTCGCGGGTGCTGCCGGAGACCACCGCGAAGGGAATCCGCCGGTACGCGTCGTCGATGTGCTGCAGCACCCCGGGCACCGCGCTGATCGTCGGCAGGAGCTCCTGGAAGAGGATCTCCCGGCGGGCGGCGACGGCCTCGACCGGCATGGCCAGGCCCTGCCGCTCGTTCAGGTCGCCGATGATGTCGACGACGGGCCGTCCGCCCCAGGCGTAGAAGAGTTCCTCGGGCAGGACCGCGCCCCACTCCTTCAGCGCCTGCTGCCAGGCGAGGTAGTGCGCGGGCATGGAGTCCGCGATGGTTCCGTCGCAGTCGAACAGGTAGGCCCGGAACGCGCCGGCCGGCAGGGGTAGCAGCACCGCAGCAGGATATAGAGCCGGCAACGACGGCGCGCCACGCCCGGGCGGATGCCCAGCCGTGGCGCGCTGTTGTCTGCTCTGTGGCGGCGTCCGCCGTCAGCCCTTGGGCTCCGGCTCGTCGTCGTCCGACTTCGCCGTTCCCGGGTCGATCGGTCCGCCCGACGCCGGGTCGATCTCGGACCGGGTCGGAAGACCCGCGACCTCGTCGGCCGGGCCGGACGCTGTCTCATGCGGCTTGGCACCGGTCTCGCTGATCTCCAGCGTCACCGACTGGACCGGCTCGCCCACCGACTGGACCGGCTCGCCCACCGACTGGACCGGCTCGACAACCGGCCGAACCGGCTCGACAACCGGCTGAACCGGCTCGGTAGCCGACCGGGCCGGCTCGACGACCGCAGGCGCAGCGAGCACGGGTGCAGGCGCGGAGAGCGCGGGTGCAGGCGCAGCGAGCACAGGCGCCGACGCGGCGATCACGGGCGCCGACGCAGCGGCAACCGCGGCGGCCGGGCGAGTGACACCCTCGGCCGGTCCGCCGAAGAGGTTACGCATCGTGGCCGTGAAGGCATCGCGCAGCGTGTCCAGCCCGATAGTGAACTCGTTGTGGATGTCGAGGACCGGATCCTGCGCGGTGACGCCGATCTGCACGCACGAGATGTTGTGCTCGGCCGCCAGCGCCAGGAACGCCTTGTCGCGCCCGCGCCGCACCGCGACCACCGCGCGCCCCGCGGACTCGCTGAACAGCCACACGAACGGCGTGTTGCCCGCCACGTGCTCCGGCAGCATGATCCGCGCGCCGACGTTGTGCCGCAGGCAGGACTCGACCAGCACCTGGGCGAGACCGCCGTCGGAGAGGTCGTGCGCCGCGACAACGTGCTCGCGCTCCGAGGCCCGCGCCATCAGCCGGCCGAGCGCCTGCTCGTGCGCGAGGTCGACCTTCGGCGGGCGGCCGCCCAGGTGGCCGTGGGTGACCCAGGCCCACTCGGAGCCGGACAGCTCGCACGCGGTGTCGCCGAGCAGGAAGAGCAGGTCGCCCTCCGTGGTCGGCGGCGGCGGGAAGCCCATCGGGACGCGGCGGGCCACGTCGTCGAAGACGCCGAGCACACCGACCACCGGGGTCGGGTGGATCGCGGCCGCACCGGTCTGGTTGTAGAAGCTGACGTTGCCGCCGGTGACCGGGATGCCGAGCTGCTGGCAGCCGTCCGCCAGGCCGCGGACGGCCTCGGCGAACTGCCACATCACGGCCGGGTCCTCCGGGGAACCGAAGTTCAGGCAGTCGGTGACGGCGATCGGCTCGGCACCGGTGACGGCGACATTGCGGTACGCCTCCGCCAGCGCCAGCCGGGCGCCCTCGTACGGGTCGAGCCGGGCGTACCGGCCGTTGCCGTCCACGGCCAGCGCCACGCCGAGCCCGGTGCGCTCGTCGATGCGCAGCACGCCGGCGTCCTCGGGCTGGGCGAGCACGGTGTTGCCGAGCACGTACCGGTCGTATTGCTCGGTGACCCAGCTCTTGTCGCAGAGGTTCGGCGACGCGATCATGCGCAGCACCGTCGCGCGCAGCTCGTCCGGCGTGGACGGACGCGGCAGCGTCTCGGCGCGGTCGGCCTGCAGCAGGATCAGGTCGGCGGGCTCGCGGATCGGCCGGGCGTAGACCGGGCCGTCGTCGGCGAGCGAGCCGGGCGGCACGTCCACCACGATGTGGTCGTTCCAGCTGATCACCAGGCGGCCGGGCTGGCCGTCGGTCTCGCTGGGGGTGACCTCGCCGATGTTGGTGGCCCAGACGCCCCACTTCTCGGCGACCTTGAGCACCTCATCGAGCTGGTGCGGCGCGACGATCAGCAGCATGCGCTCCTGCGACTCGCTGGCCAGGATCTCGGTGGGCGACATCGAGGGCTCGCGCAGCGGCACCCGCTCCAGGTAGACCCGCATGCCGGTGCCGGCCGCCGCGGCGGTCTCGGTGAGCGCGCAGGTCAGGCCCGCGCCGCCGAGGTCCTGGATGCCGACGACCAGGCCCGCGTCGTACAGCTCGAGGCAGCTCTCGATCAGCAGCTTCTCCATGAACGGGTCGCCGACCTGCACCGACGGGCGGCGCTGCTCGGCACCCTCGTCGAAGGTCGCCGAGGCCAGCACGGAGACGCCGCCGATGCCGTCGCGCCCGGTGCGGGCGCCGAGCAGCACGACGACGTTGCCGACGCCGGCCGCTTCCTTCTTCTGCAGCCGCTCGACCGGGAGGACGCCGATGCTCAGCGCGTTGATCAGCGGGTTGCCCTGGTAGCAGGGGTCGAAGACGATCTCGCCGCCGATGTTGGGCAGGCCCAGGCAGTTGCCGTACCCGCCGATGCCGGCGACGACGCCGGGCAGCACGCGCGCGGTGTCCGGGTGGTCCGCGGCGCCGAAGCGCAGCGGGTCCATCACCGCGATCGGGCGGGCGCCCATGGCCAGGATGTCGCGGACGATGCCGCCGATGCCCGTCGCCGCACCCTGGTAGGGCTCGACGAAGCTCGGGTGGTTGTGCGACTCGACCTTGAACGTGACCGCGAGCTCGTCGGAGATCTGCACGACGCCCGCGTTCTCGCCGATGCCCGCCAGCATCCGGGTGTTCTTCGGGGCCTTCTCGCCGAACTGGCGCAGGTGCACCTTGCTCGACTTGTACGAGCAGTGCTCGCTCCACATGATCGAATACATCGCCAGCTCGGACGCGGTCGGACGGCGGCCGAGGATCTGCCGGATCCGGTCGTACTCGTCGTCCTTGAGGCCGAGCTCGGTGTGCGGCTGCAGCTCGTCGCCGGTGTTCAGCGCGCGCTCGACCGTGTCGGGGCCGCCGTCGAACTGGTTGATCAGCACGTCGGTGGCGGCGAAGCCGGTCGACTTGCCGGCCAGACCGGACCCGGCCGGCGGCTGGTTGGGCGTCCCTGGCGGCGACGCCGCGCCGCTGGGTGCCGTGTCGTGCTGGGTGGTCATCGCTGGGCTCCCCCTGTGAGCTGCCCGCCCGCGGCCGACCCGGCCAGGTACCGCAGGGCTGAGATGAAGAAGCCGAGGCCGTCGAGCGACGGACCGGTCAGCGCCTCCACCGCGTGTTCCGGGTGCGGCATGATGCCGACCACGTTGCCGGCCGCGTTGGTGATCGCGGCGATGTCGCGCTGCGAGCCGTTCGGGTTGTCGCGCGTGTAGCGGGCGACGACCCGGCCCTCGGCCTCGAGCTCGTCCAAGGTCCGCTCGTCGGCGACGAAGCAACCCTCGCCGTTCTTCACCGGGATCAGGATTTCGCTGCCCTCGGTGAAGCCGTTCGTCCAGGCGGTCGAGGCGCTGACGATCCGCAGGTGCTGGTCGCGGTTGCGGAAGTGCAGGTGCTGGTTGCGGGTGAGCGCGCCGGGCAGCAGGTGGGCCTCGCAGAGGATCTGGAAGCCGTTGCAGATGCCGAGCACCGGCATGCCGCCGCGCGCGGCGTCGGCGATGGTCTCCATGACCGGGGCGAACCGGGCGATCGCGCCGCAGCGCAGGGCGTCGCCGTAGGAGAAGCCGCCGGGCAGGACCACGGCGTCGACGCCGTGCAGGTCCGGGTCGCCGTGCCAGAGGCGGACGGCCTCGGCGCCGGCGATCCGCGCGGCGCGGGCCGCGTCACCGTCGTCGAGCGAACCGGGGAAGGTGACGACTCCGATCCGCATGGTCACGAGCTCATCTGTGCGGCGTCACCGGCAGGCTGCTCGACCCGGATCGAGAAGTCCTCGATGACCGGGTTGGCGAGCAGCTTGTCGGCGATCTCGCGGGCCGTCTCGAGGTCGGGTTCACCGTCGAACTCGATCTCGATCCGGCGCCCGATGCGTACGGAGGAGATCGCACTGACACCGAGCCGCGGCAGCGCGTTGGCGACTGCCTGGCCCTGCGGATCGAGGATCTCCGGCTTGAGCATGACGTCGACGACGACGCGAGCCACGGGCACTCCTGACTGTGTAGGTGCGCAGTTGGGTGGCCCTCTAAGGGGCGAGCGGCCAAAGCCTACCTTGTACTGCCCGCGATGGGCCCATCGGCCGGTGTCGGCAGGCTGACGCTATGGCCGCTGAGCAGCGAATCTCGACCGTGATCTCCGCCACGACAAGATCACTCAGAGGCACCGGTGGATCACCCTGCGCCGCCAGCCCCATCCCACCGTGATAGGTGTCAATTGGAGTCTTGCCGGGAGTCACCGCTCGCCATAGCGTCTTGTAGATCAAGTTCGATGAGTCCCCCCATCGACAGGAATCTCGGAAGGAGCCCGGCGTGCGCATCCGCATCGTCGTCGCCTCTCTGGCCACCGCCCTGACCGGCGTGCTCGCCGTCCCCGCCGCCGCCAACGCGGTCGAGCCCGGGCCGGACAAGATCATCGGTGGCAGCACCGTCGCCTCGGCGCCCTGGGCCGCCGCGGTCCTCAGCAACGGCAGCTTCACCTGCTCCGGCACGATCATCTCGGCCAACTACGTGCTGACCGCCAAGCACTGCATCAGCGGCACGATGTCCGTACGGGTCGGCAGCGTGAACCGCACGTCCGGCGGCGTCACCCGCTCGGTGAGCGCCACCACCACCCAGAACGACCTGGCCCTGATGCGCCTGAGCAGCTCCGTCTCCACCACCTACATGCCGCTGTCCAGCGCATACCCGCCGGTGGGCTCGACGAACTCGCTCTACGGCTGGGGCCAGACCTGCTACACCGGCTGCAGCGCGTCGACCGTCCTGAAGACCGCCACGGTCCAGGTGACCTCGACGAACCAGACCGACGCGTACGGCGGCCGGGCGATCGGCTCGACGGCGATCAGCGGTAACGCGTGGCGCGGCGACTCCGGCGGCCCGCAGGTCTACAACGGCGCGCAGGTCGGCGTCGCCTCGCTCGCGGACGGCCAGAGCCGGCAGTACTACGGCAGTGTCGCCGCCAACCGGGCGTGGATCACCTCGGTCGCGGGCGTTTAAGACTCCGTCGGGGGGCGGCGAGACTAGCTCCGCCGCTCCCTGACGGCTCCACCAAAGGATCAGAGAATCGGGTCGGGCGCGTACTTCGCCGCTTCCGGATGCGCTGCCACGATCGCGGCCACCCGCTCCGCCACCGCCCGGACCTGGGCCGGGGCCGCGCCCACGAACGCCGCGCGGTCGGCCACCAGGGCGTCGATCTCCGCCCGCGACAGCCGCAGGCGATCGTCGGCCGCCAGGCGGTCGAAGAGGTCGTTCTCCGCGATGCCCTTCTCGCGCATCGCCAGCGCCACCGCCACCGCGTGCTCCTTGATGACCTCGTGCGCCACCTCCCGGCCGACGCCCTTGCGCACGGCGGCCACCAGCAGCTTCGTCGTGGTGAGGAACGGCAGGAAACGGTCCAGCTCGCGGGCGATGACCGCCGGGTATGCGCCGAACTCGTCGAGCACGGTCAGGAACGTCTGGAACAGGCCGTCGGTGGCGAAGAACGCGTCCGGCAGGGCCACCCGGCGCACCACCGAGCAGGAGACGTCGCCCTCGTTCCACTGGTCGCCGGCCAGCTCGCCGATCATCGACAGGTAGCCGCGGACGATCACCGCCAGCCCGTTGACCCGCTCCGACGAGCGCGTGTTCATCTTGTGCGGCATCGCCGACGAGCCGACCTGCCCGGCCTTGAAACCCTCGGTGACCAGCTCCTGGCCGACCATCAGCCGGATCGTGGTGGCCAGCGACGACGGCGCCGCGACCACCTGGGCAAGCGCGGACACCACGTCGAAGTCGAGCGAGCGCGGGTAGACCTGGCCGACGCTGGTCAGCACCCGTTCGAAGCCGAGGTGCGCGGCGACCTTGCGCTCCAGTTCGGCCAGCTTCTCCGCGTCGCCGTCGAGCAGGTCCAGCTGGTCGGCGGCCGTACCAACCGGGCCCTTGATGCCGCGCAGCGGATAGCGCCCGAGCAGGTCGTCGAGGCGCTCGTACGCGATCAGCAGCTCCTCGGCCGCGCTCGCGAACCGCTTGCCCAGCGTGGTCGCCTGGGCCGCGACGTTGTGCGACCGGCCGGTCAGCACGATGTCGCTGTATTCCAGCGCCCGCTCGGTGAGCCGGGCCAGCGTGGTGACGATCCGGCTGCGGATCAGCTCCAGCGAGGCCCGGATCTGCAGCTGCTCGACGTTCTCGGTGAGGTCCCGCGAGGTCATGCCCTTGTGGATGTGCTCGTGCCCGGCGAGCGCGCTGAACTCCTCGATGCGCGCCTTCACGTCGTGCCGGGTGACCCGCTCACGCTCCGCAATGCTCGCGAGATCAACATCGTCGACCACTGCCTCGTACGCCTCGACAACGCCCTCCGGCAGCGCGACCCCGAGGTCGCGCTGGGCCCGCAGGACCGCGAGCCACAGCCGACGCTCCATCCGGATCTTCTCCTCCGGCGACCAGAGGTCGACGAGGTCGGCGGACGCGTAGCGGCTGGCGAGGACGTTCGGGATGCTCACCTCGTGGATTCTTCCATGGCGGCCCCGGCGGCCTGCCGGCTCGTGGGCAGACGGTGCCGCACGTTACGCACGTCCCGGCTGGCCAGCATGCCGGCGACGGCGAGCCCGATCAGCGCGGCGGCGCCGATCAGCGTCGGCTCGACGCCGACGGCCTGGGCGATCGGCCCGGCCGCGACCTGACCGACGGGGATCGCGACGAAGGACCCGACCATGTCGTACGAGTAGACGCGCGCGAGCCTGTCGGCGGGCACGTGCTCCTGCATCGTCGTCTCCCAGGCCACGCTGAACTGCTCGATGGCCAGCCCGGCCAGGAAGGCCGCCGCCAGCAGCAGCCCGAGATGCGGTGCGATGCCCAGGGCGAGCATGGGGAAGACCTCGAAGGCGACGCAGCCGACGCCGAAGAACAGCAGCCGGCCGACGGTCACCCGCATGGCCACCAGGGCGCCGAGCACCATGCCCACGGTCTGCGCGGCGAGCACCAGACCCCAGGCACGGCGGCCGACGGTGTCGTCGGCGACGACCGGCCCGAGGACGGACATGCCGCCGCTGAGGGCGGCGTTGATCACCGCGAAGCCGGTGACGACGACCCACAGCCAGGTCCGGCTGCGGAACTCACTCCACCCGGTCCGCAGATCCGAGAAGATGCTGCTTCGATCCGCGCCTGACGCCGGGCGGATGCCGGTCGGCAGGCGCAGGAGAGCGAAGGCGACAGCCGACAGCAGGAAAGCGACCGCATCGACGCCGATGCCCCAACCCGGGCCGAGGCTCGCCACGATCACACCGCCCAGCGGGGCGCCGACGATGTAGGCGCCGTTGAAGGACAGCCGACTCAGGGCGATCGCCTGCTGCCGGATCTCGGCCGGAATCAGCTGCGGAAGGATCGACGCCGAGGCGGGCAGGGCCAGCGCGCCCGCTATGCCGTTGACCGCCGAGAGGGCGATCAGCAGCGGGATCGTGGCCGTACCGGAAAGGACCAGCGCGGCCACCGCACCCTGGGTGACCGCCGCCGCGATGCTTGAGCCCACCATCAGGCGATGTTTCGGCATCCGGTCGGCCAGCGCGCCGCCAAAGAGCACGAACAGGACGTTGGCCAGCATCCGGGCGCCGACGACCAGGCCGAGGTCGCTGGGCGAGCCGGTCAGGTCGAGCACGGCGAACGCGAGCGCGACAGGCGCGATCGCGTTGCCCAGCGAGTTGACCGTGCGGCCGGCGAGCAGGAACCGGAACGGGGCATGGCGCAGGGGCGCCAGGACGCTCATGACTCCTCCATGCGGAACATCACTCCTCCATGCGGAACATCGCGATGGTGGTGCTGGTGCGAATGGTGCCGGGAGTGCGCGGCGGCCTCGCCGCGTCGTGCAGGTCGCGACTGGCCTGGGCGATCCGGTCGCGGATCTCCCGCCAGACCTCCGGATCGACCCAGAGCTCGGCGTCGGTCATCGAGCCGCCGACGGACCAGTCGGCCTCGGCCGTGCGGCGAACCAGCTCGTTGGCGACGGTCGCGAACATGGCGCGCTGGGCGTCGGCGCCGTGCATCGCCTCGCGGTGGCGGTCACGATCCCGATCGGCGTCGTAGCGGTAGCGCTTGGCGACGCCGCCCCGGATGCGCTCCTCCCCGGCCTGCACGATCAGGCCGGCACTGAGCAGGTTGCGCAGGTGGTAGCTGGCATTGGCGTGGGTGAGCCCCAGCTCCCGGGCGACATCGGCGGCGGTAAGCGACGAACCGGTCAACAAGGACAGCATCCGCAGCCGAACGGGGTGCGCCATGGCCCGCAACGCGGCATGGCGCCGGCCCGGCGCATCCCCCAAAGACATGTTGGGGAGTTTAGGAGAGACGGACCTCACTGTCCAACACTTGTTTGGCGGTTGAGACACTGCGGAACGACGCGGTTATCGCTAGGGTTACTCGCGAGTAGGTCTGGCGCTCATCCCGAAAGGTCCACCGATGACTGAATTCAGCTCTGAGTCCCTCGCCTCGATCGGGCCGAAGGAGTTCGCGCAGCTCGTCAAGTCCACCCCGGACTCGAAGATCACCGAGGTCATGGGCTCCGACAGCCGCAGCAAGATCCTGGACGAGGTGTTCAACCGGATGCCGACGCTGTTCCGCGCGGACCGGGCCGGCGCCACCCAGGCCGTCATCCACTGGAACATCACGGGCGGCCCCGGCGGCGGCACGGACACCTACGAAACCGTGATCGAAAACGGCGCCTGCACGGTCACCAACCAGCCCGCCCGGGAGCCGAAGCTCGCCATGACGATGGACCCGGTGACCTTCCTCAAGGTGGTCACCGGCGACGGCAACCCGATGATGATGTTCATGACCGGCAAGATCAAGGCGAAGGGCGACCTCGGCCTGGCGGCCCAGGTAGCCAAGCTCTTCGACATCCCGAAAAACTGAATCCCGGCTTTCCGCACGCCCCGCCGAGTGCATCTCGGCGGGGCGTTGCACTTTCCCCGGGCGTTGCATTTGCCGGGCGTTGCATTTGCCGGGTGTTGCATTTCCCCGGGCGTTGCACTTTTGCCGGCTACGCGCACAGCCCCGGCCCTGCCACAACAAGGCAACGCCCGGACCAACTCCAGGCCGTTGCGCCGCCGCCGGGCCAACCGAAGGGTCACCCTGCAGCCACAATCTGCAACCCCCTCACCAAACCACCACCGACACCCACCACCCAACCCGCATCCCCGCAGCCCGCAGCCCGCAGCCCGCAGCCCGCAGCCCGCAGCCCGATCTTGTGGCGGCGTGCTCCGCTCCGCACCCTCACGCAACGTCGACCGCGGAGTCGGTGAGCTGGTCGAGATCTTGCGGCGATCGGGTCGGCCCTCGAGACTTCCGCTTGGCCCTCGGTCCCCCCGCCGGGCAAGTGCCTGGGTTGCGGGGCGCCATGCCGGGCATTTCGGGCATGGATGCTCTAGCCGAGCCTCGGCCGCCCGGGCGGCCGGGCCTCGGCCGCCCGGCGTTGGCCGATGTTGCGACGCGGCGGCGCCGAGCTGGCCCGAACTCCGCAAGATCCCCGCCGTCTCGCCGACCCGGAATCGACAATGTTGCGTATGGGCGCTGAGCCAACCATCCCGCCCCAAGATCCTCGCCAAGCCACCGACCCTGAAACGACAACGTTGAGTACGAGCGCGGAGCCAACCACGCCGCCACAAGATCCGGCCGCGACCCGAACGACCTGCTGCGCAACCAACCGCGTGACCGACCCAGGCCGCACGACCAACCACGTGACCGACCCAGGCCGCACGACCAACCACGTGACCGACCCAGGCCGCACGACCAACCACGTGACCGACCCAGGCCGCACGACCAACCCGGGCGGCGTGACCGGGGGCGCGATCAACCCGGGGGGCGCGATCAACCCCGGCGTGATCGCATCAATCCGGACGCCGGGCAGCCGACACACGGGTTGGTCGCGCTGCACACGTGCCCGGCCGGTAGCGAGTCGGTCGAGCCCGATGCTCTTGGGGTAGCGGATCCACATGTGCGCGGCCGGTCCGACGGTAGATCTTCCTGGCCAGCTCGACATCGCAAGCGACTTGCCCGCCAGGCTGACGCGCCGCGCAAACCTGGGCGGATGCCGAATGTCCCGCAGTGAAAGTCCGCGAGGTTCGAGCGGACCTAGCGGGCGCCTGATCCCGCTAAGTCGCCTCTATCCAAAGCCAAATCGATCGATTTGATAGATCTTGGTGGCTTTTGGCCTCCAGGAGGGCCACTGGCTACCAAGATCTCAACGCAGTGCCTCGTCCGCGCGCTTTGTCGCACAATTCGAGGTTGCTGCCGAGGGATCGAACCCAGCGAATGGTAATTAATCGGGGATCAGACACCCTCTGGGAGGTTGATCCGGCCCTCGACAGCGGCCAAGGCGATGTCAGTGCGGTGGTGGGAGCCGTCCAGCGTGACCCTGTTTACCAGGGCGTATGCCGCCGCGCGGGCAGCCGCCAGGTCCGGGCCGGTGGCCGTCGCGCTGAGCACCCGGCCGCCCGACGACACCAGCGCGCCGTCCGCCCGGCGGGCCGTGCCGGCGTGGATCACCCCGGGCTGCTCGCCGCCCGAGATCACGTCGCCGGTGCGCGGGGTGCCCGGATAGTTGTGGCTTGCCACGACGATCGTCACCGCCGAGCCCTCGTGCCAGCGCAGCGCCGGGAAGTCGGCCAGCGTGCCTGTCGCCGCCGCGTGCAGCAACTCGCCCAGCGGCGTCGCCAGCAGCGCCAGCACCACCTGGGTCTCCGGGTCGCCGAAGCGCGCGTTGAACTCGATGACCTTGGGCCCGGTGCGGGTCAGGGCCAGCCCCACGTAGAGCAGGCCGGCGAACGGCGTGCCCCGCCCCCGCATCTCGGCCAGCGTCGGCATGACCGTTTCGGCCATCACCCGCTCGACCAGGTCGGCCGGGGCCCAGGGCAGCGGCGCATAGGCACCCATGCCGCCCGTGTTCGGGCCCGCGTCGCCGTCGCCGACGCGCTTGAAGTCCTGGGCCGGCATCAGCGGCACCGCGGCCGTGCCGTCGGTCACCACGAACAGCGAGACCTCGGGCCCGTCGAGGAACTCCTCGATGACGACGCGGCCGCAGTCGCGGGCGTGTGCCTCGGCGGCGGCGCGGTCGTCGGTCACCACGACGCCCTTGCCGGCGGCGAGACCGTCGTTCTTCACCACGTACGGCGTGCCGAACTCGTCGAGCGCGGCCGACACCTCGGCGTCGGTGGTGCACGCCGCGGAGCGGCCGGTGGGCACGCCCGCGGCGGCCATCACGTCCTTGGCGAACGCCTTCGAGCCCTCCAGCTGCGCCGCTGCCCCGCTCGGGCCGAAGCAGGCGATGCCCTTCGCCCGTACGGCGTCGGCGACGCCCGCCACCAGCGGCGCCTCCGGGCCGACCACCACCAGGTCGGCGGCGACCTCGACAGCCAGGGCGGCCACCGCCGCGGGGTCGTCGGCGGTGACGTCGCGCAGCTCGGCGACCGCGGCGACGCCGGGGTTGCCGGGGGCGGCGAACAGTCGCTCCACCGAGGGGTCCGCGGCTAGGCCGACGGCAAGGGCGTGCTCGCGGCCGCCGGATCCGATCAGAAGTACACGCACGCCGCAGATCCTACGGGCCGGGGATGATCTCGTGCGCAGTCGTCCACAGGTCCACAGTGCACCGGCGATGTGCTGTGGATAACGCTGTGGATAACAGGTGGGAACCGCGGGGCGGTGGGCTGCGGGGTCGCGTAAACTTCGGCAGTACCCGGGCCTCTCCGTGTACGACGTGTTTCAACGGAAGGCGTCAGTCAAGTGCCGGTGATCGTGTTGGTCGGCGCCCAGTGGGGCGACGAGGGCAAGGGCAAGGCCACAGACCTCCTGGGCGACCGGATCGACTATGTGGTCAAGTTCAACGGCGGTAACAACGCCGGCCACACCGTCGTGATCAAGGGTGAGAAGTACGCCCTGCACCTGCTACCGAGCGGCATCCTCACCCCCGGGGTGACCCCGGTGATCGGCAACGGCGTCGTCGTCGACCTCGCCGTGCTGTTCGAGGAGATCGACGGCCTCGAGGCCCGCGGCATCGACACCTCCCGCCTGCGGATCAGCGCGAACGCGCACGTCATCGCGTCGTACAACCGGACGCTGGACAAGGTCAGCGAGCGCTACCTGGGCGCCCGGCGGATCGGCACCACCGGCCGCGGCATCGGCCCGACGTATGCGGACAAGATGAACCGGCTCGGCGTGCGCGTCCAGGACCTCTTCGACGAGTCGATCCTGCGGCAGAAGGTCGAGGCGGCCCTGTCGTTCAAGAACCAGGTACTGTCGAAGATCTACAACCGCAGCGCGATCAAGCCCGACGAGGTCATCGCGGAGCTGCTCTCCTACACCGAGCGGCTGCGCCCGATGGTCGCCGACACCGCGCTCGAGCTCTCCCAGGCGCTCGACGCCGGCAAGGTCGTGCTCTGCGAGGCCGGCCAGGCCACCCTGCTGGACGTCGACCACGGCACCTACCCGTTCGTCACCAGCTCGAACGCGACCGCCGGCGGTGCCTGCACCGGCTCCGGCATCCCGCCGACCCGGGTCGACCGGGTGGTGGCGGTGCTGAAGGCGTTCACCAGCCGGGTCGGCGAGGGTCCGTTCCCCACCGAGCTGCACGACGAGATCGGCGACTACCTGCGAAAGGTCGGCCACGAGTACGGCACCACGACCGGCCGCCCGCGCCGCATCGGCTGGCTCGACCTGGTGATGGGCCGGTACGCCCAGCGGATCAACGGCGTGACCGATTTCGCCCTGACCAAACTGGACAATTACGACGGGCTGGACGAGATCCCTGTCTGCGTGGCATACGAGGTGAACGGGGTGCGGCACGACGAGATGCCGTACAGCCAGAGCGACTTCCACCACGCGACCCCGATCTACGAGACGCTGCCCGGCTGGAAGAAGGACATCAGCGGCGCGCGCAGCTTCGACGAGCTGCCGGAGAACGCCCAGCGCTTCGTCGAGTTCGTCGAGGCACGGATCGGCGCGCGGATCTCCGTGGTCGGCGTCGGCCCGGGCCGCGAGGAAGTCATCGAGCGGCACTCGGTGCTGGGCGAGGCCTGAGCCGTGTACGACGTCGTCCTGCTCAGCCTGACCGAGGGTGGCGGCTCGGCCGCGGGTGCCTGCGGTGCGGCCTGCGGCGGCTGCGGTTCCAGCTCCGCGCCGGAGGTTTGTGAGACTCCGCGCGTACCGGTGCTGAAGTGCGCGGATGCGCTCACCGCGGCCGGCGCCCGGGTCGAGACCGTGACCGCTTCCTCGGATGCGGAGATCGACGCGGTCATCGCCCGATTCGACGCGCCGGCCAGGCCGGACGGCCTGTCCTGGCCGGACCAGGAGGGCAAGCTGCGGCTGGTCATCGCGACCGCGACCGATGGCCAGCTGCGGGCGGTGATGCGCCAGCTGGTCCGGCGGTACGCGCCACCGCCGAGCAAACGCCCAGCCGACCTCGCCGACAACCGCACGGTGCCCGACCTGCCGCCGGTGGCGATCCTGCCGCTGGACCCGGCCAACCGCACCGACCTGGCCGCGCAGCTCGGCCTGCCCCGGGAGCCCGCCGCGGTCGCCGCGGCGGTGCTCGGCGACCGGGTGCGCCGGCTCGACCTGCTGCGCAACGACGGCGGCTCGGTGACCGTGGACGGCGCGCTGGTCGGCGGCTCCGACGCCGCGGGGGCGGCCGTGCCTTGGCGTGGCCGCATCGAGGTGGACGACGCCGTGCTCTCCGACGGCACCGACCAGATCATCGCCTGCGCGATCGGCAACGCCGGCGCGTACGCCGAGTTCGACGGCCTGCCGCTGCTCACCGAGCCGGACCCGGCAGACGGCCGGGTCGAGGTCGCGGTGGCGGTCCCGGTGGTGGTCAAGCAACGCTTCAAGAGGCCGAGGGTACGGGTGGAGGTCCGTCGCGCCCGAGGTCGCGCCGTTTCGGTCCTGCCCCGAGACGGTGACCTGCAGTTTCTCGACGACGGCGTGGCCGGGACGATGACCCGCAAACGCTCGTGGTGGACCGAGCCCGGGGCCTGGGCGGTGTACGCGGGATGACCGATTGTGCGAGGCTGAACTAGCACTCAGGTACGAATCTTTGTTACGGGGAGGTCGCATCCGTGGAGGACGAGAACGCCGACCGCGTCTACGTCCCGGGCACGAACAGCACGCAACCCGACCGGGACGTCGAGCCGTTCTGGCCGCCGGAGGAGCTGAACGCTCCGGTGCACGGCGGCAAGCCGGTGCCGAGAGAAGCGTCGCAGGCTTTCCCGCTCCAACCGGCCCCGCCGCAGCAGGGTGACCCCGATGTCTACCGGCCGATGGACCGGATCGTGCCGCCGCCGCCGGCACCGCCGATGTATCACCAGCAGGCACCCCAGCCGCAGCTCCCACGCCCGGCCCCGGACCCGAACGCCGGCGGGGCACAGCCCTGGCCGAACATCCCACCCCGCACCGGAGCGTCCCCGCCGGATTCGGGGCACTTCTCCGCATCTGCCCAGGTTCCGCAACCGCCGGATGCTTCGGGCAGCGCGGCACCAGTTTCCGGGCCGGGGCCGACGTTCAGCGCAGGACCGCACCCCGACGAGCCGGCTGCAGCCTCTCCTGGCCCGACGTTCGGCGCACCGGTCGACACCGTCGGCGCACCGGTCGGCGGAGCGTCGCGCCCTGATGGGCCGTCCTCGGCGGATTCGCCGTGGGCCCAGCCGCCGCAGCGGTCGCCGCAGACAGACGGACCTCCGGCGACCGAGCCGCGGCGCGGGACGGAAGCGTCCGGATCGGTGCCGCGGAGTGGGGCTGTGTCCGGCCCCGAGCGGTTCCCGATGGTGGAGCCGCGAAAGAGCCCCGAGAACGTGGACGAGCAGCACTCGGGGGCGGTCTACCGCCCGGGACCGGTCGGCCCGAGCCAGGCAGGTCCGACTCCGCCCGGTCCGAATCAAGCAGGTCCGACACCGCCCGGTCCGAATCAAGCAGGTCCGACACCGCCCGGTCCGAACCAGCCAGGTCCGACACCGCCCGGCCCGAACCAGCCAGGTCTGACTCCGCCCTGGCCGAACCAGGCAGGTCCGACACCGCCCGGGCCGCATCCTCCCGGCCCAAGTCAGGTCGGGCCGAATCAGGTCAGGCCGGTGCCGCCCGCTCCGGGCCCGACTCCGCCGCATCAGGGTCAGCCGTGGCCGGTGCAGCAGCAGCCGCCCGTCGACCCGTACCAGCAATTGCCTTGGGTCTCGGACGGCACGCCGACCGCGGAGGAGTTCGCCCGGCGGCGGCTGGCGAAGCCGGCCGAGCCGACCGCCACCATGGGCGCGCGGGCCATGCTGCAGAAGGGCACGATGGGCCTGGTCCGGTTGGCGCCGGGCAAGCGCGAGCAGGAATACAAGCAGGACGTCGAGATGGTCCGCCGCAACTTCGGAGGGCTGCGGCAGGTCACCGTGGTCAACCCGAAGGGCGGCGCCGGCAAGACCGTCGCGGTGCTGCTGCTGGCGATGACCTTCGGGCAGAAGCGCGGCGGGTACGTGCTCGCCTGGGACAACAACGAGACGCAGGGCACCCTCGGCATGCGGGCACAGCAGGACTTCCATGCTCGTACCGTCCGGGACATGATGCGCGACCTGCATCTGTTCCGGGGTGCGCACGGCCGGGTCGGAGATCTGAGCCAATATGTACGGGCCCAGGGCGAGGGCATGTTCGACGTGCTCGCGTCGGACGAGTCGGCGACGGCGGGCGAGATGCTCACGGCCAGCGCGTTCGCCGAGATCCGGGAGATCGTCAGCCGGTTCTACAAGCTGATCTTCGTGGACACCGGCAACAACGTCCGGGCCCAGAACTGGCAGGCGGCGATGGACGCCACCGACCAACTGGTGATCACGATGTCGGCCCGCAACGACTCGGCCGAGACGGCGGCGCGCATGCTGGATCACCTGGAGCAGAGCGGCCGGCAGCGGCTGGTCCGCCAGGCGGTCAGCGTGGTGACAATGCCGCCGACCCGCAAGGACATCGACCTGCCGGCGATCCAACGCCACTTCGCCGCCCGCACTCGCGCCGTCCTGCTGGCGCCCTACGAAAAGCTGATCGACTCGGGCGAGCCCCTGCGCTACGGCCACCTGTCCGCCGGCACCCGCGACTCCTGGCTGAAGATCGCCGCAGCGGTAGCCGAGGGCCTCTAACCAGGCCGGCCAGGCCGGAAACCCGGCCTGGCCGCATTGTTACCGCCGCGCAACCGCTCAGGTGAGGGCGTCTGCCGCCGCCGGGTCGCTGTCGCGGAGGAACTGGGCGCAGCGGGCCGCCTCGTCCGCTTCCCCGATCTCCGCCGCCGCCACGGACAGGGCGTGCAGGCACCGCAGGAATCCCTGGTTGGGCACGTGCGACCAGGGCACCGACCCGTGTCCCTTCCACCCGTTGCGGCGCAGCGCGTCCAGCCCCCGGTGGTAGCCCGTGCGGGCGTACGCATAGGCGGTGACCGGCTGCTTTTCGGCTAGGGCGCTTTCCGCCAGCGCCGCCCAGCCGCCGCTGAATGCCGGGAAGCGGGCCGCGACGGTCTTGAACGCGTCGTCGGTGCCGGCCTGCTTCGCTTCGGCCAGGGCGGTGTCGGCCTCGGCGTGGGCGGGAAGGCGGGTGGCCGGCGGCTCGGGAAGAAGATTTTGCATGTGACCATTCAACCCCGGCGCGGGGGTGTTGCCGGGGGCGGGTAGGTGAATGTCACCTTCGCTGGTCCCAGGCCTCGCCCAGTGCGCGCAGCCGGCCCGCGTACTCGATCTGCTCCTGCCAGGCCCCGGGCCAGGCCGCCAGGCCGAGGGCCGCGCCCGCGAAGCCGCCGGCCAGGCACGCGATGGAGTCCGAGTCGCCCGAGGAGGCCGCGGCCCGGCCCAGCACGGTGACCGGCTCCTCCGGCGAGAGCAGGTAGCAGTACAGGGCTGTGGCCAAGGCCTCCTCGGCGATCCAGCCGGCGCCGGTGGCCAGGCACGGGTCGCCGCCGGGGTCGCCTCGGCGCAGCGCGTCGGCCACCCGGTCGAGCGCCGCGGCGTTCTCGTCCCAGCCGCGGGCGATGAAGTCCTCCGGCGTCTCCACCGTCGGCCGCTGCCACAACTCGCCGAGCCAGTCCTCGTGGTAGGTCCGCCGCTGGTCGGCGCAGTGCGCGCGCAGGCGCGGCAACAGGTCCCGCGGCGGCAGGCCGTCGCTCAGCCAGCGCACCGCGAACGCCGTGAGTTCGCTGGCCGCCAGGCCGGTCGCGTGTCCGTGGGTGAGTCCCGCCTGCAGTTGCGCGGCTCCGGCGCGCTGGGCGTCGGTGAGGCCGGGGATCAGCCCGACCGAGGTGACGCGCATGTTCGCGCCGCATCCCTTCGAGTGAATCTGCGATGCCTGCTGCCAGGGGCGGCCGTCCGCGAGATCACCGCACGCACGCAGGCAGGTCATGCCCGGGGCGCGGTTGTTGTCGGGGCTCATCGCCCAGTCGAGGAACGCCTGCCGGAGCACCGGTTCGAGGCTTGCCGGGGTCAGCGGCACCGCCGCGACCAGGGCTTCGCCGACCGCCAGCATCATCTGGGTGTCGTCGGTCACCAGTGCCGGGTTCCCGGTCAGCTCGCGCGGCCCGGCCGGACCGTAGGCCGCGACGATCGTCTCGTAGTCCTGGAACTCGGTGGGCTTTCCCAGCGCGTCCCCGTACGCCAACCCGAACAGTGAACCCGACGCGTTTTTCACGCTGGCTACCCTACGGTGATGCCCGGTGATCCCCTGCAGTCCGTTTTCGGCGGCGAGACGCCGTTTGATGCCACCGCGTTCGAGATCGAGTCGCGCGCCGAGTTGGACACGCATCTCGCCAAGCGGTCGCTTGCCGGTTTGATCGTGCTCGGGCTCCGGCTCGACGAGCATCCGCCCGACTTCGCCGACGTCGATGTGGCGCAGACCCTGTTCGTCGGGTGCCGGCTGGCCGGGCCGGCGGTTGAGACCGACCTGATCGCCCGGGGTGCCCATCTGGTGCCGCCGTTCGAGCGGCCGTATCCGACCCATCCGGCGCACCTGTACACGCCCGAGGAGCTCTCGGCGGGTTTCGCGCAGGACGGCTTCGCCGGCATGTACGACACCCGTGTCTACGAGCACTTCCTGGAGCACGGCGGGGCCGCGCCCGATCTGCGGGAGGCCATCGGGCAGCGCCTGCACGACGCCGGCATCGACAACGCCCTGGGCAAGGCCCTGGCCGCCTGGGTCGGCGGGCATGACGCCCGGGGTGCGGTCGGGATCATGGGCGGGCATGCGGAGCCGCGCGGGTCGGCCGCGTACCGGATGGCCGCGACGCTGGCCTGGCGGTTGGCCGGCGCGGGTCGGTTGATCGTGACCGGCGGCGGGCCCGGCGTCATGGAGGCGGCCAATCTGGGTGCGTACTTCACCGATCGGACGGCGGACGAGCTTTCCGCGGCCATCGATCTGCTCGCGCCCGCCCCGAACTTCATGGACCACGAGCCGTACACGGCTGCGGCTCTCGCGGTGCGCGCGGCGTATCCGGCGCCGGCGGCCGGCGATGTGGTCGGCCGGCTCACCCATGGTGGCCTGGCGCTGCCCACCTGGCTGTACGGTCACGAGCCCGCGAACCTGTTCGCCGGGCAGATCGGCAAGTACTTCTCCAACGCGGTTCGCGAGGACACGATCCTGCGGCTGTCGCGCGGCGGGATCGTCTTCGCTCCGGGCTGGGCCGGCACCGTCCAGGAGGTGTTCCAAGCGGCGACGAAGACGTTCTACCGCACCGACGGCCCGTCCGGCGCGTTCGTCTTCCTGGGCGTCGAGCACTGGTCGGCGCTGCCCGTCGAGGCCCTGCTGAGGCCGCTGCTGGCGCGCTCACCGCACGGCGACCAGTCGGACCTGATCGTGGTCACCGACTCGGTCGACGAGGCGATGGCGGCGCTGACGCACTGATCACCCGAGGGGCGCCTGGTAGGTCTGCCCGATGAGCTCCACGCCGAAGCTGTGGTGTGCCTCCTCGTCGACGAGCGTGAACCCGCGGCCGAGGTAGATGGCGCGCGCCGCGGCCAGCGGATGGTTGGTCCACAGCCGCATGGTCTGGTATCCGGCGTCGCGGGCGAACTCCAGGCAGGTGTCCACCAGGCGGCCGCCCAGGCCGTGCCCGCGGCTGTCGGGGTGGACGAGGAGCAGCCGCAGCTGTGCCGTCGAGTCCGGCCCGGCGACGCAGAACACGCAGCCCACCCGCCTGCCGTCGACCTCGGCCAGCCAGGCGGTCTCCCGCTCGGCGTCGTGGCCGGAGGCGAAGTCCGCGACGATCCGGGCGACCAGCGCCTCGAAGCTGCGGTCCCAGCCGAACTCGCGGGCATAGACCTCGCCGTGTGCCGAGATCACCCAGCCCAGATCCCCGGGCTGATCCAGACGCCGGATGACCGCGCTCATGGCCGCCTCCAAAACTGACGAAAAAGTTGACTGAAACGACTGTTTCAGTGAGGATGGCCTGGTGTCAACCCGACGTGCTGAGCTGCTGGAACGCGCCTACGACCACGTGTTGACCCACGGACTGGCGGATATGTCGCTGCGACCCCTGGCCGCAGCCGTCGGTTCGAGCCCTCGGGTGCTGTTGCTGCTGTTCGGCAGCAAGGAAGGGCTCGTGCGCGCGCTCCTCGACCGGGCCAGGAGCGACGAACTGGCGATGCTGGCGCGGTTGCCGATTGCCGGCGACCGCGTGGCGGAGATCTGGCGATGGCTGGCGGCCGCGGAACACCGGCCGCTGCTCGTGCTGTGGGCCGAGGCGTACGTCCGCTCGCTCGTCGATCCCAGCGGGCCGTGGGCCGACTTCGCCCGTGCCACAGTGCGGGACTGGCTCGACGTGCTGACCGCCGGGCGGCCCGGGATCGAGCGGGCCACCCTCACCCTCGCGGTGCTGCGCGGAGCACTGCTGGACCTCCTCGCCACCGGCGACGTCGAGCGCACGTCGGCGGCGGTGGAGATCCACATCAACGGCGGGAACTAGGTCAGGCGACGTGGACGCGGCGCCAGCTGTTCACCGGGAGATCCAATTCCGGTACGTCGGTCAGCCCGTTCTCGTCCATCGCGTTGAAGACCGCCAGCCGAGCCCCCTCGAAGAGGAACTCGACCGCGTGCAGGACCCGGGGCCGCCACTCCGAGACCGTGGTCCGCTCGACGATGTTGACCTCGCGCAGCACCCGGCCGCGGGCGTTGCGCAGCGCGGCGTGCGGGTCGGCCCGCCAGTCGAGCTGGATGCCGGTGGCATACCAGTCGATGGGTGCGCTCATGTCGACCCGGTTCCAGGTGATTGCACACTCATCGAACTTGCGGTGAGTAATTTCGACGTTGGTGCCGCCGAAGCCGAGCACCACCGGGCCGTCGGCGAACCAGCCGCGCTCGGAGAGGTCCCACATCAGCCAGCCGGCGACCAGCTCACGGCCGATGAGCCGGGAAAACCGTGCTCTGTGCAGGGCGGCTAGGGCTTCGGCGTCGTGGTGCCAATCGGGTTCATAGCCCTCGATGCCGAGCACGATCACCGCCCTCTTCCGGACAAGACGACGATCGTACCCACGCCTCTGCGTAGCGCCGCAACACGAGAACGGCCGGCCCCCACCGATGGGGACCGGCCGTCATCAAGAGATCACTTGGCGAGCGCGGTGCCCGTCGAACGCAGGTGCTCGCACGCCTCGACGACGCGCTTCGCGAGGCCGTCCTCGGCCAGCTTGCCCCAGGCGCGGGGGTCGTACTGCTTCTTGTTGCCGACCTCGCCGTCGATCTTCAGCACGCCCTCGTAGTTGCGGAGCATGTGGTCCACGACCGGGCGGGTGAACGCGTACTGGGTGTCGGTGTCGATGTTCATCTTGACCACGCCGTAGTCCAGGGCGCCGTGGATCTCCGACAGCAGCGAGCCGGAGCCGCCGTGGAAGACCAGGTCGAACGGCTTCTCCTTGCCGTACTTGGCGCCGACCGCCTCCTGGATCTCCTTGAGGATCTCCGGGCGCAGCTTGACGTTGCCGGGCTTGTAGACGCCGTGCACGTTGCCGAACGTGAGGGCCGTCATGTAACGGCCCTTCTCGCCCAGGCCGAGCGCGGCGGCCGTGGCCAGGCCGTCCTCGACCGTCGAATACAGCTTGTCGTCGATCGCGGCGGAGACGCCGTCCTCCTCGCCACCGACCACGCCGACCTCGATCTCGAGGATGATGTGCGCGGCGGCGGCCGCGGCGAGCAGCTCCTCGGCGATCTGCAGGTTCTCGTCGACCGGCACGGCCGAGCCGTCCCACATGTGCGACTGGAACAGCGGCGCCCGGCCGTTCGCGACGCGCTCCTTGGAGAGGGCGAGCAGCGGGCGCACGTACGCGTCGAGCTTGTTCTTCGGGCAGTGGTCGGTGTGCAGCGCGATGTTGACCGGGTAGTTCTTGGCCACCTCGGTCGCGTACTCGGCCAGGGCCACGGCGCCGGTGATCATGTTCTTGATGGTGGGGCCCGAGGCGTACTCGGCGCCGCCGGTGGAGATCTGGACGATGCCGTCGCTGCCCGCCTCGGCGAAGCCCTGCAGGGCGGCGTTGAGCGTCTGCGAGGACGTCACGTTGATCGCGGGGTACGCGAACGCGCCGGCCTTGGCGCGGTCGAGCATCTCGGCGTAGACCTCAGGGGAAGCGATGGGCATCGGGTGCGCTCCTTGATCTCGGTACGGGAAGCAGAGGGCAGGACCGCGCTGTCCTCCAGCAGGCAGTATTCCGCAGCGGGGGACGGCGACGGAAATCGCCCCGTTATCCGTACCCCGGTTTGCGCACCGCGCGGGCGGGGATGCCGCAAGATGGGATCGTCCCGTGGGATGGAGGGGAGTCGGCGATGACGTACTCGGAGAACGAGCGCGGCCTGGAGACACCGGAGGCGGACGCCGCCGAGCAGGCGACACCCGCCGACCCGGCTGCGCTGGACGACAGCGAGCTGGAGCCCGCGAGCTCGTCCATCGAGGTGTCGGAGTGGGACGCCCTGGAACAGCGCCACGTGGTCCAGCTCGATGACGACGATCGCTGACCGATTGCCCTACTTCATCACAAATCGCGGATTGCCGAGAACCCAGGCCTCCAGCGCGTCACCGCGGATCGCCGCGTAGAGCGCCGGGCCGACCTTGGGGTAGATGCGCTCGCGGCCGGCGGCGGTCGAGTTGAAGCTCGGCTCGCTCACGCCAACGACCTCCGCCGACCCGAGGGAAGCCGCCCCGGCGAGCAGCGCGGCGATATCGCCGTCGAGATCGATGCCGTCCTTGGCGGCCCGCACCAACGCCTGCAACCGCGCGGGGTCGCTGAGCGTGCCGTTCCCGGTGAGCTTGCCGGCCAGTGAGCGCAGGAAACGCTGAGTCGTGCGGTCGCGGTCGTAGCTGCCGTGCTTGTAGTCGTAGCGGGCCTGCAGCAGGGGTGAGACGTCGTCGGCGCCGACGTGCAGGCAGCCCTTCGGAAACTTCTTGCCGGTGGACAACGATCTGACCGGCTGGGGAAGGCACATGTCCACGCCGCCCACGGCCGCCGTGACCACCCGCAGGGCGCGCAGGTCAACCGTCACCCGGGCGTCGAAGTCGACCCCGGTCAGCTCGGAGACGATCTGCTCCGTGAGCTCCGGGCCGCCGTGATACAGCGTCTCGGTGAGCTTGGCCTGCTGCCCGCCCGGCAGCTTCACCTCGCCGTCGCGGGGCAGGCTGATCAGATAGGTCCGGCTCCGGTCGGCCGGCACGTGGATCATCATGACCGTGTCGGCGTGCTGCTCCGCCGGATTTTCCCAGCGCAGCCTGTTGTCGCTGCCGAGCAGGAGCACGTCGATCGGGCCGGCCGGCGTCGGTGTCGGCGCCGGGGCCTGCGCGTCGGCGAGCGGGACCGGCGGCGGGCCGCCGTGCCGCCACTGCTCCAGGACCACGGGCATGGCCGCGCCCGTCATCAGCACGACGGCCGTGGCCCCGGCGATCCGGCGGGCGAGGCGCCGGCGCTTGGCGCGCACCCAGGCCAGGTCGATCCTGGCCCGCACCTGGGCGACCTCCGGCGCCAGGCTCTCGTGCCGCGCGAAGGTGGCCCGCAGCTCCTCTTCGATGTCACTCATCGGGCCTCCACCAGGTCGGCGCGGAGCGTGGCAAGCGCCCGGGAGATGGACGAGCGGACCGTGCCGACGGCGCAGCCGAGCACCTCGGCGATGTCCGCATCCGGCAGGTCCTCGTAGTAGCGCAGCACGAGAACGGCGCGTTGCTGGCGGGGCAGCTTGGCCAGCATGCCCCAGACCCGGTCGCGCTCGGCCGTCTCGTCGGCGTGGTCGAACGGCACCGCACGGACCGGATCGGGCTCGGCTCGCAGCAGCACCCGCCGCAGCCAGGAGCCGCGGCGCAGGTCGATGAACTGGTTGGTCAGCATCTTTCGGACGTAACCGTCCGGGGAGTCACTGCCGGCGACGCGCCGCCAGTTGAGCTGGACGCGGACCATCGTGTCCTGCACGAGATCCTGCGCCGTATGCAGGTCGCCGGTCAGCATGACGGCATACCTCAGCAGCGCGCCGAGCCGGCTGTCGGCGAACTCCTCGTAGGTCACAGGCACCTCCGCTCCTACGACGGGTTCGAGCCCCCAAATCATTGCGCGGCCGTCAAATAACTCGCTGCTCGCCGCCCGGCGCTGCCATCATCAGGCGGTGCTGCTCACCGTGACGACCACCCACCGGCCGGCGACCGACCTCGGTTACCTGCTGGTCAAGCACCCGGACAAGGTGCATTCCTTCGACGTGCCCACCGGCACGGCCCACGTCCTGTTCCCGGACGCGGGCGAGGACCGGTGCACCGCCGCGCTGCTGCTCGACGTCGATCCACAGCGGCTCGGTGCCGCGCGCGGCGGTCGCAAGCAGCAGTCGGCGCCGGAGTCGTTCGCGCTGGGTCAGTACGTCAACGACCGCCCGTACGCGGCGTCCAGCCTGCTCGCCGGCGCGCTGGCCAAGGTCTTCCGCAGCGCGCTGCGCGGCGAGTCGAAGGACCGCCCGGAGCTGGCCGAGGCGGCCATCCCGCTGGAGATCCACGTGCCGGTGCTGCGCTGCCGGGGCAGCGCGGCGGCCCTGTTCGAGCCGCTGGGCTGGAGTGTTACCGCGACGCCGATCCCGCTCGACGACGTGGCGGAGGGGCACCCGCTGGCCGGCGACAGCCCCTACGTCGACCTCACCCTGACCGGCACCCTGCGGCTGGCCGAGGCGCTGAACCACCTGTACGTGCTGCTGCCCGTCCTGGACGACGCCAAGCACTACTGGGTGGCGCCCGACGAGATCGACAAGCTGCTGCGGGCCGGCGAGGGCTGGCTGGCCGCGCACCCGGAGAAGGTGCTGATCACCCGGCGGTATCTGGCGCACCGGCGGTCGCTGGCCGCCAGCGCGCTGGAGCAGCTCGACCGGATCGACCCCGACTCGATCGACGCCCCGGCCGACACGGTCACCGACGAGGAGGCCGAGCTGCCGGTGGCCCGCAAGCAGTCGCTCGCCGAGCAGCGGCGCGACGCGGTGCTGGCCGCGCTGAGCGAGTCCGGCGCGACCCGCGTCCTCGACCTGGGCTGCGGCGCCGGCGCGCTGCTCGGTGCGCTGGTCAAGGACCGCACGTACACGAAGATCGTGGGCACCGACGTCTCGTCGCGCGCCCTGGACCTCGCGCACCGGCGGCTGCGGCTGGACCAGGTGCCCGAGCGGCAGCGGGACCGCGTGACGCTGTGGCAGTCGGCGCTGACCTACCGGGACGACCGGCTGCGCGGTTTCGACGCGGCGGTGCTGATGGAGGTCATCGAGCACGTCGACCCGCCGCGGCTGCCCGCGCTGGAGGCCTCGGTCTTCGGGCACGCCCGCCCGGCGACGGTCATCGTGACCACGCCGAACGTCGAATACAACGGCCTCTACGAGGGGCTGACCGGGATGCGGCACTCGGACCATCGCTTCGAGTGGACCCGGGCCGAGTTCCAGGCCTGGGCTGTTGCCACCGCGTCCGCGCACGGCTACCGGGTCGGTTTCCGTGGCGTGGGCGAGTCGGATGATCAAGCAGGCGCGCCGACGCAGCTGGCCGTGTTCACCAGGGAGGAGCAGGCATGACCGAGATCGACATCCCGGAGCTCGCGCTCGTCGCGCTGGTCGGCATCTCCGGCTCGGGCAAGTCCACCTTCGCCCGCGAGCACTTCCGGCCCACCCAGGTGCTCTCCTCCGACTACTTCCGCGGCCTGGTCGCGGACGACGAGAACGACCAGTCCGCGTCCGGCGACGCCTTCGACGTGCTGCATTACGTGGCCGGCAAGCGGCTGGCCGCCGGGCGGCTGACCGTGGTCGACGCCACCAACCTGCAGCCACACGCCCGGGGTGGGCTGGTCAAGGTCGCCCGCGAGCACGACGTGCTGCCGGTGGCGGTGGTGCTGGACGTGCCGGAGGCGCTGGCCTGGGAGCGGACGCAGTCCCGCGCGGACCGCGCCTTCGGCCGTCAGGTCCTCAACCGCATGCACCGCGACCTGCGCCGCTCGCTCGGGCAGCTGGCCCGGGAGGGCTTCCGCAAGATCCACGTGCTGCGCGGGGTGGACGAGATCGCCGCCGCGTCGGTCCGCTACGAGAAGCTGTTCAACGACAAGCGGGAGCTCACCGGCCCGTTCGACATCATCGGCGACGTGCACGGCTGCCGCGAGGAGCTGGAGACGCTGCTGGCGACGCTGGGCTACGCGCTGGCCCACGACGGGGCCGGGCGGCCGGTCAACGCCGCGCACCCGCAGGGCCGCACCGCTGTCTTCGTCGGCGACCTGGTCGACCGCGGCCCGGACTCCCCCGGCGTGCTGCGTCTGGTCATGGGCATGGTCGCGGCCGGCACGGCGATCTGCGTGCCGGGAAACCACGAGCAGAAGCTCGCCCGCAAGCTCAACGGCCGCAACGTCCAGCTCACCCACGGCCTGCCGGAGACCCTTGAGCAGCTCGCCCGCGAGGACGAGGCGTTCACCGCGGAGGTGCGCACCTTCATCGACGGCCTGGTCAGCCACTATGTGTTGGACGGCGGCAAGCTGGTCGTGGCACACGCCGGCCTCAAGGAGGCCTACCAGGGCCGGGCGTCCGGCCGGGTGCGCTCGTTCGCGCTCTACGGGGAGACCACCGGCGAGACCGACGAGTACGGCCTGCCGGTCCGCTACCCCTGGGCACGTGACTACCGCGGCTCGGCGGCGGTCGTCTACGGCCACACCCCGACCCCGGAACCGGAGTGGATCAACAACACCATCTGCCTGGACACCGGCTGCGTCTTCGGCGGCAAGCTGACCGCGCTGCGCTGGCCGGCCCGCGAGCTGGTGTCGGTGCCCGCGGCCCGGGAGTACTACGCCCCGGTCCGCCCGCTGGTCGCGGTCGGGACCAAGCCCGACGAGGGCCTGGACCTGGCCGACGTCACCGGCCGCCGGCACCTGGATTACGGGTACGGCCGCACCACGGTCGCCGCGGAGAACGCCGCCGCGGCGCTGGAGGTGATGAGCCGCTTCGCGCTGGACCCGGCGACGCTGGTCTGGCTGCCCCCGACGATGGCGCCGTGCTCGACCTCGACGCAGGAGGGCTACCTCGAGCACCCGGCGACGGCGTTCGCGGACCTGCGGGCGGCGGGCGTCGGCACGGTCGTGTGCGAGGAGAAGCACATGGGCTCCCGGGCGGTGGTCCGCGTCTCCCGCTCGGGCGTGGGCGACGCCGTCTGGACCCGGACCGGCCGGCCGTTCTTCGACGCCGAGCGCAACACCACGCTGCTGGCCGGCGTGCGCGTGGCGGCGGAGAAGGTCTTCGCCGAGCTCGACACCGAGTGGCTGCTGCTCGACGCCGAGCTGCTGCCCTGGTCCGCCAAGGCCGGCGGCCTGATCCGCGAGCGGTATGCGGGGGTCGGTGCCGCCGGACGGGCGGCGCTGCCGGCGGCCCTGTCGGTGCTGGCGCAGGCCGCCGGGCGCGGCCTCGACGTCACCGCGCTGCGCGAGCGGCTCGAACTGCGCGCGACCGAGATCGACGGCTACTCGGCGGCATACCGCGCCTACGTGCAGCCGACCGACGGCCTGACCGGGGTGACGCTGGCGCCGTTCGCGGTGCTGGCCGGGGCGGGCGTCTCGTACCGGGACAAGGACCACGGTTGGCACCTGGACATCGCGGACAAGCTGGTCGCCGCGGACCCGGTGCTGTTCACCCCGACCCGGCGGATGGTGGTCGACCTGAGCGATCCGGCCGCGGAACAGGCCGCGACCGACTGGTGGCTGGCGCTGACCGCGGCGGGCGGCGAGGGGATGGTGGTGAAGCCGTACGCCGGTCTGGCCGTGACCGACGCCAAGGGCCGGCTGGTGCAGCCGGGGGTGAAGTGCCGTGGCCGGGAGTACCTGCGGATCATCTACGGCCCGGAGTACACCCGCCCGGAGCAGCTCGAACGGCTGCGGCAGCGGTCGCTGGGCCGCAAGCGCGGCCTCGCGCTGCGCGAGCACGGCCTGGGCCTGGCGGCGCTGGACCGGCTCGCGGCGGGTGCGCCGGTGTGGCGGATCCATGAGCTGGTCTTCGCCATCCTTGCGGCGGAGTCGGAGCCGGTCGATCCCCGGCTGTAGGAGCCTGCCCCGCCGGTCAGGGCCTTTCCACAGGATGCATACAGGTGCCGGCAGGGAAGCGGCCGGTACCCTGGCTCCTCGTGGACATCCGTGCGCTCTCCGAGCAGCTAGCCCTGAACCCGATGGACCCGAAGGACCTGCTGCAGACCTTCGGGTTGATCGGCGTCTGGGCGATCCTCTTCGCGGAGACGGGCCTGCTCGTCGGGTTCTTCTTCCCCGGCGACTCGCTGCTGTTCCTGGCGGGGGTGGCGGGCTCGCCGGTCGCCGACTCGATCTTCGGTGACGGCACCCGCATCTCGCTGGTGGGCCTGCTGATCGGCGCGCCGCTGTGCGCCGTCCTGGGCGCCCAGCTGGGCCACCTGCTCGGCGCGAAGTACGGCCGCCGGATGTTCGAGCGCCCGGACAGCAAGCTGTTCAAGCGCGAGTATGTCGAGAAGGCGGAGTACTACTTCGAGAAGTTCGGCCCGGCCAAGGCGGTGGTCCTGGCCCGCTTCATCCCGATCGTCCGCACCTTCCTGAACCCGGTGGCGGGCACCCTGGGCATGCCGGCCCGCCAGTTCTTCATCTGGAACGTGGTCGGCGCGGTCCTCTGGTGCGACGGCATCATCCTGATCGGCTATCTGCTGGCCCAGCAGATCTACGACGCCATCGGCGACAAGATCGACCGGTACATCCTGCCGGTGGTCGCGCTGATCGTGCTGATCTCGGTGCTCCCGATCATCATCGAGATGCTCCGCGAGCGGCGGGCCAAGAAGAACGCCGCCGCGCAGCCCGGCCCGGCGGCGGCGATCGGCATCGTGGCGGCGGCCAGCGTGGCGGGCATCGCCGAGGCGATCGTCGACCACGAGCACGAGGACGACCACCGCAACCACAAGCCTCGCCACTCCGCGTGAGCTTCGACACAGAACGCCCTGGCGGTGGCTCCTGGGAGCCGCCGACAGGGCGTTTCTGTCGTCAGACGGAGACCGCTGAGGGTGGAAGCGTGGCCAGCCGGTCCAGGAACTCCTCCGGGACTTCGCGGAGGTTTTCCAGCCGGCCCAGGGTCAGCGCCCGGTAGGTCAGCGCCGCGGCCTCTTCCAGATAGCGGGCCCGCTTGTGGGCCAGCTCGACCGAGTCGGCCATGACCACGCAGCCGTGCTGGCTCAGCACCAGGCAGTTGGTGCCGTCGGCCGCCATCGCCGCCGTCAACGCCGCCACCTCGGTGCTGCCCGGCAGGCGGAACGGCACGGTGGCGACACGCTTCAGGTAGAAGGCGTGGTCGGTTGTCACGATGCGGATGTGCTCGCCGAGCGCATCCAGCAGCAGCGCCGTCTGCGGGTGCAGATGGACCACCGCGTTCACGTCCGGGCGGGCGCGATACAACGTCAGGTGGAGGGCGATCTCGCTGGTGGGCACCATGCGTGGCGCCGGCAGCGTGCCGACGGTCGCGGGCGCGCCGTCGGAGATGCGCACCGGTGCGAAGCTGGACCGGCCGAGTCTGTCCAGCCAGGCACCGCTCGCGGTGACCCAGCAGGCGTCATCGTCGGGAATCCGGGCGGACAGATTGCCGCCGGAGCCGCAGACCAGTCCCGCCTGGACCACGTCATAGCCCACGTGCGCGAGCTGGTCGCGCAGATCGCCGGGCACGTAGTTCAACCCCGTCAACTCCTCGGGTCCGGGGGGGTGGATCCTGATGGAGGTGGCCCGCCTGGCGTCACGCCCCATTAACGGTGACGCCAGGCTTTGTCGGGTCTACTCAGCGGGCCTTTTTGGTGGCCCGCTTGCGAGGCGGGGTCAGCAAGTCCGCGATGGTAGCGATCGCGGACGGAACCAGCCGGTAGTACGCCCACACGCCGCGCTTCTCGCGCTCGAGCAGACCGGCCTCCGTCAGGATCCGCAGGTGGTGACTAACCGTCGGCTGCGACAACCCCAGCGGGGCCGTCAGGTCGCAGACGCACGCTTCACCGTCCGTAGCGGACTGGATGAGGCTGAGCAGCCGGAGCCGAGCCGGGTCGGCGAGTGCCTTGAGCACTCCCGCCAGTCGCTCGGCATCGGCACGTTCAATTGGCTCGCCGGCTAGCGGCGAGATCTGAGGCATTGTCATTTCCGCCAACGCAGTTCCCACGATCTCCATCCTTCCACCAACTGCATCGATTCTCCTGCATGTGCGCAGGAACGAACCGGCTAACTTTCAGGCCGTAAGGCCGAGATCGGTCGAACGGTAGGCCGATCGGTACGTCTGTCCGGCACCCCGCACGGGCAGCGTCCGCACTCCGATCAACCATTCCCGCGACACCGACTTCGGTCTCTGCCTCCTGCAACGCCTCAGCCGCCGTCAGGTCGCTGGTCAACGCCGTCGAGCTCTCGATCCCCGCCCCCGGAGTGAGCCGCCCCACATTGTCGATTCGCGATCCGTTCGGAGACCGTCCGACGCCCGCCCGGTCGTCGGAACTGCCCTGTACTGCACCGTCACACGCCGTGGGTCGACATCACAGTCAACTTCACGACCCGATGAAAGCACGACACAACGCTGCGCGACGGGCAATTCAGTGATGAATTTACGCAGGTCGTGATGGTCTTCCATCACATCGAGCGTACTGGCTGCCCCAAAACTGGAACGTTCTGCCCCGCCGGGGCGGAAAGGAACTATTGACCCACGGCAAAGCCCAGCCCTAACAGTAAATGTTGTTAACTGAAGGGCCTCGGGTGACCTGTTTCAGGTAGGTATAGACGCAGCTCAAAGCACCTTTCCGCCACACCCCGCCCGGGGCGGCATACAACGACGGTCATCGAACGAGTACGCACCGACACCGTTGTCATCGCGCCACGACTGCCCGTACAGCGTCAAAACCCCCACCGACCGGCACGTAGAAAGCGACCAGACAGCGAAAGTCGGCACATCCTCGTCCGTCAACGGTACCCGTTCGGGTGACATACCACCGTCGATGTGGGGATGCCCGTCAGCTGGAGGGACGCGACCAGTACTCATCATCCGGACCCGGCTGCCCCGGCCCGGCCGGCGGGACGCCCGGCGAACCCGCCGGCGGCGGCGCCGCGGCGGGGTACGGCGGCCCAAAACCCCCCATTGGTGGCGCCGAGTAACCACCCGTTGGTGGCGGGCCGTAACCATCCGGCGCGGCCGGATATCCGCCCGGAGCGCCATAGGTCGGCGCAGATCCACCCGGCGCGCCATAGCCGGGCGCGCCCCCCGGAGCGCCATAGGTCGGCGCAGCCCCCGACGCGCCGTAACCGGGCGCGACGCCAGGGGCGCCGTAGCCGGGCGCGGCGAAGGGGTCCGGCGGCAGCGGCTTCGGTGCGCGGCCGAAGAACGGGCCCGGGCTCGCGAGCAGAAGCACACCCACGAGGACGTAGCCGAGCATCTGAGCGACCGCCAGGGCCACGTTCAGCGGGATCCATGACCCCGGGTAGGCATCCGACAGCGCGGCGGACAGGGAGCCCTGCAGCGGGTCACCGCTGCGCTCCACCGCCACGGTGCCCGTCGTGGCACAGCCGGCCAGCAGACCCAGCCCGGCGACCACCCAGGTGGCGATCCGGGCGGCGTTGCTGCCGCGGCGCAGGCCCAGCGCCAGCACGACGTAGAGCGCGAAGAGGATCACGGCGAGCACGGCGCTGAGGGCGGCCCCGATCCAGACCACCGTGACGAAGCCGTCGACGTCCACGCTGCTCCCGCCGACGGCGGCGGCGCGGAACCGGTCGACCGTGCCCGGGGCGATCGCCAGCGTGGCGATCGCATACCCGAGGCCGACCACCGCCATCAGGATCAACAGGGCCGAGGCCGACGCCACCGACACGGGCCGGCGGGGTGCGCTGGTGGGGGCCGGTGCGACTGCCGGCGGCTGCATTGCGTACGACATGGACGTCTCCCGGGTGATCCGTTGCGGACGAACCTACCTGGACGCGCGACGCGCCGCCGGGATACCCGGCGGCGCGCGACGAGAGCGGGGGTCAGGCGGGATCGGTCGGCGACCGGCCCGGCTTGTCATCGGAGGGCGGAGGCGACGGCGGGGGTGGCGGCGCGCTCCACGGATCGGTGGGCGGCACGCTGCCGGTGTGTGGTTCGCCACCCGCGGGGCCCGGCGCGGGCCCGAAGCCGGTCCCGTCGGTCTGCGGCGGTGAACCGGGCGGCGGCGTGGCATCCCCGGTGCCGCCGGGCGGCGCGCTTTGCGGATAGGGCGGCTGCCCACCCGTACCGGGATAGGGCGGCGGGGCGGCCTCCCCCGCACCGCCGGGCGGCGGGCTCTGCGGATAGGGCGGCTGCCCGGCCTGGCCGGGATACCCCGGACCGGGGTACGGGCCGGGCTGACCGGGCTGGCCCGGGTACGTCGGATACGGCGACTGGCTCGGGTAGCCCGGGTATGCCGGCGGCTGTCCCGGATACCCCGGGTACGGGTTCAGCGGGTCCCAGGCGACCTGCGGCTTGCGGAAGTACGCGTTCGCGGCCGGCAGCGCCAGCAGGATCACCGCGGCCAGCAGCGCCAGCACGACAAGCACGGTCAGCGTCGTGGAGATCGGCCCGTACCAAGCGGGCATTTCGCTGGAGAGCCGTGACTCGATCTCGCGGGCGCTGGGCCCGGAGGTGCCGGAGTCCAGGTTCATCCCGCTGGTCGCCGCGTTGCCGAGCAGGCCGAAGCCGCTGCAGCAGAGGTAGATGCCGCCCAGCACCCAGGTGGTGACCCGGGCCGCCTGCTTGCCGCGGTTGTTGTAGATCGCCAGGATCGCCAGGCCGGCGGCAAAGAGAATATTGATCACCACGACGACCACGCTGGCCGCCACGACGACGCTCTCCGTGCCGGCGCCGGCGGTACCGGTGTAGAGGTCGCCGTAGACGCGCTTCATCGTCCCGATCGTGGTCAGCGAGAGGATCGCCGAGATGATCGAGGCTGCGGCGCAGAGGTAGAGCAGGTACGACGAGACGGTGACGGCCGTCGGACGCGCTGGCGGTGCGGGCGTTCCGGGGTACATCGGAGCAGACACGGGCGCTACCTCCTAGATCCATCACGGTATCGGGCGGCCGCCAGATCCGTCGACCGGCCGACACCGGCCCGCAACCTGTGGCAACATCGCCCGGTGTAGGGCGAAATAGCATGAATTAGGTCGCTCATTCAGGGGGGCGACAGAAGTCGAACGCGACCCATACACTTCCACCTCGTGGCGCGCCGTAGGCATCAGAGTCCTCCGGTGACGCCCCCTGCCCGACCGCGTCGCCGCCCCCGCCTGAGAAACGCCGGGGCCAAGGCAGACCGGATACGGGCACCTTCCCGATTGCGCCGGCCGCGTGACGATGCCGCGGCCGCCCCAGACTCGACAAGGACCGGTGAGTCCCATGCCACACGCAGACACCCTGACCGTCGTGCACCATGACGACACGAGAACCAACTACACCGACGTCCGGTATCAGTTGCACCGCGACGGCATCAGGATCTGGTCGTCCGACGGCGAGCACGCCTTCACGGACATTCTCATGACCCACGCCTACCGGCAGCGGCAGGCACGGGCCAGCTGACAGCACGAAAAGAGGGGCACCCGATCCGGGTGCCCCTCTTTTCGTGCCCTGCTCATGTAACGAACTTGCCTGGGTTTTCCGCCGCGGATGGGCTCAAGCCCGGCGGACCGACAGGCCGTCCTTGGCGTCGTTCAGGTCGACCAGGACCGTATCCCCGTCGACGATCTCGCCCGCGAGCAGCGCCCGGGCCAGCGAGTCGCCGATCGACGACTGCACCAGCCGGCGCAGCGGGCGCGCACCGTAGATCGGGTCGTAGCCCCGCTCGCCGAGCCACAGCACCGCGCCCTCGCTGACCTCCAGGGCGAGCCGGCGGTCGGCGAGCCGGTGGCGCAGCCGGCCGAGCTGGATATCGACGATGGCGGCCAGGTCGTGCACGGTGAGCGCCTGGAACACCACGATGTCGTCGAGCCGGTTGAGGAACTCCGGCTTGAAGTGCGCCCGCACCGTCGCCATGACCTCCTCGCGCCGCTCCTCGTCACCCAGCGTGAAGTCGGAGATGATCGACGAGCCCAGGTTGGAGGTCAGCACCAGGATCGCGTTGCGGAAGTCGACCGTACGGCCCTGACCGTCGGTGAGCCGGCCGTCGTCCAGCACCTGCAGCAGCACGTCGAAGACGTCCGGGTGGGCCTTCTCCACCTCGTCCAGCAACACCACCGAGTACGGCCGGCGTCGCACCGCCTCGGTGAGCTGGCCGCCCTCCTCGTACCCGACGTACCCGGGCGGGGCGCCCAGCAGCCGGGCGACGGAGTGCTTCTCGCCGTACTCGCTCATGTCGATGCGGACCATGGCCCGCTCGTCGTCGAAGAGGAAGCCCGCCAGGGCCTTGGCCAGCTCGGTCTTGCCGACGCCGGTGGGGCCGAGGAACAGGAAGCTGCCGGTCGGGCGGTCGGGGTCGGCCACGCCGGCGCGGGCCCGGCGTACGGCTCCGGAGACGGCGGCCACGGCCTCGACCTGGCCGACCACCTTGGCCTGCAGCGACTCCTCCATCCGCAGCAGCTTGGCGGTCTCGCCCTCCATCATCCGGCCGGCCGGGATGCCGGTCCACGACGCGATGACCTCGGCGATGTCGTCGGCGCCGACCTCCTCCTTGACCATCGGCGGCTCGGTCTTCTCCTCCTCGGCCGCCGAGGCGCTCTCGATCTCGGCCGTCAGCGCGGGGATCTCCTGGTATTGCAGGCGGGACGCCTTCTCCCACTCCGCGTCGCGCTGGGCGCGCTCCAGCTCCGCCTGGGCCTCGTCGAGCTGCTTCTTGATCTCGCCGAGCCGGTTCAGGCCGCCGCGTTCGCGCTCCCAGCGCGCGTTGAGCGCGGTCAGCTCCTCCTCGCGGTCGGCGAGGTCGCGCTCCAGCCGCTCCAGCCGGGTGATCGAGGCGGGGTCGGTCTCCTTCGCCAGCGCGAGCTTCTCCACCCGCATCCGGTCGACCTGGCGCTGCAGCTGATCCAGCGCCACCGGCCGGGAGTCGATCTCCATGCGCAGCCGGGAGGCGGCCTCGTCGATCAGGTCGATCGCCTTGTCGGGCAGGAACCGGTCGCTGATGTAGCGATCGGAGAGCGCGGCCGCCGCGACCAGCGCACCGTCCGTGATCTGCACCCGGTGGTGTGCCTCGTAGCGGCCCTTGAGCCCGCGCAGGATGCCGATCGTGTCCTCGACCGTTGGCTCGCCGACGACGACCGGCTGGAAGCGCCGCTCCAGGGCGGGGTCCTTCTCGATGTGCTCGCGGTATTCGTCCAGCGTGGTCGCGCCGACCATCCGCAGCTCACCGCGGGCCAGCATCGGCTTGAGCATGTTGCCGGCGTCCATCGAGCCCTCGCCCTTGCCGGCGCCGACGACGGTGTGCAGCTCGTCGAGGAAGGTGACGACCTTGCCGTTGGAGTTGCGGATCTCCTCGAGCACGCTCTTGAGGCGCTCCTCGAACTGGCCGCGGTATTGCGCGCCGGCGACCATCGCGCCGAGGTCGAGCGAGACCAGCTTCTTGTCGCGCAGGGTCTCCGGCACGTCGCCGGCCACGATCCGCTGGGCCAGGCCCTCGACGATCGCGGTCTTGCCGACGCCGGGCTCACCGATCAGCACCGGGTTGTTCTTGGTGCGCCGGGACAGCACCTGCACCACCCGGCGGATCTCGGCGTCGCGGCCGATCACCGGGTCGATCTTGCCCTCGCGGGCCAGCGCGGTCAGGTCCACGCTGTATTTCTCCAGCGCCTGGTACGTCTGCTCGGGCTCGGCGGTGGTGACCCGCCGGTCGCCGCCACGCACCGCGGGGAAGGCACCGACCAGGGTCTCCTCGGTGGCACCGGCGTCGCGCAGGGTCTTGCCGACCGCGCCGCCGACGCGGGCCAGGCCGGCCAGCAGGTGCTCGGTGGAGACGTACTCGTCGCCGAGCGGCTTGGCGATCAGCTCGGCCTCGCCGATCGCGTTGACGAACTCGCGGGACAGGCTCGGCTCCGCGGTGCTGGCGCCGCGGGCGGAGGGCTGCTGCTCGACCGCGCGGACGGCCGCGCGCCTCACGTCGGCCGGGTTGGCGCCCACCGCGCGCAGCAGCGCCGACGCGGTGGAACCGCCGGTGTCAAGCAGCGAAAGAAGCAGATGCCACGGTTCAACGGTGGCGTGGCCACGCTGATTCGCGTCGGCGACCGCACCGGTGATGACGTCGCGGCTCTTGGTGGTCAGGCGTTCGGCGTTCATGAGCTCCCCTGGATCGGATCTTCCCAGTAGTGCAGCAATCCGAGACTTGAGCGTATTCCACTCAACTCTAGGTCGGCCAGTCGACCGGGACATGTCACTTAGGATTCGGCTCTCAGTTCCAGCTTGATCCAGGCGCGCCGGGTGCCCCCGCCGGGGCCGAGCCACCGGGCGCCGGTCAGGTCGTCGTGGGCCAGCAACGTGCCGTCGCGCAGCGTGCGCAGCAGGCCCCGGGCCGGCCAGTCCGTCGGCCGCCAGCCCTGACCGGGCGCGACCAGCCCGATCCCGGACGGGGTGGAGACCGCCAGCGCGCCGCCGCCCACCGCGGCGGCCGAGATGCTGTCGCGCGGATGTCCCGCCGCCTCGACCGGCAGCCAGGCGCCGCCGTCGAGACGCCAGATCTGCGGGTACGCCCGCGGCGCCACCGTCCCGGCGAGCAGCCACACGTCCTCGTTGTCGGCCGACGCCTGCAACGTCAGCCGGGTGACGTCCGGCTGCCGGCCCGGCACGACCACGTTCGTCCAGCTCCGCCCGTCGTCCCCGGAGACGGCGGTCCCCTCGGCGCCGGCCACCCACAGGTCACGCCCCGGCCGTGCCAGCACCGAGGTCAACGGCTGGGACAGGTCCGGCGCGGCCGGCAGCGGGCGGCCCGACCGCAGCACCTCACGTTCCGGCTCGCGATCGCAGCAGATCTCGTACTCCGCCGGGAGCGGATCGACGGCGCTGGGCCGGAACGTGCGACCGCCGTCGTCCGACAGATACCAGCGTTGGGGCTCGGCGAGCAGGGCGAGCTGACCGGCGGCACCGAGCTTGAGCTGATGCCGGTCGGCGACCGGTTCCGGATGCTCCCGGGGGACCCAGTTGTCGCCACCGTCACTGGTCACGAACAGGCGGGCCGTGCAGTCGCCGTGGTTGTCGACCTGCTGCTTGGGAAGCGAACACTTGGTGAACAGCGCGGCTCCGAATCGGGCGTCGACGAACGACACTGTCCGCGCCTGGAAGCCCTCGGGAACCCGGACAGCACGGCTGCGCAGCTCGAACTCCGTGGACGGTGGCGGCGTGCCGCGCTGGGCCCCCTCGACCGCGGAGCATCCGGCCAGCGCGAGAACCACTGCGACAGCGCCCAGGGCGCGAGGCGGAGCCACCGTCATCGCCCTCACCTCCCGCCCCATCGAAGGTAACCGGCGTCACCATGGGCATCGCCACCCGATGGCCGTAGCGTGGCCTTAATGGTCTCGGAGACATCGTCGCAGTCCGGGGCGCGCATCGGTCGAGCCCTGCTCCCACTCGGTCTCCTGTTCCTGGCCGTCGGCATCTCGACCGCCCTATATTTCCCCTTCCTGTCGCTGTTCCTCAGCACGGACGTGGCCGCCGGCCCGGTGAAGATCACGTTCTTCCTGATCGTCGCGCCGCTCGCCGGGGTGCTCGGCTCGGTGCTGGTCGGGCGGCTCTCCGACCGCGGCCCGATCCGGCGCCGGCTGCTGATCGGCGGCGCGGTGTCCGGGCTGATCGGCACCGGCCTGACCGCCGTCGTCCGCGACTACTGGGTGCTGCTCGCGCTGGCGGTCACGGCGTTCGCGCTGGCCGGGTCGCTGTTCCCGCAAGCCTTCGCGTACGCCCGGCAGGTGCTCGAACGCGACGACCCGGCCCGCGCCGCCCTCGGCATCAGCGCCCTGCGCACGGTCTTCTCGCTGGCCTGGGTCGCCGGGCCGCCGCTGGCCGCCCTCCTGCTGGAGTCCGGCGGCTTCCTCTGGGTCTACGGGACGGCGGCGCTGACCTACGCCCTCGCCGCCGTGGTCGCGATCTGCTGGCTGGACGAGATCCCCGCGCCGGCCGCCCGCGCCCCGGACGCCCCGATCGACGACCGCCCCGACGCGCCGCGGTGGACGCTGTGGCTCACCGCCGCCGCGTTCACCGTGCTCCAGACGCCGCTGACCCTGGCGGTGCAGGCGTTGCCGCTGTTCATCGGCACCGAGTTGGGCGGCGATGTCGGCGACGCCGGCCTGCTGCTCGGGCTCTGCGCCGCGTGCGAGATCCCGCTCATGCTGGGTCTGGGCGTGCTCGCCACCAGGCTGCCGATCCGAGGGCTGCTCTTCGCCGGCGCGGCCTGCGGTGTCGCGTACTACGCGCTGGTCGCCGTGGCCACCGACCTCTGGCTGCTGGTCGGCGGGCAGGTGCTCAACGCGCTGTTCATCGCCGCGGTGTCCGGCCTCGGCATCTCCTACATGCAGAACATGCTGCCCCGGCATCCCGGGCGGGCGACGACGTTGTTCACCAACTCGTTCCCGATGGGTGCGATGCTGGCCGGGCCGTTGTTCGGCCTCGCCCAGCGGTTCGACTACCGGCTCGCGTACTGGCTGTGCACCGGGCTCTGCCTGGCCGGGCTGGTGCTCCTGATCGTGGTTCGTAACGAGCGGGTGGCCCGTCCGGCCTGACTGATCCGTTACCGTTGTTCCGTGCGCGTACGGGTAGAGCAGACTCCGCTTCCAGGCATCGGCGTCCGGCATGACCTGATCACCTCGTCGGGCCGTACGGTCGGTGTGGTCTCGCACCGCAACGGCCGTCGCGACCTGGTGCTCTACGACGTGGACGACCCCGACGCCTGCCTGGCGTCGATCCCGCTCACCGACGACGAGGCCGAGGCGCTCGCCGACGTCCTCGGCGCGTCCCTGATGCTCGGTCAGCTCGCCGGGCTGCGGCAGCAGGCCGCGGGCCTGCTCACCGAGCAGATCGCCCTGCCGGCCGGCTCGCCGTTCGTCGGCCGGTTGCTCGGTGACACCCGGGCCCGCACCCGCACCAGCGCCTCCATCGTGGCCATCCTGCGCGACCGCGAGGTGATCGCCTCCCCCGGCCCGTCCTTCGGCTTCGAGGCGAACGACGTCGTCGTCGCGGTCGGCACCCGCGAGGGCCTGGACGGCGTGACCGCCATCCTGGCCGGCGACACCGGCGATTGAGACACCACTAGTGCACAGCACGACGATCCTGCTCATCGAGGTCGGCGCGCTCCTCTTCGCGCTCGGCATGCTCGGCCGCATCGGGCGCCGCTTCGGTCTCTCGCCCATCCCGCTCTACCTGCTCGCCGGGCTCGCCTTCGGGCACGGCGGCTTCGTGCCGCTGTCGGCCAGCAAGGAGTTCATCGAGGTCGGCGCCGAGATCGGCGTCATTCTGCTGCTGGTCATGCTGGGCCTGGAATATTCAGCGAGCGAACTCGTCGGCAACCTGCGCTCGGCCGCGCCGGCCGGGGTGCTCGACGCGCTGTTCAACGCGCTGCCCGGGGCCGGCTTCGCGTTCCTGCTCGGCTGGGGCTGGGAGGCCGCGCTGGTCCTGGCCGGGATCACCTGGGTGTCGTCGTCCGGGGTGATCGCCAAGGTGCTGGGCGACCTGGGCCGGCTCGGTAACCGCGAGACGCCGGTGATCCTGTCGGTGCTGGTCATCGAGGACCTGGCGATGGCGTTCTACCTGCCGCTGGTCACCGCCGTCCTGGCCGGGATGGGACTTCTCGGCGGCGCCAAGGCGCTGGCCGTGGCGGTGCTCACGGTGGTCGCGGTGCTGGTCATGGCGATCCGGTACGGCCACGTGATCTCCAGCTTCATCTCCGTCAAGGACGCCGAGGCGCTGCTGCTCAGCGTGCTGGGCCTGACCCTGTTCGTGGCCGGGGTGGCCGCCGAGCTGAAGGTGTCCGCTGCTGTGGGCGCCTTCCTGGTGGGAATCGCGCTCTCCGGTCCGGTCGCCCATCACGCGGTGCAGATCCTGTCGCCGTTGCGGGACCTGTTCGCCGCGGTGTTCTTCGTCTTCTTCGGGCTCTCCACCGACCCGGCCGCGATGCCGCCGGTGCTGCTGCCCGCGCTGGGGCTCGCCGCGCTGACCATGCTGACCAAGGTGCTGACCGGCGTCTTCGCCGCCCGGCGCGCCGGCGTCGCGCTGCCCGGCCAGGTCCGGGCCGGGCTCGCCCTGATGCCCCGCGGCGAGTTTTCGATCGTCATCGCCGGGCTGGCCGTGGCGTCCGGCGTCGAGCCCGAGTTGGCCCCGCTCGCGACCGCCTACGTGCTCATCACCGTGGTGACCGGGCCGATGTTGGCACGTCTGTCGGACTACGCCTGGTTCAAGGCAAAGCTCCGGAAAAGGACCGCCGTGCGTCGCCCGCTGGGAGCCCTCCCAGCTGCTGAATGACCGTTTCCGCGTTCAGCGAGCGCAAAGCTACTGACCAGTATCCGAAAGTGATCTCTTGCGACTTCCATAAAACGCACACCTCGCGCTAACGTGTCGCCGCGACAACAACGTGTTATCGGGTGACCAGCGACTCGCCGGATGCAGGGGGATGCCTTCCCAGCGGGTCAGCACGGCCCTCTGCCGGGGAGGACGGCGGCATGAGTGAGCTAGACGAGGCGGCGTCGTGACGGTGCGCGAGTCTGCATTCTTCGGGTTTGTCAACCCGGTCGATCCGCGACCGGAAGAGCTGCAGGCCTGGGCATATCACCCCGAGGCTGTGCCCCTGGACGCGATGCCGTCCGACTGGGACCTGCTCATCGCGGGTGATGTGTTGGCGCCGACGCTTTTCGAGCTGGCGATGGACCGGCAGTGCCCGGCCCGCCGGTTCGCGCTGCACTGCATGTACATCTACGCGGCCGACGGCGTGCGTCCCAACGCATCGTCGCAGCGCAAGCGGCGGCTGAAGAAGTACATCGAGCGCGCGGAAGAGGTCGGCGACGAGCCGATGGCGATGTGGGCGCACAACTGCCGGGTGCTGATGACCCGCCCCGAGCTGTTCGAATACGAGGACTGGATCGAGGGTGGCCTGGTGCGCCACCCCCGCCGCCTCGCCGCCTTCGGCCGCCGCTAAGACAGGCGGCTCGGCCGCCGCTAAGGCAGGCGGCGGCTGCTACCGCTCACCCGAGCGGCGCGGCCGCCACACCACCAGGGCGGTCGACGGGCGCTCCTGCCTGACCAGATCGCGGCCCGGATACGGCCCGACGGCCTCGAGCTGGGCGATCCGCTGATAGGCGTCGCCGAGCTGCTGGTCCAGCTCGGCGATCCGTTCCTGCAGCTCGCCCAGGAGCTGTTCGAGCCCGATGATCCGCTTGATGCCGGCCAGGTTGACGCCTTCCTCCTGGCTCAGCTTCTGCACCTCGCGGAGCAAGGCCACGTCCCGCTCGCTGTACCGGCGGCCGCCGCCACCGGCCCGGCCCGGCTGCACCAGGCCGAGCCGGTCGTACTGGCGCAGGGTCTGCGGGTGCATTCCGGCCAGCCGCGCCGCGACGGAGATGATCAGGACCTTCGCATCGGAGGCCTGTTCCACCGAGATGCTGATCTCTTCATACATGTGCCACCTCCTGACAAAGGTCCTGAAGCTAACCGCGGCGCAGCCGGGCCTCGATGCGCTCCCGCTCGGCGTTCGGCGTGAGCTTCGCGAACTGTTCCAGCGCGTCCCGGGCCTCGGTGGTCACCGCGGCCGGGGACGGGACCTGCACCTCGACGGTGACCAGCAGGTCGCCGGCCTGGCCGTCGCGACGTTGCACGCCCTTGCCGCGTGCCCGCAGCGTGCGGCCGCTCGGCGTGCCGGCCGGCACCCGCAGCGTCACAGGGCTGTCCAGCGTGGGCACGCGCAGGTCGGTGCCGAGCACCGCCTCCGCGAACGTGATCGGCACGGTCAGCGTGATGTCGTCCCCGGTGCGCCCGAAGATCTCATCCGGCCTGACCTTGACCTGCACGTACAGGTCGCCGGCCGGGCCGCCCTTGTCGCCCGGCTCGCCCCGGGCGGAGAGCCGGATGCGCTGGCCGTCGGCGACGCCGGCGGGAAAGCGCACGTTGATCGTGCGGTTTTTGGTGACCCCGCCCGTGCCCCGGCACTCCGGGCACTTGTCGTCGACGATGCTGCCCGCGCCCTGGCACTCGCGACACGGCTCGGAGAAGCTGAACGACCCCTGGTTGCGGGAGATCAGCCCGGAGCCGTGGCACTGCGGACAGGTCCGCGGCACCGTGCCGGGCTTCGCCCCGTTGCCGTGACAGGTGTCACAGACACCCGGCGACCGCAGCGTCAGCGGCAGCGTCGTGCCCTTGACCGCGTGCGCGAAGTCGAGCGTGACCTCGGCCTCCACGTCCCGGCCGCGCTGGGGTCCCCGGCGCGCGCCCGCTCCCGCCCCGCCGGCGCCACCGCCGGAGAAGATGGAGCTGAAGATGTCGGAGAACCCGGCCCCGCCGAACCGGCGGTCGCCGCCCGCGGCGCCCTGACCGGCCCCGCTGAACCCGCCGCCGAACAGGTCGGACGGGTCGAACTGGGAACCACCCGGGCGGGCGCCCCGGCGGAACGCGCCCGAGCCGAACAGGGAGCGCATCTCGTCGTACTCTTTGCGCTTCTTGTCGTCCGACAGCACGTCGTACGCCTCGGACGCGGCCTTGAACCGGTCCTCGGCGTCCTTGTTGCCGGGGTTGTGGTCCGGGTGGTTTTCCCGGGCCAGCTTGCGGTACGCCTTCTTGATCTCATCGGCGGAGGCGGACTTGCCCACCCCGAGAACGGCGTAGAAGTCCTTCTCCAACCAGTCCTTCGAACTCATCCAGCCCACCTCCTCCACCGGATCGTCGTCGTGTGTGCCGAGGTCCCGCCCACCTCGCGGTGGGCGGGACAGGTGCGTGTCACTCGGGGTCGGCGACCGCGACCAGGGCGGGCCGCAACAGCCGCTCGCCCAGGGTGTAACCGCGGCGCATGACCTCGACGCAGGTCGGCTCCGTGACGTCGGCAGACGTCAGATGCGCGACCGCCTCGTGGCGGGTCGGGTCGAACGGGTCGCCCTTCTCGCCGAACGCCACGAGACCGAGCTTGCCGACCGACGTGTTGAGCGCGTCGGCCACCGTGGCGAACGTGCCGACCAGGTCACCGTGCTCCCGGGCCCGGTCGACGTCGTCCAGCAGCGGCAGCAGCGAGGTGAGCACCGAGCCGGTGGTCTGCTCGGCGGCCACGCTGCGGTCGCGGTCGACCCGCTTGCGGTAGTTCGCATACTCGGCCGACACCCGCTGCAGGTCCCGGGTGCGCTCGTCGAGCTCGGTGCGCAACGCCTGCAGCTCGGCCCCGAGGGCGGGCGTGTCGACAATCACGCCCTCCTCGGGCTCCTCGGCGGCGCGGTGGGCGCCTCCCGTGGACTCCTCCTCGGCCTGCTTGGCCACCTTGGTGTCCTTACCTTTCACGTCGATCTTGCGCCGGTCCCGGATGACGACGCGCTCGGTGCCCTGACCGTCGTTCTCGTCGTCCGACCGGCTCACTTCTTGTCGTCCTCGACGATCTCGGCGTCCACGACGTCGTCGGCGCCGGCCTTCGGGCCCGCGCTCGCGCCGGGTGCACCCGCGTCAGGGCCACCGGGAGCGCCCTGCGTGCCGTCCGGGCCGGGAGCGCCCTGCGCGCCGTCCTGGTTCTGCTGCGCGTACAGCAGCGAACCCGCCTGCTGCGAGACCTGCGCCAGCTTCTCGTGCGCGGTCTTGATCTTCTCGATGTCGCTGCCGCCCAGCGCGCCACGCAGGTCGCCCAGCGCCTCGCTGATCTGGCCGCGCGCCTCCTCGGGCAGCTTGTCGCCGCTCTCGGCCAGGAACTTCTCGGTCTGCCACTGCAGCTGCTCGGCCAGGTTGCGCGTCTCCGCGTCCTCCTTGCGCTGCTTGTCCTCGTCGGCGTGGTCCTGGGCGTCGCGCATCATGCGCTCGATGTCGTCCTTCGGCAGCGCGGAGCCGCCGGTGATCGTCATCTTCTGCTCCTTGCCGGTGCCCATGTCCTTGGCGCCGACGTGCACGATGCCGTTCGCGTCGATGTCGAAGGTGACCTCGATCTGCGGCACGTTGCGCGGCGCCGGCGGCAGGCCGGTCAGCTCGAAGGTGCCGAGCTTCTTGTTGTACGCCGCGATCTCCCGCTCGCCCTGGAAGACCTGGATCAGCACGGACGGCTGGTTGTCGTCGGCCGTGGTGAAGACCTCGGAGCGCTTGGTCGGGATCGTGGTGTTGCGCTCGATGAGCTTGGTGAAGATGCCGCCCTTGGTCTCGATGCCCAGCGACAGCGGGGTCACGTCGAGCAGCAGGACGTCCTTGACCTCGCCCTTGAGCACGCCGGCCTGCAGGGCGGCGCCGACGGCGACGACCTCGTCCGGGTTGACGCCCTTGTTCGGGTCGCGGCCGATCATGGACTTGACCAGGTCGGACACGGCGGGCATCCGGGTGGAGCCGCCGACCAGGATGACGTGGTCGACGTCCGAGACCTTGATGCCGGCGTCCTTGATGGCCTGCTCGAACGGGCCCTTGCAGCGGTCCAGCAGGTCCTGCGTCATGCGCTGGAACTCCGACCGGTTGAGGGTCGTGTCGAGGTGCAGCGGGCCGGCCGGGCCGGCGGTGATGTACGGCAGGTTGATGCTGGTGGTCGACGCGGCCGAGAGCTCGATCTTCGCCTTCTCGGCGGCCTCGCGCAGCCGCTGCAGCGCCATCTTGTCGGCGGACAGGTCGATGCCGTGCTCGCCGCGGAAGGTCTTGACCAGGTGGTCGATGACCCGCTGGTCCCAGTCGTCGCCGCCGAGGTGGTTGTCGCCGGAGGTCGACTTGACCTCGATGACGCCCTCGCCCAGCTCCAGCAGGGAGACGTCGAAGGTGCCGCCGCCGAGGTCGAAGACCAGGACGGTCTGCTCCTTGGAACCCTTGTCCAGTCCGTACGCCAGCGCGGCGGCGGTGGGCTCGTTGACGATGCGCAGGACGTTGAAGCCCGCGATCTCGCCGGCCTCCTTGGTGGCCTGGCGCTGCGCGTCGTTGAAGTAGGCCGGCACGGTGATGACCGCGTCCGTGACCGACTCGCCGAGGTAGGCCTCGGAGTCGCGCTTGAGCTTCATGAGCACCCGCGCCGAGATCTCCTGCGGGGTGTACTTCTTGCCGTCGATGTCGACGGACCAGTTGGTGCCGACCTCCCGCTTGACCGAACGGATCGTCCGGTCGGGGTTGGTCACCGCCTGGCGCTTGGCGACCTCGCCGACGAGCACCTCGCCATTGCGCGCGAAGGCGACGATGGACGGCGTCGTCCGGGAGCCCTCCGCGTTCGCGACGACGGTGGGCTCACCGCCCTCGAGAACGCTGACGCAGGAGTTCGTGGTGCCGAGGTCGATGCCGACCGCTCGTGCCATGTTCGCTTCCTCGCTTCTTGCAAATCTTCGGGGTCAAGTTGAGTGGACCGGACTCAATGATGCCACGGCGATCCACATCTGCAAGTCAGAGTTGAGTCAAGGCGGCGCAACTCACCTCTGGCAGGTACCTGTCCGGTCACGGCGGTGGGGTACCTGTTGTGGGGAATGCATAGATCGGGCACGCTTTACCCGTGACGACGCACGGTGAAGCGGTCGGTCCGTGGGCCACTCCCGCCGTAGCCGACCCACTCCCCCCAAGGGCCCAGACCAACGGCGCACCCGCGGCTGCGGGCAGCCCAAAACCCGACAAATCATCCGGTACGGCCGCAGACCCCACAACCGCAGGCCCGTCCACCCAGGCCGACGGCTCCGACAGCGGCGCGCGGCCGGAGCCCACCGCCACCGCGCCACCGAAGCCGGAATGGCCGCCCACCACGGCCGCGACCACGGGAAACGTAGTGACGACGAAGTCTGAGCAGCCGACCGAGCCGAAAACCCCCGACGAATGGGACACAGCGGACGACCCCGCGGACGAAGATCCGGCGGAGAGCGCTCCCGCGGCCGCCGAGGCAGCCCCGCCAAGCAACGACCCGGCGACCCCCGAGCCGCCGCCGGCCGACGAAGCGACGTCCGCTGACGCGGTGGACGCGGATTCCGGCGTGCCAAAAACTTCGGCTCCGGCCACCGCAAGATCTACCGCAAAAACCGAGACCGGCACCGCCACGCCGATCCCCACCGACGCCACGGACGTTGACCCGGCCGCGCCAAGCCGCACCGGCACCGCGAGCACGAAGGCCGAGACCGGCACCGCCACGCCAAGCCCCACCGACACCACGGACGATGACACCGCCGCGCCACGCCGCAGCGGCACCGCGAGCACGAAGGCCGAGAGCCGCACCGCCGCGCCGATCCTCGCCGACGCCGCGGACTCGGACGGTCGCACGGCTGCGCCAAGCCGCACCGGCGCCGCAAGCGCGGACGAGGCAACGGCTGCCACGAAGCGGATCCCGGCCGCGAAGCTCGGCACGACCGACGAGGCAACGGCGGCCGCGAAGCTCGGCACGACTGACGAGCCGACCGCGCCGGCGGGCCCCATAGCCGGCAAGAAGCCGCGCCCCGTGGCGAAGCCCGCCGCCGGCCGCGACCAGCCCCGGGCCGACCAGCCACTCCGCGCGGACGAGCCCACCCTGGTCGACCAGCCGATCAGCGCCGACGAGCCGACGCTGGCAGCCGAGCCGACCCGCACCGACGAGCCCACCCGAGCGGACAGACCCACCAATGCGGACGAATCTCCCTTGAGAGACGAGCCTGCCACGCGGCCTGTCGCGGCAAGCGGCGAGACAGCGACCGGGGCCACGCCGGCTACGCGGTCCAGGCCGGAGAGCCTTGCTGCCGTGCTCGCACCGGTGCCGCCCACCGAGCCGCCGGCCGCCGTCGGTGAACTCGCCGGCGCCCTCTCCCGGCTGCGGGCGACCATCGGCGGCACGACGTACCCCCTGGTCATGCCCTCAGCCGAGGAGGGCCGGCGGATCGGCGCCGCGCTGGTCGCCCAGCTCGACGACTACCTGCTGCCGCGCCTCGCGCGGCTTGACGCGCCGCTGCTGGTCGTGGTCGGCGGTTCCACCGGCGCGGGCAAGTCCACCCTGGTCAACAGCCTGGTCCGGGCGCCAGTCACCAAGGCCGGCGTGCTGCGCCCGACGACCCGCTCGCCGGTGCTGGTCAGCCACCCCTCCGACTCGCCGTGGTTCCGCAACGGCCAACTGCTGCCGGGCCTCACCCGTACCGCCGAAAGCTCGACGGATCCGCAGACCTTGCAGCTGGTCTCGGCGCCCGCGCTCGGTCCTGGCCTGGCCTTTCTGGACGCGCCGGACATCGACTCGGTGGTCGACCGCAACCGCCAGCTCGCCGCCCAACTGCTCGCCGCCGCCGACCTGTGGCTGTTCGTCACGACCGCGTCCCGCTATGCCGACGCCGTGCCGTGGGAGCTGCTCACCACCGCCCGGCTGCGCGGCACGGTGATCGCGCTGGTGCTGGACCGGGTGCCGCCGGAGGCGGCGGGCGAGGTCTCCGCCCACCTCACCGAGATGCTCACCGCCAGGGACATGGGCGCGGCGCCGGTCTTCGTGCTGCCCGAGTCCACGCTGGACGGCAGCGGCCTGCTGTCGGAGGAGGTGACCCGGCCGCTGCACGACTGGTTCGCCCAGCTCGCGGCCGACGGCAACGCCCGCGCGGCCGTGGTCAAGCAGACGCTCGACGGCGCCCTGGCCGCGCTCGGCCCGGCGGTGGCCGGGCTCGCCGAGGCGGCCGACGAGCAGGCGGCCGCGGCGAAGGCCCTGGACGAGCGGATCACCGCGGCATACCGGACCTCCCGCCGGACCATGGCGGACGGCCTGCAGGACGGGCGGCTGCTCCGCGGCGAGGTGCTGGCCCGCTGGCAGGAGTTCATCGGCACCGGCGAGTTCCTGCGCACCCTGGAGTCCCGGGTCGGCCAGCTCCGCGACAAGATCGTTGCGACGGTGACCGGCCGGCCGGCGCCCGGGCGCAACCTGCAGGCGGCGCTGGAGTCCCAGCTGGCCACGCTGCTGCGCGGGGTCGCCTCGGACGCGGCCGAGCAGGCGTATTCGGCCTGGCAGGCGCACCCCGCCGGGGCCGCGCTGCTGGAGCCGGGCCTCCAAGGGCCCTCCGCCGACCTGCCGCAACGCGCCGAGCGGATGATCCGCGACTGGCAGCTGTACGTGCTCGACCTGGTACGCAGCGAGGCCGGCGACAAGCGCGTCGTGGCCCGCGGCGCGGCGTACGCGGTCAACGGCATCGGCCTGACCGTGATGATCGCGGTGTTCACCTCGACCGCCTTCATCCCCACCGGGGCCGAGCTGGCCGTCGGCGCGGGCACCACGATCGCCGCGCAGAAGGTGCTGGAAGCGATCTTCGGGGACCAGGCGATCCGTACCCTGGCCACCCGGGCGCGCGAGGAACTCCTCGCACGGGTTAACGTGCTGCTCGACGCGGAGGCGGCCCGGTTCACGGACCGCACCGCAGCCGTGGGGATCGAGCTGAAGCCGGGCGCCACGCTGCGGCAGGCCGCAGCCGATGTGGAGCGTTCCAGGGAGGAAGTCGCGTTGACCGGGACCCAGTCATGAGCCTCGCGGACCGGGTCAAGCAGGCACTGGCCGGCGACGACCGGGTCGACGCCGAGCAGCTCGTCGCGCGGCTGGACGCCCTGCAGCGCTTCCTGCGGGTGACCGACCCGCTCCTGCCCGACAACGACCTGGTCGCCGCGCACACCCTGGTCGAACGGGCGGGCAGCCGGCTCGCCCTGTCCCAGGACCACACCGTGGTGGCGCTCGCCGGCAGCACCGGCAGCGGCAAGTCCAGCCTGTTCAACGCGCTGGCCCGGCTCAAGCTCTCGCCGGTGGGCGTGCGGCGGCCGACGACCGGCGTCGCGCACGCCTGCGTCTGGGGCCCGCTCGAGCCCGCGACCAGGCTGCTGGACTGGGTCGGCGTGCTGCCCCGGCAGCGCTTCATCCGGGAAAGCGCCCTGGACGGCGACGACGAGGCCGCCCTGCGCGGGCTCGTGCTGCTCGACCTGCCCGACTTCGACTCCGTCGAGCGCGGCCACCGGCTCGAGGTGGACCGGCTGCTCGGCCTGGTCGACCAGGTGGTGTGGGTGGTCGACCCGCAGAAGTACGGCGACCGCGTCCTGCACAACGCCTACCTGCGCCAGTTCAAGCAGCACAGCGACATCACCATCGTGGTGCTGAACCAGGCGGACCGGCTCTCCCCCGCCGACACCGACATCGTCATCGCCGACCTCAAGCGGCTGCTGGAGGAGGACGGGCTAACCGGCGTGCCGGCGCTCGCCACCTCGGCCAAGCAGCCGGGCATGCTCACCGACCTGCGCGAGGCTCTGGAGAAGTCGGTCGCCGAACGGCAGGCCGCGCTGCGCCGCCTCTCCGGCGACCTGGACGTGGTGGCCGAGCAACTGGCCACGACCATCGGCCCGCCCGCCGCCGAGGACGAGGTGGACAGGGCGACCGTACGCCAGCTCAGCGACGCGCTCGCCACGTCCGCCGGAGTGCCCGCCGTGGCCGCCGCGACCGCGAGCGCGTACCGGCACCGGGCGATCGCAAGCACCGGCTGGCCGCTGGTCCGCGGCATCCGCAAGCTCCGCCCGGACCCGCTCAAGCGCCTGCACCTGTCCACCACCAAGCCAGACGCCGCGGTCGACGGGGCGGGGCGGCCGGAGGGGGAGGCGCCGGTCGCCCGAACCTCGCTGCCGGAGGCGGACGCCGCGCAGAAGTCGGCGGTCGGCCTGTGCGTCCGGGCCGTCGCCGCCCGGGCCGCCGCGCCGATCCCGCAGGTGTGGGCCCCGGCCCTCAACACGGCCTCCCGGTCCCGGCTCGGCGACCTGCCCGACGCGCTGGATCGCGCGGTCGCCAAGACCGACCTGGGGATGAGCCGCAAGCCGTTCTGGTGGACCGCGGTCGGGCTGCTGCAATGGCTGTTCACCCTGGCGGCGGTGGTCGGCCTCGGCTGGCTGATCGCCGGGTACGCGGTGCGCGTCCTCGGCCTGCCGGAGTTCCACAATCCAGCCGTCGGCGAGGTGCCGCTGCCGACGTTGTTGCTGCTCGGCGGCCTGTTGCTGGGCGCCCTGCTGGCGCTGGCGCTGCGCCCGATCGTCAACCTGGGTGCCAAACGCGCCGGCCGGCGCGCCGAGCAGCGGCTGCGCGGGTCGGTCACCGAGGTGGCCCGCGAGTACGTCGTCGCGCCGGTCCGCGAGGTGCTGAACGGCTACGCACAGGCGCGCGAGGCCCTGACCGTCGTCCGTTCGGAATAGGTCCGGCGGGCTGCCGGACGGGTAGGCTCTGCCAATGGCGGCTCCCCAGACTCCATACGACGCGGTCCTGCACGCGGCCCGCGACGTGGCGAAGCTCGACTGCGCCCTGGACGCCGAAATGCTGGCCACCGCGCTCCTCGGCAGCGTGTATTCCGTGGCGGTCACCGACCGCGCCACGGCGGTCCGGGAGTTCGTCGGCCAGTTCCTCGGCGCCACCACCCGGCGACGCACCGCCTCGGCGACCACGATCCGCGAGGTCTTCGCGGCCCTCGTGCCCGACGCCGCGGGAGCCGCCGAGGTAAGGCACGGCCCGCAGGCCCCGGCCTGGACGACGCAGCTCGGCCGGGTGCGCCCGACCGGCTGCTACGCGTACGGCGACGTGTACGGCGACCAGACGTCCTATCTGGTCACCTTCGCCTACGACGACGCCGAGCAGGGCGGCCCGGAGCACGCGGTGGTCGCGCTGGTCGACCACAACATCGGCATCACCAAGGACATCTTCGTCGGCAGCCAGGCCGAACGAGTGCTGGGCCAGGTCCGCGAGATGTGTGCCGGCGACGAGCTGACCTGGTTCCGCGAGGAGGACCCGGGCCGGCTGCGCGGCGAGGTGAGCAAGCACCTGGAAATCACGGACGGCCTCAGCGACCTGCCCGCGGACGGCAACCTGGCGACCGACCGAGCCCTGGCGACGGCCCGGCTGGCCCTGCTGCCGGCCACGAAGGTCCCGCCAATGGCCGAGCCGCCGGAGCTGAGCGGCCCGGATCGCGAGCGCCTGCTCCGCGACTTCCTGTCCTCGCCGGAAGCGGCCCGCTTCACCCTCAACGACGTGTCGGCCGACGACGAGCTGGCGTCCCTGCACTTCTGCCTGAGCCTGCTGCTGGACCACGCCGCGAGCCTGCCGGAGCCAAACCCGCTGCGCTGGAGCCCGGCGGTGGCGGGCCTGTTCCTGCTCGACTGGGTGCACCGGCGCGCGGTCCTCGACATGGACGACGCGGCGATGCTCCCCCGGGTGACCCGGGCCTGGTCGGCGTTCGCGACCCGCAAACGCGGCCTGCCGGCTGCAGCGGCGGATCAGACGGACACGGTGGTCGAGGAAATGATCCCGGAATTCGCCCGCCTGTACGCAACGGGCGAGAAGCGCAGCCCAGCGACGGCGGCGGTGGCCCAGCTGATCTCGGAAGGCGTGGACCCGAACGACGCGAACGCCATCGACGCCTGGATCGAAACAAACCGCCACCGCCTCACCGACGACTCCTGATCAAGCCACACCCGGTGTTCGCCAAAGATGTCGGTGCCCTTCGATAACTTGGTTCCCGCAAACGCCACAGCCGTAACCTGGCCGCATGGCCTCGTCGGACGCACAGGGAGCAGCGATGGCAGCAGCGTTGTCCGGGACCGCCGCGCCTGGCGTCTACGGCTACACGACGGCGGATCTGCACGCGCTGCCCGACGACGGGCGACGCTGGGAGCTGATCGACGGGAGCCTCATCGTGTCGCCGTCCGCGACGATCGATCACAACACCATCGCGCGCTGGATCGCGCAGATTTTGGAGGACTCCGCTCCCGAAGGCTTTGTGGTCGGTACCGACCAGTCGGCCACTATCGACGATCACAACGAGCCGAGACCGGACGTGATCGTCGCGCCCGCTGATTACCTGCAGCAGTCGCCCTTCCCCATCGAGGGTGCGCAACTCGTGGTCGAGGTCATCTCCCCCACGTCGGTGCTGCGGGACACCGAGACCAAGCGTGCGCTCTACGCCCGGGCCGGCGTGCCTGCCTACTGGATCGTCGTCCCTGACGCCGACAAACCGACGATCTCCCTGGCCGAGCTCGTGCTGGACGAGCAGACCAGGCAATATGCCTTCGCCACGCACTACACGACCGATGTCTTCGAGACGCGGACGCCGTGGCCGGTCCGCATCGACTTGCCCGGGCTGATCGCCAAGCGGGCCCGCATGATGCGGATCAGTCCGCCCTGATCGATGCACGGCTGTTTCCCCCAGCCGTGCGTAGAACACGTGGAGTCTGGGTGGATTGCCGCCTCACGGCGCGGTGCCAGCATGACTGCTGGCCCCACGCCCGGGGCCACGGCTGGATCTTGTGACGGCATGGTCCGCTCGCACCCGCCCGCACCACAATCGCCTCCGGGTCGGCGACCCCGCGAGGATCTGGCTGCCGGTCGTGCGCCGTCATGCCCCACCACCGACCTGGCGACTCCTCGAAACTGCTCCCCGCCCGCGGCTCAGCTGATGGACCCCGATCCCACCCACCGAGCACCGCCACCACATCCTGGGCATCCCGTCCCACTCCCCGGACCACAACCTCGCATAACACCCCATATTGCCGCCGGACTCCGCGATCTTGATGCGCACGGGTACAGAGCAGACCGCTACGCACCAACGTCCAAACACCGCCGCGGAACCACATCCGACACGCAGGAGATCCTCAAGAGACCGGAGCGCTACAGGCCCGCGTCACCCCTGCGGGGTTGCCGACAGCAAGCAAGGCACTCCCGAAACAACACTCCAGGAGGGCCACTGGTTGCCAAGATCTCGACGGGAGCCCCTCTGGTTCCTTGTGGCCGCATCAGCCCGAATGTTCGCAACCGAGGCTGATTGCCAAGCGGGCCCGCACTATGCGGATCGACCCCGCGTAGCCCACTTTCGGCCGCCTCGCCCGGCGAGCCTCCACGTCGCCGGGTGAGGGCGGCCTTCACCAGCGGTTCTGCTGGTGGTCTTGGGAGTCCTGCCGCAGTTCCGCGTGGTGGCGGCCCATTCGGGAGCTGCGGTGGTGAGCGCCGGTGTGGTCATCCGCGCGGTGCATGCGTTCCGCGCGGTGGGAGCCGCGGTAGGCACGGGTTGCGGTCGTCGTCTGGGTGCCTTCACCACGGTCCACAGCAGGCGGCTGATAGCGGTTGCTGTTGTGGGTGCGGTCCATGCTGCGGGCGGGCCTGACGTTCTGCGGGCGTTCGGTCACCTCTGGCCTCCGGCGGGAGTCGGACCGGGCGGCCTTCGCCGTCCGGATAATGCTGGTCTCTGCAGCCTGGTCAGCCTGGTCAGCCTGGTCAGGCTCGTCCGGCGAGTCGTCCGCCGAGCGGTCGCGGCCGCTTGTCCGCCGGGCCTCCGCCCGGTGGCCAGTCGCCTCGGCACGACTGCTCCCTTCCGCACGACTGCTCGCTTCCGCGTGATCGCTCGCCTCCCCACGACTGCTCGCTTCCGCGTGATCGCTCGCCTCCGCACGACTGCTCGCTTCCGCCTGGTCGCTCGCCTCCGCACGACTGCTCGTCTCCACCGGGCTGCTCGCTTCCGCACGGCCGGTTTCGTCGATGTGGACGGTCGGCGCGCGGTTGTCGTCCTCGCGGTCGGCCGACCGGCGTCCCTTGGCGTAGCCGCGGTCGTCGCAGTCCTGGCGGCGCGGGTTGTCCGGACGATGGTGGCGCGCCGGCCGCGACGAGCAGTCGCTGCGGTCCATGCACCACGGCGAGCGGACCGGCTTAGCCGGCGGCCCCGGCTCGTCATCACCGGAGCCGGCGCCGGAACCGGAACCGGAACCGGCATCGTCGTAGCTGTCCCCGCCGGACCAGTGGTCACCCGACGAATCACCCGACGAGTCACCACCGGACCAACGATCGTCATCCGACGAGTCATCCTGCGAATCCCCGTCACCAGAGCCCCCGGAGTGACCCGGCTGCTGAGGCTTGACCGGAACTGGAGCCGGAACCGGCATCGGAACGGGAACCGAAGGCAGGACCGGCATAGCAGGCAATCGCACCGGAGAGGAGCCAGCACCCGGAGAGGAGCCCGCGCCTGGAGACCCAGCACCCGAAGACCCAGACCCCGAGGAACCCGACCCCCCACCAGACGACGAACCGGGACGCCAGGACTCCGCACTGTCACCCGAAGGACTGGAAGATCCCACGAAGCCCGACAAGCCCGAAGACCCCGAAGACCCCGACAACCCACCGCGCGCACTCTGGGCGTACCCCTGGCCCACCGTGACCGATGCACCCGGCCGCGGCTTGGTCTTGCGTTTCTGGGCCTGGCCCTGCGCGATGCCGGAGCTACCGGGAATGGTTTGGCCGGGCCCGGTCGAAGCGGAAGGCAAGGGCCGAACCCGGACCGGTCCGGTTGATGCCGGCGGGATGAACGGCACGTCCATCGCGTCGGGCCGGCCCTCGTCGAGTTCGTTGGAGCCGGCCGTGATGGCCGCCAGGGTGGGCAGCGAGGCCAGGCCGACCAGCATGGCCACGATGAGCACGTAGCGGCGGGTCGGTCCGGCCAGGCCCTCGGCGCTGTAGACGCCGTTGAGCCGCTTGCGCATCACCTTGATCGGCGGCACGAGTCCGTCTTCGTCCGGCACCGCCTGCCCCCTACCTAGAGATCAACTTGGATCCGTGTCAGTTATCGGGGTGAACGACGCATAGCGGTTCGAGCTGCGGCGAAAGTTGTCCGTTCCGGCGGAAGTGATTGCACGAAAACCACTTAACGGGACAAAAACGGGCACCAATGACTCGGCAAGATTTCGGATCTGTGATCGACCTGACCTGTGGCGGCACTCACGTTCTCTGCGAGGATGGAGGCGACGGCACCGCCGCCGTCGCGGCTGGACCAAGCAGCGGACGCGGTGGGAGTCGTTACTCCCCGGCGGGGTCCTGACCTCGCCGACCAGCCGCGCGGCAGCCTCACCCGGGCCAGGCGCGGCGAACCCCAGCGGTCAGCCGCGCGGACGGGCAACACCCGCCGTGGGCGCAGAGATGAAACAGGGAGACACGGATGGCGAACGGCGGAAACGAAGTCGGGGCAGACGTCCCGGCGGGCGGTTTCGTTCAGCTGCTCACGCCCGACGGTGAGCGCGTTGACAGCGTCACCACGGCGGACGGCGTCACCTACTCGGTCGACTTCACCGACGACGAATACCGAGAGTTGTACCGGGACCTCGTGACGGTCCGCCGCCTGGACGCCGAGGCGACCGCCCTGCAGCGGCAGGGTGAGCTGGGGATCTGGGCCAGCCTGCTGGGCCAGGAGGCCGCCCAGGTGGGTTCCGGCCGGGCCCTGCGCCCGCAGGACATGGCCTTCCCGACCTACCGAGAGCACGGCGTGCTCTACACCCGCGGCATCGACCCGATCATGCCGTTCGGCCTGTTCCGCGGCGTCGACCAGGGCGGCTGGGACGCAAACAAATACAAGTTCAACGGCTACACGATCGTGATCGGCTCGCAGACGCTGCACGCCACCGGCTACGCCATGGGCGTCACCATGGACGGCAAGACCGGCACCCCGGACGGCGAGGCGGTCATCGCCTACTTCGGCGACGGCGCCACCAGCCAGGGCGAGGTCAACGAGGCGTTCGTCTGGGCCGGGGTGTTCCACGCCCCGATGGTCTTCTTCTGCCAGAACAACCAATATGCGATCTCCGAGCCGCTCGAACGGCAGACCCGCATCCCGCTCTACCGGCGCTCGGCCGGCTTCGGCTTCCCCGGCGTACGGATCGACGGCAACGACGTGCTGGCCACGTTCGCGGTGACCCGGGCGGCGCTCGACCAGGCCCGCAACGGCCAGGGCCCGACGCTGATCGAGGCATACACCTACCGGATGGGCGCGCACACCAGCTCCGACGACCCGACCCGCTACCGCATCGCGAGCGAGGTCGAGTCCTGGAAGGCCAAGGACCCGATCAGCCGGTTCAAGGCGTTCCTGAGCAAGCAGCAGCTCGCCGACGACGCGTTCTTCGGCGAGGTCGACGAGTCGGCCCGCACGCTGGCCCTGGACCTACGCGAACGGGTGCTGGCCATGCCGGACCCGCAGCCGGTCACCATGTTCGACCACGTCTACCCGAACGGCTCGCCCGAGCTGGACGCGCAGCGCGCGCAGTTCACCGCCTACGAGGCCTCGTTCTCCGGGGGTGCCCACTAATGACCGAGACCATGACACTCGGCAAGGCCCTCAACCACGGCCTGCGCCGCGCGCTCGAAAACGACCCCAAGGTCGTCATCATGGGCGAGGACGTCGGCAAGCTCGGCGGCGTCTTCCGGATCACCGACGGCCTGCAGAAGGACTTCGGCGAAAACCGGGTCATCGACACCCCGCTGGCCGAGGCCGGCATCGTCGGCACCGCGGTCGGCCTGGCCATCCGCGGCTACCGGCCGGTCTGCGAGATCCAGTTCGACGGGTTCGTCTTCCCGGCGTACAACCAGATCGTCGCCCAGGTGGCGAAGATGCACTACCGGTCGCTGGGCAAGGTCACGCTGCCGATCGTCATCCGGATCCCGTACGGCGGCGGCATCGGCGCGGTCGAGCACCACTCCGAGTCGCCCGAGGCGTACTTCGCGCACACCCCCGGCCTCAAGGTCGTCACCTGCTCAAACCCGGCCGACGCGTACGGGATGATCCAGCAGGCGATCACCTCCGACGACCCGATCGTCTTCTTCGAGCCGAAGCGCCGCTACTGGGAGAAGGGCGCGGTCGATCTCGACGCGCCCGCGGCCTTCCCGCTGCACGCGTCCCGGGTCGTCCGCGAGGGTGCGGACGCCACGGTGATCGCGTACGGCCCGATGGTCCGCACCGCCCTGGACGCGGCCCAGGCCGCGGCCGAGGACGGCCGCAACCTCGAGGTCATCGACCTGCGCACGCTCTCCCCGCTGGATCTGGGCCCGGTCTACGAGTCGGTCCGCAGGACCGGCCGGGCCGTGGTCGTGCACGAGGCCCCCGGCAACCTCGGCATGGGCGCCGAGATCGCCGCCCGGATCACCGAGGAGTGCTTCTACTCCCTGGAGGCGCCGGTGCTGCGGGTGACGGGCTTCGACGTGCCCTACCCGGCCGCCCGCGTCGAAGAGGAATACCTGCCCGACCTCGACCGGGTGCTGGACGCCGTCGACCGTTCGTTCGGCTGGTGACGCCAATGTCCCGGATCAAGGAATTCACCCTGCCCGACCTCGGCGAGGGCCTGACCGAGGGCGAGATCCTCGCCTGGCTGGTCAAGGTGGGCGACACCATCGAGCTGAACCAGCCGATCGTCGAGGTCGAGACCGCGAAGGCGGCCGTCGAGATCCCGGCCAAGTGGGGCGGGGTCGTCACCCGCATCTTCCACGAGGCGGGCACGATGGTGGAGGTCGGTGCGCCGATCATCTCGATCGACACCGACCCGGGCGCCGGACCGGTCCCGTCCGCGGAATCACTCGCGGCCGTCGAGGTCGCGCCCGAGGAGGGCGCGGTCGAGCCCGGCATGATCGGTGGTCCGGCTCCGGGCGGCCGCACGGCCGTGCTGGTCGGCTACGGCCCGAAAACCACAAGTGCCAAACGCCGACCCCGCATCGGTACGCCCACAGGGACCCCAACCGCAGCACCCGGCACCCCGCCTCCGGCGGCTACCGCAGGCGGAGCACCCGGTCCCGTGGCGCAGCCAGCGCCCGTGGCCCCGCCTCCCCAGGTCGCGCCTCCTGCTCCGGTCACCCCGGCCGCTCCGGTCGCGCCCCCTGCTTCGGCTGCTACGGTCGCGCCGGCGGCCTCGGCCGGTGCTGTCGCTTCGGCGGCGCCGGCTCGGGCTGGTGTGGCCGGGCCGGTTCTGGCCAAGCCGCCGGTGCGCAAGCTGGCCCGGGATCTCGGGGTCGATCTGACCACGGTCGTCGGCACCGGCCCGCTCGGCTCGGTGACCCGGGATGACCTCCAGAAGGCGGCAGCGGCACCCACCGAGACGCCCGTCACTGAGACGGTCGCCACTCGGGCGGCCGCCGCCGTGTTCGACGCCTCGCGGGAGCAACGCATCCCGATCAAGGGCGTGCGCAAGCTCACGGCCGAGAACATGGTCGCGTCCGCGTTTACCGCGCCGCACGTGACCGAGTTCCTGACCGTGGACGTCACCCGAACGATGAAGTCGCTGGAGCGGCTGAAGGCGCGGCCCGAGTTCCGCGACGTGCGGATCTCGCCGCTGCTGTTCGTGGCGAAGGCGGTGCTGCTGGCCGCCAAGCGGCACCCGATGGTCAACTCGACCTGGTCCGGCGCGACGAACGAGATCGTCGTCAAGGACTTCGTCAACCTGGGCATCGCGGCGGCCACCGAGCGCGGCCTGATCGTGCCGAACATCAAGGACGCGGGCCGCCTGACGCTGCGCGAGCTGGCGGACGCATTGACCACCCTCGTGCAAACCGCTAAGTCGGGAAAGACCCCACCGTCCGACATGTCGGGCGGAACCTTCTCGATCACCAACGTGGGGGTCTTCGGCATCGACACCGGCACGCCGATCCTGCCACCGGGAGAAGCGGCTATTCTGGCATTCGGGGCGATTCGCCCGACGCCGTGGGTACACAAGGAAAAGATCAAGATCCGCCAGGTCACCACCCTCGGGCTCTCGTTCGACCACCGCATCGTCGACGGCGAGTTGGGCTCGAAGTTCCTGCGCGACATCGGCGGCTTCCTGACGGACCCGGAGGCGGCGCTGCTCTCCTGGACCTGAGTTTCGTCGGCAAGCGGATTTCCCAACCTTCGATCCGTAGGTAGGTAAGCGGGATCACCATCCGATTCGTTGGTGGATCGTGTTCCGGCGCGGTTAAATAGAACCAGCGCCGGGACACGGCACCGCAGACGAGGCCAGCATTGGCCCAGGGAGTGAGCACCGCAATGAGCACCATCGAGCGCATCCGCAACCGCCGCATCGCCAAGCGTGACGCCCGCGCGATCGAACGGGCGTTGCAGGCGGCGCCGACGCAGTCCATGCGGAACGAAATCGCCATCTTCAGCCAGCAGCGGTCGTTCTGATCACCTTTTGATCAGCGCCGCATCCAACGGCCCGCCCGGTCCTCCGGGCGGGCCGTTGTCGTTCCAATCGGGGCAATTGCCCACCAAAGGCCGCCCGTCCTCGTGATTTCCGACCTACCGCCAAGCGCCGGACGGCGTACACCGGGATTTCTTCCGTCCCCGACGCCCGGTACGGTTGGCGACGGTCACCTGCCCGGCTCGGCCGGCCGGGCGGTTCAAGGACCGGGCGACGCTCAGCTCTGCAGGGTCGGCCGCATGCCCGACTGCGCGAAAGCGCAGGTGCAAAGCCGGCACGGCCGACAGTCATGGAGGAGGCGCGTATGACGTCCGAGGGCCAGTACGCCGGTCACCAGCCGGGGGCCACGTCGGGCAGCGGAGCCGACCAGGTCGGCCCCGACGGCTTCCCGCCGGACGCCTTCCCGGCGGACTCCGACGGTCAGCAGACCGCCGACCGCGCACCGTCGTACCCGCACGCGCAGGAGTCCTTCCCAAGCGCGTATGCCCCGCCGCCACAGGCCACCCCCAACGGCGGCTCGCCGTTCGTGGTGCCCGCGGTGCCGCCGGCCGGGCAGACACCGGGCACCGCCGTGCCCGGCTCCCCGGCCGCCCAGCCACCCGGCTTCCCGCCGCCCACTTTCTCCTCGCCCGGATCCCAGCAGCCCGGCTTCACGCCGTCTGGGTCTCAGCAGCCCGGATCGCAGCCCGACTTCCCGGCGCCTGCCTTCACGCCGCCCGGATCCCAGCAGCCTGGGTCCCCCCTGCCCGGATCGCAGCCTGGCTTCGCGCCGCCCGGGTCCCAGCCCGACTTCGCGCGGCCCGGGTCCCCTCCTGGTTTCACTCCGTCTGAATCCCAGCCTGGCTTCGCGCCGTCCGGGTCTCCGCAGCCTGGCTTCCAGCCCAGCTTCCCGCCGTCCGGATCGCAGCAGCCCGGAGCCCAGCCCGGCTTCCCGCTTCCTGGCTCGCAGGCGACTGGCTCGCCGGCCGCCGGTCAGCAGCCGCCCAGCGGGTCGCCGGCAGGCGTGCAGTCGGCCGGCGGGCAGCCCGGTCCCGCCTTCGGCCCCGGCGCGGCCAAGTTCTCGTCGGCGTCGAGCGGCTCCGCGCGTGTGCCCGAACCCGGCGCCCTGCCCCAACGCCCGCAGCCGGCAGTCCCCGGCAGCGCCGCGCCCGAATCGCCGCAGTCCGGCTGGGCCCCCCAGCCGTCGGCCCAGCCGGCCGGGGCAGCCGAGGAGAGCCCGTTCGGCCGCCAGGCCGAGCCGCACCCCTACCGCAGCGGCCTCGGCGACCAGTTGCCTCAGCGCTCGCCCGGCATCGCGGGTGGCCCGCTGGACGGGCCGGTCGGCGATTTCAACGGCTTCACCCCGACCCGTCAGCCCGCCCCGGCTAGCAGTCCGGACATGGCGCGCAGTGCCGACGACAACCGCTCCCCGTTCGACCGGCAGGGGCCGACGACCTTCGGCGCACCGGCAGAGCAACCGCCGTTCGGCGCTGCGTCCGGTCCGGCCGAGCGGTCGGCGTTCGCACCCGCGCCGCGGGAGCCCTTCGGCGGCTCCCCGTCCGGCGAGGTCTTCGGATCCGCGCGCCCCGACGACCAGCCGCCCGGCGATCGTCCTCCGGGCGTGTCCGCGTTCGGCGACCAGCGCGTCCGGGTGCCCGGCGCAACCCTGACCGGCCTGCCGGACGGATCGCCCGGCGGCCCGGACAGCCGCTCCTTCCCGACCGGCAGCGGCCTGCCGGCCCGCGGCGGCAGCGAGGGCGGCGGCATCCCGACCCGGGGCAGCAGCGAGAGCGGCGGCTTCCCGACCCGCGGCGGCTCCGGCAACGGAAGCTTCCCGATCCGCGGCGCCGGAGCCCGCAGCGGAGACGGCTTCGCCCGCGGCAGCGCCGAGAGCGGCGCGTTCCCCACCCGGGACGACGCCGACAGCGGTGGCTTCCCGGCCCGGAGCACGGCCGACAACGACGCATTCGCCCCTCGCAGCGACGCCAACGGCGGCGGCTTCCTGACCGGCAGCGCAGCCGACAATGGCGCAGCCGGCAACGCCGCATTCGCGCCTCGCGGCGACACCAACGGCGGCGGCCTCCCGGACAGCGGCACGTTCGCGCCTCGCGGCGACGCCGGCAGCGGCGGATTCCCGGCCCGGGGCACAGCCGACAGTGGCGCGTTCCCCTCCCGGAGCGCAGCCGACAGCGGCGGATTCCCTGGTCGGGGCACAGCCGACAGCAATGCGTTCCCTGCCCGGGGCACAGCCGACAGCGGTGCGTTCCCCGCCCGGGGAAACGCCGACGCTAGCGGTGGGTTTGCCGCCCGCGGTCCCGCCGATAGCGACCCCTTCTCCGCCCGCAGCGGTGGCTTCCCCGCGGGTGGGGAAGCCGCTCGCCACGAGGTCGACAGCGACGGCTTCCCCGGCGGGGGCATCCCCGACAGCAACCCGTTCCGGGACGGCTCGTTCCGTCGCGAGGCGGCCGACGGCAGCCTGGCCGTGCCCGGCTCGGACGGCGATCGTGGCCAGTCCGGCCCGGGACGGCCGGTCTCGGGTCAGCCCGACGGCCTGCCCGCGCGACGCGGCTTCGGTGAGCAGCCGGAGGAGGGTGGCGAGCAGTCGTCGCCGTTCGCCCGGTACGACCCCGAGCAGCCATCCGACGGCCCTGGCGGCAACAGTTACGCCCAGCGGGTTCCTGGCGCCTCGTTCGCGTCCGCCGGGCCGCCCGAGGGCGGCAGCGGTGGCTACGCCCAGCGGGTGCCCGGGGCCTCATTCGGCCCCAGCGGTTCGCCCGTGGTGGCCGAGCATCGCAGCGCGGCCGCCGTGCCGCAGCCGCGGGATCCTGCCGACCGCCCCGAGTCCGGCGAGCCGCCCGTGGCCGCCGAGCGCTCGGGACCGGCCAAGGGCACCGCGCGTCCCGTGTCGGCCAGCGCCTCCGTGCCGGTGGCGAGCCGGGTGACCCCGCCCTCGGACGCCGAGGAGGTGCCACCGGCCGCGGCCGCGAGCCCGCAGCCACGCGTCTACGGCCGTCCCGCTCCGGTCGACGAGCCCGCCGCGCAGTCGCCGTACCAGGACGAAGAGCAGCCGGCCGGCGGCGCGTTCGGCGCGGCACCCACCTCGGGTGCCCGCAGCGCCGCGGGCACCTATGGCCAGCCGGCGGAGAGCCCCTACGGGCGCCCGGCCGACGAGGCCTTCGGCAATCCGGACGGCACCTACGGACGGCCCGCGGACGCGCCGTTCGCCCCGTCCCCGTTCGGGGATGGCGCAGACGAGCGATCCCGCTTCGCCGGGGGCACGGACGACCCGGAGCGCGGCGGCCGGCTCGGTTCGTTCGACGGCAGCGGCGCACCGTCCGGCGGCTTCGGCACCGCACCGTCTTCCGGCCTCCCCGAGGCAGCACCGACGTCCGGCGCTTTCAACGCCGCACCGGGATCCGGCAGCTTCGACGCCGCACCGGGATCTGGCACTTTCGACCCCGCACCGGGATCCGGCGGCTTCGACGCGGCACCGGGCGCCGGCCCGTTCGGCGCGGCGCCGACTTCCGGATCTTTCGGTACGGCGCCCACGTCGGGCGGCCGGGTCTCCGGGCGGGCCTCGGCCAGCGCGCGGGTCACCCCGCCGCCGGCCGGTCAGTCGTTCGCGCCGGCCTCACCCGCACCCGGGCAGCCGTTCGCGCCCGCGTCGCCCGCACCCGGGCCGGCGTCGGACGGCCGAAACGCGCAGTTCGCCGAGTTCACCACGGACATCGCCGGCCGCGGCCGGCCCGAGCAGCCGGGCCCGGTGCCGGGCAACCCGGCCGCCCGGACCATGCCGCCGGACCAGTACAGCGAGAACACGACGAACGTGTCGGGCCGCGGTCAGGGCTCGGAGCAGCCGTACGTGCCCGCGCCGGCGCTGCCGTCGATGTACGCCGCCCCGCCGCTGGAGAACGGCTTCCCGCCGGCCCAGACGCCGGATGCCACCCAGCCGTTCGGTGAGCGGCCGCGGATGGGTGGTGTCTTCCCCGGGCCGGCCAGCCGTGCCACGGTGACCCCGCCCGGCCCGGAGCAGACAGCGTCCTGGCCCAGCCGTTCGGAGGCGGAGGCCGACCAGAGCCGGTTCGACTCGTTCAAGCCGGAGACGCCGGAGATCGTTCCCACCGAGGTGGCCAAGCCGGACACTCCGCACGTGCGGATGCTGCCGGTGATCATCGGTGTCATCCTCGGCGCGGGCCTGATCGTGGGCCTCACCCTGGGTGTCACGTGGCTGATCGCCCGCGGCTCGCACGACGGCGACAGCGGCACCAGCAGCTTCTCGGTCAAAGCCGGCGACTGCGTCAAGCGCAATGGCAATGAGGCGGTCACCGCCAGCTGCACTGACGCGGGTTCGTTCGAGGTCACCGCGATCGTCGACACCAAGGACAAGTGCCCGGACATCAACCAGCCGTACGTGGTCAACCCGACCAGCGACGGCCGCAGTCAGGTGCTCTGCCTCAAGCCTCGTACCTGACCGTGTGACGTGCGTTCAGCGCGGGCACCCCGGACCTGGGGTGGCCCGCGCGTCGGGCACGATGGAATCATGCAACCTCGCGTGCGGGCGCCCGAGCTGACGGGGCGCGGCTGGCTGAACACCGGTGGCCGCTCCCTCACCCTGTCCGACCTGCGCGGCAAGGTGGTCCTTCTCGACTTCTGGACCTTCTGCTGCATCAACTGTCTGCACGTCCTGGACGAGTTGCGGCCGCTCGAAGAGAAGTACGGCGACGCTCTCGTCATCGTCGGGGTGCACTCGCCGAAGTTCGAGCATGAGCGGGATCCGGCGGCCCTCGCCGCGGCCGTCGAACGCTATGGCGTGCATCACCCCGTCCTCGACGACGCCGACATGCGGATGTGGCAGCAGTATGCCGCCAAGGCCTGGCCCACCCTCTCGGTGATCGACCCCCAGGGCTACGTCGTCGCCTCGATGGCCGGCGAGGGCCACGCCGAGGGCCTGATGCGCCTGCTGGACGAGCTGATCACCGTCCACGAGGCCAAGGGCACGCTGCACCGCGGCGACGGCCCGTACGTGCCACCGGCCGCCTCTGACACCCTGCTCCGTTTCCCCGGCAAGGCGATCGAGCTGCCGAACGGCAACTTGCTCGTTTCCGACTCGGCCCGGCACTCGCTGGTGGAGCTCACCGCCGACGGCGAGTCGCTGGTGCGCCGGTTCGGCACGGGTGAGCGCGGCCGAGCGGATGGTCCGGCCGCGGTCGCGAGCTTCTCCGAGCCGCAGGGGCTCTGCCTGCTGCCCGAGGGCACCGCCGACTACGACGTGGTCGTCGCCGACACGGTCAACCACCTGCTGCGCGGGTTGCGGCTGGCCACCGGTGAGGTCGTCACCGTCGCCGGCACCGGCCGGCCCTGGCGGTCGGCCGCCGACGACGGCGAGTCGCTCTCCTCGCCCTGGGACGTGGCCTGGTTCGAGAGCCAGGTGATCGTCGCGATGGCCGGGATCCACCAGCTCTGGTGGTTCGACCCGGCCGGCGGCGGCACCGGCGTCTACGCGGGCACCACCGTCGAGTCCCTGCGCGACGGCAAGCTGCCCGACGTGTGGATGGCCCAGCCGTCGGGCCTGTCCGCGGCCGGCGACCGGCTCTGGGTCGCGGACAGCGAGACCTCGGCGCTGCGCTGGGTCGAGGCGGGTGAGCTGCACACCGCCGTCGGCCAGGGCCTGTTCGACTTCGGCCACGTGGACGGCCCGGCGCCGGAGGCGCTGCTGCAGCACCCGCTGGGGGTCTGTGCGCTGCCGGACGGCTCGGTGCTGATCGCGGACACCTACAACGGCGCGGTACGGCGGTTCGACCCGTCCACCGGCGAGGTGTCGACCGTGGATTCCGGGCTGGCCGAGCCGAGCGACATCCTGCTCACCCGGGCCGGCGCGGTGTTCGTGGTCGAGTCCGGCGCGCACCGGCTGGTCCGGCTGGCGCCCGGCGCGGTCCGGACGGTCGCCGGCGAGCGGCACCGCACCGAGCGCCCGCCGTCGCCGCTGGCGCCGGGCGAGGTGCGGTTGGACGTGGTCTTCACTCCCGCCCCGGGTCAGAAACTGGACTCGTCGTTCGGCCCGTCGACCCGCCTGGTGGTCTCCGCGTCGCCGCCCGAACTGCTGCTGGAGGGCGAGGGCACCACCACCGAGCTGTCCCGCCGGCTGGTGCTGAACCCGGCCGTGCCCAAGGGCATCCTGCAGGTAGTGGCGCAGGCCGCGACCTGTGACGCGGACGTGGAGCACGCCGCCTGCCACCTCACTCGGCAGGATTGGGGTGTGCCGGTGCTGGTCGAGCCGGGCGCGCCGAGCCGCCTGCCACTGATTCTTCGCGGCCTGGACGCCTGAGAACCCCGCCACATTACTTGTCAGTAACCTACGGTGCCGTAACCTGGAGACGTGACGACCGAAGCTCCGTTCCAGATGAAGCCTGCCGACATCGGCAAGCCGCGTTTGCGCGGCCGGCTGCACCAGTACGCGTTCTTCGTCGCGCTGGTCTGCGGCATCGTGCTCTGCTCGATCGCCGCGACCCGCCCCGGCCTCGCGCCCTTTCTGAGCACCCTGATCTACAGCATCACCGTGTGCGGCCTCTTCGGCATCAGCGCGCTCTACCACCGGCGCACCTGGGCCGAGCGCGGCTATCAGATCATGCGGCGCATGGACCACTCGATGATCTTCATCTTCATCGCGGGCACCTACACGCCGTTCTGCGTCCTGCTGCTGGACCGGGACAAGGAAACACTGATGCTGAGCCTGATCTGGATCGGCGCGCTGGGCGGGGTGGCCCTCAAGAGCATCTGGCCGCACCTGCCGCGCTGGGTGGGCGCGCCCCTCTACCTCGCCCTGGGCTGGGGCGCGGTGGCGATCCTGCCGGACATCCTGCACAACGGCGGGGTGGCCGACCTGGTGCTGCTGGCCACCGGGGGCCTGATCTACAGCGTCGGCGCGGTCTTCTACGCCATGCGCCGGCCGAACCCGTGGCCGACCGTCTTCGGCCACCACGAGTTCTTCCACGCCTGCACCCTGGTCGCGGCGCTCTGCCACCACATCGCGATCTACTTCGCGCTCTACGCCTGAGAGCCCTGAGGGATCAGTCTCGCGTGTCGTAGGCGACTCGCGCCTCGACGACGTCCGTGATGTGCTTCTCCGCCCACTCCTGCAGCGCGTCGACCAGGCCCAGCAGGCTGCGCCCGAGCGAGGTCAGCGCGTAGTCGACCCGGGGCGGGACCACCGGGTAGACCGTCCGGGTGACCAGGCCGTCGCGTTCGAGCGCGCGCAGCGTCTGGGTCAGCATCTTGGGGCTGATGCCGGGGATGCGGTGCGCCAGCTCGGTGTAGCGCAGCGGGCGGTCGGCCAGCAGGGCAACGGTCAGCACACTCCAGGTGTCGCCGATGCGGTCGAGCAGTTGCCGGCTGGGGCAGTCTTTCGCGTACACGGTGGCTTCCACCATGACACTATCTCTCAGGTAAGTACCGCACTTCAAGGTGCTCTCTATCTCATGGGAAGTAACCCGCCACCTGCGCCGTTGTGCGGAAGGACGGTCGACCGGCCGTCGCTCAGGCTTGTTGAGGAGTTCGCATGACCATCGTCGTCACCGGCGCCACCGGTCCCTTCGGCCGCCACGCGGTCGAGACCCTGCTCTCGCGCGGCGTGCCCGCCGACCAGATCGTCGCGGTCGGCCGCAGCATCGAGAAGATCCAGGACCTCGCCGACCGTGGCGTGACCGTGCAGTACGCGTCGTACGACGAGCCCGAGTCGCTGCGCAAGGCCTTCGCGGGCGCGGACAAGCTACTCCTCGTCTCCGGCAGCGAGCCGGGCAAGCGCATCCCGCAGCACCAGAACGCCATCGACGCGGCCAAGGACGCCGGCGTCAGCCGGATCGTCTACACCAGCGCGCCGAACGCCGACTCGTCCGGCATGATCCTGGCCACCGAGCACCTCGCCACCGAGCAGGCCCTGGCCGCGTCCGGCGTCCCGTCGGTGATCCTGCGCAACGGCTGGTACGTGGAGAACTACGACCTGGCCGGCGCCCTGGAGCACGGCCTGTTCGGTGCCTCCGGCGACGGCAAGCTCAGCCTGGTCACCCGGGCCGACCTGGCCGAGGCGGCGGCTGCGGCCATCATCGCGGACAGCCACGACAAGCAGGTGTACGAGCTCGGCGGCGAGGGCGTCACCATGGCCGAGTTCGCCGCGGAGATCTCCCGCCAGGCCGGTCGCGAGGTCACCTACACCAACATGCCGCAGGACGAGTACGCCAAGTTCCTGGTCGGCGTCGGCCTGCCGGAGGCCTTCGCCGCCATCCTGGCCGACTCGGATCACTGCGCGGCCTCCGGCGCCCTCTACACCGGCACCGAGGACCTGGCGCAGCTCCTGGGCCGCCCGGCCACCCCGCTGGCCGACGCGGTCCGCGCCCGGCTCGCCTGACACCAGACGACACGGAAGGGGAGTGCCACCAGCTGCGGTGGCACTCCCCTTCCTGCTGTCAGGCGCCGTACGGCGGCGGGGGCGGCGGCTGGCGACGGGTGGTCTCGCGGTATTCCTGCACCACCTGACCGTCGCGGTACGCCGGGTCGTCGGTCACGACCGGCCGCTCGCGCTGCACGATCGTGGGGCGGCGCCGGCTGTTCCAGTACCAGATGGTGACGACGAGGCCGACCAGCCCCGCCAGCATCAGCACGTAGCCGACGACGTTGATGTCCAGTCCGCTGATCTCCGCGTTGACGGCGAACGCCAGGATCGCTCCCAGCGCGAGTAGGAAAATGCTTCCGCCGATGCCCATGTTGGCCTCCCAGGCTCGTGGCTGCCGCACCGAGCCGCGGCAATACGTCGATGGGTGTGTGTCTACCCCCGCGGCGGATTCCTCAATCAGGCAAGCTGGACACATGACTGTGCGGACCCTCGTGCTGCTCCGGCACGCCAAGGCAGAGACCCCCGGTGAGCTGCCCGACTTTGACCGCCGGCTCACCGAAAAGGGTGACGCGGACGCCGACGCGGCCGGCTCCTGGCTGGCCGACGAGCGGCTCCGGCCGAACCTCGTGCTCTGCTCCTCGGCGCGCCGGACGCGGCAGACCTGGCAGGGCGTCTCGGTGGCCCTGAAGCAGGCGGACCCGGAGGCACTCAGCCCCGAGGTGCATTACGAGCGCAGGCTCTACGACGGCGGGCGCACGGAGGTCATCGACCTGCTGCGGGCCGTACCGGAGTCGGTGCGCACGGTGCTGATCATCGGGCACAATCCCACGATGTCCGATGTGTCCATCCTGCTGCGCCCGTACGATGGGGAGGGTGAGCTGGCCGCCCTGAAGACCGCCGGGATGGCCGTGCACCGGGCCGAAGGGCCCTGGTCACAGACCGAGCCGTCCTCGATGCCGTTGGTGACCGAACACACCGCCCGCGGATAGCCGGAAGCCGGCGGACGTCATTGTCCGCCGGCTTCGGCCTTTCAGCAGAGCGTGAAGGTCAGAACGCCTCTTCGGGCAGGTCCATCACGTCGAGGGTGGTGTTCTCGATGATCCGGCGGTCCGAGCCGACACGCGGCAGGACCTCGCGGGCGAAGAACCGGGCCGCGGCGATCTTGCCCTCGTAGAAGGCCTTGTCCGCCGCGGTGACGTCGGCGCCCAGCGCCTTGAGGGAAGCCTCGGCCCCCCGCAGCAGCAGCCAGGAGACGACGACGTCGCCCAGGGCGAGCAGCACCCGGCGGGAGGTGAGCCCGACCTTGTACAGCTCGCGGGCGTCGCCACCCTGCGCGGCCTGCAGCCAGCCCATCTCGATGCCGAGGATGGTCTGCAGCTCGCCGAGCGCCTTGCCGAGCGACGCGCGCTCGACCTTGAGCTGGCCGTTGCCGGCCTCGGTCTCGATGAACTCCTGCATCTCGGTGGCGAGCGCCGCGAGCGCCTGGCCCTGGTCCTTCACGATCTTGCGGAAGATCAGGTCGAGGCTCTGGATCGCGGTCGTGCCCTCGTACAGGGTGTCGATCTTGGCGTCCCGGACGTACTGCTCCAGCGGGTAGTCCTGCAGGAAGCCGGAGCCGCCGAAGGTCTGCAGCGACTCGTGGCCGAGCAGTTCGTACGCCCGCTCCGAGCCGACGCCCTTGACCAGCGGCAGCAGCAGGTCGTTGATCCGGCTGGCGAGCTCGGCCGCCGCGGTGTCACCCGCGGCCTGCGCGATCGCGACCTTGTCCTGCCAGGTCGCCGTGTAGATGACCAAAGAGCGCAGACCCTCCGAGTACGCCTTCTGCAGCATCAGCGAGCGGCGTACGTCGGGGTGGTGGGTGATCGTGACGCGCGGTGCGGCCTTGTTCGTGTTCTGCACCAGGTCGGCGCCCTGCACGCGGTTCTTCGCGTACTCCAGCGCGTTCAGGTAGCCGGTGGAGAGGGTGGCGATCGCCTTCGTGCCGACCATCATCCGGGCATACTCGATGATCATGAACATCTGCCGGATGCCCTGGTGCACGTCGCCGAGCAGCCAGCCCTGGGCGGGCGTGCCGTTCTCGCCGAAGGTCATCTCGCAGGTGTTGGAGACCTTGAGGCCCATCTTGTGCTCGACGTTCGTGGCGTAGACGCCGTTGCGCGCGCCGAGCTCGCCGGTCTCGCCGTCGAAGTGGTACTTCGGCACGATGAACAGCGACAGGCCCTTGGTGCCCGGGCCACCCACACCCTCGATGCCGACCGGGCGGGCCAGCACGTAGTGGATGATGTTGTCGCTCAGGTCGTGCTCACCCGAGGTGATGAAGCGCTTGACGCCCTCGATGTGCCACGAGCCGTCGGCCTGCTGGATCGCCCGCGTGCGGCCGGCGCCGACGTCGGAGCCGGCGTCGGGCTCGGTGAGCACCATCGTCGAGCCCCACTGCTTGTCGACGAAGAGCTTCGCCCACTTCTTCTGCTCCTCGTTGCCCTCGACGTGCACGACGTGCGCGAAGGAGGGGCCGGAGGAATACATCCAGACCGGGGCATTGGATCCCAGAATCTGCTCCGCGAGCGCCCACCACAGGGCGCGCGGCGCGAGCGTGCCGCCGAGGGACTCCGGCAGGTCGAGGCGCCAGAACTCGGACGCCATGAACGCGGCGTACGACTTCTTGAAGGCCTCGGGCAGGTCCGCGGTGTTGGTCGCCGGGTCAAAGCGCGGCGGATTGCGGTCGGCCTCGGTGTAGCTGGCCGCAAGGTCCTCGCGAGCCAGGCGGTTGACCTCCGCGAGCACGTCGCGTGCGGTCTCGGCATCGATGCCGTCGAACGGCGCCTGGCCGAAAGCACGATCCGCCCCGAAGACCTCGAAGAGGTTGAACTCGAGGTCACGCAGGTTGCTCTTGTAGTGACTCATGTTGTTCTTGGCCCCGCTCTCCCGGACGCGAGTTACCCGTCAGTAACCAACACTGTATTACCCACTGGTAGGGACCGACAAGTCCGCCTCGATCATTTGCTGTCCGTCGGGTTGGGGGGCAAACGCCTCCGATCGGGTGGGAACCGAGACAACCGTTCGGTCATTTGCAAGTCGCCGCGCCGCTCGGACGTATCGACGGGCGAAGCGCGTCGTTGCTCCGGTTGTACGCGACGCACCGTACGCCCGACCCGGGGAGGTCAGCATGTTCGCCACGATCAAGAGTCTGATTCCGGAACCGCGCCAGGCCGACCAGCCGCGCCACTACGTGGGACGGCACCGCCAGCCGGAGACGATCGCCGCGCGCGCCACGGTCGCGGTGATCCCCGGGCCCGCACCCGCGCCCGAGGCCGGATCATCGGAGGCCGAACCCGACCGGCGCGAGGACTAGCTCCCGGCGGCGCCGACTTCCCAGCTCGGCATACCCACGGCTCCGCTGCCGTCCGGACCGTTGTATTCGAGCAGCACCAGGGCGATGTCGTCCTCCAGCTGCCCGTGCACCCAGTCCACCAGGGCGGTCTCCAGCGACGCCAGCCCGTCCCCGACCGTTCCATGGCCGAGCAGCCGCCAGGCCCGGTCGGCGGTCGGGAAGAATTCACCGTCCCGGCGCGCCTCGCCCAGGCCGTCGGTGAACAGCAACAACCGGTCGCCCGGCTCCAGCCGCTCCACCCGGGGCCGCGCCACCGGCATGAACCCGAGCGGCGGCGCCGGCGCCGGCGGGTCCAGCGCGATGACCTGCCCACGCCGCAGCAGCAGCGGCGCCGGATGTCCACAGTTGACGATGGTCAGGGTGCCACCGCGCTCCTCGACCAGCGCGGCGGTCACGAAGTCCTCATCGCCGACGCTGCGGGCCACGGCCCGGTCCAGGTCCGTGACGATCGCCCGCAGGTCGGCCCGCTCGAACGCCACGTGCCGGTACGAGCCCAGCACGATGCTCGCCAGCCGTACCGCGTCCAGGCCCTTGCCCCGCACGTCGCCGATGATGATCCGGACGCCGTACGGGGTGTCCAGGGCCTCGTAGAGGTCTCCGCCGATGTCCGCCGCGGCGGACGCCGAGATGTAGCGCCCCGCCACCGCGAGGTTGCCGACCTGCGGGCCCAGCGGGCGCAGCACCGCCTGCTGGGCGACCGCCGCCAGGCGCAACAACTCGACAATGCGATCGTCCTTGCGCTGCCGAATGGTCGCGACCGCGGCGGCAATGCCGGTGGCCAACATGATCCCGGCCACATTGACCATGCCGATGGTGCCGTAGCTGCCGTCCGTCCCCGCGAGCACGATCCCGACGACCACGGCGACCGCGCCGGCGACGAGCACGGTCTGCCAGTAGGCGAAGACGGCGGCCAGGAACGGCACGGTGGCATACAGCCCGACGAAGTTCCCCTGGAAGCCGTCGGCGACCTCCACGGCCGACACGACGACGAGCAGCACGAGGGCCGCGCCGAGGCCGGCGCGGGATCCTGGGCTGAGCGGGCGACGGCCCACCGGGAGAATCGGCATGGTTACGCCGAACAGCATGCCTGATGGACATGGGCGGCTGCATCAACTTGACCCCTAGTCTGAGCGGGTTCTGCCCACTCGGCGCCGGACCGCCGAGGCCGCGATGACACCATGAAACCGTGGCTTCCGATCTGCGAGACCGGCTTCGCGCCGGATTCCGTTGGACCGACCCCGGTCCGGACACCGATCTGCTCGTCAGCGACCGCTCCGGCTGGTGGCGGGACCCGTTGGTGCTCGACGGCCTCGGGCCGGGCCTTGCCGCACTCTTTCCGGACGCCACGCCGACGGTCGTCATCTCGCCGGAGGTGACCGGCTTCCTCGTCGGCCCGCTCGTGGCGCGCGCGCTCGGGGTCGGCTTCGTGGAGGCCTACCGGGCCGGGGCGCGGCTGCCGATCGCGGAACCGATGACCTGGGCGGAGGTGCCCGCCGATCATCGTGGCGACGGGCAGCGGCTGGGCGTGCGCACCCGGCTGATCGACCGGTCCGACCGGGTCCTGCTGGTCGACGACTGGGCGGCCACCGGTGCCCAGGCCCGCGGCCTCGGCGCGCTGGTCGCGGCCCTGGGCGCGACGCTGATCGGTACGGCGGTCATCGTCGACGAATGCCACCCGGCGGTCGCCGCGGAACTCGGCATCCGCGGACTGCTCACCGGCGACGATCTGAGCTGAGCACCGGCCCCGGCTGAGTAGCGCTACTCAGGAGTGTGTCCGGCCGTCTCACCACGATGGACCGCATGACCACCTTCTTCCTCGGCACCTGGGCCACCCGCGTCTACCTGTTCGCCGTTGCGGTCACCGCGGTCATCCTGCTCGGCGGAAACCTCGCCACCGGCAGCCACGAGCCGTCCTCGGCCGCGGTCTACCTGATCGGCCTCACCGCGCCGGTCTCGATAATCTTCGCGCCGATCTTCCTGCTCGGCGACGGCTGGCTGAGCATCGCGATGCTCTGGCTGAGCGTGGCGGCCGGCGTCCTGCTCAACACCCTGCTGATCAACACGATCATGGGCGAGGTCGGCCGGCTCCGCTCGCACCGCGCGTAACTCGGAATTCCGCAGCGCGCCGGTGCGGAATGGTTGGCCGGATGCGCACATACGGCTCGGTCCGGGCGATCGCCGAGGACAACACGTGGCGCGCCCTCGGCGAGATACTCCCTAGGCGTTCGGGCTCTTCCAGTCGGCGAGGACGCCGCGGGTGGGCTGCCAGCCCGTCGCGGCATACTCGGCGAGGCCCTGGCGCACGTACGGGTCGTCGGTCAGCAGCTCGTGCGCCCTGGCCTCGGTGTCGACGTCGAGCAGCAGGATGCCACCGGCCGGCGGGTCCTGGCGCCCGGCGGAGACGAGCACACCGGCCCGCTCCAACTCGTCGACGAAGGCGAGGTGCGCGGCCCGGGCCTCGTCGACCTGGTCGATCGGCGCGAGATAGGTCGAGATCATCAGGTACACGGTGGTGTCCTCTCAGCCACGGAAAGCTCGCGGCAATCGTACGGCCGGACCGGCTTCAGGCAGCAGGGCCGGGCCTGGGTTCACGCAGCGGGAGCGGATCGGTTCACGCCGCAGGGCTAGCCCGACTCACGCCGCGGGGGCCGGCCGGGCGAACATCATCCGGGGTAGCTCGGCGTTCCAGCCCACCACCACCCGGCTGACCCGGCCGTCGAGATCGGTCACGACCAGCCGGGAACCCTCGGCCGCGCGCTTGGGCTCCCCCGGCCGCTGGTCCACCGCCCACTCGACGTCACCCTGCACGGCCAGCAGCTCATCGTCGTCGTACCAGCCCGCCGGGGTGAAGGAACGGTCGATGCCGTGGTGCTGGCAGGGCTCGAACGCGGCCGGACGGTCGGCGACGCCGGTCTGCAGATCGACCACCGTGCCGTCGGGCGTCACCCCGCGCCGGCCGTTCGGCGACACCCCGTGCGGCGCCAACGGCACGGTCGCCAGCACGCGCCCGGCGCCGGCCTCCCCGGTGTGAACGCTGGTCCGCTCGGAGCCGGAGAGCAGCAGACGACCATCCGGCAGCCAGTTGACCGCGTCGAGCGGGCCGGCCACGCGGGTGCCGTCCACGGTCGGCTCGATCAGCCGCTGCCCGCCGGCGCCGAGATCGAGGATCACGAGCCGGACCGGCCCGGGATCCGGCACGTAGGGAGTGCCGACCGACACGGCGAGTCGCGCGCTGTCCGGTGAGAACGCCGCACTCAGGGCGTTGTCCGGCAGCGCCGTCCAGGTCAGCTCGCCGCGCGCGACGTCGTACAGACCGATGCGCTTGCCCGGCACCGGGCCGCCCGGGTTGTCGGTCGGGGCGATCGCGACATCGGGCAGCACCGCCACCCGGGAACCGTCCGGAGCCGGCACGACGTCGCTGACCGGCCCGGCGTCGGGCACCCGGTAGCCACGCCGGTCAGCGGTGAGCACGTAACCGGTCGAATTTGGACGGTCATCGGTCAGATAGGCGGCGGCGATCAGCGGCCCCGCCGTCACCGAAGCGTCGAAGGCCGGCCTACGGTCGCCATTGGCCGCCACCGCCTGCTGGCCGGAGCCGGCATCGGCGGCCGGCGCGGGCAGGGCCGGGCACGGGGGAGCCGGGTCATATTCGCCATACACGCTCCAGAACGCGCCGGCCCCGGCCACCAGCGCCACCACCGGCACCGCCAACCAGATCCACTGCCGTCGCCGGCCGGCCTTGTCGCTCATGGGGACACCCTAGGCGGCCCCGGCGACATTCTTTCGGGGTGACTCTGGGCCGCCGGCCCGCGCCTGGTGGGCCGCCCTGCTGGCCTCGATGTGCGGGACATGCTCGATGGCCCAGCCGGCGAGGGCCAGCGCGGGCGGGATGAGGCTCTTGCCGGCCGCGGTCAGCGCATACTCCACCCTCGGCGGGACCTCCGCATAGACGGTACGGGCGACCAGGCCGTCGCGTTCCAGGTTGCGCAGCGTCAGTGTGAGCATGCGCTGGGAGATGCCCGGGACCTGCTGATGCAGCTCGGTGAAGCGCAACGTGCCCTGATCGAGGGTGGCCACGATCAGCAGTGTCCACTTGTTGCAGATCTGGTCCAGGATCGCGCGAATCGTCCGGCCACCGTCTCCCCGGATCATGCAGGTGTGCTCGTACTGCGACATGACAACCTCCTGTGCCTCAGGCACACCCGTGTGCCTTTTGTAAGCCGTTCAATAGTCACGCATCATGTAGTCCCTTACGGCTGGTAACCAACCAGGTCAAGGAGCTCGCATGGAACTCGCCTACTGGATCACCGCGGCGCTGCTGGCGGTGTTCTACCTCTACGCCGGGGGCAAGAAGGTCGCCCAGAGCCGGGAGCAACTCCAGCCCATGATGGGCTGGGTCGACCGCACCCCCATGCCGCTGGTCAGGACGATCGGAACGCTGGAGATCCTCGGCGCGGCCGGCCTGATCCTGCCGCCGGTGACCGGGATCGCACCCGGGCTCGCCATCGCCGCGGCGATCGGTCTGGTGCTCATCCAGGCCGGCGGCATCGCGGTCCACCTGTCCCGCGGCGAGGCCCGGCTGATCGGGCTCAACATCACCCTGCTCTCGGCCGCGGCGGCGACCGCCTGGCTGGGCACCACCTGGCTCTGAAACGAACGTCTGACCCGTCACGCAAATGCGGGCTACGGGTCAGATCCTGCTCCGACGGCGTCACGTACTGGCCGAACAGCTTCGGCCAGTCCCGCCAACCACGATCGCGCTGCCACTGCCTGGTCCAGGTGAGCTCGGCCGGCCATCGTGAGATCACGGTGACCGCAAAGATCATGCTCCCGTCCCACGGGCTCGGCGTGCAGGTGGCGGCGACGATCCGCCGATGCCAGCCGCCACGCCGTCGCCGCGAAGGAAACCGGCGCGCTCCTCAGGCATCTTCCTCACCCCACCATGGGTTTACCACAAACGCCTAAGGGGCCAGGTCGGGGACCAACCGGGCTGCCGCGGGTACGGCGATCACCAGCTCCCGCAGCGGCGACGAAAGCTGACCTGCGACGGTCAGCCGGTCGCCCTTCCAAACCGCCAGCTGAGTCCCGTCACCCGAGCTGATCGTGCGAATGCCCGCGCCGGGAACGATCCTGAGAAGCACGTTGCCGATCTTGTCTCGCACCGACCAGGCCCGGTATCTGGGCAGGAATCCGCTCAGGAATCTGCTGCGCACAACCTCACCCACCGTCCCGGACAACAGACCGAGATGGCCGATGGTCTTGCCACTGAGGTCTCGGACGTCGCACATGCCCTGGCTGCCACGCAACGTCAGCAACGGCTTCCCGTCGGCGTCCTCGATCCGCATGATGGCCAAGCCGCCGACAGTAGGGCGGAGGACGTAGAGCAGCCTGTGCCAAGGCTCCTTCTCGGGCAGCGCCCCCGACGTGAAGATGGCCTTCCCGAGGAACGACCCGTCAAGCGTCCGGTAAATCGACTTGGACCAGATCAGCTCGGTTTGACTGAACAGGTCGGTCACGGCCGCTCCCAAACGTATTCGCCCAGCGGCCCCGACCAGCTGGAGAAGGCGGCCGGGCTGATCGCCTTCACCGCCATCGGCGTGGCGATCACCAGTTCACGCAGCGGAGACGGCAGATCCCGCTCGAAGGTCAGCTTCCCGTCTGTCCAGACCGCGACCTGGGTGCCGTCGACCGTGGTGATCGTACGAGTGTCGCCGCCGACTTGGATGTTGACCGAGTTCCTGCGCCCGTACTTGATCTCATTGGTCTGGATCTCCAGGACGATGTCTCCATCCGGGTTGCGAACCGCCCAGGCGCGGAAGAAGTTCTGCCATTGGAGGTTCCGGTCGACCAGGCTCGCGGTCCAGGTGTCGGTGAAGAGTTGGTCGTCGTGCTCGAACCTGCCCAGCGTTTTGAAGTCGGCATCCTTCACTTCGCAGATGGAGTCACGCTCACCGCGCAACGTCAGCAGCGATCGCCCGGAAACGTCCTCGACCCGCAGCGCGACCGGGCCCCCTACGTCAATGGGCGGCGTGATCAACCGCTTGAAGAAGGTGCCCCTCTTGCGCTTCCTGGCGACCATCCCGTCCATCCGGACGATGCGCGCGAGCAAAGTCCCGTCGGGAGCGCTGTAGGTCGCCTCCGGCGCGATGAGGTCAGCAAAAATCAGCTCGTTGCTCTGGAGAAGGTCCATTGTCATCTCCCGTCCGCGACTTGGGGCCCTGCCAAGACCGGCGAGGCCGGCGATCCGCGCAAGCCGGGCGGAGGCCGGCGCGCAGCCCGTGTACGGTCCCCCATCCACAGCCCGGAGGCGTCAAACCCAGGGTTGAAGAACCGGGTAAACCTGCGTGGTACCCCTGTTTCAGCATGGCCCAGAACGACGGATGCCCTGGCGGACCATCGGTCCTGACCAGGGCTCCCACTCATGGCAGCTGCCACTCGTCAGGTGACGGGTGGGAACCGAGCGCCCCGGTGAAGGGGCATCCGGTTGCCTACTCGCAGTTGACCTTCGTGCTGGCGGCGCCCGCGTAGCAGGTGTCGCCGTACTCGCCGACGTGGGTGCCACCGTCGACCGTGTCGGTCTCGGTGTCGGACTCGCCGGTGACCGAACTGCCGGTGCCGCGGAGGTTGTCGTCGCCGGCCTCGCCGAAGAGCCGGTCGTTGCCGGGTCCACCGATCACCCAGTCGTTGCCGGTGCCGCCGTAGACCAGGTCGTTGTCGAGCTCGCCCTCGACCCAGTCGTTGCCTGGGCCGGCGTAGACCCTGTCGTTGCCGGACTCGCCGTACACGAAGTCGTTGCCGTCGCCGCCGTACACGAGGTCGTTGCCGCTGCCTGAGTGGATGTAATCGTTGCCGGCGTCGCCGTAGATCGTGTTGCCCAGGTTGCCCCCCGCGGAGAGCAGATCGTGGCTCGCGCCGCCACGGATGACGTCCTTGCCGCCCCAGCCTTCGATGTAGTTGACCCGGGCGTTGCCGGTGAGGGTGTCGTTGCCGGAGCCACCCCAGAGGTTCTCGACGTCGGTGGCGATGGTATCCTTCTCGCCCTTCTCGCCGTCGTTGGCCTTGCCGTCGAGGTTGGCGGTCACGGACTTGGTGCGGTTCCAGTAGATGGCGTGGTCGTTGCCGGCGCCACCGCCCAGGTAGTCGGCGCCGGCCCGGCCGTCGAGCTCGTCGTTGCCGCTGCCGCCGTAAAGCTTGTCATTGCCGGTGCCGCCGTAAAGGTCGTCGTTGCCGGCCTCGCCGTGAACCCTGTCGTTGCCGGGGCCGCCGTTGAGCACCGCGTCGCGGGCGCTGCCACCGACGATGATGTCGTTGCCGCTGCCGCCGTTGGCGTTCATCGGGATGCCGGTCTTGTTGGTGATGACGTCGTTCTGGTTTCCGGCGCTGACGGTGACAAGCGTCGGGTTCGACGTGGTCGTGCACTTCACGCGGGTCTTGTCGCTGCCAACCCGCTTGCAGCCCTTGCCGGGCTTGATCGTCACCTTGTCGTCGATGACGACGACCCGGCCAGAGCGGGTCACCGTGATCGCGTTGACCATGCCGGACCCGGCGGTGAAGGTCACCTTGGTGGCACTGGCCACCACCGCGGTCCCCGTGGTGGCTGCCTGCGCGGGCGTGCCAAGCATGAGCCCGGCCGCGGTGGCGGCGAGTGCCGAGACGGTCCAGGAAAGCTGGGAGCGAAATCGGTAGATCATGATGCGCAACAGGATAGACAGGGAATGCAAAGTGGTTCGGCGGGCGATCAGGCCATGCGTCGAACCGGGCAGCGCCGATAAGGCCCACACGAGCCCACCGAAGGCACCGGGAATGACCTGAACACACGTCGTGCCGCTCAGCGACCGCACCCCGACGCCCCCGGCAACAACCCGGAACCTGAATAACGCCAACGACCCGCAAACAGCGCAAACGGCCCACAAACGGCCCACAAACGGCCCACAAACAGCCCGCAAACGGCCCGCAAACGGCCCGCAAACGGCCCGCCAATAACCCAAGGCCGTTCATGATGCCCTCGGGCGACCACCGCACCGTGGGGGTCTGGGGGGTCGCCCCCCAGGTAAACATGCGAGGAGGCCCCGGTCCGCGCATTCCGCGGACAGGGGCCTCCCGACTCCGAGCGGGTGACGGGAATCGAACCCGCACTGTCAGCTTGGGAAGCTGATGTTCTGCCATTGAACTACACCCGCGAGCGGCCCCACTGTACCCGATTGCCGGGCCATGTGGCGTAGCCGCCCCGGAGCAGGCACCGGCCGGACCTGGCGCGGCCCAGCTCCCTCCCGAACCTGGCAGCGCCCCGCGACGCAGAGCGGTGGCCGGCCGGTGCCTACGATCCGGCGGCGGCGACCAGCGGGCGGCTTAAGCTTGCCGCCGGGTCGCGCCACGATCGGGTGATTGGTGGATACCGCAGGGTCATCGCCAGCGGCAGGGCGCCGGCGGGGCCGTGGCGGCGGAGCATGGCTGTGGTGATGTCGAGCTCGAACAAGCGCCAGTCCACCATCGGGGAGGCGCGCAGCGCTTCCGCCAGACGGGTGATGACGGCCCGGTCCGTGACAGCGTGGGCACGACCGGTCACATACGCCTCGTCGTCGCTCTCCTCCGGCGGGTAGGAATGCAGGGCGTAGCGGCCGTCGCGCTCGAGGTCGCGGCGTTTCGCCGAGCTCACCACGAAGCAGTAGAGGCCTTCGTCGGTGATGACCGGTGACACCGGGTGCACGCGCGGTCCGCCGTCGGCACGGACTGTCGCGAGGTAGCCCATGCCAGGGCCATACTGCTGGAGCAGTGCACGGACGGCCGCGGCGAGCTCGGGCTCAGCCGCGGCGAATTCGGACCAGGAAGCCATGCGAACATCATATCGAACACATGTTCGAGGCGACCACTGAACACGCACCTGAATGCCGGTCGGTATGGTGTGGCGATGCTGCTCTCCGACCGTGACCTGGTCTCCGAGATCAAGTCGGAAAACCTCGCTCTCGAGCCGTTCGAGCCGGAGCTGCTGCAGCCGTCCAGCATCGACGTCCGGCTCGACCGCTTCTTCCGGGTGTTCAACAACCACCTGTATACCCACATCGACCCGGCGGAGCAGCAGGACGACCTGACCGTCCCGGTCGAGATGGCCGACGGCGAGGCGTTCGTGCTGCACCCGGGTGAGTTCGTGCTCGCCTCGACGCTCGAAGTGATCACGCTGGGCGACCAGCTCGCCGGTCGCCTCGAGGGCAAAAGCAGCCTCGGCCGCCTCGGCCTGCTGACCCACTCGACCGCCGGCTTCATCGACCCGGGCTTCTCCGGCCACGTCACGCTGGAGTTGTCCAACGTGGCCAACCTGCCGATCAAGCTGTGGCCGGGCATGAAGATCGGCCAGCTCTGCATCTTCCGCCTGTCATCCCCGGCGGAGCACCCCTACGGCTCAGCGGTCTACGGCTCGCGCTACCAGGGCCAGCGCGGCCCGACGGCGAGCCGCAGCTCACACAACTTCCGCACCTGGCCGACCGCCTAAGAGACTTCTGCGAGATCCCTTGGTGCCCCGCTGTGCAGCGTTCGCCGATGATGTGTCGTGGCGGTGCCTCGCCGACCGGGCCGCTACAAGATTCACGCCGGGTCACCGACCCTGAATCGACATTGTTGCGTGCGGGCGCCGAGCAAACCGAGCCGGCACAAGATCCGGCCCGGGGCCCGAGCGTGCCAGCAGAGCGCACCCGAACCAGACCGTGCTTGGATGGGCCATGCTCGCCCAGCGCAAGCCGATGGCGCGTGGTAGCGGTACGGAACTGACGCTTGCCCTGGCCATTGCCAGATCCCCGCCGTCAGGCCAGCCCTGAATCAACGTTGATGCGCACCGGTGTGGAGCAGACCGCACCGCCACAAGATCCGGCTGCGGCTCGGGCAGGCCTGTGGGCGTGATCGCCTGATCGGGGGGCGACCCGCCGCAGAGGACCTTGCGGAGATCCGGCGGTTGTGGGCGTTCGACCGCCCTAGGGCTGGTCAGGCGATGGTTAGGAAGACGTTGTCGATCTGGCCCGAGTACTGGTCGTTGCCTCTGCCCGCGCCCTTGCCGCCGACGCGTAGCGGTTCGGCGTTTGCGATGGACAGGTTCAGTGGCAGCGGCGCCCAGGCGCGTTCGATGCCGTCGACGATTGTTGTCAGGCGGTCTCGGGTGCGGGCGCATGTCAGGTTGTGCCATCGGCCGTCGGCTACGTCTATGAACGGTTCTGCTCGGTAGATCCGGGTTCGGCCGGCGATGACGCAGCTCGGGTGGCCCTGGCGGTGGTCGACCTGGAGCTTGAACTGGCTCACCCCGCCGACCGAGTAGCCCTTCTGGAAGACGTTTGCGCCGTCCGACAGATCCCGATGGGTCATCATGATCGACGCGCCGTACCTCATCGGGCGGGTGCCGGGGTTGAGTGCGTCTTCCCGGATGCCTTCCAGGATCGCGCGCGGGCACTGCCGTTCGCGGGCCAGGGTGCATCGGGTCGGGTATTGCACGGCTAGGCCTGTGCCCTGCGGGACCAGGCTGAGGGTGCCGCCGTTCTGGCCGAGCGCGCGTAGTGCGAACGCGCCGTGTGTGTCGGTGAGGGGCTCGGTCACGCCGCCGTCGAAGGTGTAGCGGACGGTGACCGGGGACCGGGCCACGCCCACCCGGCCGGCCTGCGGTACGGCAGCGAAGCCGGTGTTGTTCGTGCTGGTGAGTACGCCGGCGGAGGGGCGCGGCTGGAGGGTCACGTATCGCGGGCTGATCCGGGGCGTGGCGTCGCTGGGCTGAGCGAGCTGGGTCGCGAAGAAGCCGGAGCCGAGGGCGGCGGTCGCTACCAGCACGCCGAGGGTGCTGACGCGCCGGCGTGCGCCTCGCGGGGACCGTCGAGAGTCGAACATGCGGTTATTGTCCGGAACGCCACTTTAACTAGTGCGTTCAAACTCCGCTTGGGCGCAAATGTGGGGTAAAGCACCCTTACGTGGTCGGCCGAACGGAGGGCTCGCCGACGACGGCGTGCAGCACGTCGTCCAGGGCGATCACGCCGAGCGGATGCCGTCCCTCACTCACCAGCACGATGTGCCGCCGGTCGCGCCGCATGGTCAGCAACAGCTCGGCCAGCGTCCGATCCGGAGCGACCACGGCCAACGGGCGGATCATCTCGGCCGGGATCGGCACGTCGCGTTGCGCTCCCTCGTACCCGAGCAGGTCTTTGACGTGCACGAAGCCCAGCACCCGCCGGGTCTCGCGCTGCACGACCGGCAGCCGCGACCGGCCGCTGCGGGTCGCGACCGCCTCGATGGTCGCCGGCGACGCGTCGTCGGCGACGGTCGTCACGCCCGACCAGGGCTGCAGGGTGTCCGCCACGGTCCGCTCGTGGAGGCCCAGCGCGGCGTGGATCCGGGCGTACTGCTCGGTGCCGAGCAGTCCCTCGGCGCGCGCCTGGGTGACCATGCCGGCCAGTTCCTCGGCGGTGAACACGGTCTTGACCGCCTCGGTGGCCTCGATCTTCCACAGCGAGAGGACCACCCGCGCGGCCCAGCGCATTGCGGTCAGCACCGGCTTGGTCGCCGTGCAAAAGGCCAGCATGAACGGGCCGAGCACAAGTGCCGAGCGCTCCGGGCCGGCCAGGGTGATGTTCTTCGGGACCATCTCGCCGACGACGGTGTGCAGGAAGACGACCACGCCGAGGGCGAGCACGAACGCGACCGGGTGGACGGCGTTCTCCGGCATCCCGATCGTCGCGAGCGGGCCCTCCACCAGGTGCGCCAGGGCGGGCTCGGCGATCGCGCCGAGGCCGAGCGAGCAGATGGTGATGCCGAGCTGGGCGCCGGCGATCATCAGCGGGATCTGGTTCATGGCCGACAGCGCCCAGCGGGCGCTTCGGGACGTCGCGGCGAGCGGCTCGAGTGCGGTTCGCCGCGAGGCGATCAGCGCGAACTCGCCGCCGACGAAGAGCGCGTTGCCGAGCAGCAGCACCACGGTGACCAGCAGCTCAGTCATCGGCCGGCTCCGGCGGCGCGCCGACGAGCACCTGCTCGATGCGGTGCCGGTCGACCTGCATGACGGTGAACGCCCAGCCGTTGTCCTCGATCGACTCGCCGGCGACCGGGATGTGGCCGAGCCGGGAGAGCAGGAAGCCCGCCAGCGTCTCGTACGGGCCCTCGGGCAGCCGGAAGCCGGTCTGCTCGGCCAGCTCGTCCTCCCGCAGCAGCCCGTCGACCAGGAACGTCGTCTCGTCGCCGGGTGCGGTCAGCTGCTCGCTGCCGGCCTCGGCGACGTCGTGCTCGTCCGCGATCTCGCCGACCAGTTCCTCGATCAGGTCCTCGACCGTGACCACACCGTCGGTGCCGCCGTACTCGTCCACCACGATCGCCATGTCCGCGTCGGCGGCCCGGAGCGCCGCCAGCACCTTGTCCAGGTCGAGACTCTCCGGCACGTACACGGGCTCCCGGGCGACCGCGGAGACCGGCGTGGTGGCGCGGTGCTCGGGCGGGACACCGAGTGCGTCCGAGACCCCGACCACCCCGACGACAAGGTCGAGAGTCGACTCGTACACGGGGAACCTGGTGTGGCCGGTCTCGCGCGCCGCCGTGATGAGGTCCGCGACGCTCGCGGTGGTCTTGAGCCCGACCACGTCGACGCGCGGGGTCATCGCCTTCGCCGCGCGTTTCTCGCCGAAGCGGATCGTGCGACGCAGCAGCGTCGCCGTCTCGGTGGGCAGCGCGCCGGCCCGGGCGCTGATCGCGGCGAGCAGGCCGAGCTCCTCGGGTGAACGGGCGCTGGCCAGCTCCTCCTGCGGCTCGATGCCGAGCCGGCGGACCAGCCAGTTCGCCGAGCCGTTGAGCACGCCGATCAGCCACTTGAAGAGCTTGGAGAAGGCACGCAGCGGCGCCGCGGTGGCCAGGGCGACCCGCATCGGCCTCGCCAGCGCCGCGTTCTTCGGCACCAGCTCGCCGAAGAGCATGGACACGATCGTGGCGAGCACCAGCGCGAGCACGTGCGTGACGGTCTCGGTGGCGCCGCCGGCGATCGGCTCGATGGCCGGCCGGAACAGCCGGGACAGAGCGGGCTCGGCCAGATAGCCGGTCAGCAGCGCGGTGAGAGTGATGCCGAGTTGAGTCCCGGAGAGCTGGAAGGAGAGCTCATGCAGGGCGTGCCGGACCGTACGGGCGCGCCGGTCGCCCGCGTCGGCACGCTTGTCGATCTCCACCCGGTCGACGGTGACCAGCCCGAACTCGGCTGCCACGAAGAACGCGTTGCCCGCCGTGAGCAGCGCGAAGGCAGCCAACGGGAGCACTGCGGTCAGGAGCAGGCCGTCCATGATCGGTTCACCTCGGCACTCATTGTGCCGGAACGTCGCGCGGCCCGTGTGCTCGTGGTCGACCTGGCCGCGGTGCCCGCCCACCGCGCTCACTGAGTGTGTTGCGGCTACCGTCGAATCATGAACCTCGCCGAAGAGTTCGCGCTGCTCGCCTACGGCGACGACGGCGCGCCCGACACCGACAGCGTCCGTCTCGACCACGGTGTGGGCGGCGCCCTGCTGCTGGAGCTGGCGATCTCCGGGCGGGTCGGCATCGAGGACAAGAAGGTCGTCGTCCTGGACGGGACGCCGACCGGCGATCCGCTGGTGGACCAGGCCCTGGGCCGGACCGCGGCCGACGAGAAGCCACGCCGGCCCGCCTACTGGGTGAAGAAATTCGCCAAGGACACCCGCAAGCTCGCCCTGAACCGGCTCGTCGAGCAGGGCGTGCTGGCCCGGCGGGAGGACACCGTGCTGCTGGTCTTCCCCCGGACGCGCTATCCGGCTCCGGACGGGCTCGAACCGGCGCCGGAGACCGAGGCACGGCAGCGGTTGATCGCAGCGGTGTCGGCGTCGGGACCGGTCGAGCCGCGTACCGCTGCGCTCTGTGCCCTGCTGGCCGCGACCAACCTCGACCGCAAGGTCTTCCGCACGCTGGACCGCGAGCGGGTCAAGGCGCGACTCAAGGAGATCTCGGCGGGCGACTGGGCAGCCACCGCCGTCAGGCAGACGATCGAGGAGATCCAGACCGCGGTGGTCGTCGCGGTGTTAGCCGCGTCGACCGTGAGCGCGGCGACCACCTAGCACCGCTACGCGGGTGCCTTGTCGCCCTTGATCGAGCGGAGCAGCACGCTGGCCACGTCGACGACCTCGACGTTTTCCTGCTCGCCCTTGCCGGTGACCCCGTCGCCGATCATCGTGTAGCAGAACGGGCAGCCCACGGCGATCGTCTTCGCGCCGGTCGCCAGGGCCTCCTCGGTGCGCTCCACGTTGATCCGCTTGCCGATCTTCTCCTCCATCCACATGCGGGCGCCGCCGGCGCCGCAGCAGAAGGACCGCTCGGAGTTGCGCGGCATCTCCACGAGGTTGGCTGCCGCGCCGAGGACCTCGCGGGGAGCATCGAACACCCGGTTGTGCCGGCCCAGGTAGCAGGGATCGTGATAGGTCACGTCGCCCTCGATCGGCTGGACGGGCGTGAGCTTGCCCTCCTTGACCAGGTGCGCAAGCAGCTGGGTGTGGTGCACGACCTCGACCTCGAGGCCCAGCTGGCCGTACTCGTTGCCGAGGGTGTTGAAGCAGTGCGGGCAGGTCGCGACGATCCGCTTGACGTTGGCTTCCTGCAGGGTCTCGACGTTCTGCTGGGCCAGCATCTGGAAGACGAACTCGTTGCCGATCCGCCGGGCCGGATCACCGGTGCAGGTCTCGCCCTCGCCGAGGATCGCGTATTTCACGCCGGCCTCGTGCAGCAGCGTGGCGACCGCGCGGGTGGTCTTCTTCGCCCGGTCCTCGAACGCGCCGGCACAGCCGACCCAGAACAGGTAGTCGAAGTCCTCGGTCTCACCGACCCGGGGCACCTCGAAGTCCAGGCCCTTGGTCCAGTCCTCGCGGGTGTTCTGCGGCGCGCCCCAGGGGTTGCCCTTGTTCTCCAGGTTGCGCAGCATGACCCCGGCCTCGGCCGGGAAGCTCGCCTCGATCAGCACCTGGTAGCGACGCATGTCGACGATGTGGTCGACGTGCTCGATGTCCACCGGGCACTGCTCGACGCAGGCGCCACAGGTGGTGCAGGACCAGAGCACGTCGGGATCGATCACGCCGCCCTCGGCCTCGGTGCCGATCAGCGGCCGGTTGCCCTCGGCGAGCGCGAGCACGTCCATGTGGGCGAGCTGGGCCGCGGTGGCCTTCTCCTCGCCGGTCAGGTCCTTGCCACCGCCGGCCAGCAGGTACGGCGCCTTGGCGTACGCGTGATCGCGCAGGCTGAGCACGAGCAGCTTGGGCGAGAGCGGCTTGGCGGTGTTCCAGGCCGGGCACTGTGACTGGCAGCGACCGCACTCGGTGCAGGTGGAGAAGTCGAGCAGGCCCTTCCAGGTGAACTGCTCGACCTGGGCGACGCCGAACTGGTCCTTCTCGGGGTCGGCCTCCTCGAAGTCGAGCGGCTTGCCCTCGCTCATCATCGGCCGCAGCGCGCCCAGGCCGGAGCCGGCGGGCTTCTCCGGGCTGCGCTTGAAGAAGATGTTGAAGAACGCCAGGAAGCGGTGCCAGGCGACGCCCATCGTCACGTTCAGGGCGATGGTGATCAGCCAGCCCATCGAGATGAAGATCTTCACGAGGGCGACCCAGGTGGGGCCGTTCGCCGCGGCCGGCAGGATCGCGCCGACGGCGTGGCTGACCGGGGTGGCCCAGGTGTCGTACTCGAAGGTGTCGTTGGCGACCTTGAAGCCGCGGATCAGGAAGCCGCAGATCAGGACCCCGACGATGATCGCCTCGACGAAGTAGGCCTGCCACATCGTCGAGCCGGTGAAGCGGGAGAGCTTCTTCCGCTTGTCCCGCTGCCGGATCGCGACCAGCACCAGGATGCCGGCCAGGCCGAGGACGCCGATGATCTCGGTGCCCAGGCCGTACACCGTCCAGTGGCCGATGATCGGCAGCCCGCCCTCGGGGTCGACCACCTCGAAGTAGGCCTCGACCACCAGCAGGAACAAGATCATGAACGAGACCATGACGAACCAGTGCGCGGCGCCGATCACGGTCCACTTGAGCATCCGGGTGTGACCCAGGGTCTCGACCAGCATGGTGCGGGTCCGGGCACCCTTGCCGGTGAAGCGCTCCGGGTCCGGCCTGCCCTGGCGGATCACTGCCGTGATCTGCATGACCGCGCGTACGGCGAGGGCGACGGCGACGAGGGTGACGGCACCCGCCAGGACTGTGGCGACGATCTGCACTGTGCCCATGTGGTTGTGCCTCCTCGGTCGGCTGGCTCGCCGGCCTATGTTACCCACGAGTAATCAGATAGCGAGCAGCAGTCCGGGCGGGTCTTCCAGTTCGTCTGACAGTTCGCAGTCGAAAGCGCACCCCGCGGCTCGAGCGCCGGGTGCGCTGTCGGACAAATCAGACGAAGATCACGCTACCGCGTGGCCGAGGGCCGCGCGGCAGGCTCGGGCGCTATCGCCAGCGGGACAGGATGCCCAGCGAGGCGACCATGCAGCCGAAACCGACGAGGAGGTTCCAATACCGCCACGCCTCGACCGGATACTGCTGCTCCGAGAGGTAATACACCACCAGCCAGGAGATGCCGAAGACGATCAGCGCGACCGCCGTGATGGGCAGCCACACCGGACTCGGCTTCTTCGACGTCGCCGTCGCGGACGGGCGAATGTCCGTCGGCGGGGTGTAGACCTTCTTCTTGCGAACCTGTGACTTCGGCACGGCGCTCTCCTGAGGGCAACAAGTGGTGAACAACCCACCCCTGAGCGGCTCCGGGGACCCCGAAAGCTGCCCGTGGCGAATACTGTTCGATAGCTAGCGTAGTCAAGGCGGCGCGCGCACAGGCACCCGCCGGTGGGTTTTTCGGCCGAGCCAGGGAGGACAACCGACGTGGAGTACACCACGGGGGCGCCCTCGTGGCGACTTGTCCTGCGACGAGCCCTGGGTGGACTACGTCCCCGTCGCAAGAATCAACGCCAGCGCGGGTGGTCGGTCGCGGTCCCGCTGATCGGGCTCGCGGCCGGACTTTTGTTCACCACTTCGGCGACGACAGCCGACGGCACGGCCCTGCGGGACGACCGCCGGCCGCAGCTCACCCAGCTCATCGCGGACAAGCGGACCCGGCTCGAACATCGCGAGGAACGGGCCGCCGGCCTGCGCAAAGCCGTCGACGAGGACGCGGCGAAACTGGCCGACGTCGACGAGCCGGTCAAGCAGGCCCGCGAGCGCGCGGACGCGTTGCGCGGGGGCGCGAGCTTCACAGCCCTGCGCGGTCCCGGCATCACGGTCAACCTCAACGACTCACCCCAGCGGACCACCGGCAACGGCACGGACGCGCCCGAGAACGACGACCTGGTCGTGCACCAGGGTGACGTCCAGGCCGTGGTGAACGCGTTGTGGGCGGGCGGTGCCGAAGCAATGGCGATCATGGATGTCCGCGTGATCTCCACGAGCGCGGTACGCTGTGTCGGCAACACGCTGCTGCTCCACGGGCAAGTATTCTCCCCGCCATTCAAGATCACGGCGATCGGCGAACCCACCGCGATGCATCGCGCGTTGGAGTCCGCAGAGGGAGTCCAGCAATTCCGTGCGGCGGTGGCCGATTTCGGCCTCGGCTATCAGGAAACCGTCGAGAGGAACGTGACTGTGCGGGCGTACGACGGGTCGAGTGACCTCCGATCCGCCGAGGCCACGGACTGATGGAAACGTCGGACGCCCAGCAGGGCGCGGCGAACTCCGGTCGGCACCGCGCACCCGACAGCGACGCCCAGACGGCGTTCATTCCCCGGATCACGGACGCTTCCCCGGGCGGGGTGCCGGGCGGGCCGCTGGATCCACCGGCCAGCCTCGGCGGGGCAGCTCCTTGGCCGGCGGCCCAGGCGCATCCGATCTCGCCGGCTGTCGGTGTGCCGCGGGTTGTCGCGGCTCCGGGCTCTCAGACGTTTTCTGCCTCCCCGGCTTCTGCGTCCCCGGCTTCCGCCTCCCTGGCGCTGGACGAGACATCGCCGAATCTGGGCCGGCCGCCGCATTTGTCGGCCTCTCTTGGCCAGGCCCCGTCGTCACCTGCGGCGCCCACTACTCAAGCTCCCGCCCCGCCGTTGCAGGCCCCGCGGTCCCTTGCGCAGGCGCCGTCGTCTCCTGCCCCGCCGTTGCGGGTGCCGCCGTCCCCTGCTCCGCCGTTGCGGGCGCCGTCATCTCCTGCCCCGCCGGTTTCGGCTGCCGATACCGCCATTATTCGGACCGATACCCCCTCGGGTGCCGTTGATCCTGTGGTCGCGCGCGCCGCTGCGGCCGCTCGGGCTGCTGCCAAGACCGATGACCCTCCGGCGGCGCGGTCAAACCCGCCAGCGGCAGCCAGCGCGGCGCCCCTGCCACCGCCACCCGTCGCGCCCGCTCCTGTGGCTCTCACGCCCGCATCTGTGCCTGTCGCACCCACGTCTGTGCCCGCCGCGCCCAGGCCTGTCCCCGCTGCGCTGGCCAATGACTTCGACTTCTTCGCAGCGGCGGCCGAGGAGGCTCGGACCGCCCGGCAGGCCGCCTCCGCGCAATCTGCCGGCACCGGCGCTGCGGCGGCGCCAGCAAGCCGCCTCGGCGCTGCGGCGGCGGCGAGCAGCTTCACACCGCCAACCAGCGGCACACCGGGCAGAAACGACTTCACAGCTCCGAACGGCGGCAACCCAGCACGCCCCGGCAGCGGCGCCCCCGTTGAAGGCACCTACGCACGCCCGGACAACGACGTCTATCCGACACCCACCAGCAGCTACCGCGGGCAGCCCACCGACGGGCAAGGACCGCCGCGAGGCGCCCAGGCCCAGCCACCGGCTGCCCCGGCCGACAGGCAGCTGCAAATGCCGCAGCGCAGGGCGGCGCCGGACCCGTCGGGTGGCCACCGTCAGGACGCCGGCCACGCCGAAGCCACCAACGGTTTCGGTGGCTCCCCGTCGGTTGCGGACGCGTTCAGGTCACGCAGCGATCGGCGACTGGCCGCTGACACCAACACCGCCGGCGAGTGGAGCCCGGCCGGCCGGGACCGTTCCGGCGACGCCGAGGGATTGCCCGGTCACGGATCGTCAGCCGCCCGCAGCGGTGGGCTGTCGGCGCGCCAGGCCGAGGATCCGTCCGCTACCGCGATCATTCGCACCGCTGATGCGCCGACCGGACTGCTGCCCTCCATCCGGCCCAAGGTCGGTTCCCCGTCGACACCGGACGTGAGCAACTCTGTGCGTACCCCTCTGCCCAGCGGGTCCGGCAATGTCGGCGCCGCTTCCGTCGCGGCCGCGGCGGCCGCCGTAGCCGCCGATCCTGATGCCAGCGTTGGTGACGGCGCGGCGGACGCGGCAAAGCCGCGGCGAGGTGAGAAGGTCGTCAAGTTGCGGCCCGAGCAAACCAACGAGGGTTACAAGAGCGTGTACTCCGAGTTGACCCGCCCGACGCTGGGTTCCCGCATCCGGTCCGGGATCCGGGTCTCCGGCGAACTGATGATCACCTTCGGGTTGATCGTGCTGCTCTTCGCCGGGTATGAGGTGTTCGGCAACTCGGCCAAGGTCGACAACGAGCAGGACACCCTCGCCGGCGAGCTCGACGATCAGTGGAACGACCCCACCGTCGCGCCGAGCACGCCGACCAAGGCCGCGCCCGCCGCGCCCGGCAAGAACCTGGTCGGGCGGCTCTACATCCCGAAGTTCGGCATGGAGTGGGTCGTCGTCAACGGCGTGCGGCCGCAGGACATCCGGTACGCGCCCGGCCACTATCCGGACACCGCGGATCCCGGCGAGATCGGCAACTTCTCGGTGGCCGGTCACCGGATCCGCAAGATCTTCTGGCGGCTGGACGAACTCAAGCCGGGCGATGTGATCGGCGTCGAGACCCGCACCAACTGGTACGTCTACAAGGTCAGCAACAGCGAGGTCGTGAAGCCCAGCGCCGTCGAGGTGGTGGCGCCGGTGCCCGGCAAGCCGAAGGCCAAGCCGACCACGGCGATACTCACGCTGACCACCTGCAACCCGAAGTTCAACAACTATGAGCGGCTCATCGTGCATGCCGAGCTCGTCAGCACGGTCAAGCGGGACGCCGCCCTGCCGCAGGCCGGCCGGCCCGCCGAAATCGGCAAGACGAAGGCTTAGGGAGGGCCCGCGATGTATGCCTGGATCTGGCGCAAGCTGCCCTTCGGCCTGTGGGGCAAGCTGACCGGTTCGCTCGCGCTGGTCACCATGGTCGGCGCGCTGCTCTGGTACGTCGTCTTCCCGTGGGCGACGCCGTTGCTGCCGTTCGACGACGTGCAGGTGGGCACCGGCACCGAGCAGGGTGGCCCGGCCCAGCAGGACCCGAACGCGGTGCCCGGCGACGACTCGCTGCTGGGGCCGGACGAGATCCCGTACAACGAGAACTCGAACGAACCTCACCCTTCTGCCACCTAGGTGCTGCCGTGCGCATTCTCGTGATCGACAACTACGACTCGTTCGTCTTCAACCTGGTGCAGTACCTGGGCCAGCTGGGTGCCGAGTGCGAGGTCCGGCGCAACGACGAGATCACCGTGGCCGAGGTCGCCGGCTTCGGCGCGGCCGGGGTGCTGCTCTCTCCGGGCCCGGGTACGCCGGAACGCGCGGGCATCATGATGGACGTCATCAAGGCGTACGCGGGCAAGCTGCCGATGTTCGGCGTCTGCCTCGGCCACCAGGCGATCGGCGCGGCGTTCGGTGGCACCGTCACCCGCGCCCCCGAGCTGCTGCACGGCAAGACCTCCACGGTGCAGCACAAGGGCACCGGCGTCCTGGCCGGCCTGCCCGACCCGTTCACCGCCACCCGCTACCACTCGCTGGCCGTCCTGCCGGAGACCCTGCCGGAGGAGATCGAGGTCACCGGCTGGACGGAGTCCGGCGTGGTCATGGCGATGCGGCACCGCACCCTGCCGATCGAGGGCGTGCAGTTCCACCCGGAGTCGGTGCTGACCGAGGGCGGCCACACGATGCTGGCGAACTGGCTGGCGGCGTGCGGCCTGCCGGAGGCGCTGGACCGCGCCCCGGAACTCGCCGCCGAGGTGGAGACCCGCCGACGCTCGGCCTTCGCCACGTCCTGACCCGAGAAGACACGTCCTGACCCGAGAAGAAAGCCCGGACGCGACACGCGTCCGGGCTTTCTCGTGCTGTGGATCAGTTGAGCAGACCGGCGCCGCCCGGCGGGTCGGTGTCGTCCGGATCCGGCGAGCCGGATCCGTCGGGGTCCGGCTCCTGCTCGGCGATGACGGTCAGGGTGATCTGGGTGTTCTTGGACTTCTTCTGCTTGGCATCCGGAGTCTGCGCGACCACCGTCCCCGCCGTGCCCTGCTGGTCCGACTCCTCGGTTTCGATGTTGGTGAATCCCCGCTCCTCCAGCAGCGCCCGCGCGACGGCCTCGGTCTTACCGACCACCGACGGCACCTCGATCAGATTGCCCTTGGAGATCTCGACGGTGATCTTCGTGCCGCGCTTGACCTGCTGGCCCTCTTTCTCGACCGAGACCACGCGGCCAGCATCCACATCGCTGTTGACCGATTCGAACTCCGGAACGAGATTGGCACCAACCAGTGCCGTCTCAGCGGCCTCGCGGGTGCTGCCCTTGAGGTCGCTGGGCACCCGGGTCTGCGCCGGGCTGTTGCACATCTGGATGGTCACTTGCGTGTCGACCGCGACCGACGTGGTCGCCGCCGGCGACTGCTTCTCGACCTTGTCTTCGCAGTCTGCCGTCTCGATGGACTCACCGACCGAGATGTCCTGGAAGCCCGCCCCGGTGAGTTTCGTCCGGGCGTCCTTCTCCGACAGCCCAGTCACCTTCGGCACCGCTGCTGTCGCCACCACCGGATCCGGATCTTTGTCCTTGTTCTGGGAGAGCGCCAGACCGATGCCCAGCGCCACGACGGCGAGCACGCCCAGGGCGGCCAGCACCGCCATCACCCACGAGGACGTCTTGCGTTCCGGCTGCTGCGGGCCGCGTGGGCCGGCGTATCCGGCCGGGATCGCCCGGGTCATCGCCGTCTGGTCGCGCATCGGCGGGCCGGCCATCGCCATCGTCTCGGCCTCGGACATCACCGGAGTGGCCAGCACCGGGCGCCCCGCGACCGCCCGCAGGGCGTCGGCGCGCATCTCCTGCGCGCTCTGGTAGCGGTTCAGCGGGTTCTTGGCCAGCGCCTTGAGCACGATCGCGTCGACGTCCGGCGGGACCTCGCGGTTGATGTCGCTCGGCGCCTTCGGGTCCTCGCGGACGTGCTGGTACGCGACGCTGACCGGGCTGTCACCGACGAACGGCGGGTGCCCGACCAGGAGCTCGAAGAGCACACAACCGGCGGCGTACACATCGGAGCGGGCGTCGACGGACTCGCCGCGCGCCTGCTCGGGCGACAGGTACTGCGCCGTACCGATGACCGCGCTGGTCTGTGTCATCGTGGTGGCACCGCTGGCCAGGGCCCGCGCGATGCCGAAGTCCATGACCTTGACCTGGCCGTTCTGCGTGATCATCACGTTGCCGGGCTTGATGTCCCGGTGGATGATCCCGTGCCGGTGGCTGAACTCCAGCGCGGCGTCGATGTCGGCGATGATCTCCAGCGCCTTGCGGGTCTGCAGGCGCTGCTCGGCGGCGAGGACCTCCTTGAGGGTCCGGCCGTTGACGAACTCCATGACGATGAAGGGGTGCTTCTCGCCGGCCGCCGACATCTCTTCGCCGGTGTCGTAGACGGCAACGATCGCCGGGTGGTTCAGGGCGGCGGAGTTCTGCGCCTCCCGGCGGAACCGCTCCTGGAAGGTCGCGTCGCGGGCCAGATCGGTGCGCAGCATCTTGATCGCGACGTCGCGACCGAGGCGGAGGTCACGGCCCTTGTGCACCTCGGCCATTCCGCCGTAGCCGAGCAGCTCGCCGACCTGGTACCTGCCACCGAGCAGGCGGGCCTGCGCCGTCATAGCGTCTGTCGTCCTTCGGTCGCGTGGTTCAGGCTGTGCGGAGCAGCAACCTGCTTCGTAAGACGGTACGGCGCCACCGGCGCCCGTGGCTCAACCGCTCCCGCATGCACGACCGGGGCAGACGGGCCGCCGTTACCCAGCGCGGTGTTTCCCTGCTGGAGCAGGAACGAGATGACACCGGCACAGAGCAGCACCAGCAGGGCGAGCACGACCGCCAGGACGATGAGCACCTGCCGGCCGCCGGAGCCCTCGGGCTGCTTGCCGCCCTGCATCGGCTGCTGCTGCTGCAGCGGCGGTGCCGACGGGTGCCGGTACGGCGGCTGGCCGGACGGCACGGAAGCCGCGCCGCGCGCCTGCGAACCGCTGACCGGCCGGGGAATCGGCGGATACGGCGGGCGGCCCTGCCCGGCGGGCGGTTGCCCGGGCGGGCCGGAGGTGGGAGCGCCGGAGTATGGCCTGTTCGCCGCCGGGCCGCCGGACTGCGGCCTGTTCATCGCGGGCCCACCCGACTGCGGGTGGCCGCCGTGCGCCGAGCCGTTCACGGCCGACTGGTGCACCTGGGTGGTGAGCGACGAGGCGGCCTGGCGGGCCACCGCGGCCATCGCCGAGGCGGTGGGCCAGCGCGCGCCCGGATCCTTCGCCAGGGCCCGGTCCACGATGGCACGCACGGCCGGCGGGATGTCGGCCGGCAGCGGTCGCGGGGTGTCCCGGACATGCTTCATGGCGATCTCGATCGGGGTGGCGCCGTCGAACGGCCGGTGCCCGGAGAGGCACTGGTAGGCGACCACGCCGAGGGCGTACACGTCGGAGGCGGCCGTGGCGACGGCGCCCGAGGCCTGCTCCGGGGAGATGTAGGAGGCCGTGCCGAGCACCGAGCCGGCCACGGTGAGCTGCCCGACCAGGGCCGAGCGGGCGATGCCGAAGTCGGTGAGCACCAGCGTGCCGTTCGGGCGTACCAGCAGGTTGCCGGGTTTGACGTCGCGGTGCACGATGCCGTTCGCGTGCGCGGCCTGCAACGCGTCGGCGGCCTGCGCCACCAGGGCCATGGTCCGCGCCGGGGTCAGCCGGCCGACCCGGCTCAGGGTGCGCGACAGCGCGTCGCCCTCGACGTATTCCATCACCAGGAACGCGAGCTGCTGGTCGCTGCCGTAGTCGTAGACGTCGACCACGCCGGGGTGGTTGATCGTGGCCATGGTCCGGGCCTCGCCGCGGAACCGCTCGGCGAAACCGGGCTCGTCCAGCAGGGCCGGGAGCAGGATCTTTACGGCGACCGTCCGGCCCAGCACCTCGTCGGTGCCGCGCCACACGTCGCCCATGCCGCCGCCGGCGATCCGCTCGTCCAAGCGGTACCGGCCGCCAAGGGTGACCCCAGGGCTGATCATGTCAGTCCCCTCCCCGGCCCGCGGCGGCCTTCATGATGAGCCCGGCGATCCGGGCCGCCTCAGCACTCGCATGTCCGCCGGGCACGTTCTCCAGCATGACGCAGACTGCCGAAACTGCCTCACCCTTGTCGTTGTAAGCGAAGCCGATGAACCATCCGTGGTCGTCGGCGTTTTCGGCGTTCTGGGCCGTACCGGTCTTGCCGCCGACCTCGAAGCCGCTGATCTTGGCCCGCTTGCCGGTGCCGTTCTCGACGACGCTGACCATCATCTCGCGCAGGTCGCCGGCGACCTGGCTGTTCACCGGCGTCCGCAGCGTCTGCGGGCTGGCGTTGTAGATCGGCCGGCGATCGGGGCTGAGCAGCTGCTGCACGAGGTATGGCCGCATCTGCTTGCCGCCGTTGGCCACCGTGGCGGCGATCAGCGCGCCCTCCATGGTCGTCATCCGGACGTCCTTCTGCCCGATCGACGACTGGGCGAGGCCGGCCTGGTCGATGCTGCCGTCCGGGTTCTTGATCTCACCGGTGTGGCTGGCCGCGACCGGCAGGCCCGAGCCCTCCAGGTCGCCGACCGTCAGGTCCTCCTGCTCGAAGCCCCAGTCCTGGGCCGCCTTCTTGACCTTCTCGCCGCCGAGCTTGACGCCGAGCTGGGCGTAGCCGGTGTTGCAGCTGTCGGTCAGCGCCTCCTTGAGGGTGACCTGCGCGCCGGGGCAGGTCTGGTCCTCGGAGTTCTTGATCGGAGAGCCGGAGCCGGGCGCCGTGTAGAGCGCGCCGGCCGGGATCTCGGTGCTCTGCTTGTAGCCGTTCTGCAGGGCGGCGGCCGAGATGATCACCTTGAAGGTGGAGCCGGGCGGGTAGGTCTCGGACAGCGCGCGGTTCAGCAGCGGCTTGTCCTTGTCCTCGTTCAGCGTCTTGTACGCCGCCGCGGCCGCTTTCGTGTCGTGGCTGGCCAGCGGGTTCGGGTCGTAGCTGGGGAACGAGGCCAGCGCCTGGATCGCCCCGGTGGTCGGGTCGATCGCCACCGCGGAGCCCTTCTTGGCATTCCGCTCGTTGTTGGTGAGCTGCTTCCAGGCCGTTTCCTGCGCCTTGGACTTGATCGACAGCACCACGTTGCCGCCGCCGGCCTGGTCACCGGTGAACATCGCGCTGACCCGGTCGGCGAAGAGCTTGTCGCTGGCGCCGGAGAGGAACTCGTTCTCGCTGCGCTCGATGCCGACCTCGGCGATGTTGACCGGCTTGTAGCCGACGATCGGCGCGTAGATCTGCCCGCCGGGATACTGCCGGAGGTACTTCAGCGTGTCGTCGGTCAGCTTGTTTCGGGCCAGCGGCACGCCGCCGCCCGCCTCGATGACCCCGCGGGGCACTTCGTACTCGGCCACCCGGACGCGGCCGTTGTAGTCGCTGGTGCGGTAGGCGTCGGCCTTGTAGCCCTGGACCCAATTCAGGTTGGCGAAGAGCAGGCCGAACAGGACGAGGATGACCACGCCGGCCTTGCGCAAGGGTGCGTTCACGGCTTGATCACCTCCGTCATGGCGCCGTGTAGCTGGGCGGGTGGTTGCTTCGATCCACCGGACTGCGCCGCCGGCCCTGCCGTCGCGGGCCTGCGGGCGGCATCCGAGATCCGCAGCAGCATCGCGATGAGCAGCCAGTTCGCCATGAGCGACGAACCGCCGGAGGACAGGAACGGCGTGGTCTGACCGGTCAGCGGGATCAGCCCGGTGATGCCACCCAGGATGACGAAGACCTGCAAGCCCAGGGTGAACGCGAGGCCGCCGGCGACCAGTTTGCCGAAGGAATCCCGGACGCCCAGGGCCGCGCGCAGGCCGCGCTCGACGATCAGCAGGTAGCAGACCAGCAGCGCGGAGAGGCCGAAGAGCCCGATCTCCTCGCCCATGCCGGCGAAGATGAAGTCGTTGCGCACCTCGGGCACGAACCCGGGTGAGCCGGCGCCCGGGCCGGTGCCGAACAGGCCGCCGGTGCCGAGCCCGAGCAGGCCCTGGACCAGCTGGTAGCTGCCGCCGATGCGGTCGTAGTTCGCCGCCGCGAACGGGTCGAGCCAGACCGTCGCCCGGTCGTAGAAGTTGGCGAACGGGCCGCCGATCGAGGCACCCAGCAGGTAGGCCAGGTAGACGCCGCCGAAGAACATCACCAGGCCGATGATCAGCCAGCTGACCCGCTCGGTGGCGACGTAGAGCGTCACGACGAACAGGCCGAAGTAGAGCAGCGCCGTGCCGAGGTCCTTCTCGAAGACCAGGACCAGCAGGGAGAGCAGCCACACGGTGATGACCGGGCCGAGGTCGCGGCCGCGCGGGAAGTCGATGCCGAGGAACCGGCGGCTGGCCAGCGACAGCACCTCGCGCTTGCGGACCAGGTAGTAGGCGAAGAACGAGACCAGCGCCAGCTTGGCGAACTCACCGGGCTGGATCGAGAACGCGCCCATCTTGATCCACAGCTTCGCGCCGTTGACCTCGGAGATGCTGCCCGGCAGGACCGCCGGGATCATCACCAGCACGATGCCGACCAGGCCCAGGGTGTACGCGTACCGCGAGACCGTCTTGTGGTCGCGGACCACCAGCAGCAGCACCGCGGCCAGCACCAGCGCCACCAGCGTCCAGGCGAGCTGACGGCCGCCCACCCCGGCGAAGACGCCCGGTTCGGGCTGCTTCTCCGCAATGGACTTGGCCAGGTCGAGCCGGCGCAGGAAGCCGACGCCGAGGCCGTTGATCAGCGCCACTGTCGGGATCAGGACCGGGTCGGCGTGCAGGGCCGTGAACCGGACCACCAGGTGCAGGGCGACGAACAGGACGCTCAGCAACGCGGCGGGCACCCAGAACGTCGGCGTGATCTTGTCGAACTGGTTGGCCTCGACCGTGGCGCCGTACGCGGCCACGAGAATCATCGCCAGCGCGAGCAGGCCCAACTCCGCGTTGCGTCCCGTCTTCGTGCCCTGGACACGTGGCATCTCACCCGTGGTCGCGGGTGTGGGAGCCGGAACGGCGGGCGCGGTCAAGAAAGAGTCCCCAGACTTCGGTGAGCGGACGCTCAGTCGACGGGCCGGCACCCGACCGGGTCGACGACCGGCGGGGCAGACTCCGAGGGCTGGGCGTCCGGCGTGGTGGCCGGCACGAGCGCCGGCGCCGACGATGAGGTGAGCGGGCCGGGAGACGAGAGCGTCCCGGCCGCGGACGGCTTGCCGGACGGGATCACCGGCTCCGACACCGTCGGCGCGGCGCTGCCGGCCACGCAGATCGGCTTCAGGTTGGGGTTGGACGGCTGGTCGCTGGTCAGCTCCTGCAGCATCCGCTGGGCGTCGGGCTGGCTGTCGGCGTGGATGCCCTGCTTGACCCTGTCCTGGGCGACCGAGGTGAGGTCGTCCAGCCGGGCCTCGCTGATCTCGTTGACGCTGGACAGGTCGAGGCCGGCGATCTGGCCGGGCACCCCGCGGAATATCGCGAGCTGACCCTGCTCGGTGGCGCCGACGTAATACTGCTTCTGGGTGTATTGCCAGCCCAGGTAGAGGCCACCGCCGAGCATGCCGAGCAGCAGGAACAGCAACAGGCTGGTGCGTACCGGGTGCCGTTTGGGCTGCTCCGGCTCGTCCCGGTCGTAGGCCGCGCCCTCGGGCTGCGGGGGCCGCGGCTTCTGCAGCGCCGCCGCCCGGGCCGCCGCGCTCGAGGCGTCGGCGACTGTGGAGTTGCCGCGATCACGGGCGGCCGCGCCGCCGACGATCGGAGCCTGCTCCATGATGTCGGCGTCGGTCGCGTCGGCGACCACCACCGTGATGTTGTCCGGGCCGCCACCGCGCAACGCCAGCTGCACGAGACGCTCGCAGCACGCCTGGGCGTCCTGGATGTCGCGCATGCTCTCGCCGATGGTCTCGGCGCTGACGACGCCGGAGAGGCCGTCGCTGCAGATGAGGTAGCGGTCGCCCTTGAGGACCTGGCGGACCGAATACTCCGGGTCGATGTCCCGGCCGTCGAGCGCGCGGGTGAGCAGCGACCGCTGCGGGTGGCTGCTCGCCTCCTCGGGACTGATCCGGCCCTCGTCCACCAGCATCTGAACGTACGTGTCGTCCTTGGTGATCTGGGCGAACTCACCCTGGCGCAGCATGTAGGCGCGCGAGTCGCCGATGTGCACCATGCCGATCTTGCTGCCGGAGAAGAGCACCGCGGTCAGCGTCGTGCCCATCCCCTCCAGATGCGGATTGGCGTCGACGGTGTCGCGCAGGGTCTGGTTGGCGGTGCCCACGGCGTGGCGGAGGGCGTCGACCAGCGCATCGCCGGGGACGTCCTCGTCTAGCGGAGCCATGGCCGCGATGACAATGTTGCTGGCGACGTCACCGGCGGCCATGCCGCCCATGCCGTCGGCGACGGCAAGGAGCCGCGGTCCGGCGTAGACGGAGTCTTGATTTCCGTCTCGGATCAGACCGCGGTCGCTCTGGGCGGCGTAACGCAGGGTCAGGGTCATGGCCGTAACTCGAGTGAAGTGCGGCCGATCCGGATCGGCACGCCAAGGGGGACGGGAGTAGGTCCGGAGACCTTACCGCGATCGAGATAGGTGCCGTTCGTCGAGCCGAGGTCCTCGACGAACCACTGCCCGTCCCGCGGCATGAGCCGGGCATGCCGAGCCGACGCGAAGTCGTCCGTAATGACCAGCGTCGAGTCCTCCGCCCGACCGATAGTGATATGAGCCTCACCGAGCGTGATTTTAGTGCCGGCCAGCTGGCCGGCGGTCACCACGAGTTGCCGGGCGGCCTTGCCCCGCTTCGCCTTCGCCGGCCGGCCCTGTGGCACCACGCCACCCACGCCCCGGGGCGTGGCGACGAGACTCTTGGACCGGACCCCGGCGAAGAGATCCTTACGGATGACTCCCACCACTGTGAACACGAAGATCCACAGCAGTATCAGGAAGCCGAAGCGGGCGACGGTGAGGACAAATTCTGGCAAGGTGCCTAGCCGTCCACTCGGAACGTGAGGGTGGTCGTCCCCAACTGGATCATGTCGCCCGGGTTGAGCGCCACGGCCGACACGCGCTGGCCATTGACCATCGTGCCGTTCGTCGAGCCCAGGTCAGTCAGCACCACCTGACTGCCGTCGTAGTCCAGCCGGGCGTGGCGTCGCGAGATACCGACGTCCGGCAGGCGCAGATTCGCCTGGTCACCACGGCCGATCACCGTGGAACCCATCTGCAGGGGGTACGTGCGACCGTCGCCGGAGACCAGGCCGACGTTGCGCCCGTTGTGCCCTCCGTGCTGCTGGTAGCCACCCTGCTGCTGGTCATACGGCGAATACGCCGGCGCCGCGTCGTAGGCGGGCTGTTGCACAGGCGCGACCTCGCCGCCGGTGTACACCTCCGCCGTGACCCGGAACATGCCGGTATCGAGCCCGTCACCGCGCTCGATCTCGACGATGACGTCGCCATAGACCGTCCAGGCCTGCTCGCCGATGAACTCCGCCTGCGACTGGGCCAACTCCTGGGCCAGTGCGGCGGCATACGGCGCCAACCTGCTGTGGTCGTACGGCGAGAGATCGATCACGTAGCGGTTAGGCACCAAGGTGCGGCCACCAGCGAGGATAGCCTTGTGCGCCTCGGCCTCCCGCTGCATGGCATTAAGAATCTCCACCGGGTGCACGACACCCTTGAACACCTTCGCGAAGGCACCCTCGACCAGGCCTTCCAACCGCTTCTCAAAGCGCTGCAGCACGCTCACCGGCTCCTCCTCGGGTTCCGAGGACATGATGGTATCCGGCCGCCGCTTCCGCATCTCTGCGAAGAGCAACCGGTCGCTCCTGACCCTCGTATTGCGTCCCCTGACGCCGTGCTAGTCTTCCCTGGCGTCACGGGCAGTATCTGCTCGCGGTGTAACGAGGGACAGCGTAGTCTGTTCCGGCTAACTGAATGCCACGGGGATGTGGCGGAATGGCAGACGCGCACGGTTCAGGTCCGTGTGTCCGAAAGGACGTGGGGGTTCAACTCCCCCCATCCCCACGAGCTCCTAGGTGCCCTCTGTCCGCGGGAAGCGCGGACCGGGGGCGCTCGTCATTTCTGCTCCGGGGGCCGAGCCCCCGGACGCCCCGCGTTGCGGTGGGCGCTCTCGCTGCTTCGCTCGCGCTTACTTCGTCGGTGGCCACTCTCGCCGCTTAGGTTGTTACTGCATCGGTACGGAGTGACGGGCTTACCGGGCGCGTCTAGTTGGCACCGCTCCTCCACGCTTGCCCCCTTCCTGCCTTCTTGCTTGTCTTGTTGTTGTCTCCTGGGTTTGTGCCTTGGTCTTTGGGTGATAGCGGAGCGTGAGGGGCGCCGCGTTATGCTCTCGACTGGTTTTTACCCCCGAGACCTCTGGAGAGTTTGCTCGTGGCCGTCGCCCTAGTTACTGGTTCGGGTGGTCTCATCGGCTCCGAGGCGGTTCGGCACTTTGCCGGGCTCGGCCTCGAGGTTGTCGGGATCGACAACGACATGCGGCAGGAGTTCTTCGGCGCCGAAGCGTCGACGGCCTGGAACGTGCAGCAGCTCACGGCGGACCTCGGCGCGGCGTATTCGCACCACGGGGTCGACATCCGGGACCGGGACTCGCTGGGGAAGATCTTCCGGAGGTACGGCACGGACATCGCGGTCGTGATCCACACCGCCGCGCAGCCGTCGCACGACTGGGCGGTGCGCGACCCGTTCACCGACTTCGACGTGAACGCCGGCGGCACGCTCAACATGCTGCAGAACACCCGCGAGCACTGCATCGAGGCGCCGTTCATCCACTGCTCGACCAACAAGGTGTACGGGGACACTCCCAACCGGCTGCCGCTGGTCGAGCAGGAGACCCGCTGGGAGATCGACCCCGCCCACCCGTATGCGGGCGGCATCACCGAGGACATGTCGATCGACCACTGCCTGCACTCGGTCTTCGGCGCGTCGAAGGTTGCGGCTGATGTGATGGCCCAGGAATACGGGCGTTACTTCGGCATGAAGACGGCGATCTTCCGGGGTGGCACCTTGACGGGGCCGGCGCACTCCGCGACCGAGTTGCACGGCTTCCTCGGGTACGTGATGCGGGCGAACATGGAGCGGCGGCTCTACCGGATCTTCGGCTACAAGGGCAAGCAGGTCCGCGACGCCATCCACAGCCACGACGTGCTCAGCGCGTTTGAGGCGTTCTTCCGCGACCCGCGCTCGGCGGCGGTCTACAACCTCGGCGGCGGCCGGCACTCGAACTGCTCCAACCTCGAGGCCTTCGCCATGGCGGAGAAGATCAGCGGCACCGAGATGGTCACCGAGTACGTCGACGACAACCGGATCGGCGACCACCAGTGGTGGATCGGCTCGATGGCGGCGTTCCAGGCCGACTACCCGGAGTGGAAGCAGGTCTACGACGTCCCGATGATCCTCCAGGAGATCTACGAGGCCAACGTCGACAAGTGGGTGCCCCAGCCGTGATCTCGCAGGGCAAGAAGAACGTCCTCGGCGTGCTGGTCGACGCGGTGGACTACGAGGCCGCGACCGCCCAGATCCTCGACGCCGCCCGCGAACGCCGGCACTACGCCGTCACCGCGCTGGCCGTGCACGGGGTGATGACCGGCGTGCAGGACAAGGCGCACAACGCCCGGCTGAATTCGTTCGACCTGGTGACGCCGGACGGGCAGCCGGTCCGCGGTGCGCTCAACCTGCTGCACCACGCCGGCCTGACCGACCGGGTCTACGGCCCGGAGCTCACCCTGCGGGTGCTGCGCCAGGCCGCGGCCGAGGGCCTGCCGGTCTACCTGTACGGCTCCACCGAACCGACCCTGCAGCAGCTCGTGCCGGCGCTGGAGCGGATGTTCCCGGCGCTGAAGCTCGCCGGGGTCGAGGCGTCGAAGTTCCGCAGCGTCCAGCCCGGCGAGGACGCGGAGATCGCGGACCGGATCAAGGCGTCGGGCGCGCGGATCGTGCTGGTCGGGCTCGGCTGCCCGCGCCAGGAGATCTTCACGTACGCGATGCGCCCACTGCTCGACATGCCGCTGCTCGCGGTCGGGGCGGCCTTCGACTACCACGCCGGGTTACTGAAGAACCCGCCCGCGTGGATGCAGAAGTACGCCCTGGAGTGGCTGTGGCGCCTCGGGCTGGAGCCCAAGCGGCTGTGGAAGCGGTACATCCTGCTGAACCCGGCCTACGTGTCGCGGCTGGCCGTGCAGAAGGCCGGGCTGTGGAAGGCGACCCCGCCCGCGCCGGGCACCGAACCGGTGCAGACCTTCGCGGTCTGAGCCGACCGCACCCAGGGAGCGGGCCTCGTTCGGGCGGTGCCGGGGTCTCGCGGCGTCGCCGCCGGAAACCCCGGCCGACCTCCCCAGGTCGAGCCCGTGCCGGCCACCGATGCATCGGTGGGGTCTGGCACCCGACATTAGGACACAGGTCACGGCCGCAACAGGGGGCATTGTCCTCTTCGCCCGTTGGGATGAGTCCTCTCCGTAACATTTAGACCACCGAACGTAGCGTCGGGACCCCTACGGGTACCCGGTCCGGGCATATCCCGGTTTTGCTAGTTGCGTCACAGGTGAAGTCTGTCGATGTGAACACCGCAACGGATCTCATCCTGATCGGCGCCCTCGCCGGGATCTGGCTCACCGCCGGGCTGCTGGCGGATGCGCTGCCGGTCGCGCGCACGGCGCGCGAGCTGCGCCGGCGCGCCCGGACACTGTCCATGCTGGTCGGCGGCGGGATCGCGATGTTCCTCGCCGTGCCGCTGGTCACCGGCGTGCTGCCCGGAGCCTCCGCCGCGCCCGCGGCCGCATTGCTGCCCGCCGTACCCGCGTTGGTCGTGCTGACGGTGACCGCGCGTCGCCTCGCTCAGGTCCGGCGCGGCGCGGGCGCGTTCGCCACCGCGCCGATGACGCCGGCGCCGCCGGCGCTGCGGGCCGCCGCGGCGCATCCACTGGTCGCGACGCCGCTGCAGATCACCGGCCTGGCGGCGCTGGCCGGCGTGCCGATCGCGGCCGGCGTGATCGAGGTGCCCGGCGCCCAGGTGGCCGGGATCGTGCTGACCGTGGTGGGGGTCGCCGTGCTCGCGCTCGGCATTCGGCACGCGATCCGGCACAGCCGGCTGAACGTCAAGGTCTTCGCGCCGATCGGCAAGGTCCGGCTGCGGGCCGTGCCGTCGCGCCAGAGCTCGGCGGAGACCTACACCGCGCTGCCGATCGAGAGCGCACCGGCGGAGACCTTCGCACCGTCGGGCCACCGCGCCGCCTGACCAGGCGGCGCCGCGCGGAGCCTACTTGCGCTTCGCTTCCTGCACGTAGAGCAGTTCGAGGATCGAGCGGGCGGCCTCGAACCAGCGGTCCAGCCAGCCCGAGTCCGGCATGGTGCCGCGGACCGGCAGCTCCAGCAGCAGCCCCCGCAGCAGCGGGTGGTCCGCCATCGACGGCGAGCTGCCCGCGTCGACCCACGCGCCACTGGTCGGGAAGACCGGCTCGGTCAGTCCCTGCAGGTCCAGCGAGGGCAGCTTCGCCGCCCGGTCCAACGCGCTGGTCGGCTCGATCGGCGTACGGGTCGGCAGGCCGGACAGACTCGATCCACCCCGCGAGACCAGCTCACCGTCGCCGCCCTCCGCGGCCAGCGCCGCATCGCGACGGGTCTGCCGGTAGGCGCTCACGCCCCCGCTGAAGCGGTCCTGCGCGGTCGCGGATCCGTTGCTGAGGTTGTCGGAACCAATCGTCATCTGCTTCGCCTTGCCTCGCTCCGGCGCGCGGTCCGGTCCGCGCTTAGAGCGTTCAACGAGGACGGCTGCCACGGGCGACGGTACAAAAGGGGCAAAATGCGACGACCGCCCCCACGTTCTCGGCGGGGGCGGCCCTGGTGCGTGCGCTACCGGTCGAACTCTCCGCCCTTGGCGCCTCCCACGAAGGCGTCCCATTCGGCGGCCGTAAAGATCAACGCGGGTCCGGTGGGGTTCTTGGAATCGCGAACCGCGACAGCCCGGTCGACGAAGGCCACCTCGACGCAGTTGTCGCAGTTCGGGCCGCTGCGCGTGCTCTTGAACCACCGCGCACGGCTCAGGTCAATCCGGAAACCCTTGGTCTCAACTTCCACAATGGCTCCTCTGCCAGCAAAACGATCATGTCTCTGGACTCCTCCGGAGAGAGGGCCGACGATCGGATGGTCTCGAAGATCGAGTCGTACTTGCGGAGCTCATCGCTCTTCTCCAGAAACAGCCCGCCGGTTGCGTTCTCGGCGAACACCACATTCGGGTCCTCGGCGTCAGGGAAGTCGAGGATCGCGAACGTGCCGTCCATGCCGGCATGGGCTCCCGCCGCGAACGGCAGGATCTGCAGAGTGACGTTCGGCAACCGGGCGGCCTCGATCAATCGGAGCAATTGATCTCGCATCACCTCGTCGCCGCCGACCGGGCGACTCACCACCGCTTCATCGAGCACCACCTGAAGATCGATCGGATCGTCCTGAATCAATAACGCTTGGCGAGCCATCCGGACGCGCACCCGTTGCTCTATTTCTCGGTCGCTGTCACCCAGTCGGGCGGCCCTTATCATCGCTATTGCGTACTTATCGGTCTGCAGCAAACCGGGAATGACCTGCTGCTCGTACGCCCTGATCGACCGCGCCGCCGCCTCGAGCCCGACGTACGCACCCGTGAGGACCGGGCTGAATGGATGCCACCATCCCTTTTGTCGTGCTTCGCGGCTTATTTGCACCAATTCTTCCGACTCGACGCCATTGACGCCGTAAATGTCAAGCATGTCCTTTACGTCGCGCGGGGAGGCGCTCGTGTGGCCGGTCTCGATTCTGGACACCTTGGACGGTGAACAGCCGAGACGCTCGGCCACCACGTCGATGGTCACGCCGGCCGAATCGCGGTATTTGCGGAGCTCGGCACCGAGTCGGCGGCGGCGGATAGTGGGGCTGTTGCGCGGATTCACGCTCACCTCCGGACTGCGTGGCATCATGCGACCGGACGGCAGGGGTCCCCCGTACGGCGTTGTCGAACTCAGTCTCTCTGTTGATCTCTTGATCCTTCAAGCGTCCACAGTGATCGTTTAGTCACTTTCGGCTGACCTGCAACTTGCATCGATTCGCCGTGTGGTGCAATCTTTCCGTATGGCGCACGTCACTTAGTGTTCTTGAGGGACCCTGGGATACAGCGCCGAGTACGACGTAATGCACCGAAAGGCGACGCCGCTCACCGGGGGACCGACCAGGGCCGACTGTCCTCGATGGACTCGACCGAGTTCGGAGAGTAACGGCCGAGCCGGCAACGGCGTTACCGCAACGTTGCGATGATTGGCATCATCGTTACCTTGCAAACATGCACGAGCCGGGCACACTGGACCATCTGTGTTCACTGTGCGGCAAAGTGATATTTGCCCCTACTGGGTTCAGGACAGGAGACGACGTGCTTCCTCGGTCCGGCGATGTCATACACGTGACGAAGGCGGCCAGCGTCCAATTCGCGGCGCCGATGCTCTTCCGCGTCATCCGGGTGCACGACTGGCCAACCTACGAGGGCTGGATCTGGCTGGACGGCTACGAGCTCAACCCCTCCGGCGACGCCGTCGAGCGGCGCTCCATCTTCGTGCAGGTCGGCGGCCTGCGGCAGGTCGGCAAGGCGCCGGACCCGCGCACGCGCAACGGCCGTCAGCCGGGAATGACCACGGGCGCCATCCAGCGCACCCTGCGCGCCAACCGCTGACTCAGTCCTCGGACGGCCCGGGCGACCCGGTCGTCGCTGACGGCGTGGGGGTGGCCGACGCGGTCGGCTCCGCTGCGATGATCAGCGTGATGACCGTGTCCGCCGGCACCTGCTGGCCCTCGGCCGGGTCGCTGTCGATCACCGTGCCGGCCGGAGAATCGCTGGTCACGAAGCGCAGGCGGTAGTTCAGGCCCTTGCGGTCGAGAGCACCGCGAGCCTCCGCCGAGGACAGCCCCTTCAACGCCGGCACGGTCACGTCGCTCGGGGTGGTGGGCGGCGACGCCGGCTGGCTCGGCGGCTCCGTGATCGGCGGCGCGCTGCTGGGCTGGGTCGTGGCCGGCGCCGCGGGAGAGGCGGTCACCTCCGGGGTGGCGGCATCGTCCCCACGCGACTGCGCGATCAGGTAGATGCCCCAGCCCAGCAGGCTCAGGAGCAGCAGCGCGATGATGCCGACCGCGATCGGCGTCCACCACTTGCCGTGCGGTTCGTCGTCCGGCAGCGCCCAGTCGGTGCTGGTGGAGTCGTCGCCGTACCCCGGGCGCCGCGGCCGGACCCCGGCGCGGGCGGACCAGACCTCATTCCCGTCGTCGGCCCAGTTGTCGGTGCTGCGAGTGTCACGCTCTGTGCGCGTACCGTCGCCAGAAGCGGCCGGCAGCACGGACGTCGCGTCGCTCTGCGGCGCCCGCGGAACCACCTGGGTCGCGTCCTCATCCGCCGCCGGGAAGACCCGAGTGCCGTCGGAATCCACCGCGACGCGCGGCATCAACTCGGTGCCGTCATCCTTTGGGGTGCCACCGATCGGGCGAATTTCGCGCTCATCCTGGGACGGCTGGAACTCGCCTGTCTCGTCAAGGCGGCGGTGCTCGTCATCGTCGGACATCGCCGGTTCCTCTCCGCTCGGGCGCCCTCTGCCGCCAACCTAACCAATCTTGGCGCATGGGTTCATTGATTCGCAGGCATCGTCACCTACGGCTACAGTGCCCCGCATGGCCGAGAAGGGCTGGACAGCGCAGGTGGCAGCCGCGGCCGGAGTGGCCGCGGGGACGGGCGCCGCCCAACTCGGCCTCGGCTACGGCCTCGGCGTGGTGGAATGGCCGGCGCTGCCGGCCGGCGACAGCGTGTGGCTGGGCAGCCTGGGCTGGGCGACCTGGATCGCGGCGAGCTCGACCGTGTTCGGCGCGGTCATCGCGGGCCGGCTCGGCCGCGCCGGGGGCGGGCCCTGGCGCTTCGCGCTGGCAGCGAGCGCGGCGGTCGGCGCGCTGCTGACGGTCGCGCTGATCGCGCTCCCGGCCCGAGCCGCGGTACGGACGGACACCTATTCGCCGCAGACGATCGCCGGTGGTTATGCGGTGATCGGCGTGCTCCTGGGCCTGGTCATCGCCTACTGGGCGGTGGTCTGCAGACCGGCGGCGGCAAACCTGATCGCAACGGCGGCCTGGCTCTGGTCGCTGGCCGCGGCGGCGGTCGCGGCCACGATCTTCTGGCACCGTCCATCGGCGACATACCTGTCGAGCTGGCAGTTCGTCTCCCCGGACGGCGCCGACGGCCAGTACGGCACCATCTACTGGCCGAGCGCGGCGCTGACCCTGCTCGCCGCCCTGGTGGTGGGGATCATCGGCGCCCTGCCCGCGGTCCGCCGCGGCGACCTGGGAGTGGGTGCTGCTTCCTCGGGCGCGGTCGGCCCGCTGCTGGTGGCGGCGGCGTTCTTCGCGCTGGCGCCGCAGCTGACGGGTGTGCCGGGTCCGCTGCTGTCTGCGTACCTGATCGCGCCGTATGCGGTCCTGGCCGGGCTGGCGGGGTCGGCGTTGGCCGTCGCCTTCGGTCAGCGCCGGGCGGCCCGTCGGGCGGCCAAGGCGGCGGGTAGGGGCGCCTCGCTTGGGGGCGCCTCGCTTGGGGGCGCCTCGCTTGGGGGCGCTGAGTCTGCGCCTGGTGGGTCGGTGGCCCGTGTGGTGCCGCCGCGGCTCGCCCCGACCAGCAGCCGGTCACGGGCCCGCAGCGGATCGGACTCGACCGCACCGGCAGTGGCCACCCGACCGGCTCCAGCAGCGTCACCGGCAACGCAATCTGCGTCGCCGTCGGCAAAGGCAACCCGACCGGCGCCGCCGTCGGCAACGGCAACGCCACCGTCCGCGGCAAGGCCAGCGGCCGCCCGACCGGTCCCGCCATCAGCGTCACCGCTGGCATCGCCACCAGCAACGCGACCGGCTCCGCCGGCTGCGAAGGCAACGCGATCTGCGCCGCCATCAGCAACGGCAGTCGCGCCGGCTGCGACGGAAGCCGACCCCACTGGTTCTGGCGCAGCGGAAGATCCCGAACCGCAGTCCCGCCCGCGTCGGTCGTTCATGGACCGGTTCCGGCGCAAGCGCGCAGGTCAGGACGAGGCCCACGGCACCGACGACCAGTCGGCGGTTGCCACGGGACGCGCCAAGGCGCCTGCTGGCTCGGCCTCTCCGGCGCCGGCTTCCGCCCAGAGCGGCTCGCCCTCGGCCGGAACTGCGGCAGTCGCCGCACCGAGCGCCGCCACCCGCGGAAAGCCCTCGGCCACGCCGCCAACCAGCCCGCCGGGTGCCGGGTCCGCCCGCGCGCAGTCCCCGGCGACGCCGGCCGCCAGCACACCAGGTGCCGCCTCTGCCCGCGCGAAGGCCCCGGCCGCGCCGCCCACCAGCCCGCCGAGCGCAGCTTCCGCCTACGGAAAGCCCTCGGCCGCGCCGAGTGCCGGCACATCGGGTGCCGCGGCCGCTGACGGAGAGTCACAGTCCGTGCGGCCCGGCGGCTCGCCGGGCGCCACATCTGCTCGCGGAAAGTCATCGGCTGCGTCGCCTGTTGGCACGCCGAGGCCGGGTGCGGCCTCGATCGACGGAGGTGCCCGACCCGCGTCGTCGGCGCCGGGCAGGTCCGACAGCCGCTCGACGGTTGCCCCGCCGCCGGACTCTCCCCCGATAGCAAAGATCAACGAACCTCAATCGGGTGAAAAGCGACCGGCTCCGCAGAAGCCCACCGCGCGCCCCGGCGCCGGAGCCAGGCCCGGACCAGCGAATACCGCGAGTTCCGATAAAACGCCCCCCGAGCCGAAGACCCCCGCGAAGTCCACAAAGGCGGCACCCGCCGCCCGGCCCGCGACGCCCCGGCAAGCCACCTCGTCCAGGGCGACCGGCGCCAGGGCGGCCACCCCGGCCAAGCCCGCGTCGCCGGGCGCCACGGCGAAAGAAGCGACGAAAGACGCGAACGAGGCCGACACCGCCGAACTCCCCGTACAGGATCCCAAAGGGCGGGGAACCCGCCAGCCCGGCGAGGACGAGACCCGCTGAGCCGGCGACGCTAGTCGACCGGCCAGGTGTGAACAGGCTCGTTCGTCTGCTGCAGTGAGCTGTATCGAAGCAACATGTCGTGCAAGGCCGCCTGGCGATCCAGCCCACGATGGTGCTCGGCGGACCACACCGCCTCGGTCTGCCACGTCGCCCCGTTGCGGCCGGTCCGGCAGCGTCCCTCCACGATGCCCAGCAGCCTGTCCCGGTGCACCGGATTCACGCCGAAGGTGTCCAGCCCGGCGTGGGCCTTCGCCAGCAGCAGGTCCAGCACCAGCGCGGTCACCGGCGTCTCGCCGGCACCCGGCCAGTGCACAGTCGCCTCGATGCCGCGCCGGGCCGCCGCGTGGAAGTTGTCCTCCGCCGCGCCGAAGGTGAGCTGGGACCAGATCGGCTCGTCCTCCTCGGCGAGGTGCCGGGCCAGACCGAAGTAGAAGGCCGCGTTCGCCAGCATGTCGATCACCGTGGGGCCGGCCGGCAGCACCCTGTTCTCCACTCGCAGGTGGGGGCGGCCGTTCATGACGTCGTACACCGGGCGGTTCCAGCGGTAGACGGTGCCGTTGTGCAGGCGCAGCTCGCCGAGCCGGGGCACTCCGCCGGCGTCGAAGACCTCGACCGGGTCTTCCTCGTCCATGATCGGGAGCAGCGGCGGAAAATACCGGACGTTCTCCTCGAACAGGTCGAACACCGAGGTGATCCAGCGCTCGCCGAACCACACTCTGGGCCGTACCCCCTGGGCTTTGAGCTCGTCCGGTCTGGTGTCCGTGGCCTGCTCGAACAGGGCGATCCGGGTCTCCGCCCAGAGCTGCCGGCCGTGCAGGTACGGCGAGTTTGCCCCCACCGCCACCTGGATCCCGGCCACCGCCTGCGCCGCGTTCCAGTAGGCGGCGAACCGGTCCGGCGTCACCTGCAGGTGGAGCTGGGTGCTGGTGCACGCCGCCTCGGGCGCGATCGAGTCGTTCGCCGTCTGCAGCCGTTCGACGCCGCGGATGTCCACCCGGAACTGCTCGCCGCGGGCGCCGACGAGCTGGTCGTTGAGGGCGCGGTAGCGGTCGTTGGCCGACAGGTTCGCGAGCACCAGGTGGTCCGGCTGCAGGGTGGGCAGGCTGCCGATGAGCACGATGGTGCTGTCCGACTTCTTCGCCCGGTCCTCGGCACGGCCCAGGCTCTCGACGATGTCCTGCTCGTAGTCGGCGAACCCGTCCCCGCTGATCAGCCGCGGCCGGGCGTTGAGTTCGAGGTTGAACTGCCCGAGCTCGGTCTGGAAGGTGGGATCGGCGAGGTTGGCCAGGATCTCGGCGTTGCGCATGGCCGGCTCGGCGTCCGCGTCCATGAGGTTGAGCTCGATCTCGAGACCCGTCATCGGGCTCTCGGCTTCGAAGGCGAAGTCGTCCAGCATCAGCGCGAAGACGTCGAGGCAGCGCCGGACCTTCCGACGGTAGTGGACCCGGTCGTCTTGCGAGAAGACGACCCCGGAGAGGTCCTTGCCCATCGCACCTCCTGGCACGTTCGCGTGAGGCTCTCACGTTATTTGGAAGGCATAACCAAGGCCAGGGACTAAAGGGACATACATCAGCTCTGGGTAAGCGCGCGACGGCGCACCGTTTACCCTCGCACCCCGTATGACGATGCCGCTAGTAGGGGGTGGACGACGAACAGAGCGCCGCCCGGATGGACGACGCTCTGCTCGGATCGGTGGGGATCAGGCCTGGCGGATGGCCTCGCCCTCGATCTCGATCTTTACCTTCTTGCCGATCATGACGCCGCCGGACTCGAGCGCCATGTTGTAGGTCAGGCCCCAGTCCTCGCGGTCGATCTCGGTGGTCGCGCTGAAGCCGAAGACGGCCTGCCCGTACGGGCTGGTGGTGGCGCCTTCGAACTCGACGACCAGCTCGACCGGCTTGGTGACGTCCTTGATGGTGAGCTCGCCGTCGAGCACGAACTCGGCGCCGGCGTGCGACTTGATGCCGGTGCTACGGAAAGTCATCTGCGGGTACTTCTCGGCCTCGAAGAAGTCGCCGGTGCGCAGGTGGTTGTCGCGGTCCACGGTGCCGGTCTGCACGCTGGCCGTGGTGATCGTCGCGGTGACGGAGGACTGCAGCGGGTCCTCGGCGATGGTGATCGTGGCATCAGCCTCGGCGAAGTTGCCGCGCACCTTGCTGACCATCAGGTGACGCACCACGAAGCCGACCCGCTTGTGCGCGGCGTCCAGCTGGTAGGTGCCGGCGGCCGGGATCTGGAGACCCTCGAACTCGCGGGTGCTGGCGACGGAGTCGGTCATGACAGTTCCTCTCGAAGCAGAGTCAAGTTGTTGTCTGACGGAGCAACTATATGCCAAGCAATATTCCCCCTGTCAAGGGAACGGGGTAACATGGCTGACGTGGCTACCGATTTTGATGACCCCCGGTTGACCGCCGTCGGCCTCTTGGCCGAGGCGTTCACCGGGCTGAGCAGCCGCTTCGCCGCCCAGTTCGAACAGCACCGGGTCTCGCCCGTCGAGTTCGAGGTGCTGATGCGCCTCGCCCGCTCGCCGCAGCATCGCCTGCGGATGACCGATCTGGCCGGCCAGACCTCCCTGTCCACCAGCGGCGTGACCCGCGTCGTCGACCGGATGGACCGGGGTGGCCTGATCCGCCGCGAGGCCTGCCCGAGCGACCGCCGCAGCTCGTTCGCGGTGATCACCGAGGCCGGCCTGGCCCGGTTCGAGGAGATCCTGCCCGGGCACCTTGAGCTGGTGCAACGGTGGTTCATCGGTCAGCTCACTCCCGCCCAGCTCGAGCAGACGCTCGGGTCACTGCGGACCATCCGCGACGCGGTCAACCCGTGCGCGACGGCCGGCAGCTCGGAGGAGAGCGTCATCCCGATCGTCTCAGCCGGCTGACTCGAACGAGGCAGTAACCGGCAGAACTACCGGCAGAAGCACCACGCAGCGTGGTCGAAACCCACCTATCTCCACAAATCGCCCGGTAGCCCCGGCTAAGGTGATCTCCGCAGGGGGACGCGGCGCGGCCGAGGCCTAGGCGGGCAACGGGGGTGCCTACGTTCACGCCGCGTTACCGGGGCGTTGTGACGACCGGCGTGTGGGGGGCGCATCAAGCGCCGGTCGTCCACGCCCTGCCGCAGCTCAGAGCAGCTCTTCCAGCTGTCGCATCGCTCCCTCGCCGAGCAGGTCCCGCTCCCGGGGCAGCAGCGTGATCCCACCCGTACGGCAGAGCGCGGCGAGCTGGGCCACCGCGTCCCGGCGGCGATCGGCGTCCGGGGCGCTCCGCACCACGCCGACCAGGGCCTCCACCGTGTCGCGCGGGTCATGTCCGCCGGCATAGGCCTCCGCCGCGACCGCGAAGATCTCCGCCGCCTGTTTCTCCTCGCCCCGCCGCAGCGCGATCGCCGCCTCGACGATCGCGGTCGGCCCGTCAACGGGATGCGGATCCGGCCGCCGGAGTTCGGCCAGCACCGCGACCGCCTCCGTGACCCGTCCGCTGTCGGCCAGCGCCAGGCCGACCGTGGCGAGCACCCGGCGCCGATGGCCGGGGTCACCGACCTCCTCCAGCTCGACGATCGCGTCCCGGCCCAGCCGCGCCGCCTCGTCGAACCGGCCGTCGAGCCGCTCCACCTCAGCGAGATTCGCCACCGCCACCGCTCGCAGCCGGTGCTCGCCGCACCGGCTGGCCAGCCGGTCCACCTCCGCGAGCCGGGACCGTGCGGCGCTCAGGTCGCCCTCGCGGATCTCGTGCCAGGTGAGGTTGTTCTCCGCGACCGCCATGTCACGGATCCGGGCGCTGGCGCGGGCCAGGTCAAGCGCGGCGGCGCCGTGCCGGCGGGCCCGCTCGTAGCCACCGGCCGTCATCCACAGGGCGGCCAGCTGGGTGTGCGCGGTGAGTTGCCCCGGCACGTCGCCGAGCGCGATGAAGTCGGCCAGCGCGGCGTCGGCCGAGCCGATCTCCTCGCCGCCCGAGCCGTGTTCGAGGGCGAGCTGGGCCAGCCCGACCTTGGCCCAGGCCCGGACCAGCGGGTCGGCGTCGGCCGTACGCGGATCGGCCAGCAGCCGCCGCAGCCACTGCCGGCCGGTGACGTCACGGCCGCGGAACCGCCACCACCGCGGCAGCGCGGCGGCGAGGCGCAGCGCGACGTGCGGATCTTCGCGGGCCGCAAAGGTCAACGCCGCACCCAGGTCCCCCGCGACGTCGTCGAGGCGGGCGGCGGCCTCGGCCAGGTGCCCGCCCTTGAGATCGGGCGCGATCTCCTGGGCCAGGTCGGCCAGCACCCGCGCGTGCCGGTGCCGCGCGGCGGGCAGGTCACCGTCGGCGGCGGCCCGTTCGAGGGCGAAGTCTCCGACGACGTCGAGCAGGCGGAACCGGAAGGCGCGGGCGCCGCGGGCGCTGAGCAGGCCCAGCTCCAGCAACCGGTCGAGCAGGTGCACCGCGTCGGTGACCGGGCCGTCCGCGATCACCGCCTCGGCCAGGTCCAGTGACCAGCGGTTGCGGAAGGTCGCGAGCCGGTGCAGGGCGCGCTGCTCGTCGGGCGCGAGCAGCCGGTAGCTGGCCGCGACCGCTTCGCGCACGGAGACGACGGCGCCCGGCGCCGGCCGGCCGGACAGGTCCAGGACCCGGTCGCCGTAGCGGTCGAGGATCTCCGAGACCGTCAGCACCCGGCCCCGGGCGGCGGCCAGTTCGAGCGCGATCGGCAGGCCACCGAGCCGCCGGACCAACGCGGCCAGGGGCGCCACCTCGTCGGGCTCGATCGGGCCGCCGCGCACCTGGGCGAGCCGGTCGAGAAAGAGCGCGGCCGCCGGATAGCCGGCCACGTCGGCGAGCGTCGGGCCGGCCTCCTCCGGGGGCGCGACCAGCGGGACGACCGGCCAGACGCGTTCGGTGGGCAGGCCGACCGGGTGCCGTCCGGTGGCCAGGAAACGCAGCGTCGGGTGCTGGCGCAGCAGCCGGCTGAGCGCCTCGGCGACGGCCTCCGGCGCGCGCTCGACCGCGTCGATGAGCAGCAGCGCGGAGCGGCCGGCGAACCGGGGCGCCAGGTCGTCCGGCCGGCCCACCCCGAAGACCGCCGCGACACCACCGAGCACCTCGCCGGCGGTGGAACCGTCGGTGACGACGATGCCGGCGACGCCGCCCGGATATGCGGGCGCGACCCGGTGCGCCACGGCGAGCGCGAGGCTGGTCTTGCCCACCCCGGCCAGGCCGACCAGGGTGATGCCCCGCGGTCCCTCCTCGGGCGCCGGGGAGAGCCGGGTGACCAGTTCCGCGACGTCACTGTCGCGGCCGATCAGGTCACCGGCCGGTGGCAGGCGTACGTATCGCGACAGTGCGGTGGCACCGGCCTGCTGGCCCCGGGCGGCCGCCAGGAAAGCGAGCCTGTCCGCCCCCGCGAGACCCAGCGCGGCCGCAAGCAGCTCCACCGTGGTCCGCTGCGGCCGGGAGGCGCGACCGCGTTCGAGATCGCGCACCGTGCGCACCCCGACCCCGGCGCGGGCCGCCAGCTCGTCCTGGGTCAGCTTCGCCCGCAGCCGGTAGCTGCGCAGCACAGCGTCGAATCCCGGACCATCCTGGTCCGCCCCGTGATCGGACGTCATGTCTCGAACCTAGGCACCTATGTCGATGGATGCCGAGTTCAGCATGCTTTCTGTCGAGTAACCGACGCTAACCCCGCCGGATTTGCCGCAGAAACCGACCTCGAGTCCAAGATCTACAGACCGAGGCCGCGCGCGATGATCATTCGCTGCACTTCGGACGTACCCTCACCGATCTCCAGGATCTTCGCATCCCGGTAGAAGCGGCCGACCGCCGACTCGTTCATGAAGCCGTAGCCGCCGTGCACCTGGGTCGCGTACCGGGCGTTCTCCATCGCCGCCTCGCTCGCGCACAGCTTCGCCAGCGCCGCCTGGTGCTTGAAGTCCTCGCCGGCGAGCATCCGCGACGCGGCCTCGTAATACGCGATCCGCGCCGTGTGCGCGCGCATCTCCATGTCCGCGATCATGAATTGGACGGCCTGGTAGTTGCCGATCGGCCGGCCGAAGGCCTGCCGCTGGGTCGCATACTGCACCGACTCGTCGACGCAGCCCTGGGCCAGGCCGACCGAGAGCGCGGCGATGGCGATCCGCCCCTCGTCGAGGATCCGCAGGAACTGCGCGAAGCCGCGGCCCCGCGCGCCGAGCAGGTTGGCCGCGGGCACCCGGACGTCGTCGAAGGCCAGCTCATGGGTGTCCGAGGCGCACCAGCCGACCTTCGAGTAGCCGGGGGCCACGGTGAAGCCGGGGGTGCCCGACGGCACGATGATCGTGGAGAGCTCCTTGCCCCCGTCCGGGTCGGTGCCGGTCACTGCCATCACCGTGACCAGGCAGGTGATGTCGGTGCCCGAGTTGGTGATGAACGCCTTGCTGCCGTTGATCACCCACTCGTTCGTCCGCTCGTCGAGCACCGCGCGGGTGGTGGTGCCGCCGGCGTCGGAGCCCGCGCCCGGCTCGGTGAGCCCGAACGCCGCGAGCGCCTCGCCGCTGACCAGCCGGGGCAGCCACTCGGCCTGCTGTGCGGGCGTACCGAAGCGGTAGATCGGCATGGCACCCAGCGAGACGCCCGCCTCCAGGGTGATCGCCACGCTGCTGTCGATCCGGGCGATCTCCTCCAGGGCCAGGCAGAGGGTGAAGTAGTCGCCGCCCATGCCGCCGTGCTCCTCGGCGAAGGGCAGGCCGAACAGCCCCATCTTGCCCATCTGCCGGACCACGTCGTATGGGAAGGTCTTGCGCTCGTAGTGCTCGGCGATCACCGGCGCGACCTGCTCGCGGGCGAATTCCCGCACGCTGGCGCGCAGCGCGTCCTGCTCCTCGCTGAGCCGGAAGTCGACCATGACATGTCCTTTCTGGACAGGTGGGTTTGTTCAGACCGGGGTGACGCCGTGCCGGCGCCGGGAGAATCCGCGGTCCTTGCCGCGGGCGGCGGCATACCGGCGGATGAGCTCGCCGCGCAGGTCGGCGGGCTCGACGATGGTGTCGATGACGAGCTCGCTGGCCAGGCGCAGGATGTCGATGTCGCGCTCGTACTCGGCGCGGCGCTCGGCCACGAAGGCCGCCCGCTCGTCGGCGGGCAGGGCGGCGATCTTGTTGGCGTAGACCGCGTTCACCGCCGCCTCCGCGCCCATCACCGCGATCTTGGCGGTCGGCAGGGCGATGGTCGCCTCCGGGTCGAAGCCGGGACCGGCCATCGCGTACAGGCCGGCGCCATACGCCTTGCGGACCACGACGCAGATCTTGGGCACCGTGGCCTCGGAGATCGCGCTGATCATCTTGGCGCCGTGCCGGATGATGCCCTGCTTCTCCACCGCGCTGCCGACCATGAAGCCGGGCACGTCGGAGAGGAAGAGCAGCGGCACGTTGAAGGCGTCGCAAAGCTGGACGAAGCGGCTCGCCTTGTCGGCCGAGTCGACGAAGAGCACGCCGCCCTTGAACATCGAGTTGTTGCCGACCACGCCGATGACCTGGCCGTCGAGCCGGGCGAAGCCGACCGTGAGCTCCCGGGCCCAGAGCGCGTGGATCTCGAAGTAGGAGTCCTTGTCGACGATGCCCTTGACGTAGCGGCGCATGTCGAAGGCCTGGCGCTCGCTGGCCGGGACCAGCGCGGCGAGATCCACAGTGGCGGGATCCTGCGCCTCGGCCGCCGGCGGCTGCTGCGTCCAACTCGAGGGCAAAAACGACAGATACGAGCGGACGACGTCGAGCGCGTCCTGCTCGGTCTTGCAGAGGAAGTGACCGACACCCGACTCGGCGCAGTGCACCCGCGCGCCGCCCATCGCCTCCAGCGTCGTCTTCTCCCCGGTGACCATCTCGACCATCCGGTCGGAGCCCAGATACATGCTCGCGTTGCCCTCGACCATGGCGACCACGTCGCAGAAGGCCGGTATGTAGGCGCCGCCCGCGGCGGACGGCCCGAACAGCGCGCAGACCTGCGGAATCGAGCCGGAGGCCCGGACCTGGGTGTGGAAGATCTTGCCGGCCCCGCGCGGGCCGGGGAACAGGTCGACCTGGTCGGTGATCCGCGCGCCCGCGGAATCCACCAGATAGACCATGGGTACGGCGGTCGCATACGCCCGCTCGATGATTCGGATGATCTTCTCGACCGTACGCGCTCCCCACGATCCGGCCTTCACGGTCGAGTCGTTGGCCATCACGCACACCTCGCGCCCGTCGATCCGGGCGTTTCCGGTGATCACCCCGTCGGCGGGCAGTCCATCCGCCAGGCTGTTGGCGAAGAGCCCGTCCTCGACGAACGAGCCCTCGTCGACCAGCAGGGCGATCCGCTCGCGGGCGAAGAGCTTGCCCTTTGCGGCGTTGGCGGCGTGATAGCGCTCGGCGCCGCCGGCCACCGCCCGCTTGCGCGCCTGTGCCAGCGCGTCTTCATCGAATGCCACCGAAGCCCCCTCGTTCCTCCTGAACGATCGTTAGGGTAGCGCATTCCACTGGCTGAGACCAGAGACGACGGACGGGAGCCCCCGCTGGTTGCGGGAACTCCCGTCCGTTTCGTGCGACCGGCGCTGTGGAGGAGCGCCGGTTTACTGCCCGACGCCCAGGGGCGTCGCTCGGGTCACGCCCGGGACCGGCGTGACCCGGGCCTCATCTGACGAACTAGCTCACTTGCCGAGCGTGTCCAGCACGTTCAGGCCGCCGACGTTCAGGCCACCCGCGTTGCTCAGGTTCTGGGTGAGGCCGTCGACGCCGCCCGCCTCGGTGCCCGACTTGGCGTGGTTCTTGCGAGCCGGCTTGCCGTAGCCGTCGTCGTCCTGGTCGCCGTTGTCGCCGGCCACGTCGTCATCGTCGTTGTTGTAGCCGTCGTCGTCCTGGTCGCCGTTGTCGCCGGCGTAGTCGTCGTCGTCCTGGTCGCCGTTGTCGCCGCCGTTGCCGTTGTGGCCGCCGTTGTGGCCACCGTTACCGTTGTGACCGCCGTTTCCGTTGTGGCCACCGTTGCCGTTGCCGTGTCCGTTGCCGTGTCCGTGACCGTTGCCGCCGTCACCGTCGATGTCGTTGGCGCACGCCGCCGCCGAGTTCGCCAGGCCGAGGACCGCGAGCGAGTTGCCGCAGACGTTGATCGGGATGTTGATCGGCGCCGCGAGCTGCGTGCCGTTCAGGATGCCGACGTTGCGCGACGAGTTCTGCGAGAAGTCGTCGTCGTGACCCGACTCGTTGCGGGCGACGGCGGCCGAGTTAGCCTCGCCTGCGACACCGATCGAGTTGCCGGCCACGTTCAGCGGCGCCGAGACCGGGGCGTAGACCTGGGTGCCGTTGGCGATCCCGTAGTTGCCCGAGGTGTCCTGCGTGGCGGACTCGCGGCGGTGCCCGCCGGTGTTGTTGACGCAGGCGGCCTGCGACTGCGCCAGGCCCAGGATGCTGAGCGCGTTGCCGCACAGGTTGATCGGAACGTCGATCGGCGCGTAGATCTGGGTGCCGTTCAGGATCCCGTAGTTGTCCGACGAGTCCTGGTCGACGCGCTTGCCCTCGGTCTTGGCACTCTCGACGTGGTTGACGCCGACGCCGGAGGCGTTCGCCAGGCCGAGCACGGCGGCGGCGTTGCCGACCACGTTCACCGGCACGGAGATCGGCAGGTAGGCCTGGGTCCCGTTGGCGATGCCGAAGTTGTCGGACGAGTCCTGCGAGACCTTGGCGCCCTTGCCGCCGCGCCTGCGGTCCTTGCCGCTCTCGACGAAGTTGATGCCCGAACCGGCCGAGTTGGCCTCGCCGGCCACGCCGATCGAGTTGCCGACCACGTTCAGCGGCACGGCGATCGGGGCGAACACCTGGGTGCCGTTGAGGATGCCGACGTTGTCCGAGGTGTTCTGGGAGACGTCGGCCTGGGCGGCGCCCGGGGCGAACAGCAGGGCGCCGGCCGCCAGAACACCGACGCTGAGAGTCTTACGAACCCAAGTCTTCATGGAGAGAAGATGCCTTTCAGAATTGTCAGAAAACGGTGAGACGCGTATTCAATTGATCGGTGATCTCGGGCGCAGCGGTGCGCGAGCGTTATTCGGACTGCCCTGACCCCGCCTGTCGACGTGCGCCCATTACAGGTGACGCGGTAAATGCGGTGACGTAACGACCGTGGGCCGCAGCGGTGATTCGCCGCCTGTTCGCAGGCGGGTGGGGAATCATGCCCGTGGTGTGGGCGCACCCGACCCACTGGTGAGTGGGAGCTACGGGTGCGCCGGCCGGTGCCGGTACTAGTCAGGTGAGACGGTCGGTGCCTCGGCGTCATGGCGCCGGGCCTCGGCGTCGGTCGTGATCGGCAGCCGGTGGCAGGCCACTGTGCTGTCCGCGATCGAGGCCGGCAGGAAGGCCGCGGAGCCGCCCTCCGTCGCAGTCGACGGCCCGGAGGCCGGAACGCCGTTCGCTGCCCCGAGGTGCACCCGCAGAGGCGCGGGTCCGTCACCGCCGGGTGTGTCGCTGGCCGTCTCCGGCTCGGCCGCCGTGACGGCGGCCGGCTGCCGGTCGACAGCAATCATGTGCTGCCGGGCGACGGTCTTTCCCACCAGGTTCCGCCGGTCGGGCTCGCGCTCGGCCACCGGCACCCTCTCGTCCCCGCCCACCGCCTGGCCGACCTGGTCGGCAAGGGTTTCGTCGACACCGGCCGGGTCCATATCGGATCGGTCGGCGGCCGCGGCGGGTGCGTCGGTCTCCGAGGTCCCGGAGCCGGTCACCCGCGTCGCCGAGGGCCGCACCGGCACCTCCGGAGCGGTAGCAGCCTGCGGCGGTTCGAAGTCCCGCGGATCGGTGACCGGGACGAGCTTCCGGGTGTCCACCGCAACGCCCGCAGGGCGAAGTGGGGCGGTCAACACCCGGACGACGCCGTCGATCCCGCCCAGGGCGGAATCCGCGTCGTTCCTGCTGTGTGCTGCCTTGTGGTGCTGGGGTGCCAGCGGCTTGACGGCCGCCTTGAGGACCCCTGACACCACCGGGGCGCTGTGGTCGTCGCCGTACACCACAGAGCCGATCAGCGACGAGCCGAGGGAGACTCCCTCACCCGCCGGGTCACGGTCCGCGGCGTGCGCGGCGGCGCCGGTGAGCAGCCAGGCCGCTCCGGCCAGACCGCCGATGACCAGTGCCCGCAGGCCCCACCGGGATCCGGTGCGTCCCGCGCGGTGCTCCTTGCGCTGCTCCGCCCCCTGGCTGTGGGGCGGCATGAGCGGGGAGGCACCTTCGGGCCGGACCGACGCGGAGCGGTACATCGTGTGCGCATCGCGCTCGACCACCCGTCCCGTCATCGTCCTGCCCCTCGTCGTCGGCTCATAACCGGCGACCGACCACCCAAGGAACAAGGCGATATCGGCCACTCGGTATTGGTAACGAAGCGGCACAGCCTGGGTCACGCGGGCATTCCGGAAAATTGATCGCGTCGCACAGCGCCGAAAGGCCGGAAAAGAGAAAGCCGTGCAGCCGTCCGTAAGGCGGGCCCTCGACGTTCATAGCCGGGAGGAGCACCGTCACCCTGCGGGACGTTTCTGGTTTTCGCAGTACTCCTTGACCACCACTATGGACGCCCTGCCGCAGGATGCGGCGAAGTAAGATCTATCATCGTGACATAGCGACAATGCTACAGTCATTGCGTGAAGCTCGTCGTGCAGGTGAAACTCCTACCGACGCCCGAACAGGCCTCGGCGCTGGAGGCAACCCTGCGCGCCTGCAACACCGCCGCGTCCGAGGTGGCAGTAGTGGCGCGGGAGTCCGGCACCTACCGCAACTACGACCTGTGCAAACAGGTGTATGTCGGGATCAAGGCCGACCACAGCCTGGGCGCCTAGGCGGCCCTGCATGTGATCAAGAAGGTCTGTAACGCCTACAAGTCTCTCAAGGCAAACATCCGGGCCGGGAACCTCGGCAAGCCCGGCTCGAAACGGCGCCGCCACGCCGAGACCAACCCGATCAGCTTTCGCTGGAACGCTGCCCAGCCGTACGACGCCCGGATGCTGTCCTGTGCGACGGCACCCGCTACGCAGGCACCCGGCTCAACGGCTACCGCCGCCGCCAGGCCCGGCTGCGGCGACGCTTGCAGGCCAAGGACACCAAGTCGGCCCGCCGGCTGCTGGCCCGGCGCCGCCGCAAGGAAACGCGGCACGCCGCGAACGTCAACCACCTGATCGCCAAGACCATCGTGACCGTGGCTGCACGCACCGGTCGCGGTATCGCCGTCGAAGAACTCACGGGGATCCGCGGCCGGGTCCGGCTCCGCAAGCCTCAACGGGTCACCCTGTCCCCGTGGTCGTTCCACCAACTCGGCGCGTTCCTGGCATACAAGGCCCGCCGGGCCGGTGTGCCGCTGGTAGCCGTCGATCCCCGGTACACCTCGCAAACCTGCAACCGGTGCGGTCACCGCGACAAGCGGAACCGCCCCGACCAGGAAACGTTCGCCTGCCGGTCGTGCGGGGTCGTTGCCCACGCCGATCACAATGCGGCCCTCAACATCGCCCAGCGTGGTGTCGAGGGCTGGGGCGCAGTCAACCGCCCGCACGCGGCCTGACCTCGCAGCCAGCGAGAGCAGAGACCCGCAAACCCGCCCATTCATGGGCGGGTAGTTGACACCAATCTGGTACGGGGCCCAGCCCGCAGAACGCCCGACGGGAGTGTGCGCCCGAGCAGTCCTTCGGCGAGCTGTGCCACCGTGATGAGTTTTTCCAGATCGATTCCGGTGCTGATGCCCATGTCCTCGAGCATGTGGACGACTTCCTCGGTCGCGATGTTGCCCGAGGCGCCCGGCGCGTACGGGCAGCCACCGATGCCGCCCACGCTCGCGTCGAACTCGGTGACGCCCAGTTCCAGGGCGGTCAACACGTTCGCCAGCCCCGTACCCCTGGTGTTGTGGAAGTGCAGCAGCTCCGGGCGTACCTCGGACAGCAGGTCACGGACCCGGCGCGGGGTCGCCATGCCGGTGGTGTCGCCGAACGCGATGCGGTCCGCGCCGTCGGCGCGGACCCGCTCCACGATGGACGCCACCCGCTTGGGGTCGATGTCGCCCTCGAACGGGCAGCCGAAGCTGGTCGCGACGATGACCTCGATCTTCGCCCCGGCGGCGTGGATCAGCGGGATCAGGCCGGTGATGTCGTCGAGCGACTCCTCCGTCGACCGGTTGAGGTTGCGCCGGTTGTGGGTGTCGCTGGCCGACACCACCACCTCGATCTCCCGGAAGCCGGCGGCGAGCGCACGCTGCGCGCCGCGGGTGTTCGGGATCAGCGCCGAGTAGCGGACCTCGGGGTTGTGCCAGGACCGGGCCCACACCTCGTCGGCGTCGGCCATCTGCGGGATCGCCTTCGGGTGCACGAAGGACACCGCCTCGATCCGGCGCACCCCGGTGCCGGACAGGGCGTCGATCAACTGGACCTTGTGGTCGGTCGGGATCGGCTCCTCGTTCTGCAGACCGTCGCGCGGCGCGACTTCGCGGATCGAGACGGTGTCCATCTCGGCTACCCCTTCTTGACCTTGGCCGGGCGCATCCTGGCGACGATGCCGGTGTCGTAGTCGCCAGAGAGGAACTCGTCGTTCTCCAGCAGCTCGGCGAAGAACGGCAGGTTGTTCTTGGGGCCGGCGATCTCGAAGCCGGCCACCGCGGCGCGGGCCTTGGCGAGCGCGTCCGCGCGGTCGGCGCCGAGGACGATCAGCTTCGCCATCAGCGAGTCGTAGTGCGGCGTGACCGTCGTGTCCGGTCCGTAGCCGGAGTCGACGCGCACGCCGTCGCCGGACGGCTCCACCCAGGTCGTGACCTGGCCCGGACCCGGCATGAACCGCTTCGGGTCCTCGGCGTTGATCCGCAGCTCGATCGCGTGGCCCGTGGTGGCGTGGATCGTCGCCGGGTCGAAGGTCGGCGCCTCGCCGGACGCGATCCGCAGCTGCTCCTCGACCAGGTCGATGCCGTGGATCAGCTCGGTGATCGGGTGCTCGACCTGCAGCCGGGTGTTCATCTCCAGGAAGAAGAAGTCACCGGTGGCCGGGTCGAGCAGGCATTCGACCGTGCCCGCGTTGCGGTAGCCGACCGCCTCGCCCGCCTGCACCGCGGCCGCCAGGAAGCGTTCCCGCAGCTCCGGCGACACCGCCGGGGAGGGCGCCTCCTCGACCAGCTTCTGGTTGCGGCGCTGCACCGAGCACTCGCGCTCGCTCAGGGCCAGCACCCGGCCGTCGGCCAGCCCCAGGATCTGCACCTCGACGTGGCGCACCCGGGGGAAGTAGCGCTCGATCAGCACCGAGCCGTCACCGAACATCCGCTCGGCGAACGCGCGGACCTTGTCGTATTCGGCGCGCAGGCCGTCGGGATCCTCGGCGACCGCCATGCCCATGCCGCCGCCGCCCGCGGCGGCCTTGACCATCACCGGATAGCCGATGCTCTCCGCGGCCTCGATCGCGGCCTGCACGGTCGCGGCCGGGTCATGCGTGCCGGGCGCGACGGGGACGCCCGCCGCGGCCATCAGGTTGCGAGCATTGATCTTGTCGCCCATCGCGGTGATCGCGTCGGCCGGCGGGCCGACCCACACCAGGCCGTTGGCCTCGACCGTACGGGCGAACTCGGCGTTCTCGCTCAGGAAGCCGTAGCCGGGGTGCACGGCCTGCGCACCCGTCGACTTGGCGGCCTCCAGGATCGCCTCGGTGTTGCGATAGCTCAGGGCCGGGTTGGCCGGCCCCACGCAGACCGCCTCGTCGGCCTCGGTGACGAACGGCAGGCCCGCGTCCGCCTCGGAGTAGACCGCGATCGACCGGATGCCCAGCCGCTTGGCGGTGCGGATGATCCGGCGGGCGATCTCGCCCCGGTTGGCGATGAGCAGCGACTCGATCATTACGCTCTTTCTGTGCTCAGCGGCCGATGAGGGCGTGTGCCGTCGCCTCGCGCAGCAGCACGGCCCGGCGCCGGCGGTCGACCTCACCACCGAGGAACGGTGTCGAGTTCATCAGGCCGAACGCGGAGTGTGCCAGCACCCGGGCCTCGCCCGGCTCCAGCTCGGGGCGCAGCGTGGCCAGCACGATCACCCACTCCTCGACATAGAGGCGCTGCAGGCGGCGGATCTGCCGGCGCGGCTCGTCGGGCAGCCGGTCGAGCTCGTGCAGGTGCAGGGCGATGACGGCGGGGTTCGCCAGCGCGAACTCCACGTGGAACTCGATCAGGTCGGTGAGCGCGGCCAGCGCGTCCGCCGGATGCCGGGCGACGCGCTCCTTGCCGCCGTGCAGCAGGCCCTCGCTGACCGGGATGAGGGCGGCCACCAGCATGGCTTCCTTGCCGGCGAAGTGGTGATAGAGGGCCGGACCGGTCACGCCGGCGGCCGAACCGATGTCGTCCATCGAGACACCGTGATATCCGCGCGCGGCGAAGAGGCCGACCGCGATCTCGAGAATCTCGTCCCGGCGCGAGCGCCGGCGGGGGGCTGGCGGGCCGGTACGCTGCTGCTGATCTACCGTCACCCGGCAACTCTAACCCGCTGTCAAGCCGTCGCCTTAACGGCCGTTCAGCTAATTAATCCTCCTCGACACCTTCGGTGCGGCGCAGCCGCGCGGCCTGCTCGATGCTGCCGCCGGCCTCCAGCGCCTCGGCCAGCACCCGGGCCGCGATCTGCCGCTGCGGAGCGTCCTGGGCCATCTCGCCGAGCACCGGCCAGAGCAGGTCCTCGGCCTGCTGCGGCTGTCCCGCGCGCAGCAGCGCCTCGCCGAGCAGCGTCGCGACCTGGTCGGCCTCCTCGGCGGAGCCGATCTCGCGCAGCCGCTCGGGCGCACCGGTGACGTACGGCACAGCCTCGGCGGCGCGGCCCCGGCCCAGCAGCAACCGGCCCATCTCGAAGCCGAGCATCGCCTGCTCCCACACCGCGCCCGGCTCCCCGGCCACGTCGGCGGGCAGGCCGGTCTGCTTGCGCACGGCCAGCCGGAAGGTCTCCTCGGCGCCCGCCACATCGTCGGCCCAGTGCAGCGCCATCAGCCGGCGGCGCAGCAACCGCAGCTCGCCCAGCAGGTCGCCGGCCTCCCGCAGATCCTCGGCGCCGGCGACGAACCACTCCGCCGCCTCGGCGTCGCGGTCCAGCCGGAACAGCAGGTCGCCGGCGTTCTCGCGGATCTGACCCCGGCCGGCCGGGTTGTCCGCCAGCCGCTCGACCAGATCCTCGTAGAGCGCGAGCGAACCGGTGTTGTCACCGAGCTGGCGGTAGAGCCCGGCGAGCAGGAACCGGGTGTTGTCGGCCGCCTCGTCGTGGCCCAGGCGTTCGAGCCCGGCCAGGGCCTCCTCGGCGACCTCGGCCGCCTCCACGATCCGCCCGGCCTGCCGGTATGCGTCCGCGAGCTCCTGCCGGATGAAGGCGCCGCCCTCGTCCAGATCCTGCTCGGCGCAGAGCGCCACGGCCTCGACCAGGTCGTCGATGGCCTCCTCGGCCTGGTCAAGGTGGACCAGGGCCCGACCCCGGCCGAGCCGGGCGGTGAGCGCGGCGGCCGGCTCACCCGCGGCGAGCACCTCGCCGAACGCCTCGGCCGCCGCCGCCGGATCGGAGGTGAGCTGGCCGAACAGGGCGGAAGCGTCGGCCAGCCGCAGGGCCGGCCCGTGCTCCTGGAAGTAGGTGCGGGCCTCGGCCGCCGCGGCCAGCGCCTCCTCGTGCCGGCCCGCCGCGGCCCGGTTCGACGCGCGCCGGGCCAGGTAGAAGGCCCGCAGCCGGGGATCGTCGGTCTCGGCGGCCGCCTGCTCGGACCGGTCGTGCGCCTCGTTGGCCTCCTCGGGGCGGTCCTGCACGAGGTTGATCAGCGCCAGGCGCGACCAGGCGGCGGCCCGCCGGCGGGCGTCGCCGTGCTCCTGCTGGTAGGCGGCGTCCGGCTCGATCAGCGCGCGGCCCTCGTCGGGCTGCCCGGCCAGCGCCACCGAGACGCCGAGCCGACCCCGGGCCACCGAGGCGTCGCCCGCGGAGCCCGCGGCGCTGAACAGGTCGATCGCCCGGCGCCACACCACCGCGGTGCCGTCCTGGTCGTCGGCCCGCCACAGCTGGCTGCCGAGCAGCATCGCCCGGCGGGCCGCGCGCTGCATCGCCACGGGGTCGCCGTCGGGGGAAGCCAGCACCTCCTCGCCCTTGCCGAACCGGGCGTCGTACACGACCAGCACCGCGTCGGCGTCGTCGTCCCGGTCCTGGAACTCGTGCTCCTCGGCCAGGTCGAGCAGGGCGTCGGCGTCCGCGCCGGCCGGAATCTCGGCCGGCTCGGCGGGCTTCGGCGCCGGCTGGGACTGCACGACCGGGCGCCGCCGGCCCGAGGCCGACAGCGGCAGGACCACGTCGTACGGCTCCGCGGCGAGCTCGGCCGCGATCTGCCGGCTCTGCGCCGTCGTGCCGTTGCGCGCGTCGAAGCGCAGGGACAGCGCGGTAGCGAACGCCGCCAGCTCGGCCGCCAGGTCCTCGGCCGTGGCGTCGTCCTTGTCCCGGCGGCGCACGATCGTCTTGCCGTGGCCCAGGGCGACCAGCCGGCGCAGCAGCAGGGCGGAGGAGGCGGCGAAGTTCATCCCCGCGGCCGGCGACGGCGCCCGGTCCAGCCAGTCGATGTGCCGCTGCAGGATCTCCAGCCCGCGGTTCTCGTTGCCGGTCCGCGCGCAGAACGCGATGTGGTCGCCGATCTCCCAGAGGTCGGCGAGGTTGCCGCGCATCAACCTGTACGACCGGCGGTGCGCCTCCGCCGCCTCTTCGAGCCGGCCGGTGCGCAGGTAGGGCACCATCAGGCCGCTCAGGATCGTCTGCGGCTGCTCGGTGCAGCTCAGCCGGCCGGCCAGCACCGGCTCGGCCAGCGCCACCGCCTCGTCGTCGCGGCCGCGGCTGGACAGGTAGGTGACCTGGGCCGACGGGTCACAGCCCGCGCAGTCGGAAAGGTCGTCGCGGGGCGTGGTGTTCCACCGCTCGTAGAGCCGGTCGGCCTCGTCGTCGAGGCCGACGTGCCGGGCCACCACGTACCGGTGCTTGTGCACGGCCTGCAGGCTGTGGCCCGCCTGCAGGTAGCGGCGCTCCATGTCGTCCAGGACCGCGTGGGTGCGGGCGAGGGGCACCTCGGGAAACTTGGTCAGGGCCGACACCATGTACTTGAAGTGCCAGAGCAGGTCCTGCTCGCTGCGGGCGTGGAACGGCGCCGGGTCGCGGTCGAAGTCGCTCAGGCACCAGGAGAACGTCACGAAGGACTTCGCGACCTCGCCGCCGTACGTGTATGCCGTCGTGGCCAGGATGCGCGCCTGATAGCCCAGCTCACGGTCGCCGAGCGCGTCGGCGTGCCGGATGACCTGCTCGATGACGGCGATCTGCGCGGCGCCGTACGGCATCCGGTGTGCTTCCTGGAGCAGCCCCCACAGCTCCTCGACGGACCGGCTCACTGCGGCTCCCCCGGAACGGCTCGGCCCAGCAGGCCGAGGAACGACGTGTTGAGCAGGGCCGCGTCCGCGGGCCGGATCGGGTGGTAGCCGAGCAGCAGCGCCTGGCCGTACAGGGCCTCGACGGCCAGTGCCGTCAGGTCGGGGTCGCCGATCGCGGTGACCCGGCGGACCAGCGGATTGCGGTGGTTGAGGACCAGTTGCGGGCGGTCCGGCGGGTCGCTGTCGGCCAGCGCGTCGAGCACGCCGCCCCACAGCTCGTCGGCCTTCTCCCGGGTGGCGGTGAACTCCTCGTGGAAGTGCGCCGCCCGGCTGACCAGATAGAGCGCGGAGAGGTTGGCCGGCTCGAAGCTGCGCACGATCACCTCGCAGCCGAGCCGATCGAGCCGGCGCTGCGCCGCCGACAGGAACGGGCGCAGCCGCAACTCGGTGGCCGCGTCCAGGGCGTCGAAGCGGGTCGCCAGGTCGGTCGGCTCCAGCCGCTCGACCTTGATGTCGCGGTCGAGCTGCGGCAACCGCTCGATGATCTCGGCGTCGTAGGTGTAGCCGCCGTTGATCAGCCCGACGTCCTGGGCCGCGGCGACGGCCGCCAGCTGACGGAACTCGTCGGTCGTGGCGGCATACCGGATCAGGCCGTGCCGGGTGCGGAACTCGGCGAGGGTCATCTGGCCGGTGTTGGTCTCCATCGGCCACCAGTGCTCGACCAGGCGCAGCATCTCGTCGTCGTGCAGCGCCAGCGCCTTGACGCCGAGGTGGTGGATGCGCAGGAACTCGGCCAGCCGGCGCGGGTCGGTCGACGCCAGCCGGACCAGCCAGCCGCGCAGCTGGTCGGCGATGGCCTCGCGGGTGGCGACCAGCAGGCTGTCGTCGTAGAGCGCCTCGCGGCTCGCGGTCGGCCGCAGCTCGGTGCTGTCGACCACGCAGCGGGCGAAGAAGGCCCACTCGGGCAGCAGCCCCTCGACGGCCTCGGCCAGCAGCATGCGCTTGAGGTAGACCCGGTGACCGCCGCGGGTGGCGGGGTTGACCGGGGTGGGCAGCACGAACGCGGCCCCGGTCAGGCCGGCCTCGGGCACGTCCAGCTCGATCACGTCGAACGGGGTGAAGCCGAGGGTCCGCTCCGCGTAGGTGATCGCGGCCCGGCGCCCGGCGGCCCACGGCACCTCGCCGACGGTGACGGTGGTGCCGTCCACCGCTACCTCGACCGGGAGCAGCGAGCCGTAGAGGGTGGCGAGCTGGACGACCGCCGGGCCGGCCAGGAACATCTCCGAGCCGCGGCGCGGGATCAGGGTCACCGACGTGCCGGGCTCCCGCTCCGGCCCGGGCCGCACCTCGTAGCGGCCGTCGGCATAGCCCGTCCACAGCACCGGCGCGGCGTCGCCCCGGCGGGTGTGCACCCGGATCTCGTCGGCGACCAGGAAGCAGGAGAGCAGGCCGATGCCGAACTGGCCGAGGAACTCGTGCCGGGCGAAGCCCAGCTCGTCGCGCTTGGAGCTGCGGCCGATGGTGGCGAGCAGCTCGTGCACCTCCGCCTCGGTGAGCCCGATGCCGTCGTCGGCGATGCGCAGGCTGCCGTCGCCGGTGGCGGTGGCGGACTCGATGCTGATCCGGCCGGTGCTGCCCGGTGTGTCGTGCCGCACCGCGGTGATGGCGTCGACGGCGTTCTGCAACAGCTCTCGGACGTAGACCCGCGGGCTGGCATAGAGATGATGGCTGAGCAGGTCGACGATGCCCCGCAGGTCGACCTGGAAGGTGTTGCTCACGTCTGTTGGTCGCCCTCCCCCTCGGCGCTGAGGCGCTCAGGGTACCGGCAGGATCTGCCGTTCGGGGTCCGCCTTTTCCGTGACCCACCACCGGCGTGAGCAGGCGGCCGCGAGCACCGCGCCGGCCGTGTTGATGAGCACGTCATCCACGCTGGAGACCCGGCCGATCGCGAGCACCCACTGCAGGGTCTCGACCAGCACCGCGCTCGCCGCCGCGAGCACCAGAATGCGCGGCAGCGAGGCGGCCCAGCGGTAGCGGATGGGCAGGAACAAGCCGACCCCGGCCAGCACCATCAGGTTGCCGCCGACCTGCGCGATCGCCGTATCGGGGCTGCCGGAGATCCAGGACGGCAGATCGTGCAGCGGCACGAGGTCGACGGACCGCGGCGTGGCCTGCGGCGTGAAGAGCATGCCGAGGAACGGCAAGGTCCAGCAGAACAGACCGACCTCGGCGAGGGCCAGGCGCCGGGACCGGCTCCGCCGCCGCCAGAGGTACGCGACGACGCCGGCCAGCGGCAGGACCAGCAGCGTGACGATGATCGTGGTGCTGTGGTCCCGCCAGGCTGCTCCCATGCCCGCAGAATCTAGGCCCGCGGGACAACCGCCCTCGTCAGGAAAGCCCGCCGGGCTCGGATCCCTTGGCGATGGGCGCGCGCACCAGGTTGCCCCACTCCGTCCAGGAGCCGTCGTAGTTGCGGACCTGCGGATATCCGAGCAGGTGGTGCAGCACGAACCAGGTGTGGCTCGACCGCTCGCCGATCCGGCAGTATGCGATCACGTCGTCGCCGGTCTCCAGCCCCAGCTCGTCGCGGTAGATCTTGGTGAGCTCGTCGGCCGGCTTGAAGGTGCCGTCCTCGTTCGCCGCCGACTTCCACGGCTTGCTGAGCGCGCCGGGGATGTGCCCGCCGCGCAGCGCGCCCTCCTGCGGATAGGCCGCCATGTGGGTCAGCTCGCCGGTGTATTCCTGCGGGGAGCGCACGTCGACCAGCGGCCGCCCGCTCGAGATGTGCGCCATGACCTGATCGCGGAAGGCGCGCAGCGGGCCGTCCTCGCGGATGGGCACCGGGTAGGCGGCGGCCGGGCGCTCGGTGCGGTCACGGGTCAGCCCGCGGCCCTCCGCCACCCACTTCTGCCGGCCGCCGTCGAGCAGGCGCACGTCGCGATGCCCGAAAAGACTGAACACCCAGAGTGCGTACGCCGCCCACCAGTTGAAGTTGTCCCCGTAGAAGACGATCGTGTCGTCGCGGCCGATGCCCTTGGCCTCGCACATGGCGGCGAACGCGGCCGGGTCGAGATAGTCCCGGGTGAGCTGGTCGTTCAGCTCGAGATGCCAGTCGACCTTCACGGCACCCGGGATATGACCGCTCTCGTAGAGCAGCACGTCCTCGTCCGACTCGACGACCACGAGGCCGGGAGTGTCGAGGCGCGCGGCGAGCCACTCGGTGGTGACCAGTTTGTCGGGGTGGGCATACGCCTGCAGTGCCGGCGCCGGATCGGTCTCAACTGACATGTCACTCACGCTATCGCTTCGATGGGGCCCAGTTCAGGACGCTTGGCCGTCACGAGATCGCCGGAGGAGTCGCCGGCGAGGCGGCGCTTGATCCAGGGTGCGAGATGCTGCCCGGCCCAGCGCAGATCGGCGCCGCGGGCCAGCAGCCAGGGCGTCGGCGCCGGCATCGGGGGCACGAGCAACCACTCCTCCGTCACCCCGACGCCGAGCGCCTTCAGCACGTGCGCGGCGACCCGGCGGTGCCCGGCCGCGGAGAGATGCAGGCGGTCGGTGCTCCACAGCAGCCTGTTGTGGAAGGCGTGGTCGGCGAAGAGGTCGATGAGGATGGCGCCGTGCCGGTCGGCCAGCTCCCGGATGCCGTCGTTGAGCGCCGTCGCCCGCGGCCCGACGATGCGCTGACCGGGCAGGACGGTGGTCACGTCCGCGAAACGGAACAGGATCACGTCGGCCCCGGCGGCACGCATCCGCCCGATCACCGGGTCGATCTTGTGGACCAGACCGTACGGGTCGACCTTGCGCCGCAGCAGGTCGTTGCCGCCGGCGGCGAAGCTCACCAGGCTCGGCCGCATGGCCAGCGCCGGGCCGACCTGCTCGGCGAGGACCTGGCTGAGCACCTTGCCGCGGACGGCCAGGTTCGCATACCCGAGCTCGGGACCCGCGTCGACGGCGAGCCGCGCCGCCACCAGGTCGGCCCACCCGCGATAGGTCCCGTCCGGATACGAGTCGTCCATGCCCTCGGTGAAACTGTCCCCCAACGCCACGAAGCTGTTCCAGCTCATGGCCCACCTCCCCCGGGTTGCCGTGCCAACGTCAGTTTTGCACCGGCGGGGCGCGGAGGGCAGAGTGACGATGGCGACACTGGATAACCGGATGATTCCTGTCGGTGGTGCCTTCTAGGCTGGCTCGCATGCTGTTGCGGATGTCCACGATGCTGCTCAAGACCCTGCGCGAGGAGCCGGCCGAGGCGGAGGTGCCGAGCCATCGGCTGCTGCTGCGCGCCGGCTATGTCCGCCGAGCGGCTCCGGGCGGCTACACCTGGCTGCCGCTCGGCAAGCTGGTCCTGGACCGGATCACCGCGATCGTCCGCGAGGAGATGACCGCCATCGGTGGCCAGGAGGTGTCCTTCCCGGCCCTGCTGCCCCGCGAGCCATATGACGTCACCGGCCGCTGGACCGACTACGGCGACGACCTCTTCACGCTCAAGGACCGCCGCGGCGCCGACTTCCTGCTCGCGCCCACCCACGAGGAGATGTTCGCCCTGCTGGTGCAGGACATGACCAGCTCATACCGGGACTTTCCGCTGATCCTGTTCCAGGTGCAGAGCAAGTTCCGCGACGAGGCCCGGCCCCGGGCCGGCGTGCTGCGCGGGCGCGAGTTCCTGATGAAGGACGCGTATTCGTTCGACCTGTCCGACGCCGGCCTGGCCGCGGCCTACGCCCGGCACCGCACGGCATATCAGCGCATCTTCGAGCGCATCGGGCTGACGCACACCATCGTGTCCGCGATGTCGGGTGCGATGGGCGGCTCGGCCTCGGAGGAGTTCCTGGCCACCGCCGACGTCGGCGAGGACACCTTCGTGGGCTGCACCACCTGCGACTACGCGGCGAACACGGAGGCCGTGGTGACCCCGGTCCCGGTGGTCAAAGACCGCGAGCACCAGCCGCTGACGGTCCACGACACCCCCGGCACCCCCACGATCGCCTCGCTGGTCGAGCTGGCCAACAGCCACGCCCTCGACGGGCGCACCGACTGGACAGCGGCCGACACCCTCAAGAACGTGGTCGTCACCGTGCACCATCCCGGCCGGGAGGACAGCCTGCTGGCCATCGGCGTGCCCGGCGACCGCGAGATCGACCTCAAGCGGCTGGACGCCGCGCTCAGCCCGGCGACCGCCACCATGTTCGACGACTTCGCCAACCGGCCCGACCTGGTCAAGGGCTACCTCGGGCCGCAGGGTCTCGCGCTCCGCTACCTGGCCGACCCGCGGGTGGCGCCCGGCACGGCCTGGCTCACCGGCGCGAACGAGCCGGGCCGGCACGCGACCTCGGTGGTCGCGGGCCGGGACTTCACCCCGGACGGCACGATCGAGGCCGCCGAGGTCCGGGCCGGCGACGCCTGCCCGGCCTGCGAAGCGGGCGAGCTCACCATCCGGCGCGGCATCGAGATCGGCCACATCTTCCAGCTCGGCCGCCGCTACACCGACGTCTTCGGCATCGACGTGCTCGGCGCGGACGGCAAGCCCGTGCGCCCGACCATGGGCAGCTACGGCATCGGGATCTCCCGCGCGGTGGGCGCGATCGCCGAGCAGCACCACGACTCGCGCGGCCTGCTCTGGCCGGACGAGGTCGCCCCGGCCGACGTTCACGTGATCGCCGCCGGCAAGGCCGGTCAGCTCGACGCCGCCCACGCCCTGGCGGTGGAGCTGGTGGCCCGGGGCCTGCGGGTGCTGGTGGACGACCGGCCGCAGCTGTCGGCGGGCGTGAAGTTCACCGACGCCGAGCTGATCGGCATCCGGCGGATCGTGGTGGTCGGCCGCCGGCTGTCGGAGGGATACGCCGAGGTGCGCGACCGCAACACCGACGAACGGCTCGATGTGCTCCTCACCGACGTGGCGCGGGTAATGACCGCATCGTCAGCCTGAGTGACCTGGCCCTCCTGCCGACGTCGACGACGTCCTGACCCCCTGGACGTAAGGTCGGACCGTGAGTGACATGCCTGCGAAACTGGCCGAGATCGTCGACGACTTCGCCTCCGCGCCCCGCGAGGTCGTGCTGGAAATGCTGCTGGAATTCTCCGACGCCGTGCCGCCGCTGCCCGACTCCCTCAAGGGACACGAGGGGATGGAGCAGGTTCCGGAATGCCAGACCCAGTTCTTCCTGCGTGCCGAGGTGCAGCCCGACGACACGGTCCGCAGCTACTTCGACTGCCCGCCCGAGGCGCCGACCACGCGGGCGTTCGCCGGCATCCTGGCGGAAGGACTCGAGGGCGCGTCGACCGGCGAGATCCTGGCCGTGCCGGACGACCTCTACAACCGGATGGGCCTGGCAACGGCGATCAGCCCGCTGCGGATCAGGGGCGGCACGGCGATCCTGGGTCGGCTCAAGCGGCAGATCCGCGAGCAGTCGTGAACATCGAGATCTGGTACGACCTCGTCTGCCCGTGGTGCTACCTGGGTAAGCGCCGACTGGAGTCCGTGCTGGTGGATTTCGCCGGGGAGGTGTCGATGACCTTCCGGGCGTACCAGCTCGATCCCTCGCCAGTTGCGGCTGAGGCTTCGGTCCCGGCGCCGCTGCCGGTCAAGCAGGCGATGGCCGCGAAGGTTGGCAGCCCGGAGCAAGCCGAGCAGATGCTCGGCCACGTCACGGCGATCGCCCGCGGCGAGGGCCTGGCCATCGACTACGACCGGGCGATCGCGGCCAACACGTTCGACGCGCACCGGATCGTGGCCTGGGCCGCGGCCCAGGAGCTGCAGCTCAACATGATCGAGACGCTGCAGCGGGCACACTTCGTCGACGGCGTCGACCTGGGCTCGACCGCGGAGCTTGCCCGGCTGGCCGGCTCGATCGGCCTGGACGAGCAGGCGGCGCTGGCCTACCTGGCGACCCCGGCCGGCACCGACGCGGTCAATGCCGACCTGGCGGAGGCCCGCGAGCTCGACATCACCAGCGTCCCGACCTTCGTGATCGACCGGAAGTACATCATCCAGGGCGCCCAGGAGCCGACCGCCCTCCGCTCGGCCCTCGAGGAGATCGCCCGGCGCGAGGCCGTCGACGCCACCCGATGATGTTCCACGTGAAACATCATCGAGGGCGATGGATGGGCCGAATCATGGCGATCCGCTGCGCGGGGTCCAGGCCGTGCGCGACCTCCTCGGCCATCAGGGCCTCCAGTTCGGGGCCGCACCCGGCGGGCGCCAGCACGGCAAAACCGAGCCGCTTGTAGTAGGGCCCGTTCCACTCCACGTCGCGGAAGGTCGTCAACGTAAGGGCCGACAGGCCCAGGCCGGCCGCCCACTTCTCGACGTGGTCAATGAGGTCGCGGCCGATCCGCCGGCGGGCGTACGCGGGATCGACGCTGACCTGCTCGACATGGGCCCGACCGTCAACGATCTTCACCAGCACGAAGGCGACCGGCTGATCGCTGCCGTCAACGGCAACCCAGGAACGGCCGGCCCGCTGATAGTCGGCCAGGACGGCAAGCGTGGGCACCGGATCGTCCGCGATGTCGGCCATCCCGATGTCCCGGAACGGCTCACCGGCGGCGAGTTCGATGCGCTGAATGACGGTGAGGTCCGAGGGACACGTCGGCCGAATAGCAATCACCTCCCGACCGAACCAGCCCGGCACCACCCGGTCCACCGAATTCCCCGGCGCACCTTCCCCGGCCGCGGCACTCTGGCCGGCTCCCGGCTGTCAGGCCTCGCGCGCCAGTCCCTCGATGACCTCGGCACCCGGCAGGGCACCCAACGCCGGCCCGGCAATGGCGATCTTGCTATGCCGAACCCCCGACCCGATGATCACATGCGGCGTCGCGACAACCCGCGCGTCGACCAGCACCGGCCACGACGTCGGCAGGCCGATCGGCGTAATGCCGCCGAACTCCATGCCGGTGAGCCGCACGGCGTCGTCCATCGGCGCGAAGCTCGCCTTCCGCGCGTCCAGGTGCCGGCGCACGACCCCGTTCACGTCGGCACGGGTGGTCGCCAGGATCACGCAGGCCGCGTACCGGGTCACCTCGCCGCGGCGGCCCGCCACGATCACGCAGTTGGCCGACTCCGCGAGCGTCACCCCGTACGCCTCGCAGAATGCGGCCGTGTCGGCCAGATCCGGATCGATGGGCGCGACCAGCACCTGGTATCCGTCGATGGGCGCCTCCGCGGGCCACACCTCGAGCGCGGCCGTGACCGGCATCGCGAGCAGATCAAGCCGGGACAGCGCGGGTTCAAGCATCAGGGATCCGATCACGCTCGACATCCTCCCCCGAAGCAGCTCCGGCTGACCAGCGAAGTCGACCCGCGCCTCAGACCGGGCGAGATCTTGCCGACTGTCAGTGAGTGTGGAGGAGAGACGCAAAGCACGAGTCGGGACCGTCAGTGGTCTCGCGCTGCTCGCCGGCGGCACGGCCGTCGCGGCGGTAGCCGACGGCGCCCACTCAGTCTTCGCCAGGCTCCTGCTGGGCATGCTCGCTCTCGGGATGGGCCACGCCCTGCTCGACGAAATCCGGCGGCAAGCCCGCCGCCGCACCCCCGGCGGCTGGGCCATCCAGGACACGATCAACACCGCGCTGCTCGCCTGCTGGGCGGTGGGCGCGCTGACCGCGACGGTCCTGGCCGTCACGCCGGTCACGGTCCGGGCGGTGGGCGCCCTGCTAACCCTGGGGTACGCGGCGAGCTGCGCCTACTTCGTCCGCGAACGTCGTCGCGCCATCACCACACCAACCATCGAACCAATGACCACCCCAGCCGAGTAGGCCGTCCCGGTCAGTCCACGGGCAGGGCGACGATCATCGGCGGGATCGGCAGGCCCGGGCCGTCCGGCCGCACCTCCGGCAACGGCACCCAGTCGAGCCCGACCGGCAGCGGCCCGCCGACATGCGCCCCGAGCTGCGGCTCGCCGTCCGCCACGGTCACCGCAAAAACCGACGTCATCCCCGACGGGTACGGCGTGTCCAGCAGGTACCGGGCCTCCTTCACCACCAGGCCGACCTCCTCCAGCACCTCACGCCGTACCGCATCCTCGGCTGTCTCCCCCGGATCGATACCGCCGCCGGGCAGCGTCCACCACTCCCGGTTACCGTCCCGCTGGCTGCGCTCGTGCACCATCAATACCCGCCCGTCCCGCACGATGATGGCCGCGGCTCGTCTCCGTCCACTCACGAACGAAGGTTAACTGTCGGACCGTGGCCGTATGGTCACGGGGAACCGACAGAGACATCGACAAGAGGTGCACGGATGCCGCAATCCCACCCGGCCCAGCCCTCCCACCCCGGCATCCTCGCCGAACGGACTCCCGCCACCCGGTCGCCGGCGTCAGCGGATCGTGGCAACGGTCACATCAATAGGCGTCAAGTCCCGTTGTCCCCACCGATCAGTCAGACGCTGCGCAGCACCCGCTCGAACTTCCCGGGCGGCAGCAACCGCGCACGATCACGGCGACTCTCGGCGAAGGCCGCCACCACAGCCCGCCGCTCGCTCTCCGGCAGAATGCCGGCGAACGGCGAGGCCTCGCGCAGCTCCACGGCATAGGCGGCCGACGACGTCAGCGCCTCCAGCACGGCCGTGACCCCCTGGTCCAGCACGGCGTCCCACCGGTCAAGCCACTCCCAGGCCCGGCCCTCGGGATGCATCCGCCGCAGCCTCCGCAGGTTGAGAGCGGCCGCGGCCAGCACGGCGCGCGGATCCCGAACAAGCCGACCGGCCACGGCACGATGCAGCCACAGCGCCTCAAGCTGGGCACGATTCATCCCAGGTTCAATCAAAGCCTCGACGTCGCCGCGCTGCCAAGACGTGCCCCGATTTGCCCCGGCAAAAGGTACGGCCGCGCACCGCCGACCACTGTCCACCTGCGACAACGCACTCGACATCATCGACAATGATCCTGAGGGAGAACCGGCGCATATGGTCCGGTTCGAGCGCCAAGGCCGGTGGTTCGAACCCGGCTATTTCGGCGGCGTCCACTGGTAGTGCGTCGAGGTGGTGATCTCGTGGAAGCCGCACCGGCGCAGGATAGGCGCGCTGGCCGGGGACGCGTCAACGTGCAGCAGCCGAAAGCCACGGGCGACGGCCTCCCTGGCCCGGACGGCGATCATGGCGCGATAGAGCCCGCGTCCCCGCCAGTCCGGCAGCGTCGCGCCACCGAGCAGCGCGACAAATTCGGTGCCGGGGCAATAGACCACGAGGGCGGTGCAGGCGAGCCGGTCACCGGCCTCGGCGACCAGGACGGTGATCTGGCCGGGATCAGCCGACACCTGGGCAATGAGGTCGGCCGCAACCCAGGAGCAGTCGAACCCCAACACCTCGGTCTGATGGTCGGCGACGCGGTGCAGGTCATCGGCTCCGCTGACCCGCCGCAGCACGACGCCGTCGGGCAGGACCGGTTCGGCGGCCACCTCCTCGGCGAAACCGAGCAGCACCGTCGACGGCTCTTCCGGTACGAAACCGGCCGCGACCAGGCGCTCGGGAAGATCCGTCGGCAGGTCGTGGGCCCGCAGTTTCCACTCGACGCCCTGCCCACGAGCCTGGAAGTAGTCACGCTGGCGGGCGATCAGGCGGTCCAATGCGGCGCCGGTGACGCCGACGTCGCGCGGCGCCCGGATTCGTCCGACGTGTTCTCCGACGATCCGAAGGATCGGTCCGTCGCGCTCGTAGACCACGCCGGTCGGGACGGTGCCGGTCGGCATGCGCATCTGCGCGTCATAGGCGGCCAGGAGTGCGGCGGTATCGACCATGGTCACATGGTGCCGGAACCCCGCATATGAACGAGGGTTTCGGACCAGTGGAGGTCGAGATGCCGGACATCACCGCCGGCGCAGCAGATCCGAAGGAGGTTCAGCGGGCACTGCGGCCACGCTTCAATTCACCTTGGAGACAGCACCGAACCTCGCCGCCGGGCAGCACAATTCCGGCCCGGAGCGGCGCATTGTCTACGGCTAGATCCGGATACGGTGGCAGATGCGTCTAGACCCGCGCTGTCGATCTCCAGCCATGAGCAGCCACGGTGCGATCCACTTTCGATCAATGCAGCGACAGAGACCGCGAAGGAGCCGCGACAGCAGTGCCCGACTGGATCACAACGCTTGGGGGCTGGACGTCCCTGGGGTTCGGAGGGCTCGGGCTGTGGCGCGGCATGACCCCTGCTGCGTCGTAGCGGTACAGAGGCCCGTGATACCACCGGCATGCCCGGCCAACTGGTATTGGTGGAGCAGCGGTCTAACCCTGCTCGGCGCCGCAGCTCTTCTGGGCGGCGGCTGGGTGCATCTGATCTGGCCGGCCGTTTTCCTCGTGACCATCGGCGAGGTACGCAGGATCAGTAGTTGGCTGCACCGCCGGCGGCGCCGGTGCTCTTGGCCCACGGTGCCACCCCACCGCCGCGAAACGTCAGGCGAGGTGCGGCTCTGGTGATGCAGGCTACCGAGGTGCCATGATCAGCTCGTGTCGCTGTGGGATGCACTCTGGCGCTTCGGATTACCGCTCGCCGCCGTCGTCGGCGCCACAGCCGCTGTCTCCGGCGCTCTTTCCGACTCACCCGACAAATTCTCCCGGCCACGCGGCTTGCAGTGGGCGTGGGCGGGGATATGGCTGATGACGGCCGGTGACGCGGCGTTCGGCCATGACATACCGTGGTTCGAGCGCGCCTGGAAGGGCACCACCGCGCTGCTCGTTGCCGTCGCCGTCATAGCCGCTGCATGGCGTCACTACCGGTGGCGAAAGCACGTTCGGTTTGCGGCCGGCTCGCCTCCGCTCGCCACTCGCCCGGACTCGTAGCCCCTGCAGTGGCCTGTTGGCAGCCGCTGCACAAACAAGCACGGCCCCGCCGACAGGACGTGCCCGTTCTGCCCCGGCAGAAAGCACAGTCGTGCACCGGTCGGTCGGGACAGCACCAGCGATGCGGCCGCCTTGACCTTGACCCTGGACAGCTACGGCCCGGTGCACTCCAGCCCGCAGGGCCGGCCGTGCCCCTGTCGGCGCCGACACACCAACGATGATCCCTGCTTGGAACCCCGCACGTGGTCAGCGGAGTGGGTCAAGTCGCGGCGCGAGGCCGACTGGCCTGAGGAGAACAGCGGGTTACATACCCTGCGGCATTTCCTGGCGACGACGCTGATCACGAATCACGCGGATGCGAAGAAGGTTCAGCGAGCGCTGCCGCGGCGGGCCGCCGGGGACCGAGCTGATGCGATCCCGATGTCTTGCGCTTAAGCCTGCCCTGGTTACAGGCAGATTTGGTGGAGCCCAGGGGACTTGAACCCCTAACCCCCGCCTTGCAAAGGCGGTGCTCTGCCAGTTGAGCTAGGGCCCCCGGTAAGCGGGACTCAGCGCAGGTCAGGCGCCGTCGTGGCCTCGTGCCACAGGGCGCGCTCGTCGCTAGATGCCTTGACCCGCTTGACGATCAAGGCTGCCGCGCCGATGACGCCGGCAACGATCAGGAGCTTCTTCAGCATGGCTGGATTCCCCTCACATCTGCGGCTGGGAGGACGTGCTTGGTGGGGCTAGCTGGAATCGAACCAGCGACCTCAGAGTTATCAGCTCTGCGCTCTAACCGACTGAGCTATAGCCCCGTGACAGCGACACGAAGATTACCGTACCCCGTTGCGCTACCTCAAATTGGGGGCGGCCGCCGTGTCGCGCACGGCGGCCGCATCCGCAATCACAGACGTGTCAGTCGCGCTCGGCGAGCGTCAGCTCGACGCCGCCGACCAGGTCGGCACAGACGTTGTAGATGAACGCGCCCAGCGTGGCCAGCGCGGTGAAGAGCACCACGTTGACCGCGCCGATCAGCATCGACGTGCCGATGACGCCCCAGGCGGTGATGTGGAAGCCACCGCCGGTGGACGCCGCGTCGGCGCTGCCGGTAGCGCTCACCAGGCTCTCCAGGCTGGTGTTGACCTCCTGCCAGACGCCCATGGCGTCCAGCGAGAGATACAACACCGATGTGGCCACCACCACGACGATGAACAGGACCACCGACACCGCGAAGGCGAACTTCATCACGGACCAGGGGTCGATCCGCTTGAGGTTGAGCCGGGCCCGGCGTGGGCCGCGGGCCGCCGCCGAGGTGACCGTCGAGCGCGCCGAACGGACCGCCTCGGACACCCGTGCGGCGCCGACCGCGGCCGAGCCCGTGGCGGCGTTACCCGCGGGCCGTTTGGCGGCCTCAGCGGGACGCTGTGAGGCTGCGCCGGGCTTCACCGGGGGCTGGACCCCGGTGCGCCCCGGCTGTGGCCCCTGCGCCACGGCTGCGGATCCGCCGCTCTTGCCCTTGGTGACGATCGGCACAGTGGCAGAGCCCTTGGCGACCGAGGGGCCCGCCGGGCCGGTCGGTCGCTTCGGCTCGGCGTGGCCGTCGCTGTCGGCGATCGGGTCGCCCGGTGGCGGGGCCATGCCCGGCGCCCGGGTGAACTTCGGCTGGGCGCCGTCGGCGGGGACCGCCGCGCGGCCGGCAGCCTCGCGGCCGGTCGGTGTGGCGCCGTCCTTCTTCGGCTCCCCATCGACCGGAGATGCCGAGGATCCCGGGCCCCCCGACTTCGCCTGTGTCTCCGGCATCAACTAGTCCTGTTCGTCAGGCTCGTCGGCATTGCGAGCAAGCGCCACGATGGTTACACCTTCTGGGAGGTCCATCAGCTTGACCCCCATTGTGTTCCGATCCCGCGTGCGCCGTACAGGCTTCACGGGAGTACGGATGACACCACCATTGCTGGTGATGGCAAATAGTTCATCCTCCGGGTCGATCACTAGCGCTCCGACGAGCCCACCACGACGCTCCGTGATCTTCGCCGTCAAAACACCCTTGCCGCCCCGGCCCTGTACCGGATACTCCTCGATCGGCGTCCGCTTCGCATACCCACCATCGGTGGCGACCAAAACGTCGAGACCCTCACGAACCACCTCCATCGCGAGGAGTTCGTCGGCCTCGCTGAAGCGCATGCCGATCACACCCGAGGTCGCCCGCCCCATCGGTCGCAGCGCCTCGTCGGTCGCGTTGAACCGGATTGCCTGGGCCCGCTTGGAGACCAGAAGCAGGTCGTTCTCCGGCGCGGCCAGCGTGGCGCCCACCAATTCGTCATCCTCCCGCAGGTTGATGGCGATGATGCCACCGCTGCGGTTGGAGTCAAATTCTTCGAGGCGGGTCTTCTTCACGAGGCCATTCTTGGTGGCGAGCACAAGGTAGGGCTCGACCTGGTAATTCGGGATCTGGATGACCTGGGCGATGTGCTCGTCCGGCAGGAAGGCGAGCAGGTTGGCGACGTGCTGGCCCTTCGCGACCCGGTTCGCCTCGGGCAGCTCGTACGCCTTCGCGCGGTAGACCCGGCCCTTGTTGGTGAAGAACAGGATCCACGAGTGCGTGGAGATCACGAAGAAGTGGCTGACGATGTCGTCCTGCCGCAAGGACGCGCCGCTCACGCCCTTGCCGCCGCGCTTCTGGGAGCGGTATAGGTCGACCTTCGTGCGCTTCGCGTAACCCGTTCGTGTGATGGTCACCACAACATCCTCGCGAGCGATGAGGTCCTCCATCGAGACCTCGCCGTCGAACGGGATGATCACGGTCTTCCGGTCGTCGCCGAAGCGGGCCACGATCTCGGCCATTTCCTCGGAGACGATCGCCCGCTGCCGCTCCGGCTTGGCGAGGATGTCCTTGAGATCGGCGATCTCGATCTCGATCTTCGCCAGCTCGTCGATGATCTTCTGCCGCTCCAGCGCCGCCAGGCGTCGCAGCTGCATGTCCAGGATCGCGGTGGCCTGGATCTCGTCGACGTCGAGCAGCTGCATGAGGCCCTGCCGGGAGTCCTCGACCGTGGTCGAGCGCCGGATCAGGGCGATCACCTCGTCGAGCATGTCCAGCGCCTTGACCAGGCCGCGCAGGATGTGCGCGCGCTCCTCCGCCTTGCGCAGGCGATAGGCCGTGCGCCGGCGGATGACCTCGATCTGGTGGTCGACGTAGTGCCGGATGAACTGCGCCAGGTTGAGCGTGCGGGGCACCCCGTCGACCAGCGCCAGCATGTTGGCGCCGAAGGTCTCCTGGAGCTGGGTGTGCTTGTAGAGGTTGTTCAGCACGACCTTCGCGACCGCGTCGCGCTTCAAAACCAGGATCAACCGCATACCGGTACGCCCGGACGACTCGTCCCGGATGTCGGCGATCCCGGTGAGCTTGCCCTCCTTGACCAGCTCGGCGACCCGCTCGGCGAGGTTGTCCGGGTTTACCTGGTACGGCAGCTCGGTGACCACGAGGCAGGGCCGGCCCCGGGCGTCCTCCTCGACCTCGACCACCGCACGCATCCGGATCGAACCACGGCCGGTGCGGTAGGCGTCCTGAATGGCCTGCTGACCGACGATCAGTCCCCGGGTGGGGAAGTCGGGTCCCTTGACGATCCCGAGGGCGGCTTCGAGCGTGGTGGCCTCGTCCGCCTCCGGGTTGTCCAGATACCACTGGACGGCCGCGGCGACCTCGCGCAGGTTGTGCGGCGGGATCTTGGTGGCCATGCCGACCGCAATGCCCTCGGAGCCGTTGACCAGCAGGTTCGGGAACCGCGCCGGCAGGATCGTGGGCTCCTTGGCCCGGCCGTCGTAGTTGTCCTGCATGTCGACGGTGTCCTCGTCGATGTCCCGCAGCATCTCCATGGCCAGCGGCGAGAGCTTCGCCTCGGTGTACCGCATGGCGGCCGGCGGGTCGTTACCCGGCGAGCCGAAGTTGCCGTTGCCGTCGATCAGCGGGTAGCGCAGCGACCACGGCTGGCCCATCCGGACCAGGGCGTCGTAGATCGAGGAGTCACCGTGCGGGTGGTAGTTACCCATGACGTCACCGACGACCCGGGCGCACTTGACGTAGCCGCGGTCGGGGCGGAAGCCGGCGTCGTACATCGCGTAGAGGATCTTGCGGTGCACCGGCTTGAGGCCGTCACGCACGTCGGGCAGCGCGCGCCCGACGATGACGCTCATCGCGTAGTCGAGGTACGAGCGCTGCATCTCGACCTCGAGGCCGACCGGCTCGACGCGCTGGCTCACTCCGCCGCCGGCGGGGAGGTCTTGCGGTTCCTCGGCGGGGATCTCGGGAGTATCCGTCACAGTTAACCCTTACTTACGTTCGAACCCGACAAATAGCGCCGAGCTACGCATTTCGCTGTGGATAACCTTGTGGAAAGCGGTGTATCGCTGTGCATAACCCGAGGTGAGCGGCGTCGAGTGACGCCGCTCACCCCTACCTCAGATGTCCAGGAACCGAACGTCCTTGGCGTTGCGCTGGATGAACGAGCGCCGGGCTTCGACGTCCTCACCCATCAGGACGCTGAACAGCTCGTCCGCGGTTGCGGCGTCGTCGAGGGTCACCTGCTTCAGCGTGCGCGTGCCCGGGTCCATCGTCGTGTCCCACAGCTCGCGGAAGTTCATCTCGCCGAGACCCTTGAACCGCTGGATGTCGTCGGGCTTCGCGTTCGCCTTCTTCTGCTGGCGCAGCTCGATCAGGCCGTCCCGCTCCCGGTCGGAGTAGGCGTACTGGGCGTCGTCGCCGCGCTTGTTCCACTTGATCTTGTAGAGCGGCGGTGCGGCCAGGTAGACGTGGCCCAGCTCGACCAGCGGCCGCATGAAGCGGAACAGCAGGGTGAGCAGCAGCGTCTGGATGTGCTGGCCGTCGACGTCGGCGTCGGCCATCAGCACGACCTTGTGGTAGCGCAGCTTGGCGACGTCGAATTCCTCGTGGATGCCGGTGCCCAGCGCCGTGATCAGCGACTGGACCTCGTTGTTCTTCAGCACCCGGTCGATCCGGGCCTTCTCCACGTTGAGGATCTTTCCGCGGATCGGCAGGATCGCCTGGATCTGGCTGTCGCGGCCCTGCTTGGCCGAGCCGCCGGCCGAGTCGCCCTCGACGATGAACAGCTCGGACACCCGAGGGTCGGTCGACTGGCAGTCGGCCAGCTTGCCCGGCATCGAGCCCGACTCCAGCAGCGACTTGCGCCGGGCCAGCTTGCGGGCCTGCTGCGCGGCGATCCGGGCCCGGGCCGCCTGCGAGGCCTTGGTGATGATCTGCTTCGCGTCGGCGGGGTTGCGGTCGAACCAGTCCGCGATCGCCTCGTTGGCGATCTTCTGGACGAAGCCCTTCATGTTCGTGTTGCCGAGCTTCGTCTTCGTCTGGCCCTCGAACTGCGGATTCGTCAGCTTCACCGAGATGATCGCGGCCAGACCCTCGCGGATGTCCTCACCCGAGAGCTTCTCGTCGCCCTTGAGGAACTTCTTCTCGGCGCCGTAGCGGTTGACGATGCTCGTCAGCGCGGCGCGGAAGCCCTCCTCGTGGGTGCCACCCTCGTGGGTGTTGATCGTGTTGGCGAAGGTGTAGACCGACTCGCCGTACGACTCGTTCCACTGCATGGCGATCTCGAGGGCCATGCCCTCGTCGTTGGCCTCGGCCTCGAACTCGATCACCGTCTTGTGGATCGGGGTCTTGGTGTTGTTGAGGTGGCGCACGAAGTCGGCGATGCCGTTCTCGTACATGAAGGTGACCTCGCGGGCCTTGCCGTCCTCGTCGACGTGCTCGGGCCGCCGGTCGACCAGGTTGATCGTCAGGGCCTTGTTGAGGAAGGCGTACTCCTGGATCCGCCGGTAGATCGTCTGCCAGTCGAACTCGGTGGTCTCGAAGATGGTCGGGTCCGGCCAGAACTGGACCATCGAGCCGGTCCGGGTGGTGGGCTCGCCCTTCTCCAGCGTGCCGGGCTTCGCCGCGGTGTAGTGCTGCCGGTAGACGTTGCCCGACTTGTGGATCTCCACGAACATCTTGGTGGAGAGCGCGTTCACCACGGAGACGCCGACGCCGTGCAGGCCGCCCGAGACCGCGTACGCCTTGCCGTCGAACTTGCCGCCCGCGTGCAGGACGGTCAGCGCGACCTCGACGCCCGGCTTCTTCAGCTTGGGGTGCAGGTCGACCGGGAAGCCACGGCCGTTGTCGGTGACGGAGACACCGCCGTCGGCCATCAGGACCACGTCGATGGTGTCGCAGTAGCCCGCGAGCGCCTCGTCGACGGCGTTGTCCACAACCTCCCAGACCAGGTGGTGCAGGCCCCGCTCGCCGGTGGAACCAATGTACATACCGGGGCGCTTGCGGACCGCCTCGAGACCTTCGAGCACGGTGATGGAACCGGCACCGTATTCCTGCGTGTTCTCTGCCACCCTCGGCCACTTTCTCGCGCCGGCCCGCGCGAAGGCGGGTCGGTCACGGGGTTGGCGAGCAGCCGGCGGCCATCGACGGGCAGGGCAAACACCGGCGACGAGCCGCAGGAAGAAGGCGGACCACCGGTGGAGCCGAGCGCGCCGGTCGCCGCGGTCACCCGCGGATCGTGATCGGCTGGAAAAATCGCGTAGCGTGACGGAGTGCCGTCACGGGGCGGACTTTCCCGGTCATTGTCGATTCTACTCCGTCCGGGCGAGTTATCGAGGGTCCGGCACCTCGTCCGGGTACCTCAGATTGCCGTAGCGCGATTGAGGGCCACTCCCGCGAGTCCCCCTACACGGAATGCGACGCCCCCGCAACGACGAACCTTTCGACGCCCGGGCCCCGAGGCGCGCCTCCCCACGCGTGAGGCCACGCGCTGCGACACTGCCTCACGGCGGCCTGCGGCGGTGTCGTAACCTCGCCCGCGCGGGCCGGTACACGGCCGGACGGGTCCGCAGCCCGGCAGTTCGAGGAGAGGTGGGCCCCCATGGCGCTGGACAAGGGGCTGGACAACGTGGCCGTGCACTGGCCACGGACGAACAGGTTTTACGACCCGGTCGCCCCCGCCGAGTTCGTCGATTTCGGCGGGGTCGCGGACGCGCCGGAGATCGCCGCGCCCACGGGCGCGCTCGCGCTACACATCGCCAAAACCGGCACGGTACGGGCGACGGCCTACACGGAGCTCGTCGACCTGCTACTCGGGCTCGAGGGCGTGCTCTACGCCACCGACGCGGCCGCGGAGGACGAGGACCCGGTCATCGACCCGGACGGCTGTGCCTGGATCGCCGGCGGCCTCGAGCGCTTCGTCGAGGGCCACCAGCAGCACGGCGACCTGGTCACCTTCGACAGCGTGGCGGACGTGATGCGGTCGGCCGTGGCCGGCGGACGGCTGGCCGAGCAGCAGCTGCGGTGGCTGGAGGATCGGCTGGCGGCTCTGCGCGACGAAGCGGGCAACGCCCCACACTGGAGCTTTGCCCGTACGGAATTGGCGGTATTGTCGGGTTTCTATCGCCGCTGTGCCGAGCGGGGATTCGCGGTCTTCGCCGACTACTGACCGCCCCCGCGGGTCTCTACCCGCCGCCGTGGCCGCGCCGCCGAAACAAGATCAGCTCGGCCACGGCGACAGCACCCGCACCGAGGGCGGCCCGGTCTCAGCCGTACGTGTCGCGCGGGCCGCGGCCCTGCACCCGGCGCGGCCCCTTGTTCCACGACGGCGCCGCGGGCCCGTGGATGTTGAGCTTGGTGACCACGTTGTGCCCGACCTCGGCGGCGATGCGCTTGAGCAGGTTCCCGGCGAGCATGCGCAACTGGGTCGCCCACGCGGTCGACTCGGCCTCCACGGTCAGCACGCCGGCGTCGAGCTTGAGCGGACGGCTGTGCATGGCGACGTCCGGGCCGACGACCTTCTCCCAGGCGCCGAAGACCTTGGCCTCCGCGGCGGGCTTCTGCCAGCCGCGCTGCTTCATGATCCGCTCAAGCATCACCCCGAAGAGCTGCGGATCCCGCGGATCCGGCCCAGGCCCGGAATATCCGCGCAGCCTGCGACCGGTGCCTTCATCGTTTCCGGTACGGCGGCGCGGCGGCTGCGCGGACCGGCGTTTGGCCAGCGCGGCATCGAGCACGGCCCGAGCCAGCTCCGGACCGACCGCCGCACCCGCACCGGCCGCCGACCCGCCTGACGTGCCGCTGCCTGCGCCGGCGGCGTTTCCGTCGCCTGCCGCATCCGTTCGGGCCGCGGCTTGTCCGCCGCTGGCAGCCTGCTTGCTCTTGCTGGCAGCGGCTCCCCGGCCAGGTGCTCGCCGACCGGCGGCCGCGCTGCCCTCTGCGCCGGGCGCGCCCTTGCCGACGGCGCCGCGCCTGCCGGTGCCGGCGGCGGTTCGGTCACCGGGTCCGGCGGCGTCCCTGGCAGCCGCTGGCGGCTTTTCCGGGGTTCCCTCAGACACGGGTCACCATTCCTGCTTCGACGTCGTAGCGGACACCTCGTAGGGCCGCCGGGACATCCTCCGGCACCGCGCAGGTCACGAGCAACTGGGTCGCGCCCGACACCAGCTCCGCGAGCCGCTCCCGGCGGCCGGAATCCAGCTCGGCGAAGACGTCGTCGAGCACCAGCACCGGCTCGATCCCGTCTGTGCGCAGCAGGTCGTACGCCGCCAGCCGCAGGGCCAGCGCGAACGACCAGGACTCGCCGTGGCTCGCGTACCCCTTGGTGGGCAGTTCTCCCAGCGTGAGCAGGAGATCGTCGCGGTGCGGGCCGACCAGGGTGACCCCGCGCTCGACCTCGTTCTGCCGCCGCTCGGCCAGCGACGCGAGCAGCGCCTGCTCCAGCTGGGGCCGGTCCGGGACCAGCGACTCGCCGAGCCTGGACGCGTACGCGATCGAGGCTGTCGTGCGCCCGGCCGCCACCGCGTCGTATGCCTTGGTCAGATGCGGCCCCAGGGCCGCGGCCAGCTCCAGCCGGCCGGCCAGCAGCTCGGCGCCGTGGTGGGCGAGGTGCTGATCCCAGACCGCCAGGGTCGAGAGATCCTGCCCGCGCGTCCCGCCGACCTTGCGCGTCAGGTATGCCGTGCGGAGCAGGGCGTTGCGCTGCTTGACCACCCGGTCATAGTCGGCACGCACCCCGGCGAACCGGGGCAGGCGGGCCACCAGCAGATCGTCGAGGTAGCGCCGGCGCTCGGACGGGTCGCCGCGGACCAGCTCCAGGTCCTCCGGCGCGAACAGCACCATCCGCAGCGCGCCGAGCACCTCGCGGGACCGGCGCACCGGCGACCTGTTCAGCCGGGCCCGGTTTGCCTTGCCGGGCACGATCTCCAGCTCGACCAGCAGCTCACGACCATCGTGGACGATCTCGCAGCGGATCACGCCCGAGCTCGCGCCGGCCCGGACCAGCGGGGCGTCGGTGGCCACCCGGTGACTGTCCAGAGTGGCCACATAACCCAGCGCTTCGATCAGGTTGGTCTTACCCATGCCGTTCTGGCCGACGAGCACGGCGACGCCGGGATCGAAGTCGACCGCCACCCGCTCGTACGAACGGAAGTCGGTCAACTCGACCCGGCGAACATACATCTCAGCCGACGACGGCGTGGCCGCCGAACTGCTGGCGCAGCGCGGCGACGGCCTTCATGGCGGGCGAGTCGATCTGGCGCGATTCGAAGCGGGTGAACAGGGACGCGGCGATGACGTGCAGCGGAACGGCCAGCCGGACCGCCTCGTCGACCGTCCACCGGCCCTCGCCGGTGTCCTCGGCGTAGCCCTTGAGCTTGGCCAGCTCGGGGTCGCCGTCCAGCGCCCGGTCGAACAGGTCGAGCAGCCAGGACTTGACGACGCTGCCCTCGCGCCAGCTCTTGATCGCGCCGGGCACGTTGTCGACGTACTCCGACGCCTCGAGCAGCTCCCAGCCTTCGGCGAGGGCCTGCATCATGCCGTACTCGATGCCGTTGTGGACCATCTTGGTGTAGTGGCCGGCGCCGACCGGGCCGGCGTGCACGAAGCCGTACGGACCGGCCGGCTTGAGCGCCTCGAAGATGGGCATGCAGGTGGCGACGTTTTCCTCGGAGCCACCGACCATCAACGCGTAGCCGTTCTGGTTGCCCCAGATGCCGCCGGAGACGCCGCAGTCCAGGTAGCCGACGCCCTTGGGCGCGAGCCGGTCGGCACGCGGCTTGTCGTCGGTGAACTTGGAGTTGCCGCCGTCGATGATGACGTCCCCGGCGGACAGCAGCCCGCCCAGCTCGTCGATCGTGCTCTCGGTGATGGTGCCGGCCGGCACCATCGTCCAGACCACCCGCGGTGCGGCGAGCTTCTCGACCAGTTCGGCGATGCTGGCGACGTCTGAGATGTCCGGATTGCGATCGTAGCCGACGACCTCGTGCCCGGCGGAGCGAATCCGCTCGCGCATGTTGCCGCCCATCCGGCCGAGACCGATAAGGCCGAGCTGCATGGTGTTCCCCCTAGATAAGTGGTTCTTCCGCCCAGTATCAGCGGGTTACCCGGATCGGCATGATCAGATAGCGGTAACCCGGCACGATTTCGCCGTCTTCCGCTGCGGGGGAGATCACAGCGGGCTTGAACGCGTCGACGAACGAGAGCACGGCCGTCTGCGCGCCGAGGTTCTGCAATCCGTCGATCAGATACTGCGGGTTGAAGCCGATCGTCAGGGACTCGCCGGTGAAGGCGGCCTCCATGGCCTCGCTGGCCCGGGCCTCCTCCGTGCCACCGGCCTCGACGACGAGGCCGTCCTCGCCGAAGCTCAGCAGCACCGGGGTGGTGCGCTCGGCGACCAGGGCGACGCGGCGGACCACCTCGACGAGCGCGGAGACACTCACCCGGGCCTCGGCGTTGTGGCTGGCCGGGAAGAGCGAGCGGACCGGCGGGTAGTTCGCGCCGTCGAGCAGCCGGCTCGTCGTGCGCCTGGTGCCGCCCGCGAAACCGATCATGCCCTCGCCTGCGTTGCCCTGGGCCAGCGCCAGGGTGACATTGCCGCCCAGCGGGCCCATCGTCTTGGCGGTGTCGTTCAGAGTCTTCGCCGGGACCAGCGCGTTCAGGCTGATGTCCGGGTCGTCGGGGCTCCACTGCAGCTCGCGCATCGCCAGCCGGTAGCGGTCGGTGGCGAGCATCGCCATCGACGAGCCGTTCAGCTCGATCCGCACGCCGGTCATCATCGGCAGCGTCTCGTCCCGGCCGGCCGCGATGGCGACCTGCTGGACGGCGGAGGCGAACGTCTGCGCGTCGACCGTGCCGGCGCTGGACGGCATGTCCGGCAGCGTCGGGTAGTCCTCGACCGGCATCGTCGGCAGCGTGAAGCGCGCGCTGCCGCAGACGAGCTCGAGATGCGCACCGACAGCGGCGATGTCCGCCGGCTTGTTCGGCAGCGCCTTGGTGATCTCGGCGAGCAGGCGGCCGGAGACCAGGGCGGCGCCGTCGGCGTCGGCCTGCACCTCGACACTCACCTGACTGGAGACCTCGTAGTCAAAGCCGGAGACGTGCAGCCTGCCGTCGGTCACCCGCAACATGACGCCGGCGAGCACCGGCACCGATGGGCGGCTCGGCAGGCTCTTTGCCGTCCACGCCACGGCGTCGGCGAGTGCGTCTCGCTCCACCCGGAACTTCATGCCATGCCCTCCGCGTCAATCTGCCTCGGCGACCCAGCATCGGATGTGCTGATGGCGCCCACTGAACTCTATGGCGCGGGTCGGCGCAGCGTGCGCCCGACCCCGGTGCTGTGAAGTAAGTCAGGGGTGGTTCGGGCCGGCAAGCCACTCATCCACACCTTCCCCAACGCTGATGATTGCTTTTTGTTTTCCATTGGAGAAGACATAGTCGTCTTCATCGGTCCTGTGCATAGTGTGGAAAACTCATGTCTGCGCTGGTCAGAGGGTTATCCACCGGTGATTCACATGTGGGAAACCAGGGTACAAACCCCGGTCTGCGTCCACAGTCGTCGACGCCGCCGAGGTTGTCCACCGTTGTCCACCGTCTGTCCACCGGTTATCCACCGGGTTTGTGCCCAGGCCTGGGGATAACGCAGAGACGCTACCGACCCGTCGTCCCCAGAACCTTCAACAGGAAATCCACACGCGTCCACAGGCTGTGGGCAAGTTGGTGACTCTGAGTGTCTGTCCACATCGATTTCCCCAGGCCTTGTCCACATCTGTGGGCGACGGCCGTGACGGTTGTCCACCGCTGGGGATAACTACCTGTGAACGCCTGTGGACGTGTGTGGATAACGTTGGCACGATCCGGTGCCGTTCCGACGTTGACACGAACGAGGTGGGGATAACTCGACCGCCGCGCGTCCTCCTCGAGCCCGTCCCCGGCGCGCCGGGGACGATTTCAAGGTCCGTCCCAAGCCTGTGGACGACGGGCAGAGTCGTGCGCCGGTGGTGCTGTGGCGGGCTTGGTCGGGACCTTCGGGACGTTGCGATGGCTTGGGCATCGACGGCGGCTGCCTTGGCTACGGGCAGGCAGTGCGGATCGGCGGTCGGTTGATTGGCCGGCGGAATGCATCCGGACTCCGTCTGCGTGATTCCGAGACCGGCTCGGCGCTCTGCGTCCGTCCTGCTTCGACCGGTCCGCTTACGTCGAGCGGTCCGCTGCGTCTGCTGCGTCAGCTGGTCTGCTGCGTCGGCCGGTCTGCTACCTCGGCCGGTCTGCTACCTCGGCCGGTCTGCTGCGTCGGCCGGTCTGCTACCTCGGCCGGTCTTGTCGCCGGTTTCCGAAAATTGACCCTCTGGGGATTCGGGAAATTTGACCCCCTGGAGCTCAGTTTCGGCCGTCGCGGGTCTCTTTGGTGAGGAGTTCTCGG